>Ga0272441_10000075_pt1 | contig 208745 bp, 155 predicted proteins | sample SSMProp6N_FD_193582 | JGI IMG/M metagenome (GOLD analysis project Ga0272441, IMG submission 193582) | Marine sediment archaeal communities from Little Sippewissett salt marsh, Falmouth, MA, United States - SSM-Prop-6N | ecosystem: Environmental > Aquatic > Marine > Wetlands > Sediment ...
CTCCTCCCTTCGGGATAACATCCCGGATATCGTAGACCATCAGGGCTCCTGCCTTCTCCCTGTATCTACCATCGGTTCCTCTCTCGAGGTCCTTGTGGGGGAGGGTTGCAAAGAACTCAAGGTTCCCGTCACCGTTCATATCTCCAATCTCGAAGTGTGTTCCCAGGGAATCTCCCATTATCTCGGGAGGGCCCGGTGAATAACCCTGGTTTCCGAGAATGATGGAATCCGCGAAGTTGTCTGCGTCTGTCATGTTGGGGAAGCCGTTCTGGGGTCTCCCGAAGATAACGTAGATCTGTCCCGCATTGGTGGTGAGGTCGGCGGGACCGTCCGCATAAGGTGCCCCCACGAGTATGTCATCGAGCCCATCCCCATTTACATCATGCAATCTAATTGTATCACCGTAATTATCGTATACCCCGGAACCCCAGATAAGGGAATCATAGGTTGCATTCAGGGCTAAGTAAGATTCGTTCCTGAAATATTCAACGTCCTTGAATCTGGAAATGTTGAAAAGAAGGGACGTTGATCCATAATAGTCCATGAACCCCCAATCCTTGCTCATTCGCGGGGCTCCTATCACGAGATCGATATTTCCGTCCCCATCGATATCTCCAATGTCGAGTGCCCTTCCCATATGGGAATAATCCTGCTCCTCGTAGAAACAGGTCTGGTTCCCGGTGTCTCCCCAGTAGATCGTCGTTGTCCAGACCTTGGGCATGAGGCCGTTTCCGGATGTCAGGAATCCTCCACAGATTATATCATCATGATCGTCTCCATCAATATCCAGGATCTTCATGAAATCCCTGGTGAAATCCTTATCGTGGCCGTAACCTCCTATTGGTGTCGCAACCTCTATGCCCTTTTCTGCGATCTTGATGTAGATCGGAATGAAAGCGATCGATTCATCTAGCGATAACAGTTCGGCCGAATATCCATACCTGGTTCCACCGATATAGGAGGTATTGATCTGGATCTCCTTGGGCCATCCTCCCTCCTGGCCCCATATGAGATAACTCTTTCTTTCGAAGTATCTTCCAGGTACGCTAACAACAAGGTCCTGATAACCGTCATTGTTGATATCACCGGTCTCGATCTGGTTGGATACATATGTCCATCCACTTTTTTCAACAGGGTCCAGGGGATTCATGAATGCGGAGCCTACCAGAATATGGTCGGGTTCCCTGTATTGAAGATCGATCACATCTGTAAGGTTCTCATTGTTCCCGAAGAATATGTACATCCTTCCGTCGCCTTTTATTCCATTAATACTGTAATCCTCCATGGAATCCACGGCGATATCGTTGAATCCGTCCCCGTTGATATCACCCAGGTAAGTATATGTTCCAAGTTGGTGTCCGGGGGCCTCTATCTCTTTTCCGAGTATGATCCTGTCAGAAGCATCGTAAACGTCAACTATGCCTGAAAGGGAATATCCCATCTCGCTATCCGATCTTGAGAACACTTCCGACTTTACTGGAGAGAGCTGAGAGCCGCTAGCCGGATAGTAGATTATGGAGATCTGTAATAGAAGCAATAATACTATCAACAAGTGGATAGAACAATTTGAGCATCCGTGTTTTTCTATCGAACAGAGAACCCTGACACATCCATTATTTCTCCTGTTCATGCTATGCAGTTACTTTGCTACACTTAAAGTATTTTGGTCCATATTGGAATCAAATATTTCAGATGGGAAGATAATCAAAGAAATGGAAAGTGGGTCCGCCCGGACCTTCAGCGAAAAATGATTGGAAAATAATTTCAAACGTTTTTCGCCTGGCCAACGATCCTACATCGATCAGTTCGGGTGGTAAGAAAACGGTGATAAATTGATTCCCACCAACTCCATTTAGGATTTGAAACAAAACGTTGGTGGGCCCGCCCGGATTCGAACCGGGGACCTCCGCCGTGTGAAGGCGACGTCATAACCAGCTAGACCACAGGCCCCTAACTTGAATATTTAGGGTGCATGTCTAAAGACCATATAAAACTTACCAGTTTGAAGATCCGGTGAGCGTTCATGGTTCGTATAAGTGGGAAGTTACCAATAATACACAGACACGAACATCACGGTATGTCATCAAATGGAATGTTCGATGATATATCAATTCTTGGGGTTATAGGATTAAAAGAAGATGACACATTCCTTGATGCAGGTTGTGCTGACGGGCATTTCTCTCTCGCAGCATCGAGAAAGGTAGGTAGCGGAGGGATCGTTTACGCTGTGGATGTTCATTCCCCCTCTCTCGATATCCTCGAGAAAGAGGTCATAAATACGGGGATCGGAAATATCGTTATCCAACATACAGATCTCAGAAAGAAACTCCCTCTCATGGATGAAACGCTCGATCATTATTTCATGTCAAATGTGATGCACGGTTTCGTTTACAACGGGGAATTCGAACCCGTTGCAGAAGAGATCTCTCGTCTTCTGAAAAAAAGAGGCAAATTCTCACTTATCGAGTGGGACAGGGAAAACGTTTTTAGTGGCCCTCCAGCAGACCACCGCCTATCGACCGGAGAGGCTGTGGGCCTTCTCCGTCCATACGGTCTGGAGCTTGTAAAGGAAATAAGAGTGGGCCCGGAGCATATCCTTATGATCTTTCAAAAGACGGATATGTGAACAAAATTTAAATCCGGGAAAACCCTAACCTTTATCAGAGGAGAATATATAAGAAATGATTCGGATTATAGATAACCGGGGGTTGGCAAAATGGCAGACATAAGGAGACTAGTGGAAGCGGACAGGGGCTGGATAAAGAAGATCCAGGCCTTTCTGCCAGGCTACAAGAAGTACAGAACATGCGAGGACCTAAGGATAGCGGACAGCCTTCTAAGGAAGGAACTGGCTGCAAAGCTTGAGATTGTAGAGCGTCACGTGAAGAGGTCACGGGAAGAGATCTCCAAAAGCATGGACTTCGACCTCATAAACAGGATCGGTGAGCTGGTGAACCTTTCCCACAGGGTAACGGAGAAGGTCAGGCATGCGGAGCAGGGATATGCCCCTTGGATATCCGGAGATGTCCGGATAGAGGAAGAAGAACTTGGCAGGCTCTATGAATACGATCTCTCCATCATAGAGAATATCGAAGACCTGATAGTAGAAGCTAAAGATCTGGAGCAGGCATCGGTTGCGGGAGCCCCGGACAGATCCGAAAAGCTCATGAACCTGAGGGGATCCATTGAGGGATTCGAAGGGGTTTTCGGCCAGAGGATCGCAAAGGTCATCAAGGTGGCCCAGAGGCCCTGAAATAACGATCAAAGAGGTGATAAGAATGGGAATAATAGACAAGCTCAAGGGTGGTCAACCGAGTGTTATCGGGGGATCAACATACCAGTGGGAGAATAAGGGCGAGGATGTCATCTGGAAGATCCCGAAGAACATCGTTTGGAACGACAATGTCCTTGTGCGTGAAGATGAGTATGCCATATTCCTTCGGGATGGAAAGGCTCTTACGGTCTTCGACAGGCCGGGAAGATATGCACTCACGACCCAGAACATAATGACATGGGGACTCGCCGACAAGTTCCAGGACCTTACCGGTATCAGGCAGATAGGCGAGATATACTATCTACAGAGAAGGGAACTCAGAGGAAAGTTCGGAACAAAGGAGCCCATTGCCTTCCGGGATTCGGATTTCGGCATGGTGCGCGTTAGGGTATTCGGACAGTTCGCCTACAAGGTGACCGACCCGCTTCTATTCATCACCCAGTTCGTCGGTACAGAGAGCAGGGAAACAACGGGTCAGATCATAGACTGGTTCAGGGATCAGATCGTGATGTCGCTCAATGATATTCTGGGTGAGCTCAAGAGAGACAAGAATATGGCAATAATAGACATCCCTGCCTACCTGGAGGAGATGGAACAGATACTTCTTGCAAGGGTTGCAGACGATACAGGACGTTACGGTGTGGAGATCACAAAGCTTTCGGGTCTGAATTTCAATCTGCCGGACAAGGTACAGGAAGCCATAGACAAGAGAGGTGAACTCCAGGCTCTCGGTGTGAATTATATGCAGTACCAGGCCGGACAGGCTATGGTAAAGGCAGCCGAGAACGAGGGAGGAGGGGGCAACATGGCAAGCATGGGCGTTGGCCTGGGAGCCGGACTCGGTATGGGTTACGGCATGACCGGGGCAGTTGGTGCCGGGATGGACCCCCAGGCGCAGAACCCGTGGGGCGGCCAGCAGCCAGGTGTTGCGGCACAGTCCGGTCAGAAATGTCCGAATTGCGGGGCCGATGTCCCCCAAGGGGCAAAATTCTGTTCAAAATGCGGTCAGAAGATGGGAGGAGGAACGGTATGCATCAAATGCGGACATGAACTCTCTCCCGGGACCAAATTCTGTCAGAACTGCGGTGCCAAACAGACCATTGAATGTCCCGGATGTAAAGCGGATCTTCCGGCAACAACCAGATTCTGCCCCAACTGCGGTCAGAAGATCGATTGAGGGATCATTTTCTTCTGCCGAAGAAGGCCCTCTTCATATCTGTGAAGAAACCCCCGACGGACTGATCGGGCGGGGGTATATCACCTCTTATAACCTCTCCGGTATTACTGCAGATCAGGATCTGGTATTCGGAGGCGTTGTAGGTGAAATCAAGCCTCCATACGGGGGCGTGGACGAATTCGATATCCTCGATCTCGAAGGTGTGTGAAATATCAGAGATCTCGTTCACCTGTTCCTGGATCAGAAACTTCTGATGGTCCTGTATCTCGACCTTGGCAAGGTCTGTCGCGTCCTTCTCATCGAATTCTGCGTTGAGATATTTAGCATTTTGAGGTATCTTCGACAGATTGAAATCCTCCTTTCCGGAAAGAGGTATCTCGTATTCCTTTGTGGGAAACCTCGATCCTCTTCTCCCGAGTATCTTCCAGTAGTATTCCCTGTGCAGGTCCCCGCTCCTTTCCAGCTTTTCTCCCGTACGAGTGAAAAAACCGTGATAACTCGAGTGAACATTCGTATGAACGATGTAGAACGGGAGAAAGACAAGGCCTTTTTCTGATATCTTTGCCCTGCTCTGGAGATTGGCGGGTTTCAGGGGACCGTCGCCCATCCACGTTCTGGTCAATTTCTCGGCCCTGTTCTCATCCACCGTGGATGGAAGAATTGAATGCTGGAGGAAGAAATCCTTCCCGGATGCAACATTGAAAGCGGTCCCGCAGAAGTCACAGGTTATTATCACCTCCCCTGCCTTCAGCGATAACGGGGCCCCGCAGTTATGACATTTCACTCCCTGGGTGATGCTCATTGTCAACCCTCTTGTTTATCGCTCCATCATTGATTAAGGATTATATATCCCTTTACGGATACACGCATCATGGCCTCCATAACAACCCTGAAGATCAACAGCTACTTCTTCATGGGACTCCTGCTCCTTATCTTCGGTCTTTTTGTTACTGTGATCGGGATCATTCTACAGCTTCCCATTGTTGTGATGGCTGTGATATTTGCGCTAATCATCATCATCTATATTGCAGTCTCCTCCAGCATCGTGAAATTGACAACGGGAACCAGATATCTGAAGAAGGACGAGATACCCTGGTTGGAAGCTAAGGTCCAGGAACTTACCCGCAAAGCCGAGGTGCCCATGCCCAAGCTGGGTATTGTCGATGACCCCACTCCAAACGCATTTGTGTTCGGCCTTACCCAGTCAGGCTCCACCCTTACGGTTCACAGGGGGCTCCTGGAGCAGCTGAACGATGAGGAGATCGAGGCCGTGCTAGGTCATGAGATCGGACACATCAAGAACAGGGACTGCATGTATATGACCTTCCTTGCAGCTATCCCGTTAATAGCCTACGTTGGAATGCGCCTTCTCTTCATGGTCAGGTACGGCGGCGGAAAAAGGGACGGTAGGGCTCTTGCTATCATTCTTGCTATAGGACTTATTTCGGCCATCGTATATTTCCTGACCAATCTGCTCATCAAGAGACTGTCAAGGATCAGGGAATATTTCGCCGACGCATATTCGGCCCATATCACCAAGAATCCTCACGCTCTTGCATCCGCTCTCACCAAGATCACATACGGCCTTTCTCTTGCCCCCCCCAAAGACAAGGCCAAGAACGCTGCCAGGTCTTTTTATATTGGCGATGTACAGAATGCACATACCGATATGACAAGGATACTGTCCAACAAATCCAGATATGACCTTGACGGGGACGGTGTGATAGATGAAAATGAGCTGCAACTTGCAATGATGGATGATGCAAACAGGTCGATGTGGGATCGATGGGGCGGGATCTTCAGGACACATCCGCCCACCTTCAAGAGGATACTTGCTCTAAAGGATCTCGAAAAGGACCTGGAAAAAGGAGAGGTCAGATCGGACAACATTTACGAGAAGGTCGAGTTCTAGGTACCTGGATATTATAATATTAAATGAGAAATACGGTTAGATATTTATATCCAGCATCAGCCTTTTAATTTCTGGAATAGCATGAAGAGGCCCGGTGTTTCTCTCTGTCCCTGTCCCTCATTGACCGGAAGAATGGGAGCGGTCCTGATCGTTATGTTATTTCTGTTCACGTCGGATATCGGGTTTTTCGGTCCATTTGGAGGATCATCGGCAACGGACCCCGGATCAGATGGGGTATACATCTCCGGATGGACATTTCCTTGGGACGAGCCGACGAAAAGCAGCATAAAGAACTACCTGAGCGTTCTCGATGATGTCTCTCCCTACTGGTACTGGGTGATGCCGAACGGTACCATCCAGGCAACGCATAACGAGACAGAGGACCCTGACCTGATACATTTCTGCCTGGACAACGGTATCGGCCTCGTTCCGATGATATCCAACAATCATGATCCAGGGACGGTTGTTGATCTGATCCATAATTCGACCATGCAGGAAAAGCATATCCAGGATCTGGTAAATCTCGTCCGGAGGCTTTTCTATGAAGGTATCGATATAAATTACGAGGAGATACCGGCAGCGGAAAAGAATGGGTTCAGTTCATTCATAGGTAATCTCACAAGGGAATTTCACAGATACGGGAAGAAGGTACATGTTTCGGTATTTCCGAAGGTTTCCGCGGATGAGAACAGGGAGGGACCGGGGGCATACGACTATGAGGCCATTGGGGCAACAGCAGACAGGGTGCGGGTCATGGCCTACAACCTGCACTGGTCAACTGTCGATCATGCAGGTCCGATAACAGCCCAGGATTGGCTGCAGGTTGTTCTTGGATATGCCACCACGGCGATCGCTCCGGACAAGGTCACACTGGGAGTGGCACAGTACGGGTACGACTGGAGAGTTGGAAAGGATCACCGCACACTTGGGATCGCTAGAAACGTTTCATACGGGGATATTTTGGACCTTATGCGGACCTACAACCTGCAAAAGCAGTGGAATTCAAGTTCCAGGACACCCTATCTTATATACCGGGACAGGAACGGAGAGAACCATGAAGTACACTACTGCGACGCCGAGAGTCTAATGCACCAGCTGAAACTCGTTGGAGAGTTTTCCGCGGGAGGTATCAGTATATGGAAGATAGGGGGGGAGGACCCCGATGTTGCTGATTGCCTAAAGAACGTCCAGAAGTATTCCCTGGAGGATCTACCACCATACGTGGACGTTCCCGGGGACATGACCGGGATGAGGGGGGAGGAATTGAATTTCGGCCCGGTAAGAGCTTATGACATCGAAGGAACATTGACAAGTATAAACTGGGATTTCGGGGATGGTGAGACATCCGCTCTCCTCGAACCATTCCACAGTTACAAGAGAGGAGGGTTCTACCTGGCAACGCTCACCATAGAGGATGATTGTGGAAACATTGTGAAGGTCGAACGGAACATACAGGTGGGTCCGTATTCAATGTTCGATGTGGAAGGTGATCTTCTAACACGATCCGTAATAACATTCAACGGAACCCTTTCCTGGGACCCCGAGGGTATCGTCAGCCATTCCTGGGACCTGGGGGATGGTATTTATCTGTTTCACAGCATGGCTAGGGTGGACCATTTTTATTCCGAGCCCGGAATATACAAGGTATCACACACTGTTATCAACACCAGAGGATATTCGGATACTTCCACGGTAAGTATAGAGATACCGGACACGGAACGACCCAGGGCAGTTGACCTCGAAGAGTGGATAACCATCTGGGAGGGAAGTTACCTTTTTCTTGACGGAACGGGCTCCCATGACAACAGCGGGAACCTGAACTATGTATGGGACCTCGGGACCCTTGGAACCTATAACACATCATCAGTGAAGATCTTCATGGAATGTCCGGGTAGGTATTCCGGATCGCTCAGGGTTGAAGATGATGCAGGTCTATTCGATGTTGAGGATTTTGAGATAGTTGTGAGGGACAGAACTGCCCCGGAACTTCTTGTGGATCACCCCGGGGTTGCACGATTGGGAGACGAGGTCATTCTTTCAGTTTCCCGTTCATCCGATAATGTCGGGATCGAGAACATAACCTGGAACCTTGGACAGGGCAGGATAATCTACCAGAAAGAGAATATTTCCTTCACCCCTGCAATCGCCGGTAAATATTACATAACAGTTGATGTCCTTGACGGCGAAGGGAATTGGAATTCAACAACGATCATTATCGAAGTAAGGGATATGGAATCCCCGACGGGCGATTTCCATATAGATCCCAACCCAAGATCGATCAACGAGACCTATCTTCCCAGGATCAAGGCCGATATTGAGGATGTTCTTCCGGAGATCTATGGAGTGATCCTGTACAATAATACGTATATCTTCTCACTTATCAATGCCACCGACGATTCGGGCATATCGAACATCACCTGGTGGTTCGGAGACGGAATGCGTGCCGGAGGTCCCGTGGTTTACCATGATTATAAAATGCCAGGGATCTACCAGGCGATGTTGGATATTGAGGATATATGGGGAAACAGATATCAGATCAACATAACCCTTCTTGCGATCGTATCGTGGAATCAGAGCGTCAACGAGATCTGGACCTATCTGGATGTTTACATAAACAACACGATCTACGTGGAACCTGATCCGGTAGAGCAGGGAGGCCCCGTTCTGGATATGGTCCCATGGCTCATATCAATTGCAATCGCGATCATCTTTATTGTTACATTCACGGTCCCTTTCAGGATGGTGAAGGAGCATATATTCACACCAAGGAAAACGGTGGATAGAGGGGGTGAAAGGAACGGTTAGGATCCATACATTTCTATTGGTTCTCCTGATCGCTCTTATGGGGGCTGTCTCAACTTCAGAAAATGCTGTTCGTTCGGTATCAGAAGGGACATCAACGGGTATAATGGACTATCCGCAACAAGATGGGGGGTCCGATGACAGGCTGTTCCAGTACCGCTCCATGTGGCTCGAGGGTTATCAGATAATAAATCATTCAGAAGTGCAGAAGGTAATACAGGTAGCGAGGGACTCGAACATCAACTGTGTGACCCCTTTGATCAATGCTCACTACCTCGGGACCTTCTACAACTCCTCTTACCATCCAAGATACCGAGACCTTGCATGGGATTTCGATCCAACCATGGATCTCATCAGGGAGGCACACAAATATGGTATCAAGGTTATGCCCTGGTTCCATACAATGATAGATCCCCATGCGATATCGCTCAATCCGGAATGGGGCCAGGTTACCAGTTCCGGTTCCAGGAGTGGATCGTGGCTCAATCCGTCGCTCCCCGAGGTCCAGAGATATCTGGGAAATGTCACTTACCAGCTCTTCAGGGACTATCCACTGGACGGGATACACCTTGATGCATGCAGATACCCCAGCTCAACTTACGGATATGACGATCACTCCATTGCGCTCTACTATGAAGAGGGGTGGGACGATTTCAACGCATTCAGAAGAGAGCAGATGACCAAATGCATGATCAGCATCCACGATTCAATATCCCGTATACGTCCCTATGTCTGGATAGGCGCCGACATAGGAAGCAGTTACTCCGGAAGGGAGAACAGCTGGTTCCAGGATTCCGATAACTGGTCGGAGATGGGTAAGATAGATTTTGTCACTCCCATGATCTACACCCTGAACGGTGAAACTCTCGAGTCATATTTAAGGGATAATATTGCACACCATTCATGCCCGGTGATATGCGGGAACTATGTGTATGTCCCGGAGGACCCGTATTACGGTACGGTCCCGGACGAGGAAACGGGAATAGCAATACTCCAGGATCAGACAGAAAGGGCGATCTGTTCCGGTGCACTTGGAACCTGTTTCTTCGCCTACAAGTTCCTTGCGGACCATCCCGGATACCACAGGGCATTGAGGGAAGGTGTTTTCGCCGAAAAAGCTCTCTGTCCCCTGAAGGAACAGACAGTTCAGGTGAAGAGGACCGAGTGGTGGTTCGACGGCGATCAGGACACCGAGGGGTGGAGGACCACGGGAATGGGGAATTACTATCCAGTAGAAGGTTTCTGGTCCGTTATAGGAACTGTAACACCATCTTTCATGTCACCTTTGCTGGAGATCGATGCAGGGGGAACGAATCTGATGGAGATCAGCCTCAAAACGGAGAGCACGGGTGGGAACATGACCTTTTACTGGTCTCCCTCTGGAACTATGAAGAAGGAGGGCCTCTCCAGCAAGATAACGCTTTACGATGACAAAGAATGGCATCTCTATTCCATACATCTCGATGAGAACGTGAATTGGTCAGGGAATATTGACTATCTGTTCATCACATTCGAGCTGCTTCATTATACTAACATCACAATAGACTATATCAGGATATCTTGGGTGCCTTACTGCATCAGGGGTTGGGGCTATCTGGGGCCATTTTACTCCGGAGAAAGCGGGGATCTTCTCGATCGCGATTACCTGGGGAATGAATCATCCACCTTGCCGAGGATCGGGATTATACAGGGTGGCAGAGAATGGAAAAGGTACGGGATGGAAAGGGACCAGGTGGATCTGAGATTCGTTCTGGGTCATTTGAAAGATGCTGTTACTTACGCCCATATTTACATAATATCGGAACAACAGGGTATTGTTGAGATGAGGTCCGGTAACTCAGATGGGATCAAGGTCTGGCTTAACGGCCGGGAGGTCCTGGTCCATCGGGAGCCGAGAAGGTCCTGGCCAGACCAGGATGTGACCTTTGCAACAATGAAAAAAGGGGTCAATACCCTGCTTTTAAAACTTGCTGTCTACACGGATGAAAATGCTTTTTATATGAGGTTCACGGGTCCCGGGAACGAAACGATCCAGAACCTGAAGTATTACGACCAATTGCCTCTTCTGCAACCTCCAACAATTCTCGAGATGGGAGCAACATGGTTGAATGAAAGCTCTGTTGTCGTTTCCTGGGATCCCCCTGTCAACTCCAGCGGGCTGGACCATTACGAACTTAGTCTGGATGGAGCCCCAGCACAGAGATTCACCGAGACACGGTTCATCATCGATGGACTGCCCGATGGCATACATTCGATCTCTCTGAGATGTGTTGACAACCTCGGTTTTTCGGGATACGAAGCCACAACAACCAAATTGATAGATACGGCCAAACCCTCCGGACCTCATCCATTCCCTTTATCTTCAGTGTCGATCCATTCATCCATTCAATGGAAATGGGAGATACCCGAGCCTCCCATTTCCGGTTTCTCATGTTTCATGATGGTTATTGAAAAATGGGACCCGGCAACACCTGATGAGGTCAAAAGGGTTGAGAGTGTAATTCCACTTTCGACCCGATACGAGCTGAAAGATGACATCAAGGATGGCTATATTTACAGACTCGGGCTAATCTCAATATCCGGAAGCAGAATGAGGTCAGATATTCATTTCTCGGAACCGGTTCTGGTGGACCTGTCCCCCCCCTCCCTGCCGGGTGATATCTCATTCGACATCCACGGAAATGGAACAAGAATATGCGTACTGAACTGGACAGAGCGATCACCCGGGGCGTTATCCACTCTGAACCATTACGAAGTGTTTTGGAAGGTGGACAACAAAGACTGGGTCCTTCATAGCAAGGTTACACGGGCCCCGGTATTCATCGAAAGACCATCAAGAAGTATGATACAGGTAAAGATCAAGGTCGTGGATGTATCGTCTCAGGAAAGCAGGTTCTCGGATGAACTTCTCCTTGATAACATCCCGCCTGAGCCCCGTATTATCTATCCCGAGACTGCCCGGGAGGGCGATCTTATCCTGGTGGAGCCCTGTGAAACTCCGGATCCGGATGGAGAGATAATCAGTTATCGATGGTATATTTATGATGTTCTCTTTTCTATGGAAAGGACTCTTGCGGTAACTCTTGAGGGAGGTAGCTATCCCATCACCCTCGAGGTCACCGATGATCTCGGAGCTACCACAAGTAAGACCGTATTCATTGAAGTTTTTTCCACAAATGATCCCATATTCGACACATCATTATCCGGATGGATAGAGAGCACTTCATATGTGGTCATCGAATACCCTCCCCTGAACATTAGCAATTATAATAACAGGACAGTGATCGGAGAGAAGGAAAATGAACCTGAAGAAAAACAAACTACGAGAGTTCTCACAGATTTCTTGATCACTTCTCTCTTGATATCCATGTTCCTTTTATTTTCGATTTTAATGTTAATGGTCCTTGTCAGGGACATAGCGGCGGGGCGGAGAAGCGATTTTCCGGAGAAATCCGGAGGCACCTCCATTTCCGGTAAAGGGGTGAAAACACCACCCGCGATGGAACACGGGAACAAAGATCCTCGATCGTACTTTTCAGGTTGGTTCTCAAGCACACTCAATAGGGCCGTCTCGATCAACGAAGATCGGGAAGAAGATGATGAGGATGAGATGGAGGGCTGGGACGAGATCGATGAGTGGGAGGTGGAGGAGGAATGAGATATCAAAGAATGTTTCTCGTATGTTTTCTTCTTTTACTTCCATCCCTCGTCCTTTACGAAGGTAACACTGTCAGGGATGCATCCGGTATCGAATTAAATACCATACCTACAAGGGACTATCCCCAGCAGGATGGGGGGAATGATGAGAGGCTTTTTCAGTACCGATCCATGTGGTTGGAGGGGTATCAGATAGTTAACCTGTCAGAAATCAGGTCTGTTGTGGATCTGGCAAGGGAAAACAACTTCAACTGTCTGAGTCCCCTCATCAACGGACATTATCTTGGCGTTTTCTATGATTCCAGATATTTTCCGAAATATCCGGAGGTCTACTGGGATTTTGACCCCCTCATGGAGCTTATCAAGGAAGCGCACAAGTACAACATCCAGGTGATGCCATGGTTCCACACCCTGTACGCCTATCCTGCATTGCGGGAACATCCCGAATGGATGGACAGGACCTCATCAGGTTCTTCCACATCCTCATGGATGGACCCGGCAAATCCGCAGGTCAGACAATTCCTCGTGAACATTACATCGGAGTTGTTCAGAAATTATCCCATAGATGGTATAAAACTGGATACAATTCGCTATGGTGGAAGCAATCTGGGATACACTGATATTTCTATCCGGAAATACTATGACGAGGGTTGGGAGGATTTCAGCGATTTCAGACGAAATCAGATAACCGAGGTTGTCAGTATCCTTTATAACACAATAATGGATCTCAGGCCGTATACCTGGGTAGGTGCTGATATCTGGCATCAATATTCGTCCTGGTACAGCAATGTTTTTCAGGACTCGAGAAGATGGGCGTCTGAGGGGATCATAGATTTCGTTACGACCATGAGCTACACAACTTCCGGAAGCTCTTTCGAGGCAAACCTCAAGGACAATCTGGACAACTTCGCGTGTGAGGTCGTGGCAGGACCCTATGTTTTCGTTCCAGGCAACACAGCTCACGGAAGCGTCCCCTCCGAGGAGGCAGGCATCGAAATAATGGTTAATCAGACAGAGACAACCCAGATGTTGGGTGCCCTGGGCACCTGTCATTTCGCATACAAATTCCTCAGGGAATGGCCTTCCTATGCAAAAGCTCTTAGAGAAGGGCCGTTCAAGGACAGGGCTCTATGTCCATTGAAAGAGCAGCGGCATCCTGTGAAGCAAACCGTATGGGAGTTCGATAATGATCAAGATAGAGAAGGATGGAGGACCACGGATATGGGTCAATTCTACCCAGTGGACGGGCTCTGGTCGGTGAGCAATACGATATCTCCCAAATTCATGTCCCCTGATCTCGATCTGACTGCTGATGGGACGAATGTTGTGGAGATCAGGGCGATCTCCCAATCAGGTGATGGTGTGTTGAAGGTATACTGGTCCCCATCACGAACGGAATTCCAGGAAGCCAGGTCCTTATCTGTAAGTATAGAGGAACCGGGAGATTGGCATCTTTATTCCATACATCTCGACAAAGATCCTGAATGGACCGGTGTGATCAGGTATATACGGATCGTTTTCGAATTCCCCGAACCCACCAACATCACCCTTGACAGGATAGAATTGACATGGATGCCTTACTGCATCAGGTCGTGGGGATACCTTGGTCCGTTCTATTCAGGAGGCAAAGAAGACCTTCTAGACCGTGATTTCATCGGAGATGAGACATCCCAACTTCCAAGGATCGGGGACATACTTGCCGGCAGGCAGTGGAAAAGTTACTCCATGGAGAGGGACAAGATCGACCTGCAATTCGCACTTGGACAACTGAAGGATGTCTCAACCTATTCGCATGTATACATACGATCCGATCTCGAAGGTCCAATGGAGCTCAGGATAGGGAATTCTGATGGTTCCAGGCTGTGGCTGAACGGAGAGATCGTGTTCTCACATTCCTCAACCAGGTATGCTGCCCCTGACCAGAATATTTCCCTTGTTCTGATCAGAAAGGGTATCAATACACTCCTTTTGAAGCAGGCCGTATATGGTGATGATCATGCATTCTTCGTAAGGTTCACACTTCCGGGGAACATAACTGCCTCGGGTCTTGAATTCTTCGATGAGATCCCTCTTCTGGGAAAACCTGTAATGGATCCAATGGAAGGTGAGTGGATAGGATCGGATACGATCGAACTCAGATGGGAGCCCCCTGAGAACTCAATAAGTCTCGATCATTACGAGTGGAGTCTTGACGGCTCCCTTTATACATTTGTGGAAACCGAAGGTATCATTCTGGATACTCTTGATACAGGCGAACATACTTTCAAGATCAGGTGCGTCGATAATCTGGGTTTCAGAGGGATCGAATACAGCACAATTCTGAAGGTTGATACCCAGATCCCGGTGATATCCATACCGGAAACTGATGGGGAAATTTTCACCGAAGGAAGGATCACCTGGAGATGGGAGCTGGAAAAAGCTCCGATCTCCGGGATCGGATATTATCTGGTATCGATCAGGACATGGTCACATGGAAATTCATCCATCGAGATAATTGTAAAGGAACATGCAGTGACAGCATGCGAGTTCACCCTCTGTGAGGGGATCGAGGACGGGAATTTTTACAGAGCCGAGGTAAAAGCGGTTTCAGGAAGCGGAATGATCTTTTCCCCCGGACCAGGCAAGGACGTCCTTGTTGATCTCTCATCTCCAACCATCCCGGTAGGTCTCGAGATATCCCTTTTGATGATGGGATCCAGAAAATATGCAATGACATGGTCTCCATCGTTTGACAGTACGAACGGAGGTCAGGACCACTACGAGGTCTGGTGCAAGGCGGAAGGGTCGGAGTGGACCCGATATGGTGTCGTTTCGGAACCATATGTGGAATTGGAAAGACCACTTGGTAAAACCATCGAAACAAAGGTACGGGCTGTTGACAGAGCGGGACATTTAAGCCCCTTCTCTCACGTAATTAGGCCCGAGAATTCCGTACCCATGCCCTACATCTCGATACCTTCGCATGTTCAGGGATCCATGCCCTTCAGATTGAGTACAGTCGGTTTAACGGATATGGATGGAGATATACTGGATCACCGATGGTATGTGGACAAAAAACTTGTATCAACCCATGAGGAGTTCTACCTCTCTCTCCCCCCGGGGGACCATGAGGTCTGGCTCTGGGTGATAGATGACCTTGGAGCCGACGGTTCTGTCAAGGGGATGATCTCGGTATCTGAAGGTGCGGGCCCACTTGGGTCAATATCTGAATGGCTCCACACGACCTCCATCGAGGAGATAGAGATGGAGCCGATGAACATCACCCATTACGGAAACAATACGGTTATCATCCATCAGGAAGTGAGCGATAACACCATAAATAGAGGTCGCACAGCCTTTTCGGACGCACTCATTGTGATGATCGCCATAGCTCTCACCTTGATACTTCTTATCCTGTTTCTCGGGGTGGCTTTTAACGAGGTTTTATCATACGATAGGGTGAGGTATTCCAGGGTAGAGTGGGAGGATGAGCAGGGTATGGGAAGCCAGGATTTTATCAACAGGATCATGTTGAACCCTCTTTTGCGAAGAGAGATCGATCGCAGAACCGGAGGTCCTGTAAAATCTCTTTCATCCCCTCTTCCCCGGTTACGCCTTTCCTTTTCTTCGAGGTCAGGACTTCCAGGGAAGGACCGTGGTCTGAAAAGGGATTCGAGAATCAATGAGATCGACATAATTTCAGCAGAAGCAGATGACGTGATATGGGAAGACCTTGAAGAGGAAGACGGGTTCGATGAATGGGAGGTCGAAGCCTGATGAGACCCTACAGGATAGTATCCTTCTTCCTGGCGCTCATCATTTTGATCCCACTTCTAATAGTACCGGCCTTCGTGGGCTTCTCCTTATCGAATGGGAAAATTCATCTGGACGGATTCGAGAGTCCCGATGATCCCGCAGAACTCTTGACATTCAGGCTCCTTGATATCTACTATCTCTTCTTTATTCTTCTCAACGTGTTCCCTTTCATGCTTCTTGTCTTCTGGTCTTTCGGCGCAAGGATCTCCCACTGGTGGAAAAGAAAAAAGGACGATACCGAAATGATCATAGAACGTTCACCAGATATCAGAGGAACATCCCTTTTCGGGGACGAAAAATTCCCTCTTGTGTCGGTCATCCTGCCATGTTACAATGAGTCCAGATATATAGGAAGGGCGGTAACTAACTCTTATAGACAGAGTTACAGAGGCCCTATAGAGATACTGGTCATTGATGACGGTTCAAGGGATGGGACCTGGTCCATAGGAAGAATATTCAAAACATCCATGGCAAAAAGAACCGTGAAGATATTTCACAAGGAGAATGGAGGAAAAGCATCCGCCATTGATTTTGGGATCGGCAGGGCATCGGGGAAGATAATAATCACCTCCGATGGCGACAGTGAGATGCATGAGGATGCGGTACGCGAACTTGTGGAGACCTTCAGGAGATATCCGGATGCAGGCATAGTAGGTGGATTTGTATCCATAAAGAACTCGTATAAAGGATACCTTACAAGGCTCCAGCAGCTGGAGTATCACATTACCCAGCATATGATAAGGATGAACCAGAGCGAGGATGGGAGCGTTCTGATAGCTCCCGGGCCTATATTCGGTATGAGAACCGACCTTTCAAGACACTTTCCCCCTATTGACAGGACCGTGGTGGAGGACTGCGATCTTACTATGTCGATCCTTCCAACCGGGTTCACCACGAGGTCAACCTACCGATCGGTGTCGAGGACCAATGCTCCCGAGACATGGAGAGACTGGTTCAGGCAGAGAAGAAGATGGATATACGGCCAATTCCAGGCCTGGAGAGAGAACAGATGGCATCTCAGGAAGAACCCCTGGGGACTGTATACCTATTTCACATGGGTATCAACTTCCATTTCTGCCATTATGTTCATAATTGGCCTGCTCTTGACCTCTATTCTTGTTTTCACGGGCAGGGATTACTACAACTTTGTCGAGTTCATATCTCTCAGGGCAGCCATGGTTTTCCTTCTATATCTGACCCTGAGATCGGCAATCCTTCTATCTTACAGGGATACGGCAAAGCTCCTTCATTACCTGCCTTTGAAGATAATATATGACATGGTCAACGGTCTATTGACAGGTTACCTTTACATAATGTATATGACACACGTGGGTGTCAGAGTGAAATGGGGGCACAGGGAGGAAGTGGTGGAATGAATCGCCCCCCTGGAGCAACACTTCCAAAAAGCTTCGAGATCGTCGGTCCGGAAGAGATGAAACTTACAGGCGACCCTTTGAAGGGTATATGCATCCCGTGCGGGAAGAAGGAGGAGAACGGTAATCCAATATGCAGGAAATGCGAGAGGATAAGAAAATGGGATATCGGGACTCTCCGAACTCCTCTTGTTTTACTCTCTGCCATGGCAGTTATCATCGGTTTCCTGCTCCTTGTGGGATATGGAATGGTCCTTGATGTATTTCAGATAGACCTAGAAGGCAGAAGTGATGCGGGATATTTTCTTTTACTGCTAGGTCTGATTTCCGTCTTTCTTCTGATGGTATCCAGAAGGAAGGCAATGGCTGGATCCGGACCCTATAAAGAGTTGCTTCCCATGCTGGCAATGTCCCTGGCACCTTTCCCATTTATAGTTGTTGCATTGGAACCCGGAGATCCTCTGCCCTATATTCTCCTGATCTTCATCCTATCCTTATGCGGGTCAGTATTCTACTTTACCAGAAGGGAGATCCTGTCATTCAGGTTGCCTTCCCTCTCACTTATAATGTTAGGTTCTATCCTCATCCATGCGGGAGCGGGTTTGTCGATCAGGAATGTGGACATCTCGAATGTAGTGTGGTTCCTGTCGGGATACCATATTGCCTTTGCAGGAATGCTTATGCTGCCTCTGGGAGGATTCCTGGCTGTTGAGAAGATGAGTATACTTTCCAGGAATATCTCGACAGCAATTCTGCTATCCCTTTCTTTCGGGTGGTTGATGGCTCTGGTGATCATCGGGCAGAGCATACCGAAAACAGGCGATATGTTCCATCTTTCCTTTTCGCTATTCTTTACGGGGATGACGCTCGGGCTATCTTCCTATCTCTCCGAGATAAAGAACGATCTCAAGATGGAGACCTCCAGGAAGGATATAATAGACTCGATATCAAGGGCCGGCGATCTTGAAACAAAAGGTAAGATATTTTACGCGCTGCAGCAGCTAGACCGGGCGATCTCGACAAATCCCGTTGATGGGTTTGGCAGAACCCGGGATGATCCAAATATCATATTCGAACTCGAGGGAAGGAGAGCAACCCAGGATCTCATATTCGATCCAATGGAGTACGAGATATCGCTCGTCGAAAAGGCCAAGATCCTCACATCACAGGGAAAGCTATCGGAAGCTGTAAAATTGTACATGGAGGCAATGAGGAGAAGACCGGGCTATATTCCGGCTTATCAGAACCTCGGGATGCTTCTTAGCTCCATGCCGGGGAGAAAAAGGGAGGCGGAGAAGTACTTCAACTATCTCCTTGCATACAAGAAGACATATCTCGACAGATGGTTACGTGAAGGAATGCCCTGGGATTACAGGTTCTGGATGACGGATTGTCTCATACTCTACAAAAGATCCCTGGAGAAGAAGAGCGAGCTCCTGGCAAGGCTTTCCAGGGAAGGTGACACCTGGTCCTATTATTCCCTGGTGAGGTACTGATGCCGAATTCGATAGTTAGCGATAATCTATATATAAGGATCGGAAACTGGATCAACATTCTGAAGGTGGTCGTACTGAAGAAGAACTGCTGGGAGTTCACTGGATGCGGAAAGGAGCCCGGGGGCCCGAATGTTGAACATGAGGGGGAATGCCCCACGGCTTCCCGTGTGAGTATGAACGGAATAAATCACGGAATGAACGGAGGAAGATACTGCTGGCGTGTTCCCAGCACATTGTGTCCCGCTCATGGAGGGAGTATTGTTCCAAACTGGGCAGACAAGATGAAGAGATGCCTGGTATGTGATTTCTTCAACCTTGTTCGAGAAGAGGAAGAGGGATATCTGAAGATCTGAACCGTAGCCTTTTTCAGGACCTGATGAATCTGCCTTTTTCCTTTCGCCCCGGTCTGTTATCCGAACTTTTTTGCCCCCTGGATCTCGGGACCTCTTCATTCAGTTTTATGACGAGAGGTTGTTTGCCCTTGAGAGTTCTTCTGAAGAATTTCAGAATGGATTTCCCATCCTTTGAGGGGACTGTGATCATGGTGGTATCATCCATTATCTCGATATTCTTGATCTTTTCAGGTTGTGTTCCGGCCTTTTTATGAACCATCTCGACGATCCGACCCTTGGTTATCTTATCCCTTCTTCCCATGGCGATCATCAATCTGACGGTTTTGACCTCATCACCTTCTCGCAATTCCGTAATGTGGTCCGGAGCCCTTTCCTTCTTCCTCCTGTCTTCACGGGGCCCCTTATCGATCTTCATGACCTCATCTCTCTTTGGGGGCATCTCTTCCAGATCGTTTCCGAATGAGTACTTCAGAAGCGCCGTGATGATATCCTCACCAGATCCCTCTTCCATAAGCTCCTTTGCCCATTTCCGGTAGCCTTCCGTTTCCCTTTCTGAAAGCATCTTATCGATATGGTTTTTGAGCCTTTTTTTCCGGATATCCACCATCTCATGTCTTTCGGGAGCTCTCTGTTTGGTAATATCGGCCTGGGTGAATTTCCGGATGAAGTTCATCTTTCTCAGTTCGGAGGTTGTGACGAAGGTGATGGCTGTCCCCCTTTTTCCGGCTCTGCCTGTCCTTCCGATCCGGTGAACATAGGCTTCCGGATTCTGTGGGATGGAATAGTTGATCACATGGGTAAGGTCGCCCACATCTATTCCTCTGGCCGCAACATCCGTGGCAACAAGGATGTTGATCTTGCGGTCCCTGAACTTGCCGAGTATCTTCTCCCTGAGAGGCTGGGATATGTCCCCGTGCAGATTATCGGCCTTTATACCCCTATCCAGGAGCTTTGTCGTAAGCTCATCCACATCTGCTTTCGTCTTGCAGAAGATGATCCCGTAAAAATCGGATTCTATCTCGAGTATCCTGGTCAGCGCCTCCAGTTTGTCCTTCTGCTTCACCTCGAAATAGATTTGCTCGGTGAGGTCTCCTGTGAGCTGCGGCTCCGACCGAATGTGCCTGTATTCACCCATGTAGTTCTCTGCCAGTTTCTTGATCCTTCCTGGCATCGTGGCTGAAAAAAGCAGTATCCTCTTTTCGGATGGGGTCTTGCTCATTATCTCCTCGATGTCCTCTATGAACCCCATATTCAGCATCTCATCCGCCTCGTCAAGGATGAAATACCCTATCCTGTCAAGGACCAGTGTTCTTCTTCTTATATGGTCCATGATCCTTCCTGGGGTCCCGACAACGATATCCACACCTTTTTTCAGTTTCCTGAACTGTATGTCAATGGGTTGACCACCGTAGATGGGAGCGGTTTTGATACTGGAGTTGCCCTTGAGGGATTCTATCTCCTCGCAGACCTGGATAACAAGCTCCCTGGTGGGAGCAAGTATGATCGCCTGGACATGATCCGCTCCCGGTTCCAGCTTCTCTATCAGCGGAAGTGCGAAGACTGCTGTCTTTCCGGTCCCTGTTTGAGCCTGGGCAATGATATCCACATTGTCCTTCATCAAAAGAGGGATCGCGAGAGACTGGATCTCCGTGGGTTTGGTGTAACCTTTATTTTCCAGTGTAATGAGAGTCCTCTCGGAAAGTCCCAATGATCTGAAATCGTTCATATTACTCTAGGCGGGCCACAACTGGGCCTACTATATACAATTTGGTTTCGGGCCGCAGGGTCATTTTCAGCTATCTTCCATCTCTCTTACGTATGTAAAGGGCACCTCCGCACATCGTGAGGAGTATCAAAATGATCAGTATCAGAGAGAAAAACATGAACCACCACCCCAAAGAGGGTTTTTCATCGATCTCAGGTTGAACAATCAGAGGAAACTCGATCCGGTTCGCATATTTTCCGCTTCCCTCCATGAACTGGTCGTTGGATTCAACAATATCATTTCCCGGGTCTATCTCGAACTGGATCGCATCTGTCCCACTGGAAACGGTGAAATTACCCTTCAGAACGACCCGATCCCCCGGAGCAAGAGGCTTTATCCGGATATCCAGAATACTCTTTTCCCCGTCGTATATCCTGACCAGGGCCCTCTCCGAATACCATTCTCCCTCGTTGGAGATATTCACTTCAAAGAACACCTTTTCTCCAGGTGAAGCAGAGTTTATCAGATCTCCGTCCTTACTTCTTAATACCGGCATTCCCTTGAATTCAAGGTCCGGATATCTAACCTCGAGCACTCTGTCAATTACGGTAATATACCCCTTCTCCCCGTTTTCAACCACGAATTTTACGGGATATGGCTCCACGATCTCAGTTTCACTCCGGGCCGGTGCTGAGATCGAAAAACCGAACCATAAGGTTTCGCCCGGAGCAATTGAATATTGCATGTCATTTTGTTTGGGTTCCAGGGGAAGGATATACCCAACATCCCGATCGAATCTTGAGGTGTTAACGGGACCCTTTATATGGTCAAGTTCGAGGAAATTAGGGGGCTCCATTGCCTGTGAGATCCATTCATTATCGCATTTCCAGCCGTTTTCGATCGGAGTAGTATTTCCCAATTCCCTTTTGCCCAGGGATCTGAGCATCTCGATGGAAAATGTATCAATGATATTCCCTTCGTTCCGTAAACCAAGAACGATTTTTTTCTCACCCCCGGGACCTATTTCGATCCTCTCATTCACAATGGGATCGGTTGGAAGCATTCTCAACAGGTTCTTTTCGGGGACAACGATCGTTATGTTCATACATATCTTGCCGAAGAACAAGGCATCGATAATCAGAGTTCTCCTGTACTCCCCGGGCTCTAAGAAATTATCCATAGAGATATTCAAATGGAATTTCACGGATGATCTTTCCGGGATTGCGATCCTGTTAAGTGGTAATAAATGGTCATCGAAAACATCAATGTAAAAACCGGCTGTTTCCAGCAGGTAGATGTCCCGAATAATATCTTCTGAATAGTATGTGTTGTTTATATTCAGATCAACGGTGGTAAAGGAACCTTGTTTCATCAATATCCCATGGATATCTTCGATCTCCACCTGAAGCTTCGTCAATTTATTGACTATAATTGTAACTATGTCTGACATATAGAATAGAGGTGCACCGACGATGTAGGCGAATATCCTGAACTGGAATACGTCATCCTCCCCCGCCCATAGAGGGGGAGTCCTTACACTGATATTCTTGAACACCGTCTCCCCTTGATGAACATCAATGACGGACCTCGTCCATTCAAGATCCAGGAGATGTTTACTCCTTGTGTAGATATTCTCAAAATCCCGGTAACTGGTCCTCCAGTGATCCCCTTCTTCGATGATTATATCGATTGTAATTTCATCCTTGTTGCCAAGATTTGTAAAGGGGACGGTGATATCGATCCATTCTCCCGGGTCGGTGTAGTAGATCCTCTTCCAGGGCGGTGATATATGAAGATAGCTTATCTCACCTACAATGAAAAATAACCGATCCGTATCCGATAACCCATCCGGCCCGTATGCCGATCTGGAATTTTCGGAGACCATACTCACTTCAAGTGGAATATTCCAACCTTTTCCTCCATCTATAGGACACTGCACCTCAACAATAAAGGTCTTGAAGGATATCCCTCCGAACTCATCGCGGATCCGGGGAGATGTCAGGTTGACGGTAGACCCTGTGCCCCCCTCTTCCTTGAAATAATATTCCCATCCGGTATCCGCGGAAGGTCCCGAAAGCAGTATCTCGTATGTGTCATTTTTCTCCCCCATGTTCATGACCACGACCCATATTTCCACACTTGCGCCTGGAGGGATCTTTGACCATTTCTCGTTGTATAATGGACTTAGTGGGTCAATATCCGGCTCTATCATGTACTGGATATCGAAGTCTGGAACGATCTCTTCTTCCCTTGTTGGTAATTCATCGCCGGAGCGTGATGCAACACCATCCGAAACCGAGACAATCGAATAACCCCCAATTATTAAAAAAATGGCAAGGATCATTACAAATACATTCATAGGACGCGCGATGTTGGTCTCGATCTCGCCTTTTCTCATGGTTCTCACCTGATCAGGGCAAGACCTTTTCTATGTTTATTTATAAATTTCAGTTTAGAATGAGAATGAGAAAAAGGTAATGATCGTTCCCGAAACAGTGGGATCGGGTCCGATCTCATCCTTTGTTGAGCTTTTTTCTCACACCCCTGTCTATCAATCCCTCGTCCGCCATCTGGGGCTCGGTGATGTGCCCTCTATCCGGGTTCATCTCGTTCCATTCCTTCACGACCTTCATGGAATTCTCGTTTCCGGCCCAGGACCTTCTCGATACCCCTACCATCACATCCCATTCAAGGGCACTTCTTATTACCGAGTCCACATGCTCGGACCCATCAAGGACCAGGCCGTAGCCGCTGTTTCGAACCTTTCCGATACCCACACCCCCACCATTGCTTAACACCACCATTGTCATCCCCCTTGCAACATTTCCGGCAAAACACTGGGTCGCCATATCGGTGGTCACATTGCTTCCGTCCTTGATGTTTGCCGTTTCCCTATATGGGGAATCGGTCCCTCCGGGATCATGATGGTCTCTACCGATCATGATGGGGCCCACCTCACCGTTTTTCACCATCTCATTGAACTTCAGTGCGATCTTCACCCTGCCGTGTGCATCCTGGTAGAGTATCCTCGCCTGCGAACCTACTACCAGGTTGTTCTTACCTGCTTCGGATATCCATTTGTGGTTATCATGATCCTGGGGGCATCTATTTGGATCGATGCAATCCATTGCTGTCCTGTCTGTCTTCTCGAGGTCCTTCGGATCTCCGGAAAGACAGATCCATCTGAATGGACCGTAGCCGTAATCGAACACCATTGGCCCCATCAGGTCCTCGATATACGATGGGAAAACAAATCCCTCCGCTGGGTTATCAGGGTTCAATGCGATGTCCTTTGCTCCCGCATCGAAAACAGCCTTCATGAAGGAGTTCCCGTAATCCCAGAAGAACATTCCATTTTCTGTCATCCTACTTATGAGCTCATACTGTTTGACCAGAGACCTATCCACAAGCTCCCTGAAACTCGAGGTATCGGTCTCGATAAGCCCCGGGTTTTCCCCGTCTCCCATGGCTTCCTCGTAGGTCAGACCCTGGGGTGTATATCCTCCTTCGTATACGGCGTGGCACGATGTCTGGTCAGATCCAAGCTCCACTTTCACACCTTTTTCAACACAATATTCCCATACATCCACTATGTTGCCCCGGTAACCGATGGATACTGGCTTCAAGGTCCTTCTGTATTCATCCACCCAGCCAAAGACCTCATCCAGGTCATCACTGACGAGGGACACCCAGCCTTGCTCGTGTCTCTTGAACGTCTGTTTATCGTTGACCTCCGCTATAACCCCTATTCCTCCTGCGATCTCTACCGCCTTGGCCTGGGCTCCTGACATGCCCCCGAGTCCTGAAGTGATGAAGAGCTTTCCCTTGAGGTTCCCCTTTGCATCGATGTTGAGATATCTCCTTCCAGCGTTCAATACGGTTATGTATGTTCCATGGACAATGCCCTGCGGACCTATGTACATCCATCCGCCAGCGGTCATCTGTCCGTAATTTGTCACACCCAATGCCGCCGCTCTGTTGAACTCCTTCTGGTTGTCATATTCCCCCACGAGCAGGCCGTTTGTCATTATCACCCGGGGAGCTTCCTTCCTCGAAGGGAAGAGGCCAAGTGGATGGCCAGAGAATACTACCAGTGTCTGGTCTTCCTTCATTTCCTGTAAATATCTCTTGATCAGACGGTACTGCATCCAGTTCTGGCACACCTGGCCGGTGGATCCGTACGTAACCAACTCGTACGGGAAGAGTGCGATGTTGAAATCCAGATTGTTGTCGATCATTAGCTGGACCGCTTTTCCCTGGAGTGTATTGCCCATATATTCGTGGATCGGGCGTGCCTTGATCTCTCCCGTAGGTCTGAACCTGTAGCCGTATATTCTCCCGCGGGAAGCCAGTTCTTCCAGAAACTCCTCCGTGATATCCTCATGCAATGACGTGTGGATGTACCTCATGGCATTTTTCACAGCAAGCTTTGTCTCTTCCCGGGTTAGAAAAAAGCCTCTTGTAGGCGCTCTATCGATGTCTTCTCTGAATCCGGTTGTCTCTGGCAATACGTCTATGGCATAGGATGCAACATCCTTCGGCATATGCTCATCTCCCTGGAACCTAAATAAAAAGTGATGTGTCCCCGTCTTCCGGGACCTCCTCTTCTTCTGCATTCATCATATCGGGATTCTCGAGAAGGGTGCTTTCTACGGCCAGGTCATAGGCGTTCCCGGGATCATTCCAGCCAAGAAGCGCCATGGCGGACCACATGCCCGCTTCTTCCATGAACACCTCGATCGTGATGGTGAATCCACCCTGGCTGTCCAGGATCATCGTATCGTTGACCTCGAACACCAGATTGATCGTTCCCTGACCTTCCACCGGGTTCTCGGCGGTGTTTTCCACTGTCTGGTTGAGGCCGGATACCACGACCCTGAAACTGTCAGGCTGATTGGTATACCGCCTGATGGTGGGTCTTCCCGGCTTCTCCGTCTCATCCTGCCATGTCAGACGAATTGAAAGCTTCTTGATGATCTGGCCAGTTGTGGAAATATAAGAATAAGCCGTGCTAGATCCCACATCAAGGTAGTCACTTGACATGTTCTGGGAGGTGCTTGTGGTATAAGTTGTGAGGTCGATCTCACCGCCAGTATCATCATCGGTGACCATCGGCATCAGTTTCTCGTAGCTCTTCGCCCCCAATCCTGCAGAGATGGAAAAGAGAATAATGAGTGAAACCACCGTCACAGCTGCAAGTATCCCACCTGTTAACCCGGTGTTCTTCCGGGCGGTATCATGTGAAAAAAGAGCCTGCTGGATCCTTACCAGCCTCCCTCCGAAGGCGGCTTCACCTCTTCTCTGGGGTTCCCAGTAGTATTTGTGGATGAGGAAGAATATAACGATCATGAGACCGTTTGCAAATATCGAGATCGAGAGATCCGACAGATAATAGCTGAAACCCGTAAGCCCTTCAAGAGTGCCCCTCCCCCGGAGGAGAAAAACGGAGAGCTGCCAATTCCCTATCCCGTGCATTACTATCACTGCAAAGATATTCCTTGACCACATGTAAAGGGCACCAAAGGTTGCGCCGGCAGCCATCCAGCTGATCTCCATGAATATAAGGTCCGTGACCGTGAGATTATACTGAGGCATGTAGATGAAGATCGCAATTGGAATATGGCTCAATCCGAAGAATACGGAAGAGAAAATCAGTGCTGCCCATTTGGGTAGTACCCTCTGTGACTGGTCGTGCGTGAAGGCCCTGAACTCGAACTCTTCAACGGGCCCGACTATGCAAAACATCACAAAGGTCATCATGAAAAAAGTCAGGAAATCCATGGTCCCTGCTGCCCTGTCGATGGAGAAGACATCGAACCATGTAATGGAGAAGAACTCGGTACCTCCGAGAACGACGCTCGAGAAATTGCCGATAAGCATCTCGGCGATGCGCCATATTACTCCGCCCATGAGGCCCACAAGGACTGCTGTCATCAGTCTCTTCTTAGTCATCTTGAAGGGACCGAAATTGAAGCTCTTGTACTGTCCGTCCTCGAGATCATCCTTGACGAACAATTTCTCCTTTCGGATATACTTCCAGTAGAGCAAAATAGGTCCAAGATGTATCGTGGGTGCCGCTATGATATGCCCGATAAAGAATGGCATGTTGAAGCCCGGTCCGTAGATGGGAGCAGTGAAGTATCTGTATATCCCCCAGATTATGAACTCCACGATCAGAACACCGGATATCTCCAGAAGATACCTTGTTCTCGAGGGCGTGGCCCTTTCTCCGGCCGGCGGGACACCGTGCCATTTATCTTCGTGATAGGTTTCTTCTTCGGGCTCCTGAACCTCGTAAGCTTCCACTGAACCGCCTCCGACAGGAAGGGTAAGAGACATTTGATATAATAGGTCTGCGAAAAATTCATGGTGCCTCATTTGATCCTGAACTTGTACCCGTACTGGATGGTCCCGGATTTCCCCTCCTCTGACAGTTTCCTGAATACCATCTCCAACTCTGTTCCTATCTTCACATCTGCCGGGTCGCAGTCAACCACCTGTCCGAGGACTGTATCACCTTCAACGAGATCCACAGTGGCTAGGATGTAGGGCACCTGAGCTCCGTAGCCCGGAAGAGGGTCATGGACCACGGTATAGGATGAGACCTTTCCCTCCCCGCTGAAATAGAACCTGTTCATTTTTCCGAATGACCTCCTATGGCAGACCGGGCACATGGTCTTGTTCGGAAAGAATTTCCTTTTACAGATGCTGCATTCATTGCCTGCTAGACTGTACCTCTGATCCTGAGCTCTCCAGTATCTCGCAACTCCCATCATATCACCTCCAGTATATGAACCACGGCCGTTCCGCCGGTTCCACCGACATTCTGTGCAAGACCTATCCTTGCATCCTTGACCTGTCTGGAATCACATTTCCCCCTGAGCTGCAGGACTATCTCGTTCACCTGAGCTATACCTGTGGCTCCAAGGGGGTGCCCTCTTGCCTTGAGACCGCCGGATGTATTGATCGGTATCTTGCCTCCAAGTGTCGTATCTCCCCTCTCGGTTGCAGGACCGCCGTCCCCTTTCTCGAAGAAACCAAGGTCCTCTATGGCAAGGATCTCCCCGATGCTGTAAGAATCATGGACCTCTGCAACGTCAATATCGGAAGGACCGATACCTGCCATCTCGTATGCTTTACGGGAAGCCGTTTTCGTCGAACGAAGTTCCGTAAGGCTTGGCCGGTTTGAAATGGATAGGGTATCCGAACCCTGTCCAGTCCCGATGATTCGTATGGGCTCATCGCAGATCTCATTCGCCGTTTCCATATCACAGACGACCAATGCGGCCGCTCCATCGCTCATGGGTGCGCAGTCGAAAAGACCCAACGGTTCGGCCACGGGTCCCGCCTTGAGAACGGTTTCTATCCCGATCTCCTTCTGGTACTGTGCAAAGGGATTCATGGCTCCGTGCCTGTGGTTCTTCACCGACACATGAGCGAGCTGTTCCCTGGTCGTCCCGTATTCGTGCATATGCCTTCTTGCCATTATGGCATACAGGGAAGGCATTGTGGCTCCGAAAAGTGCCTCCCATGATTGATCGGCCCCCGCAGCGATAAATCCGGCTGCAATGTCCGATGTGACATCGGACATCTTCTCCGCACCTCCCACTACCACAACATCGTTGAGTCCGGAGGCGATCGAGAGGATCGCCTGCTTCAATGCCAATCCCCCGGAAGCATCTGCGGCTTCCACCCTTGTTGTGGGTATCTGCCTGTCGGTGAGCCCTATCTCCTCGGCAATGATCGAGGCTATATGCTCCTGGTCAAGGAATAGTCCAGCTGACATGTTTCCGATGTAAAGAGCGTCGATCCTGCTGCTATCTATACCCGCATCCATTATCGCCTTTATCCCGGCCTGTATGCCGATCTCCCTGAATGAGAGGTCCCAGTGTTCACCAAAACGTGTCTGGCCTATGCCTATGACTGCAACATCCCTGGAAAGTCTTTTCATCATTCCCCCTCCATCTTGATCTTCTCGCGATATTTCAAATACGTGGCATAATCCACGGGTATCTCTTTTTTGATCTCATCCTCGACAAGTGGTGAACCGCTCCTGTCATATTCGAGTATCTCATCCGTAACCTGGATGTGGAACCCGTCCGAACCGGCTCCCGATCCGTAGGAAACGGCAAGAATACTGTCTCCCGGTTCTGCCTTGTCGAGAATATTTGCAAGGCCTATCATCATCGATGCGGAGTATGTATTTCCGATGAAAGGGGTCATGAGACCGTCCTTGATCTGTTCCATGGAAAAACCAAGCTTCTTACCTATTGTTACGGGGAATTTCCCGTTGGGTTGATGAAAAACCGCATAATCGTAATCCTTCGCCTCGGTCCCCATCCGGTTCATTATCTGCTCCGCAGAGCTCTGGATATGCTTGAAATAGGCCGGTTTTCCGGTGAACCTCTCTCCATGAGACGGATATTTCATCCCTTCCCTTCTCCAGAAATCAGGTGTATCGGTGGTGAATGACATGGTGAGGACGATCTCCGCGATGACCCCGGTATGGCCCAGAAGGAATGCCACTCCCCCTGCGGAGGCCGAATACTCCAGTGCGTTACCGGGTGCGCCCTGTGATGTATCTGATCCGATCGCCATGGCATAGTCCATGGGTATGTTCCTGTTGGAACTGTTGATAAGACCGAGAGCCGCCTGCATACCTGCGGTCCCGGCCTTGCAGGCGAATTCGAGGTCAGCCGCCGTAAGGTAGGGTGCCGCATGGATAGCCTCTGCGACTATGGATGCAGTAGGCTTCACCGCATACGGGTGCGACTCCGACCCGACGAAGATGGCGCCGATCTCACCGGGATCGACCTTCACCCGTTTAAGAGCCCTTCTCGCGGCCATGACTGCAATGGTTGCAGCATCCTCATCGGGGGCCGGAACCGATTTTGCGATGATGTTCAGGGACCTCCCCATCGCTTCACCGTTCTGACCCCAGACCTTTCCTATATCCCTGGGATATATCCTGTATCTGGGCACGTACACTCCGTAGCTGACTATTCCCGAGTCCAAGGAACCACCTCAGATCAATTTTCTCAGTCTCCTGGACAACTCCTCGATGTCCAGTTTGGTAGTTACGAGAGGAATTCTCTCGAGTCTTGCAAGCTTGATGGCAAGAGGGTCCACCTTATCCGGTTTGATGTAAACCACCATTGCAGGTTTGATAGGGTGAGCCCGAACAGCGATCATCGGTGACCTGCCGTAGGCAACCTTGGTGAAGAACAGGGACCTCTCCGTGGACCTTCCGTAGATCCTCATGTAGTCAAGGGAAGAGAACCTCAGAATTCCCAGTATGGAATCGATGATGGAATATCCCATTATGGGTCTCCTGATGTAATCATCATTGTCTATATCGGAATCGGACTGAAGTGTCCCTTCGATCACGTCTATGAATACCGATGGATTTATTCCGACGGTGAACTCCGCCATATCGAGGATCGCCTCATCCTGGAGGTCCATGGAATATTTTTTTATGGTGGGGGCACCCCTTTTCTCATCGAGTCCTATCAAGCCGTTGATGACCCTTTTGATGAGGTTCAGTGAAGGATTCCTCCTTCTGCCTTTCTCGTAATCTGAAAGCTGTGAGGGGGAAACCCCTATCTCAACCGCGAGATCATGTTGGGATACATTGAACTGCTCCCTCCATGCCCTGAAGGTCTGACTGGGATTCTTTGATAATATGATCTCCGAGGACAGCTTCTCTCCGAGCCGCTCCCTGGCGAGCCACATGGTGTCTTTGGGCTCATCTGCTTCCATGCCCCCGTACTTGACCATGCCCGGGCATCGATTGTAAGCTATTAAAATTTATGCCATCGTTGAACCCTGACTTAATCAATAAGTGAATATTAATTCTGTTACATCTGTCTCAATTGTAGGCATGGTCCACGGTTGTCTTCCTTGGTTTCTGCCTTACTGGCTTCTTGACAAGCTCCTGGTCCCGGTCGGGGGCGGGTCGGTTGTGGTTCAGGACCTTGATACTGACAACCCAGTCCATGATGATCTTCTGATAACGACCTTCACTGTCAACGATCTCCAGATCGTCCTTCATTGATAGAAGCCTGCCTTCAATGGTCAGCAGTTCGTTTCCGGCGATGATCAGGATCTCCAGGTCGTCGTCGATCCGGATACCGTATCTTCTCTGTTTCAATTCACCGTCAAAGACATCGACCAGGGGTTCTTTCTCAAGGACCATTTCCTCCTGGGGGCTTTCGGGAGCTTTATTCTTCCCTCTCGATACCATGCCCCTTAAACACATTATTAATATATCATCTTCGCCCTTTTCCGCTCCGGTTGCCATTGGCTTTCCGTGAACGATCGAAGGAGGTATCAACCTGGTTTTCGAGCTGAGGGTTATGAGGAATAATCCCCTTACGGGGGAGGAGAGTCTGGAGGAAGCACTCAAGACGTTCCTGAAACAGATAGGTTATCTTCCGGAGAATACGGAGGATGATATCGGACTCAGGCTCATCAGGGATTGTTTCCTCTCCTTTCCGGACAAACCGTGGTCCATTGACGAGCTTTTGACACACCTTGACGCCAACAAGTCCACGCTTTACAGGTACCTCAACAAGCTGAAGGGGTTGGATCTTGTCGAAGAAGAGATCATCCCTCTGGAAGCACCTGCGGATGGACCCTCCAAGAAGACGAGAAAGGGCTACAAGATCAGACATTCATCACTATCTCTGGCGTGGACCATGGTGGAATCCCACGCGGCCGTGGCCCTGGAGAACTACAGAAAGAGCGTGGACCATATCGATAAACTGGCCAAAAAGAAGGTCAGGGGCGAGGGTGGCGGTGAACGTAGAAAACCATCTCTTACCGTTGACGGGATCATAACAAGGGGCAAGGGCGAAAAGACCGAAGTACTTCTTGTAAGGAGGGCAAACGATCCCTTCAGGGACAGATGGGCACTTCCTGGAGGTTTCGTCGACTACGGGGAAAGGACAGAAAACGCCGTCTACAGAGAGATCAGGGAGGAAACCGGTATCGAATGCCGGGTAAGCGAGCTGGTAAAGGTTGTTTCGGATCCTTCCAGGGATCCCCGGGGGCATACCGTATCCATAGTCTATCTCATGGAACCTCTAAAGGAAATGGAGCCCCGGGCCGGAGACGATGCCAGGGAGGTTTCATGGTTCCCGATCGGATCACTCCCCGATCTGGCCTTCGATCATCTGGAAATAATCAAACAGACATTGAACCTGTGACGTATCATCTTATATGGTCCAGGGAGAACGATCCTCTAAGGTCGAAGGATTTGTCCGTGAAGGTGTATTCGATCCAGGCCCGGCTCATCACGTCTCCGCCCCCCTCCACTCTGAGGAAGTATTTGAGGTCATCAAGCTTGAACTCTATGAAGCCCGTCATGGTGTGCTTCAGGGTCTGGATGTCAGATGCCTTGTGCATGCCTGTGTCAACAATATAAATTGATGTTGCATTGTTTCGCTTGTTCTTGGCGTTCAGAACCTGGAAGAATCTGAATATGTTGAGAGGCTCGATATAGGTCAGTAGTGTTGATACGGAGAAGAATACCAGTTTGTGGTAGGGGTGCTTTCCCTTGAACTCCTCCTGGAATTCTCCTATGGCATTTTCAATGCCATCCAGGTCCGTTGGTTTATCGATGTATTTGGTATTGGGATATTCCTCGGTAATGCCCATCGATTTTGAATAGAGGTCAATGAACTTGAGCAGTCCCTTCTCCTCGTAGGCGTCAACCTTGGGTATTATCGTTCTGAGAGATTCCTTCACCTCGAGAGGTGTATGCTGGGTGACAACATAGATGGTCGGAACACCCTTTTTCAATCCTTCGGAAATGAAAAGATTGGTGAAGGTCCTCCTTCCGGAATAGGCAGGTCCATAGAGTATGAAGTTGGAATTGTGGGCAAACCCTCCATAACAGAGATCATCGAATCTCCGGACGCCTGTCCTGACCCTGTTGAGGTCGTCCTTGCTGTCCATGATCTCCATCTTCATCTCCTCATCCACAAGACTCGATCTAAGAGACTGGAGTTCCTGTTCTCTCTTTCTGAGGTATTCCTCTCTCTCCCTCAGTTTCTGCTCGATATCCCTGAGCTGTCTCTGCCGGTTTGCCAGTTCCTCGTTGAGTTCCGCCACCTGGGACCCATCCTGGCCTTCCCTGACCTTCTTGAGCTGCTCGTCGATCTGTTTTCTCTCCTTCAGCATAAGCTCCTGACGCCTGGCAAGTCTCTCTTCCGCAAATGAGATCTCGTTCATCCTTTCCTTCATTTCCCTTTCGAGGAGGGTAACCCTCAACTTCTCGGCCGAGAGCTGATCACCCATCATCTCGAGCTCCTCGTTCCTGATCTTCAATTGCTCCATCTTGGATCTCAGGGAGTCTATCATGTTCTTGTAATTGCCTTCGATCATGGAGATCTTTGTCTGATATTCTGCCTCGAGAACCTCCTTGATCTCTCCTGTCTCCCTCCCACCGCCACCAAGACCCGCCTGTTCCTCCTTGATCTTCAACATCTCCCTGTTGATGTTGAGCTCGTTCTCGAGCTCCTTGATACGCTGATCTTTTATCTCCAGTCCTTCCATGAACCGGTTGATCTCATTCTGTTTGTTTTTGATCTGCCCTTCGAGTTTGAGTAGCTGTTTCTCCCGCTCTCCAAGGGCTTCCATAACCTTTCTGTCTTCATCAGACACCCCGGATGATGATCTGTGCTCCAGGGCCTTCAATTTTTCTTCCTTCTTGAGGAATTCTATCTCCCTGGCCTCGAGCTTTGACCTCATCTGCTCAAGACTCTTCTTGTAGTCATCGAGCTCCCGCATCCTGTTATCTATTCCTGCAGGTTGGGCCCCGGAGATCGTGTCCATGGTGCGTGACGATCTCAACTTCTCCAGCTCTTCTTCCTTGACCTTTATCCGGATCTCGAGATCCTCGATCTTCTTTGACAGTTCCTCGACATGAGAAGGGTCAGGGGCGTTTCTGGCCCTATCCTGGATCTCCATCTCCCTGGCCTGAAAGGAAAGGTATTCCAGTATGGCATTGGTTTGAACCTCTCTCTCCTGAATGTTGAGTTCTTCCTGACGCTTCATCAGCTTGTTCTCGACCTCGTCAAGTCTTCTGGTCTTATCCTGGATCTCGGCGACCTTTTTCTCCAGTCTCGACTCGCTCTCGCCGAGAGCATGTTCCATCTTCTTGAGGAGCTCTTCCTTTTTCTTCAGGTCCGTCTTCAAATTGGATAGCATCTTCGTTATCTGCTCTACTTCCATCATGCCTTTGAGCAGTTCCTGTCTTGTTGCCCCATTGGTTGCCATATACGCACCTGTGAGATGAATCCAAAAATGCACCATTATTCCCTATGTTTGTATACCTGTCCCTATGTCGAAAATGAATCTGGGGTAGATAACTGTTTTGGCATTAGTTCATGCTTGCAAGAATCACCTGGTAGGGTGATCAAAAGACCATATTATAATGTTTGACCGGATTATACCCCCATGCGTGCTGTCACCGTCGGAGGGCCACCGGGTTCCGGAACCAGTACACTTTGCAGACTTCTGAAAGAAGAGCTTAATATCGAGTATGTCTACGCCGGGGAGGTCTTTCGGAAAAGGGCGGAGGAATTCGGACTTACACTGGCCGGGTTCGGAGATCTCTGCGAGAAGGATCCGATCCATGACAGAAGACTTGACGATGAGATGCTTGAACTGGCTAGGAAGGGAAACATACTCCTCGAGGGCAGGATGATAGGGCCTTTATGCAAAAGGTCAGCCATACCGTCTTTCCGGATATTCATTGATGCTGACCCCCATGTGAGGGCCGGGAGATTGATGGAAAGGGACGGGGGCAGTATCGAAGAAGTGGTAACGAATATGCTTGAAAGGGAAGAGAGCGAGGCTTTCCGATATCGCAATATCTACGGGATCGACCCCAGGGAGCCAGTTCATTACGATCTCGTCATTGATTCAACCGATCTAACTCCGGAGCAGGAGAGCGAAATGGTCATGGACATGCTGAAGGGTGAAGTGTCTAAATGAACGTCAAGCCCGGAAAAGGTCGAACATTCATCGGAGGTGTTGGAAAGGACCTACTTCTATCCTTAGCCATTATGGGCATTGTGGTGATCCTTTCAATTCTATTCGGGATCGTCTACCTTTTCTTTCGCCTGATCGGGAGGGAATTTGCCCTATTCGGAACCATGATGATAGTGGTCTCGATCCCCGTTGTTTTATTATGCGGTTATTTGTTGAACAGGTATGTTCTTGCGAAAAGCGGAAAAAAATACCTTACAAGATCGACCCGGATCGGAAGAAGAGGGCTGATGAGAATATCAAGGGACAGATACAGCTTCATCTTCCAGCGGGCCACATCACTTGGTATACTTCTGACCACTTTCTTTCTGTCAATATTCGTGCTGTTCTTTTGCCTTATATTGATAGATCTTTCCATGGTTGCGATATGTTTCTGCGGGCCTTTCGTTCTCGTATTCCTGATAATTTCCATTACCCTTCCGGCCGTTGCATGGATAACCTTTGCCTACGCATTTTCTCCTTACGACCCCCAGCCAAGAACTGTGATGATCATTGCGATGACCTGGGGGATGCTTTCGACCTTCCCGTCTCTTTTTCTCAATACCTCGAACTCTTTATGGATGGAGCCTCTCGGGATCAATTCAGCCGTGGCCTCTGCTCCGATCATCGAAGAATTCTTCAAGATGCTTGGATTCCTGTTTCTTTATACCAGGTTGAAGGACGAAAAGGATGGGGTGTTCTTCGGGGCCTGCTTCGGCGCAGGTTTCGCCCTGATCGAGAATTTTTATTACAGTATGATCCCGCTTTTATCGGGAGAGGGGGCGCTTGTTATTCTTCTGATCCTCTTCCGTTCATTCTTCAATATACTGGGTCATATGATCGGCCAGGCCGGGATCGGTTTTCTTATCGGTGCCCTCAAGAACCGATATTCAAAGAGAAGGAACAGGGAGGGTTATGTGGCATTGCTTGGTGTTCTGATCTTTATCGGTTATACAATAGCCGTGATCAATCATGCTTTGTGGAATCTTATCGCTTCTGCTGAAAATATTTTTATAATACTTCTCGTACCCTACGGGATGGTTGAGTTCATGGGTTTCGTGCTGATCGTGATCGTTGCCTTTGTTATTTCCACATCGAGATTCAACAGGAGACTTAAAGGGTATCATTGATTTTTCAGGGCTTCCAGGGGCCCATGTCCGCTTAAAAAGATATTTATAATTCATCCCATTACTCCACTTCGCAACCAGTGGGCCGGTAGATCAGACCGGTAGATCGCTCGCTTGGCATGCGAGAGGCCTCGGGTTCAAATCCCGACCGGTCCACCACTCCCTCCTCATTGTTTTATTATTGATGCTGGGAGTGGTGGCCCGGTCTGTAGACTAAAGGTAAATTGATGACAAAATGATCCTCTCCTTTAGTCACACCTTGGTGTCGTTGCTTCCAAAATGCCTATAATCTCCGACACCAAGGTCCCGACCGGTCCCTGTACAATAGTGTTGATGTTACACCGATCAGAACCCATATCTCAGTTTCAGGTTTTTCGTCCGGATCTATGAGTTTTTTTCTTCATGTCCTTTTTCGGTTGCTCCACGGACCTTTTTTGTTTTCCCCTGTCCTTCAAGAACAGTATCAATGCGCCACCGACCAGAATGGAGCCTCCGAACAGCAACATCCATTTCCAGGAATCGGATTTATTTTCTTCCTGGATAGAGGTATACCTGAACTTGGAATATGGAAACATCAGGTAAGAATGATATCCTCTGTATCCGCAATATATACTAACAATTGTATCCAGGTCGTCTGCCCTTGAAAATGTGACCTTTATCCTGCCCCCTTCCTTTACATCGAATTTCCTGAGGGACCTCACATCAATATTGATTTCCCCTTCCTTTACAGTAGGTTTCGAATAGGACTCGTCCCTTATGGAAAAACTGATCTCCCTGTCAAATTTCCTGTCGTTCTCGTAATCCAGCTCGATCAAAACATCGATGGTGAAATTCGAATCCTTTATCTGGCCAGGGACTCCCGGATATATGGCAGATACGGTGATATTGTATCCCAATTTCAGGGTCGCGTTGGGTTCGAACTGAAGAAAATTGGAATCCCTATCCTGGGGGTACCACATGGAAAAACTGTCGCCAATGGTACCCTTGGGCATGAGTCCCTTCCGGTATCCGGGGTCCTCCACACTTCTCGTGTCGTAACCATCATCGGGTGGGTGGAAGAATAGATAGGTCATGTCCTGAACCGGTTTTCTGCGAATATAGAGATCCAAAGGTTCGCCGACCTGTACACCCTGGACCTCCTGGGATTCCACCATTGGTACAAATACAACCGGACAGAGCAGTAAAACGATCAGTATTGACCGGGTCCATCTCATGATACCAACCTTTGATGATATACAGCTCCAGAAGACATCATCATTCACGCTTCCATTATGAGGGAACTTGTGAGGATGCTGACATGATCATTTCGGAGCATACGCCGTTGTTTTTTTTCCCTGGTATTCCATCGTCATACTTGATTAGTATTTATTGATTTACCATTCATGCACATCAATACCGTTTGGTGCATCATGATGTCAGGCATATGAAAAAGCGATCTTCCCATGTATTTGTCATTAAAAAGATTCATTTTCATATGAATGGATATTGCTTAAAGATCGGAATATTTCATGGAAGGTGCATCGAGATCATCTGCACAGGGGGTAAACACCATAGAATATGGCCGCAACGCAGGTGGGGGATGGGGAACCGAGGATATCCGAATAATCGGCGATCTTGCTCCTGAATATTTTGACCTTCAGATCGTCTCCCAGCAATTTTTTGGTTACCAGTGCAGAAGCCCATTGATCGTTCTTTCGATGTTTCACTGCTTCCAGATACCGGGCAACATCCCCTTTCTCGTACAGGGTCTCCAGATCTTCCCTGCACCAGGATAATATCATATCACCTGGTTCTTTCACAGGATCCACGGTTCCATACCCCTCTCCATAATGGGTCAAGTCCCCTGTCATCACAATACATGTTTCAGCATCAATATCCGGTCTTAGAGCTTCGGCGAAACCCTCCATTTCAGATTCAGCATCCAGAAGAAGTCGATCCCCGTAGGACCTCCTTGGAAGGTATACATATTCGATATCGAGTTTGCCGGTTCCGAGATCTTCCCTCATCTCCCTTTCGGTCCATTTGAAAGAATCCAGGGAGAATTCCTTTTCAGGGTCGTTCTCGCTTATTGAATGCATGACCCCAAGAGCAATAACCTTCGATCTTTTGGCTCTGTGAATGGCCGAAACCGTTCTTACCACAGGTTCAATGGATGTATCGATGTAGGTATGTGGAAACGACAGAACTCCCCCTTTTTCAATAATCTCATCAACCTCGGGATCGGAACTATCGAGTGAATCTCTCATCAGGTTGAGTATGTCATTGTATCGCTCATCCCTCTCTCTCCGATAAAATTCTTTCCAGGTCAACCCTCCGAGCCTTCCCATAATCCTGTAATACATAATTGATATTAAAAAGGAACTGAAAATTATCCTACCGGGATAATGATGCGACCTCGTTCTTGAACTGTATTATCCTGTGCTCGCACCTGATTATATCTGCATATTTTTCAACACCCAGGAGAAGCCAGTAGACATCGTCTCCAAAGTCGTAAAGAAGTCCTCTGAACTCCTGATAAAGATGGAAGGTCACCTCACCCTTGTTGTATGAACTCTCTGCGGTGTCTTTGGCCTTTTTGAAGAAAGGTCTCAACAGGTTCATCAGTTCCTCCCTGTCGGATCCTTTCATCTTGACAACCCGGAAGAATTTATCATTCATATTGTTCTGATACAACCTGATTAAATTTGCATAGAATGCCCCCTCAACATAATTAATGACATCATCCTGAAGAGGCGCGTATTTGTGTGTCGTGGACCTCATAGTCCTTTCGGTCCCCTCGATGAGCTGACAGAGATTGTCGTAGAACAGACTGTCAGTTTCCTCCGGGACCATATGCCATCATCCTCTAAGGTGCCGATGCATAAAGGTGCGGAACGATAATTAGACTTTTCCGGTGATTTTAGCAGGATCAGGTGAAATCCTCGATGATGCTGCCAAGGGTTTCTGCCATCAATCGAATCTCATCTACGGTATTGTAGATGTAAAAGGATGCCCTCGCTGTACTATCTTCGCTCCGTGCGTTGAACCATGAGTGCACACAATGGCGTCCTGATCTTATTGCGATATTCGCCATCTCATCCAGCATCATGGCCACATCGTGAGAATTCAGGTTCTCGACCTGGAAAGGAATGATGCCGCTCCTTTTCCGATGGTCCTCCGGTCCGATTATCCTCACAAGGTCCTTCAATTTCCCGGTAGCGTAGCCGTTAAGGTCGAGTTCATGCTGATGAACCTCGTCCATACCGATCCTCTTAAGATATTCGAGCGCGGCACCCAGACCTATGAAACCGGGATAGTGCTGCAATCCGGCCTCGAACTTCTTCGGAGGGTCCAGAAATTCTACCTTGTCGTACCCTGTCTCACGAACCGTATCCCCACCAACGATGTACGGATCAAGTTCCTTCATCAGATCTAGTTTTCCCGCAAGGACCCCCGTTCCGGTTGGACCCATTGCCTTGTGGCCAGAGAACGCGATGAGGTCTACATCAAGTCCCTCCATGTCCATTTTCATATGCGGGATGGACTGGGCACAATCCAGGAGCACGATGGCACCATGATCGTGTGCAATATCGACCACATCCCTGGCAGGTATGGTTGTCCCGTCAAGGTTCGACACGTGTACCATGGAAACAAGTCTGGTTCCGGGGATCATCTCCTTGAACTTTTCCAGATTGAAGGTATTGTCCGGGTTCGAAGGGACTGGCTCATAATCTATCAAACCCCTGTTCATCATGTGAACCCAGGGAACAAGATTTGAATTATGCTCATGGTCGGTCCCAAGAACCCTGTCCCCTTTTTTAAACCTCAGGGAATGAGAGATCAGATTGATAGCTTCCGTGGTGTTCTTGGTGAAGACGATACCATCCCTGTCCGGAGCACCAATGAACCTCGCAATGATATCTCTCGCAGCTTCATATTCCTCCGTAACACGGGAAGAGATCCTGTGGAGAGATCTTCCCCCGCATCCGGGATACTCCGAGTAATATTCCATGACCTTTTCTATGACAGGCCCAGGCCTGAGGGTCATGCATGCATTGTCGAAGTAAATTATCTTGTCTTCTCGGTTCTCATCCTCGAACAGAGGGAAATCAGGTCTGTATCTCATGGGGTCCATCCAAATCCTCCTTCAGTCAAAGATCCGTGATAGGATACCGGAAAAGTAGAGAAAAATGGGAACGATAAATAACATTGCCATTGCGATATATACGACCTTGTTCCATTTCCATACCTTGGAACCGTCAAGCGGCATGACCGGTATCATGTTGAAAGCTCCGATGATCAGATTGATGATCCCCACATAGAAAAGTCCGAAACCAAGGAAACCGGAAAAAATTGAAGCAAGGAGAGCAGCACCCAGGGAGAGGGCCCCGATCACAAGGTTCGTCAGGGGACCTGCAGCGGATATTATCCCGTTCTCCCTTTTAGAGGGCCTCCCGTAAATGAATACCGCCCCGGGGGCTGCAAATAAGATCCCTATTACGAATGATATCAGGGCCCCAAACAGAAGATATCTTTTATTGTAGGAAAAGGCTGCCGGATACCCGTAATGGTTGGCGGAGATCTTGTGGGCGAGCTCATGGAGCAGGAACCCTGTGAAAGTTGCGACAAGAGCGAAGGGGAGGACCAGAATAAAACCCATTGGTGAGAAAGAGCCCCCCAGGAGAAAATTACCGGAAAATACCGCGGCAAAAGCCAGGGTGATGACACCCATCGCGATCCCGAGCTCCTTTATCTCATCCCTGTCGAAACGTACCCCTACCTTTCTCTTTTTTCCATACGGCATATCCTGACCGTAGCTGAAGGAATATTCATGGTATGGCCCTCTGTCATCAGACAAGATCAACTCTCCATTCTATGATTTCCCTATGCAGAACAGATAGAAATAGATTTAACCTTGAAAAGGACGAACACCCTTTCATTCTATCCTGTCTATCAGGGTCTTTGCCTTTTCCTTGTCCACATTGAAGGCCATCATTATGTACTTGAGGGATTTCTGGATGATATCATCTTTTGTGATGTTCGGATACATATGGGAGAAGTTGTTTGCTGAAAAATAGTAAGTCGTGGCCAGGTCAGAAAGGTACAGGGCAGAGTTCTCCTCGTCCATCTCGGAGGCCTTTATGAAACATTCCTCCCCTTTTTTCAGGATCCCGTTCTCGAAGCAGAAGTTCCCGAATGTTGCGAAGAACAGGGCATTGTCCGGTGCGAGATCACAGGCTTTCTGGTAATATGCGGCAATATCCTGAACCGTCAATTTGGGTATGCCCACCGCTGCTTCGGCCATCCCGAAATAAGCCTCTGCAACATCCGGGTCCGTGTTGGTGAGCTTCTTTAGAGTATTGTATGATCTCTGGTATTCACCAGCCGCGATCTGCATGTTTGCCTTGTCAAGGGTCTTCTGTACTTCATCAGAGGTCATATCGGATCCTCCACCTACCTCTACCGTGCAGATACCATAAAAACATGACGGCTCCACTAACCCTTGAAATCCCTGTAAACAGGTTCTATTGCCTCATCCGGGAGCGGACAGTATTTCTTCAGTGTCTCCCTGAACTTGTCCCATTGGGAATACCTGTGGTTACAGAAATTGTCCAGAAAGAACTCGTCTTCTCTCAGTTCCTTGAGGATCAGCCTGATCTGAACCTGGGTCAGTTTGTGCTTCGTTATGCCCCTTCTGTGAAGAACGTCACCCTTTCTCTGGATCTCCTTCAAAAGGTTCACGTAAAAACCCATCTTCTTGGCTCTGGCACTACCCAGATATTTTATCTTTCCGCACTTTTTGCAGTAGCTCCGTTTCTGTGTGGGGGAATGAATATGCTCTTTGATGTCGGGTTTCACCCATATGGCCTCATCCTTGTGGGATTCTTCATGAACACAAACTGCTCCCCCGTCTTCATCTTCCATCTGTACCCCATCTGTCATACTTTTGATGACTCCAAAAAGAACAGGACCTATTTATTCCTTTGACCCCGATTCGCGATTCAGTTAAAAAGGACTTTCATCCGCTCAACCGAAACATATTTCTACACAACCCATAATCTTATTCCATGGTCAGCCTGTATCCCACCGTCCAAGGACTGTGGAACAGACTCAGGTACGACAGGAGCTTTCAGTTGAAATGGTCGATCTGTTTTTTCTTCATCCTTTCCATGCTCTTCAGTCTTGGTGATGGTCTACTCTACTCCTTCGGATGGCTGACAATGGGGGTGATCGGCGTTCTGCTGACATACAGAATGCTCGAAAGATATTTTTTCCTTGCACTCTGGCTCGGTGCCGTATACATAGGAATTTACATCGGCTCCCTGACCGCCTTCCATTTTGCATCAACAAGCGAAAACTGGTTCATAATGATCTTCGGATATTCGATACTCATGATATCATTCATGGCCTGTCTCTTTCTCATCCTGTTCATAAAGGAAAGGAGAGATCTCATCGCTCTGGAGGGTGAATACATACCAATAGGTTTCTGGTCGATACTGATCTTCTTGTTTTACTGGTCCTCTCTTTTTTCGATGATCGGGATCATAAGATGGGCCGACGGCTCCCTCGGAAACCCCGGACTGTTCAAGGCACTTTATGTGGCAGCGGAAATGGTCCTCATACCTACCTTTGTGATACTCACCTCCTTTCCGGAGGATAGGTTCCGGGCCCCATACCTGGATTCTCTGCCAGATGAGGGACCTTTCAGGGACTTCATTAGGAACTTGACCTTCCGCGAATTCAAGGAATACCTGAAGAACAAGAAGGATTCCGCTGATATCATATGCCCGCAATGCGGGAAAAAACTTCTTAAAGAGAGCAAGAAATGCCCTACCTGCGATGCCCCGAGATATTTCTACTGGTGCAACACCTCCGAGGATTATTTCGTAAGATGTCCAAACTGCATGAACCTCACCCCCGTAGGCAAGGAAAGATGCATCCACTGTTCGGTGAAGATGTCATCCCGGATCAGGTGCTCGAGATGCAGGGATGTGCATCCGGTGTCGGGATGGATCTAGCCGCCTTTAAGCACGGCATGAGCGGCTGCCAACCTTGCCACGGGGACCCTGAAAGGTGAGCAGCTGACATAATCCAATCCGACGGAATTGCAGAATTCTATGGAAGAAGGCTCTCCGCCATGTTCACCGCATATCCCTATCTTGAGCTTACTGTTTATGGACCTGCCCTTTTTTGTGCCCATCTCCACAAGCTGACCCACACCCTCTCTGTCAAGAACCTTGAACGGGTCATGAGGCAGTATCGACCTGTCCACGTATTCTGGAAGGAATGAACCGGAATCATCCCTTGAATAACCGAAGGTCATCTGTGTGAGGTCATTTGTCCCGAATGAAAAGAAGTCAGCAGATCTTGCGATCTCATCCGCGGTAAGAGCCGCCCTTGGGATCTCGATCATGGTTCCGACGAGGTAGTCAAGGTCCGTGCCGGTTTCTGTCATGACCTCACGGGCGACCCTGTCGATCACCTCCTTTTGAAGGTTCAGTTCTCCCGAGGTGCCAACTAGTGGAACCATGATCTCGGGGACTACGGAAATACCTTCTTTAACAAGCCTGCATGCAGCCTCGAAGATCGCTCTTGACTGCATTTCCGTTATCTCGGGATATGTAATGCCCAGTCTGCATCCTCTGTGTCCAAGCATGGGATTGAATTCACTCAGAGAGGCAGTCCTTGAACGCACCTCTTCAATGGATAGTCCAAGTTCCTTTGCTATTTCAGCCTGGGTTTCTTCCTCATGGGGCAGAAACTCGTGAAGAGGCGGGTCCAGAAGTCTGATAGTAACGGGGAATCCTTCCATGGCCATGAATATACCATAGAAATCCTCTCTCTGCATCGGTAGCAATTTCTGAAGGGCTTTCTTTCTCCCCTCCAGTTCATTGGCGAGTATCATTTCCCTCATGGCTTTTATCCTGTCGCCCTCGAAGAACATATGCTCCGTTCTGCATAGCCCGATCCCCTCGGCACCGAACTCTCTTGCCTTCAGTGCGTCCTCGGGGGTATCGGCGTTGGTTCTGACGCCCAGCCTTCGAATTTCATCGGCGAAGGACATTAGCCTTGCAAAATCACCCCCGATCTTGGGGGGTATGGTCGCAAGCTTTCCGAGTATCACCTCGCCGGTACTCCCATTCAGGGAAAGCCAGTCCCCCTCTGAGATCATTTGACCATTCACCCGGATTTTCCTCTTCTCATAATCTATCCTCAAAGCTCCACAGCCGGAAATGCAGCATTTTCCCATTCCCCTGGCTACAACTGCGGCATGACTTGTCATACCACCCCTGGAAGTAAGTATTCCCTGGGCTGATTTCATTCCGCCTATATCCTCTGGTGAGGTCTCGATCCTGACAAGTATAACATTCTCTCCCCTTCCGGCCCATTCTTCGGCATCTTCGGCGTTGAACACCACCCTGCCCGTGGCAGCTCCGGGAGAAGCTGGTAGACCTTTTGCGACGACCTCTTTTTCCAACTTGTCATTGAAAGCGGGATGGAGAAGCTGGTCAAGATGGTCGGGATCTATCCTCTTCACGGCCTCGCTCCTGTTGATCAAACCTTCATCCACCATGTCAACGGCGATCTTGACAGCAGCAGCAGCCGTCCTTTTCCCCGTCCGTGTTTGAAGGAGCCAGAGCTTATTATCCTGTATCGTGAACTCGATATCCTGCATGTCCTTGTAGTGTTCCTCGAGCCTGGTGTATATATCCACGAGTTGTCTGTAATTTTCCGACATCAGCTCTTCAAGGGATGGATACTCCTTCTTTCTTCTTCCTTCGTCTATTTCGTTGCTTCTTGCCCATCTTCTTGATCCTTCCAGGGTAACCTGGTAAGGTGTTCTTGTTCCAGCAACAACGTCTTCTCCCTGGGCATTTGTAAGATATTCGCCGAAGAAAATTCTCTCACCAGTGGACGGGTCCCTCGTGAATGCAACCCCCGTTGCACAATTATCCCCCATATTTCCAAATACCATTGTCTGGATGTTTACCGCCGTCCCCCATTCCGAAGGGATGTCGTTGATCTCCCGGTATTTTTTGGCCCTGTAATTCATCCATGAGCCAAAAACGGCAGAGATGGCACCGAATAGCTGTTTCCAGGGGTCTGTGGGAAATTCAAGGCCAAGTTTTTCGTTGATCGCTCTCTTGAACCTCACGGAGAGCTCTTTCAGATCATCTGCATCGAGCTGTGTATCCAATGTGACCCCCTTATCCCCCTTCATCTTCTCCATGATCTCCTCGAATGGGTCGATCTCGTCCTTGTTCTCGGGTTTCAAACCAAGTACGACATCTCCATACATCTGAACGAACCGTCTGAACGAATCCCATGCAAATCTGGGATCTTCGGTCCTCTCAATAAGACCCTCCACGATCTTCTCGTTAATTCCAAGGTTCAGAACAGTATCCATCATTCCCGGCATGGATACCCTTGCACCTGACCTCACCGAAAGTAGAAGCGGTTTTTCGGTATCCCCGAATTTCAGTCCCATAATCTCTTCGAGCTTACCCACTGCTTCCTTGACCTGCTGGATGACTCCGGGGGGCAACTCTTTTTTACCCTCGTAATACTTCCTGCACACTTCAGTTGTTATCGTGAAACCCGGTGGAACCGGGATGCCCATGTTCGTCATCTCGGCTAGATTGGCTCCTTTACCCCCGAGGAGATCCTTCATATTTCTATTGCCTTCTTCGAAAAGATATACGAATTTTTCATTATCCACCAAGTTCGGCCCTCCTTTTTTGACCGAAAAGGAAACAGATATGAATATCTTTCCCATGAACAATCGACACTCTTGTGAATACAATTGTGCCGAACTTTAACCCCCATCCCCCATTTCAAGGTGTTCAAAGCTATAAGCCGTTATTTAAATAACCAAACGAATGGACATAAAAAGATTCCCATTTTGTGAAAAATGGGAACATGATCCGGAGTGCAATGCCAGGTCTATTTTTTTTTTCGGGAGGACAATCTTTCAGCGATCATCTTCATTGTCCGGGTCTTGTTGTATTTTTTCGAAACCTTCACCCGTCCCTTGGACGACATCCATCTTGACGGAAAAGCCTTGTCATTCTCGAGTAAGGGTGAGAGACCGAGTTTTCGAGCTATGTTGAATATTTCTTCTGCTTCGGGTGACTGGACGCTGAGGGATCTGGGCATCCTCCTTCCTTTTGCCCTTGTGAGTCCGATATCAAAATATTCGGGCCAAAGAATATACATGTCGTCCTTTACTTTGGCCACTCCTCTATCCCCCTATCATTCCTTGATAAGGATAGCGTTTATCACACCATGCTGGCCAGGCCTCGAGGTCACCTTCGCCTTCCCTTTTTCCGTGTCTATGATCGCACCCTTGGTGATGATGTTACGTCTCACATAATGTGGATTTGCAGGGTTCTCGAGTACTGTCTGGATCGTGGTTTTCGCACTCTTTCTGGAGATGGGATCAAATACATTAACCGCGGATGTGGAAAGGATACGGAATTTAAGGTTGCCACCCCTTGTCCTTACGCGTTTCTTTCCTTCCTTTCCTATCACGGTTACCTGCTGCTCTCTTCCGATCTCGGTCTTTCTCTTGGACCTGTGAAGCCTGTAGCGTCCGCCTGTGATCTTCCTTCTGGACTTTCCCTGCCAAAGAGCCATTATCATCACCTGGTTGAAGATGCCGGCCAATACTTGATTATATATTTAACCTTATCTGAACCTCGATACCGATCCGGGTTGAAAAAGCATCGAACAAAATAATATACCCAGACCAGGATAAGGTAAACAGGTGGTTATCAGATGACCGATCTCCTGTACATGAACAGCGTTCAGGATTGCTACATGAAGGATTTCGAGGCAAAGGTCCTTTCGGTTATAGATGACGAAGAAAAGATCGTTATCCTGGACCGGACAGCTTTTTATCCTCTCGGCGGTGGTCAACCGAATGACACGGGAACACTTAGGTGGAAGGGCGGTTCCTGCAGGGTCGTTGATGTGCGAAAGAAGAATAAGGTGCTTCATGTGATAGAAGGGGATCTTCCCAAGGTAGGTCAGGATGTGGTCGGTGATATTGGCTGGTCTCTGAGATACGAGCATATGAGAATGCATACAGCTCAGCATCTGGTCTCTGCAATTATCTGGAGAAGGTACAAAGCCGCAACCGTTGGAAATCAGATACATGCCGATTATTCCCATATAGATTTCGAACCGGCCGATTTTTCATTTGAGGAACTCAAGATCGTCGAAAAGGAGATCAACGAGCTGATATCCAATGGGGCCAGGGTATTCATAGAAAATATATCAAGAAAGACCATCGAGGAGAAGCTTGAAAAGGAAAGGGTTGACCTCTCCAGGCTTCCGGTATTCATCCAGGACCTCAGGACCGTGTTCATCGAAGGGAAGGAAATGTACGACATGTGCCCCTGTGCAGGGACCCATGTCAAGGATATCTCGGAGCTCAAGGGGATCGAAATAATCAAGAGGAAGTCAAAGGGGTCAGGGAAGATCAGGGTGCAATACAGGCTACTATGAGCGATGTCTCCAGATAGGTAGGGGAGATCCGAACCCCAACAATTTCAATCCGGTTATGGAAGCAGTGTCATAGCTGTCAGTTGTGAGAATGGACCTGTCAAGCTCTTCTTTACTTGATATGTTCAGAAGGGACAAGGTCTCCCTGATATCGTTTTTAAGGTCTTCAAGGATATTTCCGAATAGCTCACCTATTTCGGCCCAGTCAAGATCCTCTGGGTATGAACTCACATCCATAATATTCGCATCTCCGGAACCATCCTTCACCGAAAGATAGGTCACAAGGAATTCGTGGGTGAAATGGTCAAGACCTATCATATCGGCTCCAAGAGCGATCAGCTTGACCACGTCGGACCCGTTTCTAACAGGACCATTGATCTGCAATTTCACCCCTTTCTCCTTCGAATGAAATATCATCATATGATCCGAAGCGATAATGGTGGATGCAACCGGATCGGGACTGGATGAAGGGTCCAAAAGGCCCGGATAGCACCTGACCATTAAGCCATCCGCTCCGGTGACGAGATAATGGTCGATATCCGATTCAAGATCCATGGAATGAATATTGAGGATCAATTCCTTCCCAAGCAGCATTTTTAGCATATGAACCAGATTGATGAGATCCTTTCCATTGGTAACCTCGACCATCTTCTCTACCTTTCCATCGACATCTGTTTTCGTTCTGTCAAGGATATCCAGTTCGATGATGCCCCCATTTCTCATGTGTGATGGATCCAACCACATTCGATCGGGTCCAAGCCTGAACATTGTCCTTGGTGACTGGGCATCTATGAGCTCCATCAGCTCGATCGGGTCATCGATCCCTATATTCACGATCATTCCTGCGAGGGAGCAGCCGAGCGCAATGCCGAGCCTTGCCCCTTCCGGAAGGTCCTTCATGCTCTGCCCTGTGGTGAATAGAAGCTTGCTCAATTCCATGGTCTCTACCGGGATGTTACTGACCTTATCGTGTTTTTTCTTATCATTCACTGAAAGGGCAGATACGGAAAATTTTATCCTGTCCAGGTGGTGCGTAAGTTCCGTGAACTCTAACCTCTTTCTCATGGAGGTCCTTAACTCCTCGAGAAGAGCCAGATCACCCATCTCGATCCCTCCTTTTATAGGCTGACATCGAAAGTGGTGCAGCATGTATTCCATAATGTTCGAAATATTTTGTAAGTCTTGATATCTCCTTGGGTGTTGGCTTTCTGGATATCGTATCCGATCTATAGTTTTGAGCCTCCCCACCAATGAATATCCCTCCATCGCCGATGCCATGTCCCACCCGTCCAACTACGCCCCCTGTCACTATGATGGTCCCATTCATCATCCCCGATCCGACATCACCAGATACGTTTCCATCGATAATGATCGTTCCCCCGGACATTTTTTCCCCGACATTACCCTGGACGTTACCCTTTACTACTATGATCCCATTTTTCATGCAAGCACCGGGATTGTTCCCGGAATCACCAAAAATGAGGATGCCGCCCGCGATCATGGTGTCGCCGGCAAGATTGCCGCAGTTTCCGTTCAATATTATTATCCCGCCTTCATTGAAAGCTCCCAGGTAATCTCCAGAGTTCCCGTTTATTGTGACTTCCACGCCATCCTTCAATCCGATAGCTATGCTATGCTGGCCAAGAAGTCCGGATAATTTAACACGTTTTGACCTCTTAAGCATATCCGATATCGCCTTATCGATCTCCTCGGATGTCTGAGCTTTCCCTGCGCCATTCTCTGAACTGGTATCGGTCATCGAAACCCCATCCAAAACCACACCCTCCCTAAAATAGTTAACCTGATAAATGAGTATACAGTATCACAATAGCATTTAATATTGGTAGACAAATTATATGGCGAGTTGAACGTGGATGACAGAACAGACCCTGACAAGTGGTTACAAGGCTTTAAGGTCCAGGGACCTGAAAGACGCACATGACTTATTCAAGGGTATCGTCAATAACCCGAAGAACGGGAAAGAGAGATACGAAGCGCTCATAGGCCTGTCGATCACGTACAGAGAGCTCGGAGATATGGATGAAGCATTGGATACCGGAAAAAAAGCAGTGGCATCTTACCAGTACCCTAAGTTGGCACTATTCAATCTTGGAAATTTCTACGAGGAAATGGGAGAGCATGCGTTGGCTATCCAGAACTATGATCTCTCCATAACCATCGATCCGAATTTCAGCGACGCCTACATAAACAGAGGTGTTGCGTGGTTCAATCTTGACAAGATGAACCATGCACAGAGGGATTTCAAGAACGCGCTGCAGAACGATCCGGGCTCGTCCAGGGCCATGGCCGATATGGGTCTAACTTTTCTGAAGGATGGAAGGTATGAAAAGGCCATCGACCTTTTCGATCTTTCTCTTGAAGAAGACCCTGAGAATATACATTCATTATGCGGCAAAGGATTGGCTCTCTTCTACATGGACAGATACGATGAATCGGTGATCTGTTTCGATGCTGCGCTATCGATCAACCCCGATTTCTATGTTGCAGGATATTACAAAGGACACATCCTGAAAAAGCTTGATCTCATGGATGAGGCGGAGGAGGCGATCAAGGAGGCCATAGGTTCCAGGGAAAATTACGCGCTTGCCTGGTTCGAACTTGGTGAGATATTCAGGTTGAAAGGTGACAGGGAAAGGGCGCTCAAATCCTACGAGAAGGCCATAAAATACCGGAATGAAACATTCGAAGAAGCCCTTTTCCAGAAAGGTATGATGCTTCAGTCCATGAACGATTGGAGAGGTGCGATCGAAAGTTTTAAAAGCATCTGCAAGACGAACCCCTATATCCCCCAGGTGTGGGTGGAAATGGGAAAGGCACTTTCAATGATCCCTGGAAAGGAGAACAAAGCGATATCGTCCTTCAAGAACGGCATATATCTGAAACCCTCTGATCCCGAAGGTATCTATCATCTTGCATTGCTGTACCTGAAACAGGGAAATCGTCAGAAGGCCCTTGGCATTCTCAAGGATGGAATGGAGAGAACCTCCGATCATAGAGTGATGCTTCTTCTTTCTCGAACGCTTTTCGATCTCGGTATGCACAAGGATGCCATCAATGTCTCAGATGATGTGATCGCAAAGGAACCAAATGCTGCACAGGCCTGGCTTATCATGGGAAGATCTTACGGCGCTCTTGGAAAAACGGAGGAATATAAACAATGTCTCCGCAAGTATCTTCACATGAATCCGGAGGATGCCAAGGTCAAACGGGAAATGGAAAGTATCGGATATTGATCATTTCTCCACTCTCAGGACCTTGTCCACAATGGTTCCGTCGATGTACTGTATCAATGCGACGACCTCATTTCCGAGTTCTGGCTCGATCTCACCTGCCGCACCGGCGAGGGCCATTTTTCTCAACCTGTCAATATCATGAACGGGAAGGCCGGCCTTGATGCACCTTTCTTCCATTTCCTGATTTCTCTGTCTTGCTTTGTTCCTGACAGTGGAGGTATTTATCGAAAAACCCTTTTCGGTGACAATGACGTCTATCAGCTCACCAGGCGTGGTTATGGTCGTCACCTTTTCCTTGACGATGGGATTCCCCTTCCTTGCAAGGGGGACCGTCACGAATGTCAATTGAGAGCCGTATGCGACATCCTGGTGCCCCCCTATGCCGTGGAGAAGATATCCATCGCTGTGGGTGTTAACGTTGACGTTGAAATCAATATCAACCTCGGTAGCTCCAAGGAACGCCGCCTGTTCGGTCTCGGTGGTGGTTGCCCCAGAATGTATGTTCGAATACTGGTCCACATCGATCGTAATATGATTCCTGTCCTCGATGAGGGACCTTATGGTTTCGATATCAAAGGCTTGACCGGTCAAAAGGGTTTTGAGATTTCCTCTATGAAGCATCTCAACGAGATATTTTGTTGTACCTCCGTTGGCATAGGATGCCACAAGACCCCTCCGGGCGAAAAGGTCACTTATGTATTTGGTGAGTGTCAGTGATATTCCGCCGGCACCCGCTTGAAAGGCGAAACCGTCCTTAAAAAGTCCCACTTCGTCCATTATCTTCATGGTGAGATCGACTATTTTCAGATGGTCCGGTCTGTCGGTTATCTGAAGAGTGCCTGAAAGTATTCCCGACGGATCACCTATTGAATCAACCTTCACCACATGGTCGACATTTGTTCCGGGTATCCCGATAGGTATGCAGGGAAAGTCCACAAGTCCGTCCGTTATAACAACGGTCTTATCTGCAAATAAAGCGTCGGCGAAACCGAACCCTATGGGCCCAAATGCCGAATTTCCATTTAGACCATTGCAATTACCTAGATGATCACAGCAGGAGGCTCCCAGAAATGCAACATCGATCTTCACCTCGCCCTGGGATAATGCCCTTACCCTTCCGGAGTGACTCCTGAGGATGGCCGTTTTATGCATGTTCCCGAGTGATACGTGTCTCCCAACCGGCCCGTTCATGGAACCTTCTATGGATGTCACCGTCCCATCCTTGATGGCCTCCACGACAGGTTCATGGACCGGGAAAAGTGCGGAAGGAAGGAGCTTCAGGTCCTTTATGCCCTTTTTCCTTATTCTCTCGAGGACCATATTCAGAACCATATCGCCATTTCGAAGATGGTGATGGAAGGATATGGTCATCCCGTCCGAGAGACCGGTTTTTGTTATGGCCTCATCAATTGATGCCAGAATTTTGGGATCTCCGGGATTTCGATGTCTTGTTCTTCTTCCGATCTCCCGTTTTACATGAGGTTTGATACCCAGGTGTGTGGAATATGGTTCGAATTCTCTTCCATCAACGGAGGTTGGAACCGATCTTCCCCTGAGATTCTTTACAAGGTCGACATCTCCCATCAAGACCATCTCATGGATGGATGGCCTCGAATGATATAATATTATCCAATACCAGAAATGAGATCGTTTGAGATATCCACGAATTCTCCGGGTTCAAGTTCTTCCGGTCTCATATCTCCTATGCCCCTTCTCTCAAGAACCTCAATAACCGTATTATCTGGAATTTCGGGCCCTATGGACCCGTTTCGAAGTGAGTTTTTGATCTTTTTTCTTCGGTTCCGGAACATGAGTGCCACGAGCGAACTGAATACCCTGTCATCAAGTGGAACCTTGTTGGGTTGTCTTCTGGGTCCAAATGATATTACCGTCGCATCTACCTTCGGAACGGGATAAAAACGGTCCCTTGGAACATTGAAAAGGACCTCCCAGTCCATCTTGACCTGGAACATCACGGATATCCTTCCGTAATCCTTACCTCCGCTGGGGGCGACCAATCTCTCCGTGAATTCCCTCTGGAACATGATCACTGCTTTTTTGAAATTGCTTTTTCCTCTCCGAAGGTCTGTTGAATCCAGTAGTTTCCCCATGATGGATGATGAAATGTTGAAGGGAAGGTTCGATACTATTATATCGCTATCCTTGATGGATCCCTCATCAATGACCCTGAAAACATTTGCCGATATGATATCGAGTAGTTTGGGGTATCTCTTTTGGAGCTTTTTTTCAAGATTCTCGGACAGGTCCTTGTCAACCTCGATGGCGCATACAGGATAACCTCTTTCCAGAAGAGCACCGGTTAGAAGACCAAGCCCGGGTCCGATCTCCACGATCCTGTCACCTGCTTCGACCGTTATGTGGTCTGCTATCCGGTGGCAAAATGATACATCTGTCAGAAAATTCTGACCGAACCATTTCTTTGGTCTCGCTGAGATGCCTCTCAGTTCATTCTCCACACTTAACCTGCTGGTCACGTTTATTGTTAGGAGGAAAACATATAAGTAGTATTCTACGTTGCACCACGTGATATCAATGCAGGTCGAACTCCTTAACAAGGACAAGGACACAATGGAGCTGAAGATCCTGGAAGAGGGAGAAACCCTTCTCATACCTCTCAAGAACCAGCTTCTCTCCGATGATGCCGTCCAGTATGCAAATTACAATGTCAGGCATCCAAGGCTCGACACTCCCATCTTCTATTTCAAGGTAAGATCGGGAAAACCACAGAATGCTTTCAAGAAGGCCTCCAAAGCCCTGGCTAACAGCTACAAGGAGATGCTGACACAGTTCTCCCGCCAGAGCTGATATCCATGGCTGAGAGGACTTTGCCTCTTGAAGAGGAAAGGTCTATCGGACTAGAACATTTTCTAACATCCTCTCCTCCGCTTGGAGGTGTTTTGAAGAGATATCCATCGGATTTCGAGGTGGACGAGATCTCGGAACCACCTGATCTCAAAGAAGGAGGGGGCATCACCATTGCAAGGATCAAGGCCGTCAACTGGGAGACGAACAGACTCGTCAGGGCCTTTTCCAAAACTCTTGGCATATCCAGATCCCACATAAAGTTCGCAGGAACAAAGGACAAGAGGGCGATCACCACCCGACTGTTCTCATTCAATATCCCGGTCGAGACCGTGAAGGGAATGGACATACCGGATGTCGAGGTACTGGAAGCCTACCCTTCGAACCGGGAAATGGAGCTTGGTAACCTAAAGGGAAACCACTTCCGCATAATTGTCAGGGATATCAAGAGAACACCTCTGGAGATACAGGATATCATGGGACTTCTTGTAAAGGATATCGAGGATAACGGCGGTTTTCCCAATTATTTCGGTGTCCAGAGATTCGGCTCCGTCCGTCCCATAACCCATCTCGTCGGAAAGAATATCGTACACGGCGATATCAAGGAAGCCGTCCTCTCGTATATTGCCAGACCCAGGGATGAGGAGGATCCTGACATCAAAGAAGCCAGAAAAAGGCTGGAAGAAGAGATGGACTTCGAAAAGGCCCTGAGATATTACCCTACCAAGTACCTTTTTGAAAGAGCGATGATACATCATCTAAAAAGGAGACCCGAAGATTGGGCAGGTGCTATCGACAGCTTGCCCGACAATCTGAAAATGCTCTTCGTTCATGCTTATCAGAGCTATATCTTCAACAGGATAATATCAAAAAGGATCGAGAAGGGAATACCGCTTGGAATTCCCATCACGGGTGACCGTATTCTCCCACTCAACAAGAGGGGCCTTCCGGAGCACTACAACTCGATCCCTGTCACCGATGATAATATTGACAGAATGAAGAAGCTTGTTTCCACGGGGAAGGGTTTTGTTTCCGGTCTTATAATAGGCATGGAAAGCGAGATGGCCCAGGGAGAGATGGGCGAGATAGAAAGAGAGATCCTTGAACAGGAAAATGTTCACCCGGAGGATTTCAATATTACATCGATATCCAATATATCCTCCCGTGGAATGAGAAGAGAGACCATTGCCCCTGTGTTCGATCTCAAATGGAGAGTGAAAGAGGACAATACGGGACATTTGCTCGAACTGGATTTTTCACTATTCAGAGGAACCTATGCAACTTCTTTCATGAGAGAGATCATCAAGGGACATATACTGGACTATTGACCCAGAACAATATCCGATTACGAGCATCGAAATAATGAAAAGATTATTAAATGACGCTGTATTAACTTTCAACCCCAATCTCACAGGAGAGATGGCAGAGTGGCTATGCGGTCGACTGCAGATCGGCTCCACGGGAGTTCGAATCTCCCTCTCTCCACTATTTTTCTCCCGATATTATAAGTGAATTTATAAGTCATCAAGTATTGTATTGGAAATCTTTGAATTATTCTTTTATTCCTTGTACTTGAATATTTGTTCCACAATTCATAACATTGTTGATGTGTTATAACATTATTTATATATTGTAATTACATTGTACATTGATCATCATGTCAACTTCCAGGGAACAAGCAAAACTCAGAAGGATAGGCAACGGAAGGGGTCTTCTGCTCTCAAAGAGCATCTGCAACCTCGTGGGTGTGCAGTTGGATGATCTTCTGAGGGTCGACCTCGAGAACGGTAGTATCATCCTCACACCGATCAGAATGGAGGAGGGACAATGAGAGTGCAAGAGGAAAAAACACAAAATCGAGCGATCATTTATTCGAGAGTATCCACGGAAGACCAGGCAAAGGAAGGTTTCTCCCTTGCCGCACAGGAAGAGAGATTGAGAGCCTATTGCACTGCCAAGGACTGGGAGATCAGGAATGTTTACATCGATGACGGATACAGCGGTAGAAATACCGAAAGACCTGCCTACAAGAAAATGATGGAGGACATGGACCAGTGGGATATTCTCGTTGTCATGAAAATGGACAGGATCCACAGAAATTCCAAGAATTTTACAATGATGATGGAGATGTTGAAGGAAAATGGAAAGGAATTCACATCCATGCAGGAAGCCTTCGATACCACAACCGCCATGGGCCGTTTTGTGATGGACATCATTCAAAGGATCGCACAGCTCGAATCCGAGCAGATCGGGGAGCGCGTTTACGTCGGAATGCTTCAAAAGGCAAAGGAAGGATCGGGCAGACTCGGATTCAACATACCCTACGGATTTGACATATTGGATGATGAGATCGTTCAAGTCCCTGGTGAGGCCGCTACGGTCAGGAGGATGTATGAGCTGTATCTTGAAGGATCATCACTGTCTCAGATCGCGAAGTATCTCATGGACAGTGATATTCTGACAAAAACCGGAAAGAGAACATGGCAGAAGAAGACGATCTCACGGATACTTTCCAATCCAATGAATTGCGGATATCTGCACTGGGAAGACATCATCTACAAAGGGGACTACGAACCAATAACTGATCCGGAAACATTTAACAGGGTTCAGGGACTTCTGAAAAGAGGGGATTTCTTTTTCGTGCTGAATGATGAAAGGGTCGAAAGCATACCCTTTGAGACATGATCTTCATGTTCGGCTTTTTTTTCCCGAAAACCCCCCCATTTCCAGTGGAAAAATGGCTTTGATAAGATTTTGGTTTTAATAAATATTATAATAATACTATATTTTAAAATTTTTTCAGTATATTTTTTAATATATGCGTTCCTCAAGCATGCTTTTCCTCATTCGAATAATGGGAGGGATCATACCATATCCTGTTTGCTTCCTTCTATCTTTCAGTAAATTGTAATAAATTGAAGATATGAAAAGTGTCTGTCGGTCTACCGAAAGACACTATTTGCATCATGACCCAAACCCATTATTTCTCTAATGTTTTATTTTATTTAGAAATATTCTCACATTTTATGAACAGTAGAAATTGTTCTGAACAATACCTTACCTTATTAATTTTACATAAAAATTTTTAACCTATATATTAATAATATTATTCATTCAACAAAAAATATATATCTATAAATTTTATTGTTAAGTATATATTGAGGCTGATTATTCTATAATTAAAAATATAGTATTACGATTATAGTATATATTCCATTATTCGTAAAAAAAAAGGAAATTTTCCGGAATGAGTGGCATAATACCAAAACAGGCAACGGATCCCCTGTCCAATAACTATTTGGAAAAGTTTCACCTATCTCGGAACATGAGTGATTCGGATATTCCCGAAGATATCACCCTGGATGAAAAGGGAAATATCGATGTGACACGGGAGATCGGAATACTGAAAAAATTTCAAAAAGCCGACCTGGATATCGAGGGAATGGAAGAACTACTCTTCTCTGACATCGACACCTACAGAAGGAAAAGGTCGGACCTTCTTTTCTCATATGACTTTGAAAGGGATAGTCCACCCGATGATGACCTGTTGGTCTTCGGACCGGATGGTGAACCGGAAGAAGAGCTTCTCCTCTACGGGGCCCCTTCCCAAGAGGTCGACGTTTCGCTCTTGGTAACTCCCGAGATCGAGGAACCCATTCCAGGTATTGATAGTACTGAAAACACTGACGATCAGATCCTTGAACAGGAATCTGCGGGAAAGTCGGAAAATAATATTTTTGACACCACCGAAGAGGGCAACGAAAATATCATGAAATTTAACGGAACACCTTATACAATGGAAAAAAATCTTAAGAGGCACGTGACCGGACCGAAGAAAGGAGCTTCCATCGGAAAAAAGGGTTTTATTGCAATATTCATGATCGTGATGATCGTCTTTCTTGGTATTTCAGGGTCGTATCTATTATTTTTCAGGGACGGTTCAAATGAACCCGGTTCCGCCACCCTTACCGCTGATTTTTCCATCTCGGAAATCCATCCCCTTGCAGGAGATATCGTGAATTTCACCTGTGATATTGGGGAAAAAGATGACATCGATTTCAGATGGTCGATCCAACCGGACCGTTACACGATCATTGACGGTGATGTTAATTCTCCCACCATGGAGCTATATTTCATGGAGATCGGGAATTACAGGATAGATCTGAATGTAAAGGATGCCTTGAGCGAGGAAACTTCTACCAGGTACATCGATGTTGAAAACAGAGAGATCATAATCGAAAGGGAAAGGTATGGTGACGTTGCTACCCATACACTGAAAGGAGACCTGCATATAGAAAATATCGATGAGCTCCTGAACAACAGAGAAACATATGACTACGATACACTGGATGTTCGTTTCTTTACGGATGTGAACAATCCCATGGAAACCACTATCATCGATGACAGCGAAAAGGGAAGGGACGGTCTGGGTTCGGAATATCACAGGCTATCCAGAAAAACAGATCAGTTCATCAGATTTACAGGGACGATCTCCGGCGAGGAATCACAGACAACATCCATAACGGGAAATTCAAGAACCGTCCAGATGAACGAGATAGATCTTTTCAACAAGAGACCCTACAGGACCCGGACCGATGTCCTTTCACATTTTTCAATACCTGTAAGATCCGACATCACCTGGGAGTATGATGTGGAGGAATCCGTGACAGTCTTTTCAGACCTGACCCGGGAGGGGGGCGATCTTCGTATCGAGGACATCGCCGATGGAAGGAATATTTCCCTTGAAGAGCAGGGAATAGCAAAATGGGGCAGATATGATCTCTCCTGGTATGCCCGTCAGATCGAAATCATCGAAGGCAGGACATCAATAAAGGTGGAATTCACCATGGACCAGGCAACCAAACGGGATCTGGATGTGGATGAGTTCCTCATGTATCAATGGATCTCGGATGATATACCGATTCCCGTGAAAACGGTGACCAACATAACCTCAAGCAATGATGTACCTCACCCATTCAGGCTGAATGCGGAACAACAGCTTGTTGATTTTACAATGGGAAATGATCTTGTCATATACAATTCCATAGATCATCGGCATGAACTCATCACCAGTATCGATCAGGTGCCAGGTATGGAAAGCCTCGAACAGGAATTCCATACCGACTGGGACATGGTACCGAAACTCGGGAACAAGGGAGGATCGATACCTTTGGACTTTACACCTACAGATGCTATAAAACTCGCTACAGATGATCAGAATTTCAAGCTCTGGAGCGCAAACAAACCGGACCTCCTGGTCATAGGCTCCAATCTCACAACCGTCGGAGGCTTTAACAAGTGGACCTTAACCATGGCGGAACCCGGCGAAGAAGGAGGGTGGGAATCCAGGGTGATCGGAGAAAATACCCAGGGCATACCATACAGGGTCACCCCGGTTGATATCAGCCGATCCGAACTCGGGAGAATACTGACCTATTCAGGGGGTGAATACACGCTCAGGGAGTTGTTGCCCGATATCGATCCGGATACCACCACCCGGATATACGGAAGACCACAACCCACAGGAGATGACCGGGTGAGATTCACCGAACTCTCACTTGGAACAAGGGTGGATAACCCCTATCCAAGATCTGGCCTCGTGGACCCCAGTCTTTCGGGGTCGATCGAATACTGCCTCGTCATTGAGGCTTTTGACGGTTCTCTGGAGGTAGGACTTGACATGGCAAACGGTCAACTATCCTACATCCGGACAACTTCGGTAAGCTCCACCTAGAGAACCTACTTCTTCACGATCATCAAGGGGTCCACATTGAATATGTAGAGATGAGAGGAGCCGTGCATTACGATCTCGAGGTTTTCTCCTTCGGCCCTGTCCTTGTTCAATCTGTCCACAGCTATCCTCAAGGAATGCATGGATTCGGTATCCGGAATACAGAAAAAGTAGGTACCTGAATTTCCCACGCCTATCGGACCCAGGTTCATGCCGATCTCCCTTTTAAGGATCTCCTTATTGAGCTCGTCTAGCTGTGTATTGTGTATGCCCAGTGAAGAATAGATCCCTTTCTGCATCATGATGAGATCCGATACAGCCTTCCGGGACCTGATATTTTCCGGTTCGGCGAATGTCTGAGTTTCGAGGAGAACATTGGCAGCAAGCCGGGATAGTCTTCCAGAAGTATCCCTCAATGATGAGAAGTATCTCATTGTGAGGAGTCCGTGAAGATCGATAAGAGGGGAAAACCTGTTGAAGGTCTCGAGAAATTCCGATCTCGGATCGTCTATTCCTCCTTTCCTATCGATAATGAGTCCTATGTTCTTGTTCCGGGCGAAATCCGGGTAGACAACTGACCCCATACCGGGTCTTCCGTTATCATCCAGCTCCACAAGCACGGGGGACCCGAAGACGGATGAGAGACATGCACCTCCGGAGGAGAACCCCTTGAGATTGAAGGAATTTTTGAACCCGGATATCCTTTCATTGTCATCTCCCTTGAAGGACGAGTTCCAGTGCCCTTCAAATATCTGGGACAATAGGATGAACTTTCCAAGAAGGTCTTCCTGCATGGAACATTCATTATCCTCGCCATGCCTCTGTTGAACCATGTCCTTGATGGAGAGAGGCTCGGTTGGATCCGGAAAATCCCAGACAGGTATCTTCCCCTTTTCCCTCAATTTCGAGCTCTTTGGTTGTTCCTCTATACCGTTAAAAGGGTAATCTATTCCATCCTTGAAATGCATACTGATGGCCGCAAGGATGGTCCCGGCATGGCCTGCAAGAGATATGCCGTGCCCTGTACCGCCGGAAAAGATAATGGAGTAATCATATCCGGAAAGTATCTCGAAATAGCTTCTGTAATCCTTCTCGTCCTTGAAGATGCAAAGGTCCCTGTAATCATCGTATCTGTCCATCATTGGGGAATGGCCGGAAACAAGGCTCTCGAATCCTTTCTTACCATCGATGTGATATCCGTCCTGGATCTTCCCCTCCCTTCTCTTCATCCATCTGATGACATTTCCCTTACCGTAGAAGTGAACACCAACCTCGATCCTCTTGTTGACCGGCAATATTATTCCAGGTTCCCCGAACGTCGTGAATATCCCGCCAAAGGGATTGCATGAGGTATTGGAAAGGACCACCATTTCGGGGAAGGCATGATCGGCCATAAGATCATCCTTCCAGCTCTTTGATTCCATGAATTCCCGGAGATTTATGACCCCGTCCCTTCTTGCAAGCTGAATGATATCGAAGATCGGGATATCGATATCGAATCCCGAAAGCTCTTTCTTGATCTCCCCCACGGTTCTGCTCATCCTTCCGGAGTCCTCGTCAAGATATTCTACCCTATGCTCAATGATCCTAGATATGAGCGATCTAGCGGTTTGAACTCCTTCCGTAGTCAGAAAAACGCAGTCGACATTTCCCTTGCGGTTGCTGACCCTGGATCTCTTCGCTATGAAGAGGCGCTTGCCGGTATCAAGTACCTCCGAAAGGTCCTCTTTCGTCAATCCGCATTTGATGCAGACCGCTTCCCTTGTAAGCGTAGGGTAAACCTCGGGTTGATCGTCCATGTCAAATGATCCCATCTCATAGAGGTAAATGATTACCAGATCGGATTTGGAGAGGTCCATCTTCTCACCGGAAATGTGATTGTCGCTGACCCTATAATACTTTTGTACCTCTCATTGAAAATTGAAAAGTGCATGACCAAAAATTTTATGAAAAAAATTTCAGAAATACCTTTGATCGATATATGGGGGTGAAAGATCATCTTGTCGGCCAAACAGGGGTCTGATCATCATGGATCCCGGGTATTTTCCATCCCTAAGGAGGGATTTTCAAAAAATATATATACGGAGTTCCGATTGCGATAAGTATGGCTCCACCCAAGAAGGGAAAAAAGGGCGAAGGGTTCCATTCAGCAGCTGGACTGATAAGATATTTCGATGCCGAAGAGGAGACCGCCCTGAAGATCGACCCCAGGTTCGTGGTGGGTGCAGGCATAGCCTCGGTGATAATCATAGAGATCCTGAAATGGTGGAAACCTCTCTGATCCTCCTACCACCTCTGCGTTCTTTCAGGTTCTGTCAGTATTCTCTATTCAACCTTTGACCAGGGCAGGATCAGTACAGGAACATCAACATTGGACATGATCCTGTCAACTATCCATCCTGCCACGCCCCTTCCCTCGGTTGCACCCATGATTATCATATCAACTTCATTGAACCTGGCCTGACCGATGATGGTGGACGAGATCTCCCCGATGGCAGGAATGAGCTTGTGTTTTACCTTTTCCTCGGTGGCGACCTTGGAGAATATCTCGAGGGCCATATCGCCTTCTCTCGATTCTCCCTGGTCCCTTATGTGGACCACTATCATTTCAGCATCGAACTTCTTGGCTATACGTGTGATCCTCACGGCGTTTATCCGGGCTGGCTCGGGACCCGCTGTCGGGACGAGAATTTTCATGATCGTATCCTCCTATCTCAGTATGGACTCGATAGTATCTTTCAACTTGCTGAGCATGAACGGTTTTTCCAGAAAGTCCAGAACTCCAATTTCCAGGGCTTTGTCCCGGACGGTTGAATCCGCGGAAATGAATATAATCTTCTCGTCCGGGTCCGTTCCAAGTATCTCCATGGCGGTTTCAAGACCGTTTCTTACAGGCATCCGGTGGTCAAGGATGATAAGATCGGGTTTTTCCTTCATGGACCTGTAAGCTTCCAATGCCTCTTCACCGTTAACCACGGCGGCTACTATCTCATGGCCGAATAGCATGAGCATCTCAGAATAGAGGGATAGAAGCTCATCCTCATCGTCTACAACCATTATCCTGGCCATTATCAAACCTCAAAGTAGATTGGGGGGAATAGTGATGATTAGATATTTAAACGATTTTCCATGGGTATAATATTTGATTTTATATTGAATATATCGAATAATGCCTCTAATATGATACAAACCCCAAAAATACCTCGATACATCATTAAAAGATTAATATGGCAACGGTTATTGGGAATGTCATGGCAGGTTACCCATGGAAGTGTCATTGCAGTATCGTCCCCTTCAGATCAATGTTTGCCCGGGAGGATTGACATGGCGGGCCGAAGTGTTCTGCTGCAAACATGCTGTGCACCTTGCCTTACCGGATCCAGGATCCCTTTCGAGGAAGAGGAGAACCTCGAGATCAAGGCTCTATGGTACAATCCGAATATCCATCCCTGGACGGAATACGATAGAAGGCTTCAGACCCTTCAGAGGTATGTGTACCTTGAACCCCTGGATGTGGTCTATCTCGACCGTTATGATCTATTCCCCTTCATCTGCGGCATGATGGACACAGTCAGAGACGGTAATATGGAAGAGAAGTCTTTCATGTCCGCAGAGGAGAGGAGAAGAAGATGCGCTTACTGCTATGCCTCGCGCTTAAAAATGACAGCGATGGAGGCCAGCAAAAGGAATTGCAGCCATTTCTCGACAACCATGCTATTGTCCAGGCATCAGGATCATGAAACAATAAGAAGGATAGGATCGGAAATTGGCGATGAAATGGGGGTCGATTTTCTCTACAAGGACCTTAGAAAATTCTGGAAGGATTCCATAAGGATATCCAGGGAATATCGCTTATATAGACAACCCTACTGCGGTTGCATCTTCTCCGAGCATGAGAGGTTCATGGGCCAGGATGGTTCGCCCGATCGATCAGGATAGGAACCAGACCCTGAACCATGGGAAGAAAATGGATGTCAATATGAAGAACAGGACCGTATAGGAAGCCACCTTTGATATGGTCTTTGCTCTCTTTTCCAGCTCCTCCTCGGTCCTGCCCTTGAATATCCTGCCAAGGAGAAGAACCATGGCGTCCCTGAAAACGAACCCCCCATCAAGCGGGATCATGGGAAGCGCATTGAAAAGCCCCAACAGGATGTTCAGCCAGAATATATAAAAAAAGGTATTTGCCAGGAACCAGAACAATCCTTCTGGCAGTACGGACATTATCCCTTTGACCTCATATATATCAGTCAATGGATCGTGAAATGGCATGACCTTCAGATCAAGAGGCAGTCTGAAGGTGATATAGATGATGTTGTAGAAACCCTCGGAAAAACTGTCCGCTGACGATACGGGGTGTGCGATCTGCGCCTTCAAAACCTCAGTTCCCATTCCCAGAACACCAAGATATGAAGACCCGACACCAATGTAGCCTTTACCCCGATAATCGCGCATGGGCACCCAATCATATTTATCGTCCAGGGTGACCTGATAGAATACCTGGCGCATATTTTGATATCCATTGGGTGGTGAAAGATATTGATATGTCCCATCACCTTTATTCATATCCGGATCTGTACCGTTGAGTATGATCTCCCCGATGCTGTTCCGATAAGGCTCGAGGAGGGTGATATTCATCACCTGACCGGGTTTGGTATCATCCATGAATTCATGGAACATCTCGCTATTTGTCATTAACCGGCCGTCAATGTTTATGAGTATGGAACCTTCCATGATCCCTGCCTTATCTGCGGGAGTATCCTCCCCGACGCTCGATATCAGTATCCCGGATATCGCGGGAAAGAGCGCTCTTCCCCCATTGACCTTGACCTCTGTCAATACCCATACACCCGGATCAATACCCTCGATGGAATAGAGGTCTTCGTAGGAATGAATGGGAGTTCCGTTTACACTATACAGAGCCTTTGGAGGCTCATCGATGGCTGTGAAGAAAGGCGAGGTCTCTGCGATATCGGTCAGGATGAGAGGATCGTCACTTGCCTCGAGGGAACCCATGAAACCCCATGAAAAGATGCCGAGGAAGAGAAAGGCAAGGAAAAAGTTCATCATGGGACCTGCAGTGAACATTCTCATCCTTGATCTTCTTGGACCTTTTTCGACCTCCTCTTCATCTGGCTCCATGAAAGCTCCCACGGGGATGAGTATGAACAGCACACCAAGCGCCTTTACCTTGAAACCTTCCGCCCGGGCGACGATCCCGTGGCTGAATTCATGGGCGACCACGGCCACGATGAGACCGATTATTCCGAAAATAAATGGTACATAGGGATTTATTCCGGGGAGAACCAGAACTTCCTTCGCGCCTACCGGCTCTACAAGGGAGCTCGTTACAGTGAAATAGGCCGAGATCGCAAGCATAACGAACATGAGGAACATTCCGGAAAAAAAGAGAATGAAACCAAAATTTGCGATCCATATCCAGGTTCTTTTTGGACTTGCTATGGTATCTATCAGACCCCTGCCTCTTTTGGTTCTCCACATGAGGGCAAAGATCCATATCCTTGACATGTTGAACTTATCGAGTATTCCCTGTTTATCAAGGATCACAAGTATCAATGTCCAGATGAGAAGGACAAGCAGTATGATCAACGGGGTTACCATCTGTTCAAGCATGCTCTTCTGGCGGTCAAGGAGGTTTTGATATAAATCTGTAACCAAGGAACTGTGAGGGGCGGATATTTTCGACCATTGATCGATCGCGAGGTCGGTATCGGATCAGGAATGGTGGTTCCATGATTCTTCGGAGAGTTTCTCGTATATATTCCCCTCTTTCATGTAATTATCATCCCGTTCCATTTCCGGCACCTCCTTCACCAGCTCTTTGATCCTGTCCCGGTTCAATATCCAGTAATGGATGCGCCAAATCTTTCCCTTCTGTATGGTAGCCTCTTCCATCTCGGTCTTCAGCAGGTCCATTCCTTCCAACATATAGAATACGTCTCTGTCCCTTGGCGTTAGCCTGTTATCAAGTATCCTTTCCTCATACCCGAAAAAATCCATCACGAACTGCGCTATCTGCTCAACCCACTCATCATCTGCACCCTGCCCTCTATCGAGTACCCTGGAAAGGGCGGTTCGCATATTTTCGAGGGTTACCAGGTCCTTCAATCCACCACTTCTCCCGTTTCGGAAAGCAGGTTGCCTGCATCCCTAATTCGGTATGTCCTTAATTACTTTATTATCCACTACTTTGGATTTCCGAGCATTTTATTGACAAAATGTAACAAATGTACCTGGAGCTACCGCGGATGTCGTCACGATCCTGGGAATATATGATATCGTCCGAGGTAATGGTTATATATGGATATTTACATTGCCGGCCGTCCCCAAGGGGGGATATTTCCGATATCAGAGGGACTGGACATGCATGGAAGGTCCGGTCTTATCCCGGAGGTAGCACAATGGCACCAGAAGAGGAAATGAATATATATCCGCCTTCCGAAGAGATCCGGAAGAAGGCGCATATCAAGAGCTTGGACGAATACCGCGAAATGTACAGAAAGTCCATTGAAGAACCGGATGTTTTCTGGGGAGAGATCGCAGAGAACTTCCACTGGTTCAAGAAATGGGACAGGGTGAGGTATTTTGACTTCACAAAGCCCGAGATCAAATGGTTCGAGGGTGGAAAGACAAACATCACCTACAACTGCCTGGACAGAAATCTGGAGGCCAGGGGCGATAAGGTTGCCATCATCTGGGAGGGTAATTCTCCAGATGAGGATGCAAAGTTCACCTACAGGGACCTCTATGTGGAAGTGAACAAATTTGCCAACGTCCTGAAATCCCATGGCGTGAAGAAGGGAGACAGGGTATGCATGTACCTTCAGATGATCCCCCAGCTCCCCATCGCCATGCTTGCCTGTGCCAGGATTGGAGCCGTTCACTCCATCGTCTTCGGGGCATTCTCTGCTGATTCCCTCAAGGACAGGATAAACGACTCCGAGTGCAAGATACTAATAACACAGGACACAGCCCTCAGGGGAAAGAAGAACGATATACCAATGAAGACCAACGCCGACAAGGCACTTAGATCCACACCATCAATAGAAAAGGTGATCGTTGTCAAGAGGACCGGTGTCGAGGTCCCCATGAACAGCGACAAGGATGTCTGGTGGCATGATGAGATGGAAGGGACTTCAGACGAATGTCCACCCGAGGAGATGGACGCGGAGGACCCGCTCTTTATCCTATATACGTCAGGCTCCACGGGAAAACCCAAGGGTGTTCTCCACACCACGGGAGGATACATGGTCTACACCTCACTAACCCACAAATACGTTTTCGATTACCACGATGGAGATATCTACTGGTGTACAGCGGACATCGGCTGGATCACCGGGCATTCATACATTGTCTACGGACCTCTTCTTAATGGGGCCACATCCGTGATGTTCGAAGGTGTACCCGGTTATCCGGATGCCAGCAGGTTCTGGCAGATCGTCGACAAGTACGGCGTCAACCAGTTCTACACTGCGCCCACCGCCATCAGATCCCTGATGAAGGACGGGGATGAACCTGTCAAGAAGACCTCAAGGAAATCCCTGAGGATCCTCGGAACCGTCGGAGAACCCATCAATCCGGAAGCATGGAAATGGTATCACAAAGTCGTTGGAGACGGTAGATGTCCTATCGTGGACACCTGGTGGCAGACCGAGACCGGGGGCATTCTCATTACACCCCTGCCCGGAGCCATTGCGACAAAACCCGGTTCGGCCACCCTCCCATTCTTCGGGGTCGAACCTGTCATCGTCAACAGCGAGGGACAGGTACAGGAAGGGGTCGCAGAGGGACCGCTTCTGATAAAATCCGCCTGGCCAGCCTTGATGAGGACGGTATACGGGGACCATCAGAGGTTCTTTGATACCTATTTCTCAATGTTCAAGGGATATTATACCACCGGAGACGGCGCCAAGAGAGATAGTGACGGCTACTACTGGATCACGGGAAGGATAGACGATGTGATCAATGTTTCAGGCCACAGGATGGGGACAGCGGAAGTTGAATCCGCTCTTGTATCCCACCCTGCGGTCGCAGAGGCAGCGGTCGTTGGTTTCCCTCATGAGATCAAGGGTCAGGGCATTTATGCATATGTCACACTGAAGACCGGACAGGAATATACAGAGGAGCTGAAAAAAGAGCTCAAGGTCCATGTCAGGAACGAGATCGGACCGATCGCACAACCCGATGTCATACACTGGGCTCCCGGTCTCCCCAAGACCAGGTCCGGGAAGATCATGAGGAGGATCCTTAGAAAGATCGCCTCGAATGAGACCGATCAGATAGGTGACACATCGACCCTTGCAGACCCGGTTGTGGTTGATCATCTTATCGAAGAAATGGGCAAAATGTGATTCCCTATCTTCAAAATATCATAGCCCCCTCTTTTTTGGGGGCTTTTTTTTATTTCTGATACAATATTTAATATTCCATTGGTATTTCGGATCGACCCCGCTCTGATGAAATGTATGAGAACCGTTTCATTCTTCTCCGTATAGTTCTCTTCTCTCCCTTTCGATATCCTCTCCGGAGCTTTCATTCTCATCTGATCCGATACCAAGCCTTCTTTCCTCTTCCATGAGCCTTCTCTCGTAATCGAGATCGTCATCGGTTCTTTCCATATATCCGATCCTCGCCTCCCCGTATTCCATTTTTCTATTCCTTCTCACGAGGACCACAATGAACGCCAGAATGATCAGCATTAACAATATGCCAAGGAGGATGGGTGTCCAGTAATCCTTTTCATCCCTCTGTATCGGGTCCCCGGTTCCGTTATCATTGTTATCCTCTCTTTCCTTGACGAGAACGCTCACCTCTGCAGAGATGTTATGTCCAGGGGTTCCGTCATCGACATATAGTCGGACCCGGTGCTCACCCAGGCTCACCAGATAGATATTGACAATTTCTCCGCTCCCCAGATATCCGTCGATGTTCGAAATCCATGTGAACCTGAGCTCGTCGAATGCGCCTCTTCCATCATCCGTACTATCGGACCCGTCAAGTGTCAGCAGGGTTCCGATCCTTATCTCGGTACCGTTCAAAGGACTCCTGATTTCGGGTACCGGTGCAAGGTCCTTGATCCTCGGTTCCACGGTAAGGCTGAAGATCTCGGATACGGCGGAATTTCCAACATTGTCCGCTGCCCTGAACTGTATGTTGTACTTTCCGGGATTAAAATAATGCCTCATCCCCATTACCACCTCCTCCCCCCCACCGGAGACGTTCAGATCCTTCCAGAGGGACATCTCGTCGTCCATCCAGTACATCCACTGAACGGAGGATGTGTCTACCCCCGAACCTGGACGGTCTATGATCTTGACCACAATGTCAATATCGCCTTCTTTCTGGGAGGCAAGAAGGTTTGGTGAGAGGAACTCGAAAACGGGCTCTCTCATATCAATTCCCGTATCGAAAATGGCGGATTCATATGTATTTCCCACGGTATCCGAGGCCTTGAACTGGACCGAACCACGCCAATCGGGATTCAGGGACATTTCAATGGAAAGTGATATATGTGTGTCTCCCTCGATCCCGGGAACGATCACCAAATATTCTCCGGTGTGGTCCATCCATTCCGAGAAACCGTCCGATGACCTTTCCATGATCCTATACTGTATTGTTGTTGGGTCGATACCGGACCCTGAAAAACCCTCGATATCCGGATCCCTGAACTCCAGGTCCAGTACCGGATCCTCCGTGCCATACCAGGACGAAAGCCCAGAAAGGTCTATCACGGGTCCTTCCGTATCAATGTACCCTGTTGACACAACAGGAGGGGATGACATCTCCACCCAGTTCACCGATGCCACACTGAATTCGAAAATATCCGTCCCGTACACATCAAAGAAAGTTGTATTCCCGGGATAATAGAGGAGACCGGACGGGACAGGAACCATCGTTCCGATCTCGTTCATGTACCTGAGATAGAAAGAAGATGAAGGTGGGTTGCCGGATGAGGGGTCGTCATTGTAGTAGTAAACCACAAGGGGGTAGTATTCTCCCTCTGTGAGGAACTTTTCAGACGATTTCTTCGCGAGAGATATGTCGGACCAATCGATCAGAACCTCTTCTCCGAGGGCCATCTTTCCAAAACCGTCCCCCCCGAGGGAGAACTGGTATGACCTTGACCTGTCTGCCCTGAACCAGCCGTGCCATCTTACACTGAAATGCGCAGGTGTCAACTCATCCACGTTCGGGCCCCAAGGGCCCCAATCACTATTATCGAAATCGATATTCGCGTCCCGTTGCCCGTATTTCATTTCCAGGAAATCGGAACAGTTATAATATGCCCCCCATATCCCTCCAGCTGTTCTTACCTCCTCCCAGGGAGAGTCGTTCAGACGATAGACGTAATGTTTTACACCGGATGTGTTGAGACCGTCGACATTTTTGATCTCATGATCCCAGCGAGCACCCCAGGAGGCATCATCGTCGTATATCGATATCCTGTCCGGATCCGGTTCTAATAACAGATTCGAAGGCCTGCCAGGAAAAGATGTATCGATCCGGATGCTGAACTCCACCCTCCCGATCACCTGTGGAGGGCCTCCGGCCCATTCCTGCGCTGGAGGAGAACCGTTGAACTCACATTCGAGGGTGTAGTCTATGAGATCCATGTTTGGCAGGACCTCCAGGATCCTGTCGTCCGGTCCTGTATACGGCACGATCGCAACACGCTCATCATCCCTGTAGAGCACAAGATCGAAATCCCCCTCCGGCACAATAACCCCATTTGATCCCTGGTAATAGACACGAATATCCGTGATCTCGAGTTCGGTCCCGACCTTCAGCCAATCTCCAGGATTGACCCCAATTCCATCAACGTTCAGTTCGACACGGTCCTCCATGACGACAAAATTGTTTATCGGAAGGATGCCGGGAAAGTTCCTTTCCACAATAACCTCCCTGGAATCCTCGATGGAGACCAATATGTCCCAGTTCCTTCCAAGGTCCGAAAACCAGTCAATGAATACTCTGAATGTGACCCTGCCCCAACTTCCTGAGATACTTTTCGAACAGTTCTCCATATCAAGTTTCATCACAGATGGTCCATCGTAGAGAAACTCGTCTCCCTGATTGATCAGAATGGCATCAATGACGCTTCCCTCGAGCTTTACTTCAAGCCTTTCCACGGATGGCGGTCCGAGGGAATGCCTGTAAGTGATATTTACGTTGAAATATCCTTTACCTGGCAGTATCCTGCCCTTTACAAGTGCCGGGCCCGAGATCTCGAGGTTCGATACTGACATGACATTGCCCGGAAAGAGGAATACCTCTCCACAACCCGGTCTCAGATTATCGATGCCGTCCGCCGATGGAGCCCCGACGAAGAGATCATCCGCCCCGTCGTCATTCAGGTCAGCAGTCGATATCATGTAGCCAAGGACATCTTCCTGCTCCATGCCGGATATTGTGAACTTGCTTTGAGAGCGAGAGAGATCGACCATACCTCCCAGGTCCGGGAGCGCAACGTTATTGTCGTAACCGGTTACCATCCCGACACTGTTCATGCCATCTTTCTCCCTGACCGGAAGTCCGAGGACAAGCTCCATTCTGGAGTCCCCATCTATGTCGCCAATGTCAAAGGATGTCCCGATCTTGTCTCCAGTGAAATCGCCCTTTGCAGGTTTTTCTCCGATTATCATGGTATCGAATAGCTGCTCGGAATACATCTCATCGGGGAATTTTGCGATATCTCCTCCCAGGAATATCATGATCTGACCAGCATCGGGTGCACCATCGTTCAGACCGTCAGCATAGGGAACACCGACGATGATATCATCCTTTCTGTCGCCGTTGATGTCCTTTACCAGAAGACCGCTTCCGAACCTGTCATAGGCGTCACTTCCCCTGATCAGGGGACGGAGTCCTACATCAGGGGTAAGGCTTGTCATTCCCCTTACAAAACTGATATTATAATAAACGAAGACCGCCCCCGCCTGGGGAAGCCCTTTCGTCTCATCATCCAGTATAGGGGCCCCCACAACAAGGTCCTTCCGGGAATCCCCGTTTAGATCGCATAATGCGACCGTGCTTCCGAAATCTCCCTGGATGCCAATATCTTGTGGGTCCATATTGAAATAGGTATACTCGCTTCCAAAACTGGACCTCTCAAATCCTCCCCAGACGAAAAAGAGCTTGTTCCATCCGTGATAGGAGAATATCAGATCGTCTTTCTCATCACCATCAATATCATCGATAATGACGTTCTTTCCAAGTTTTGTCCCTTCAACACTGGTCGTAACATATCCGGATATTATCGCAAAGTCGGACCTTCTGAGAAATCCCACGGGGTTTCCATTTGGCTCATTGTTACCTGCCTTGTAGAGTATTATCTCCTCATCCCATCCATCAGGGCCCCCCCAGAGAATGTAAACCTTCCCGGTGTCACCCTGGATGACCATGCCCATTGCAATGTCGATATAACCGTCATCGTCGAGGTCCCCTGCGGAGATATCAGAAATCATGAACGTCCCGGGGCTTGTTGCCTTTATGGTAACGTCAGGACTGTCCACTTTCAGATCGATCAGACCACCCCTCAGGGTCTTATTTCCGTAGAATATGTAACATACTCCTGAGTGTTGCTCACCCTCGGGGGAAAAAAGCCTTGGAGCGGATATCACGAGGTCCTCCATACCGTCACCGTTCACGTCTGCGTGACCAACGAACTCGCCCAGCTTGCCCTGGGGACTCGTGGTATCATCCCCGATGATCCTCGAAAAATATATCTCCTCCACTTCATGATCACCATCAAGTGAATGATAGGTCCCATTCGTCCAAACACGCTCCTCCGATAAACTACGGGCGGGGCGGATATTATCGGAGACAACGGATACCGGAAATACCAACGAGGTCAGAAGTAGCGTAATTGAAACGATCATTATCTTTACCCGCTTGAAATGAATGGGTCCCTTGATTTCCATTTTCTACCCTCCTTCCGGTGGAGCGGAATGCAAATACCCTTGAAGTGAATGACAAAGAGATTATTGATACTTCAAGTCTTTCAGTATTTCGGTACACATATCCCGGTATATATGCAAAACAGATATTAGGATAATGTCCATACATCGACCGTGAGCAAGGTAGCCGTTGTAACGGGAGGATCCGGTTTCCTGGGCCGGAAGGTATCCGAAAGACTGCGTGAGATCGGATACACAGTCTATCAGATGGCAATGCCCGGGGAAGAGGTGGAGGGAAAATGGTTCTTCATAGGGGATATCTGTGATGCCGAAGAGATCTCCTTTCCCGAAAATGATCTTGTGGTTCACTGCGCAGGCGTCCTTGAATCGAGTCATCCGACGGATGAGATGATGTTCAGGGTCAATTATCAAGGGACCGTCAATGCTTACCATGAAGGGATTAAAAAGGGAATGAGAAAGTTCATTATGATCTCAACGGTATCCGCTATCGGACCCCGGGGAACAAAGGAAAGAGCTATGACCGAGAACACGGAACCCAGACCGGATGATGTTTACGGCAGGTCCAAACTAAAAGCCGAGAGATTCCTCGAAAAGAGAAGCAGGGAGGACAATATCGATATCATCATTATGAGACCAACTGTACTATACGGTGAGGGAATGAACCTCCACTCGTCGGGCATGAAGACCTTCACCTCCATCAACAGGGGAATAATGCCCTTGGTGGGGAAGGGGGATACCATTTTCAATCTTCTGTACGTGGAGAACTTCGTCCATGCTATCATGCTCGCTGTTGAAAGGGGTACAGGTTTTCGGATATACAACGTAAGCGAAGGCCCATACACTCTCCGGGAGGTAATTGAGACCATCGAGAGAAGCCTCGGAAAGAAGGGGCACAGAAGGATACCGAAGCCTGTTTTGTTTCTTCTGGCGAGGTTCTTCACCATAACGGCCCCCCTTCTCAAGGGTCCGCCCCCCGTATCAATGATCAAATACCAGGGGCTTACCACGAGCGTCTGGCACCTTGATAGCACACTTATAGCCCTGGAACTCGGTTTCAAACCTCCATTCACCCTTGAAGAAGGTGTCGACCGGACAGTAGTATCTTATGGATGGGGTTCGAATACGGGTGGTGAGGGTTGAAAGATGGCCTGGCTTTTTTATCTCCTGTGGCCCATCGTTGCTCCATATTTCAAACTTGCATTCCGTTTCTGGCGCGTTCCGGAAAAGGAAAAGATACCGAGGGGCGGAAAGATATACGCCGCCAATCACTGCTCCAATGCCGAAGGTCCGATCCTCAATCTTTTCCATCCGAAACCGGTGAGGTTCCTCGGGAAATCGGAGCTCTTCAGGTTGCCCCATCAGCGTATCGTGATGAAAGGAGTGGGCACCATACCCCTCAAGAGAAGGGGGTCTGATAGGGAAGCATTCGATCTTGCGGTCAAGGCATTGAAGAAGGGTGATCACATCGGAATATTCCCCGAAGGTACCAGAGGTAACGGATCTGAGCTTCTGCCGCCTCATACGGGTGTCATCAGACTTGCCCTCCTCGCCGATGTTCCCATAATACCTGTGGGATTTTCCGGTGCGAAGATGGCATGGCCCAAGGGAAGATATCTTCCGAGGTTCAGAAAGGTATGGGTGAAGGTGGGCGATCCCTGGTACGTTCCGAAACCCCCCCCCGGAAGGGAATATAACTATGATGAACTGAAGAAGCTTGCCGATGAGCTGATGTATGAAAGGATCAAACCCCTAATTGATTTCTCCAGGAACGAACCGTGATCCCTGCTGCTCCATGATATCCTGGGAGATCATGACTCCCACTTTCCATATCCTGTGCTCATCTCATCCCGGACATGGGAGCCTATAAACCCCAAATCTTCCTCCTCCCCCATCTCCTCGTATTCGAGATCGTCATCTGTACGTTCCACATAATCCAGTCTCGTTTGCTCATAACTGATATTGTTGCTCCTTCTGATCAGAAGAATGACAAGGACCAGCAAGGCAAGAACAAGTATGACCCCTATTATGATGGCGGTCAAGAGACCTTTTTCATCCTCTTCGATATCGTTGTCGGTGATATTCCCACCGCCCCCGCCTCCCGGTCGAACGGTCACGTTCACCTCTGTGCTGACATTGTGGCCGGGGGTTCCATCGTCAACGAACAGTCTTATCCTGTGCTCCCCGATGTACGACAGGTACACGGTTATCACCTCACCGCTTCCGAGATAGCCGTCAATGTTGGAAACCCATGTGAACCTGATCTCCGGAAATGCACCTTCACCATCATCACTACTGTCCGAACCATCGAGTGTGAGAGGAGAACCTATCCTTATTTGTGTGCCGGGCAAAGGTGATCGGATAACGGCAAGAGGAGGCAAGTTGGATACAGCTGATTCTGTCAGGATATTGTAGGTCTCGGAATAACCCACATTACCGACAATGTCTTCGCACCTGAACTGCACCTGATTGTTTCCAGGTGGAAAAATACCTGATACATCGAATACTATCTCCTCCCCGGATCCGGATATGTTGATAGCCTTCCATTCGGTCCACTCGCCCAGAACCCTGTATCTCCATTCCATCGAGGCAGGATCGATCCCCGATCCAGGTCTATCATTAGCTTTCATTAGGAAACCTATCTCTCCTTCCTTCTGGGAGATCTGCAGGTTCGGGGAAAGCAGCTCGAACACTGGCCCCTGTCTGTCGATACCGATATCCAGTATGGAGGATTCGGCCATATTTCCCACGATATCGGAAACTCTCCACTGGATCGAACCTCTCCATCCGGGTGAGAGCGAGAAGCCGAATTTTGATATTATATCAAGGGGCGCTTCCGAACCGTTCAGGACAGTTTCAATCACGGTATCCTGAGATGTCCAGGGGGAGAAAGTATCGTCTGTCCTTTCCTTCATCCTGTACTCGATCGAGGCGGTATCGATACCCGAACCGCTTTCAGATCCGATCATCGGGTCCCTGAAACCCACCGTCAGCCCCGGTTGTGTGGTCCCGTACCAACGGGGGATCCCGGACAGGTCGATGACAGGGGGGGCATTATCGATGTATCCCCTGGTGGAGATGGGCGCGGAAGATATTTGGACCCAGTCAACGGAAGCCACCGAGAAGTTGAAGGTTTCGGATCCTTCGATGCTGAACATTGTACGGTTCCCTGGATAATATAAAAGGTCTTTATCCACCGGTACAATGGCTCCGATATCGTTCATATACCTGAAAAATATTGAAGATGAGCAGTCCGGTCCCGGGGGGTCCTCATTATAATAATGTATGATGATAGGAAGGAACGATCCCTCATCCATGAAAAAGGGACGGGAATTCCTCATCGTTGAGATATCGGACCAATCTATAATAACCTCGCTTCCCAGCGTCAATCGGGCAACCCCATCCCCGGAAAGGTAGAACTGATATGTTCTGGATGAATCTGCCCTGAACCATCCATGCCACCGAACACTGAAATCGGCCGATGTGAGTTCATTGACATTGGGACCGAAAACACCCCAGTCATCGTTCCCGAAATCTATCACCTGATCGATCTCTCCATATTTGTAATGCTGGAGATCGGACCCATCATAGTATGATCCACGGAGTCCGCCTGCGGTCCTCACTTCCGAGTATTCTTCTCCGTTTACCTTTATCATGTATCCCTTTATTCCGGAGGTATTCCCATCCATTTCGGGACCCAGCTCTCCCTTCCATTCGGCAAACCAATTTGGATCATCGTCGTAGGAGGAAATCCTACCGATGTCCGGTATGAGCTTCAGTTCCCGGGGTTTCCGTGGAACCACGTTATCAATATTAAAAGAAAAGGAGATCGCACCCGTTATCATGGGCCCCTCTCCTGGCCATTCCCCGGGAGGTGGGTTGCCCGTGAATGATGCCCTGACCTCGTAATCTGCAATCCTTTCACCGGGCAGTATATCCCGCAATATTGTCGTTGCACCCTCAAATGGCCTGGAATCGATCAGGGAACCATTCCGATAAAGTTCGATCCTGAATCCATCACCATTCACATTGATCCACCCGGAATTTTCGTAGGTCAGTTGAAAGGGACCTATCTCCAGATCCGATCCAGAGCTCAGCCACTCGCCCGGATAAAGGATCCTTCCATCAGATTTGATAGTCGCTTCCTGCCCGAGCCTGACGATATTGCTGATGGGTAAAAATGTCGGAAAATCCCTTGAAACACCGAATCCGTCCATTTCGGTCAGGATAACCCTTACATCCCACGGTCTTCCAAGATCACTGTACCAACCGATGAAGACCTTGAAGGAAAGACGGACGGTTTTGCTGAAAAGTGTCCTGGAGCAGTTCTCCGGATCAACAGAAACAACAGATGGACCGATGTAGGAGAAGATACCGTCGCTCCAGGATAATATACCGTCAATGAGACCCGGAGCGAGTATGACCCTTACCTCGTCTATCCGGGATGGGTCGTCTGAATGTCTGAACGTCAGGTTCAAAAAGAAATGACCTTTTGACGGGAGGACCCGTGATGCGACCACTGCTTCACCGGCGAAACGCAGATCGGAAATGGAAATGTTTGAACCGGACAGAACGAATGCTTCACCTGCATTAACCCTGATATCGTCATCGCCATCCCCGCTCGGGGCTCCAACGAGAACCTCCTCCGAACCATCTCCGTTTATATCCCCGGTATGAACCCGGTAGCCAAGAATATCGAGATATGTTCCACCCCAGAATCCGAACCTGTGCGCACAGTTTCTCAGGTCGACGATTTTGGTGGCCGGTGTGAAAACAACATTTGTCTCGTATCCCGCCACCGCCCCGGTTTGTATGCCCCTATCATCAAGTGCGTATCTCAACCCCAGTATCAGCTCCTTTTCTCCATCTGCATCGATATCTCCGACGGAATAGGACCCTCCCACCGAGTCGCCCGGAACTCCCTGTCCTTCTCCTCTGGCGCCATGTATGGTTCTGTCAGCCCCAACGTCTGCTGTCAGATGTAGAGGAAACTTTGCTTTCGATCCGCCGAGGAAGATATGGATAGCTCCGGCACCGCTCCGTGAATTCGAGGGCCCGTCCGCATCAGGACACCCGATGATCATATCGGGATATCGGTCATCGTTGATATCTTCCAGAACAAGCTCACGACCCAATCGATCGTAGGCGTCCCCCCCCCATATTCTCGTGTGTGTAATCTCGGATGTCCACTGGAAGTCCGATCCCCTCGACCTTGAGATATTGAATATCAAATGAACGGTACCGCACTCATATTTTGAGATACTTCTGTTCGACCCATGGGGGGCGGACACAACAACATCCGGCCATCCGTCATCGTCAATATCATCGATCTCGAAGGTCTCCCCGAACCTTCCCGTTTCGTCATCATCCTCTATGACCGTAAGTTCCGTCCCAAGGTCGTATCTGTCCCATTTTCCCCAGAGCACCACAATATGATTTGAGCCCGGACTTGAAAATATGAGATCGGCCATTCCATCCCGGTCAAGGTCTCTCACCGCGACACCATTCCCGACATAATAATTACCATCCGGAAGCGGTACTGGGGCAATATGCCCCGCAATTATCATGAACTCATCTGTCCTGAGGAAACCGTAGGGATCCCCATTCGGTGACAATCTTCCCGGATCATACAGGTCGATCACTTCGGGCCACCCCTCATCACTACCCCAAAGAATGTAAACCCGGCCGCAAGTATCCTGAAGAGGTATGCCAAGGATCAGGTCGGCGAAACCATCACCGTCGAGATCGCCCACATCCATTGAATTCGGCATATAGGAACCCTCATGACCCCCTTTTATCAGAATATCAGGTGGATCGGTTCCGAGATCGACAGACGCAGGAAGTCCTGATGCGTTTCCATACCAGACATAGACATGGCCTGTGTGCTCCTTACCGGAATCCGGTTTTCCGGGTGCATCGGATGCACCGATGCAGAGATCTTCCAGACCATCACCGTTGATATCACCGGTCCAGAAAAATGTTCCGAGCTTTCCTCCCGTGCCGGGAAACTCCTCGCCCAGAAACCTGGTCGATGCATGGCCCCCGATATATCCATCACCGTCAAGGGAAGGGATGGCGGTTTCCCGGTTCCACGAACCCTGTGGTGTCTCAAAAGACATACCTCCTATCATCAGAGATGAAGAGGATATCAATAATAATGCGATCAGAAACCGGTAGACCCTTGAATGCGGCATTGACAGAAGGACAATTGGCGATGACCCTCGTCCATTGGAAAGCATGAACCGTTAAGATGCTTTGTATGGATATAAAATTTGAGCTCACCTGTCATCGATCTTCGTCCTGGAACGGCGATATCCGAATATGGACGCTGCCCCGCTTCCCAGGGACAGGATCATAAGTGATGCCCCATAGATCGTGAAACCAATTATCTCCCTTCTCATGGACCTCTCCAGTGAATATTCGATAATGATGACCATGGACACAATGTTTCCTTCAGGGTCTTCAGACACCGATCTTTCGATATCGGGAAGGAAGAAGATCTCGTGATCCCCCTTGTACTGCACGTGTAATGTGAGTTTTCCTTCACTCCCCGTATAAACCGGCTCGGGCAGGGGCTCCTTGTCCATTCTGGGACTTCTGTATTCATCAGCGAGGGACCTTCTGATGAAGTATACTTCGACAGGTCTGTCAGCATTGTATTCAAGTTCCAGGCGGTCCCCATCTGCCAGATTGTTGATCTGTATGCCCACGGGTGAGCTCTGGTGTACCTCTATCTCACCCTGGGTGGTATTGAATATAAATGGATATACTATGGCAAAGATCGAACATACCAGCAGGATAACCGAAACCGCCGCCAGGGTCATAGACGTTGACCCCCTCATCTTTTTTCCTCCGGTCCTATCTCGTGAAATTCGGGCTTTTTCAATATCTTTTTTCTAGGTGGTCTTACCTTTGAAAGAGGTAGTGGTCTCTTTATTACAAAGGTTCTTCTTATTGGTCTCTCGATCGGCGTTACCCTTGGTCTCTTTACATGAAGCATGTTCCAATCCTTTTCGGGCTCCTTGATCCAGGCCCTTATTTTCGACTTCAGGTGATAGATCGATGGGAGGCATTCATTGGCAATGGTCAGAAGACAAAGGATTTCTTTTCTGTATTTTATCTCGAAATGGTTCCAGATATCCTGTCCGGTCGGAGCATCTTTCTTGTTCCTTCCCACCCTCTCGGCTATCGCCCCAATGTACTGATCATATGAATAGACCCATATCCTCGGATCGTCCCTGACCATTGCTTCCGGAAGTCCGTTCTTCAGAGAATCTATCTCCAGGGATATGGAGGGTAGATATCCTTTCTTCCTCATGAAGCTTAGAAAGGACTGTTTAATGGAATTTTCCACCTTCCAGTAATTTCCCCTGTATTCATTGGCTTTTCGAAGATGGGACATCAACTCCCTTTCCATGTCCCTAAATACCGGATGATCGAACTCATCGGCGCGCTGCATATTGGCTATCTTCACTATTGGCGGATCCCTCTCCAGAGCCGAAAGTGCCCGTATCATTCCGTTGAGATGCTTCAGAACGGACCTGAGCACCTTTATTCTCTTTCTAACGTCCATCCCGGGATATCACCGAATAAAATTGAATTGCTGAGGGTATATATAATCATCGATTGATGGAACGGGTTTTTTCCATTACAATCCGAAAAGTAATGGTATGTTTTCCGACATATTTTTGCGGGTGAATCTTTATGGGGCCCATAAGTCGACACTATGTTCTCTCATGTATGGTAAAGACAGCATTAAAAAAAATCCATGAACCAAGGGGTCTCTATGTTTTTTTGTAAGGCACGTGGGCCACGATAGGGTTCCATATCTACAAGTAGTTCATTAACCTTATACCAGTTAGTCCATATTTTTTATTAATATAATATAAAATATTGTGCAGGATATATATCAAAATATTGTGGTGCTAAATTCCATTGGAAAAATAGGTTGGTCCCTTTAAATAGGAGAGATACAGCCTAAGAAAACAATAAATACACATGTCGTTTACTGCACCCCTGTAGGGATGTAACGGCAAGACCCAGATATTCCTTGTGGTCTCTGCTGAATGATACAAAGGGGACACGGGTGACGATATTGAGCGGGCTGGCAAATGATATATTCGGCATACTTGAACTAGGCGGAAGGATATTCCGAAATCGTGAGGTCCTTCGATACTCCTATATACCGGACAGCCTGCCTCATCGAGAGAACGAGATCCAGACGATTGCGAGAATACTGATATCCTCGCTGAAGGGGCATACACCATCGAACATCATGATCTATGGAATGACCGGTACAGGTAAGACCGTTGTGTCCAAGCTCTTGATGAAAGCACTTCAGGATAAATCCGATCTTATAAGGTCCACGGCCCAGAAAACCTTCCTCGATCTTGGACATGAACTGAACGATCCGGAATTGAGCCGGTTACTCGACATATCACTCAAAGTGCTTGATTTCGAGGAGATCTGGGGTAAGGGACTATCAAATATACTGCATAAACCCGTCAAATGCATCTACATCAACTGCCAGCAAATGGACACACAGTACAGGGTAATGACACAGATCGCTAACAGACTGGCAAATTACAATGACGAGGACCGGCTTCCCGTTTCCGGTCTGCCCATTGACGAGGTCCATAGCCGGCTTCTGGAAAAATTGGAAGATTCCAACTCACTCTTGATAATAATCATGGACGAGATCGACAGACTGGTTTACAAATCCGGTGACGATATTCTCTACACTCTTACCCGGATCAACGAGGACCTCGAAAAGTCCAGGGTATCACTTATCGGCATATCCAACAACCTCAACTTCCTTGATTATCTGGACTCCCGGGTAAAATCATCCCTGGGGGCAGAGGAGATCATCTTCGACCCCTATAATGCCCCTCATCTCAGAGACATACTTGCTCACAGATCGGAAGAGGCTTTCTACCCCGAAGCGGTCGATATGGATGTCATTTCGCACTGTGCCGCCATTGCCGCTCAGGAAAATGGCGATGCGAGAAAGGCACTGGACCTGCTCAGGGTTTCAGCAGAGATGGCGGAGAGGGACCATTCACCCAAATTATCGGATATGTACGTGAAACAGGCCCAGAAGAAGATCGAGATGGACAGGGTCTCTCAGGTAGTTCGCACCCTCCCCCTTCAGAGCAAGATAGTATTATATTCCATACTCCAATTGAAGATAGCAGGAAGGATCAAGACCACCACAAAGGAGGTCGTCGAGACCTATTCGTTCTTTTCAGACAGGTTGGACCTGACTGTTCTCGGCAGAAGGCAGGTGGTCAATCTGATGAACGAACTTGATAAATTGGGACTCATCCAGACGAAGGTCATCTCCTTCGGAAGGCACGGAAGGACCACGGTGATCGAGGCGAACGTTCCGGGAACGGAGATAATAAACAACATGCATAACGGACTCCTTTCAAAGCTGAAGGGGGTCAAACCACGGTTGATATACAATACAACCTTCTGAACCCGGTGAGCGTATGATCTCCATGGGGGTTTGCCGATCCTGTGCATGATAGCAGGACCCACTGCATCGGGAAAGACATATATCGCAGAAAGAGCGGCCCTGCGAACGGATGCAGAGATCATTTCCGCGGATTCCCGAACGGTCTACAGAGGTCTGAAGATAGGAAATGGAAGGTATTCCCTGTCCGGAAATATTCCCTACCATAATGTGGATATTCTGGATATCGGCGAATTTTACAGCTGCCACGATTTCGTGAAAGATGCCAGGAAATATCTCGATACTATCCATGCAAAGGGCAAGAAAGCCATTTTATGCGGTGGTACTATGCATTTCATGGATAGATTTGTAAACGGCATTGACGACCTGCCGGGTCCCGATGAGAAAATGAAGGGGCATTACAGGTCCCTGGCTAAAGATCATGGAAATCACCATGTGCACAATATTCTGAAAAATATCTCTCCCGAACTTGCACAAAAGGTCCACCCTCCCAATCTGAACAGGATCCTGAGATATATCGAGATATCCACCCTAAAAGGAGGAAGGGGCCCCATCGAGCCCTACAAAGATGAGTTCAGGATATTCTTTCTTGTCTGGCCCTCCAACATTCTGAGGAACAGGATCGAAAAAAGGATGGAAGAGATGTTCTCCCTTGGCTGGATCGATGAGGTCAGAGGTCTGATGGAGACTGATCATGAAACCACCGAGGCAGGTCTTGATCCTATAGGTTACCCGATCCTTATGGACCACCTGAAGGGTAAGATATCCCTTGAAGAAGCAAAGAGAGAGATCATGACAAGTACCGTAAAATATGCAAGAAAACAGATGAACTGGCTGAAAAGGCTCCCCTGCACAACGGTCCATCTTGAAGAAGACGATGAGCTCGATGAGGTGGCGGAGGGAGTGGTCAATTTCATGAATGGGTCCGGTTGTAAACAAGATCCAGTCTATCCCCGAACTGCTGCATGATCACGGACCTTCTAACCTTCTGCGTGGGTGTGAGTTCTCCCGTTTCCCATGTCCATTCCCTGCTGCCGAGGACAACCTTCTTGGGTCGTTCGTGGTGAGCAAAGCATTCGGTTTCTTTCTTTACGACATCCTCATAAAATTGAGTCACTGTTGGATGATCGGCGAGATCCTCATAACTGGTATAGTGGATATTGTTCTCCTGGGCATAGTGCTCCAATCTCTGGAAATCGGGGACTATGATGGCAGAGCAGTGGGGTCTATTGTCCCCCACAACCATGGCCTGCATGATGTACTCGTTACTTATCAGCCTGTCCTCTATGGGAGCCGGGGGCACGTATTTACCGGTCGAGGTCTTCAGCAGGTTCTTTTTCCTGTCGGTGATGGTCAGATATCCATCCCCGGATATTGTCCCGATATCGCCAGTTGCCATCCAACCATCAATGAAGGCTTCCATTTCTGCATCGGGTCTGTTCCAGAACCCTTTCATTATGGATGGGCTTTTTATTACGATCTCCCCATCATCTGCGATCCTGCACTGAAGCTCCGGAATGAACTCACCAACGGTCCCTATCCTCGATCTATCGTTCCGATTAATGGATATCAGAGGGCCGGCCTCGGTCATTCCATAAGCCTCCAGTATCTCGAAGTTCATTGACTTGAAAAAGTTCGCTGTCTCTTCCGCAAGTGGGGCGCTCGAGGATACGAAGAACCTCACGTTGCCACCCAGCTTCTCTGAAACCTTGTCGAACACCAGTTTCTTTGCGACCCTGTATTTCAGACCGAGTATCAAACCCTTCTTGCCGCAGGCGTATTCTCCACCAACCTTTGTTGACCATTTGTATATCTTGAACGAGAGGCCGCCCTTTGATCTTGCGTTCTCTTCCACTTTGGCCTTGAATTTCTCGAATACCCTGGGCACGGCCGGGAAAACGGTGGGTCTCACAACCCTTGCATCATCGGCGATGGTCTGTATGGATTCCGCATAACCGACCGTTCCACCGATCCTCTGGATCAGAAGGTTAATGAACCTTTCGAAAACGTGACCAAGAGGCAGAAAGCTCATCTCGATGTCGGATTGCCTCAGATCGATCATTTGAAGTGTGTTCTCCACGTTGGAAAGAAGGGAACCCTGGGTCAATACAACTCCCTTGGGTATGCCAGTGGAGCCGGATGTGTAGATTATGGTTGAATCATCGTTCAGGGTGACCTTTTCCTTGTATTTGGCCAGAAGACCTCTGTTCGCTCTTCCCCTGTCAAGGAACTCCATGAATGTCATGATGTCGTTCCTTTTTTTATGGGCCTCCTCTTCATCGAACATCACGATCTTTTTGATGGATTTGAATTTTCCGGAATCTGCCGCTTCCAGGAAAGTTGGAAGATATTTCCCTGCCACGAATACAATGCTGGCTCCGGAGTTCTCGATGTTGAAATCGATCTCGTTGACAAGCAGTTTTTCTGGATCGGGCGTTACGTAATTCGTGACGTTGATAAGGCCAAGCTTCTGAGCCGCCAGATCGAGCATCATCCATTCATATCTGTTATTTGCCACGAATGAGACCCTGTCCCCTTTACTGTAACCCAGCGACAAAAATGCCGCAGCACAATCAAGAGAACCCTCAAGCATGTCCCTGTAGGTCATGAATCCCCAGTCCCCGGTCTGGATCTTGTAGAGAACAACCTTCTTGTCCGGGAACCTTGTTGCGCTCTTCTCGAACATATCGAAAATATTTTTAAAACCTGCTTTTTCCAGAAGCGGGGACCTTACTTCTGCTCTTAAAGGGTTCAACATGTTAGCCAAGGTAGACCACACCCATGAAAAGGGACCAGGACAAGTAGAAAATTCCAGGTTTATAACCATTGCGTATTTTTGTTTTCCATGTATTTCGACAATAAGTAAATTTTATGTACAATCTCTTCTACGCATTTACCCCTGTAATATCCAAAAGGAATACGGTGATCGCATAGATCCCATCACTTCTACCGTTTATCCATGATATTACATTAAAATTACCTCCATGACCCGAAATCCGGAGGGCCGGATAGACCTTAAAATTACGTCTCCGGGTGATTTCGGGAGCTCCAAGGTCCTGTCAAATAGATTAATGAACGTTGTCTCTCTACCATGACATACATCGGTGAGGACCATGGATCCCGGGAAATCTCCCAAGAGGAGAAAAGTAATATCGGAAGAACTTTCTCTTCAATACCTCAGGACCTTTGAAAGAAACCTCCGGATCAAGGACCGCAAGATGAAAGAGGAGATACTTGCCAGTGTAAACGAGAAGATATCGAACCTGAAAGGTATCAACGATCTCGGCTCCCTGATCACAGAGATGGGGGATCCGGTGGAACTTGCAAGAGATCTCTCGAACCCGGTTAACTGGGTCATTGACATCGGCACACCACTTGACCCGAAGGTCCCCATGGAAGGGTATTTCAGCAGAAAAGGCCGTATAATGATCGCGTCCGTTTTTATCCTGGGACTTGTGCTTTCATTTCTGATCCTGATGACCCTGAAGGACCCAGCATGGGCCCTATCCGGCACCCTGATCGTATTCTTTGCCATATGGGTGATCGGATCGTCCCTTCTGAACAGCTATCTCGGATACCTCTCCCTCTATCAAAAGCTCAAAGGTTCGGATCTGAAGATCGAAGGATTGAGAAGGGGCGACCTGAAAAAGCAGCTTTCCATGGCATTCTTGATGATCTCCGTTCTGATGGCGCTCTGCGGCGTTTTACCGGTGGTCGTGGATACTCCTGCAGGTTTTCTCAGCATTCCCCTTGCGATCGTGACGTTCACTGTTTCAGTGATAGGCATCATCATTCTTTACATGGAAGGTCGGAGGGTGTTAAAACCTTGACCTTCCGTCATTTCCGATGACAGTGAGCATTGGATCAAATATTAACACCGGACCAAAACAAAAAAATAAAATGTACCTGACTGTCTTAACAGCGAGGGATCACAAAATGCTCAACGGGAGAATTGCCGCCAGATCGATCTCGATCATTGTATTGCTTTTACTTCTGTCGCCCTCCATGCAGGCTCAAACAGCTCCAACATGTCAAGATATCATTCGATCGCCCTCAACATCCGACGAAGTCAAAGATCTTGTAACCCGACCGGGACGGGATCCGGACCTTCAATTCAACATCACTCTGGAATATATTCTCACGGAAGGGGGATCCACGGATGAAAATAGATCGAGACTGCTGATCAGGAACGGATCGATAACTGGCGGAGAGCTGGGTGAGGAAAGACCTTTCCTGACCCATGTATTCAGGGTTTCCGGGGAGATCGAGAGGATCGAGGTTTCAATGGTCTCGCCGATGTTTTTCTACCTGGAACCGGCCCCGTACATCGTTCCGGGGATCATAGGTAAGACCGAACCCTCCCCCCATCCCGATTTCGAAGAGCAACTTGCTCCAACATCAGATCCGGGTTGGGAGATCCACAAACTCGAGGGAAGGATGGAAGATGGAGAGCTTCAAAGTCTTTATTCATTGAGACTATACCCGGTTTCCTTCAATTCCAATGGATGGGCCACCGCCTATGATTCCGTTTCCATCGACTGCTGGGTCAGAGAGATCAAGAATGAAAAGAGCGAACTCTCCATATTCAACTCAACCAAACCGACAGGCCCCGTGAAATACCTGATCATAACGGACCGAAGCCTCGCCCCGTACCTGGAGAAATTGGCGATATGGAAATCCCAGAAGGGCGTTTTCACGAAGATCGTCACAACATCCGAGATAGATGAACAATACTCAATGAAAGACATACAGACCGAGATGAGGGCCTACGTTCAGGAAATGGAATCTCTTCATGACCTCGACTATCTCCTTCTTGTGGGTGATGTCGATCTTGTCAAGACAAGGCACACGAAGAACCTCTACCCGGAAACCATGTACGGGGAGCCTTCCACTTTCGCCACCGATGGGTATTTCTCATGCGTTAGTCCGGGGTCATCATGGAACCCTGACGGTGACGCCGCTTTCGTGGAGGTCGGTGAACTCGACGATGCGATCCCGGACCTGGCCGTTGGCAGGATAGCATCAAATGACGGTAGTGTCATCAGCGGTCTCGTCGACTCCCTGATATCAAGGGAAAAGGATTTTGAATGGGACACGAAGATGGAAAAGGCGATCTTCATCGCAGGTGATCCACAGAATGTTGAGGGCTATCCCCCTGATACACTTCAGTATTTCTGGGAAATCTATGCCAGCGAAGTTTTCAGCGGCAGAGAGACAATCTATTATGATGGTACGGGTTCCTTGCCATTCTCTGCCAACTCCTTCAGGGAGACGGTTGGAGATACCCATCAGGCAATCTGCTACTTCAGCCACGGGACACAGACCGGACTCCCGGGACTATTTTCCAACACCCAGGTATCATCGATGCACTCAACCGGTCCGGAGGGCATGATCTTCACCATGGCATGTCTCACGGGATATTTCGATTCCACCAGCACGGAATGCTTCGCAGAGGTCATTACAGAGAACAGCGACAGGGGTGCGTTGGGATATGTCGGTTCTTCCCGTCTGGCCGTTGGAGGTATAGACACGGTATACGAAGGAGATGCCCCCGGTCTCGAGGAGGATTACTGGAGGGCGATCAAAAAAGCCCATGACGGCGAACTCGATCCCACCGTGGGAGACGTATACAGGGAGGCCCTTACCCATTTCTCGACCTCGTTCTATCCGTTTCCGACCTCCTACTATTACTACAGTGCGCAGAGGACCTTCCTCGAATACAATCTCTTCGGAGAGCCCGAGGCTCCCCTGTTCCTTCACGAGCCTAAAAGGTTGAACCTCGAATTCCAGGTTTCAGAGGATAACAGGACCGTCCGGGCCAGAGTGACAAACGATACGGGAATTCCTGTCAAGGACTCCCGTGTAACCCTTTTCAGATACAAGGAACTTGGTGTTTCTGGTATCACCGATCAAACAGGAGAGGTGATCATTGAAATTCCATTGTCAAATGGAGGGATCGTTAACATTACCGCAAGCAAACCGGGGGAACTTCCGACAAATTCATCCTTCACCCTTCCCGATGAGTTTGCCCCCACTGCCATCTACAGGATCACCCCTTTAAAACCCGACGGGTTCAATGATCTATACACTTCGTTACCCCTTATCGAACTGATGGGGGATGAGCCGGTGGAGGTGAACTTTACCTTCCAGGGGCGGAATTGGGGCTGGTCCGGGAGCAACGTTTCCTTTCACGGTGAGGAGGGATCGAACCTGATCACATTCCGGGTCAGGGACCGGGTTGGCCTTGTATCCAGACCGGTGGACTTCAATTTCACTGTCGATAGAACCCCCCCGAACATATACATCAACACCACACCGAACGATCCGGATGGTCTTGATGGCTGGTTCAACACCATTCCGCTCATCTCAATGAACTCCTCCGAGGATATCGTTGCCGCTTATTACAAGCTGGACGATGATGCCGAATCTCAGTATACGGGGCCTTTTACCCTAATAAACGGCATCCATACCGTGATCTTCAGAGCGTTTGATGTTGCCGGAAACATGAACACCACCGGGACCACATTCAAGGTGGACTTGATGAAACCCTACTCAACCCTGACCGTATCACATGAACCCGATGGTGAAAGCGGTTTCTATGTGACCCGGCCCACGATCATTATCAAAGCATTCGACGAGAACGGAGCCAGGATCCAATATCGATGGGACGAGGGTAACTGGTCAGATCTGGAAGGTTCGATATACCCTCCCGTTGGGACGCATCTCCTGGAGTACAGGGCGGTGGACCATACCGGGAACTTCGAGGAAAAAACCAACTTCCAGTGGTTCCGGTTCGACCCTGACCCCCCCATGATCGACATATCACTCTATCCGTCAGAACCTGACGGGTTGAACGGTTACTATGTCACAAAACCGACCCTATCTGTCATGATAAATTCATCCGAAACAGGAAATGCGGATGTGTATCTCGTCCTCTCCCAACCGGGGAGGGGTTTCAGCTGGGCAAACGACAGCTTAAAGATTTCAGGACCTCTTTTGATTCCCGAGGGCAACTGGGTGCTGAACTTCATGGCCAAGGACGAAGCGGGAAATCAGCACTTCCCCGTTCCCCTCGAGGTAAGGGTCGACCTGACCCCTCCGGACCTCATCATCGACCTCACACCCGGACAGCCTGACGGAGAGAACAGATGGTATATCTCCGCTCCGAAGATGTCAGTGCTGAATCTCTCCGGGGATTCACGGGCGCTGTTCAGAATGGACAATGCCAATGATTGGGAGACCATCATGGATCTCATCGATCTCCCTCCGGGGCAGCATACTGTTGAGATCAAAGCCGTGGACAACGCTGGAAATGAGGGGGGCTTCGAGCATTTCGATTACATGTACGACGATGAGGACCCTATAGCTTCATTGACAGCAGGGAAAAGGACCTTTTTCGAGAACGATACCGTTGAGGTCTATGCTTCGGCATCTTCCGATGATAACGGACCCTTGATCTATAGGTTCACCATCAGTGACGGTAGAAATACCCTATGGATGGACGGTCATGTATGGAACTTCACCTTCAACCAAACGGGGAACTACACGATCTCCGTGATCGTCAAGGACCAATCCGGTAGAAGCAATACATCCTTCCCTATCTCCATAGAGGTGATCAAAAGGCCACTTCCCCCGGCTAATGACAGTGACCTTTACCTTGAAGTTTACGACCCTTATCCGTCCGATACGCACAGCTGGACCAATGCCCGTGCGGAAGAGATCAGATTCTTTCGCGGCTCGGTCATATTGATACTTCTGCTCCTCGCTGCCATACTTCTCCTGCTTGTTTTCAGGAAATTGAACATCAAAGAGGTCGAGTGGGAAGGTGAAGATGATTGGCTGGAGGAGGACTGGGTCGACATAGACCTAGACGCGATCCCCGAGGGGGAAAAAGAGGTCCTGATATTCGAATGAACCCTAATCCATTTTATACAGACAAGCACTATCCCCGAACATGCAGAGACCCTGCCTTGCCGTGAAGACCCGGAGCGCGGAGAAGGCCAGACGAGCCCTGGCTGAAGCCGGTCTCCTGGACAATAGATACCCGGTCCTCAAGGATGAAAAGTTCGTGATATTCCCTCTACTGGACGGTTCCTATCCGGAGAACATTCCCGATGATCTTGCAAAGTATGAGTTCAGGGAGATGGAAATGGAGCCCAGGAAGATGAGACCGAGGTCATTCAAGGAGATAGTCGACCTTCCATTCGAACTCAGTGAACTAATTCCCTCTTCTTACGACATCATCGGCGAGATCGGGATCATACGACTTCCGGACGAACTCCTTCCCCATAAAATGGAGATCGCAAGGGCGATGAGGGAATTCAACAGGAACCTCAAGACCGTTTGCCTTGACAGAGGGGTCAAGGGCGAATTCCGGTTAAGGGACCTTGAGGTACTCGATGGTCTCATGAATCTCGAGACCACACATGTTGAGAACAACCTCAGGTTCAAACTCGATCCGTCAAAAGTCTATTTCTCACCAAGACTAGCGACGGAAAGGATGCGGGTCGCCAGATCGATCGAAACGGAGGAACGGGTCCTTGATATGTTCTCGGGTGTTGGTCCGTTCGCTCTCAACATAGCCATGCACAGTCCGGCGGAAAGTGTGGTGGGAATAGACCTGAACCCGGACTGCATCCACTATTTCCAGAACAACATCACCCTGAATTCGCTTGACGAGAAGGTCGAGGCTTACCTGGGAGATTCTGGCGAAGTAGCCTCCACACTCGTTCCCTTTGACAGGATAGTGATGAACCTTCCCCACTCCTCCATGGATCATCTGCCCTTCGCCCTGCTTCTTCTGGAGCAGGGGAACATCCATCTGTACCGTATGGTGGAAGAAGGAGGTTTCATGAACGAGGTGGCAAGAATAATGGAAATAGCCAGAAATGAGGGTGAGGATATCAGTATACTTGGCTCAAGAGAAGTGCATAACTATTCTCCTTCACGGTCCATGATGGTCTTCGACATCAGGGTAGGTTGACAGTTTTTCTTTTCCAGAGGAGTTCTTCATTTTTGTAGATCGCAAGTATCCTGTGATAGGGTATCATCGTTCCTTCTTTCAGTTCAATGAACGATCGTCCCACCCTTTCGATACTTTCTCCATCCAAACAGGATATGTCCCCCGGAGAACCGCGATCCTGAATGATCATGTAGAGTTCCTGGAGGTCATGATAGGACCAGGTATGCTTCAGCAGCACGTCTCTCGGATATTCGCTCATCTGTAGGCCTTTCTCCCGCGGGAGCCTGCCTTTTCTATCTCCGGTTCTATCTCTTTCTCGTCATCGGCGAATTTTTTGAGCCTGCTCTTCATGGACCTCTCATCCAGTCGGATGGGGCTCCAGAACCTCGCACCGCAGCTGTCACATCTTGTGGCGTCGGAATCCACCGGTCTCTGGCAGCTGGGGCAGACAAATGGGTCCGGAAGCAGGATCTCCCCGCATTTCGGACATTCCTTGTCCCGGGGATCCACCGCAGCTCCACAGTTGGAACACTCGAACTCTCCATATATCATCCTTGCCCCGCACGATGGACAATTCTCGTCGTAGGGGTCCACCTCCTCGCCACAATCCGGGCAGACCACTCTTCTCCTTGAGAGGGCTTCTTCCATGTCCTCATCGAAGGGCACCATCTCTCTTCCGCCACCGTATCTTCTATTCACCTCTACTGCCTCCACCTCGGGCTTCTTCCTGGTGGCGATGTAATAGATTATGATGACAATCGCAAAGATGACGATCAGTCCAATTGCCACGATTATCTGCCAGATTTCCATTGTAGGCTCACCCCGTTACTGGCGGTGAGAGAACTTATTGAAATTTAATTGTTTCGACCTTAAATCCGGTTTATAAGCCTGATAAGATGTACTTTTGGCCCATTGCATCACCGCAAGGTTTAATAGCGTTCCAGCACTATTGGAATCGGCGATCTCGATGGCCGTTGAGAAAAGCAGCAGTCAAGGAGGTATTGGTGCAGCCATTCACAGTCTCAACGTACTTGTTTTCGAGAAGCACAAGAAAATCACGAGCATAGTTGGCGCCCTTGCCATCATTGTGCTTACCTTTGCGGTCTTCTCCTGGGAAGCATCCGCGAAGGCAGACGAGATGCTCGATGCAAATGATATCAAGAGGATCATCCTCGGGGCTGGAGATGACAGGCCCGATTTCGGGGCAACGAAGGACTTCATCGAGATGAGGGAGGTCTTCAAAGCCGACGGCAATTTGATGGAAGGGGCGAGCCAGGATTTCACCATCGATGCAAATTCCGAACGTGTGGTCGATAGAATAGATATCACGGTTACCTGGGAGGACGAGGAATCCCCACCGGGGATCAGACCGAGAAGGTACACAAACGAACCGGATACCTTCAAGGTCAATCTCATAGAACCCGACAGGAACCTGACCTCATTCGGGGAGAGCGATTCCGGTTCCATCACCGGAGAGGTGACATATTCCGATGACAGGATGGCACAACTCTACGGAGCGGGGAATTTCACCATTGAGGTCATTCTGCAGAATGCCGGGAACTGGGTTCCCAGGCTGGGTCTGGGTCTTCTGGAAATGCCTGATACCGAGAACGACTTCTCCATCAATGTGGAGATAGTATACTGGGGCCCGCAAGCTGAAGAAGAGTGAGTTCTTTTCCTTATTATCCTGAAATGATATTATTATCAGTGACCATCTCGTTAGGTTTATTATGCCGGTCCCCTTTCCAAAGAAACAAGAAACTCTGATCGTTACAGAGTTGACAACAATTCACAACAAGTAAAAAATACCGCAGGGATAGCCAAGAACCCATTGGCCTTCGGCCAATCCGTTCACGGATGGGGCACCTTCGGTAGCCCATCTGACCGCCTTCGGCATATCCGAACCAGAGTTCGGGTGTGAAATCATGGGCGCCGTTGACCATGGCTATGCCCTGCAACAAACGCCAATATATCGCAGGGATAGCCAAGCTGGCCAACGGCGCCGGACTTAAGATCCGGTCCTTAGTGGTTCGTCGGTTCGAATCCGGCTCCCTGCACTTTCTTGTTTAAGACCCGATCATTTTTAGATCTTAACATGAAAGTCCGCAAAATAGGAATATAATCATAATAGCAATTTATTTTTCTTGACCTGAGACCATGGTTTCTATGTGTTATGGTTGGTCTCAGGAACATCTTATCATCCCATTTTTCTATATTATATTCTGATCCAAAAATGGGATCAGGGATGTATTCCGGATTCGAACTTGTTGTCGGGAGGTTCGTGTATCTTTACAGCGAACCTCGCAACTGCGCCTGGTTCAGAAGGAGCTTTGATCTATATCGAATTTTTAAAAAACATTTTTTCACTACTCATTCAAGATACACTATCTGGGCCCCTACCGTCACATCATTGCCGTTATCATCCCTCTCCCTGAGCCCCAGGGGATTGAAGAGAGGAACGATATTGCCAGCCTCAACGCAGGTTATGGTAACTGATATCGTCCCGTTGACAAGGGCCCCTCTCTGATCCGCCCAGTTGACGATCATCGAACCCGAATCCGTCGAGGGTTCCGAAAAAGAATCCACCCCCGGTATGTCGACCTCCATGCTGAATGAATCCGGTGTGTTCTCGAATCTTACGAGATTGACGTATTCATCTGTCCAGAACATTGTGAGCTTGAAGGAGATCATCTCCGCTGTGCCATTCACCGGAATCTCCATGACCTCCGTTCCCCCTTCACTGACGTATATCCCAGCATCGAAGGACACCGTCATGGTTGAGTTGGTCACGTTAGGCGCTTCATTCCAAACCATCCTCATCCTCGAATCGATATAATCATCCACGGTCATTCCCGGGGCGGAGAAGAGCATCACGATCAAACATACATCGATCACGGCCAGGATTGACCTGATGCCCCTTTTTCTTACGGGTATCATCGCCGAATCGTTCCTTTTCAGGAACCTTGCGACCCTGGAAGATCTGAGCTTTCTTCCAAGGGACTTCACAATCTCATTTATCAGAGGTACTGGACCTATCCCAAATGAACTATCCGGCCTGTTCCCCTTCCAAAGAGCATGATAAAACACGCTGATAATTGCCAGGGTAACGAGTGCCATGGGTATCAATGCCATCAGCCAGAGCACATCTCCGAGGAGTCCAATGCCCGCATATGCGGGGGAAAGGCCGATCTCCAGGACCCAAACAGAAAGGATCCAGTCCCAGAGTCCGTGCATGATTATCGGGCCCATTATATTCCTTGACTGGAAATAGAAGACACCCAGAACCGAACCCATGGTAAATGTCCAGCAGAGCGCGAAGATAGCCTGTGGAATGCTCAATCCGTATACGAAAAAATAGACAGGAAGATGGGAAGCAGCGAAGAAACCGGAGGCCATAACCATCCCGTAACCCGGTCTCATGACCCTGCCCAGCTGATCCTGCATGAAGGACCTGTACTGCAGCTCCTCCACCGGACCGACTATGAAGAAGTATGTGAACGACATCAGGATGAACCAGGAAAAGGACGAACTCCTCCAGAGGGAGATGAAATATGTCTGGGACGGGATCCCGTAGCCCGAGATCACAAGGACCAACCAGGATGCACCCTGGTACAGAAGCATCAGGATGGCAGCTGCCACCGCCCCAACAAGCATGGATGAGAACAGCCTCTTCCTTGTGAATCTCCAGGGCCAACCCTTCTCCTTCCTTATAAATTTCCAGTATACGAGGATGGGTGTGAGACCGATGACGGGAGCTGCGAATATGTGGAAAATGAAACCAAGGTCAGAATTGGCGGCCCCGATCAATGGAGCGGTTAGGTATCTGTATGATGCCCACAGAACCCATTCGGCGAGGACCACCGCTATCAGGCCGATAACAAAGATTCTGGCATCACCAATGTGCCTTTCACCGGGAGGGGGGACACCGTTCCATATGTCTGCCTTTTCCTTTCCTTCCATCAGTCATCTCCGGTGTACATGAAGACCATTTCACCTACATCTACGTTTAGATAAGCGGATACTATATCGCATTTCACCACGAACAGAAAATATACACCTTTCTCCTCGCTCAGCGATTCGAAGTTTCCCTGACCCTTTGCAATGATGATATCGGCATCAGGATATAGTTTTAGATGATTGGGTTTGACCCATCCGTCCTCCGACAATTCCTCTATATCGATGTAATCCTCATCCATCCCGGCCTGAGCCAGGTCATTTTTCGTCACATCGTTCAGAAGGGGGACCTTCTTAACTATGACCCTGAACCTGATCTCGGGATATTCACGGTGAATGGTCCTTATCATGAAATGGTCGAACACGACCTCTCCGGAGTTATCAAGAAAGATGACCACATTTCTCGCTCTCTCGAGCTCTTTCCTGAACATTTCATGATCGTTCAGTCTGAAACCCATCTCTCTGGCATTGTGAAGCACCTCGTGGAGATCGAGCTGGTTCTTGGCCCCGTAATCGATAACATTGCCGGCCAGAGAAGAAAGGATCGAACCATATATGGGGTCATCCGAGGTTCGGATCGCACTTTCGATATCCTTTACAGCCAGCAGGGCCTTCTCTGTCGATGTGACCTTGAGATGATGATACGGGTCCCTGGAAACACCCAACTCCATCATCCGAAGGTGCATCATAAGCGAAACGTCCACCGGAGCCTTATCATAATCCATCCGGGAGAGCATTGAAAGCATATCCCTCATGACCCTGATCTTACCTTTTTCATCGAGATCGGATCCATCGATCTCCCTCAGAACCTGTCTGATGAAACAGGGCATACATCCCATGTCCATAAGCATTTAGACACTCCGATCATCATGAGGCCATCTCCCATGATAAAACTTGTCCAGCCCGGGATAGAAAAGATATATAACCGCTCCATTCCCTTTCACATTCCAAGTACCCCCGGGGGTAAAGAAATGGCATCAACCAGAAGCATTCCATCGATAGTGATAGGATTATTACTTTTTTCGAGCATGTTCTCTGCCATATCTTTCATAACCATGAAGGGAGAGAGCACTAACTTTGCACCCGAACTTGCGACCAGGACGGATTCCTGGAACGTTATAAAACCCGGAACTGATATCATTCTGGCCCCCGGAAGATCGGTGAACAATTCCTTTTACTATCCCATACCGGATGGTGCGACAGTACTTTCCGCTGATCTGAGCTTCTCCAATCTCCCCTACCAGCCAGGCGGAACCGATTTCACGGAGGAAGCATGGTTGAACATCGGAAAGGGTGGCAGGGAATACAATTTCGGCATCCTCAACCAGGATATATTCGGTTCATGGGGAAAACAGACAAGGACCAGGACCGGAAGCGAATTCCTCGATTTCAGGTTGACGACACAGAATCCCCAGACCGTAAGGGCGATACTCCCAAAGAACATCACGGTAACATCTGCCACGGTGGATATCGAGGGATTCCAGAGGTCCGATGAATGGATACAGAATTCATATTTCGGGTCAACAACAGGGGAGAGCGTGGGTTTCAGCTACAGGGAACAGACGGGCAGAATGGTGGCAATGGGAGATCCCGGTTACAGCTCCGGATCGGGAAGATTGTTCATGATCTCGGACAACCCGCCAAGCTACAACAGCGTATCCAGCGGTCTCGGAATACTTAGCGAGTTTGGAACATCGTTGTCCGGCACCTTCCAGATGGGAGCGAACAATAACAAACTCGCCATCGGGGCCCCGGGGGATACGACGAATACCGGATTGGTCCAGATAAGGGATGCATCTATCCTCATGGCCCTGGACACAACCTTCTACGGGAACAGAAGCGGTGACAGGTTCGGTATCTCGGTTGAGGCCGGGGACATCGACGGGGACGGGGACCACGATGTCGTTGTAGGGGCACCAGGGGCCAACGATGATATCGGGTCCGTGTATATTTTCGAGCAGATGTACGATTCAGTGAAGAAGGTCCACTATTTTGAAATGAAGACCATGATCAACGGCTCCTCGACAGACTCGTCATTCGGGCTATCTGTCGCGGTCGGGAACCTGGACCAGGACGGTTTCGATGATATCATAGTTGCATCCGAACAGGAGATCAAGGTCTATCACGGCGCCTCAACATTTGACGTGGACCCGGACGCGACCTTCGACCCGCTCACCGACAGCGGAAACGTCGGTAAGATCAAATTCGTCAAGATATTCTCGGGACTGTCCGGGTCCGCCCCTTCTCTGGCAGTGGGTGTTCCCCACTCGGCGAGCGGTTCTGTATTGATCTATCACGGTGGAGCCTCATACAACACCGGCGTGGATATCAATTTCAGATCACCTTCAAATGTCAGGAATTTCGGATGGGATTTCGACGTGGGTTACGATCTGAACGATGATTCGATCCCGGAAGTGGCGATCGGCGCACCCGGAGATGGAAGCGTTCAGGGATGGGTGGGCATTCTTTCTCCGACCAGCCCGTCAACAACAATTCAGGGATGGACATCGGGTAGCGGAACGGATTTCGGGGCGGCCCTTGCCTTCGGGAATGATTTCAGGAATGATGGGTTCGGCGATCTCCTTGTGGGAGCACCGGAATACAATCTCTACGGGGTAAGCTTTTTCCTTGAAAGATATGACCTCGATACCCTTCCACCCAACTCACCGATCATCAGGATAGGGGGCAGCGAGGTCTGGAGACTGGGACAGGACCATCTCGGAAGGGAAATGAAGGTCACTTCAGGAGATCTGTCCACGGACATCAACACATTCATGGAGACATCCCCGGTTCAGATATCCACACCCTATGATGAATATGTTTACGTCGACATAGATATAACGTCCACGGTTCTGGACTCCTTCGAGGAATCGGACCACTTCAATGTTTCGAACATAAAGATCGTTTATTCATATTCGAAGGACCTTGAAGACCTTTCAGAGATCATCAACAAATTTCTGGAAATGCCCGATACGGGGCCAGAAGAGGATGGTCTGGTCCATCTGCCATTCGTTTTCGGAGGCAATAGCCCTGGAGGATTGAGGATAGATGATATCAATATGGAATTCGACCTTATCCCGGAGATCGAGGCGCTACCGGGACTTCTCCATGTCCTCGAGGATGGATACAATATGAATGTCCTTGATGTCCATGATATCTTCTCCGATGATTACACGTCGGATACCTCTCTGAAGTACAGTGTGCAAAAGACCGGCGAGAACCACAGTGTTTTCAACACGATCCTGACGGATGAACGCTACGTGGGGATAGATCTTCTGAACGGCACGGAAAATGATAACTGGACCGGATATATAGAGATCTACCTCACCGCCGAGGACGATAGTGGGGGTTCAGTCACTTCTCCCAACATACTTATCAAGGTCGAGGCCCTAAATGACGCTCCTGCCGTGACCAGACTTCCCGATGTTACCGTCATGCAGAATGCGAAACTCCAATTCCTGCCCTATCCAACCGATGCCGAGGGTGATGAGATCTCATTCTCACTTGTCGACAGTCCGGAGAATATGACGGTCGATACGATGGGTACGGTAACCTTCACCCCGAACGGGTGGCAGTCCGGATGGCAGAACTGGACCTTTGTCCTGACGGACGGGGAGAATGAAAGGAGCTACACCTTCTCTCTCATGGTCGTCAATGTCAACGACAAACCCCTTTTCAGCGGTTGGGACCAGATCCCGGAGTTTGTCTCCCTGGGCGAGAAACTGGAGGTCCAGTTCCACGCTTACGATCTCGATCCCGACGATATCATCCATTTTACCCTTCCGGACGGTCCCACAGGGTCTTACGTGGACAGTGATACGGGTCTTTTGACCTGGGCCCCTACACTGTACTTTGCAGATCCGCAGAGATTTGTCCTGAGGGTCATGGATAATCATGATTCCTTCACGGACCTCGAGTTCTTCATAAATATCAGCATCATCGACGACCAGCCAGTTTTCCTTTCCGATCCTGACCTGAGCCTCATGGACAGCATACCCTGGACCTACAGGGTGAATGTTACGGACCCCAACAACGATATCTTCTTCGTGGAGCTCCATGATGGTCCCGAGGGAATGTACTATGACCAATTCACCGAGACGCTTTACTGGACACCCAACGGTATGCAGATCGGATCTTTCTCCGTATCGATCAGGGTGGATTCCACCATGTTCACGATCTTCCAGAACTTCACGCTTGAGGTCGAGCCAAGCGATAGGACCTGGAACCTGTCTATCGACAGCACCATACCGGGTCAGAAGGTAAAAGGAGAATTCACCATAGGCGGAACTGTCCGGGTCGAGCCCACGGAAATCGTCTGGGTCTATATCAAGATCGGAGATGATCCCTGGATCAGGATCGAACCCATCCAGGATACCTGGACCTATACCTTCGACACGAAGAATATGGAAGATGGCGAACTCATCATCATTGTGAGGGGTAACGATGGTGTCTACAATTCCACGGACACCTCTTTCTTTGTCATAGTTGCCAATGATGAGGGAAAGGTTTCTCTTCTATTGTATGCGGCAATAGGGATCGTTGTGTTGCTCCTTGTTGGTCTCGGAGTCCTTCTGACCCTTCTCATCCTGAAGAAAAAAAAGGAGAAGGAAGAGGAGGAGGAAAAGCAGAAGCAACTGGAGGAGATAGAGCGGTCAAAATCCGATCTTACCGATTTCCTGGAATCATCAAAAGATGTGAGGGACGAAACCGGTGTTTACGATCAGGTGGTTGAGCCGGATATTGACTCTGACCGCCTCGAAGCCATCGACGATATATTCTCCCCCATGCAGCCCGGTCAGGTTTCGCAGCAGTTGGGCAAGATGGAGGAAGAAATACCTGAGGATCCACTCGCAAGTGCAGCGATCCAGGATTCACTCCTCGAAGCTTCACCACCCCAACCGATGGACGGGCCCGATGATCGGTAAGAACGATAGAACAGCACAGGAAGGTCCGGGGCCCGTAAGCTCATGGTCCATGACATGTGGATCTGAATACCGACCATTGGATGTTCCCCGGCCCGTTGGTTCGTTACCCGCACTCCAGGGGGATAAAGTATTTAATCGTAAAACTGAATGACCTTTTACCACTTATGGGAACTTCCGTTGTTTTGGAGGGATAATATGGGCTGGCTAAGAAGAAGGAAAGAACCGGAGGAGGAATACCCAGATAATGAGGTGCACATTGGCAGGTCGTACATCGACCTTGGTGTACTCAAAGGCAAGGAGCTACTTTCCTCCAAGGCCGAGGGAGGCCCGGCAGTGAAGTTTGCGGATATCGACGGTTACAGACAGATACCCGAGCTCTCGAACCTTATCTACGAGGGTAATATTCTCGTTCTCGACTTCACGCCGATAGCAAACGATGACCTCGAACTCAAGAGGACCATCACCGAGCTGAAGAGGGTTGTTGAGGATATCAGCGGAGACATTGCCGGGATCAGCCAGAACCTTCTTATCGTCACACCCAAGGGCGTCGGCATCGACAAGAAGAAGATGAAGAGGATGGATCGCAGACGCATGTGATCCCCTGGTCGATATCATGGACGAAAACGTCATCAAGTGTCCGGCATGTACTGTTGGTGTGATCGGGATCCTTCAGGACGAGATCGAGATTGCTCATTTCGGCGAGGTCATGATCTCCACATGGGTCTGTCCGAGATGCGGATACAGAAGCTCTGACATCTTTCCGCTCAACAGCAGACCGCCGAGAAGATACATCCTCGAGATAGACAGACCGGAAAGATTGAACGTCAGGGTTGTCAGGTCAGGATCATCCTCGGTCAGGATACCCCAAATAGGGGGCCGTATAGATCCGGGACTTTTTTCCGATGGTTACGTTACCAATGTCGAAGGGATCATCAGGAGATTCCTGGATATACTCTTCCAGATACTGAGGGATCTCAGGTCAGGTGAGAGAAGCGATGAAATTGATGATCGAATATCCCGTACGAAGGAGATCATCACCCTCCTAGAGCATGTAGCGAACGGGGACATCTCAAAGGATAATGTCCTATCTCTTGTGATCGAGGACCCTCTTGGAAACAGCGCAATCATCGTCGAGGGAGATGAGACAATGATTACAGAAGACCTTACAGATGAGGAGATCGCGGAAATGCTCGGCTCGCAGAGCAGAAGGGACTTGATAACCGGATCCTAAACTCCCCTCCTCTCGGGCGGCCAGATCACCTTATGGGTCTGGACCATCAGACGTGTCCTCTCGGGTGGGAGGCTTCCGTCCTTTATCCTGCGCATCAATCCGTCCGCCAACGATCCTCCTCCCGTATTGCTGACGGGAGTGAAAACAAGCTCACATGGCGGATCTGCCATCTTAATTATCTCCACGGAATACTCTATGTCTTCTTCGGATCCGATGATGAACTTCAGCTGATCATGTCTCCTCAGGAATTTCATGTTCTCCATCCGAAAACTGCCATCCTCTCCTGAGGAGGGGGTTTTTAGATCAACGGACATGAAAACCCTTTCCCCGAGTTCCGAATACATTCCAATGCTGATCGTACCGTTTGTCTCGATGTCGACGAGGCATCCGATCTCGATAAGGGATGCCACCAGTGTGTAGGTTTGCTCCTGCAGGAGCGGCTCCCCGCCGGTAATGCATACCCTCTCGTTCCCGAGGTCCTTCACCTCCCGGATGATGTCAGGAATTCCCATGGGTTTTCCGGACCCGGGATCCAGAGCATATAGGGTGTCGCACCAGCCGCATTTAAGATTGCATCCTGCAAGCCTTACAAAGGTCGTTGGAAGTCCAGTGTGGAGCCCCTCACCCTGGAATGACAGGAAGATCTCGTTCACCACAAGCTCCAAACCCTCACCTCATTCGTACTCCAGGGGGTCCTTCATCCCCGCTTTCTCGAATCCCTTCAATCTGAAAAGACATGAATCACATCTACCGCAGGCCTTATCCCCCCCTGAGTAGCATGACCAGGTCAGGGAATGATCGAGCCCCAGTTCCAGCCCTTTCAGGATTATCTGATCCTTTGTCATGTGAAGTAGAGGGGCTTTGACCTTTATGGGAACCCCCTCAATACCTTTCCTTGTGGCTAGTCTCAATGTCTCGTAAAATGATGATATGAACTCCGGCCTGCAGTCGGGATACCCGGAATAATCCATTGCCGTTGCCCCGATGAAGATCGCATCGGCATCCAGGGCCTCCGCCCAGGCAGAAGCGATGGATAGGAAAACGAGATTCCTTGCAGGGACGTAGGTATCCGGGATGTTCGTCTCATCGGAAATATCCCGATCCATGGGTATTGCCAAGTCGCCCGTAAGGGCGCTTTTTGAGAACATACCAACGGGAAGCTCGATCACACGGTGCTCCAGTACTCCAAGTGAACTTCCCACCCTGCCAGCGGATCGCACCTCCTTTTTATGGGTCTGGCCGTAAAGGATCGTTAACGCATGGATATCATAACCCATATCCGATGCCATTGCACAGGTAGTGCTTGAATCGAGTCCCCCCGAAAGAAGAACAACAGCTTTCAATCATATCACCTTCGGATCTCCTCGGTCGACCACGCCCCCTGGCCCCAGCCCTCGTCAACCCCAATGGAAACGGTCCTGACCCCGAAAGGGATGTCAGCCTCGCTTATGAAGCGGCCCAGAAGATATTTCGATAGTTCTTCGACGGTCGTTGTCGGTATGGGAACCATTATCACATCGCATGATGGAAATGAATAGACCTTTCCAAGCATGTCGACCTTGATATTCCCCCCATCCTCATGCACCGTGATATCGTTGTTCTCGGTAGGTATCAGTGTTCTATGGTCCAATTCCTCGGCAAATCCGCGCAGAACCCTCTTCATTTCCCCGAAATCGGCAAGCATGTGATTATCGTCAAGTTCCCCCTCCACCTTCAGATGTATGGCATAGGAATGTCCGTGAAGTCTCGAGCATTTATCGTGCCTGAGAAGCATGTGGCAGGATGAGAACCTGATGTTCGATCTCCATCCGTCGATCTGCAGATGATGCTCCATGAACCTGCTAGGTGTTAATGGAATATTAAGATTGACCCTTCCATCATCGATCCCTCTTTATCATTGCTCTCCTGACAGGCACCGCTATCAGGAGCAGAGCCAGGGGGGCTAGCAATAGAGGGGAGGGTGCGGGAAGTTCCTTCTGGGTGCCCGGGAGATTTCCCTCCGTCAGCGGTTTATCAGAATATATCTTGATGGACCCGTGATCATCGAAACGATCGTTCCTGGCGGCGGGATCTATCACGACCTGGACCCTGCTGGCCTTCCGGACGTTGAAATAATTATAATAGTAATCCAGATTGTACATCGTTTCCCCTTCCACGTTTACATCCTGCCCGTTATCCACCCAATCGGTGAAACGATACGGGTCCCTGAAGAGGAATTCGTGGTTGACGGGATCGATGTTGCCTATTATGAAATCGTCCCCGCCTTTTAGGGGGATCAGTACATTGAACCAGCCGTGTCCTCCCCAGGTCCTTGCATTCGGGTTCGGATCGAAGAGATATCCTATCTCGAGCCAGGCAGGTATGTCGACAGCCCTGCACAATGATGCCATTAAAAGGGATTGGTCATCGCAGTCCCCGTACCAGTCAGCAAGGCAGCCGGTGGCCCATTTCGGATAATCACCGTATATCTGCCTGTCCCTGAGCCTCTGGTCCGACGTGGTATAGTTGAACCTCTCCTCCATCCAATCGTATATGGCCCTGACCTTACCGAGAACCGTGTCCTCATCTTTGGTGATCATCTCTGCAATTTCGGTGATCGTGGCATCCTCCGGCTCGTAACGAAAATGATCGGGAATGCCGTCCTCGTCCCTGTCGACAGGCCAGGCGTTGTGGTTGAAGAGATCCTTGTATTCCTGGGGTATATCCGAAATATCTCCGGATCCCTCCTCCGTTATCTCCCATTCATAAGCATGAAGGGTCATGTTGAATGTGACCTTGAAGTTGTATGTACCCTGGATGTTCGTGAGCTCCCATCCGGTGATGCTGTTTCTCTCCGTGTCCCAATCGGCAACGGGAATGGTGTTTCCAGGTAGAAAGCTTACATCCAGAACGTCCTGAATGAGGAAATCCTTCTCATGCCCCGGGCCCGGGTCGAATGGTATATCGAACGGGGGTGCGACCTGTATCCTCACGCTCTCCGCCCTCCCGTTGGATACCGATAGTGCATATGTCAGTGTAACCGATGCGTTCACCCATTCCGGGAAAGGAAGATATGGTCTCATCAGGTTCTTGAGAGAATTGATACCGGTCATCTCCCTGATATCGTGGAACGGGTATCCGGGGAAAAAAAGAAGAAGAGCCACCAGGAGAACAACGATGATCCGAAGTGTCCAGGAAACAACCTTCTTCCCGTATCCCTTGCCTGACGGGGTCTTCTTCTTCACCTGCGGCCTTCGTGGTTTCCTTGTCGCTTGGGATGTACTGTCATCGATATCGAGGTCATCCTCTTCCTCCTCATCGATTATCTCATCCTCCTCTTCCTCCCCCCAATCGTCCCATTCGTCATCCTCATCCAGAGCGAGGACCTTTGTTTTGGTCGGTTTCATCGTTTGTCCACCCGGGTATCAATGATTAAGACTGGTTAAATCTAATAAATCTTGTGGACATAATAACATTTGCATATTCCTAATGAATACCTGGTTCCTATGGTCTTATCGTGAAGCTGAACTCCAGCTCGGACCCGTTTCCCATGGGGTCGGTGGCCTTGAAGATGACCATCATATCGATCCTCCCATCCTCCAGATCGTAGGTTGCACCGATCAGGTTTCTGTCCGATAGGTCGAGTCGAACGGAATAGAGATGGTCCTCCCAGACATCCGGCTCCCTCTGGAGCCATTCATCCTTCAGGGCATCCTTCAGGTCCTTCTCGGGTTCAAGGGTCAGGTTCTTTCCGATCTCTATCGTCTTCCCCACTCTGTCGGAGATGTCGACCCATTCACCTCCCGATCTCTCGTAGACCTCGATATCCCAGGTATCAACCTTCCAGTTATCCGTCATGGTTGCGAATAATGTAACGGTCCTGATATCCTCGATATCCTCGGGAGGGCCCATGGTTGAGGAAAGATTGCCGAAACTGTCGTAAGGAACGCCGAGGAAATAGGAATAGGTCAGGGTCTTGTTCGAAGGATCAACTGTCTCGACCTGCATTACCACATCCTCGATGAGAGGATCGGAAAAATCGCTCACGGGGGGGTTCATCGAAAGCATCCAGATCACGAACCAGGCCAGGACGTACATGAAACCGTTCTCCAGCCATTTCTTCCACTCGAGCTCCTTGATATTTATTCCAAATCTCTTGAAAAGATAGGCCACAAGAGGTGCGAAAAGAAAAGGTGAGACAATCGGCACAATTATGAAGCTCTCGACATCCAACCAGTACAGAAGTCTCATCAAAGCGAAGGAAAAAAGACCGGCGAGTACGGCTACACCAAGTGAAAGATAGATCATCTTGGCCGATTTGTTCTCTGTCTGAAGGAACTCCGTCTCGTTGAACTCGGAGGGTTTGAAGGCAGGTTTCGCATCCTTTTCCTTTTCCTGCTCCTTTTCATCCTCCTCGTGGATGATCCTTCTCCTTGCCAACCGTTCTCACCAACCTGATAGCACGCCAACATATCTTTGCATAAATTATTTTCCTTTACGATCTCTGGACCTGATCTTCCCTGTAAGGGAGTTTGACCATATCCTGTCCACCTTTCCAGTTATCCCATCCACCACCAGGTACCTCATCCTCCCTTCGCCCTTTATCGTACCGAGGTATACAGGATAACCGACGATGTCCCTGTCAATTACATCGATCTCGGATGAAAGCTTCATGATCATTCGTTCCGCATCCGCAGTGGAGATAGAAGGTTCGAGCATTTCCTCCTCTATCCCTTTAACGTATTCCGGCTCGAAACCGGGGTCCCTGGCCCAGGGTCTTTTGGGTAGTATCATCTCATCGGAGAAAGAATAGACCTTGACGTCGCCGGGGACCAGGACGCTCGATACCATTCCCTTCTTTGATAATGATGTCAGCACCCTCCTTGTGCTCGTCATGTCCAGTCTGGAGGACCTCGATATCCAGTTCTCATCCTTGTAAGCTCTTCCGAGTACGGATATTATCTCCATTTCGAGGTCGGTCGCCTTGAGCAGCAGCAGCATCCCTCTGCTTCTCCTCACACCGGTCCTTGATGAAAAGGCTATCTCTCCGGTAAGACCGTCGACATACACATCCCCTTCCTTCATGGTCTTAATTATCTGACCTCTGTAGCTTATCAGGAATCTGTAAAGCGGCAGGTAAAGGGGTTCTATCTTCTCCACACTCTCCCTGGGACCCCTAAGTATGCTTCGCTTCAGATCCCTTGAAACCGTTTCGGAAGCGGCACTGACGCCTATCCTTGGCAATATTACCGTTCTCTCTGGCTTCTTCTTCAGCACTCTTTTCTTCCTCAATGGAGGTTTCCTTTCCTCTTTCACGAGGTTTTCCTCCACTTCCCTGGGAATGGGGGGAGCTCTCCTGATCTTCTCTATCTTGCCGGCCCTCTCGAGTTCCTTCCTTTGTTCTTCAAGATCGTTCTTTATGTTCTCGAGCTCTCCATGGAGCATCTCCTCGAGCCGATTCAATCTCTCGAGGTTCTCCCTCCGCTCCAGATCCATCTTTTCCAGTATCCTTACCAGAAACGGATCGTTCACAGCACCGCTCTTGGTATCAAACCTGGAGACCTCCATCTCGTCTTTCAGGTCCTCGACCTCATCTATCAGATCGGTTACCGTCTCCCCCGCTTTTTCCTCCACATCCAATTCCCGGATCGACCCCTTCCTTCTATCGGCTCCATGGTCCTCGATCTTCCAGGGTTTCGGATCTGCCTTGACCGTTCCCTGGAACCCCGCCCTTGCTTCGAGCTCGATTATCCTGTTCCTGAGAGCCTCGTTCTCTTCCCTGGACCTGGTTGACTCGGCAATTATCCTCTTCATGATATCGAACTGCTGGGTACCCTTCACTGCCTGTGGTAGCTCACCCCTGAACTCTCCAAGCCTATCGAGGAGCTCGTTCTCCGGGCCATCGGATGAAAGCCCCATCACATTGCACATCCATCGAAGCTCCTCCGTGGAGAGGGCCCCCTCCTTTTCCGGAGACGGATAGGTTCCGGACCCATCCTTTTCTTTTTTCCTCCCCTTCTTCTCGGGACGCTCCTTGCCTCCTATCACCCGGTCCACAAGTCCTGATACGATGTTCGCCATGGATATGTCCTTCACACCATCCATCTTCAGAATGGTCATACGTCCCGGTTTCCCGGAAATATCCCTCAGTGCATCCATGAAACGCTCCATCTCCATTGAACCGTTGAGGTCGCAGAGAAGGTCAAGTCCATCCATGATCAGTAGCCTTTCATCCCCGGCTTCGAAGAAGGAACGGATCTCCTGAAGAATATCCTCGAGATCTATTACCGATTTACTCGATGATTCGGATGAAAGCCAGAAACGGACCGTCTCGCCCTTAATATTGGCCATGATCTTTCTATCTGGATCCTCTCTGGAGATAAGGAGTGTCCGGTTGAAGGGAACTGAAGAGGCAAGAAGTTCTTCCAGCTCCTCCCCTGGCCTGTCGATAAGAAGAAGGACCGTCCCCCATTTCATTCCCGGAAAGGGATCGGTGGGGTTCTTTTCCATATACGTCGGTCCTGTATCGGGGCTATCTCCCCTAATAATCTGCTCTTCATCTTCCAGAATATCCGTGATATCTTCTATTGCTTCGACCGTCCTCGGGGCGGGGGTGGGCTCGGAAACAGAAGGCTCGTTATCGCGGAGAACCGTTGAGGATATCGGTATACCGATCCTCTCCTTTTTCCTGTCCTGAAATGCTTTGGGCATTGCGGAGCTTCCAGCATGATGGGACAATCTCGGTCGCAGCTGAACAAGGAACGATCTCTGCTGGGTCTTCTGGTCCGCGATTATTGCGTTGCCCACGGGAATGGCTCTGATGAAATCCGAATTTGCGAACTGCGGGGGGAGTTTGGCAGGAACCCTTCTCCTCAGGGCGCTCATATCATCTTCCAGTGCAAGGTTGTGTCCAATTAAAATGTCGACCTGGGATAGTATCTCGTCGGATGTTGAGGCCGGTCTCTGAGTGGCAAGCACAAGTGCGCATCCTGGCCTCCTGCCCTGTTTCGCATATTCAATCAACGCTTCAGTTGCCGGGGACTGTCTCCCGTGGGGGAGGATAACATGGGCCTCATCGATCAGAAGCCAGGTCAGAGGTATCATGTCCGGGTCATCATCATCGTAACCGGTGCTCTCCTCCACCCTCGATGAATGTATCCTTGCTTCAAGCACCTTCCTTGCGATTATTCCCGTTATGAGACTCCTCTTGGAATCTCCAAGTAGCGGGTCGGACACATCCAGTACGGTTACCCTGTTGGGAGATGTCAACTCCCTTAGCGGGGTCCCGTTCACACTGAATATCCCCCATCCCGAAGCGGCCTTGAACCTCGCCATCACCGATCTTCGGGTCTGACCGTTGAAACCGCTCGTTCGGCTCGTGAGGGATTCCGATCTTTCTATGCACTGGATAATGTCTCCGATGGAAAAGTTTTCCCCCCTCCCGGGTATATCCACCAGGACCTCGTCAACCTCTGCCTTGTAGCCGTCTTTGACCTGATCCAGGGCTAGCCCGATAAGCAAACCCTGGGTCTTGAATCGGTCCATATCGAAGACCTGGCACCAATCCTCCACAGACATATCCGCGACACCGATCGTATAAGAACCGTCACTGCTTCCTGGAAGCGGTTCTCCCTCCTTGCCGGGGGAAAGGACCTTGACCTCCGGAAAGGACGAAGGTGAGAGACCCCATTTTTCAAGCGTTTCCCTCTCCCCTGGTGAAAGGTTCTCCTTCTTGAGGGACCAGAAGATACCGATAGGATCGATCAGGATGACACCGACCCCAATGGCAGATCGTATCAGCTCCTCGGCGAACAGTCCGAGTGTGTAGGATTTCCCGCTTCCTCTCTTTCCGCAAATAAAGATTATATGAGGGAAGGCGGCGTCAATATGGACATCCTTCCCGAAGTGATCGTCGCCTCTGTCCTGATGTTCTGCAACCGCCCCGATATGCAGAAGGCCCTTTCTTCTCCATTTCCTGTGGGCCGAACCGCTCCTCCCGAGCACCACATATCCATGTCTATCATCGATCAGAGGGGAGAGGTGGGATGTGACGACCTGCGAGGTCTCCTCCAGGATGTCTTTAATATTTCTCCTTCCGGTACCGGAAGTAACGGAAGATCTTGCATCCCTGTCTGTCCTGTTGCCCGGTCCCTTGGTCAATGGAAGTTCCAAAGACTGCCACGCTCCTTTGTTCACCTGATGCATGGAAAGGTCTAATCTTTTTCCATTGGTCCCATGGAGATACCTCCGGGGAGAACCATGTCCGTGTCCGATCTCTTTGATATCGGTTCATAAACTGTTGATATACCATGAAATGAGTTGTTTCAAAAAAAATATCCCGGACCTGTCCACAAAACGTATGAAAGGCTGTTTCGATCCAATTTTCCACAAATGATAAAAAAGATATATCAAATTCCCGTTACAATGGTGCTAGGTTGCCGTATGGTCACTTTCTACATAGCAATGGGGTGAAGTTAAATGCCAAGAAAAGCCAAGGTCGATTGGTCCGAGAACGATGATGAGTTCGAGATCAAGAAAAAGAAGAGGGGGAAGAAAAAGGGCCCCAAGATAGAGTTCGAAGATGACGATGAGGAGATCGTCGTCCCGAAGAAGAAGGTCACTGTCGAGGAGGAGGAGGAGGAGATCACGATCAGACCCAATAAGGCTAAACCGGTTGTGGAAGAGGAGCCCGAAGAAGAGGACATGGAAGAACTCGAGGAGCAGGAGGAATTGGATGAGGAGGAAGCTCCGAAGATCAGAGAACAGGACCTTGATGATTACCGGTTATCCGAAGAGCTGAAGGATGTTCTTGGAAAGAAAGAGGAGATCGACAATATGTACGATACCCTTTCCAGAAAAAGAAGAGACCTCCTTGACGATGAACACAAGCTCATCCATCTCATGGAGAAGTTCATCAAGGCAAACCTTCTCTCCATCCAGTCGGATAAAGAAGACCTCGAAAAGAGAGAGAACAAGCTCAACAAGGAAAGAAAAGAGCTCATGGATAAAAGGGAAGATATCCTCAAAGAGATCAAATCCCTGGAGGAGGAGCGGGACGAGTTCCTTGCAATGAAGAAGGAGATCGAGGAAGAGAAGGATACATTCGATGCCCAGAAGGCCCAGATAACCAAGGAGAGAGAGGCCATCGATAAGGACCGAAAGGAGCACGAGGAAAGGGAGAATCGCTTCTTCGATGAGAAACAGGAGTTCAAGAAAAAACAGGAAGCCATCGAGGAGAGAGAGGCTAAGCTGAAGAAGGAGAGGATCCTCATCGACAAGGAGGGAGAGTCCATCGAGAGGAAAAGGGAACTCTTCCAGAAGGACCTCGAGGATTTCAGTGATACCAGAAAGGCCCATGAAAAGGAATGGGACGATTTTCAGGAACGCTACAACAAGTTCAGGATAGAGTTCAGGGAATACGAGAAGGGTAAGGAAAAGCTCGAATCCTGGGAAAGGAAACTGGAAAAGAAGGAGCTCGAGATCAAGGAAGAGGAAAAGGCCATCAAATCCGAAAAGGACAACCTGATAAAGGAACAGATGGAACTCGACAAGAAACGTGATGGGCTCATCGGGGAAAAGAAGGACCTCGATAACGCGAAGAAACTCTTCGAGAAGGACAGGAGCAGGATCCTCGAAAAGGAAGAGGAGCTTGATGCGGAGCTGAAGGCCGTTAACCGGGAAAAATCCGACCTCAAGAAGGAAAGGGAGGACCTGGAAGAGCACAGAGGGGATATGATCTCGCTGGAAAAACACGAGAGAGAGGTCTCACTGCTGCGGTCCAGGATCGAGGATCTCGAGGAGAGACTCGATTCCAGGAAGGAGGAGAAACCGATAAAAAAGGTTGTTGAGGAAGAGGAAGAGCTCCCGGTGAAGAAGAAAAAGAAGAAGAGAGCCATTGTCGTTGAGGAGGAGGAAAAAGAGGAGGAGGAAGAAGAAAAGGAGGAGAACGAGTTCATGGTTCGAAAGAGAGAGGAACCCGAAGAGGAAGAAGAGGATGAGGAAGAAAAAGAAGAGGATACTTCCTACAAACCCAAGATCGTGAAGTGCAAGGGCTGCTCCAACAAGATACTGGTGAAAAGCCCCAAGAGACCGATTATCATCACATGTCCAAAATGCGGTAAGAAGGGAAAGCTCTCCAAGTGAACGAACCAACACGAAAGCCCGGTCCATACTTTCGCCGGGCTTTGATCTTCTTTTTCAATTCCATCCATAGAGGTGTGGTTTTGAAGGGCCCAAGAAAAGATGGCAGGATCGTGAAATGAAACCAATGCGGTGCCAAGATCTCGATCATGACAGATAAGAGTCCAGTGGCCATAACATGTCCCGGATGCGGAAAGAAGGGGAAGCTCTCCTGATAATTCGACACAGCTGAGAACCGCATGTGCCGGGCCAATCAGATCGGCGGTGATCAACCGCCGTGGAGGTCCTTCAATATGTCATCCCGTGCCATGGCGGCCTCCCTGAAACGGGGATTGATGGCAAGAGCCCTGTCGAAAGCTTCTTTGGCCCTGATGAGCCTTCCTTTCTCGTAAAGCAGAACCCCTTTGTTGTAGTAATATTCGGAATTTGCGGGATCTAATGTCAATGCCCGGTCGAAGCACTGGATCGCTTTTCTGAACTTTCCCAGGGCATCGTATGAATTCCCTAGATTGAACCAGGCGAGGTGGTTCTTGGGATTGTGCTCCAGGACCATTTCGTACACCCTGATAGCCTCCTCTATCCTCCCCAGGTTCTTGAGGGCGGCCCCCTTGTTTGCAAGTGCGTCCCATTTCTTGGGGTTCAGGGACAGTGCTTTGTCGAAGCACTCTATGGCCTTGTGGAGCTTCTTCAGGTCCATGAACACATTTCCCATGTTGTACCAGGTTTCACTCTTCTTGGGTCTGAGCTGGAGCGATCTCTTGAAGCATTCTAGGGCTTCCTCCAGCTTCCCTATCTGGTGCATGGCATTTCCGTAGGCGAACCAGGCATCGGGGTTGTCCGGTTTCAGCTCCAGGGCCTTGTTGTAGCAGAAGATGGCCCTGTCGATATCATTATCCATCTGGAACTTTGAACCCCTGTCAAGCCATTCGATATCCGAGACCTCGCGCCCCTCTTCATCGAAATCATGCATGGAGAAGACATCCACGGAGTATCTCTTGTACGCATCCTCATCGATGGTGACCTTTTCCGATAGGGCCTTCTCGAACCAGGCCTCGGCTTCCTGTTTCTGTCCGATGCTCTCAAGAAGGACACCCTTGTTGTACATGGATTCCGTATCCTTCGGGTCAAGGTTCAGCACGGCATCGAAACAGACAAGGGCATCGTTCACCCTTCCGTATTTGGCGAGCAGTATCCCCTTGTTGAACCAGGCTTCGATGCATTTCGGATCGAGTTCGGTGGCCTTGTCCAGACATCTCATGGCGTCCTTCGGTTCCTGCATCCTTCCAAGGAGGGCTCCGAGATTTGACCACGATCTCACATCCTTCTTATCGAGTTTGACAGCCTTCTTGTAGGCTTCCACGGCCTCCTCGTCCCTCATAAGGTTCTGAAGGGTCATCGCCTTGTTGAACCAGGCCTCCGACTCTTCTGGATCATCCTTGATAGCCCTGTTGTATTCCTCCATGGCCTTGTGGTAGTCCTGGTTCCTGAAAGCCATACCGCCACGTGTCATCCGTGCATCGTACTCCGAAGAAGACATGCCGTCACCCGATGGACGAAAGGTATGTTAGTTTTTTAAGGTTTGTATGATGTCGCTCCCGGGCCTCGGCTATTCTGCAACCCTGACCTTGATAACGACCACCCTGGCAGAAAGGCTTTCCCTGTTGTGGAAGTGGAACCTGTGCGGTATGGTGATCGATCTGAATTCGGAGTGAACGATCTCTCCTCCGAATCTTTCCCATTCCTTTTTCAGAAACGGAAGCGTCGATCCTTGATGTATGGAATAGATCGACCCCGCATGAAGTGCTGCAGCCTTGATGAACGGTCTATCTGCGTTTTTTTTCTGGGATCCGAATGGAGGGTTCATCAATATAGTGTCAACCATGGGCAAATACGGCTCCTCTTCGGATACATCAGCGCATATCAGATCGATCCTGTTCCCATGATCTGGCAAAGCCGACCTTGAGATCAATGCAAGGTTCTCTCTGGCCTTTTCGATAGCTCTTGGATCGATATCCACAGCGTGAACGGAAGATGCACCGAGGATCATTGCACCGATAGCGAAGGGAGCAAAACCGCATCCGAGCTCCATCACCGACCTTCCCCCGATATCACCATCGGATAAAGCCCTGAGGAGGATATCGACCACTAGGTCGGAAGGTGTCCTGTACTGCTCAAGGGAAGGGTCCGGGTCATCTATATCCTTCATCCTGGACAGGAGCATTTCGAGTCTCCGCCGCCCCTTCATTTGATCGCCCCCAGCTCCTGGAGTAGAGCACAGGCCTTGCAGGGTTCCATCCCTGCTCCACCATATACCACGTCACCGCATATTGTGCATTTCGAAGGAGCCAGTTCTTCTCTCGGCAGATATGGTGATAAGCGCTCATGGAACCTGAGGAGTGAATGCCTTGTCCCGGGCGTCTCCCCTTCCGCTTTCATCAGCAGGTCCCTGAAGGACCCTCTTTTTGCGGTCAGTGCATAGGGGCATTCGAGATCATGGATCGGGAGGTCCATAAGATAGGCCGTCAGATGGGTCTCGGTCTCCGGGGTGGACCTGAGCGGGAATACCCTGGGTATGAAGCCAGTTACAGGCTTCAGGTGCGGGCCCAGCCTTGCCAATCTCTGGAGGTCCGCGGACATCACGTTCATCAAAATGGTCTGTGCCATATCGTCAAGGTTGTGACCTGTTGCCAGATTCTCGCATCCGAGCTCTAAACAGGAGATGTTCAAGGCCTTTCTCCTCAGAATTCCACATATGGTACACGGACCCCTGTCCGACCTCGCAACCATTGTGTCAAGGTCCATGTTGAAAAGGTCCCCGAAAGATCGGACAAAGCTTTCCACACCAAGGGTGCGGGTAACACTCGTTGCGATGTCAAGGGAAGATCTTCTGTAGCCATCGATCCCCTCATCGATGGTGATCGATATCAGTTCGGCTCCCTTAACTGTATCGATCATTTCATGGAGCAGTGAAAGAAGTACGATGCTGTCCTTGCCTCCGGATACGGCAACCCCGATCCGTTTGCTGCCCTTCAGAAGTCCCTGCTGCCTTATCTCTTTCTTCACCCTCTTACGGATAAGGTCCAGGAAATGGTCCCCGCAGAGGTGCTGACCGCTGTACCTGAGAAATATCAGGGATCTCTTGGAACACCTGTCACACCGGGATGCCATGCCCCGCAGATCGATCCTTCTTTACTTAATCGTTTTTACGGGGATGGGAACTTATCCTACCTTTCCTCGGTTATCAGATGATTGCACCATGTGCATCTGTGGTTCCAGAGCCCGGAAAAGGACTCATCTCCCTGGTCCAACACCCTGTAAGGGGCATTGCATCTGGGGCAATGTCCAACCCTTATCCTTCTGTAATCCAGACGGATCTTCTCCTTTGGCTGAGGAGGTTCGACCATGACCGGCCTCGGTCTTGATCTCGGGGCCTCTTCAATCACCGGAGCGACATTCTCGATCACGAGGGTTTTGGAGATCGAATCGAGGAGTTTCTGCCTGTTATCCCTGGCAACAGCCATTCCTATTGCATAATCCAGTACCGGAAGGATGATTGGCACTATATCGAGAATGTTCCTTATCAGGGCCTCACCCAGCCTGATGCGTCCGTACGCATCGATCACCCGAAGACCCATCATCTTCTTACCGAAGGTGTCCCCGAAAGTGCTCTCGAGTAAAGATTTCATTATCCAGGCAAATAAACCGGAAATGATCAGGATCAATACCCAGGATATCGGGTCTTCCAGATCGGTATTCAGGAGTATGGCTATGGGCAGAATTGGAAGAAGCGATATTATCTGATCGATAAGGTATGCCACTGCCCTCTTCAGCTCGTATCCTTCCGTTTTCGGATAGGCCTCGAAGTCCAGGTAAACCTCGTCCCGATATTCATCCATGAACACACCGACAGGATATTAAAACGGCCCATATTTAAGATATTGGGTAGATAACATTGAGTATCGATAATAAGTCTGGAGGTGGCACCTCGATCAGGAGTTCCTCTTCAATTCCAGAAGAAGTTCCTTTTCAAGCCTCTCGGTCTCCTCCTCCAGATCGAGATCCGAGTAGGGATTGGTTTCCGCTACTGCAAACTCCCGGACATGGATGCCGGAAGGCTCCCTTTCCTCTTCTTTTCCGGACTGGGCCGCATCCTTCTTCAGAAGAACCCCCTCCAGAACCTTTCTGACGAGGGATACGGTTACCGGCTCTTTCATGAGCGATGCATAGGCCGTAACCCTGTTGTATCCTCCCTCCAGCTCGCGGACGGAGGAATCGAGATAGAATGCAAGGTAATCGAGAACCTCGGTCGAGAGGGAATGGCCCTCCAGCTGGGAGAGGTTGACCAGGATCTGTCTCCTCCCTTCGAAGGTTGGAACCGATATGTCTATGATCAAACCTCCCTCGAAACGGGACCTGAGTCTGCTCTCGAGCTCCTTTATCTCCGATGGAGGACGGTCGGAGCAGAGGACTATCTGTTTACCCGAGTTGTAGAGATGATTGAACATGTGAAAGAATTCCTTCTGGGTGGTTTCCCTGCCTGAAAGCATCTGGATATCGTCTATCAAAAGAACATCTATCTCCCTGTACTTCGACCTGAACTCTTCCAGGTCATCGCTCTCAAGCGCCTTCAGGAGCTCATCCGTGAACCTCTCCGTTGAGGAGTAGACCAGGGTTCTATCGGGGTTGACCTCGAGCATTCTATTCGAGATCGCATGTAGCAGATGTGTCTTTCCGACACCAACGGGCCCGTAAATGAACAGCGGGTTGTACCTCTTTCCCACACCCGAGGCAACGGCCTCTGCGGCAAGATACGGGAACCGGTTCGCATCGTCAACCACGAAATTGTCGAATTTCTTATCCTGAAGAACGGAGGTTGCGAATGTTTCCCTGGCTCTCTGGCCGATCACCATATCCATTTCCTTTGATACTGGACCAGGTTCAATGGGGACGGACAGGGACGGGGTTGCCTTTTTCGCTTTTTCCATCATCATCTGTTCTATGGTCATCTGCTGCCTTTCCAGTAGCTGGACCCAATGCTCCTGGATCTCGGAGAACCTCTTTTCCATTTCCTTCAACTTTTTCTCCTGCTCCTTGTTCCTGACCTTCTCTTCCCGAAGTTCCTTCATCACATCCGGAAGTTCGCCCGTTCCTGACTTTGAAGAAGGAGCTTGTTTGGATATCTTCTTCCTGGGAGCAACCGCCGGACCGCCTCGTCCTCTTTTGAACCAGTCTAAGAATCCCATTTGATCTTCCTTTGATATCTTGTTCGGGGAACGCCCCTTGATCATATTTGTATGAAGAGGAGCTTATTTTATAGGTTTCGTTATAAATATGGAGAATAATAAAAAAACCCTTAACAAAATAGAGATCAATCCGGGTACAAGCATTCGAGGATCTCCCTGGAGCGACCTGTGATCACCCCTCTCATCTCCGAATGAGATATAGCGGAAACACCCCCGGACAGGAATAAACCCATCCTCACCTCCTCGATTATACTGTATAACTCCGACCGGAGCTCATCATATCCCTTTGAAGCTGCTACCAGGAGGGGCCACGCCATGCCGCAGGTGTCCGCTCCTATGGAGAGGGCTCGTGTAATATCCAGTCCGTTCCTGATACCTCCCGTTGCTATGACAGGAAGTCCAACCCGTGCCATTCTCACGGAAACGGGAGCGGGTATCCCCCAGTCCCAGTATGTGTGGCCTATCCTTCCGACGTCTTTCCTGTCTTTCCCGGACCTGTAGGATTCTACGGCAGCGAAACTCGTTCCCGATGCACCTCCGATATCTATGGCCCGGACCCCGGCTTCCCTCAGTTCGATTGCGGCTTCCCTTGAAATCCCCGCACCCGTCTCCTTGGCAACGACCGGCACCCTGGAAGAGATCGATCTGATTTTCTCGAGAAGACCCGAGACATTTGTCTCTCCCTCTGGTTGGATCGCCTCCTGAAGATAATTGAGATGAACGCATATGCCATCCCCCCCCACCATGTCCACAGCGGTCAGGACCTCTTCAAGGCCAAGTTCCCTTCCTTTGTTCCTCCCTCTGCCATCGGACTTTGAAAGTTGCGGTGCGCCAATATTTCCGAGTACCAGGGGTATATCGAAATCCCTGACCACGGAGAAGGACGGGGCATATTCCGGTTTTTCAAGTGCTGCTCTCTGAGATCCCACACCCATTCCTATCTGAAACTCGGATGCTGCCCTTGCCAGAAGTTCGTTGTATTTACCTGCCCTGGAACTCCCTCCCGTCATTGCGGAAATGATCAGGGGAGCTTCGAGCTTCTTCCCGAGCAGTTCCGTTGATAGGTCCACATCGGCTAGATCGATGGATGGAACGGCCTGATGAATGACGAAAACATCATCCCAGTGATCGGTGGTGGTTCGAACATTCTTCTCGAGACAGATATCGATATGATCGTTCTTCCTCTCATCTATGGTCATCATCTCACCTCTCCGTTACCAGCACTCGCCCTCGGCACAATCCGATCCCCCCCTAAAAGCTGGAAAATATGTCCCCCCGCCCCTGCCCGAAAGGACGGAAGATATGGTGGGTCCAAGGTCTCCACCGATCATGTTAGCATCAGTGCCCATGGACGATATCCTGTGGCAGGATATTACCTTTCCCAGAACACCCCCGCTAACATCACCACCCCCTGGCCGGGAGAGATACTCCTTCTTCCATCCGGATATTTTCGAATGGAACATGTCACGATCGATCCTATCTATCAGCATGCTATCAGGACCGCCAAACCCATCGAAAAATCCATTCACATCCATGCACATCACTGCTTTATTGCACTTTGGAAGGTATCCCGATATCCCTTCCTTCACCAGTTTCACCATGATCTCATCACCGGAGATGACGCACCAGCCACCGCCCTCTACCGGAACAAGATCGCCCCGGAGCATGGGTACGCCGCCCCTTTCGAGTATCATCTCGATCGGGCTGCTTTCAAAGGTACTTATCTTACCGTTTCTCATGGTGATGATATCCGAGGGGGAAACCGGAACGACAGGTACCTTTTCCAGTCCGAGGATACGGGTGATCCCCTCGGTGAGCTGGAGCATTCTCCATTTGACCTCCCAGGTCTCGATCGGCTCCTTTCCCCTGGCGACACCGGACCTCCAGCGAAGAACGGTCCTGTGTCCATGTGTGCCCCCCCCATGTACCAGCACCATTCCCTCCTCCAGATGTTCTTTCAAAGCACCGCTTACGGAACGTATCCTGTCATCCCTTATGCGGTATCTGATCGATGATTCATCCCATTTGTAAGGGGGTTTGGTATCGGACCCCTTGTAGGTTATTATGGAACCACCCAATTTGACAATGTTCATATTCCACCTTTCATTGAATTGTCATCACTGCAATATAATGATTCTCCAATCGCGCTATTTCTGTTCCCCATGAGAAAGATGGTGATTTCCTCACCATCCAGATCCAGGGTGTCGATCCGCCGAACCGTAAAAGAAGGGGCCCTCTCACTCATCCAATCCTCCACGGGCCATGAACCGTATCCAAGGAGGAGCAGTTTCCCGTCATCCGAGAGGAACCGGAAGGCATCCCGAAGAAAACGGAGGGTTGTTTCCGTACCCTTTGACCCCCCTGAAAGTGCCAGGTCATCTCTTGGAGAGACGGGTTCCCCGTGGGCTTCGACATACGGGGGATTGAAGGTGATCAGATCAAAATATCCCAAATAACCCCCGGGTACGCCGCAGAACAGGTCAGAGATCATCTTTCTGACCCCTACCATTCCGTTCAAACGGAGGTTGTAATTGAGGCATTGTAGGGCGCTAGGCTCCCTGTCCACCGCAATCACCTCCCACCCCCTGGAGGCCGCAATCAGTGTGATCAGACCCACACCGCATCCCATATCCATCAACCTCCCTCGTGTTTTGGAGATCATGTCCTCAACAGACCTCAGAAGGAATATCGAATCCTCACTCACGGGATATACATCGGGACATTCCACATATCGTATGCCCTGATATTCGTGAACGACCTTCATCTGTGGTTCAAGGGCGTTGACATATAAACATTATCATGATCCTGTTCGCCCTCCGGTAAACCTTATATGGGCAGAAAACCTGCATAGGGCAAGGTAATATCTTTGTGTGCGAAATTATTCATGAAGGACCCCATTGAAAAGACGGAATATGCTCCAAGGAGACTGAGGGCCTTTCTTGACCTCGTGCGACCCTTCACTCTCCTTGCCCCTGCACTCGGGGGATTGTCAGGGGCTTTCATGGCGTTGTTGGTGAACAACCGGCTTGAAACCCCGTTTCTTTCCTTGGAACCCCCGTTCTTCACCTGGCCAGGGGTGCCCTTCCTTACACTGGTTTCCGGGATAACCTCACTTGTATTCCTCAACGCGGCTTCAAATACGCTAAATCAGGTCTACGACAGGAAGATAGACAGGATAAACAAATCCTACAGACCCATTCCAACGGGGACCGTCACACCCAGAGAAGGTATCTGGATAGCTGTAATCCTCTACGGTATCGCACTCTGGAGGGCAGCCATGGTGAACAGGTATTTCCTACTGGTAATAACAGTCCTGATACTGTTCACCATTGCATATTCCGTACCACCTTTCAGATTCAAGAAAAGACTCTGGGTCGCGAATATCTCGGTGGCAATACCAAGAGGTATGCTGGGCATAGTGGCAGCCTGGACCATGGTTGGCGATATTGTCGACCCCACACCATGGATAGTGGGTTCGATAATCGCCATCTTCCTCGTGGGATCGACAACCACAAAGGATATCACCGACATGAAAGGGGACCGTCAGTTCGGTATGGACACGTTACCGGTCCATTACGGTAAGAAAAAGGCCATATATCTCTCCGCTCCCTTCTTCGTTGTACCGTTCTTCATGATGGGGGTTTACTGGTATTTCGATCTTTTACCCGAATATACCCCTGTCATGGCTGTAGTGTTCCTGATATGGTCCGGCATAGTCATATATCTTCTACACAAGGAAGGGGACAAGGAGGATATCCATTTCGAGAATTCACCGGCATGGAAACAGATGTACCTCATGCTGATGGGGATGCAGATCGGTTTTCTCACACTATTCATCATATAGCAAATGCAGGGAAGGATTAAATCCAATACGATATTCCATTCGATGGAGTGAAAATGATGGCACAGTTCGATCAGCTCATCGAGAACGGGGCCCGGATAGTGGCCAAGTCCTCGAAAGCACTTGAATATCCCCTGTGCGACCACTGCCTGGGCAGATTGTTCGCAAGATCGGGTTTCGGCCTCACGAATCTGGAGAGGGGGAGGGCAATAAGGATAATGCTGGCTCTTTCAGCCGAGCTTCTCCCCGAAGGTAAGGTATCACCCCGGGAAAAGATCCCATTCCGGATACCGGTCCATCCATCCATGATCGATACCGAAATACCGGACCAGGAAAAAAACCAAGGCGATGGTTGGCACTATTCCGGAACACCCTCAATGGCATCCTTTCTTCAGGGGAGCGCTGAAGAAGGAGAATGTTGGCTCTGCCATGATATCTTCAGCTCGGTGGACGAGCTCGCCTCTCTCGTATCACGGGCCTCGAATGATCCAGAATTTCACACATATCTCATAGGGACAAGGATCGACCCCGGAACGGCGGAAAGGGAGAAGACCATCTGGGACATTGCGGATCCTTCCTCCGCCGAACCGATCAAGGAGGAGTTGAACAGGGAGATCGGAAAGGCATATTCCGAACTTCACCCTTTGATAGAGTTCGACAGGGCCGAACCCGACATAACCTTCATTCTCGACCCACTTTTCAAGACCGTTGAGCTTTCTATCAAACCCATCTTCATTCGCGGAAGGTATCTGAAACTTGTGAGGGGCATTCCCCAGACAAGATGGATCTGCACGAGATGCAGGGGAAAAGGTTGTGAGAGATGCCGTGACAAAGGCAGGATGTACGAAACCTCCGTGGAGGAGCTCATCGGTAGTGTTATAATGGAAGCTTCAGGCGGTAGCAACTACAAACTCCACGGAATGGGCAGGGAAGATATTGATGTCCTGGCACTCGGCAGCGGCAGGCCCTTCATAATCGAGATATCCGAACCCATGAAAAGGACGCTCGATCTGTCCCTGATCGGCGATAAGATCAACGAGACCGCCCGGGGGAAGGTGGAGGTCCACGAACTGAGAAAAGCCTCAAGGAAGGAGATACCCTCGGTCAAGGAGGGGACCTCGAGAAAGAGATATGAGGCCGATATCAGCTTTCAGGGGCACCTGGATGAAGAAACACTTAAATATAATATTTCTTTACTTGCCCAAAGCCCCATCAGTCAACGTACACCCAAGCGGGTCTCTCACAGGAGGTCCGACAGGGTCCGGGTCAGAAGGGTACATGAAGCCTCGGTCCTTTCCTTTGATAAGGAACGGGCAAGGGTGGAATTTCTGACCGATGGAGGGCTCTATATAAAGGAGCTCCTCCATGGCGATGAAGGAAGGACGGAACCTTCCCTCTCCTCGCTCCTTGGAATGCCGGTGTCCGTTGTGTCCCTGGACGTCACAGGGGTGATGGAAGAGAAATACCCGGAAGAACAGGGGTGAAAGAAAATGGTGAAGAGATCCAAGGGGATCATGGTCAAGACCCGAAACATCCTGAGAAAACGTCCCAGGGACAGGGGCATGCCCCCGATAACCACATATGTCAAGGAATTCGAGGTGGGGGAGAAGGCAAATATTGTCATAGAGCCTTCGAGCCAGAAGGGGCAGCCTCACAGAAGGTATCAGGGAAGGGTCGGAACCGTGATGGACAGGAGAGGGAATTCCTTCGTTGTAAGGGTCGAAATGGAGAACTCTCACAAGGACCTCATCATCCGTCCGGAGCACCTGAAGAAGATCAAAAAATGAAACTGGACCTTTACCTGAAGTCTTCCTTGTGCAAAAGGGTTTATTAACAAAGTCAATCATAACCTGATTCCCGGTTTGATGGGAATGAATCCAAAATAAAAGAGGTAATCAGATGTCAGCCGAAAAGGAAAATGAAGAATTGCTGACTCATATAGAGGTCAAGAAGGTTTTAGAGGAATCCATGGAAAAACCAAGCGTCATTTACACCGGACCGGAAGAGGACGGGGGAAGACGACAGAGGGAAGGGGAGGCAGAATTGCAGGAAGAGCCAGAAGAGGATCCTCTCCAGGTCCTGAGCTTCGAGAAAAGGGCGACCATGGACCACGTATCAAATTTCCTCAGGATCCAGGATAATGCCAAGTCAATGATAGCGGAGCTCATCAAGATAGAAAGGGTATCCGATGTACACGCCTTCAAGATCGCCGAGATCATGCCGAGAGACGAGACGGAACTTAGACCGGTCTTTGCGAAGGACCGGTTCACCCTGACCCCGGAAGAATTAAAGCAGATATTGGACATTATCGATTCACACAGGGATTGATATCAGGTAAAAAAAAAAGGGGGTATTCGACTGGAGGACTATGCATACATTCTGGACTATCTACCACAGGGACATCCAGACCACAAGTCCTTCAAAAGAGAACCCACGGCCTTTGGACTTGGCGAGACGGAATTCAAGCTCCTGGAGTTGTCCCCGAAACCCGGTGTGAACATGAACATCGGTGAGAAGGTCTACATCGGAAAGGACCTCGAGAAGAGGGACAAGATCCAGCATGTGAAAAGAAGGGTCAATTACTCGGACCTCACATCGGCTGCCCATTCCGAGCTTCCCTTCATCCTGGAAGAGATAATCAAGCTCAACGAGGACCGTTTCATCCGTTTCTTCAACGATGCCCAGGCAATATCAACAAGGCTTCATATGCTAGAACTGATACCAGGTCTTGGCAAGAAGACCATGTGGCACATAATCGAGGAGAGGAGAAAAAGACCCTTCTCATCCTTCCAGGACCTGCTGGAAAGGATAAATACACTCCATCAACCGGACAAGCTCATCACAAAGAGAATAATCCAGGAGATGGAGGACACTACCCTTAAATATCATATGTTCATAAAAAGGTAGTCCGACATTATACGACCAATTTTTTTTTAACCCTCATATCTTCTCGCTACTCTTACCGATGGTCTCCCCTTATTTTCTATTTTCCACATTAGGGACTCTCAAGAAAACTTTATTTAATTAATGAACCATATATGGTCTGACAATGTCCGACTTTGGACCTTGTCACCGCAGAAAAGGGATGCACTGCGGGGGTTGAGCGGCCTGTTCCAGGGAAAGGCCACCTATCAGGGTGACGCCATGCCAAAGCTGACATCGAAGGTTACAATGAAGATCGAACCGGGGTTCCTGGAAGCCATCCAGGAAATGGCGGACAGGGAGGGGCTCCCGGTCAGCAGCTACATCAGAAAAGCAGTGATCAGCCATATCAGGGGTAGGCAGGAGAGCGATCCGAACATCATGAGGATGGAATTGACCGAGATGGAGATCCGGGCGATCAACAGACTTGTAAGAGCGGGTGTGATAAGAAACGGGGAAGACATCTTCCACCGTGCCTTCGACCTTTTCATGGACCAGCAGTATGAAAAGGTGATGACAAGGGCGGAAAGGATTCTCATTGATGATCAACTTGGCAAAGATGTGAAGTTCGATGCTCTCAACCATTCGAACCTCCGCAAGAGGTCAGGCTCTGAGCTTGACCTGCAACTGGAACCCGAAGAGGGGGACGGTGAAGAATAATAATATCAGGGCACAGGGAGTTCGGTCGAGGGGGCCGGGCTCCCCGCCCATTCTTAATAGCGGTATATGTATCGGGATAGTGATGGGAATGTCGCGTCCGAGGGATCAAAAGGGGGAAAAGGACCTGATCGGTACAGAACGTAAGCTGGCCTATCCCGTTCAGATGCTCTCGATGTACGGTGATATCGAGGGGATCCTCGAAGGTATCATGAGCGGAAAGGGGATGAAAAAAGTAGTGATAAAAAGAACACTGGACATCCTCATCGGTCTTTCACTGAAGGGTTACGAGGGTAAAACGGTGGGAGCCATCTTCCTGATAGGGGATATCGAAGGGATACGAAGATATTCCACTCAGATGATCATCAATCCTTTCAGGGGATGGAAGGATATCAACGTTCTGGATGAGAAACAGCAGCTGACCTTCGAATCTTTCTCACAACTTGACGGAGCATTCGTTCTTGACCACAGAGGTTTCGCACATTATGCCGGCAGGATGATCCATGTGAAGAACGAGAATGACTGCGAGCAGAGGAGGGATATGTCAGGTAACGATGACCGCGGGGGTACCGGTACGAGATGGAGGGCTGCCAAGTATATCACGGAAAGAACGAAGACCGTTGCCGTCTCTCTTTCCAATCGGGGTGACATAACCGTTTTCGAAAGGGGTAAGGAGATCGGTAGGATACAGAGACGGGTATTGATCGTCGACCCGGGGAAGATAGACATGCTCCTCATGGAGGACCTTCACAGATGAACTGGTTTGGAAAATCAATTTTTTAAAGGAAAGAAATATAACCGATGACACCGAAATCATAGTACCTTAGATTTCATGAGGGCGGGTGTTCGGATTGAACATAGAAGTGGGCGGAAAGGAAAGTGAGACCGATACTGAAGAAGTAAAACACCCCCGGGAAAAAGCGGTATCCGTGGATGAAGAGGGGGAAATGGACGAGACTGATAAAGTATCCACGGAGGACGATCTTGAAGATGGATCCCCGGAGAACCTACCCGGAGAGGTGTTCGATGAGGATGAAAAAGAGCTTTTCGAAAAGCTGATGCGTAAGATACAGGACGCCGGCGATCTCGACAAGGAGCTCGACAGCGACTTCTCGGATTTCACCGAGAGGGTCGAAAATGTTGTTGATTCGGTTGAAAGGATCGAGAACATCGAGCGCTCATCCATGGAGGATCTCGTTTACAAGGAAGGCGAAGCTCCACCGCTTGAGGTTGATGGATCCTCCACTGAAACGCAGCAGATCGAGGGAAGGGGCGAGCCTGAAGCTTTATCAGCCGGGGTTGAAGAAGAGATCGAGAAACCTGCTGATCTGCAGACCACCTACGAAACGGTAACGGACCAGATCCAGATTCTTCCGGAATCCCCCTATATTGCCGTAAAAGAGGGGGAGATCAAGCTCGATGAAAGAGGGGAGCTCCCGTATTCATACGGAACGGTCGTGGAAAGTGTCATATCAAAAATGCTCAAACTGATAACCATCAAGATATCCAAGGGTGAAACGGAAAAAGCATTGGAGCTCTTCAATGCCGCAAGGGACATCGGAGGAAACACGGAACTTTTCAAGGTCGAATATCCCGACGTCGCACGAGAGCTGGGTATCGACATACGGAGATCCGGCGTGGATGGAACGAATACCATGGAAGGCGGGGAGATTCCCATCGAAAGGGAAAAGGAGACCAAGGTTCTGGACCCCGAAATGGCAGAAGAGATATCGGCTCTGGAAAAAAAGGCAAGATCGGTTCTCGAGCAGCTCGATCACCTTATACGCACATCGGACCTGCCCAGGGAAGAGTATTCCAACATGAAAGGAGAATATGTAAAGGCTGCCCAGTTCTTCAGGGAGAAGAGGTTCCACAGATCCTTTGAAACTGCATCCGTGGCGCTTGGGGATCTCAAGGTCCATGTTCAGGATGATATGGACAACAAGATACAGGATACCTTGTACAAGGCCAGAGAGATGATGGAGGAATTTTCCAGAAATGCCGAAGATGGTGAGGAGGACACCCTCGAGAAGCTGAAGTCCACCATGGACCGGGCCATGAAGGCCTATCTCACCAACGAGTACGAGAAAGCCGGTCTCCTGGCAAAAAGGGTCATGGACCGGATCCTTGAAAAGACCGAACCGGATGGCGGCCCGCTTTACGACAAGCTGAATGACATGAAAAAAGCCATCAAGGAACTGAAGGAGATGAACATCCCCAATCAGGAATCCGAACATATTCAGGATGTCCTCAGGTCTGCTGAGACCCTGCTTGAAAGGAGGGATACCACAAATGCCGAGAGGGTCCTCCTTACAATTTCGGACTCCATCACGGAAGCAAGGGAGAAGGGGAAGAAATATATCGCTGCCAAGGAGCTTGAGATCAAGATCGCAAACAGGATCCAGCGTCTGAAAAACACCGGTCATGACATCATATCCGCCCGGAAGAAATTGGATTTCCTCAACAGCTACCTGAAGGAGGAGAGGTACGATGATGTTCTGATAATAGGCCAGGAGATAGAATTCGAACTAGAATCGATCGAAAGACTGAAGAGGGAAATGGATTCGAAGGAGATCTTCGACCGGCTGGAGATACTGATCGAAAATGTGGATGATCTCGATGATCCCGAGAGTATGAGGGGGAAGTTCGAGAAGATACGGGAAGCATACCACGAAGGAGATCTCAAATATGTCAAGACGGAAGGCAAGAACCTGGCCGAACTGCTTTCGAGAAAGACCAGGACGATCGGGATCGACAGGGCAAAGAGGATCGCCTCTGCGATAGTGGAGAACCGACTGCTCTTCCTGAAGCTAACGGGCATGCACATGGACACCTCCGATTGGGAAAGAAGGGCAAGAAAGGCCCGCAACCTGCTCAAAGAGGGGAGCCACAGGGAAGGCTTATCACAACTGGAGCAGATCTCTGCCGAGATGAAGGAGAAACAGATGCAACAGGTGGATTTCCTTAAGAACTATATCAGTATCTACAGGGATTCCCTGGAGGTCCTTATGGACCGTCACAGAGAAGAACCGGTCATGTACCATCTCAAGAGAAAGCAAGTACCCATTCTACGAAAGATGGCTGAGGTCGGTAAGTACCAGAACGCACTTGAAAGCTACAGGGACATTGTCAAAAAGCTTACCTATGTAAGGGTTCCGGATGAAAAGAGGGAATATGTTGAAACGGAACTCAACGAGGTAAAGTTCGAGATATACAAGAGAAAGGAGCAGGGACTGGACATCTCCGAACCCCTTTCCCTCTACACATTGGCCCAGAAACGGTGGGGAAAGGGGGACGTCGTTCCGGCCGAGTACCTTGTCGAGGTAAGCAGGCGTTACTGTGATACCTTCATGCCGATGACATAAATGAAATGTATGTTGTGTATTTCAGGTTCCATGGTAGTTCGGGAAATATCTTCCTCTTTTTTTCCTGTACGATACAATTAAGTAGATTTTCGCTTTGTTGCTCCTCAGGCAGGGATTACAGTGAAGCTCTTGTTGATCCATTCCGACCGGATGAGTTATGCCGTTACAAAACCCATCAAGAACCTGGCCGAGGAAACAGACCAGAAGGAGGACAGCCTGGAGGAGTGCCTGGTCGCATTCTGCACCGTGGAATCCAGGGACATGGAATTCCTCGATGATGTATGTCAGGAAGCGCTGGAAACCATCAAGGACACGGCTGGCAGTGTGAAAACCTCGAGAGTAATGCTCTACCCCTATGCCCACCTCAGTTCGGACCTTGGAAAACCCACGGATGCCGTTTTCGTATTGAAGGCGCTGGAGAGAAGGATCAAGGATCAAGAGATGGAGGTGAAAAGGTCTCCCTTCGGTTGGTACAAGGCATTCGATCTGAACTGCAAGGGCCATCCGCTTTCCGAACTCTCCAGAGAGATCAGACCGTGGGAAGAGGGAGTTAAAAAGAAGGTGGAGGAATCAAAGGCTCTCGAATCGGAAAAGATCGCAAGGTCCGAATGGTTCGTCCTAGACCTTGAGGGAAAACTCCACCCGGTCTGGGAAGAGGAGGGAAGGATAGAGGGCTATGATCTGAGGAACAACGAAAACCTGGAGAAGTTCCTCCACTACGAGATATCGAAATCCAGGGCAGTAACCGAGGAGCCCCCTCACGTGAGGTCCATGAGAGCACTGGAGATCGCCGATTACGAGCCGGGGTCCGACCCCGGGAACCTCCGGTTCTATCCCAAGGGGAGACTGATAAAATCGCTTCTGGAGCGATTCGTCACCCGGAAGGTAAAGGAATATGGGGGGATGGAGATCGAATCCCCCATAATGTACGACTTCGAACATCCGTCGCTCAAATCATACCTGCACCGGTTCCCGGCGAGGCAGTATACCATCGATACTCCTGACAAGAGGGTTTTCCTCAGGTTCGCCGCATGCTTCGGTCAGTTCCTTATGGCCCATGACGCCACCTTCAGCTACAGGCAGATGCCACTGAGGCTCTACGAGCTGACGAGGTACAGCTTCAGGGTGGAGCAGAGAGGAGAACTTTCCGGCCTGAGGAGACTGCGGGCCTTCACCATGCCCGACTGTCATGCGCTCTGCGCGGGTCTGGACCAGGCAAAGGAAGAGATGATGGTCCGCTTCGAGCTTGCAAAGGAGATCCTTGCCGAGACCGGATTCAGGATGCCACAGGACCTCCAGATGGCGATCAGGGTGACAAAGGATTTCTACGAGGATAACAGAGAGTTCGTCAACAACATGGCAGTAGCCTACGGACAGCCTATCGTTGTCGAGATGTGGAGAGAGAGGTTCTTCTATTTCCTCCTGAAGTACGAGTTCAACTTTGTGGACGCCATGGGCAAGGCCTCCGCGCTCACAACCGATCAGATTGATATCGAGAACGGGGAGAGATATGATATCAGATATACCGACAGTGACGGGGAGATGAAACATCCATTCATACTCCACCTATCACCATCCGGGGCCATCGAGAGAAATATCTATGCTCTTCTCGAGAAGGCACATCTCGATTCGATGAAGGGCGAACCGGCCGTTCTGCCCTACTGGCTATCCCCCACCCAGCTCAGGATCCTACCGGTCTCCGAGGAATACATGGGACTCTGCAGGGAGCTTGTCGAGAAACTCCCGGGGGTCCGGGTGGACATTGAAGATACCGACAGAACTGTCGGAAGGAAGATCCGGGACGCTGAAAAAGAGTGGATACCCTACATCGCCGTTGTGGGCGAGAAGGAGGCTACCTCGGGGAAGCTGACCATCAGAAAGAGGGAAGCGGGGAAACCCCAGGTGGAGATGGCCCTCACGGACCTTGCGGGTGAACTTGCAGAAAAGCAGGGGACCATGCCATGGGACACATTGGGTATTCCACTGCTCGTCTCGAGGAGACCGAAATTCGTGGGATAAGGGCCGCTAACGTGATTTTCCGATCTACGGAAAGCTGAAAAACAGGCTTTCCAGACCGAAGTATTCCTTTATCATCTCACATATCGATTGTATCTGCTCCCTGTTCATGACCTTGACGGCCATGTAATAGTATGGAGGCGGAACCCATATCTCGAAGAGTGAATTATTCACGGCTTGTGAATAGTTCGATATCTTCCTGAGCATGAATATCTCATCCGGGTCGGAGACATCACCCTTCATCACCTCGCCGTAGTCGATGTAGCCACCGTCATCGAGCTGTACCATGTAATCGAAAAACTCTGATGTGAAGTTCTCGAGGTCCTCCTCCCATTTTCGGAAGAAGAGCACTCCGAGGCCTCTGGAATCGTCTAAGAATTCCGAGAGCTCTTCCTGATCGTCCTGATCCTCGAAAACAGCCACGGGGGTCGGGTCCATCCGATGAGGATGGGGGAGCTTGTTAAACTATTTTTCTTATCTTTGGTTCGCGTCGACCCCGGACCGTCCTGATCGTTCTCGCGGTACTCCGCATTATTTTTGAGGTCATTCCTCAGTAGAATCTCCCTTCCTCCATGAAACCAACGGGTTCCGGAGCTTCGGTGGATATCCTCCTGTCGCAGTAGGGGCAGTACTTTGGGGTTTTCGGGAAGACCAGTTCGCTCCCGCAGTGAGGGCATGCCTTCAGGGCCGGGGCTTTCTTCTTTTTCTTCTTCACCACTTTCTTAATCCTTTTCGTCCCCCTGGTAACCCTCCTTCTTCTCCTCTCCCCGTCCGATCTCATTATCCTTGCCGAGAACCAGAAGATGAAGATGAAAAAAAGCAGGAATACGAGAAATATCAGCACCAGTATCCCGCAGAAGGAGCCGAAGGTTCCGAGACAGCAGATGTTCATCAGCTCGCTCATCTCTTCGTGGGTCCTGTCCGAGAACAGGATATCCATCTCGTAGGTCCCGTTCCCCTTCACAGAGATGTATATCGTTTCCGCCTCCGCTCCGCTGTTGTACCAGGTATCCTCCCCGGGTTCTCCGGTCTTCGTAAGGTGCAGAAGGATACCGTCCGGGCCCATCGCCGACCCCGTGACATGGTATCCTTCGATGGTTATCAGTCCGCTCCCGTCGCTCAACTTCATGGCCGTGATATCAACGTCCCTGAAACCCTCGACCGAAAGCTCGTAGGTATCGACATCGAGGGATCCCTCATCATCCGAAACGGACCCCGAATACGTCCCCTCGTAAATCGGCTCGGAGGTCTGGAAGGTGTCGTTCGGTTCAACATCCCCCGAAATGTTTTGAACCAATATAAGTGATGCCAGGAGGAGCAGCATGCATGTCGATACCTTCCTTATCACTGTCATTTCTCCCTTTCGATCATATCTTCCTCAGGAGCCTCTTTTTGGAGGATTCATATTCCTCCTCCGTTATCGCTCCCTCGTTCCTGAGCTCGTTCAGCTCATGGAGCATCTCGAGAGCGGTCTTCGCTTCCCCCGCTGCCCTCGACTCTGCCATCTCCGGGGACCACACCTTCGAATCCTCCTCGAGGGATATCCCGAACTCCTCCGCTGGCCGGGCGTTGATGTCGGAGGGGTCCTCGATGTTGAGAAAACCCAGAATCTCCGACATGACACCTCCTTCCGTCGGAAGGCCGCTCACCGGGTGGTCCGATCCATCAAATGGACGGATATCCCCGGCCGGAGGAGCCTTGAACCCTTCCTTAACGAGTTCGTCGGTCCCGGAGGGTCTTATGTAATCGGATCCGGTCACAACCTGCTCGGTTACCGGAGCGGGAGGGAGCTGTTCCGATCCGGTGGAGGCAGGAAGTTCAGAATGCATTACCGGTTGGAGCTCCAGGGGTCTTGCCGGACCGGATAGCATTCCGGCCGAGTATCCTTCCCCGAGACCGGATACCCCACTCGGCCGATTTTCCCCCTCACTTTTTCCATCTGCCGCCTCACCCCTCATCCGTTTCCTGATAATGATCACTCCTGCCGCGATGAAGACGGAAACAAGAATAACCAGGAAAAGCACAATACCTATCCAGAGTCCCGTCATCGATCTTTCTTCATAAACCTCGATCATTATCGTCGCGGATGTGTGCTCACCTCTTGTGTCCGTAACGTTCAGTCGTATCAGATTCTCTCCCACGGGCAGGTCGATATTGATGATGGACCCCTTTCCTATCAGAGCACCTCCCTGATCGTACCAGAGATAATTGAGGTCATCTCCGTAGGGAATGTCCGGATCCTTGGCGACCCCTGCAAGTGATATCGTTTCGTCGGATCTGAACTTCAGCTTTTCAGAAACGATAGTTGCATTGTAGGGCGCATCGTTCACAGGCTTGACAGTGATGACAGTGTTCCAGGACACCTCGGCCTCGAGGTCCGCGGCGAAGAACGTGATCGTCTCCTCCCCTGACCAGTCCTTTACCGGTGTTATTGTTATCATCAGGTCATCGTCTATTGATATGAGGAGATATTCTGGTGTGCTGAACTGATAGACGAGTCTGTCCCCGTCGATGTCGATGAACCATTTCGTGATGGAGACTCCTTCATAGGATGAATCCTCATCGATCGTTATTCTGGAAGGCGGGGAGTTAAGAGCAGGATGATCGTTCACATTCACCACAACGAAGGTGAAATTCCTCTCATCCAACCCTCCCGCACCGTCCGTTACGTTGATCCTGAGAAAATACGATCCCACATCGAAGTTGTCCGGACGTCCCCTTAGAATGCCCGATGCCCTCTCCAGCGAGAGGAAGGTAGCGTTGGTATCCATCCTCCAGAGGAGTATATCATCCACCGGGTCGACGTCCACGGCATCGAACTCCATCCTGAATTCCATGTCCTCCATCATCTCCCCCGGCAGTTCGCTCGTGATCACGGGATCATCATTTACATTCTGGACCTTCAAAGTGTAATTGAGATACGCCATCCTCCCTGCCCTGTCAGAAACAGAAACGCTGACCTGATGCTCACCCACATCGGAGTTTACCGGGATACCGGAGAGATTGCCCGTGTCCCGATCGATTGAGAGGAACGATGCTTCTGTGTCCACAAGCCATATGTGGGAATCTCCGGGATCGGGGTCTAACGCTTCAAGGTCGATCCAGTACAGCTCATCTTCCAGGCAGTTCTTCTTCGGGACACCGGCTATTTCGGGGGGATCGTTCACGTTCACGACCGTCAGTGTAAAGTTCGTGAGATCGCTTCCACCGTTGCCGTCATGGACGGAAACATTCACCCAGAAAGACCCGACGTCATGGTCCCCGGGGGTCCCCTCGAGGGTTTCCCGGTACATATCAAGAAAACCAGCATTCGTATCAAGGGACCAGGTCATCTGGTCTCCCGTCGGGTCAGGGTCGATGGCTTCGTAAACCACCCGGTACTTCCTGTCCTCGGTGCAGACCGGAATATCCTCCGAGACGATCTCGGGATCGTCGTTCACGTTCACAACGGTGATATTGAGAAGGGACCATGTCATCTGACCCATGCCAGCGGCGGTGATGTTAACCATATTATAGCCAACATGCCCGTTGGTCGGGGTCCCACCGATCCGGTTCTCGTCAATTAGCTTGATCCACGTTGACAGAGAATTGATGGACCAGAGGGTCTCACCTTCCGTACCCCTCGATATGAATTCATACGAGAAGGACCGGTCCTCTTCCGTTACCACCTCATCTTTGCCGTATATCCTCAGGATACCAAAGGGATCCACCAGTGGATGCTCATCCCTGGAGGCAGACTGTCCCTCGATCCTCAAGGCGATATCCACTATTCCATCTCTGTCTGTATCGGCTCCCTCGATATCGCTCCAGTGGTTTCCCTCTCCGGAATGATACCACTCGTTGTTCGGGCCCGAATCGTGGGCCTGTTTCCCCCCGATATTATTTCCCATGAAATTGTTGTGGAACACCATGTTGTTCGAAGAAGAGGCGTCAACATGTATGCCGTGAGCGAGATTCCTCTCTATATCGTTCATCTTCAGTATATTGTCATTCGAACCGTTGGCCACGTATACACCTGCGTTCTGGCTGAAGATGTCCATCAGTATCTCATCTCTCGAGAGCTCCCTGTCGTATAGCCTGAGCTCGTCGATGTATCCGTTGAAATTTCTTGTCTCGCCTTCGGAGTTGCCGATGTAGACATCATAGGTATACGAGCTCATCGTATCGACCCTGCCCTGGGAATTATCCAGCCTTCCGTTTACATAGAGCTTCATGGTGGTCCCGTCCCAGGTGCCGGCAAGATGCGTCCACTGGTCCGTCGGAATATCGACGGTTGATGCCAGATACTGCTGGGGTAGGCTCCCGGAAACCTCCCACCGGAACCTCCCGTTCAGGATCTCAAAATAGTACTGCCATTTCTTGGTCACTATCCGATTGGCATCGATAGTATCCGTGGGATGGACCCAGCACTGCATGGATATGGCCTTTCTTGTTCCGACAAGTGTGGAATGATGAGGGATCCCGACCTGATCGTTTGAACCGTCGAAATATCCGGACCTTCCCTTCATTCCAATGAGAGCCGTATTTGCCCCCCCGTAAGCCCTTCCGTCATTCCCGAGCCCTGACGAATCTTTGACCTCGCCGGTGGTACCGCTCCATGCGGTTTCGTCCATCTTCCAGTAGCCCACGGGTTCGGTCCGGGACGGGAGCTCATTCACGGCCCTGTTGAATCCGTTGCCGATGATCAGATTACCCGAGGACCTGTTGAGCTTGATCCCTCCGTAATTGTTGTCGGATATGGTATTGTTCTCGATGATGTTACCGTCGGAATATTGAAGGAAGGCACCATAAAATGTGTTCTGATAAATGGTATTCTCAAGTATCCTGTTCATTCCGCCCTCCTGAACAAATATTCCCACACTATTGCCGGTGAGGAAGCAACCCTGCACCCTGTTGTTGTCCGAACGGATCCGGATACCGCTAAACTGCCCGGGAGACCTGGAACTTATGGTAAGGTTCGATATGGTGGACCCTCCGGCAAGGATCTCGATGGTATCGGCCTGGCCTGTGCCCTCGATTATCGCTCTTGAGGGGCCAACGCCCTTAAGATCTATGGTCCTGTCTATCACGATGTTCTCATCGTAAGTGCCCGGATAAACAAGGATCGTGTCACCGGAAACCGCTGCAGATATGGCCTCGCCGATGGTGGGATGGTCCTTTCCGGGCCCAACCTCGAGGGTTGCTCCTCTGACCGGATCTGGGGTCCCCTCCCCCGAACCGACCATACCGGTTGCAAGGACTGAGACCAGCAGGGCCGCTATTAAGACCATCAACATGGGGTCATCATTTTTGGACATATCTCACACCTTCCAGCAATTCCGGGCCCCTTTCCGGGTCGGGACCCGCTTCTCCCCAATATCAGGGTCAAATCAGGATACTCCTTTAAGGATTTTACTATGGTGGGTTATGATGGATCTCCGCTTTCAATGGTTCGAGAGGAGTGATATGACTTTGATTTTCAAGGTTTTATAACAAACCTTAAAAACCCACATTCCGATATTTGGCGGGATATACCGTACAGGTGGAGTGAACACGACCATGGAAGAATACCCCGATCCACCAGATGCCCCTGTAGAGAGCGTTAAAATAAAAAAAATGCCCCTATCCAGGAAACCGATCGTTGTGATGGCATCTGTAGGAATAATGGCAGTTCTGCTCATGGCCTCCGTGGGGATAATTCTGCTGGTGGATGACCCGGACGGGTCCGGCACCGTTTTCGATGAAGGAGATCAGGGAAAACTTGAACTGGGCATTGATTCAGTTCCCGGGGAACTTCTCTCCGGAACGGAGCAGAGCATCACCGGTCATGTGATCGACGAATACGGTTTGGGTGCAGGAGAGGCGTCCATTATCCTCGAGTTCAAAGACCTTCCGGGTATCAGCTTCAGAACGGTCACCAGATCCGACGGGTTCTTCGATCTAACGCTATGGGCCCCCGAAGTGGATGACGATATAAACGTCACCTTCACTCTGACAACCACGATGGTGGGCCATGACAGCGGATCCGTGAGCATGACGAGACTTCTGAGGGCCCCTCCCACCTGGACCTTCATGGTCTACATGAGCGACTGCGACCTCGAAGCGTGGGCCCTTGCGGACCTCAACGAGATGGAGGAGATCGGGTCCTCGGAACATCTTAACATCCTGGTCCAGCTGGATCGCTGGGAGAGCCTCTCACCTACAGATGACAGATCCGACGGGAACTGGACGACAGCCAGGAGATTTCTTGTCCAGAAGGATCTCGACCCGCTTTCCATCGGTTCACCGGATCTGGAGGACCTGGGGGAGATCAATTCGGCTGATCCGAATGAGCTTGTGGACTTTGCTCTCTGGGCCATGGAGGAATACCCTGCGGATAAATATGCCCTCATCCTCTGGAATCACGGTTCGGGGATCGACGGGATATGCTGGGAGCAGTCCCAGGAGGAGGAGGACGTCATAACCATCAATGAACTGGGCCGATCCCTTGATATCATCACCGACGGGGGTGATCGGCCTCTCGACCTAATAGGGTTCGATGCCTGTCTCATGTCCACAATAGAGGTTGCCTACGAGATCTTCCCTTTCGGCCGTTACATGCTTGGTTCCGAGATCACCGAACCGAATTTCGGTTGGGATTACGGGGTCCTCGGGGATCTTAACTCGAACCCTTTCAAAGATGAGAGAGAGATCGCAGGTTCAATTTGCGAAGCCTACCTGGAACAATCCACGATGCTGTCCCCGGGAAGGTCCATGTCTCTTGGGGTTGTTGACCTCTCCGTCGTTCCGAGACTGGTTGAGGACCTTGATCTGCTATCAAACACGATCAACAGTGCCGGGAGTAAAGAGATCTACAATATGCGGATCGCAAGGAAGTATACCCAGCCGATAAGCGAAGGACATTCTTCCGATGCCGTTGACCTGAAAGATTACGTGGAGAACATTCTCGAACTCTCCGAAAGCGACCAGGTAAAGGAAGATTCGAGGAGGGTGCTCGATTCATTCGACCTGGCGATCGAATATTTCGCTGCCGTCCAGGGCCTCAGCGATATCGAAACGGCGGGCCTCAACGGCATCTCGATATACTCCCCCGATTTCAGGGATGTCCTCGAAAGCAACGAGGATTACAGCGATCTCAAATTCGTATCCGACACCTCATGGATGGAGACACTTCTTGAAAGTTACGAAAGTCTTGAAATGGAGATGGCAGAAAGGGTCGTCTCCTTCGATCTCGACATCAACCCTTGCAGGGTAAAAGACACCGATGGCGATCTCTTACCTGACAGGATGGAGTTCTCCTTCGGGATAGAATCCACAAGCGATGATACAGAGGTCTTCCTGGGTCTTAACATCTACAACCTCCGGGGTGATTACATCAACTCCACATGGTTGACCCTTGTAGCGAACAGTACGGAGAAGAAATCCTTCACAGTGAGTTACATACCCACCGAAGAGAATGCCGAATCCGGCATGTATCGTATCGTTGCCTACCTCTGTCTCGGAAATGATTTCGATCCCCTGAAGCTGCAGGATTATGCAAGAAGCGGTTTCAGATGGCTCGAGGTATAGGTTCGGGTCAAAAATCATTTCTTGTATATTCGACACCCATACCGGGATTCAATCGCCAATCTGGCTAAGCAGTCCTTTCCGGGTCGATAGGTCCGTGTCCTCCCATTTTATTTCCATTATTCCATCCATCTTCCGAATATCGTCTATAAGCATGAAGGTCTTTGTCCTCCTTCTCAGGTCCACATCGAATCTCAGAACATGAACCCCACCTGATAAATCCAGTTCGGTCCTCTTGACCGTTACACCCTTCCTCTCCATGTACCTTAAAACACCAAGGACACCGTCCCTGCCGCTTGATATGAGGATCTCGAATGTGCCACCTCTCACCTTCAGATGCAGGACCCTCTCGATGAAGGAGAATACCGACAATACCACAAGGGCGATGACAACCGCTGATATTCCGATCAGGTAGGACCCGAGACCGATCGCTGCCCCTATGCCCGCATTGACCCATATCGCGGCTGCGGTCGTCAGACCCTTCACGTTTAGTCCTTCCTTGATAATGGCTCCCGCACCGAGAAATCCCAGTCCGGTGGCTATGCCGGCAATGATCCTTCCTATCTCATCTATACCCATTCCATTGTAAACTCCCAGCATGACAAGGGACGTGGACCCGATCCCCACGAGGATCTGGGTCCTTATACCGGCCTTATGACCTGTTATCTCCCTCTCGAGCCCGATGAGGCCGCTCGCTCCAAGTGATACAAGAAGCTTGAGTATTATCTCCAGCCACTCCTCCATGCTCCCCGAATGTGCCGGGCCACTATAAAACCATATCACCCGGATCATGATACTTTCAGATCGAAGGTCTCCTTCACAAGGGGGTGATACTGGAAGGTTTTGATCCAGATCGCCTCCCCCAGTGAGTGGTTCCTTATCGTGGGTATGCTTCGCTGGAAATTGTTCACCTTGAGGAACTGGTTGAAGGAAGACATCCCTCGGTTGTACTGAACATAGTTTTCATAGGCGGCGAGCATGATTATCTCCGTGGGCCTCGAAACAAAGAAAACCGAATCCTCCTGCAGTATCTCCCTGTGCATGGCAACATCCTGCTGCAGGGGGTTCTTCGGATCTATCTTTGCATGGTAGAGTGAGAGTATGGAATAGTTCAGCCTCGAAAGTTCGGGAACCCTTATGCAGGACAGGTATCCGTCCTCGATCAGCATCTCCTTGACCCTGGATATCGTATGCCTTGAATATGGGATGAGCGTCGAGAGCTTCGATGCCGATATACCCGGGTGCTTTACTATGTAATACAGTATCTCGAGCTGTTTTTTGCTAAGGTCAACGTCAGATGGAGCCAGCACACGCTCTCCTCTTGGTATCTGAAGTATGTTGTCCTTGCTGTATGCGTCTTTCATATCCACCCCGATGTCTTCCAGGAGGCCCGGTACGCTCTCTGTCAATTTTTTCTGGATCAGGGGAGCTAGGTTGAAGAACCTGTGAACGTTGGATATCTCGAAGGGGAACATCACCTCTATGGGAAGCTCGATCTCCAGAAGGTTCAGCTTTGCCAGGATGGACATCCTCTCATGGGATATCTTCATGATGCGGGTGATGTTCCTGGCTACTGAGAGCGAGAAACCTCGGTGGGACTCCCCCATCGAGAGGATGATCTCCGGGTAAACCTCCACGGACCTCCTGGTGTTCCTGACCCTTTCCTCCACGGATACCGATGGATTGAAATCGCTGTAGACCGCAGCAAGAAGCTCCATCCCGAGCCTTGGATAGATCGGAACATAGCTCTCCGTCAGGAACCCGGATTCCATGAGCCTTGATTTCGCAGAGGCAAATGTGGAATTGGGAAGGGAGAGACGATTGGCGATCTGGCGGTCCTTTTCATCGGGATATGTAACAAGCCCCATATATGCCAGCTTCTCGGTACTGGAAAGTTCCTTCATTTTGTAACGACCGCTTCCACCAACAATTATCAACTATTTTAATATTATGAAATAATGAGCACCTTTTCCAAATATAGTGACCATGATTTCGTATTTCTACCATGATTTGAGGATTTTAGTAATGTATATATACAGGAACTCGAATAAACCCCCCACTCCGACATTCAGGGGGAGATACCCAATATCCTTACCCCTGGTACAAGGAGAAGAAGTGGAGGTATAACATGGGATCAACCCTTGCTCAAAAGATTCTGAGGGAACATCTGGTAGAGGGAACGGAGAAAGCGGGAGAGTCCATTGCGATAAGAATGGACCATACGCTCACGCAGGATGCCACGGGAACAATGGCTTACCTGCAGTTCGAGGCAATGGGGCTTGACAGGGTCCAGACCGAACTGTCCGTCTCCTTCATAGATCACAATATGCTGCAGACCGATTTCATGAACGCCGACGATCATCTTTACCTTCAATCCATAGCCAGGAGATACGGAATAATCCTCTCAAAGGCCGGGAACGGCATCTGTCATCAGGTATTCTTCGAGAGATTCGCAAGGCCGGGTAAGACGCTCATCGGTTCCGATTCTCACACCCCGACAGCCGGTGGTATGGGACAGCTGGCCATTGGGGCCGGTGGTCTTGATGTGGCAGTGGCAATGGCCGGGGGAGCATTCGAATTGAAGTATCCTAAGATCATGGGCATCAAGCTCACCGGAGAGCTGACCCCGGGTGTCAGCGGAAAGGACGTCATACTCGAGATCCTGAGAAGGATCGATGTGAAAGGCGGGCGAGGATACATCCTGGAATATTTCGGACCCGGTGTGAAGAACCTGTCCGTTCCGGATAGGGCAACCATCACGAACATGGGAACCGAGACCGGTGCCACCACCTCCATCTTCCCTTCCGACATTTCAACCAGGAAATACCTGGAAGCAATGGGCAGAGGTGATCAATGGGTAGAGATGAAGGCCGACGACGGTGCCGTTTACGATGAGATCATGGAGCTCGATCTCTCGGACCTCGAGCCCCTGGTGGCCAAACCCCACTCTCCAGGGACCGTTGTTCCTGTCAAGGAACTCCTCGGCACAAAGGTCAACCAGGTCTGTGTCGGGTCCTGCACCAATTCATCCTACAGGGACCTTACCACCGTTGCCAACATGGTCAGGGGAAAGAAACTGCACGAGGACATATCCGGAACGGTATCACCGGGGTCCCGGACCATAATCAAGGAGATGGTGAGAACGGGTGCCTATGCCGATCTCGTCGAGGCAGGTTTCAGGATACTGGAGTCCGGATGCGGACCCTGCATAGGAATGGGACTCGCCCCGAGCTCCGGGGCCATATCCGTAAGGACCTTCAACAGAAACTTCGAGGGCAGGAGCGGAACGAAGGATGCACAGGTATACCTTGTGTCACCGGAGGTCGCTGCGGCAACAGCCCTGAAGGGAAAGTTTGCGGACCCCAGGGAATTCGAGGGAATAGACCCCGTTGATGAACCCGAGGTCTACTCAACAGATGACAATCTCATCGTCAAACCACTACCGCAGGAGGAGGCGGCGAAGATCGAGATCATCCGGGGACCCAATATCAAACCTCTCCCTGCGTTCAATCCACTCCCATCGAAGGAGGAGGGAGAGGTATTGATCAAGGTGGGTGATAACATCACCACCGACCACATCATGCCTGCCGGTGCCAAGATCCTACCCCTCAGGTCCAATATCCCCAAGATCTCTGAATTCGTCTTCAACTCGGTTGACAGCACATTCCCGAAGAGGGCGCTTGAAAAGAAGGGGGGCTTCATCATTGGTGGAGATAATTACGGCCAGGGATCATCCAGGGAGCACGCAGCACTCGCACCGAAATATCTGGGTGTCAAGGCGGTGATCGTCAAGTCCTTTGCGCGTATCCACAGGGCGAATCTCGTGAACTTCGGGATACTGCCCCTGACCTTCAAGGACCCTTCCGACTTTGAAAGGATAGATCCCGGGGACCTCCTTGTTCTGAACATCGGTAAGCTGGAAAAAGAGCTTGTCCTCGAGGATCGGACCAAGGGGATCAAAATACACCTTCTCCATGATCTTTCCGAAAGGGAGATAGAGGTCATGAAGCAGGGAGGCACCCTGAACTACACCAGATCCCTGTTATCCTAGATGGAAAGTGATGTGAATGGTCGAATCCTACAGATTGAAGAGGGAAGCCGTTGCCGGTTCCGAGGGAAAGGAGGACTGCATGGTCAGACTCACTCCCGCGGAGCCGGGGACAGGGATACAGATCGAGATCGAGGGGAAATCCAGGGATTTCTTCCGGGATGAGGTGTTCAAGGTCTTCGAGACAACGCTCAAAAGCATGGGGATCGAGGATGCCATCGTCTTCAGCAAGGGGCAAAGCCCCCTGAACTTCACCATAATCGCAAGGACCAAGGCGGCAGCGATCAAGGGGGGTGCCTTCGAATGAGGTTGAGAAGGTCCAGGCTTTATGTGCCGGGTAACAATCCAAAGATGATCCCTCCTGCGGGTCTCTACGGGGCGGATGTCATCTCCCTCGACCTCGAGGATGCGGTGGGACCCGAATACAAGATCGACGCAAGGATGCTCGTGTCAGAGGCTCTCAAGGTGGTGGATTTCGGACCCTCCGTGGAGGTAACCGTCCGGATCAACCCCCTCTCGACCGAATGGGGCAGATGGGACATAAAACAGATCGTCTGCGAGAAACTTGACGGAATATACATCCCCAAGGTCGAGACTCCGGAGGATGTCATCCAGGTCGATGAACTGGTCACGGAGCTCGAGGATAAGAAGGGGCTTCCCATGGGAAGGATCAAGCTATTCGCTACCATGGAAACGGCCAAGGGTATCCTCAACGCACACGAGATCGCACGCTGCTCCGGAAGGCTCGAGGGTATCACCATCGGAGGCGAGGACCTCACCGCCGACCTCGGCGGCGAGAGGAGCTCCGACGGGATCGCCATCCACACCGCGAGACAGTTGATCGTCCTGGCAGCCAAGGCTGCGGGAATACAGGCCATAGACACCGTCTATTCGGATTTCAAGGACATGGATGGGCTCAGGAAGGAAACGAATATGGTCCGGATAATGGGTTACGACGGCAAGGCCTGCATCCACCCGAGCCAGATCGAGGTCATTCACGAGGCGTTCAACCCGAAACCAGAGGAGATCGTTCAAGCCGTGAAGGTCATGAACGCCATCAAGGTAGCAAAGGAGCGCGGTTCTGGCGTCATCGCCCTTGGATCGAAGATGATCGACAGACCCATAGTCCTGAAGGCCGAGAAGATGCTCTCGAGGGCCCGTGCCGCGGAGCTTTACATACCCACCATTGAAGAGATCATGCAAGGCGACAACGGATCAGATCAGAATGGGAAAAAGGGCGGGGGTGATGATTGATGGTCAAGATCACGGAAGTGGAATGGGTTGAGAACGCAATAGGGAGAAAGGTCCCGAAAAGGATCGGCAATGAGGAATTATTTCCCTACGAAGGTCCCTTTGCCCACAGACCCCACAAGGATCATAAATACGGACCCAAGCTCGATTACATGGCGGACCAGACAAGCGAGATCGTCTCCACACTCTCCGAGGCGATCGATAAAGTGGGCCTCAAAGACGAGATGACCATATCATTCCATCACCATTTCAGGAACGGCGATATGGTCATGAACATGGTGCTCGAAGAGATCGAGAAAAAGGGTATCAAGGACCTCGTTCTGGCTCCGAGCTCTACCTTCCCCTGCCAGGAGGAGACAATAATCAGGTGCGTCAAGAATGGTACGATCGCACGCATTGAGGGCGGATCGGCACGCGGTGAGATCGGAAGGATGGTGAGCACCGGGAAGTACCTGGGTCACCCCATGAAGATCAGGTCTCATGGAGGCAGGGTCAGGGCGATCGAGGCCGGCGACATCAAGATCGATGTGGCGTTCATAGGGGCCCCTTCCTCGGATGAGCTGGGAAACCTGAACGGTGTCAACGGGCCATCCGCATGCGGCACCATCAACTTCGCCTTCGTGGATGCCAGGTTCGCTGACCACGTGATCGCCATTACCGACCATCTTGTGGAATACCCGAACTTTCCGATGTCCATAAGCCAGGAACTTGTGGACTATGTAGTGGTGGTTGACAAGATCGGGGACCCGAACAAGATCGCATCGGGGGAGCTTAGGATAACCAACTCCCCCACAAGGCTCAAGATCGCAAAGGATGCGGTGAGGATCGCGGATCTGCTTGGATACGTGAAAGACGGTATGAGCTTTCAGGCGGGGGCCGGAGGTATATCCCTGGCATTCACCGAATTCCTGCATCAGGAGATGAAGGAAAAGGGGATCGTTGCAAGATGGGCCCAGGGCGGAACGACGAAATTCCTCGTTGACATGCTTAAAGACGGAAGCGTTCACAAACTCATCACGGGACAGGCCTTTGACACCGTTGCCATAGAGTCCATGAGGAATGATCCAAAAGACCACGTTGACCTGCCGATCGGTGCCTACGCCAACATACACGGCAAGGGCTGCACGGTGAACAAACTGGACATAGTGGTCCTGGGCGCATCCGAGGTGGATGTGGATTTCAACGTGAACACGGCAACGCTCTCAAGCGGTCTCGTGGCGGAACCGGTCGGAGGGCACTCGGACACCGCGGCAGGTTCGGACCTCTGTATCATCACGATCCCCCTTTTTCGGGGCAGATACCCCGTGGTTGTTGACAGATGCACAACGGTCGTGACTCCCGGGGAGACCGTTGATGTGATTGTCACCGAGAGGGGCATAACGATCAACCCCAGAAGGACCGATCTCCTCGAGAAACTGGCGAAGGTCAAGATACCAAGAGATCTCAGGATCTGCACGATCCAGGAACTCCAGAAGATGGCGGATGAGATCACCGGAGGGAGGGTCGAGCCCAACTGGGGTGATGAGATAGTCGCACTTATCGAATACAGGGATGGGACGATAATAGACACGGTGAGGAATGTCCTTCCCAAGTATTACGATGATGCCATCTTTGTTGACAGGGATGACATCAACGATCTCGAAAGGAGGGAGAACTAGGTCTTTGACCTGCAAAGGAGATGAAAAGATGAGCGGCAAAAATGAAGTCGAGCAGATGAAGATCATATACACAAAAGTGGACGAGGCGCCCGCCCTTGCGACCTATTCCCTGCTTCCGATCATCGAAGCATACACGGGTGTTGCCGGGGTTTCAATAGAGACAAGGGATATATCCCTTGCCGGAAGGATAATAGCCAGATTCCCCGAATACCTAGAGGAGGAGCAGAGAACGAGCGATGATCTCGAGGAGCTGGGAAGGATCGTAAAAACCCCGGATGCCAATGTCATCAAGCTCCCCTGCATAAGCGCTTCCATGCCACAGTTGAAAGCAGCCATAAAGGAGCTGAAGCAGCAGGGTTACGATCTCCCGGATTATCCGGAGGAGCCTGCAAATGAAGAGGAGATAGAGATCAAGGCCATATATGACAGGATCAAGGGAAGTGCGGTGAATCCCGTCCTCAGGGAGGGGAATTCCGACAGAAGGGCCCCGACCTCGGTCAAGAACTACGCAAAGAATCATCCCCACAGTATGGGTGAATGGAAGAATGATGACAGATCCCATGTGGCACATATGACAAGCGGGGACCTCCGCTCCAACGAGATATCGCGGACCATCCCCGGAAACCTGGCCGGAGATTGCAGGATAGAATTCATGGACCGGGACGGAAATATCATCGTCCTGAAGGAGAAGACCCCTCTGTCCGGGGGAGAGATAATCGACGCCACGGTCTTCAGCAGAAAGGCGCTCAGGAAGTTCCTCTTGGAGCAGATAGAGGATGCAAAGCGGAAAGACCTGCTTTTTTCGGTACATCTGAAGGCAACAATGATGAAGGTCTCGGACCCCATCATATTCGGTCACGTTGTCTCGGTGTTCTTCCGGGAGGTATTCGAAAAACACGCCGTGGTCTTCGACGAGCTGGGAGTGGATCCAAACAACGGGCTGGGGGATCTCAACAACAAAATATCAACCCTTCCGGATGTCAAGAGGAAGGAGATCGAATCAGACATACAGGCCTGCTACGAAAAGAGGCCGGATCTTGCCATGGTGAACTCCGAGAAGGGCATCACAAACCTGCATGTCCCGAGCGATGTGATAATAGACGCATCGATGCCCGCCGCCATAAGGAATGGGGGCAGAATGTGGGGAAAGGACGGACAGCTCCATGAGACCAAGTTCGTTATCCCGGATTCGAGCTACGCCGGTGTTTACAGGGCCGTTTTCGACTTCTGCAAGGAACACGGTGCATTCGATCCGACGACCATAGGAACGGTCCAGAACGTCGGGCTCATGGCAAAGAAAGCCGAGGAATACGGCTCCCACGACAAGACCTTTCAGGTCAGGGGTGAGGGAAAGGTCAGGGTGGTATCTTCTTCCGGAGAAACTCTTCTGGAGAGGGATGTCGAGGAAGGTGACATATTCAGGATGTGCCAGGCCAAGGATGTTGCCATCAGGGATTGGGTCAAGCTTGCCGTGAACAGGGCAAGAGCAACGGGATGGCCAACCATTTTCTGGCTGGACGAGAACAGAGCCCACGATAACGAGCTCATAGGGAAGGTCAATGAATACCTCAAGGAACATGATACCGAAGGGCTCGATATTCGCATCATGTCACCCGTCGAGGCCACTAAGCTATCCTGCAGGCTGATCAAGGAAGGTAAGGATACTGTCTCGGTGACCGGCAACGTCCTCAGGGACTATCTCACCGACCTCTTCCCCATACTTGAAGTGGGGACCAGTGCCAAGATGCTGTCCATCGTTCCACTGATAAACGGTGGCGGACTCTTCGAGACCGGAGCCGGAGGCTCCGCTCCGAAGCACGTGCAGCAGTTCCTGGAGGAGGGACATCTCAGATGGGATTCACTCGGCGAGTTCCTGGCCCTTGCGGCTTCCCTGGAACACTTCTCTCTCAAGTACGGGAACAAGCAGGCCGGAATACTGGCGGATACCCTCGACAAGGCCACCGAGAAGTTCCTTGAAGCAAACAGATCCCCGGGGAGGGATGTGGGTGAGCTCGACAACAGAGGCAGCCATTTCTACCTGGCGATGTACTGGGCCCAGGCGCTTGCACGGCAAAATGAGGGCATGATCCTGAAGGAGAAGTTCACAAAGGTTGCAGGTGAGCTCGAGGAGATGGAGGCTACTATCATGGAGGAGCTTGATGCCGCCCAGGGAAAACCCGTCGAACTCGGCGGATATTACAGGCCGGATAACGAGCTGGCCTACAGGGCCATGAGGCCGAGCCCGACACTGAACAGAATAATCGACGGGATCTCCGCCTGATCTTCCCCGTCCGGGCACAGGTGATAATGAGGGGGAGGCCGGAAGGTTTCCGGCCTATCCTCCATCGAATAGAATTATATACCCGTTGAAACCCGTATACGTACTTCGGGTGATTGCATGGTGATAGGCTTCATTTTGATCAGTACCTCGCCCTCCAGGGAGCAGGAAGTCCTGCAGGCTTTGACCAGGATACCACAGGTCAAGGAAGGCGATCTACTCTTCGGGGAATATGACATGATCCTCAGGGTAGAGGCAGGGTCCATGGATGAACTGGCAGTTATCGTTCTGAAAAAGATCCGAAAGGTACCGGGCGTTCTGGATACTGAAACCCTTTCCGGAATGGAAACTCTTTGATCGTCGATCAAGCGAGAATTGTGATAGCGAAGGCAGGTTTAATGGCAGTTTTCCTTCATGTTCACCCGGGAAGATGACGATACGAATTCCCTGAACATATCCTCTGTGATGCCGACACCTGCCCTCGCCTGAAGTCTCCTGACCTCCCGGTCTCCTTCCACCTCAATGATGGTAGGCACAAAATCGATATCAAGCTCGATCCACCTGGGATCGCTCTGATCGTCCAGCAAGACCTCTTCACCATCGGGCATTATATTCCTGAAGCTTGGAGCGAAGGATCTGCAGAACGGGCACCAGGTTGCATGGTAGAGGATGTAACTCATGGATACTTATCAACCTTGATAGGAATATAAGGGTTGTTCCTGAATCAAACCTTTTCAATCTTAAATATCCGAACGCCGTTCATTTGTCGGGAGATGATAATGAAAGGTCCCCCCGCAAAGTGCATTCCCGCAGTCCTCCTCTACCTACCTGTTATCGCGACAATGCTCGTCATCATCACATCTCTCGATACCGACACACCATTCGCATCGGCAGCCGTCAACCCATATATGGACCCCTGTCCTGATCTCAGGGTGAAGAGCATAACTGTTCAGGGAGTGGAGGAAGGAATGGTGGATGAAGGCAGCACTTACCACATCGTTGTGATGGTGGAGAACATCGGAAACGCCACGCTCCCCGAATGGTGGGAGATGGAGGTAACGGAATTCATCGATGTGGTGTTCTACCAGCTCGTGCAGTCACCACTGGAAGTGAACGAAACGATGACCTTCGAATTCGATGTAAAGGTGGACAATCTCGGGGACTGGGGATTGGAGGTCAAGCTGAAGACGCCCCTGGAAATCGTGGAGAAGGACACCTCCAACAACAGGTCCTCGGTCCATTACACTGTAAGGGAGGAAGGATCGGAAGGAAGTTATCTCTTCCAGTTCGTATGCTGCGCGTTCTGGCTCATCATCGTTGGTATCCCCCTGGGTACGGTTCTCACCGGTTACATCATTCTCGGGAGAAAGAGCCGGAACAAAAATGATATGGTCTCCTATGTCAAGATGATCTGGGACCCGACCCAGGGGCCATGATCCTACCGATCGATCCTTATCCTCGCATCCACCGCGATCAGACCCTGATCGGTGGCAAACAGAGGGTTCACCTCTATCTCTGCAATACGGTGGAGATCGAGGAGAAGCTGACCGAGCGATACCAGGAGACCGGATAGCTCTTCGATATCAACGGGGGGGGCTTTTCTGTAACCCTTGAGAAGTTTCTTACCTTTAATGGATGAGATCATGTCAGCCGCTTCAGACAAATTTATGGGAGCAACCCTGAAGACAATGTCCCCCATCGCCTCGACCATCACACCTCCGAGTCCGAACATCACAACCGGACCGAAGACCGGGTCCCTGATCCCTCCGATGATCAGCTCGGTTCCCGTCACCTGCTCCATTGCCAATACAGCTCTGGAAATACGTCTCAGCGATCTGAAAGATGCAATAAGCTCATCTTCCGTTGAGACACCGATCACTACTCCCCCTTCCTCGGTCTTGTGCACTATTTTCTCATCAACGGCCTTCAGGACCATGGGGAAACCTATCCTTGATACGGCCTCCGGTATGTCCTTCTCATCTTCCATCAAAGTTCTCCTCACCACCCGGAACCGGCCCTTTTCCAGCAGGTCCAGCCCACGATCGACAGGTAAGAAACCGGGTCTTGCTCCTTTCAACATGTTATCGATCTCATCCATCTTGAAAATCGCGTTTACATCTTCATTACTGCTTACATTCTCCACCAGATCTTGGTATCGATAAAGGATGGCAAGCGATGATACTGCCTCCTCGGGGTAATAGAATGCAGGAATTCCCCCCTTCTTCAATTCCTGTATCTGCACCATCGAGGAGCTGCCTCCGAAGGTCACCATCATGACCGGTTTGCTCCTCATTCCAATTGTGTCCATTATACCCCGTGTGAAGGCTGGAACATCGGCCCCGGACGTAGGGGAGTATATGCCAATGACGGACCCGATCCTCTCATCTTCCATCGCCCTTCTCAATCCCTTGAGGTATATTTCCCAGGGCACCTGGGCAGTGATGTCGACAGGATTGTCCATGGTAGCATAGGAAGGGAATATCGGACCCATCTCCCTCCTGATCCAATCCTTATCCTTGAAAAGCGGGATACCGTTCCTTGTCAGCCAATCGACCGCGATGGCCCCGAGTCCGCCTCCATTGGTAATTATCAGGACCTCACGCTTCTCTGGCAGGGGCAGGTCTATGAGGGTCCGTGTCCAGTCGATGGCGTCCTTTATGGTGGGTGCCCTCAGGACGCCGGCCTGCCTGAAAGCTCCGTCGAAGACACGATCGCTTCCTGCCAGGGAAGCTGTGTGGGACCTTACTGCCCTTGCCCCCTCCTCTGTTGTACCGGATTTTACCACGATTATCGGCTTCACCCTTGAGACGGACGATACTATCTCCATGAACGCTCTGCCGTCCTTCAAACCTTCGATGTACATCAAGATCGCATCGGTATCGGGGTCCGAGCAGAAGAACCGCAGAAGCTCCTCATCGCTGATGTCAGCCTTGTTCCCGGTGGAGACAACTCCTGATACGCCTATGCCTTCCTCGAACACCTTTCCCATCAAGGCTGCTCCAAGAGCCCCGGATTGGGTAATGATGGCGACCCTTCCCTTCATGATATCTCCGGGCCCGAACTGGGCATTGAGACCCGCCGGTGTATAGATCATTCCGAAGACATTGGGTCCAAGGATCCGGACACCGTACTTCCGGGCGACCTCGATGAGTTCTTCCTCTCCCCGTATGTTGCCAACTTCTCTGAACCCTGCTGAGACTATTATTGCAAATGGTATCCCCCTCTTTCCGATCCCCTCGAGAGAACCCTTCACAAGATGCGAAGGAAGGCTTATAATGGCAAGGTCCACAGGTCCCTCGATCTCTTCAAGGTCCTTGTATGACCCGATACCGGCAACGTCTTCCCCCTTGATATTGATGGGATATATCTCGCCCCTGAAACCTCCCGAGCTGATGTTCTTGACGAGCTTGTATCCGAGTTTCGTGGGATTGGAGGAGGCCCCTATCACTGCCACTCCCCTCGGGTTGAAGAAACTTTCCAGATCCGGAAGGGAACATGTCTGGTCTCCCATAGCATTCCATAGAGCCTCTTTCAATATAAAATTGAGACCTGAACAGGGATGATCGAACCATAGATGAGGGCCCGTAAGGGCCCTCATCCGTTTCACGGGAGTGATCATTCTTTCCTATCGACCATGTAGAGGATATCCTCCCACGGGTGTCGGTAGAGCCTCTCGTTCAGCCTCTTCTGGTCCAGGGCGTGTCCGATCAGACCGATGGACCTGCCGAGAACGAAGAACCCGTTGAGGTATCCGAGATCGACGATCTTCTTGACCTCCTGGTCATTGAAGTATCCGACACCGCGGAGCATATCCACCATCAGGACCCCGATGGTACCGTCGACGTTCAGTATGAGGTTGGATTTCTTCTGGGTGGTAACAGCCTGCACCCCAAGTGCAAAATCCAGAAGCTCCGTCCTGGGGAACTTGTTCCTTGCATACTCTATCAGGAGCGTTACCCTTCCGTCGGGGTTTTCCAGCGATTTCACCCTGTGACCTATTCCGGGTATCTTGATGTTCCTGTGCTTCATTTCCCCAACGAACTCCCTGGGACCAATTCCCCTTCCGAAGGCCTCGTTCATGTACTTTGCACAATCATCGATGGCACCGCCGAACCTGGGCCCGATGGTGAGAAGTCCTGAACAGAGACAGGAGATCAGGTCCTTTCCTGCCCTGGAAGCGATTATGGCATTGTGAGCTCCGGAAACGGCCGGTCCATGGTCGGCTACTATCATCAATGCCATCTCCATGAAATCCGTTGCCCACTGCGGGAACCTCCGGCCGAACCATAGCAGGGATATCACATCTCCAAGCTTTCCTTCGGAATGGACTATCTCGGATATCGGATATCCTCCGTAGTTTACCTCCTCACCCCTGTCATCGGCAACGGTGCTGATGAATGAAGTGGGCTTTCTGATGATCCCCTTCTTCAGGGCATCGGCATAGTCCATGGGAATGGTGGGAACGTGTTTCGGTTCCTCGATGGGAGTTATCTTTCCCTCATCCTTGAGCTTTATGAATGTCCTTGCTATCTCGTCGCCGAGAGTGTCGAAGGAGGTGGGCACGATGACCCCGACCTTCTTGAGTGCCCTGTTCTTGGCGTCGGCCGTTTCATCTTCTGCTCCAGCCTTGGCTCCAGCATGTCCGAACTGGACACCCGCAGGGAACATCTTGGAGCAGGTTCCCATTACCCAGAAAACGATCGGTTTGGTAAGCAGACCCTTGTTCACTGCCTCGACAACCTTGTATTCCTCGTCACCGCCGAGCTCTCCGAGCGCCACCATCATCTTGATCTTTGGATTTGCCTCGTACCTTAGGAGATGATCGATAAGGCTCGATCCGGGATATTTGTCCCCTCCTATGGCGGCACCCTCGAAAATCCCATCGGTATTGTGGGAGATTATATTGAACATCTCGTTGAGAAGGCCGCCGGATTTCGTTACGAGCCCCACGGACCCCCTCCTGTAAAGCTTCTGCTCCTTTATGTTCTCGAGTGTCCCTCCGGTATTGCCCACCTTGAAAGTACCTGCGCCGATGGCGCCCACCGTGGCTGGCCCGATGATGATCTTTCCGAGCTTCCTGGAAAGATGTGCAAGCTCCCTCGATCTTCTCTCGGGGATGCCTTCGGCTATCACGGCAACGACCCTGATGTGCTTGTTCATCAGGGCTTCCTTCGTGCTCTGGTAAGCGGACCTGAACGATGCGAAGTTCACCACGATATCGATATCGCTGATCAAATCGGTCGCAGCACTGATGGTTGGACAGATGGGGATCAATATTTCACCTGTTCCCCAGTGGGCCTTGTGGGTTCCCGAGTTCCCGGGATTCACTATCGCGGCCACGGAAGGTCTCTCCCTTCCGGAAAGATAATCGAAGTCCAGCATCCTCTGGACCGCTTTCGTCTGCATATTGTATACTATGGCCCTCGAATCCTTTGAAAAAAGCAGGTACGGTTCCATCACTTCACCCCCTTTCCTTCATCCTTAAGGGCCATTGGAATGATCGAGGTCATGTGCATCTCTGGCCCGTAGACCTTGATGGGGATTTCCAACTCGGCTCCGACATCCTTCATCTTCTCGAGACCTGCTTTGTAGTTGGGACCCCCTCTCCTGACATAGATCTTCACACCTATCTCTTTCATCTGGTCCGCATATTCCCTCAATGCCTGGATTATCCCGGTGAAGGTGTTGGCAACATCGGTGAAATTTGCGATGCCCCCGCCTATGACAAGTATCTTGTCCTTTCCGGACCTGTGCTTTGATCTGGTCATCAGGGAAAGAACGGTCTTTGCATAGAGGAAGGTAAGTTCGGTTGACGGATCTCCCGAATACTCGCCGTAATTGGAGAGCTCCTTGCCCCATCCCATGTCAACGATGGTATCGGCGTAGACAACCGATGCGCCGCCGCCGGCAACCATGGTCCATATCCTGCCTTCCGGGTTCAGGATCGTGAGCTTAAGTGAGGCGCCTGTCTTCTCGTCAAGCGATTTTATATACGCTTCCTCGGGTGTGGGGTCCTTGCCGAATGGCTCCGGGAACTCTCCGAAATCCCAAACCCCCACATTCTGGAATGCGGCGGTATCGTCCACCTTCGCGACCATATCAAGCACCTTGATCTTCTTGTCGACCAGTGTGAAAGGATTGATCTCGAAGTAGACGAAATCATGATTGGAGAAGAACTTGTAGATGCCCTGGATGAAGGGTGCGATGAGTTTCTTCTCCTCCTGGTCAAGATCCTTCAATAGAGGCTCCACATCCAGCTCCGGATCGGCGAGAGGTTCGATAACTGCTTCCTTGACCGTGTCCCATACGGATTCGATATCCACACCACCCTGGGTGGAGAAATAGACATGGTCCCCGTCCGATTCCATCTTTACGGCGACGTAGTACTCCCTGTCGTGGGGTATGAAAGGCTCGATGAGAAAATGGGTCAATCTACCCTTGACCTTGCCTATCTTGGCACTCTTTCCCATCTTCTGCCGGATGAAATTTGCCGCCTCCTTGAATGAGGCGTCCAGAAGCACGAGGCCCGATTTCCCTCTCTTCCCGAAGAGCTGGTCGGGCTTCACGACCAGTCTCATGTTCTCGAGCCACGGATTCTCATCGACAAGTCCATCGATATCGGTCTCGGGACCGACAAGAATGGGCATAATGTCGAATTTTACCTTCTCCCCGGTATACTGGGGCATCATTCTGTAAAAGATCCTTTTCGCATCGTATTCCCTGAGTCCCCTTCGGGCCATGGTCGACCACCGGGATGGTTAATGCACTATCCCGATATAAATCCCTAGGATGAATTTCGTAATGTTGAGCGATATTTTATTATTATGCGCTCTAAAATCCGAGAATAATGTCCTCTTTTCAACAATATGGACAGATTTAAGCTGTTACTTTTCCACTAGATGGTATTGAAACTGAGACATATGTAACGCAGGGATCATTGATGGTTCAATCCGTTTTTTTCATCACCTATGAAATTCAATCGCACATATGAATCGTGATCTTAATAGAATTAGAACTGCGATTTTTATTGGTCGAGTGTTAAGATGACAAATTACCGATGTCTTAAGAGGTCTCCCTCCAGTCGGTTATCACTTTAAATATCAACCTTATACTTTAAACAACCAACTCTGGGGTGGGGGTTCAAAGTTCGGCATGAGTGTATTCTCACTCGTGCCGATATTTCATGAAACCCCATTTTCCGCAGAACCAGTGATGGGTGAGCGGAATGATGGAAACAGTGAAGTTGAAATACAGATCGAGCTGGTGCCACCAACCCCCGTCCTGGCGGAAGATCCCGATGCTCTCGTTCATGAGACCGGGAGATATGAGGTTCGGGATCAGGTACGGCTCGGCAAAGACGAGATGGAAGGCGAAATAGAGCAGGAGCACTATGGGTATCAGAAGGGCAACCCTCTTGATGACCCTCATGCCGGTGCTCTTGGTCCCCGCGAAGTTGGTCGTATACACACCCATCAAGATTGCCGGTGTCAAGGGAAATGTCCCCATGTAGAGGATCCTGTGCCACCTTTCGCCGGAAGCCAGCGGAGCTTCCCAGATGAGGGGTATGAAGACATAATAGCAGAAGTAGGCTATGGCCGCCCCGATGGCAACCGCCGCTGCGAAAAGAAAGATCCCGTAGAGAAAATCGTTCTTCATACGGAGCATCTTCTGGAGGTCCGGAAGCCAGTCCCTGAAAACAAGTGCATACAGCAGGGACATGATTATTGTCCACTGGCTGATCGCAAGGAGCTGGTCCAGGTGGGCCCCGTTGAACTCCGATGCCTTGTAAGCCTGAGCAATTCCTCCTTTCATGTAAAAAAGGAGATACCATACCAGCCAGATGATGAAATACCAGACCACGGCCTTCAACAGGTCGTTCTTCATCCATCCCGAAAGCTTCCCCTTGAACATGAAATCGTCGAACCCGTAGATGAAGAAACCGAACACGATGAAACTGAAATGCCCGGCCATGACGATCCCACCGCTGAAGAGATAATCATGAGGTGTTACTGGAACCGCGAAGATCGTTATCATTATCCATTGATTGACAAAGAACATGACTATGGCCCCGAAAATGGACGCGAACTGTCTGAAAAGTCCCCCCATGTCCGGTTCCGGTTTCCTCCTGAAATAGTGGCTCTGGCAGATGGATATGAGTACATAATATCCGAGCATCGGTGAGTAATAGTTCCAGAATGCATCCCTTCCAAGCATGTCCTTGAAAAGGATCAGGATCGCCAATCCGAATCCCAGTCCCAATGCCGCACCGTAAAGCCAGGTATTATTGCCCCATCTGAGAACGTAGCCCATTGCTGAACACCTCTTGCTGCGTTGAAGCCAGCTTTTACCATCCCCAGAATATCCCTGAAAGGTCACCGATATGCTGCAGACGCTATGAAACCGAAAGGGAAAATGGGATAATAATATTTCTACGGTCGTTCACGCGCTGTCCCATCCTGCAAAAAACTAATTTAACCATTGGCCGTTTATCTGTGTCAGTCGTCACTTCCAGGGGCCTGCTTGACGTGTACAGGCATGGATCCATGGACAATATGGAAAAACAAGGGGGAGCAACATTGTTTCAGGAAAAGGAGCAGTTCATGAGCAAGGAAGAGATACGGAAGGTCCAGCTCGAGATGTTCAGGAGGCAGATCAAACATGCCTATGATAATGTACCTTTCTACAGGAAGAAGTTCGACGATGCAGGGATCAAACCTGGAGATATCAAGACCCTGGAAGATGTCGCAAAGGTCCCCTTCACTGTAAAGGACGATCTGAGGGACCATTATCCATACGGAATCATTGCCGTCCCGATAGAGCAGGTCAACAGGATGCATGCTTCATCGGGAACCACCGGGATCCCCACAGTGGTCACTTACACCAAAAAGGACCTGGACACATGGTCCAACCTCATGGCAAGATGCTATTCCTGTGCCGGTGTGGAACCCAAAGACATCGTTCAGAACGCCTACGGATACGGGTTGTTCACAGGGGGTCTCGGTTTCCACATGGGAGCTGAGAGGCTTGGCACAATGATCATACCAACAGCAACGGGGAACACGAAGAGGCAGATCAGAATGATGAAGGACATGAAGTCCACCGTTCTATGTTGCACACCTTCCTATGCACTCTATCTCATCGAGGCCCTCAAGGAGGAGAACGTGGACCCGTCCGAGCTCAGCATAAGGATAGGCATGTTCGGTGCAGAGCCATGGTCGGATGAGACCAGAAAGCATATCGAAAAGAGCCTTCATATCAGGGCCCAGGACCTCTACGGCATGTCCGAGCTCTACGGCCCCGGTGTTGCCGTCGAGTGCCCTGAGCAGAACGGGCTACACATCTGGGCAGACGAGTTCCTGGTGGAGACCATAGACCCGGATACGGGGGAGGTCCTCCCACCTGGAGAAAAGGGAGAGATCGTCTTCACCATGCTGTCAAGAGAGGCAATGCCCCTCCTTAGGTACAGGACCAAGGACCTTGCTGTCATAAACTGGGAGAAATGTGCCTGCGGCAGGTCCCATCCGAGGATAATGAGGATCAAGGGAAGGTCCGACGACATGCTAATAGTGGGCGGAGTGAATGTCTTCCCTTCACAGATCGAGGACATACTGGTCGGGATCGAGGAGCTCGGCGAGCAGTTCCAGATAATCCTCGAGACCACGAAGCTCGACAATCTCCACGTCCAGGTCGAGGTTTCGCCTCATTTCTGGGGCAAGGTCGACCTCAAGGAGCTGGCGGGGAAGGTCAGTACAAGATTGCAGGAATCCCTGACCCTGAGGGCCCGTATAGAGCTCCTGGAACCGGGAACCATTCCAAGGACCCAGGGCAAGGCAAAAAGGGTCATAGACAACAGGAAGAAGATATAGACCGTAAATAGTGTTCAGATGGTATCATCATCGATTTCCATCTCGTCATAAGCCCTGTGGACAACCCCCATCAGAACACCCACCCAAATGAGGATGAGTACGGGGAAGATCATTGCGATCAAGCCTTCCAAAAAGCCAGGTTCGAGGAATCCGAAGATCACGAAGAGATAAACAAGGAATGAAAGGATAAGGATGCCGAACAGAGCTATGACAGCCTTAAAGAATCTTTTCTTTAGATAAAGGACGGATCGGTCAAGGGCCGTCAGACCTCCTCCACCTGCATCCTGGACCTCTCTCTCCCTCCTTTGGGCCCTGGCAACGATCTTCTTCAAGGAGCGTATGCTGAGGTGAAGGGCCGTCGAGAAGGAAAGTATGACAAGGATCGGAAGTGTGCCCACGATCACGACCGTGCTGATATCGTTCTGACCTGCAGCAAGATGAAATAAAATACCTCCCGCGAACAGAAAAAATAGAGGAAACAATAGAAAACCCGTCGGTCCTATCAGGTCGTATACAATCTCGAACCTCTCTCTTCCCATCATGAAGTTTCCAGGTGGTAATGCATCTCATGGTTAATAATGGATCTTTCCGATTTGGGATAATATCCTAGATAACAATATTAAAGACCAACAATCATATAAACATCCATCCGCTTGGACATGCGATCCCGGGCTGACCGGAGGAAATCCCTTGACCGACAACAGATCCGTATTTGCCGGCCTTTTGCTTATCACACTCGTTCTCGGAGGTCTTCCGGTGTTCGTTTCCGGAGAGGGGCAGGATACCCTGTCCCGGGAATTGATCGCCAATTCCACGATCCCCGGGAGCGTGGAACTGTTCATAGATCTCGACCCGGAAAGCATCGTCTTTCAGAGAATGGGAGAGTTCCACATCCCGACAATATCCGATATGACCATGACGATGGAACCGGGCGAACCGGCCGTTCCCATGGACATCATAGAGATCCTCATCGATCCGTATGGAACGGATATGCAGGTCGAGATCATCGAGGAGAATCACGTCATCATTCCCGCCCCCGGGCCTATTGCAGGCGTTCCTGAGAACATCCCGATCTCCATCCGGGGTGAGGTGGATATCGAGCCCTACAGCGTTGAGATCGAGGATACCATCTCCCTTGTCAGGACCGGTTTCATCAGGGGCTACCAGATAGCCTCCCTTAGATACACCCCTGTCATACCCACGAACGACGGGCATCTGATGGTATCGACCCACGTTCGCTTCTTGCTGCATTTTGACATCCCCGACGACCTCGATCTCCGGTATACATCAAGCGCCAACAGACCCACTTCGGCGTTCAGATCGCATCTGGAAGAGATGCTGGCAAACCCCGGAGATATCGATCGCTACATGGCAAAACCTCTTGGGGCCCCGTCAGCTGTCCTGAGCCCCGCCGATGTCCAGTACGTGATCATCACCGATCCAACATGGGTCGGGGACCATCTGGAGAGATTGAGGGACTGGAAGATAAAGAAAGGGGTTCCGACGAGAATAGTGGAGATGAGCTTCATAACCTCGAACTACAACGGGACGGACAACCAGGAGAAGGTAAGGAACTTCATCAAGGACGCCGTGAACACATGGGATACGGAATACATCCTCATCGGAGGGGATATTGCTGTCGTACCCTACCGCTCCACCTACGTCCAATCCGGAAGCTACATGGAGACCGACTGTGCGGCTGACCTTTACTACTCTGACCTGGACGGCAACTTCAACGCTGACAACGACACCACATGGGGAGAGACCACCGACAGTGTGGACATGAGGCCGGATGTCTACGTCGGCAGGGCCCCTGCCCAGACCGCGGGTGAGATGAACGTTTTCGTTACAAAGACGCTGAAGTATGAGACAGACCCACTTCCCGGATACCTGGACAACGTTACCCTCGCCGGGGAATACCTCGATTCCAGCACCAACTCATCTCTGGGAATGGACCTGATCAAGAACCAGCTCCTTCCATCAAGTGTGAATGCCACCTCGCTCTACGACGCCTCGAGCGGTGTCTTCGGGAACTTCAACAGGCTGACATTCCAAAACCAGGTGAACATGGGTGCTTCCTATGTATTTCATTCGGGACACAGCAACTGGAACGTGATGTCCACAGGCACGGTATCATCCAACGGATATCTCTACAACTCCCAGGTATCCCAGTACAGCGGAGGATACAAACTCGGGGTGCTCAACTCCCTTGGATGCATAACGACACGATTCAGTCAGAACGACTGCATCGCGGAGCTCCATGTCATGGAGAGCGACGGTGGGTCGGTGGTGTTCATAGGCAACAGCAGGTACGGCTGGTACGCCGGCGGAGCCCCCGGGTGGGGGACAAGTGAGAGATACATGTACAGGATGGCACAGGAGCTCTACTCCCTTGACAACACAGGAATGGCCGAGCATTTTGCCCTCGCCAAGGATTTCTACTCGAGCTCTGCAGGCAGCTACAATACATGGAGATGGCTCCAGATGGCGCTCAATCTCATGGGGGAACCAGAGATGCCCGTCAGGACCGCGGAACCCATGGGTTTCAACATCACACTTCCGGAAAGCATCTCAAGATCTGTTTCTGACTTCCCCATCACGGTCAGGGATATGGGCGGGAACGGGATCAAGGATGCACTGGTCTGCCTGGAGCAGTCAGGGTACTACGGATACACCAGGACGAACTCGAACGGTGTAGCAACATTCGATTTCCTCTCCGATAACTTCGACGAGGTGAACGTTACCGTCACAGGTTACAATTACATCCCCTACTTCGGGAACATCTCGGTTGATGTGAAAGCCCCGATAATCTTTATAAACAGCAACGGGACCGCCACAACAGGCGACCCTTACCTGGTCAATGTGACTGCCTCGGATGAGGCTGGCATATACGAGGTAATGATGGATTTCCGGACGAACGGAACCGGAGAGAACCACACAACCACCTACGTGATGGGAAGGTTCGGGATCAATTACACGGCTCCGATAGACATACCCTTCAACTCGACCCGGGACATATTCTACAGGATCAAGGCCCGAGATATGCCCGGGAACTGGAACGAGACCGATTGGATCACACTTAAGGTGGTTGATGATGACGAACCCGAATTCCTCTTCGACAATACTTCCAGTCATTCCACAACAGGGGAAAACATGAGCATAGAGATCGGCATAACCGACAACATCAACGTCTCATCAGTGATCCTCACCACATGGTTGAACGGAACCGGGAACACCGATTCGGTCGATATGATCAATGTGGGCGAGGATATCTGGAAAGCGGTTATCGGCATACCCCCTGACAGGGTGGGGACGATGAAATACCGGGTGATCGCCACGGATGACAATTTCAACAACAACAGTTCCCTCACCGGAGAATTCGAGATCCTTGACAATGACAGGCCCATTTTCATCTCGGACAATACAGAGGGCAGAGGAACAACCTCCGAGAATTTGACCTTCAGAGCGGAGGTAGAGGACAATATCCAGGTCTCGACAGTTTTCGTCGAATGGTGGCGTATGGAGGACTACTACCACCAGAATTCCACAATGAAACCATCAGGTGATGAATGGATATTCACCATCGATGTTCCACCGGATCACATTCAGACCGTCTTCCATATCTTCCATGCGGTGGATACCTCGGGCAACTGGAACTCCACCCGGGAGGAGTATACCCTTGTGGAGGACAACGATGCTCCAACCTTCCTCCGGGATCTCACATCCACGAACTGTACCACGGGAGAAACCCTCGATCTCAGGATAGAGGTCAGGGACAACATCGGGGTGGATTCTGTATATCTGGTCATATCCTCGGAAGGGAAAGAACCATTGGAGATGACAAGGGATGGGGGCGTCAACTGGACGACCACTGTAAACATTCCCGATAACGATCTGACCCCGCTTGTCTATCATTTCACGGCCACCGATATCAACGGAAATTCCATCAACTCCTCTGAGGCCAGCGTTCAGGTTCTGGACAACGATCCTCCCCTGATAGTTGAGGTCGTGAACGATGATCATGTTGTCGCCGGCTCTTCCATATCGATAAGTGTGAGGGCACACGACAACATAGGAGTGAAGGATGCGGATATCGAATGGTGGCTCGGCGGAGACAGTGAGAAGACCCTGCTCCCCATGGAGATCAATGAGAACGGAACCTTCTTTGCTTCCATCCCGGTCAACATCGAGGCCTACGGCTCCCTCTACTTCGTTGTGAGCTCCACAGATCCCTCTGAGAACACCGGACGGAGTGACAGAATGGAGATCGGCATCATCGAATACGTTCCCCCCCAGATCGGGGACGATGATGATACGCCTGTTGACGACGATGAAGAACCGGTGGATGACGATGATGACATGCCCGCAGATGATGATGATATCTGTCCCGGGGACAACGATGACGATACGACCCGTATCCCGAAGGAAGGAGAGGACCTCGACCAGGATGGTATGGACGATCTATGGGAATGCATGAATGGGCTTGACATCGAACTTGACGATGCGGACCTTGATATGGACGGAGATGATCATTCAAACATCGAAGAATTCCTGGCAGGAACGGACCCATCGGATATCTCGAACTTCCCGGACACTTCTCAAAGCAATGGAGAAGATGATCCGACGAATATGCTCCTGATCATCGGACTCGCGGTAGCCATCATCGGTATCATCATGATCGCAGTAGTCTGGTCCGTGATAAGAAAGAGGGATAGACCGGACCCTTCAACAGAGATGGTACTGGATGATGAAGACGATGAGGTCATGTCCTGGGACTGATCCCTGATCAGACACCCACTCCAATTCTTGACCTCAGTTCATCAAAGCTGATCGCTCTGCCCCAGAATGTGAAGGGCGGACCGGAAAGGAACCTTTCCTTCTCATCCTGGCTCCCTGACCTGACATCTGTTGCCTCCGCAAGGACAGAAACCTCATATCCCCTCCATTTGAATTCCTGGACGACCGAAAGGACGCAGCAGTCCGCGGTGAGTCCGAAAACGATCACATCGGATATCTCGTCACGATTTCCAACATGCTTTAAGAGCCATTTACCGAACCCTCCGGGGTCCTGGAAGGGTAGACCAGGCTCATCCATCTCCATACCCGCACCCGCCCTTGTCCATATGGGGGAGTTCATTGTCTTGACCCATGGAACCCCTTTTCTACTGTCTTCCGGGATCAGGCTGGCATAACCCCATTCACCGGTCCTGCAGCAATCTCTTTCATCCCCGGGCCTGGGTTGACGGTAATCGGATATTATCTCGCTCACGCTTATTCCGTTCTCCGAGAGGAAAGGAATAAGGGTCGAGAGGATGAAATCCACAGAGGGTCTCTTTTCATAACATGCACCCCCTTCGGAGGCGAAATCGTTCTGAAGGTCCACACATATGAACTCGATCCCTTTCATTTTTTTCACCCGGGACTTCTCCCGTGACTTGAAGACATACCAGTTTAAAAAATGGTCCCTTCCGTATCGATCTTGATCGGGAAAGATCGGCTGTGCGGTCTACAGGATATCCTCGATGAATACCCTGATCGCCAGTAGAACCAGTACCACCCCCGCCGCAACCTCCGCGTATCTATCGAACCTTCCCCTGAACCTGTCCCCGATCAATACCCCGCTAAATGAAAGTACGAAGGTAACCGCACCTATCACGATGAAAGGAACGATGAACGGGTTCCCGAGGATCGCAAAGGTCACACCGATGGCCATGGCGTCAAGGGATGTCGCGATGGAAAGTATAACCAGGGTACGGGTGGATATCATCCTGCACTCCTTTGCTTTCTTCCAGTCCCTGAAAGTCTCGAGGATCATTTTGGATCCAATTGCAAGGAGCAGCAAGAAAGCGATCCAGGGCCCTAGTTTCGGAAGAAGTGCGTCCAGACCCACCCCGAATATATAACCAAGTCCGAACAGCAGGGACTGGGCGATCCCGAAAAACATTGAGACCTTCAGACAGAAGCTCCTGTCGGTCCTTGAATGGGACATTCCGCAGGAAATGGAAACCACGAAGGCATCGATGGCAAGGACAGCGGCCACAACGATGATGTAGATAATGTCCATCAGCCCACCTGTCTTCAGGGGAGTTGTCCATCAATATTTAAAAAACTATTGGGGCCCTTACCGAAATATCCCCCGTCAAAGATTTAATAATACAGGGTCCTTGAAGGTCGGGTTTCAAAAATGAGGATCGCTCACATCTCAGACCTGCACGTATCATCGACTTACCATGTCCCGGAATGGGGAGAAAATGTCGTCAACTGGATCAATGCCAACGACATTGACCTTGTTCTCGTATCCGGGGACCTTACAATGGACGGGCATGCCCACGAATTCGATATGGCCAGGGAATTGATCGACCGGATCGGACCCCCCAAAATGATCGTTCCCGGCAATCATGATGCAAAGAACATGGGTTACCAGGTGTTCGAGGAGATGTTCACGACCCGCAAACCATTCTTTGAAAGCGAGGAGGTGTCCATTCTCGGCCTCGATTCCTCGGAACCGGATATCGACGACGGCCATATAGGAAGGCATGATCATTCCCTGATAAAAGAGAAATTGAGCTGCGTCGGACCTTCGATCCTGTTTCTCCACCATCACATCGTGCCGATCCCCGGAACGGGGAGGGAGAGGAATATCCTCACGGATGCCGGGGATGTTCTGAAGGTATGTATTGAGGCGGAGGTGGACCTCGTACTCTCCGGGCATCGTCATCTTCCTTGGTCCTGGAGGATCAATGACACATACTTCATAACCGCTGGAACGGCCTGTACCAGAAGACTGAAGGGAAGAACGGGACCTTCATTCAACCTCATAACCCTTGAAGCATCCGGATTTTCTGTCATGAGAGTGGATTCCAGGGATCTATCGTCTCAACATGTGATATCCGGAGATACGATCGATCATTCCGCTAACCTGAACCCACATAAGTAGAGAAGGAAAACACCGGCCAGAAGATGGGATCATCACCTTCTCGACTGGTATCGGGAAAATACCATTCATTTCAGTTTTTTGGATATTTCCCTTACCTTTTGTACGTCATACTGTGAACAGACCAGTAGTCCTTCCCTGGTATCCACAATTATCACTCCGCTCAAACCCACAACGCCTATGGGCCTTTTCATTTCGCTCCTGATGTACAGATCTTCGGAATCCACCAGGACCAGACCTTCTCCCGACCGTGTCTCCCCTTCCAGCTCCTTGAGCGAAAGCCAGTTTCCGACATCCGACCAGCCGAATCCACCTCTGACCATTTTTACATTTTTTGATCTCTCCATCACGGCGTGGTCCACGCTTCTTCCGGGCAGTGACGGGTAGACCCGATCGATCTGCGCTGTGTCACGGGGATCGAGCCCTGACATGGGTTTGAATATATCTTCCGAACACTTCGAGAGCTCGGAGAGGAACTCACCCGCCTTCCACAGGAACATTCCCGAATTCCAGAAGAAATCCCCGGCATCGAGAAATCCCTCTGCCGTTCTCAGGTCGGGTTTTTCAACGAATCTCCGAACCCTCCGGACACCGTCGGAGATCTCCTCTCCCGCTTCTATGTATCCGTAGCCGGTCTCGGGTCTTGTCGCGTGGATGCCGAAAGTATGAAGGCCGCCTCCTGTTTCAAGGCTTTTCAATGCGATATCAAAGGATCTCCAGAAACCCTCCGGTTCTGGAATATGATGGTCAGCAGGGACCACCAGGTTCACCTCTTCAGGGTTCGAGATGAGGGCTGCAAGCGCACAGGCAGGAGCGGTATTTTTCTGCACGGGCTCCCCGATGATATTCTCCAGGGGCAATTGCGGAAGTGCTTTTGCGGTTCTTTTGACATGCTGAAAGGAAGTGATCACCAGGATATCCTCATATTCAAAGCGCTGCTCGAGCCTCCGGCACGTCTCCACGAGGAGGGGGGCATTGCCGAACAATTTCAGGAACTGCTTTGGGGTATCCCGGGTGGAAAGAGGCCAGAACCTCTCGCCTGAACCTCCGGCAAGTACAACGGCTTTCATGGGATCACCTTCCTTAAGGCATCCCCCGATATTAAACCACTAGCTATTACCGATCCCTCAATTGGGTATCCAACCTGGCGGGCTCCGTTTACCGATTGTAAAAAAATTTACCAGAAAAAAATAAGATGCGGGGGATATTCATGTGCGAACACATTCAATCCCCCCTCCTACCCCCACTCTGGCCATATTATCTGATAGCACTATTTAAAAATAAGATATCGGTATATTTATCCATAACAAGATTTATTTATATATTTGCTTTGCATTGATGCAATACAATAGAGGGAGATCCATGGAGGACCTGCAGAACATACTGGGGGTTATTCTGAAGAACCTCAGGACCAATCCCCAGGGACTATCGATCTCGGAGATGTCAAGGATCATAGGATTGAACAGGAACTCCACAGCGAAATACCTGGATATCCTTCTCTATACGAGCAGGGTGGAGATCAGGAAGGTGGGAAGGGCCAAACTTTTCTACATTACCCAGAGGATCCCGATATCGGCCATGCTGGACCTCTCCTCCGATCTCATCCTGGGTCTTGATGATCAGTTGAGAGTCATCGAGGTTAATGACAATTTCCAGAGATTCTTCCATGTGAAAAAGGAGATGCTCCTCGAGAGGGATCTGGCCTCCATAGATCTCCCGATATTCACCAGAAAAGAGGAGCTTGAAATGCTCCGACAAGCGTTGAAGGGCAGGGATTCATCTCTTGAAATGGAGATACCCCTGGGAGAAGAGATGAAATATTTCAGGGGAAAGCTCATACCCACTATACTTGCGGACGGGAAGAAGGGAACCACGGTCATACTCGAGAACATAAGCGAGCAGCGGACCGCCCTGAAGATGGTACATGAGAGCGAGGAGAAGTTCAGGTCAATATACGAGGCCGCAAGGGATGCGATGATAATATCCGGACCCGACGGTCTTTTCGAATGCAATCAGGCTACAAAGGACCTGTTCGGATGCCAGGACAAGGATTTTCTCGCAAGAAAGATACATCTATTCTCCCCCCCTACCCAGCCTGACGGAGAGGAATCCCTGAAGCTCATGGAGGCATACACAAGGAAAGCCCTCAGGGAAGGGTCTGCGAGGTTCGACTGGGTGCACAGAAGGTTCGACGGCTCCGATCTCAAAACGGATATCATCCTTACACCTATCGAGTTCCATTCCCGGAAGGCCATTCTCGCAGTCATCAGGGATATGTCCGAAAGGGAATACATGGAGGCGGCCCTGAGGGAGAACGAGGAAAAATACAGGGTCCTTTTCGAATCCTTGCCGGACGGGGTCCTCCTGCTGGACGAGATGGGCATATTCCAGTGCAATGGATCTTCCTTGACCATCTTCGGGGTAGATTCCTTCGAAGAGCTCATTGGAAAACATCCCGCCGATCTATCCCCTCCCTTTCAGTCGGATGGAGAGGTTTCCAGAACCAAGGCGAAGAGGCTTCTCAACAAAGCATTCTCGGGGAAGAAGATGAAGTTCCAATGGGACCATCTTCGAAAGGATGGTACCCTGTTCCATGCCGATGTGATACTTGCAAGGGTGCTGATCGGAAAACTTCCGGTACTGCAGGCAACCATAAGGGATGTCACGGATATCCTCACGATCCAGGAGGAGCTCAAGCGCAGAGAGGAGCGTTTCCGGAGCATCCTATCCTCCCTTCATGGTGCGTTCATAGGACTGATAGGCAGGGATCATAGATACCAGGGCTTCTGGGGGTCAAAGCTCCTGAATGAGCTTTTTGGAATAGACCCGGAACATATGATCGGAAGGTCTTCTCTGGAATTTGCACCACCGGATAAGAGAATTGATTTTAAGAGAAGGCTCGACGAGATCTTCAGAAGTGGCCGTCCTCTCACCCTTGAGGTTGAGGGGTCTTTGAATGGAACGGACTATCATCTCCTGATGTCCTTCTCCCCTCTCCTGTCAGAGGAGGGGGAGGTCATTTCCGTGGTGCAATACGGGAGCGATACCACGGAGAAGTCCAGGGCCTTCAACAAGCTCAAGGAAATTGAAGAAAAGTACCGCATTCTGGAGGACAATTCATCGGATGTCATATGGATGACCGACAGTAAGTTGAACTACACTTTCCTAAGCGCCTCGTCGAAACACCTTATGGGATACAGTCCGGATGAGCTGATCGGTGTCAATATCATGGAAAGGATATCGCCCAGGTCCAGACCCAGGCTACTCGATCCAATTAAGGAGAGGATGGAGAAGTGCATGAGGGGGGAGGAGGGCGTATATCCACCTGATAAGTTGGATCTGGAACTTGTAAAAAAAGATGGGGCAACGGTATGGACCGAGGCCTGTGTGAACGTCCTCCTCGATGAGCAAAGAAAGCCAACGGGGATCCTGGGTGTTACCAGGGATATCACGGAGCGGATCGCCTATCAGAGAGACCTCGAGACACTTGCATCGGCTTTCAAGCTCACATCCGAAGCAATAATCCTGACCGATCTGCATGGAACAATTGTGGATGTCAACGAATCTTTCCTGGATCAGTTCAGGGTGAAGGACAGGACCAAGATCATTGGGTTTGACGGTCTATCCCTCCTGCTCGATGAGGATATATCACAGGTGAGGAAAAGGATAGGTCTGATGATCGGGGAACGTGAAGCCATCGAAAAGGAATATACTGCACATGACATGGAAGGAAACGAACTTATCCTTTCCACCTCCTCTAAGGTCATCCTTGACGAATTCAACGAACCGGCCGGTTTCGTGATAACGAGCAGGGACGTTACCTCTGAGAGAAAGGCATTAAACGAGCTAAGGACCAGGGAAAGGATCCTCAGGTCCATAGGTCTCCTGTCGGAAGAGTTGATCAAAGGCGGAGATCCGACGGGAGCCATCATGATGAGCATGAAGGAATTCGGCGAGGCTCTGGACATCAGCCGGATATACATATTCAGGAACAGCAGATCGGAAGACGGAAGGGTGATGACCTCCCAGGTCCGGGAATGGGTCAAGGATGGGGTCTCGCCCCAGATCGACAATCCGGAACTCAAGGACATCGATATGATAAGGGACGGGTTCTCCGGATGGGTCGATGAACTATCCAACCACGGCATGATAAAAGGACCGGTGAAGGATCTCCCCCCTGGTGAAAGGGATATCCTCGAAAAACAGGATATCATATCCATTCTGGTCGTACCCATCTTTTCCGGTAATGAATGGTGGGGCTTCATGGGTTTCGATGACTGCCTGTCGGAAAGGGAATGGACCGATCCGGAGATCGAAACTCTGAGGATCGCCGCCAACATGATGGGATACTGTCTCCGGATGTCGGGATTGATGGGTAAGAATTTTTGATGACCCGGGGACAGGATCGCAACTCATGGATATTCTGATAGGTAGAATTGGAGCAGAAGGCCATCTTGGGAAGAGAGGAGAATAGATGAGTTAAAACTAATTTACCCCATTGGAATAGGGCACCTCCTGCTCCGCTTATGTAATAGGTTTCATCCTTTTTAAGGTTATTCAGAGTGTTACACGAATTCGGGGGCCGACAATCGCGGTTCCATCGAGCAAGGGTTTTTTTCAAGATCAGCATTCCTCTCCGTTGAAGGTCCTGAACCGCTTGATCCGGACCCCCACCGTATCTCCCCTCCTGAACCCGCATAACCTGAATCTCTCCCTCTGCATGAGACATGTCAGATCATCACCGTTCTGGAGATGCACGGATATCTCTATCAGCGGTCCGAGGTATGTATAGGACATCAATCTTCCCTTCACCCTGAAACCCGGCCCCCGATGAAGCGTCACATCATCCGGTCTGACCATCACGGTGAGAGGGGGGTCCTCACCCATTCCGGGAATGAGTATCGTATTCACTGTACCGACGAACCCCGCAATGAAATCGGTGGAAGGTCTCTCGTAGAGGTCCCTGGGCCTTCCAACCTGCTCGACCTTTCCATGGTTCATGACGGATATCAGGTCCCCCACCTCGAAGGCCTCTTCCTGATCGTGGGTCACGAAGAGAGCCGTGAATCCCATCTCCTCCTGGATCTTCTTGAGGTCCCTTCTTATCCTTTTCCTGATCCTGGCATCAAGGGCGCCGAAAGGCTCGTCGAGAAGGAGCAGCCTCGGCTCGATTGCCATTGCCCGCGCAAGGGCCACTCTCTGCTGCTGTCCTCCCGAGAGTTCCCTTGGCTTTTTCCTCTCCATGCCTTCCAGCCCCACAAGGGATACAAGCTCCGAGCATCTTTTCTTCCTCTTATGTTTCGGGACCCTTTTCATCCTCATCCCGAATTCGATGTTCTGTAAAACGTTCTTCGTGGGGAACAGGGAGTAGTTCTGGAATACGAACCCCATGTTCCTTCCGGAGGCAGGCAATCCGTCTATCGGCCTCCCGGAGACAAGGACAGATCCCCTGTCCTGCCTCAGGAGTCCGGCAATGATCCTCAGAGTTGTGGATTTCCCGCAGCCACTGGGTCCAAGAATGGCCATTATCCTCCCCTCCTCCACGGAGAGGTCGAGGCCTCTGACCACTTTCTCCCCCCCGAAGTTCTTTTGAATTGACCTGAGTTCCAGGAAAGGCGGCATCAGTTACCCTCCATTTTGTCCACCAGTGCGTTCAAACCAAGAAGAATGAGAAACGGAAAGACCATGAGAACTATGGATACCGAGCATGCCTCCTGGAACTGAATGTCCTCGTTCAACGTTGCTATGAAAAGCGGCCCCGTGGCAAATACCCCGCCCGCAACGAACAGCGTGGCCCCGAACTCCCCGAGTGACCTGGTGAAGGTCAGGGCGGATCCGGCGATCATGCCACTCCTCATGGAGGGGAGCATCACGTTCAGGAATACCCGAAACCTCCCGGCACCGAGGGTCATTGCCGAATCCTCCAGGTTGCGGTCCATCTTCTCCAGAACAACGGAGACGGAACGGATCATGAACGGGAAGGTGACAAAGACATGGGCCAGAACGACGCCGGGAAGGGCTAGGACCACCTGTATGCCTCTATCATTGAGAAGCGGCCCGAGAAGGCCCATGGGCCCGTAGAGCATCATCAGGGACAACCCCACCACCGCGGTTGGTATAGCGATGGGCAGGTCGATCAGTGCCCTCAGCATGGACCTGCCCGGGAACCTGTACCTGGTCAGCATGAAAGCTATAAGGGTTCCGACAAGGAGATTCAGGATCGTGCATATGCAGGCTATCATCAATGAGTTCTGGAATGCGTTAAATGCCTCTTCGGAGGTCACCGCCTCCCAGAACATGACCGGACCATCCTCGAAGGCAAACCTGAAGATCGATGTAAGGGGAAGGATTATCAGAACGGCGAATACAAGCAGACCCAGTGAAATTGTGAATGACCTTGTGACCCTTGCCATCGGGGATGTATCCGAAGACCCTTTCGAGAACGTTCCCACGAACAGCAACAGGAAAAGTACTCCTGTCCCTGCAATAATGGCGGCCGGGGTCAAATAAGAACTGAAAAATGAAGCGGAGGAAAAGCCGGAAAGGAGCTCCGCGACAAGAGCCATACAGATGATCATTGCGGAAAGAACGAGAATATATGTCTCCCACCTCTTTCCGAAAGCGAACTCCATCCGGTTCTCACCCCTTAATGTCTCTGAATATTCCATCGATCACATTTTCATGTGCCGTTTCCCATCCTCCGAGATGATCCACAGTGAAAGGGTCCTCGATCTCCGTGTAATTCGAGTTAAGGGAATCCTCCACCGATCTGAAATTGTATTCCACGAAGGAACGCTGTACGTCTTCGGTATAGAGGAAGTCCACGAAGGCTTCCATCATCTCTCTCTCCTCGCTTCCGATATTCTTGTCCACCATCACGACCTTGTGTTCCGAGAGGATCGTGCTCGGGGGATAGACCAGGGTGTAATCGTATCCCTCATCGAGGGCGAGCAGACCGTCGTTCTCGTAGGTAATGAACACATTTCCGATCCCGAGCGTGAACTGTGAGAGAGCTTTCCTGGCCGATGATTGCCAGCTGATAACGTTGTCAACGACCCCTTCAAGGAGGGCAGTGGCGTTCTCGCCTGATCCGGATGACCTGAGTTCAGAGCCATATACGGCGAATACGGACCAACAAGCCCCCCCTGATGTTGTGGGATCCGCATGAACGATCTCGATCCCATTCTCCGCGAGGTCCTTGAAATCCTCCACCCCAAGCGGATTTCCTTTTCTTGTGAGTATTATGAAAGGGCTTTTCGTTATTGTTCCCTGATGAGGGAAATTCTTCCAATCGGTGGTAACCAGACCCTCACTCTTCAATTTCAAAGCGTCCCATTCGGTCGACAGTATCATTATCTCGGCAGGGGCCCCCGTTATGACCTGGTTTGTGATGGTGCCGCTCCCTGCATAATTTGTGACGAAATTCACATCCTCACCCCTGGTCTCCTTCCAGTAGGCTTTGAAGGCCGGGATGATGCTATTGTCCATGACCTCTCCCTTTACGGAGAATCCGTAGAGCGTTATCTCTCTCTCGTCATCCTCACCGCTCCCTCCGTCCAGACAGCCACTCACTGCGATGCTTGAAAGGAGGACAATGGCGAGGGCAGAGCACTCAATTATTCGTTTCATAATGATATGTAATTACATTGCATTATATAATGTTGGTTTCAATCCAATATGATTTGGCGTCAATATGTATTGAAGCAGCCCGTATATATTGTCCTTAAAATGGACAGTAATTGCCCCCTCTGTAACATTGAATATAAAAGTTGGAACCGATCATATACAATGAGCCTGTATCCCGGGATGTATCGACTATTCCGAAACCTTCCTTATCAGAATGGATCCGTCCCTGAAAAGTATCCACCTGATCTTGCTTCCGTTTTCCAGTCCCAGTTTATCGACTATGGTCTTGGGGACCGTCGTCCTTCTCCTGGTACCCCTTATCGTCATGGAGGTTTCCGTGATGTACCTCACCTGGTCAATATCGATCTCCAACCGCTCACCGCGGTACAATGTAATTGGTGTATATATATTGGTCCCGGACCAAGGTCAGTTTACATCCTTCCTTGACAGGATCAGCATGGATAAAGACAGCAACAAGATTATCATGACCAGAAGGAAGATCGTGGAAAAAACGGAACCCGTGGCATCTCCCAGATCGATAGCCTCGCTTATGGTCCTGTTCGAGCGGAATATCGACTGGAGATAATGCATCATGGTGACCTTTTTCACGTTGGCTTCCAGATAGACCATTATCACCTCCCAGAAGAATGCAAAGAGAATTCCTATCATCAAGGGGTGCTTGAAGGCGGTTCCGAACAGCGAGAACAATGCCACATACACGGCTATACCCATATCGACCGTGAAAAGTAGGATCAGAAGGATATCAAGGTTCGACCGGATATCCGAGATCGGTCCGTGGCTTCCAAGGATGAGGTACGTTGCGATGATGGACAGAGAAAACATCAATTGCAGGGAGAACACGAGACCGATGTACTTCCAGAGGATTATCTCGAACCTCTTTGCCGATCTCATGGTCAGATATGTCATGGTCCTGCTGTCCAGGGGCTCGTTAATCATTGACGAGCCGTAAACCAGACAATATAGAAGAACCAGGAGCTGAAGATATAGTATCAGACCGAAGGCCGAGAACAGGTTCCACCAATCCTTGAAACCTTCTTGAGCGTTCGTCAATGTGTAGATCGATATGAGGGGTGGTATGAAAAGAAAGAAAATTGCTAAAAGTACTCCCTTTGTAAGATAGACGTCCTTCACGGTCCGAACAACGAGAGCAAGACCGCGGAACGGAAGTCCTTCCATGTATCCCCTGCCTTTTGCATCCATCTCATGTCACCAGATATTTGAATATCGCATCCAGGTTGTCGTCCGGACTGTCGATCGAGGTCAGCTGCAGTTCCTTTTGCATTACCATGTCCTGGAAGTTCGAGAAGAACGTCGGAGGATGGCCTGTTCTTATCAGTAGCTCATCCGAATCGTCCCCCAGGGAAACGCTCCTCACTCCGGGTATGTCCATAACCATCTTGCCTATCCTCTTCCTCTCGGGAGACCGTATCCTCACGGTGAGGGGGAAGCGGTCCATGGATTCCCTTATCTCGTGTATGTTCCCCTTGGCAACGAGCTTTCCCTTGTTCACAAGGATTATGCTCTCCGTCATTCTCTCGATCTCGTGGAGAACGTGTGATGATACTATTATGTCCTTACCGGACCGTTTGAGATCGAAGAGTAGGTCCATGATCTTTACCCTTCCTATGGGGTCCGTCCCGGCCAGCGGCTCGTCCAGTATCAACAGATCGGGATCGCAGACAAGGGCCTGTGCAAGCTTGATCCTCTGCCTCATGCCTTTGGAATAACCGAAAATGGACCTGTTCATATCACCGAGAAGGTCAACCTTCCTGATAGCGGCCTTTGCCAGGGAGTTGGCTTCGGCCGGGGAGTGACCGCTCATTCTCGCGTTGAATGATACGAACTGGAGACCTGTCATGTTCTTGAAGAAAGCGTCCTGTTCGGGGCAGTATCCCATCAACCTGTTTGCCCCCGGATTGTCCCAGACCTTCATTCCGAAAACCTTCAGGTTGCCCTTGGATGGTTTTATCTGACCCGTGATCATCTTCAGGAGGGTTGATTTCCCAGCACCATTGGGGCCGAGGAGACCGGTCATTCCCTTGTCTATTGTAGCGGAGAATTCGTTCAGCCCCATGACCTTCCCGTAGAATTTGGATACGGAATCCACTTCAACGATGCCTCCGGTCACTTGGCCACCTCCTTTCCCTTGAAGCGGTTGTAGACGATGGCCCATGACCCGAGCAGGACCACCAGGATAACGAGCACGGGAAGGTGATAACCGAACCCTGTGGAATCCGCATTGAAGTCGAGCCCGAAGAGTGGTTTGAACGCGATCTTGAGCACGTAATTGATATTGAGTAGCCTGAAGTGCTCGTTCTCGAACAGATCCGCCAGAAGATCTCCCACAGGGGGGGTGAATATGAAGTAGGCGAATATGCCGACCCCGGCGAATATCCATCTGTTCGTCGAGGATGAGAGCGCGAGAGCAATGGATGAAAAGACAGAGATGGTGACCAAATACGCAAGAAGCATTCCCCCGAAAACGGGAATATTCCCTAGAACGTAGCCGGGGGAAACATCCCTGAACGCTACCTCCGCCAGGAACAGAAGCACTGCCGGAACGATCGTGATCAATGAGAGAAGAAGGCTGAGCGACAGGAATTTGCCGATCACGTACTCCTTCCAACTTATGGGTCTCGAGAGATAGAGTGTGAGGGAATTGTTCCTGAGATCGTTCGAGATCAAACCTGACCCTGCGACCGCCGTGAGCATTATGATCCACATGAACCTCTCGTACCTGATCCCTCCGCCCCAGAGAATTTCATGGAATTCCTCCCCCATGCCAGGGTCCTCTGGACCGCCCTTTATGTTTACTATGACGTGGAATGTTTCCGAAAGTGAGTGGTCCTGCGAGTAGGTGTCCGTGGCGAGTAAAACAAGGTTGTATGGCATCACACCGGAGTAGTACCCTGCCGAGATCCTTACCAGGTATTCCATCTCTCCTCCGGGAACTATCTCCTTATTTGGGTTCAGATCGCGGTCCACCAGCGGTGTTACCTCGATATCCCAGTACCAGTCGTAAACGGGCATAAGGAGGGATTCGAGGTCTATGATGAGGGTTTCCTCCCCGGTGTTGAGAACCTTCACCAGTAATTCCTTCGTCTGTGAGGCACGAAGGGAGATCTCGTAAGGTTCCGGGTTCGAGTCCTTCACTGATATCCGAAATGACGGTTTTTTCCCGAGGTCGGGCATCCCGCCCTCCCGATCAACATAGAGGCCGGGTTCGTCCCTTGCCAGGGAAACAAGAGTGGCAATTGAGGAGATGGCAGGATGGGAAAGGGCATTCTCTATCCCGAATTCCCCTGACAGGTCGATCATCTCCGACGGGACCACTATGAGCATGACGAATCTCGAGATCAGGTTCTCGTAGATCACGGACTGTCCGAAGAAATGAAAATCGCTGATGCTCCGTAGATCCTCCATTTCAACGGGGAGGTCCGCAATATCGGGTGTTTTCTCGTCATCATCGATGTAGATATCGACATACCCCTGCTCCGGTCTGTAACCGTCATCCGGTAACTGACCGTAGATGTACTTGCTTTCCGGAACGCGGACCTTCACCCGGACCGTTACCTGCTCCCCGGGTTCCAACTCCTCGAGTGGAAGGTCCGCCTCGTAATCCCAGAAGGAGTTCGGGACCAGGAAAAGCATCAAAGGGGTGGAAGGCTCCGATCCGATGTTCTTCACCGTATAGTTCACGGTGAAGTTCGAATCAAGCCTGACCACCCTTTGCAGGTCACCGTTGGTTTCGGGGAGGACCTCGAAATACGTATCGACCTTCAAGGATTCAAGATAATCGTCCTGAAGGTCCTCCACCGGTGAGGACAGTGCGATCCCCATTATCGAAAAAAAGAGGAAGAAATAGGAAAAAGCCATGACGACAATGGTTAGAGGGCTTCTTGCCATCGATGTGAAATTGGTAAAAAATATCCTCGAAATCCTGTAGGGCCTCCCTCCCAGATTTTTATGATATTCCCTGTAGTCACTGGTCGGAGCCGTCATCCTCCACCACCTCCGGCTTTGACCCTTCCCATGAATATATCCTCAAGTGTCTGTCTGTAACGTGTTGCATGCCTGATCTGAATGTCCTTACCCTTGATCGCAGGGTAGAGCCTTCCCAGAAGTTCCTCCCTGGACCTGACCATGAAAAATGTGCCCTTCTTCTGGAACTCCATACCCATACCCGAGAGTAAGGACCTGAACTGCTCTTCATCACCCTTGATCCTTATCTCGTACTCGTCGCTGGCGGTGGTGAGGTCCCTGATCCTTCCCTGCACAAGAACGGCTCCGTTGTTCATGATCACAACATGCTCGCAGATGTACTCCACATCAGGAAGGAGGTGGGAGGAGAGGAGGATGTTCTTTCCGTGATTCTCGTGGATATCCCTGATCAGATCGAGCATCTCCTGCCTTCCCTTTGGGTCCATCCCGTTCGTTGGCTCATCGAGTATGATCAGTTCCGGGTCGTGGACTATGGCCTGTGCCAGCTTGATCTTCTGCTTCATCCCGGTGGAGTAGGTTCCGATCTTCCTGTATCGCTCGTCCCCTATCCCGACATAATGAAGCACCTCATGTGCCCTCTGCATCGCATCCATCGGAGGGAGTCCGGAGATCTCCCCCATGTATTTGACGAAGCTCACGGCGTCCATGTTCGGGATCAGACAGTCGTTCTCGGGAACATAACCCACCTTTTCCCTTCCCCCGGTGTTGGATCCTGCCCTGTCGGATGAGAGTCCCAGCATGGATGATGAGCCGGATGAGGGGACCACGAGCCCCAGCAGGCATTTGATCAGTGTGGATTTTCCCGCTCCGTTGGGCCCGAGTAGACCCACGGCACCGGAAGGTATGGAGATATCAACGGAGTTGAGAGCCATCAGGCCCTGATAATCCTTGGAAAGTGAGGAGGTTTCAATGATCGGGGCTGATTCCTTTTCCACCATGAAGCTCATCCCGGCAACCCTGCAAACAATATTTAAATTATATCGCTTGAAAGTGAAAAACTTCCTTCACGGGTCGATTTTCAAACCGGGAGGAGGAGGGATATCCCCCGGGGCTGAGGTGACCATTGTTCTGTCTTTCTCAACAGGAGGTTCGGATACAGGTATGTCCCAGGGACCCGGGTCCTTGACTGGCCCCCCCTCCTCGACGAGGGTTTCGACCAACTCTTCATTATCCGGGGGCTGGATCGAGACTGACTCGGGAGCATCCAGCGGCATTTCCGTGTTTGGAATATGGTATGGCGGAGGCATGGAGAAGGTCTTTGGTTTTGGGTTCATCGGCTCGGTTGGTTTAGATGGAGGGAGCCTTCTGACGAGAAGGTATATCACCGCACCCAGCGATAATGCCGTTAGAAGAAGCATAGAAAAAACAAGAACGACCACCCAGGCAGGTGTTACTCCTTCCTCCTCCTTCTGCTTTACCATCGGGTCCCTGTCACTTCCCGGGTCAGTGCCCAGCAGGAACTCCTCCCGGTTCGTGAATCCGTCCTTATCCGGATCACCATCGGGGGTCAGCGAAAGGTTTCCCCGGTACAACATCTCCCAATCATCGGACAATCCGTCCCCGTCCATGTCGGTGAAGGGTTCTTCATCATCAACCGGGCCCGGACCCTGCCCCCTGAAGATCGTGATCGTCCTGTTCACCGAGTGAGAGTTTTTCCCCATGTCCCGAACCGTCAACGTTATCGAAATGTTCCCTGGCTCGTCGAATATCAGCTTCCATTCGGGGAGGAAGTAAGAGAACGACTCCCCTCCGTACTCCAACTCCCATGTATAGTTCGAGATGCCAGAGCTGTCGTGAGAGTCCCAGGCATGGATGGTGAAGTACTTTTTTGCTTCGAAAACCAGGATCTCCGGCATCATCACAGCTTCTGGCAGGGTCCTGTCCACATGTATGCGAACCATGTACCTCGAGAGATTTCCGTCATTGTCGACGGCTTGCAGGAACAGGAAACCGCTTCCCTCGGCGAGATCCTCCACGGGTAAGGAGAGCGAGCAAAGGTCCCCATCCATTACAGGCTCCAGGGTAATGTTGACATCTTCATATACCAAATTGGAGTATATTCCGATGATGCTCCCGTCAATATCGGTTATGGTGAATTCCAGATGGATATCGGTCCCGGTGAAGATGTTATCGGAGGGGAACATCGGGGCGATCAGGGGAGGATGATATATCCTTGGGGGCTCGGGGGGTTCTGGCTCCACATCATCGGTTATCCATTCTATCAGCGGATGATGGTCCAGGTTCTCCCCATCACCCCTTACGGAACACGGCTGGCTCCAGTAGCCTTCCAGCTTCTGGGCCAGAGGGTAGCGGTCGGTGTAATCGCTCCAGTAGTTGCCCGCACCCTCCCCGTCGTCCCATTTCTCCCCCTCCACATCGCTGTATGCCTGGAACAGTCCCCCGTTGTTATTGAAGAAACCGTTGTGGTGATAGGTGTTCTCACTCCCGAGGAGGTTTGAATATTCGCAGTATATTGCCTCCTCCAGATTTGACCTGAACTCATTGTAAGAGATCTGATGATTGTATTGTGTACCCACAAGGATGCCTATTCCATTCCCCACGATGAGGTTCTGACTTATGGTCAAGGGGCTCAGGTATCCTTGATACAGTGGGTCCAGGTATATCCCGTATTCACCATTGCGGCAGATCGAATTGTTCCTTACCTCGGAACCTGAATAGAATATGACCAGGTTCAGGCCTTTCCTTATGTTTTCGCTTATATTGTTACCCTCGATGAGGAGCTCTAACCCACCGTAGGAAACATTGATCCCCACCTCGTTTTCCATCATCTTGCTGTTCTTGATAGTGACCCAGTCGCTGTTCTGCAACTCGATACCCGAATTGTTGCACTCCGAAAAATTGCATTCCAGGAAGACCGCTCCATCCGAATACAAGCAGAAAACACCACTTGAGGAATTCGATGAGGAATTGGTTCTCATGAAGAACCCGTCATTGGACCGCTCGACCACGATCGAAGTTGCATTACTGGAGAGGAACCTGCATTTTGTAACGATCAGACCGTTCGATCCATAGACGTCGAGAGCCGAACCCTCGGTCTCCAGTTTGATATCGGTCAGGGATATATCGGTCGAGCCAACGATCTGTATACCGCCCTCGCCTGTTATGGAGCCGAACCTGCATCCGGTAGAATGGGCAATTAGGAGTCCTGTCCTGGTCTTTGCCAGAGCGGGACGGGAAAGCCCGAAATCGGTGCAGTTGTAAACGATCACCTGTCCACCACCGATTAGGGAGACGCCTCCTGTAACTTTGTTCGTATAGACATGAACAGGATCCCCGTTCACCGTGTTCCCTGGCCCGAAAATGATGGTCGGGATATATTCCATATGTCCCCGGTGGAACTCGAGACCGCATCTGAAAAGATGATTGTTCGAGAGGTTCATTTCATTGTTGATAAGGAAGAATATTCCATTCAGGCAGTCGGCTATGGAGTTACTGTTCAGGGTGCCGTTGACGGTCTCGTCTATCCGGATCCCATCGAGCGAGCAATTGTGGATATGATTTTTTTCCACTTCCGGAGAGCTCGACAACCTGAGGATCATCCCGGTCTGGTAGAGTGATATCTCATTTCGTTCTATCCTTTCACCGGTACATTGGAAGATATCCATGCCTTCTCCCGATCCGTTCATGATGGTACAGTTCTCGATCGTGAGATTGCTCGAATGATATGCATAGATCCCCGTATCCATATCCTCAATCCTGCAGTCCTTGACGGTAATATTAGAGACGTTGCTGAGGTAGATCCCCCTGGACCCGTAGGGCGAAATGATATCCGCAAGATGGCAGTTCTCGATCAGGATATGGCTTCGAGTGTTCCAGATCCTTATCGGAGAGGTCCAGTTTATCCGGATGTCCCTGATAACATAGGGATCTTCCCGGGTCCCATTACCCCGGGAAATTGCGGTCTCGTTCCTAAGCTCGTCCTCGCCGTTAACGTCAATATCTGGATGATCTGAAAGAAGTGACGGGTCTGAAAGGTCGGCAGAAGCTTCCCTTAAATCCAAAATGAAGAAGACAGGCGTCATAGCGACCAAGGCAAGTATGATTACCGCAAGCCAGGTTTGGTTCCTCTTCCCACCCATCAGGTTTGATATCGCTATACAATTATTAATCCATTGCTAGTTGTCCGGTTGAATCACAGGAATAGTTTGAAATATCAAAGATCATTCGTCCAACGGGGCCCGAATCATGGACGAGGACATCGTGAACATCGTATCCGGATTACCGAGGTCAGGAACCTCCCTCATGATGAAGATGCTCGAGGAGGGGGGTCTCGTTCCTCTGACGGACAACATCAGGGAGGCGGACATCGACAATCCCAGAGGATACTACGAGTTAGAAAGGGTGAAAAAGCTGCCGGATGACACAGACTGGCTGCCCGATGCCAGGGGCAGGGTGGTGAAGGTCCTGGCGGAGCTCATCAAACATCTTCCCGATGGTTACAGGTACAGGATAGTCTTCATGATGCGCGATCTCGATGAGATAATAAGCTCCCAGAGAAAGATGATGGTGAGGAGGGGGGAGGACCCGGACACCGTTCCGGACGAGGAGATGAAGGGTCTTTTGAGGGCGTATCTGAGAAATCTCAAGGTCTTCGTGAACTCGCATTCCAACATGGAGGTCTGCTACATCTCCTACAACGATCTCATGACCGATCCGGAACTCTCCATCGAGGAGATCTCGGGATTCTTCAATGGAGAATTGGATACGAAGAAGATGAGACAGGCCATTGATTCAAAACTATATCGAAACAGGAGAGTATAGGATTCAAACCAATATGAATTGGTGTCAATATTCCATACACATACATACTTATGTTGCAGTCCAGGTATGTTGATAAATATCATAATAATATTTTTATACTTTAATGCAATCACATTAAATATCATTAGAAAGGAGGTATGAAAAATGGCCGAAGAAAGGAAGCACACAACGGTTTCGATACCGCTGCCGCTCTACAGGAAGATCAAGAAACGGATCGAGGGGACCGGGTTCACATCAGTCTCGGATTACGTGACCTATGTACTCAGAGAGGTCCTCGCTTCCCTCGAGGAGGAGGAAAAGGAGGAAGCCTTCTCCGAGGAGGAAGAGGAGAAGGTCAAGGAGAGGCTCAGGGCGCTTGGATACCTGGATTGAGAATATCGGTGATAAAATGGTAAACAAACCACACGGCGGAAGACTGATCCGGAGAACAGCAACGGAAAAAACAAAGGACAGGATACTGAACGAACTCGAAGACTACGTGAAGGTTGACCTCAAGGAGGTCAACGCGGTTGATGTGGAATCCATCGCAACGGGTGTATACTCCCCGCTTACGGGCTTCATGATGTCGGACGAGCTCCAGTCGGTGCTCCTCAACATGAGGCTCCCCGATGATGTACCCTGGACGATCCCGGTAGTTCTTGACATGAACAGGGACAGGATGGATTTCGAAGAGGGTGACGCCCTCATGCTCTACTATGAGAATGCTCCCCTTGCAAGGATGTACGTGGATGACATCTACGGATACGACAAGAACAAGTATGCACAGTCCGTCTTCAGGACCACGGACGGGGCCCATCCCGGCGTCCAGAGGGTCATGGAGATGGAGGACACTCTTGTTGGCGGCGAGATCGAGCTGATAGGAGAACTTCCAAATCCCTTCAAGGAATATTCTCTTACCCCCAGTGAGACCAGGGTGCTCTTCAGGGAAAAGAAATGGAATACCATCGTGGCATTCCAGACAAGGAACGTCGCCCACGTGGGACACGAATTCCTCCAGAAGACAGCGGCCACCTTCGTTGACGGCCTCTTCATCAATCCCGTTATCGGAAAGAAGAAGCCCGGGGATTTCAAGGATGAGGTCATCCTCAAGGCATACGATGAACTCATCAGGAACTACTATCCAAAAGACATCACACACATGTCCACGCTGAGGTACGAGATGAAGTACGCAGGACCGAAGGAGGCCATTCATCACGCTATCATGAGGAAGAACTTCGGATGCACACACATCATTATCGGAAGGGACCACGCTGGTGTCGGCAACTACTACGGACCCTTCGACGCACAGCATATCTTCAAGGAGTTCCCGGACCTCGGCATGGAGCCCATGACCTTCAAGGCGTTCTACTACTGCCACAAGTGCGGAAATATCGTGAATGCCAAGATATGCGATCACGACAAGGAGCATCACGATTCACTTTCCGGGACCAGGATGAGGGAGATGCTGAAAACGGGCGATGTACCGAAACCCTACCACATGAGAAAGGAGGTCTTCGAGACCATCCGCTCTTTCGAGAAACCCTTCCTGGAATGATAGCATGCTGATCATCCATCACTGGGATACGGACGGTATCTGCTCCGCTGCAAAGCTCGTGCAGATCCTCGGTGTGACCGATTTCGTCAACATGTCACCGGATATTGGGGACTTCAGCCTCAGCAAGAGGATCAAAGATGAGATGAAGCTACACGACGAGATCTACGTTGTTGACCTGAACCTTCCAAACGAGGTCAAGGATACCAGGAAGAGGATAGTGTTCATCGACCACCATATCCAGAAAGAGATAGAGAACGATCTCGTTGAGCAGATCAACCCTCTGGTGGACGGGAAGGAACCGTCCGAGTTCCCTTCCTGCACAACGGTGATCTCGGATCATTTTGGCGATTGGGATCTACTCTCGGTCCTTGGTGCTCTCGGAGATGTTGGCGATAAAGCACTTTCCCATCCAAAGGTGAAGGAAGCATTGGACATGTCCAAAATGTCACCTTCGGATGCTCAGATGATTGTATCTTTGATGGATTCGAACTACCTTGCCGTGGATCTCGAGGCCGTGGAGGAAGCCGTCAGGTTCGCGCTCGGGTCCTCCCCTGAGGACCTGCTACACAGGAAAGTATGGATCGACCGTCTGGAAGATATCGAGAGGACGATCGATGCGGCTCTTGATAAAAGGAAGGAGTTCGACGGGTTCGCCCTCATCGATTTCGAGAGTCACTACAACGTCATCTCCAAGCTCGCAAGGAAAGCGGTCTGGGAGATGGGATATTCGGGCGCCCTTGTTATTAACCGTGATTTCCACGGCAAGGGTCAGACATACTTCAGGATCAATTCCGAAACGGCAGAAAGGATAGACATGGCCTCCATCATCGGTAAGCTCAGGGAGATGGGTATCAACGCCGGTGGAAAAAGGGAGGTCGTGGGGTCCGTCTATCCCAGAGAAAGAGTGGAGGACGTTCTTTCTGTCCTCGGGCCCCATATACCCAAAAAATGCAGAAGGAGGATAATATAATGTGCGAGAACGGATACAAAGGATTCACGATCTGGCTCACCGGCCCATCCGGAGCCGGCAAGACATACCTGGCGGACGGACTCATGAAGTACTTCGAAGAGAACAACATTCCGATCGAGATATTCGACGGGGATACCGTTAGAAAGAAGCTCTACCCGGATATCGGCTTCTCCGCAGAGGCGAGGACCATGCATAACAAGGTCGTCATAAACCATGCAAGGCTGATGACGAAATACGGCATACCCAATATCGTGTCGCTCATCTCTCCCTTCAGGAATGTCAGGGACCAGGCAAGGAGCGACATAGGCAACTTCATCGAGGTCATGGTCGAATCAACACAGGAGGTAAGGATAGAGAGGGATCCCAAAGGTCTCTATGCAAAAGCGCTGAAGGGAGAGATCTCCAACCTTACCGGCTACGACGGGGTCTACGAAGCGCCCGAATCCCCCGAGGTAACGGTCCATTCCCACAAGCAGACCCTAGAAGAAGAAGTGGATGCCGTCATCTCTAAATGCAAGGAACTTGGATACTTCTGATATCTCTCTCCGAGAGGACGAGGTGGACCGAATGGACAGGAGAAGGTTGGCAAAACTGGCCCTCCCTGTCCTCCTTCTTTTGATAGTACTCCTGCTTCCACGACCCGATGGCCTGACCTACGAAGGCCAGGCAATGTTCGCGGTCCTGGCATTTGCCGCATCCGTGTTCATACTGCAACCCATACCGCTTGGTCTTGCAGGTATAATCGTACTAGTACTACCCCTGATACTCGGGGTCACAACCGTAACGGATACGTTCCATTCCTTCGGCAACTCGGCGGTTTTCTTCCTCATAGGTGCGTTCATAATTGCCGCCGTTGTAGAGAAGACGCCGCTCCATAGAAGGGTTGCACTCAGCTTCCTGAAGGTGGCCGGGAAGTCTCCAAAACTTCTCGTACTTGGAACCATGCTAGCCGGGGCTTCGCTGTCTTTCATAATGCCAGAGCACGGGGTGATAGTCCTTTTAGTTCCCATCCTTATGTACACGGTAGTCGGAATGGGTCTCGTTCCCCTGAGGAGCAATCTAGCCAAATCGATAATGATAGGGGCGGCATACGGTGCGACGATAGGTTCTCTCGGAACCCCCCTTGGAGGGGCCCGGAACCCGCTTACCATAGGTTTCCTGAAACTGGAGGGTATCAAGGTGGACTTCCTTGAGTGGATGATGCTGTCTGTGCCCATAGTGATCCTCTCCATCCTCGCGGTATGGCTGCTCCTGATATTCATATTCCCCTCGGAGTTGAAGGACCTCAAACTTGGAAAAAAGGTAATAGAGGAGGAGGTGAAGGACCTTCCGAGCCTCGGAAGCAGGAACAAGTTCATCATAGCCATCCTCATCCTCCTGATACTCGCATTCATAGTCCTGCCATCGGTGTTCGATGTGGAGCTCTCCCTTATCGCCCTTATGGGAGGGGTTGTCATGTTCTTCGTTGGAAAGATGAAATGGGAGGACGTTGAGACGAAGATACCCTGGGGCATCATACTGCTCTATGGAGGAGCGATCTCCATGGGCATCCATCTTGCCGATACCGGAGCCGCCAACTGGCTTGCGGACAATATACTCGATATCACGTCAGGGAACGTCTTTCTCTCCATCGTACTCGTTCTGGTACTGACCAAGGTCATGACCGAGTTCATGTCCAATACCGCAGCCGTCTCCATTCTTCTTCCCATAGGATTCGCCGTTTTCACCGAAAGCGGTCTGCCACCCGAGATGGGGGCGATGCTCGTCGGTCTTTCCGGCGGTCTTGCATTCATGTTCCTGATCTCCACCCCGGGTAACCTGATCTCGTTCTCGTCGGGATATTTCACACAGAAAGATCTGCTGAAAGCCGGTTTCCTGGCAAATATACTTACCTTAGGCATTCTTCTGCTTGTGGTATATACGTACTGGAAATGGATAGGTGTTTGGTGATGTTCAACAGGATACTGATATCGGTCCCACAGGAGCAGTTCCCGCAGATGGCACTCGAAAGGGGCAAGGACCTGGCGGAAAGGCTCGATTCGAAGATCTACCTTTCCTACATCATCGAGGACGATGTCTTCGATGAGGTATCCGACAGGATCAGGCACGTTGTAACGGAAAAGGAGAGCGAGAATTTCCAGAAGAAGATGACAAGGACCCATGAGAAGGTTGCGAAGAAGATAATACTCAAGGAAGCTGAGAGGATACTCGGAGAGGAGCCCGACGAGTTCATCGTCCAGAAAGGCAACTATTCCAGGGCTCTGCTCGATTCGATCGATTACCATGACGCGGACACGCTTCTCATGGAATACGAGTCGTTCAATCTCATGAAATACCGGATCATGGACATCTCCCCCGTTCCTGTCTGGATCGAGAGGCATGAAGGGGATATCAAAAAGATCGGACTCTTCTGCACCAATCTCTCACCCAACAGGATGGCCCCGAGGGCGGCGAGGAAGCTCCAGAAAGCCCTGAACGCAAAGGTTCAGGGGTATTACGTGAACGATCCCGCGGGTGATACTGACGAGGATGAGCCGGGGGAGATCTCGGATCTGTTCCGTATCAAATGGGAAGATGTCGTGAACGAGAAGGTTGACAGGTTCATCTTCTCCAGGGCGAAAGAGGAGGAATTCGACCTCATAATACTTGGAAGGATAAGGAAAAGAGGGTATTTCCACCTGAGGTCCAGGTTCGCAAAGAGGACGAATTGTTCCGTACTTCTGATGAATTGATCATTGTAAAGTCTGATAATTCAAAAATGGGAGGAAAGCCGAAAATTATTTACCGGTTGCTCCCGGATATCGAAATGGGGGATTGCAAATAGAAGATGCATCGGAGATCGGTATGAAAGAAAGGACCATCTCTTTCCTGAGGTCCAGTGACAACCGGATCTACATTCTCTTCTTCATACTGGCAGTTCTGGTGCTCTCGCTTGGAATGTCAAAATACGGAATCGGTCTTTACAGCGATTCATTTACCTATGTCAACTGTGCAGAAAACCTCGTGGATGGACAGGGATTCCTGCATCGGGACGGGAGCTGGTATCATCAATGGGCCCCGCTTCTTCCCTTTGTTCTCGCCGGACCGATGTTTGTAGGCATACCTCCGGATATCATCGGTATGGTCCTGAATCTTCTTCTATTCGGATCGCTGGTTGTTATCACCGGGAAGATAGTTCAGCTCAAGACCCGTTCCCGTTTTTTCACGATATCCGTCATGGCGCTCGTCGTGCTGTCGAGACCACTTTATGTTAGCTCGATCTATCTCCTGTCGGAGCTGCCCTTCAATGTCCTTGCGTTAGTGTCGCTGCTCTCCCTTCTGCTCTACCTTGAGAAGGACCGGAGGAAATATTTCTGGTACCTCGTTCTTTTCACCTCACTTGCATGTCTCACCAGATACATCGGGATCACGCTGATATTCACCGGTGTGGTCGTTCTCTTCTTTCACGGAAAGGAGAAGAAATTCATCAACAGGTTGAAGGATCCATTCCTGTTCGGCGCGCTTTCTCCACTTCCCACGGTCATATTCCTTGTGCGAAATTATATCAGAACGGGCACATTGATAGGTGAAAGATTTCCATCTGAAACTGGAATACTTGAAAATGTATACAGAACAGGTTACCACCTTATCCACTGGTTCATCCCGAGATGGCTTCCACCGTCCGTCTGGGTTCCCCTTGGATCTGTTCTGGTATTGATATTCATCGTTCTGATCGGGAACCTTTTATATTCGATCAGCAGGAGCAAGGAAAACAGGAAGATCGTGATCATTTTCGGATACTTCTCCGTTTTCTACATGGTCTATCTGCTTTTTTCCGCTTCCAGGGTGGCCTTTGATCCCTTGAACGACCGGTTCTTCTCCCCGGTGTTCGCACCGATAATGATAATGTTAATACTTTCTCTCCGGGAGTTATTCAGATACCCTTCAAGGTCCCCGATCTCAAAATTCAAGATGATGCATTTCAGGGGAAGAAGCATCAGACGCTTGATATCAGTCCTCATGGTCTTGATCATTGCCGCTTCAGGCCTGGTGGTTTTCACGGAGATACGGGAAAATGCGGTCCATGGAGCCGGCGGATATACTACGACGGAATGGGTGGAATCGGATATTCTCGAATACATATCGAAAAACCCACCTGATGGAAAGATCTATTCAAATTTTCCACATCAGGTGGATCACTATTCCGGGATCGAGAACGTCGAAGGCACCCCGCTGAAATATTATCAGGCTACAACAAAACCGGCCGACGGTCTTGAAGAATTCAACGATACCATTGAAGGACAGGAAAATGTCACCATCATCTGGATCAGTATCAAGGAGAGGGACTGGTATTATTCCTTGGATGAACTGAGAGAAGTCTACAACCTCACTCCTGTGAAAAGATTCTCGGATGGACAGATCTACAGCTTGACAGGGAACTGATGCCCACGGGGGCTGTTTTATACCTTGACGAATTACCCTCGAACATGGGTGAGCTGTCCCTGGGTGTTATCGGAATGGGGAGGCATGGGTCTCGATACATAACACACATCCTCAACGATGTGAAAGGGGCCCGTCTCGGAGGAGTCTGCAGGAACGATCCTGCGAAGATGGAAGAATTCCCCCGCAAGCAACCCGATTTACCGGTATTCAAGGATGCAGAAAGCATGTTCAGATCCGGAGATGTCGAGGCAGTTGTTGTGGTCACACCGACCTGCACCCATGAAGAACTTGCTGTCAAGGCAATGGAAACCGGCTTGGATGTGCTTTTGGAAAAACCAATGGCAGGAAGCCTTGAAGCATGCAGGAACATCATGGATACCGTTGTCAATACCGGACGAAAATTGATGCTCGCACATACGTTGAGGTATGATCCTGTCTACAATGGTCTGAAAGAGCGATTGAAGAATGAGTCGGAGCCTTCATGGTTCGAGGTCCAGCAGAGGCTTGAACCTCCGAAAACCCCCTGGCTCATGGACAGAGAGAAAGCCCTGGGTGGGTGCGTTCTCAATACCGGGGTCCATGTTTTCGATACCATGAGGTACGTTTTCCAGAGGGATATCTCGAGGATCGAGTGCCGGACCATGAGGGTGCTCAATCCCGTATGGGAGGACTATGCATATGGAACCGTGACCATGAGAGGGGGCCTCGAGGGGAACTTCAAGATCACCAGGGAATCCAATTTCCGTGCCAGGGTCCTCAGGGTGGATTTCGAGGGCGGTCTGCTTTACGGAGACTCGCTCGAGTTCAAATTGACGAGGCTTTCGGATGGTGTTGAAAAAGAGCTTCCGGTTACTGGAGAGAGATACACCCTCATCCCGCTTCTGAATGACTTCGTTGATTCCATAAGGGGTGGCAGGGACCCGCCGATCACAGGCGTTGACGGGCTCAGAAGTGTCGAGGCCGCCCTTGCCTGCTACAGGTCGGCCGGATGCGGAAAAGAGGTGGATTTCTGATAACACGGCAGCTGATATCCGGGATCGAATGGGGGAAACCATTATTATTTCACATCCGGTTCTCCTGAAAGAGGAGATAAGTTGAGTGGGGGAGTCGGAAAGGTCCTTCTTGTCGCCTGTCTCGTCTTACCGCTGTTCTCGTTGGCAGGGATGATCATAACAGCGGACCACTGGACGGGGGAGGAGAATTACACCTATTACATCGACATAAATTTCCTGGGCCTGGAATACGGCGGCGTCGCATACTGGACGGATTACCGGAGCGGTTACGGCGAGGTCGCCCTGCAGCGGGTGGATGAGCATGGGTATGCGGTCGGGGAGCGTTTCTATCACAGCGAAGGAAAGCGGGATATCTTTCTCCCGGTCCTGTCCAGGTTCAATGATCTCATCTATCTAACATACCTGATAACGGGCAAGGATGTCCTTGACCAGCGATTGTCGAGAACGACCGAATGCGAATTGATGGTGAGGACCCTGGATCCAAATGATCTTTCACCCGCGGGCCCGCACAGCGAACCGGGATCGCTGGGATCGTTGGAGATCGATGAGGTCAGGACCGGTGTGTACCTCAATGACGGAAGGATGTACATCACCTTCCGGGTTGCCGGGGGGCAGACCGGATTGAGAGAGTTCCCGGGTGTCGAGCACTTCAGCTTGATCACGGATGATCCTTCCCCTCGATTTGAAAAAGTCTCCGAGATCGAAGAAGAGGTGGCGATATTCTGCATGGATGCCGGTGGAAACCTCGAGGTCGGTCTCTTCGACCTCGCGGGTCACGAGTTCACCTTCGCCTCTTCCGGATTCGATGTGGATGGCAACGGTACATGGTCCGGTATCGACCTATTCATCGTCGATGAGAAAGATGAGACGTCCGCATACCTGTTGAATCCCGAAAAAGGTATCGTGAACAACTGGACAGGGATTCCTAGGGGGCTTGACGATTTCGATATGTTCAGAAGCTACCAGGGAGGGATCTTCCTTGCATGGGACAATGCAAGAGCTGCGTACCTCTCGACCTTATCCAATTACACCTCCGTTCAGGACTTCAGGTTCGACATGTACGATGATGAGCTGACCGGAGCGGCCGTTGACAGGAATGGCAACATGACGCTTTCATGGAGGGGGACCAGGGATGTTGGCGACGATGATACGGAGGATGTCTTCTACTTCGTTCAGACCACACCCGAACTTCACAAGCACAGGATAATCGAGGGGCCCAGGGATATTGCGGGCTGTCGATATGTCTACAGGGAAGACGGGAGCGTGATCGGCATAGTTGCATCGAACTCGAACTACCTCGATCTTCTCACCTTCACATTGAGGGAAAGAAAGATTAGGATCGTCGAGAACATCGGAAGCTCCCCGGCACCCAATCTGTGGATCCTTCTCGGGATCGTCCTGCTCGGATTCCTAATCGGCATCATCGCCGTTATCGTCGTGGCGACAGCGCAGAAGAGGCTAAACCTCAATGAGATGAGCGGGGAGCAGCTGGAGATGTACAGCACCAAGTACCTGAGAAAGTCCGTTCCGAAACAGCACAGGAACCTCCCCAAATCGAAACTGATAGATGTTTTACTGAAACCGGAGAAGCATCTGAACCTTTCGAAAGATGAACAGGGGCGGCTCTTCAACTACATCCAGCTGAAATATTTCTACTATTTCCTTCTGATCGTGGCATTTGTGCCTCTGATCCTGGTGGTCATGATAGAACCGTCACCCCATCCTGCCTATATTGCAGGTTTCGGACTGCAGATGGAGACACTCATCCTTGTTGTTATCCTGTCTGTGCTCTTCTCGGCCCTTGTAAAGGAATGGGGAACCACGGTCCTGAGGAAGATCACGGTGGTTGGGATGGGGATATGCCTCTTTCTGGGAGAGATGTCCCTTCTGATGCTCATCGTTCTCCTCCTGGAGCCTGACCTCGAGGGGTGGAAGACATACTTCTCGCTGTTCTCGCTGGGAGGGGCCTTTACCGTGCTCGGCCTTGCGGGACCGTTCATAAACCTCTACGACAGGAAGGGCAAGAAGAGCTACCTTCTGCTTGCCTCCATCTTCGTCCTGCCCCTCATCGGAACGGTACTATCGATCCTATCCTTGATGGGGGGGGGGATAGACACGATGCCCACTCCAACCCTTCTCGCCCGCACCACGATCATCGAGCGCGATATCCCGAAGATCGTGATATACCTCTTCGCTGCCATGGGAGGGGGGCTGTCCCTCGGTGCGGCCGTGAAGCTCCGCGATGTGAAACCGATGGAAAGATGGACTTATCAGGATATGAACAGGTTGAGGAGGCCGCCTTTCTATATCGCCATTGCAGGGGTTTCACTTACCGCCGCTCCCCTTATCATGATGTCGGCGGGAGAGAACCTGGGATCAGGGTGGGTCCCCATCGTCATTTTCGGTATCTTTGCCAACATAATAATCGGGATCGGGGCCCTCATGTGGTGGGGAGCGATGAGTAAGCTGAAGGATATCGAGGGAGCGAAGGGAGGCATATCCAATATCCTGGTGTCATTGTACTTCCTTCCCGGGTTCACTCTGATCGGTGCTTTACTCCTTGGAATGGCTTTCGGTCCTGTCGGGGCCCTTGTTGGTATAGGACTGACCTGTTTCCAGCTCATCTACGGAAATAGAAAAGCCAAGGAGAACATGAAGGACTTCGCCGCGGAGATGGAGAACAAGTTGAAGCTCACGGATTGGGAAGAAACGGTGAAGAAGATCGAAAGGAGCAGGGAGAGGGAGAAAAAGAGGAAAAAGCGAAAAACTCCCGGAATAGACAGGAGCCAGGAAAGATTGTACGACAGGATCAAGGAGCTGGAGAGGGGCAAACCCACCATCGCTCCAAGACCTCCGGGAGCGGATGAGGAAAGGAAGTGATGGATCACTCCTCGTAATACAGGTCCTCTCTGGCCTTGTTCCTCTTCCACAGAACGAACGCAACGATCAGGATCACCAGCAGTACAACGGCTATGATGAGGGAGATGCCTGCGTCACCGATGCCCTTCTGGTCCTCTTCCGCTTCCATCACCTCGAACGTAACGGAATCGGATGTCCCGGCAGAGGTTGCCGTCATCGTGTAGAACCCGGACTTCCCGGGTAGCTTCACATCCACCATCCAGAAGCCGAACTGGGTTATCTCCGCCTGGTATGTTTTCCCGTCAAGTACCACTGTTACCATGGATCCGGGTTCGAATCCGTTGGATATTCCCGACACGGTGATCTCCATACCCGTCTCGTAGTCCCCGTCCTCGCTGGGGGACTGGATTATCAGCACTGGTGATGATGGCTCCTGTTCCGTTCTGAACGACAATGTGAAGGACTCCAGCGGCGCCCTGTTGGGATTCTCGGGGAGGGCAGAGGAGATGGTGACGGTATAGGAGGTATCGTATTCCAGGATATTTTCGAAGACAATAAGGACCACCCTCGATCCGTTCTCCCAAGACAGGGTGAAGGTCGCCGGGGGGTTCACCATAAGATTTTCCGAAACGGAGGTTGCGCTCATGGGAAGATCGAATTCCATTCTGATCTCCTGGTCAACAGGAACGTCCTGGGCCCCGTTCCCGGGTATGGTGGAGATGACCTTTGGTCCCGGATACAATTCTGCTATGATCACTATCGCCGTCGAGTTCAAATTGCCCGCGATGTCAGTGACCTCGAGGCGGAACCCGAAGAGTCCGGTCTCCGCCGGCGTCCATCTCAGGACCGGACCGGTGTTGAATAGACCGCCGGTCTGGTCTATTATCTGCGATGGAAGCCGGTCGCTGTACCAGGCAAAGCTTAGGGGCCCGAAGAGGTCGAAACTCCCCGAAGCGTTGATGACATGCTCCTGACCGATGTAAACGGATGAGGAATGCTCGAGTGATATCGTGGGGGGAGTGTGGTCCACGAACACCATGATGCTGGTGGTGTTCTCGTTTTCCATATCATCCGTGACGAGGAGCGTGACCGTGTAATTGCCCTCGGGCACATCGGTTGTGTTCCACCTTACCATCATGGGGATATCTCCCGATGGGGCACCGCTGAAGATATCTATGCTTGCGGGTCCCCGGGCCGTGATCAGTATGCTCACGGTTCGACCCACGGGGTCGCTCCAGTTGAATACAAGGTCCAAGCCGTCTCCGATCACGATTCCGCTCGAAATACCGACGAAATCCGCCGTTGGAGGGATCTCGTCTCCGACGTGGAACGTCCGCTTTACAGATTCGAATCTGTTCCCTGATGGGTCCTCAGCCGTCACCCAGACGGTGATGTTCCCGATGGTCTCCTGGGGCGGGATATCGAAATAGTATACCCTGCCGTCCCCATGGATCATGGGCTCGGTGAACGTTTGTCCCGATACGTCGATGTAGGATATTCTGACCCGGTCCAGTTCCACGTTGTCGTATGCATCGATGGATATCCGGATGGGATCACCAAATAGCGGCCTCTCCGGGATGGTCAGATATTCAAGGGTCGGTTCCGTCCCGTCTTGTATGATCTTCGAATAGTTACCGGTATGATTCCAGTTTCCGGATGAATCCACTGCGGTGAATCTGTAGTACAGAACTCCTGTCTCGTTATCAGGTATCAACATATCCCTGAAGAATTCGTTGTTGAAACCTCTCGTCATTGTTACATTGTGAAGGGTGCCGTTATTTATCCTGTACTCCGCATGTGCTTTTCCCGCCTCCCTCTCATCGGTCACGAGCAGGGAGAACCGGAAGAGTTCCCCCGTGAAGGGTGTATCCGTGGTGTTGTCCCTGAGTGCCGGAGGAATTATATCGAACTGCAGGGGCAAATGATCTCCCGGACCATGGGGAAGCATCTGGTCGCCGAAACCGTCCCCGTCCATATCCTTGCCGAAATAATCGTTCCAGTAGTTGCCTCCGAGGAAGGGGCCCCCGATGATATTTGTACCATTGGTCCTCGAGATGTTCCACCTCAGTCGGGAATTTGAGGACAGAGAACCGTGGTTGACGTCGTTATCGAAGAGGTTGTCATAGAACAGAACATTTCTGGAGTGGTATGCTGTGAACCCCACCGAGTGCCCGGATATGATATTGGTATGCAGTGTGGAGTTTGTAAGATGGTTCAGGGACATTCCTTCAGGCTGGTTGGTTACTGCGGTCATGTTGTTTCCGGCTACACTGACAAGATCGGAGTATTCCAGAACCATTCCGGAGAATCCGTTCTCCGTGATCGTATTGTTCGATATCTCCACATCCTTCGTTTGAAAGATCGATAGACCCGGCTCCATGTTGCCGGTCAGGTTGTTCCCGCTTATCTCGGCTTGAAAAACGTCCATCAGCTGAAGCCCCGTCTGTGAGTTGTTATGCAGATGATTCTCCGCGACCCTGAGATATCTGGCTCCGTTGTTCACAAGGATGCCGTAGCGTCCGGCAAGGGACACCTCGTTGTCCGTCACGGTGATATTTGTCGAGGGTCCGTATGAGGGCTGGTTCGTTACAAGGATCCCGGTGTAAGGAATGCTCCTTATGGTGTTTCCCGAGATGATGGTGTTGTTGCAGCCCTGCATAAGAATGCCTTCCTGGTCGTTCTCTATCAGGTTGTCAATGAACACGTTCCCGTCGACGATCCGCGAATCCCACCAGGTTGCATATATGCCGGCGTGAACGGATCCGTGTACCCGGCAGGAATCGACGGTGCTGTTCCTCGAACCCCGGATGTAAACACCGTAGGGGCAGTTGTCGATCTCGGAATCCGATATCCTCGTGTTATCTGAGAAGATGATATAGGCCCCGTAGACGGTTGCGTTCCTCACGGTGATATTGGAAAAGCTGTTCCCTGTGGACCTGAAGACCTCTATCCCGTGCTTGTTGTCGTTTGATATCATATCCTTGAGAGTGTTCCTGTTAGCGAATCCCAGAAGAGGCCCGACACTGCTATCAGAGAGGTCCAGACCCGATATCGTGGTTGATGTGACGTTGGTGAGTATAAGCTGACCCGCCTTCCCCTGGACGTTGAGGGAGGATCCGTTCTTGAGGTAGAGAGCCCTCACCCCGTTCACGGTGTTGGTGGCCGGGATGGTGTGGGTGTTCCACTGTGGAAGCTTCTCTGCCGATATGTGGAACCCGCATCCGGTGAACCTGTTCTGCTCGAATCTCATGGAGGTGGATTCGAAGATCTCGATCCCGTATTCATCGATCCCCGAAATGGTGTTACCCGAGTAGAACCCGCTCTCATCGTACCACAGCCAGGGGCCCCTGTATCCGTTCCTGATATCGTTATCGACGAACCGGGCCCCGATACAGTAAGATGTCCTGACGGCGATGTAGAACCCGTCGATGGAATTTCGCTCCGCACGGATATCGTTGCACCGGGAGAGGAACATGGAATGCTCGTCCGTATCGTTGATGTAATTGTTCTCGAAGGTGAGATGATCGCTCCATGAGGAGTATATTCCGTAGTTGACGTTCGAGGAGATATTGTTGTGTGAGAGATAGTTGCCATCGGAGTAAAAATCTATATTTACGCCCCTATTACTATTATTTAATGTATTTTTTATTATTTTATTTTCAGATGATTGAAATAAGTGCACCGAATAATCACAGGAGTAAATATGGTTATTATATGCAATATTTTCGTTTGAATTTAATAGTCTTAATCCTACTGATAATCCATTACGTACAATATTTTCAGTAATATTTACTTTTCTAGTATTTGTTAGTTCAATACCATACAATGAATAATCTACAACAATACATTTATAAATAATTACATTTTGAACATTAGTTATTCCTATACCTACTGAGGCACCAATAATTCTAAATCCTGAAACATTAACCCAATCTGATGCGATACCAATTCCGGTATTACCTGAACCCGGATCAATAATTGTACTGGCTGCCCCGGCACCGATCAGGGTCAACCCGTTCTTGTTGATGGCCACCTGCTCCGTGTAGGTGCCCGCGTTCACGAGGATGGTATCCCCCGGACTCGCCGCGGTGACAGCTCCCGTGATCGTTGTGAAATCTCCCCCTCCGCCCTGGTCTACCAACCACATGGTGGGGGCCCCCGAAGCTATCTGGGGTAGCGATGCTGCAAGAATAAAAAAAACCGAGGACGTCATAAGGACGGCCGCTGCAAATGAAATATACTTTTTATTTTTCATCAACACTCCCCTGGAGACCGGACCCGGCCCGATAAAGGGCCCAGTTTTTTTTTACTCCTTATGATAAAGAGGTTCATATTAAAATCTTTATGAGAAGATCCGGAAACCTGATTTTAACTGATCGAACGAAGGATCCCATGAGAAAATGGTGATTCAGGCTACCCGTATCCAGCATTCATTTCCGTCTATGACCCTGTCTATGACGAAATTTTCGTGAATATAGCTCTGGAAATCGGGCTGGTTCCTCCAGAGACCGTGGTCGACATACCAGTCCCTTACGAATATATCCACCCCCTCCACCTCCATCTGTTCCATGGCCTCCTTCCCGCTGTATACCCTGGCATTGCTCACCTCGAGAAGGGTCTCCCTGTCGGCCTGAATAGCGTAGCAGTGCCATGCCAGTATCACCTCATCTTCATCCGTATGGTCCTCGATCCATCGACCGATCTCCACCATGGTCCGCATGTACGGACGCTTGTCCATGCTCTCCTCCCTGAACCAGTCATCCTCCAGATAGGATCCCACAGACACGGGGATCGATAATACCAGGAAAAAAATGAAGAGCACTGTAGCGCTCCTTTTCACAGACATCGGTCTTATGATCCTCTTCAGGTTCCCCCCGAACCTGACCGAAACATGTTTTTCCATGAGCATCCAGAGGATCAGCCCTCCGATGATCGATGCCTGAAATATGAACTCGGAGAGATAGATCTCGGTCCAGTTGTAGTACACATAGAACGCAAGGTATCCCATGACGAGCATCAGGAGAAGGATCGATATCTTCTCCCCCACCCTCTCCTTCCAGATCATGGATATCCTGTGGACCTGGGAGAGAACGGTGGAGGTTGTCCCCGTGATCACCAGGGCAAGGGACGATATCAAAAAAGAACCGGTGGACAAGAAAGCAAGGATGAATGCAAGAAGGGCCCCCGTGATGGGAATGTATGAGCCGAGCCTCTTCATGAACCCGAACCTGATGTGAATTGAGAGCATGAAAAGCGCCATCCCCGCAAGGGGCAGATATACTCCCCAGATCGGCATCCTTTCCGGAATGAACAAGGCGGCGGCAAGGGCGATGAGAGGCAGGAACATCCTGATCATCAACCATCTCCTCTTATCGAGAACACCGGGAAGGATACCGAGTCCTATTCCAATAAATGCAGCAATGTACTGAAGGGCCCCGGGGTCGTCGGAGAGGAACACCATCGGAAGGAAAAGGCTCAAGGCAGCCAGAGGAAGTGCTTTTGGAGGCTCCCTGGCCACCATCAGGGACATCCCGTAGATCATCGCCGTTACGGGAAGGAAATAAGACACCAGCGTTGCGATCTGGGGCTCCTTGAAGGTTATAAGGTAAAGTGATATCAATCCTCCTGCGAGCAGTATCAGTGAAAGCCCTCTGCTCTCGAGCCTGTCGGCAAGATAGAGCATTACCATACCTCCTGCCGAGAGATAGATGATCACGTTCCATATATCTCCTGACAGGAATACGCCGGAGAATGCCACCGTGGACCCTACAAGTATCGAAAGGGTCAGGTAGAAACCGTGGTCTTCCTTGTATGTCCTGTCAATGAACAAAACCACTACCGGTATGATCATGATCCTCGCCATGTTCAGAGAAGAGATCTCCGATTGAAAGGTGAGCCTGAAGAATGCGGGCCAAAGGAAAGCGGCCAGATAGGCGGCCTTCCACCTGTCCCTGAACAGGCTCATCAGGATCACGACGCCTCCAAGAAGCGTCAACATCACCAGTATAGTACCTTTCCACATCGCCGGCTGAAGAGCATAAAGCGCGTTCTCGTAGGTGCTCACTCCGGACAGGTCCACGGCCCAATCGGGTGTGATGTTCGGGATCCTGGTCCATCTTAGCTCATCGAGCTTGTCGTAACCGAAATAGGCAACAAAGAAGAATATCCCTCCGGCAAAGGGGAGAAGGAAACCACCTGCCCAGATGAGGGATTCCTTCATCATCTTCGAGAATTTATCCCGGTTGGTCCACAGAAGGGTGACGAATATCACCAAGAGAAGTATCAGAGCGGACCTCCGGATGAAGAACGCAGCACCGCAGAGGGTCCCTGACGCCAGAAAAAGATACCATCTCTCCTCCTTCATCGCCTTGACCAGAAAAAATATCCCGGCGGAGATAACGGCCCAGACCAGAGGCTCCGTCAGAACGATGTGACCGTACCTCAGCGGAAACGGGAGCAGTGCCATAAGAAGGGTACCCATCATCGCGACCCTCGGCCGATCCGTCAATTTCCTGAGGATCAGATAGACGAAGATGAGCATGATCGCGGAACATACAACGGAAAATATCCTGGCAGAGAGCATGGAAATGCCAAATACCCTGAACCAGATCGAAAGAAGTGCGGGATATCCGATGTAGGCCCCGATCTTGCGGGTTATGAACTCGAAGGACCGCCCAAGGATGAAATAATACGCATCGTAGGAGAATATCTCCTCGTCGGCCTGGAGGAACATCACCATGGACATTACGGCTCTGTACAATGTCCCGAGGAGCACTGCGAGTATGCCCAGGGTCAATGATTCCTTTTCAAGCCATTTCCTTGACCGTTCCCTGAAACCCACGCCACCGGAAGGAGGTTTTGACTATTTTACCTGTTCTGAACCCAAGTATGCCCGTGGGACGGGAACCGGCCTGTCCGGGTTATTTAAAATATAGGAACGTCACAAACCGTTTAAATTCAAAGACCGGGGACCTGCTCACGGGTAATATTTAATATTTTATAGGTTAATTTAATATAATCTGAACATTATCCTTTCATGGTGATAATATTGACCAAACTCGGCATCGTTAAGGTTATCTACCTTGCTGACGGGAAGAAGAAATCGGCCGGCGGCAAGGGAGAGGACATGGGGTCGTTCATCAAGGTTGTCCTTAACCCCTCCAAGAGGAGAACAAAGTTCAATACCGTTCTCATACCATGGACCAATATCGTCAAGGTAATAGTCCTTGAGTGATCCCATTATCGGGATCATATCTGAAAAGATGGAGCGATATTATTTTTCCATTGCAGCGAAGCTGTTTTCATATTTTAGGGATCACCCTGCATATTCCAAAAGATTTTTATAATGCCTCTTCAGACCTATGGTATTTTCCTGAGATAATATATAATAACACTCCAATTGTTTTTCGGTAGCATGCATGATACTGGGCCGGAAATTGGAAAGACCGGTCCCGGACCGCCTGCGGTAGATATCCGCAGATGGAGGGATAGACTCGGTCTCGATTACCACTTCGATCAGGCCGGCCTCCGTATATTCGGTGAATGCGGTCACTACTCCGTTATCCGGATCATGTCCTTATGGATGGTCACGTATTTTCATGAAGAAGACGGAGAGCATATTCCACTGATCTCCCAGGGATTCAGGGAGATAGATGATGCCATAAACAAGGTCAGGGAGATCGAGGCACAATTTTTGTTCCACCTGATAGTACAAAAACGGTGCAGGGAACCCTCGTGAACGGCCAGGTTGTATAGATTCTGAAGGATGGCCACTTTGATCGGATAAGGTTGCTCGAGACCAATTATATCTATATAGTCAATTGCTCTTTTTACCACACGTTGCGATCCTAACCAGGGTGTGGTCTGAATGCCGAAGGGAACAAAGAAAAAACAGAAAAAGAGGATAGAGGTCGAAGAACCCGATGAGGATGAAGAGGAAGAGATCGTGAAGGAGACCAGGAACAAAAAGGGAAAACACCACCACCCCTCAAAAAGAGATGAGATCAAGAAAAGGAGAGAGGAAGAGGAGGAGGAAGATATCATCGATGTGGAGGAGATAGTGGACATCGAAGAGGAAGAAGAGGAGGACGAAGACGACGAGGACGAACTCTCGGATGTCGTCGAGGTGGAAGGCGAGCTCATCGAGGTCACCGGAAGCCAACTTATAGAAAAGAGAGGGGGACTGACAGAGGTCAGGGAAGAGAAGGTCAGGAAAGGGCCCCCCATAAGAGGAATGAAATTCGATATGAAGGAGGAAAAGGCCCTTGCCATGGCTAAGAAAGCCATAAAGAAGAAGCTCCTGAGTAAGAAGACAAAGGAGACGATAGAGGGCATAGACCCGGTATACTGGCCCATGCTCTGGTGCCGTCTTGTCAAGGCAAAGAGAGTACTATTTTTCCTGAGGAGCAAGGATGTCTACACCGTCTTCGACCCATTCCTGGTGAGATTTCTGAGGTTCAAGGAGGATGCCGACCTGAAGGAGGTCTTCAAGCTGGATGACAGGCTTATTGACCTCGGCAAGAGCGGGGAGTACTGGAGAGAGGTCAGGGTTCTAACCGCACTTCAGAAAGAGGATATGACCATAAATGATATGATCCCTGCAACGGGACTTCCCAGAACGGACCTTGACGAGGCATTGAAGAACCTGAAGATCGACCAGCTGATCAAGTCTACGGAGGAGGTCGGGGATACACCGATGTACATGCCGACCATAAAGATGAAGGTGCCCTCCATCAGCGATCTCCAGACCAAGCTGCCAGCAATGCCAACGTTCAGACCACCTATCGACATATTAATACTCGAGCCAAAGGTCGGAGCGGACCTTGCAAGAAGCCTCGTGAAGGGATTCTTCAAGGATACGGCCCTCATCGATACCAAGCTGTTCTTCATGCCCTTCTACAGGGTCAAGATCATGCACAGAAAGAAACGGACCAGAAGACTGATGCTCGTCAATGCAAGGACCGGAAAGGTCCTGAGTCTCAAGGGAAAGGAAGCCGAGATTTTCCTCTGATATCCCAAACTGTACCGCTCAATTTTTATACGTACCTGATGGGATGTATCAAGCGGTCCGGGGAAGATATGATGGATGTCATGTCTTTGTACTCCTACAACACAACCCCGGACCCATACTTTTCGAGCAAGGGAGGATCTGTCCGGATCGATCAAACCCACTATATTCATTATCGCCTGGAATAGAGATCATACCCTGTGATTCAAGTTCCGATCAATAAAGACCATCATGAGGACGGGGCCCTGAACTCGAGGACGAATTTGGCTCCATCTTGTACCCTTCCCTTCACCCTGTCCTCGATCCATACCCTTCCACCGTATCTGTCCATGAGCACCTTGACGAGCGAGAGACCGATCCCGGACATCATCCTCTCCTTCTTGTTCCCGGTATGCCTCTCGAAGAGCCTTCCCTTGTCCGAATCACGTATCCCGGGCCCGTGATCGGACACGGAAACCCTTATCCTGTCCCTGTATCTCTCGACCTCTATCTTTATCCTTGCAGGGTCCTCGTGCTGGACCTTTATCCCGTTGTTCAGAATGTTCACCATGACCTCTCCAACGAGGGTATCGGCTATAACGATCATCTGGTCTCCCGGCATATCCACCACGATATCCAGCTCCCTGCCGGCAAAGGAATCCTTGACCTCCTTTACCGATCCTACGATCACATCATTGAGCTCGACAGGGCCCAGAGGCTCCCTGAGGTCCTTGAGATAGGAAAGCAGTTTCACATTGCTCACGAGCTTGATGGACCTCTTGATCAGGTCCATGGATGTGACTATCATGCCCTGGGAAATCTCCGGACCCACCATCTTTGACCTCATCATATCAAGGTTCATCAGTATTCCCTGATGTAGATTATTGATGTCATGGCTCATGAGATCGAGATAGAACTGTGCCTGGTTCCTGGCCTCCATCTCCTGCTGCTGGGCCGTCCACCTCTCTCCGATGGTTCCCAGCTGGCCCGCAATGGATCCGATTATTCTCTTCTCTCTCTTTGTCAACATTTCCTTCCCGGGACCCCCATCTTCCTTTGTCGTCCTGATCTCTATGGATCCCCTTTCCTTTCCGTTGACCATTATCCTTCCGGAATGGAGAACCCTGTTAGCCGGTACGCAGCTCACCATGTAGGCTTTGTTGTCGAAGCGTATGCACACACACCGGTCCCTGTCCTGCAACAGATGATGCTCGATGACCTTGACCGCCCTTCCGTAGACCTCACCCAGGCTCTCATGGCCTTCCAGATGTACCCTTGAGAGAAGAAAGAGACTGTTCATTTCCTGAAGGGAGGACTCTAGCTCCCTGTTGGCCATCTCCAGCTCTTTCTCGGAGGAGCTCCTCTTTTCCACCTCCTTCGAGAGGGACGCCGATCTCTCCTCGAGCTCCCTGGTCCTGTCGTTCACGAGTTTCCCAAGTCTCACCTGATTGAACACTATGGAATAAGTGATGGCAAAAGCCAGTAGGGTGATTATGGATTCTCCAATGATGAACATCACCACGATGACTAGGGTGTCCTTAGAACAGGCTTCCCTGGGTCTGGCCCTGATCAACCACTCGACATCCCCTACCTGGATTTTCCTTTCGATCAGATCGGGACCGGCCAATTCTTCCTCACCGAAGAATACCACACCGCTTTGATTTATTACCTGGACCCTGAAATCGAGATCCGGGTCCAGCAGGCCGTATTTCTGAAATATTGATGAGATATTGAGGACCAAAGCATGGAATCCCCACAAGCCTTCCCCGTTCTCAATGACCTTGGCCGCAACCAGATAGGGTATACCGTTGCGGTAGACGAAGGGGCCGATCATCTCCCCCTCACCCGATTCCCGCATTCTCTCTATACCCTCCTTCACGGGCGGGATCGATCCCACCATTGTCCCCCAATTCTCGACATACTGCTGGAACTCCCCGGGGTAGGCTATGATCTCATCGTTGGCCTTGAGGATGACTGTGGCCTGGACGCTTTTTGTCGCACCCACCAGGAACGAGGAGAATTCCGAGAAATGGTTCTCCATTACCTGGTCCGGGTCCCCGGACCTGAGAAGTGAGTCCATGGAATCGAGGATCATCAGATGCAGATCGATCTCCGTCCCGAGATCTCTTGTGAGATCGTCTATTGTCTGCTCCTGGCGGTTCAGTTCCTCATCGTTCACGTATCCGGAATACAGGAAACCCCCAAGGATGTCAAGGGGTATGAAAATGACCAGAACCACCCCTAAGGAGACCAGGAAGGGTAAGTATCTGTCCCTTCGGTTCTTGAAGATCTTGCATTTCTCCTCAAGGGACACAAGTGAATCACGATAAGGGAAATATATTACAGTTTCACCAACAATATTGTAACTTGATAATGCCTAACCATGCTTTTTCATCCAATCCAGTGTCTCTATCAGACCTTTTTTCAGGTTTGTATCCGGATAAAACCCCAGGTCTTCCTTCAATCTCGATAAATCAGCCACAGATCTGCATATCTCCCCCTTTCTCCCCTCCCTGCACTCGGTTATTATCTTCCTTCCAAGGATCTCCGAGATCTCCGATACAAGTTGGTTGATGGTGGTCTCCTTTCCGGTACCGACATTGTAAACTCCCACCGCGTCCTTCCTGAATCCCTCGTACATCGCCCTTACCGCATCCTTCACGTAGATAAAATCCCGGGTCTGCTCCCCGTCCCCGTAAACAGGTAGGTTGTTTTTCTTCAACGCCTTTGCCAGAAACTGCACCACAACCCCGGAATAGATGCTCCCCGGGTCCTGCCTCGGCCCGTAAAGATTGAACAATCTGAAAGAAAGGTTCTTCATTCCGTAATGTCGGTTGTAGAGCTCCAGTATGTCCTCGGAGAAGAGCTTGTGCATGGCATACGGAGAGATTGGGCCCTTCTTGGCGGTCTCCGTAAGGGGGAGATCATTGTCTTCCGAGTAGACGGTGAAGGATGACCTGTATACAACCTTGGGGCATTCTATCTTTCTCGCGAATTCCAGAACGTTCAGGGTTCCGATGTAATTACGCATACCGTCATCGAAGGGGTCCTTGAAGGATGTCATGACATCCATCCTTGCAGCCATATGGAATATGCAGTCCACATCCCCTGCATCGATATCGCTGAGCCAGGGGTTCTCAACGAACTTGTTGGTGATATCGATATCCTTTATCTCGAGTCTCGGACGCTTACCTGGCGAATATTTGTACAGAGATCGCATATCCTGAATATCGTCTTCCATGTCCGTCCATCTGGAGAGATTTGATTCGTTCCCCGATGAGAGATCATCGAGCACGTAGACGTGGTATCCTTCCTCCAGAAGAAGGTCCACAAGATGGCTTCCCAGAAAACCCGCTCCTCCGGTGACAATTATCTTCTTCATCTTCACCACGGCATGGTAAAATGTCAGATTAGAACATTAAACTACCGATTGAGAGGTACAATCCATCTAACCTGGTTTGTTCAATAACCTCACAGAAAGTTTTATCAATCCACCCGGCGTAATATCGGCCGGATGGGTAAAGGTAAGCTCGCAACCCTGGTCCTTGTAACGGTCCTGCTGCTTCATCAAGTCCAGGCCGGGCCCTCCCACGAGGATTACGATAAAGCAGAGCTCGACGAGAGGACCGTCCTGTTTTTCATAGAAGAGACCCTGATGGGGATCAACCTTACCCTGGAGGCCGTCCTCTCGGATGATGTCGAAGCACTCGAGGGGGGTTCACTCTTCCTGGTTCAGAGGCTCGAGGATATCTCGGAGACAATGGAGAAGATACCAAAGGCCATCGACTCGTACCGATTGCTCGAGGATTACAGGGAGGGAATGAAGGGACTCGAGATGAACCTGAGTTTCTTCATGAACACAACGCTCGAGTTACTGGAGATGATCGAGGAGTTCCGGAGCTTCAATATCACAACCTGGAACCTTTCCGTCCTGCAGAAATCTCTTTTGGGCTTCGACAATGCCATCATCGGCTTTGAACCGGCCATGAACGGAGCCCTTGATGCATACGGAAAGGTCAAAGAGAACCTGGAACAGCTGGAAGAAAGCGGGCTGGACCTGTCACATCAGCTTGAGATCCTGGAAAGGTATCCCTCCCATCATGCTGAACTTCTCTTGAATTCCACGTCCGGGTGGAGGGTTTACCCTCACATTCTCGCACACATCCTTCCCCTATGGTCGGATTCCCTTAGATCCATCAATGATGGCAACGGGTCGAGAAGCGGTCTGAGAGGCGCACTTGACCTCCTCGAGCTGGTGAGGCCCCTCCTTCGATCGGACCTCGGTGAACTCGTTCAAGAGGTCATCCTTGAATACTCATCCATTGCGAATTCATGCGGGAGGCTCGGGGATGGTTTCCCTGAAGCCGAGCAAATGCTCCGGAGCCTCGAGGAAGGGGGGCTTGAAGGCATTGCGAGGCTCTATTCGGAGACGGGGGCCCTGCTCGATTCCATCGAAGGCGATCTCGAATTTCAGTGGTCGGTCTGGGAGAACATATCCGTTATGGACGATGGCCCCCTTGATGAGAACCTCACGGAACTTGAGATCGGGCTCCAGCGGTTCCTTGACAGATACGATGAGGTCACGCTTTTCACGGATTCTCTTCTCAGGATCTCTGGGATGATATCCCACCTTGTCTCCCTTAACGTCCTTGACCCGGATATGGACGGGGACGGAAACCTCTCAATGACCGAAGCGATCGACCTTGCGCTTCCGGAACAGATGGACCTGTTGGTCCTCGAGCTGATATCACTGGAGAATGAACTGCAGACGGAGATGAAGGGGATCGATCCCGAAGATTACGGAGATGTCATTTCCCTTTACAACGACCTGAACTCCACATCCGATGCCGCTGTGTCCCTCTCGATCCAGCATACGGAGTTTCAAAGAAGGGTCCGGAACCTGGTCTTGGACCAGGGTTCGGATGAAAAACTGAAGACGCACTTTTTCGGTATGATCGGGTCCTATCTGGGTATGCGGTCCTCTCTTGTGAAGTTGAACGAGAGCTATCTGTACCTTAACAATACGATCCTGCAGATGAACATCTCAGGAGAGATAGAGGACATGTTCCGGCTGCTGGACCTTTACGGAACCCTTCTCGAGGACATCTCGGTGGAGCTCAACATAAGCGGGCTCTTCATCATGGTCGATAAAATAAAGGCGCCGTATGATTCCGCCGTGATCGTTTCCGCACTGCTTGCAACAGTACCTGATCCGACTTTTGATCCTTTCCCGAGCGGGGAACCGCTCTCACTCGCCCTCGATGGGGTCAATATTACAAGAGGGAGGACACTCAAGGGCATCACATCCATGAGAGTGGAATTGACAAGGGACCTCTCCATCGGACCTCACAACATCACTGTATCGTACTCCTTCGGCAACAACAGCGTCCTCACGGCCAGGACAGCCGTGGAGGTCAGAAAGCTGCTGACAAGGGTTCAACTCGAGGCTTCCAGCTACCTTGTCTCCCCCGATGAAATGTTCAATGTATCCGTCTCCGTCGTTGACGAGATGAACAGGATCGTGGGTGGAAATGCATCTCTCGGGAAAGAGGAGCTCCTGATCGAGGGGAGGAACGATATCCCCGTATCGCTAAAGGGTCCAGGGGACGAGTACCTCAGATGCGATTACCCGGGAGACCAATGGTATGAAAGCTCTTGGGTAAGGAGGCTATTCAATGTGAGTACCGATCCCGTGATCGAGGTCCTTCCCCCGGAAAGACAGGTGTTACAGGGCAATCCCTTCAATATTACTGTACGGGTACTGAACGGAAAAGGTGCACTGAACCTGACACTCGATGGCAACGGGTATCTCGATATCAACGTAAGCTTCGGAGACGAGTTCACGGTTTCGATCAATACATCGTCCCTGGAGACCGGACAGCATCAAATCCTTCCGTATATCATAACGGTCACACCGCTTGTCAGGAACGGGTCCGGTCCAAGAGTCGTGTTCAATGTTCTTGAGAGGCCTCCGGTGATCATCCCGGAAGAACCCGAAAAGCCTGATGAGCCCGATGAAAATGAGACACCATTAGATGATGATGAGGAAAGGTCGGAGGAATTGAGCCCCTTGCTCAAAACCATAAGGCTGGTCGCTACAGTGATACTCGTCATCCTTCTGATCGTCACGGCTGTTCTTCTGATCGTGAGAAGGGTCCGAACAAAGGATAAGATCGAGATCTACATCCCCGGAAGGGTTTTCAGGAGAAAGCGCAGCTCCTGGGAACTTGAGGGGGATGCGGAGATGAAAACACTGAAACAGAAGAAGGACACTGAGATAGCGGATCGTTATCCCGAATTGAGGAAGATGGACCCCAACAAGGCGAGGGTGATCGGGTCCTATCTCGACGTCGTGGAAAGGGCTCCCTTCGAGCTGCGATTGAATGGGACCGATACTCCCAGGGAGATCAATGATAAATTCGTCAGAAATGGGGCCGACAGGGAAGCGGCGGATGGGCTTACCAGAAACGTCGAGGATGCGCTCTACAGGGAAGAGAGACCCACGGAAGAGATGGTTAGAAATGTGGACAGCTCATCAAGGAAACTGATAAACTGGTTCGTGAGCATACGGCCTCCCGAGCCGATCTGATCGAGAATACTTTTCTGCAATATCTTATGGGGATAGCCCGGGGAATTCTCCTGGGGGTTTATAAAAAGTTTGAGATCTTCTTTTTCCCTCGAGGTCGGATCCCATGGTATTGATCGGGTCTGTCAGGTCCTTCACGAAGGACAGTGTGAACCGGGAGATCTACGGTAAGAGGATCTACGAGATCCTGGGGGATAACGAAGAAGTGCTCTACGTGGGGGTAGGGAACGCGAAGGTGAACCTTAAACAGCACCTTCCGGATGGGTGGTTCCCTATCCCCGAAGGAAAATACTACAGGATATTCGAGGGCTGCGAGGATGATTCGCTTCTCAACATCAGGAAGCGAAGCCTGATCTCCGATTATGAGGAGATACTCGGTGACAGGCCGAAATACAACAAGAAAGAGGAAACGAACGACATCGGATGAGAAATGGTTCGGGACCGGATCATATTCATTTGATGCCGCATTCCAAAAGATATGCAATATTTCCAATTTTATACTGGAATCATTAATAAGGATCGACGGACCGAGATGAGAGGATTGAGTGCGTTGATATTAAAAAGTCCTCGATCCGTCAACAATGAGATGGGTTTTGGAGTATTTAATCTTATACAGGAAAAGCCCCGGGTGTATATCAAGTCATATCAAGATCGTCCGGATCGATCATGACATCAAACAACGGTCTTCTCTCGATGAGAGTGTTCTCAAGAGAGATCAGATCGATCTCGAACCTCTCCGGATCATGATCCTCTCCAAGCCATTTCACATTCACCTCGTGATCCGGATGTTTTGGATCCTTGAGAATATCGATGAGTTCCTGGTATCCGAAAACACCACCGCAATCTTCCGGAGGACTTGCCCTCTTTCCTTTGACGATGAATGGATACTCCCTGTCGGTATCGTATTCCAGGATCTCCTTGAGATCTATGCCGAGCTCCCAGTTGTCTCCGAAATCGTAAACATATGTCAGATGTCTTCTCTTGCTTGTCAGGAATTCCGAAACGAATTCGAACCTCTCATTTAGATATACATCATCGGGATCCCTGTCATCATCCTCCGGGATATTCGGACCTATCTCGATCATCTCCCCGTCAATGTCCGGGACCAGGAAAGTGTGCAGATGCTGGTCTCCCCATTCGAAAAGTGCCTGTATGACATCGTGCAGCTCCTCGAAGGTTATGTTGTCGGGTACGTCGACCATCCTCCAGATCTGAGGTTTCATCTCCTTCAAGGTTATCTTCAATCTGAAAATATTCGGATGGGTCCTGCCTGTCACACCCATGACCGCCTGATCAAAATCGTATAGGATCTCATCCTGCCATTGATACAGGAACCCGAGCTGGGAGGACAGGATCTTCCTGTATTCCTCCCTGTCGGAGATGTCCTGGGTCCTATCTTCATTTTCATCATCTTCCAGTATCTTTGATAACATATCCCCCATGGTGTTCAGGAGGATCATCTTTTCCTTGTAAAGGATCTTGAGCAGTTCGACCTTCTTCTCGATGACCATTGATCCGAATTTTTTCATGGTGCGCCCTCCAGGCTTCATCTCACAGTTTTCCTACCTCTTCCAGGAAAGCTTTCCGGGTCTTATATTTCCCCCTCAGACCGGCGATCCTTCGTGTCCATTCCTCTCTCTCGTTCAGGATATCTTGGTATATCCTCTTCATCCGTTCCAGGTAGCCGACAGCGATGGTGTAATTTTTACGTTCCTTTTTCTGGATGAATCTATCCGCCTTCTTCCAGTAGTATTCAATAATTTCATATGGATGGTCCCTTTCCAGCGCTATTGCGAACTTGTCGTACTCGTCCGTCATCCGGACGATCCACGGATGTCTCGTTTTCATCTTTGAAGGATTGAGAAGGATGTTGAGCAACTCCTCTTTTCGATCATTTTTAAGGCATATTTTCATGTAATCCTCGATATCCTTGTCCTTTATCTTTTCCAGTATACCGGGTTCCATTGTATTCCAATCCTCTATTTTCAGGAATCTCGCAGCCTTCAGATAGAGTTCATAGGAACGAACCTCGGGTATTAAATCCGGGCCCTTAACATACTCGAACTCCCTGATCAGAGCATTCTTGGCATTTTCATAGTCACCCGATTTCCGATAGTACGCGAAGGATCTGTCAAGCATCTCCCTCTCTTCGCTCTTCCTTTCGATGGAGATCCGAATGATACGCTCCAGAGATACGGTTTCCTTCTTTTCGGCATAATGGTCGAAGAGGAAGAACAGAAGCTCCTGTATCCTTCCCTCTCCTTTTTTCAGGCCTTCTTCGGCGGTATCCACTGCTTTTTCGATCTTTCCCTGTTCGAGATAGAAGGATGCAAGGTCCCAGAAATCCATCCCGTAATGGAGGCATTGTTTTCTCAATTGGAGATACCCTTCTCCGTCCTTGAGTTCTTTTCTGAGGATCTCCATTGAAAGATGCTTCCTCCAGTCGGATGGATGCTTCCCCAGTTTTTTCAACAGATATCTCCAGTCACTTTCTGTCCTGCAAAGACCGAAGCACATATCCATCAAACTGTCCTCGAAACCCGAATTCTCGATGTCATATTCCTCGAATACCTCATCCATCAGATCCATTCTTGCCTCTTCGTGTTATAGATTACTGGCGAGGTTTTATGCAACATGGCCATTTTCAGACTGGGCTGAGGATATGTGGTTTGCCTCTAAGGTTTCAAGGTATTTCCTCGAAGTCCTTCTCCAAAACTTA
>Ga0272441_10000077_pt1 | contig 206333 bp, 174 predicted proteins | sample SSMProp6N_FD_193582 | JGI IMG/M metagenome (GOLD analysis project Ga0272441, IMG submission 193582) | Marine sediment archaeal communities from Little Sippewissett salt marsh, Falmouth, MA, United States - SSM-Prop-6N | ecosystem: Environmental > Aquatic > Marine > Wetlands > Sediment ...
GACAGTTGGCAGTTGACAGTTGGCAGTTGACAGTTGGCAGTTGACAGTTGGCAGTTGACAGTTGGCAGTTGACAGTTGGCAGTTGACAGTTGGCAGTTGACAGTTGGCAGTTGACAGTTGGCAGTTGACAGTTGGCAGTTGGCAGTTGGCAGTTGGTTGCCCCAAAGTACAGAGATTATGGCACCCGCCAACTGCCAGCTATTAACTGCCAACTGAAAACTGTATAGCTTAGTTGGGCCTCTCGGTGCGGGTAAGCCAATCGTGGTTGAACTCGACGTGCTTGATGCTGTAGCGGCGGTAGGTGTAGGTGATGTGGATGCGGCCGTCTTTTGTTTGGATGATGCACGGGTAGGAATAGGCGCCGGGGTTGGTTTCGAGGTCGGCGGCTTTTTGCCAGGTGGCGCCGCCGTCAATTGAACGCTCGATGACGAGCGGCGAGCGGGCGACGGTGCTGTCGTTGTGAACCAGGAGGAGGTCGCCGTTGTCGAGGCGCGTCATGGCGATCCCGGCGTCGGGGCATTTCAGCTCCGTCTTCGCGGCCGCCGTCCAGGTTTGGCCGAGGTCGGGCGACTCGCTCTTCAGAACACACGGCCGGCTCCGCATCAGCGCAAGCAGCGAACCGTCGTCGCGCTGGATCACCGTGGGCTGGCTGCCGCCTTTGGGCACGCTGTTGGAGGCGGTCCAGGTTTCGCCGTTGTCGGCCGTGATGAGCAGGTAGCTGCCCGAATGGCCGCCGCGGCCGGCGATGGGCAGCGCGAGCCGCCCGTCCTGCAACGTGATGGGCGCATTGCGCGGCAGCGAGCCGAAGTAGCCTTCCATGACGCGGTCTTCGCTCCACGAAACGCCGCTGTCGTCGCTATAGCGCAGCATCAACTCGCAATCGCCCCAGCCCGCACCGCGCCGGATGGGACGGGACGCGTCCATCCGGCCCCACAGCAAGCCGATGCGGCCCGAGGGGAACGCAAACACGAGCGCGTTACCCGGCGGGTGGAGCGGCTCGCCTTTTACGACGGCCTCAGGCGCCGACCAGTGACGCTCGCCCGGTTTGCGCCGACTCAGGAACAGCACCTGGTCGTCCGCCGATTCGTAACTGCCGCCGTACCATACGGCGAGCAGGTCGCCGTTCGGGGCCTGCGTGATGGTCGAGCAGTGATGGGCGGGCGCGCCGGGAATGCGCTCGAAGATCAACTCCGACGAGAAAGCCAAGTGGCCGTAGAGGTTTTCGTGGTCTATTGGCTTGCCTTCCTCGCCTATCGGCGTGCCTTCCGCTTCCATAACGGGCTTGGCGATCGACTTGCCGCCGGCAATAGCCGCGATGACATCCGCCATACGGTCGCGGCCGGCGGGCGTGGCGAACCCGCCGCGAGCGATGACCTTGCCTTGGCTGTCGAAGATGATTGCCTCCGGAGTCACTTTCGCGTACAGCCGCTGGGCTGCGCGGCCGGCCGGGTCGCGGTAGACGGGAAACCGGACGCCGCGGCCCTGGCAGAATGCCCGCAACTCTTCGGCCGGCTCGGCGTCGTTCGCGCAAAGGCCAACGAAGAGAATGTCTTTGAACCGGTACTCTTCGTAGGTTTTGTTGATGAACTCGATGGCGTCGCGCGTGTGGGGGCAGCGCCCGGACATGAAGACGAGGACGGTGGTCTCGCGCTCGGCCCAATTTGTGATTTCGAACGGGTGGCCGTCGAGCGTCTGGACGGACAATGCGGCGATGACAAAGCCAGTAAGGGCAACCATTACACACTCCCTTCATGATTTTTTTGAGCTGGCGTCATTATTGCACGAATACGGGCTGCTTGGAAGCTACAAAGAGAAGCGCCGCTTCGGGTTGGCCGAAGCGGCGCCTCGTTTCGTTGCGTGAGGACTCAGCCGGCGGCTTCGACTTCGCCTTCAAGGAAGCTTAACGGCGAGATATAGCTGCCGAACTTTTTCTCGGCGGCCAGGAGGCGTTCGCGCTGCGCGTCGAGCACGCGGAAAACGGCCTCGGGCGCCTTTTCGACCTTTTCGCGGTGGAACTTCTCGACGCGGTCGAGTTTCGCCAGGTTTTCTTTCACCCGGATGGTGAACTGTTTGACGTAATCTTCGTGCGAGTACTCTTTCCCGAGCACTTCCTTGAACAGCCGCTTCAGGTCGTCGTACATGGGGATGCAGCCGGTGGGCGTTTCGATTGCTGCGGCCTCGCCGTGCACGCGCAGCTCCATCCATTTCACCCAGACGTGCTTGTCGCGGACGCCGTTGACGAACTTCCCGTTTTCATCGCGCAGGAAGTAGTTCACGCCGAACACGAGCGGCGGATTCTTGACGCGTTGGCCGAACTCAAGGTTGTTCTGCACGTACTTGCCCAGCGGAACCGCTACGAAATCCTGAATGCTCATCAGGTTGATTTCCGGCACGCCTTCCTTGCCCACGGTAGCGAACGTGGTTTCGGTTTCGAGCGCCGCGCCGTACGCCACGATGCCGTGCTCCCAGTTGAAACTCTGCTGGCAGGGCACGTAGGCCTTGGCGTCGCGGCCGCCGTACATGATGCCGGACAACTCGACGCCGCCGGGGTTTTCGAGCTCGTCGTCGCAGTTTTCCAGCGCGTGCAGGGCCACCGCATACCGGGCATTTTTGTGGGCGTACGGGATTTCGTTGCCCTTATCGTTTTTCATGCCCTTGTGCCACTCTCCGATATAGGTTTCGCCGCTGTCGGGGATTTCGCGGTCGATCATGCCCAGCCAGTAGGGTACGCCGTCGTTGATGAGCACATTCGAAAAAATCACCTCGCCCGGCTTGTCCAGCACGTCCCAAATTGTGGGATCGTCGCCCGAATTGACGTTTTGGATAATGCCGAAGATGCCCGATTCCGCGTTGGCCGCCATGCATTTGCCGCCGATTTCGCGGAAGTAAGCGATATCGTCGCCCAGAATCGTCTCGCCGGGCAGCATGGCCGTCGAGGTCTTGCCGCACGCGCTGGGGAACGCGCCCGCCAGGTAGGTTTTGCGGCCGTCGGGCCCAAAGACGCCTGACAGGAACATGTGTTCGGCCAGCCAACCTTCGCGGTCGGCCTTGCGGATGGTAAGGCGCAGGGCAAGTTTTTTCAGGCCCGCGGTATTGCCGGCGTATTGGGTGTTGACGCTGTAGACGGTGTCGGTCGTGTAGTCGATGTAGATGCGTTTGTTGTCAACGTCCTTGCTGGTCATGCGCTCGTCGAGTTCGCCGCTGGAATGGAGAATTGCGAAGAATTCCGCTTTCGGCCCAAGCCGTTTGAATTCTTCGTAGCCGAGCCGGTACAGCAGGTCGAGCGTATGGGAGACGTAAAACGAGTCCGTGCACTCGACGCACGGGATGCTGAACACTGAGTTGTTTGGCCCAAGCGTGAGGAAACGGACCACCATGATGCGGCCTTTCATACTGCCTTTCAAAAGGCCGCGCACCTCGCCGAGCCCTTCCTTCCGGCCGATCTGGTTGAGGGCCGCGCTGAGCTTGTCGTCTTCAGGCACAAGATACTTGGTGACGGTTCGGTCGCGCCCCTGGTCCTGCGGCCCGTCGTAGTGAATGGTGTGGCCGGGGATCGCCAAGGGGCGCTCTTCCCGAAGCTCGACCGCTTTTTCGCGCGTGATTCGGACGTCTTCCTCGGAATCTGTGCTGACCATGACGGTTGCCGGCTCGCACAGCTCCACGGCGTCGGCTATGAACGCGTGCAGCCGCTCGTTGTCGATTGCAGCCAGGCGCTGGTAGTTTTCCTGGTCCAGCCTCACCTTCAGTATTTCCAGAGAATGATTACTCATCTTTAACTCCCTTGTTTAAGGTCACCCTTCCGCCCGGGTCTATTCGGCCGGTGGCTCCGCTTCTTCCAACAGAAACTTAAGTATGGCATCGCCCGCAACCGGATCAATGCTGATCCGCGAGGCGGTAACCCGGCGCCCGGCAAGCTGCGCAACTTCCGCTTCCAACTCCTTGCTGACCGCTTCGTAGGCCGCCGACGACAACCGCTCGAGCAGTTCCCGCACTTCCCGGTCGCGAGCGCTCTCGCGTTCGGCCGGCGAAACTACCCGGTTCAGCGTCACCAGGATGTGCGCTTCGTGCAGGTCGACGTCGACCGACTCGGGATTGAGGCCCATCTTGTCCCGCTGGAATTGCGCCACCGTTTCACCTATACGATGCCGAATTTCCACGAGATTTTCCACCACTTTTTCCTTCTCATCCGGCCGGCGCCCGCGGCCCGGCCGATTACAAAAAAAGCCGGCAACCGCGCGTTGCAGTTACCGGCCCATCTTTTCAGCTAGTCGTACTCGACGACCCTCTGTCAATCTGCCTGTGTATTCAGTGTAGGAAATTCTCGCAGGCAATGTCAAATTTTAAATGCGACGCACAGGACGAATAGGGCGAATACAACGAATTGCAGTCAGAAACCGGGTTCGGTTTGGTTTCGAAATTCCGGGGACGCGTCGAGTGTGAAAAGGATGATTCGTTCGCCGCTTTTTGTGCTGACGTCGGTGTGGAGGCTCAAGACCTTGCGGCCGGTGATGTCCCGAACGAGTTTTTCCAGCGCGGCCCGGCCGCCTTCGAGCAGTTCGATACGCACCTGCTTCACCAGCGAGCGCCCCCGCGGGCTCGTATCGATACTGGCAAGGCTTTTTTCGGCCGGCGTAAGCACGCCTCGAAGCCTCACAAGCACCATTTCGTCGATGAGGTAAGTGCGCGTTTCCTCGGGGCCGCGGCCCATGTACTCCTGCTCGAACTTTACGATGGCCTGGGAAATTTCGGCCTCGATCTGGCCTTTGGTTCTCATGGGGCCGTATTGTGACGCATGGCGGAGAGGGAACTCAAGTTTGGAACAATATGGTTTTCTTTACTATAATGGACGGGCGTAAGGGTTGCGGGCCCGGAAACTTTTCTTTTTTGGCGTGATCTACGGAGGGGTTGTTTAACAATGTATATAGGTCGGATTGTCAGCGTAGCCAAAACGAAAGATGGGCGCCTCTGCGCCGCTTACCGTGTATCGAGCCGATCATTTCCCAACCGGATGGCGGTTGTTTCCGGAGAGAAAGTGAGCATTGTCCCAAAACCCGGCCACGAAACCGACGTCCAGCGCAACCCGTACATCGCGTATAACTGCGTCCGGCTGGTGGCGGGCGGCGAGGTGGCGGTCGTAACCAACGGCAGCCAGACGGACCCGATCGCCGAAAAAATCGCCGCGGGAACTCCGCCGCGCGACGCGCTGGCCACGGCATCGCTTTTGCTGGATTACGAGAAAGATCAGTACAACACGCCCCGGGTAAGCGCCGTGGCCGACCGCCGCGACGGTACGGGCTGGCTGGCCATTGTTCGGCATGACGGGCTTGAAGTCCGGCAGATGCCCCTGGAACCGGGGAAGTTTTTTTACGTGGCCACCTACGAGGAAAACCGGCTTGTGGACTCGCAAGGCGGCGCGTTCACCCCGTCGAGCGCAGAGGAAACCTGCGAGTTCATGCTGGGCGGCGGCATTTTTGCCGAGCGCGAAAATCCGGTGACGGCCGTGGCCGCCATGGCCGGCGACGGCGGGTTTGTACTTGCCGCAAAGGATGCACAAGCATGAGCGACGTGTACGTCAGTCCGTTTGTGGAACGTGTCGCCACGCGCGAGATGGCTGAGCTTTGGAGCGCGCAACGCAAGTTCTCGACGTGGCGCCGGTGCTGGATTGCGCTCGCCGAGGCCGAAAAAGAACTCGGCCTGAATATCACGGACGAGCAGCTCGATCAGATGCGGGCGCACGTCGACGCCATCGATTTCGAGGCCGCCGCAAGTTTTGAGCGGGAGATGCGCCACGACGTGATGGCGCACATCCACGCGTTCGGCCTGGCCGCGCCCGCCGCGCGGCCCATCATCCACCTCGGCGCGACAAGCTGCTACGTCGGCGATAACACCGACCTTATACTGATGCGCGACGCGCTCAAGATTGTTCTCGCGAAGGCGGTGAACGTCCTGGCCCGGCTGGCGGATTTTGCCGAGAAATGGCGCGGCCTGCCGGCGCTCGGTTTTACGCACTACCAGCCGGCCCAGGTGGTCACGCTCGGCAAGCGCACATGCCTCTGGGCGCAGGACATGCTGCTGGACATCGAGGATCTCGAGGCCGCGATAGAACGGCTGCGGTGCCGCGGCGTGAAAGGTACAACGGGCACGCAGGCGTCGTTCCTGGCCCTTTTCAAAGGCGACCACGAAAAGGTACGCCGGCTCGATCGGCTCGTGGCGGAGAAGCTGGGTTTTAAAGAATCTTACCCCGTGACCGGGCAAACGTATCCGCGGAAGGTCGACACGCACGTGTTGCGCGTCCTGGCCGGCATCGGAGAAAGTACGCACAAGTGGGCCACCGACATGCGCCTGCTCCAGAACCTCAAGGAGGTCGAGGAGCCGTTCGCGGCGAAACAGGTCGGCAGTAGCGCCATGGCCTACAAGCGCAACCCCATGCGGTGCGAGCGCGCCTGCGCCCTGGCCAGGCACCTGATGACGGCCCCGTTGCACTCCGAGTTCACCACTGCCGTGCAGTGGTTCGAACGGACGCTCGACGACTCCGCCATACGGCGGATCAGCCTGCCGGAAGCCTTTTTGGCCGCCGACGGAATTCTCAACCTCTACATGAACGTCATGGAAGATCCCGTGGTATATCCGAAAGTGATCGAACGGCGGCTGCGGGCGGAGTTGCCGTTCATGGCCACGGAGAATATCCTCATGGCCTGCGTCCGGCGCGGCGGAGACCGCCAGGAGGTGCACGAGGTAATCCGCCGTCATTCGCACGAGGCCGCGGCCCGCGTCAAGCAGGAAGGTCTGGACAACGACCTGCTCGACCGGCTGGCCGCCGATTCCGCCATCGGCATGTCGCGCGACGAGATAGACGCGATCCTGAAAATCGAAGACTTCGTCGGCCGTGCGCCGCAGCAGGTGGATGAGTTTTTGCAGGATTATGTCCGGCCGGCCCTCGACCGCCACCGGGATGCGCTCGGCGGCAAATCGGACGTGAGAGTGTAAATGGTCAAAGGCACGCACAAGATAGCCGCGGTCGTCAACCCGTATTCGGGCAACGGCCGGGCCGACCGCCAGTGGCCGGACATCGCCAGGATGATCGAAGACATGGTGGGCGATTTCACGTTCTTGCGCACCGAACGGCCCGGACATGCCACCGAGCTGGTGCGCCAGGCATTGAAGGAAGGGTGCGAGCGCATCATCAGCGTCGGCGGCGACGGAACCCACCACGAGGTTATCAACGGCTTCTTCGAAGGCCTGCTCCCCATTAACCCGCGCGCGGCCATGGCCATCATGCCGCTGGGAACCGGGTCCGACCTCGCCCGAACACTCCGCATGCCGAAAGGAAGGGCCGCCATTCCCCACCTGGTGGGCGACCGGGTGGTGGCGGCGGATTTGGGCCGCGTCACATTCACGTTGCCGGACGGATCGGGCCAAAGCTTCCTTTATTTCATCAACACTTGCCACGTGGGGATGGGCGGCGCGGTCGTCGAGCGAGTCAACCGGACCACGAAGAAGTACGGCGGGCTGTTCTCGTACCTGTGGGGCACGCTGGCGACTCTGGCGACGTACGAGCCGCCGTTTCTGGAAATCGAAATCGACGGCTACCAGCTCGACCAGGTGTGCCGCGACGTCATCATTGCCAAAGGCCAGTACGACGGCGGCGGCATGCATGTCGCGCCGAATGCGCAAATCGACGACGGGGTGTTTGACGTGTACGTGCTGGGCAACATCAGCCGCACGTTCTGCCTCACCCACCTGCCCGCCATTTACCGCGGCCGGCTCGGCGATTTTCCCGACAAGATCAAGTACTTCCCCGCCTCGCGCATCACGATCCGCAGCGACGTGCCCGTGCTCATCAACCTCGACGGCGAACAGCCCGGCCAGTTGCCCGCCGCCATCGAGGTCATGCCGAAAGCCCTCAACATCGTCACCGCAAGCCCCCTCCACGAAGCCGCCGAAGAAGAAACCCGCGCCGCCAGAAAAGAGCTCGCACAAAAAGAACTCGAAGAAGCCAAAGCCGAACAAGAAAAAGAAATCGAACCTGAAGCCGATTAACATTCGTTATTCATAACGTTCGGTGGAGTCGCGCTCCCGCGCGACTTCAAGCAAATCGCGCGCGGCCGCCATTAAGGGCAGATTTGATAGAAGGAAGGTTGAGATAATGCCGAAGATTGTTTTTTTGGGTACGGGCAGCACTGTTTTTGCGAAGAACGTGCTGGGGGACTGCCTGAATGTTCCGTGTTTGCGGGATTCGGAGATTGCACTTGTCGACATCGACGCGGACCGCCTTCACGTGTCGGAGGTGATGCTTGAAAACATCAACCGCACCCTCGGCGCGTCGGCCCGAATCAGTTCCCACCTCGCCGACGATGCGGAGACAGCGCTTCAGGGTGCGGATTACGTGGTGAACGCCATTCAGGTCGGCGGGTATGAGCCTTCGACCGTTATTGATTTCGAGATTCCCAAGAAGTACGGGCTGCGGCAAACCATTGGTGATACGCTGGGCATCGGGGGCATCTTTCGGGCGCTTCGGACGGTCCCCGTCATGCTCGACTACTGCCGCCTTATCGAGCGCGTGGCGCCGGGAGCGTGGCTGCTGAATTACGCCAACCCCATGGCCATGCTGACGGGCGCGATTCTGAAGGCAACCGGCGTCAAGACCGTCGGGCTGTGCCACAGCGTTCAGGCATGCGCCCCGCATCTTTGCTGGGAGCTCGGCCTGCCCGACGACAACCTTCAGTGGAAGATCGCCGGCATCAACCATCAGGGCTGGCTGCTGGAGATCTCGCGCAACGGCGAAAATCTCTACCCGGAGATACGCCGCCGCACGCAGCTTGAAGAATATCGCCATAAAGATGCGGTGCGGTTCGAGTTGATGAAGCGGTTCGGTTACTACGTCACCGAATCGAGCGAGCACACCGCCGAGTACGTGCCATGGTTTATCAAATCGCGCGCGCCCGAGCTTATCGAGCGGTTCCATATCCCGCTTGACGAGTATCCGGCGCGGTGCATCAGCCAGATCAAGGGCTGGGATGGGCTGCGCGAGTTCCTCCTCTCGGACAACCCCCTCGAACACGAGCGAACCGACGAATATGCCTCGTACATCATCGAGGCAATGGAGACGGGCGTCCTATTCACGTTTGGCGGCAACGTTTTGAATGCGGGCCTGATCCCGAACCTGCCGCAGGGGGCGTGCGTCGAGGTGATGTGCGTGGCGGATCGCTCCGGCGTGACGCCCACCTATGCGGGGCCGCTGCCGGCGCAGTGCGCCGCGCTCACCCGCACAAACATCAACGTGCACGAGCTGGCCGTCGAGGCCGCGCTAACCGGCAACCGCGAGCGCATCTACCAGGCCGCCATGCTCGACCCGCACACCGCCGCGGAACTGGCCATCGACGAAATCGTGAACCTTTGCGACGAGATGATCGAGGCGCACAAAGACTACCTGCCTGCGTTCAACGGAAACTGATTAGCATTACGCGCGGGCCACGTACCGTATCGTCTCTTCAAGCTCATAGGCTGGACGATAGTCAAACGCCTCTTCGGCCTTTTGGAGGGCTATATCCCAGGAGACGCCGTCTTCAGGATCAGGCTGTCCGCTGAGGCTAATGGTGGAACTGGAATTCAACATTGCCGCGCACTCTCGCGCAAGTTCAAGATTAGATACGGACGAACCACCGGATAGATTGAAGACGCCAGATGCTTCCGCCCCGATACAGAGTTCGACGGCGCGGGCAATGTCGCGGATGTCCGTGTAGGTTTGCCGCCTGCTGCCGTCGCCATTAATGGAGATCGGCTTGTTCTGGCACGCGTTCTTAAGAATGATGGGCAGCAAGCGGTTCTGAGGCATCTCGGGCCCGACGGGAGCTGTCAGCCTGAAGGACGCGGCGGGACTGCCCCGGCGGCCGTATATGTCCATAAGCCTTTCGCCGAACAGCTTCGTAGCGCTGTAGTGGCTGGGAGGGTCGAGCGGGTGGTCCTCGGTAACCGGCGTTTGCCTTGGTTTGCCGATTACGGAAATGCTGGACATGAACACGACGCCACTGCCCCATTTTTCCGCCATCGACAGCACTTGTTGCGTGCCCAGGCAATTTGTCAGGACCACGTCCGGGTTGCCCGGCGTCATATCGCAGTTTGCGGCGCAGTGCACGATGTACCGGCACGCAGGCACGTCATGAACTGCGTCAAGAAAATCATTCGAGCCCAGACAAGCTTGAACCTGCTCTACCCCGTCGGGCGCAAATTCTAACCGACCGCGGCTCAAGCCGACGACCTCGTGTCCTCGCCGCGCCAGATGAGCTACGACTTCCCGGCCAACAAGGCCCGTATGCCCGGTAACCAGTATCTTCATTCCCTGTTCTTTCCGATATCGCCGAACGTATTGATGCCGAGATTGAAACGGGTGGGACTCTCGACGCAGGCGCCAGGAGAAAACTCCTGCAGGACATGCGGTTCCACGTACAGCTCGTTCCAGTAGCGCAACATGAGGCCGCTGGTAAGCCGGGGAAGATCTTGGGCTGGCTCGTCAAGCACATAATGGCGAAGCGCCGCCTCCACCTCGTTGAACCCGAAGTATGCCCGCACGGGCGTGGTGCCCGAGAATCGCACGTTGATCTCGAAGCAGCAGGGACGGCCGTCGAGCATGCGGAACTGAAGATTGCAAGGCCCTGCTGGTTTGAGGGTCCGCGTAATGGCTGCCGCCGCGTCGGCAACCTCGGGAAAGGCGCCGATTTCGGCGCATACGGTCGTTCCCTCGTGCAACTCCCGGCGCATTACGATGACGCCGCGGACCTCGCCGGCTTTGTCCACGAAACAGCCGGCGGTAAACTCTTCATCGTCGTTTCCAACCACCCGCTGGACGATATAGCCGGGTTTTCGGGCGACGTAATTCAGGTCGTCCTTGTTCTCGATCCGCACGTGGCCTCGGCATCCACCCCCGCGTCTTGGTTTTGCAATGAGAGGAAACCCGTAAGCCTTGCCCAATTCGCCAAGACTCTCCGGGTCTTCCGAAGCGCTGAATGCAGGGGAGCAGAACCCATGCCGGGCAAGCCACTGGCTTGTCAGAAGCTTGTCATCGCCCACCTCAAGGACGGCGGGGTTGCTGACTATACATACGGCGCCAGTTTCGGTTTTGATTCGTTCGGCGTTTTCGGCAAGTACAGGCAGAATCGGTTCGGCGCCGGTGAGTACAGCGTTAACCTCATGTTCCCGGCATGCGGCAAGCAACCACTCGATAAACCCCGGTTCGCGGGCCCAGGGCGAAATCAGGGCTTTGTCGACCGTATAGAGTCCCATCTTGCGGGGGCCGATATCGGCGCCAATCACCTTGCAGCGCAGGGAGGAGCGCGACAACGCTTTCAGAATACCTTGGCTTACGTTGCCACCGACAGCGAGTACCAGCAGGTTGAGGTCGCTATGCGGCAAACCCCCGTCTTTCATTCAATGACTTCCCGGACAACATAGTAGGGCTTGTTCTGGACTTCGATAAAGATGCGGCTTACGTATTCGCACACCAGCCCCATGGCCACCATCTGAATGCCGGCAAAGAAGAAGAAAAGCGCCGTTACCGAAGCCAGGTCGCTGTAGTGGCCCAGGGTAATGCGCATATACACGAGCCTCAAGCTCATGAGAAAGCCGATCAGCGAAAAGAATATGCCAAGCATGCCCACAAGTTTGACGGGCGTTGTGGTGACACTGGCCAGCATGTCGAAGTTCAGGTGCAACAGCTTCCACAGGCTGTACTTGCTCTTGCCGGCCCCGCGCGCGCGATGACTGACCTCGACTTCCGCCATCTTCGCCCCGAGCCAGACCACTTCCGCGGGCACGTAGCGGGAGTGGTGCGTCAAATCCACCAACCGGTCCACGACGGGACGGCGAAACGCTTTGAGGCCGCAGCCCAAGTCGCGCATTTTACTCTTGATGGCGCGGGAAACGACGAAGTTCAGTATCTTCGAAGCGGTTTTCCTGAACAAGTTGTCCTGGCGCATCTGGCGCCATCCCTGCACCACATCGTATCCTTCTTCAAGCTTGTTGACGACCTTGGGTATATCTTCGGGGGGATTCTGGAGGTCGGCGTCGATCATGACGACAACTTCCCCGCGCGAATTGGCCAGACCGGCGTAGACCGCGGGGTTTTGGCCGAAGTTGCGCATCAGCCGTACAATTCGGAGCCGCGGTTCCTTCTCGCGATGCTTCAACAATAGCTCAACCGTTCCGTCGGTGCTGCCGTCGTCAACCGCAACAACTTCAAACGGACGCCCCATCGCGCGCAATGTTACAAGACAACGGTCCATCAACTCGTCGATGTTAGGCGCTTCGTTGTAAACGGGTATCACAACCGATATGTAAGGAGCAGTTTCGGTCATACAGACTCTCATTGAATTTGCCGGGCCACCGGCCTTAGTCTAGGGAAAACCCGGGGGGCATACAAGAAAGCCCTCTGGAAATCATCCCGCTGAGCCTTCATATAAACGGCTTTGCGCTTTGAAACCGCCTTCGGCGAAACCGGCCTGGCTGGACCGGCCAGAGCCTTAGAGCTAAGCCAGCGCCACAAAGATGCTTTAGTTTCCAGCCGGCGGCAGGTCGTAGCCCGGCTGAAGCTCAGGCTCGCCTTGCTGCACGCGTTTCATGTGCTCGATCGTTTCGGGGCGGACGTCTTTCCGGGTAAGCTTCCCGCCTTCCTCGGCCGGCTCGCGGGAAGAATCCTTCAGGACGTAGAAAAACTTGGTGCCCGGCCCTTCGTTCAAGGTGAGCGTGCCGCTCACGATGACGGGTTCTCTGACGATGTCCGTAGTCTTGCCCTCGGCCATCTGGACGAGCATCACGTCACGCATCGGCGGCGATTCGCAAAAGTAGCACTCGATCGGCAGCCGCAACAGTATGAATTCGTCGGTGCCCCGGAAATTGTACAGCGGCACCATAAAACCGATCAGGTTAATCGTGGTATCGCGCATTTCGAGCAACTGCTCGGCAAACTTCGGGCCGGTGCGTTTGGTGCCTTTTGTTTCGCGCAGCAAGTCCCAGTGCAGCACCGTGATCCCCTGGGTTTCGTGGTCGCTTTCATATTTGGCGCGAAGCTCACCGTAGAAGTCGGCCAGCGTCCCACGTTGCATGTAGCCATTGAAAAAGACGACTCCGCCCAAGATGACGGCCACACCCAATACGGTTCCGAGTTCACGAACTGCGCGTTTTCGCACAAACATACTCCTGATTCCAAGGCCTTAGATTACCCGGCCCGCCTACAATTCCGCAAGATCGCGCGCCACGTCGGTCCGGTAAGCCTGCCAAGCGGGCACTATACCCGCAAGCATTCCGACAAGCGCGACAACCGAAAATGCCGCCGACTGTTCCGAAGTCAACATCCCAAAAACATCTATCGCAAGCCCGTAATGGCGGGCCAGGTACAAGCCGATGCCCCAGGAAGCTATGTTACCCAGAAACCATCCGGCCGCAACACCTAAAACGGTCACTATAAAAGCCTCGATCAGCACCGAACCCACAATCTCGTAAGCCGACGCCCCCAGCGCCCGCATCACCGCCAAATCGCGGCGCCGCTGGAGAATCGAAAGGTAAAGGCCTATTAATATGGATATGGCCGAAATCACCACCACCAGGTACCCTACCGATAACAGCACGCTTTTCGCCGTTCCCAACACGCTGTCATACAAGTCCCTGATTTGGCTGACGGGGATGGTGGCCATCGCATTGTACTCGTCATTCACGTAATCCACGAATTGAAAGCGCAACGCCGGCGTGTCAAGCGACACCAGGATGGCCGTTATCTCGAGATCCTCTTTGGCGTGGCCTTCTCCGGCATGGGCCTCGCCCCCCTCGTGGGCGTGTGCCGCATGTTCCTCGTGTTCTTCTCCATGGCCCGCGTGCCCGCTGCCAACCACGACGCCTTCGTGGGCGTGGCCGTGCACGTCCCAAACCGAAGCCAGGTCGCAAAATACGGCCCGGTCGTTGGGGCTGCCCGACGGCTCGAGGATGCCCACCACCGTGTACGGATGCTCGTGATGGTCTTCGCGCAACCCTTCAGGCAGTTCGGCAAAACCATGCGTGCCAATGAACAAATCGCCCAAATGAAGGTCTTCCAGGCGCGCTACCGTACTGCCCACAACCGCTTCCAACGGCTTTTCAAACAGCCGGCCCTCGGCAAGCGAGAACGGCCGCTTTTCCTCTCCACTGGTCGGGCTGACCCAGGTATAGTCGAAGAGGTCGCGGGTTGTGCCAACAATACGGAACCCGCGGAACGTGTCGCCCATGCTTACGGGGAACGCCGCGGCAACGTCTTCCTCTTTGAGAATTCTCTCATAGTCGCTCAACTTGATGTTGCCGGTCGGGCGGTCCATGAAGTACAGCGCGCTCAACACGAGTTGCAGTTCGCTGCCTTTTGCCCCGACCACGATATCGAACGATTGTCCCTCTTCTTCGAACCGCTTGCGGGTTTCCTCGCGGAGCGTCAGCACGGCAAAGATGAGTCCCACGCCAAGAGCTACGGACAGTATTGTAAGGACCGAGGTGAATTTCCGGTTCCAGATGTATCCCCACGCGATGTGCCAAAGGCTCATGACTGCACCTCCCGCACAAGATCGCTGCAATCAAACTGGGTTTGGCACAACCCCGCCAGCTCCTTGGCGTGCGTCACCAGCAGCAGCGTTACCTGTTCTTCGCTGCAAAGTTCCAGCAGCAGTTCCATCACCTTTTCGGACGCCCGCGGGTCCAGGCTGCCGGTAGGCTCGTCGGCCACCACGATCTTCTGTTTATTTGCCAGCGCCCGGGCGATGGCCACCCGCTGGCGCTCGCCCACGCTCAGCGCGGCCGGCTTATTGTGCAGCCGGTGGCCCAGGCCAACCCGCTCGAGCAGGTGCGTCGCCCGGCTTTTCCATTCCGAAGACGGGACGGTGTCGCTGAACCGCATGCCAATCAGGACGTTTTGCAACGCCGAAAACGGCGCAAGCAGGTTGAACGTCTGGAAGACGAACCCGAACCGCTCGCCCCGGAAACGGTCGAGCTTGCCTTCGCTCAACTTCACCGTGTCCACCCCATCTACCCGTATCGTGCCCTCGTCCGGACGAAGCAGGCCCGAAATCAGGTTGAGCATCGTGCTCTTTCCGCAACCGCTCGGACCCCAAAGCGCCATCTGCGCCCCGGCCGGCGCCTCAAATTCCTCGCAGCAGAATTCCACCCCCGGCCCGAGCCGGCGGCGGCAATGCTCCATCTTTACCATTGCTACTCCTTATATAGCTCGCACGGCGAGGCAACGCCTCGTAGACCGAGCACACAACAATATGCAGATTACCAGACACGCACGAGCCCTGTCCAATCGCTATTCCGCGACACAACAAGCCCAAGTCCTTGCTCCTTACACAGTTGAAAGTTGGCCGTTGACGGTTAACCGTTGACAGTTTGCGCATAGCCTGCCTGCCAATCCAGTCGTTAACCGTCAACGGCCAACGGTCAACGGCCAGCTTTCACTGACCCATCTGCTTATCTTGTGCCTTTTTAATCACTTGCAACTACTTCTTGTACACCGCTTGCAATTCTTTGGCCATAAGAGTATGATGGGCGATTGTTGTTCTGAAGCTTTTTCGGCTTTTTGCGGAACACAACCTTGAGGTGGGTATGGTTGAGGAATTGTCAAGGGCTGAGAGGCTGGCTGTAGAGCGGCATCGCATCCGGCTTTCGGCGGACGGCGGCTGCGAGCTCAGCTTCGATGATGCGCTTGCCGATTGGATGGAGAATTATTCGGCGAAGTGGCGCCAGGAACGTCACGTCCGGATGCTCGCCATGGAACGCGAGGAAATCATGCGCCACAAGTGGATCGAGTCCGAAAAGGGCAACCACGACGTCGGTTCCGAGGCGGTATTCGACTGGATCCGCAAGTATGCGGCCATCTGGCGCAAGTGGTTCGAAGAAGAATACGACGGCCACGAAGCCTGAGGAAGATCAACCGTTCCCCTGTTTTTTGTCTTTCCCAGATTATTCTCTCCCCTCCCCGATTCGCCAGATTCTAAACCCCTTATTCCACCGCCGGCGTTCCAGCATTGGTTGCGGCCTCTGCCCGCGCCAGTTCCCCTTCGTGGCATTCTTTTCATTCGCCTCGCTGCCTGCTGATAATCTGCGAGAGAACCAAAACTTGTACCTGCATGCTCTGAACTGAGAAAAACCGGCATTTGCCTGCGTGATGGCACGAACAATCCTTTCAACAGAAGTTCTGTTCAGATCACATAAAACACGCCGTAACAATAACTTAAGAAAACCCCGAGAAAACACAAAATATCACTTGACAGGCAATGCAATTTGTTTTATGATGGCTGCTGGACGGGGAGGAGGGCTCAGAGGAGCTGCTCCAAACTTATCCCCATCCAGCTGGAGCTGTTGTAGCAAGTTGAAGAAGGAGTACAGCGGTGATGGCGTCAGTACAGGCGCTGGAACCGTTGCGCTATATGCACTCTTGATACCCATCGCCATGTGGGGGAAGGGTGAAGAACAAGGCAACGGTCGCTACGAGGCAAATTGGTGCGGTTGTAAACTAATGAGGGAGGAAGCACTTCTATGAAAAAGACATTGGTATTAGGAATGGTAACGGTTCTGGGGCTGGCTATGTCAGCTTCGGCGCTGCCGCCGGTAGAGCTGGATGGGTCGTGCGCCTACGTCGACACCCTGACAACAGAGTACGTTGGGTTCATGGAGGTAATCGATAGCGGTCTCGACGCCACCCAGACGGATTTTGAATCCGTAGGTATTGTCGGAGATGACGTTGTATTTAACGCGGGGCTGCCCGACGTGCTCAAACTTTCACTTCTTGGCGCGGCTATGTGCGCCGACAGTGCGCTGGCCGACGACTACACAGCAAACTATAATCAGTTTCTTGACGACTTCGTTGCTGATTTGGATGCTCTAGCTGCGTACGGCTCAGACGCTCAGGCGGCCATCCTGGCCGGTGGCACAGCCGTTGCGACTATGTTCCCTGGCGGGGCGGATCCGGCTGACTTGATGGCTTTTATGGCAGGCATTAGCGTACCTGCGGAACTCCAACCTTTGATCTACGCGATGTGCACCGACGTCACCATGACGGTGACGATACCGGGCACGGATTTCCCCGCTTACTTGCCGGCTCTTTGCGTCGGCATTGCCGAAATCCTTGAAGAAGACGTCGCTACCGGCGACGACAGTGTCTACGGGTACGCGATGGGATTGCGTTGGCTGTATGGCAACGCGCTTACGGGGATACTTTCGGTGAGTACGACATCACAGTACACACTGACCGCCTTCATGGATGCTGCGTTGTTTGGCGACTTCCGCGACTATTCCGATATGTTTGCCCAGCTGGATCAAGTGTTTCAGGTAGTTGCCGGCTACGCGCAGACTCTGTCGCTTCCTGAGGCAGCTCCACTTGCCACCGCGGCAGGCACGTTTGCCACCGGCAAGGCTCTTATTGACGCCATTGCGCTTCCGGCATTGCCAATTCTCGGCGTTACAGTAAAAGCGCCGGAAGATGAACCGTTCGGCAACCAGGGCGACTACGACGGCGACGGCGTAAGCAACCTCGACACCTACAATGGGCTTGTTGGCGCCGGCGCTGGTACTGCCGAAGACTTTGTTGAGGCCGCTTCGGGCGCGAACCCGTGGTATCCGGGCAACCCGCTGATGCCGGCAGCCGGTCTTGTCGGACTTGCTGCGCTGGTTGGCGTGTTTGCGGCCGGTGGCGCATTTATCCTGCGCAAGAAATAAGAACCATCTGAATTTGCAACTGCTGCGGGCGGCCTACGGGTCGCCCGCGTTTTTTACCCGGCCAACCAAACACAGACAGTTCGTTTTCTTGAGGCGCGTTCCATGTTCCAACGTTTTCAGTCCTACACGTTCCTTCTCTTATCGCTTGTACCCGTTTCGGCTGTTGCCCTTCCGCATGCTCACCCGCTAAACGCCGGCAACTACGGCGGCAACCGAACATGCGCCGATGCTTTTAACGGGGCACACGCCTTACCTGCTGCAGGCATAATCGGCCTGGCCGCTCTTACCGCCGTAATCGCATTAGCCGGCGCCCTAATCCTCTTCAAAAAACCGCGCAAATAACCGCGGCCCGATTGCGGCCTTGGGCTTGGAATTTGGAGGATTGTCCGGTTGCGTGATACCATTTCTTTGCTGTGTGTTGCTATCTTATTCAAGCATCGAGTTTTACGTTTCGGCGGGTTTTGCCCGCCGTAGTCTTGCTTTCATTTTTGTTGGCGGCGTGCTCGCAAGACGCCGCGTTGCCCGTCAAGGGCGATTCCCCTTCACCCGAAGCCGTTGCAGACAAGATCCGTCCAGCGCTCGACCCGCTCATGCGCCTGGCACAGGCGCCCCCGCAGGACAACGGCAACTTCACCTACGTCGACCCCGACGTTTGCAACAGCATCAGGGCGGAGATCAGAAAAGCAAAATCCGACTACTCCGATAGCGAAAACGGCAAGGCCGCACTCGACCGCATCGCCAGCGAGCTCGAGAACTTCATCAAACGCATGCGCGACGAAGACAGGTGGGGCGCCGTACTTTGCGCCATCGACGTGCACGAAGAACTCAAGCCGGGCATGCACCTGATGCGCCTTTTGCGCAAACGCGCCGCTTTCCATGCCATGCGGCCCCATGTTGTAGTCAAAGGCTTTTTCGACGATAATGATCATAATGAACTGTACGTGTTCTTGCAGGTAACCCTGAAAAAGGGCTACCAACCATGGCCGGCCAGATTGGTCGATGATGTGCAAAGCGCTGGTGAAAGCGGCGGCGAAGAGGAACCGGATGCCGAAGCGTCCGCACCGGCCGCATCGGGCCGGCCTTTGGAACGCGACGAGACTCATATGGTGCAGGTGCGCGTGAACGAGGAGTTTTACGGGCTTCGGCTTGTTGAGGTTGTCGGCAACAGGCGGGGCGTCGTGCTGGAGTATCTGGCGGACCCGGGACATCTTTTCCGGGTGATGATGCCGGCGCGTAAATCGCGCCGTCCGCGCCAGGAAGTGGTTGGCAAAAACTGAGGAAACTTCAATGAAACAAACGGTTATACTAATGACCTTGCTGGCGTTTCTGCTCTTGGCGGGTTGCGAAAAAAAGGAAGAGCTCCCCGAAAAGCCGGTCGAACAAGAAAAGACTCCTGAACAGATTGTCGAGTTGATTGCAAGAGACCTGGCGCCGCTGTCCGGGGCCTTCAGCGGCGGTTGGCTTACAAACGACGACAAAGACAAAATAGTCTCGAAGCTGCGCACCCACAAAGCCACCTATCAATCCAAGGAAAACGGCGTCATAGCGCTTGAACGTATCACGGCGGAGGTGGAGAAGGCTGTTCGCATGGCGCGAGACGAAGAACGGTGGCGGCTGGTGATAAATTGCCTGGAAATTTACGATGTGCTCCAGCCGGGTTCGACGAAGTTTCAGCGCATCGCAAAACTGGCCGACCTCCAGTTGAAAAAACCGAAAGTTAAGTTAAAAGGCTTTTTCCGCGATATTGACAGCAACGATCAGTTCTATGCGTTTGTGGACATTAACGACCCCGAGAGCGGCAAGACCTACAGCGAGCAGATGCGGGTTGGCGAGGAGAAACACGGCATCCGGCTCCACCGCATCATCGGAAACCAACAGGGCGTCGAGTTCGAGTACATGGCCATCCCGGGCGATTATTTTGAGGTAATGAAGAAATAGAGCACCAAAGCCTGATGGATCAGACAACTTTTCAACCCATGCCGGACCGCCAATTCCGGATTGCCGTAGTTTTGCTGATAGCGCTTGCGGCCTTGCTCGCCTACGCCAACACATTCACGGGCGAGTTTGTCTGGGACGACGTCTCGTCGATCCTTTTGCACGAGCACGTTCAGGACACCTCCAAGTTCTTTCAGCTGTTCCGCGAAGACCAGCATGCGTTCGGACGCGGCCAGGGCAATTTCTACCGGCCGCTGGTCGCGGCGTCGTTCATGCTAGATTACGCGCTCAGCAAACCCGCCGAAGGCGCCGAACTGAGCCCGTTTATTTTCCACGCCACTAACCTGTTCTGGCATGCCGCAGCCGCAGTGTTGCTTTTCGCGCTGCTGGCGCGTTTGGGCGCGCCCAGAGCCGTTCAGGTTCTGGCGCCGATGCTTTACGTGCTTCACCCGCTGCACACGGAGGCCGTTGCATATATGAGCGGCCGTGCGGACATGATGTCGGCCGCGTTCATGTACGGCGGATTATGGCTGGCCGTGGGCGAACCGCGCCGCTGGCCGGGCCGGGTGGCGCAAGTGCTGCTGGTGGCTGTCTGCTTCACAGGCGGGCTGTTGAGCAAAGAATCGGCTTTCATCTTTCCGGTGCTCGCGGGCCTGCTGATCTTCCGGCCGGTTGACGGCAGCGTCAAGAGGTGGCCCGTTTACGCGCGGCGCTCGGCGCCTTTCCTCGCATCGCTGGCGGTCCTGGCGGTTTACGGTGTTCTGCGTACAACGGTTCTTCATTTCGGCTCGCAGGCGGCGCCGGACACCGCCCTGGGCCGCCGCATTGTCGAAATGCTGCAAGCCTACGCGCTTTACGCGCGGCTGCTGATTGTACCCACGGGGCTGCACATGGAACGGACGCTTGAGGGCGTCGGGGCGTTAACGGCACTGGCGGGCGCGCTGCTGCTGGCGGGCACCGTGGTTCTGGCGGTGCTGGCGTGGCGGCGCGGCCATGCCCGGGCCGGCCTCGGCCTGGTATGGTTCCTCGTAACATGGCTGCCGATTTCCGGCATCTTCCCGCTCAACGCGCCGATGGCCGAACATTGGATGTACGTGCCCATGGCCGGCCTGATTTGGGCGGCAACCGAGCTGCTCTGCATGCTCGCCCGGCAACCGAAAGCCCGCTACGGACTGGCCGCAGCCGCGTGTGCGCTCGCGCTGGCATTCCTGGGCCTGACGATCGAGCGAAACCGCGATTGGCACGACAACGAAGCCATTTTCCTGGCCACGCTCGAACAGAACCCCCACTCCACGCGCGTGCAGTACAACCTGGCCGTCACTTACGAAGACCTGATGGACAACCCGTCCGCCGCCCGCCGCCATTACGAAGCCGTCATAGATACGTACAAAGAGAAGAAGCGCGCCATGCTTGGCGGCGGCCAGGAATCTTTCTACGACGAGGAGTTGGAATCCCATCTTTCGCTGGGCCGCATTTACGCCGACAGGCGCCAGTTCAACCAAGCAGCCGAACATTTCGGCGCCGTCATGCGCATCGAACCCAACGCAGCCAACCGGGCCTTGCGCGCCACGGCCGCTTTCGGCCTGGGACGTTGTTATATGGCCACGGGCGACATGAACAGGGCCACGGAATTGTTTAAACAGGCGGCGACGGGCAGGCCCGACCTCAAACCCGAGATCGAGCGCGTGCTGTCCGGGCAGTCTTAGGGAGAACCGCAAGGCGGCAAAATGCCGCTTCTACACCTTGGAAGGAGACACTCGAACATGTTGAGGCACCGGTTGATCCATCCCGAAATTATCGAAGCGCTGGCCGCGGCCGGCCATGGGGCAAAAGTTTTAATCGCCGACGCAAATTACCCTGCCAGCACCCAACTTGGAGACAACGCCGCCGTCGTCTACCTGAACCTGGCCCCGGGCGTCCCCACCGCTACCGAAGTGCTTGAGGTGCTCTTGACCGCCATACCGGTCGAGGACGCCGCCGTCATGGAGCCGGATGAAGGCCCGGAGCCGGATATCTTCGACGAGTTTCGGAAATTGCTGCCCGAGGACATTCCGCTGTCCATGTTCAGCCGTTTCGAGTTTTATGAAGAGGCCAATGAGCCCGACACCTGTCTCCAGATTGTCACGGGAGAACAGCGGCTTTATGCCAACATACTTTTGACAATAGGAGTTGTTTCGTCGTTGGATTGAGAAATCAGTATACGGAAAGGCGGTATTAATCGCAGAATTAAGACTATACGTGAAGGCTTATCGAACACGGCGCCGCCGCGGTCCGGAAGTTTTAAGTACTTTGTGCTGCAAGAACTTGTGAGATAAGGTATCGTTGTATTGTTGTGAATTTCAGAGGCGGTTGATTCTTGACAGGGTATGTATGCCGTGCTAGAATGACCGTGTGAAAAAGTACGCCGCGGCTCAAGCGGCGCAATTTCTACCTACGGAGGTCGGGTTACATGGCCAATGATGAAATGGACAACGGCAGTTCTGTCCCTGAAGAAGAATCGAAACAAGGGGACGAATCGGGTGGTCTCGGGAACCTTCCTCCGCTGAGCGACTTCGACTCTGGGGAAGTTACTGAAGAGATGGCTTCAGACAGTGGGCTGCCGCCCTTATCGTCGTTCGATTCCGATCCGGACAAGGAAGAACCGCAGTCGCAAGACAGCGCCGATACCGGCGACACCGGTGATTTGGACGGCCTGCCGTCTCTCGACGAGATAAACGTGGAGACTCCGAAACCCGCGGGCGGCAACGTCAAACCCGCCCCGCCGGGTTACGAGGAGTTCAACACGCCGCAAGGGGCTGCACAGGGTGCAGACGCACAGGGTGCAGACGCACAGGGCGCAGATGCGCAAGGTGCAGACGCACAGGGCGCCCCGGCGCAGGAGAGCCCCCCGCAGGATGCGGCCGGCCAAGAACCAGGAGGCCAGCAGCAGGAAAACACCAGTTTCCAGGACCTTTCGGCGGACAGCGATTTCTCGCCCGCAACACCACAGGTAGGCCCAGGGCCGGACAGCGACATGGACACGCCGATGCTCGACAGCGCGTTCGGCGGCGGCGAAGGCGGTGGCGGCTTCTCGCCCACTTTTGAAACGCCCGCGCCCACACAGGCCATGGAGACTCCGCTCTTCGGCGAAACACCCAAACCGCCGGCCGATACGCCTGAACCGGCGTTCGACGAAGGCGCCTTCTCACCGGGCGGTGGGTTCGATGTGGGCACGCCCATGCCCGACTTCTCGCCCGACACGGCGGCGCCCGTACCCCAGGCAACGCCGGCGGAAGCCGGGAAAGCACCGGGCAAAGCAAAGAAAGGCAAGAAGAAGCTTAGCTTGCCCTCTGGCAATCTGACGGTAATCGGCATCATCGTGGGGGCCCTGATTGTCGGGCTCCTTGCCGGCCCGTACGTCAGCAATATGGTCACGGTTTTGCCCAATCCGCTGAAGTCGGTGGTGAGCGAACAACAAGAGCAAATCGACCAGCTGACCAGCCAGAACAAGCGGCTCATGGCATCGCAAACTGAAGAGGGCAAGCCCGCCGTAAGTCAGGACATGATCGACGAGTTGCTCGACCAAAAAGAACAGTTGGACGCCAGCATCAAGGAGCTGACCGCACAGGAAACAGAGGCGCGTGCCGAATACGAGCAGACCGCACAGCAGTTGGACAGCGTACGGGCCGATCTCGAAGCGCAAAATGAAGAATTCGTTACTGCCCAGGAAGCGTATGAGAACCTCAAGAACGAGATGGCCATTGTGCAGGCGCGCAAGATGGGCGTGGCGGCCGAGGTCGAACAGCTGACCGACATGGTGGGCAAGCTCGACGAAGCCAACCAGCGCAGCCGCGCCACGAAAGACACCCTCGAACACAGCATCGAACGGATGGCGGTGCAGATTCGCGAAGGCCTGCCCCTGACGCCGGAGAAATACTCGCGTTCGGCCCGGCTCGCAGCCGTGCAGGAGTTGAAGGAGCGCGTGGCGGAGGCGAAGTGGGTTACGCCCGCGCTGCTGGATACGTACACCACGCTGTACAACCGCGAGCTTGAAATTGCGGAGGTAACCGCTTATTTCTTCGCCAAAATCCCCGTTACGAGCAACCTCGGCGATATGAGGCAAAAGTGGGCCGAGTGCCTGATGAAAGGCAACAACGAGGTGCTGTACCGCACGCTTGACGGCAAGAACGTCGGCGTTTACGCAAAGGTCGAAAACGGCGGCGGCCAGGAAAGCTACAGCTTCGTTGAAGACCTGCCAGAACCCGTGCAGAAAAGCGTCGAACAGGAAGTCATGGCGTTCCGTTCAGAGGGGTTTGAAGAACAACTCAACACGCTCGCGGAAAAACAAGAGCTGATCGACGGACCCGAGACTCCCTTCCAGCGAATATTCAATTCGTTGAACTGACAGCCGAATCAACCTCGAAACACGAGCCGCGCTTCATGCGAAGCGCGGCTTTTTCATGCCAATGGAAAAGAATCTTCAGCCCGCGTTGACTTTGCATCAGGCTGGCAAGTATCATCCCATCGAGGTGGAATGGTACAAAACCCGGCCGCCCGATCCAGCAGCGATTCTCATCAAGCCCGGCAGTCAAATGCAACGAAAAACATGGGAGTAAACGCAAGTGAAACTGACCATCATCGGCGCGGCAAGCTCATATACGCCCGAACTTATCGACGGACTTTTCTCATGGCTCGACAAAATTCCCGTCAGCCAAATTACGATGATGGATATTAACCAGGACCGGCTCGCCATCACGTCGGACTTCGCCCGGCGCATGGCCGCCGCCAATAAAAACCCATTCCAAATCACCCACACCGGCGATCTCGGCAAGGCCGTTGACGGGGCCGACTTCGTCGTAACGCAAATCCGGGTCGGCGGCATCCAGGCCCGCATCGCCGACGAGAAACTCGGCCTTCGCCACAACATTATCGGCCAGGAAACAACCGGGGTGGGCGGGTTTGCCTGCGCCCTCCGCACGATACCGCCGATCCTCAAGGTCGCCCGCGAAATGCAGCAACGCGCGCCCAGCGGCGTCCTGGTCAACTTCACCAACCCCAGCGGTATCGTCACCGAAGCGCTGCTCAAGCACAGCAAGATCAAAAGCGTCGGGTTGTGCAATGTGCCTATCGGCATGATCATGGACGTCGTCAAGCACACCGGCTGCAAGATGGAAGAGGTGGACTTGGACTATGTCGGCCTGAACCATCTGGCGTGGGTTCGCCGCTTCAAAGTGGCCGGAAAAGATATCACCGAAGCCGCACTGGCCAAATTCTGGGAACTGGCCGCCGAAGAATGGGAAGTGGAAGTTGTGCGCGAGAACATGCTGACGGCCATGCGCAGCCTTAACATGCTGTGCAACCCCTACCTTCAGTATTATTACGCAACCCAGGCCGTGCTCGACCACCTCAAAACCAAAAAACAGACACGCGGCGAAGAGGTGCTTGATGTTGAGAAAACCCTCTTCGGCAAGTACGCCGATACGGCACGCTCCGCAAAACCCGAGGAACTGTCCAAGCGGGGCGGAGCGCATTATTCCACCGCGGCGTTCCACCTGATCAGCGCCATGCACAACGACACCGGGAACAGGCAAATCGTGTGCTGCCGCAACAACGGGGCTGTTCCCACGTTCGATAAAAACGCGAGCGTGGAGATTCCCGCCGTGATCGACAAGAACGGGGCAACCGCTGTGGCCCAACCCGCGCCCGACGATTCAATCCGCGGCCTGATGCAGGCCGTAAAGGCATACGAGTCGCTTACGGTCGAAGCCGCCGTTACGGGCGACCGCGAAACAGCTTTCCAGGCCATGCTGGCGCATCCGCTGATGCCCGGGGCCACGGACTCAAAAGCGCTGCTCGACGAACTCCTCGAAATCAACCGGCAGTACGTTAATCCGAAGTTCCTGAAGAAATAGCGCAACTTGCGCGCCTGAAATGGCACGGGTTTCTTCCCCGTGTTGTTGTATAAGAAGAAGAGAGAAGGGTCATCAAGCTAAAGGAGAGCACAAAATGCCCCCGCAAGCCGTTTGCGAGACGCAGCTAAAGGATAGGAAACCCGAAGTGCGCGGAAAAGTCCGCGACATTTACGACCTCGGCGAGAACCTGCTCATCGTCGCGACCGACAGAATCAGCGCGTTCGACTGGGTTAATCCGGCCGGCATCCCGGACAAGGGCAAAATCCTCACCGCCATGTCGCTCTACTGGTTCGGCGTGACGGGCGAGTACGTCCAGAATCATTTGATTTCAGCCGACATAAAAGACTTCCCGCCCGAGTTCCAAACCGTCCCGGATATGTTCGACGGCCGTTCGATGCTCGTAAAAAAATGCGAGATGTTTCCGGTCGAGTTCGTAATCCGCGGCTATCTCGCCGGTAGCGGGCTCAAAGAGTACCGCCAATCGGGCACCGTCTGCGGCATCCGGCTCCCCGAAGGCCTCGTCGAGGCGGACAAGCTCGAATCCCCCATCTTCACCCCGGCCACAAAAGCCGTCGACGGGCACGACATCAACATTTCCGAAGAACAAGCCGCCGAAATCATCGGAGCGGAGTGGTGCGAGAGGGCCAAGAACGCCTCGCTCGCCGTCTACCTCCGTGCACGCGAGATCGCCCAAGACAAGGGTATAATTATTTGTGACACCAAGTTCGAGTTTGGCACACGCGACGGCGAACTCGTACTGGCCGACGAAGTGCTCACACCGGATTCTTCGAGGTTCTGGCCGGCCGACCAGTACGAGCCCGGCAAACCGCAGCCCAGCTATGATAAGCAGTTCGTGCGCGACTGGCTCGAGACTACCGGCTGGGATAAGAATTCGCCGCCGCCGCCGCTGCCCGAGGATGTTGTCGAGAAGACGCGAGAAAAATATGCCGAGGCGTATAGGAAATTGACGGGAAAAAGTGATTTCTAGCATGAACGGCTGCGGTTTCGACTGCAGCGGATGCCGGCGTCACTGCGAAAATGCCGGCAACTCAGCAGGCGGCTACGACGACCGCCTCCGCGAGGAGTGCGGCCTGTTTGCCGTTGCCGGCCACGAGGAAGCTGCAACCCTAACCTACCTGGGCTTGTACGCGCTCCAGCACCGCGGCCAGGAAGGCGCCGGCATCGTCGCATTTAAAGACGGCCAAATGACCGCACACCGCGGCATCGGCCTCGTTGCCGACGTGTTTAAGCCGCACCGCCTGTTGCCGCTCGACGGCCCGAACGCCATCGGGCACGTCCGGTACTCGACGTTCGGCACAAGCATCTTGAGAAACGTCCAGCCGCTCGTGGTCGACTACGCCCGCGGCTCGATGGCGCTGTGCCATAACGGCAACCTGGTGAACGCCCACGTCCTCCGGCGGCAGTTGGAAGAGGCAGGCGCGATCTTTCAATCCACCACCGACAGCGCCGTGGTCGTTCACCTCATCGCGAAGTCCCCAAAAAAGAGCTTTGTCGACTGCCTCATCGACGCGCTTCAACGCGTCCAAGGCGCCTACTCGATACTGGCAACCGACGGCCACGACATCGTGGCCGCCCGCGACCCCCACGGCTTTCGCCCACTATGGCTCGGGCGGCTAGGCGGGGCCTACATCTTTGCCAGCGAAACCTGCGCCCTCGACATCATCGACGCCGAATGGGTTCGCGAGGTCGAGCCGGGAGAGATCGTCGTCGCCAATGCCCAGGGCATAAAATCGTTACGGCCGTTCCCGCCTCTCCCCCAGCGGAAATGCATTTTTGAATTCGTGTATCTCGCCCGGCCCGACAGCTATATTTTCGGCAAAAGCGTCGATGAAGTCCGGAAGCAGCTCGGCCGCAACCTCGCCAAAGCGGCCCCCGTGGATGCCGATATTGTAATGGCCGTGCCCGACTCGTCCAACCCGGCCGCGCTCGGGTACGCCCACGAGTCCGGCCTGCCGTTCGAGATGGGCTTCATTCGAAACCACTATGTGGGCCGCACATTCATCGAGCCCGAGCAGCGCATCCGCGATTTCGGCGTGAAAATCAAGCTCAACCCCGCCCGCAACGTGATCGAAGGGAAAAGAATCGTTCTTATCGACGATTCGATCGTGCGCGGAACCACTTCGCTGAAGATTATCAAAATGCTCAGGCGGTTTGGCGCCAAAGAAATCCACTTTCGGGTCAGTTCGCCGCCCATCGTCAGTTCGTGTTATTACGGAATCGACACGCCGAACCCGAAAAAGCTCATCGCTTCCAACGCCTCCGTCGAAAGCATTCGCCAATACCTGGACGCCGATTCGCTCGTCTATCAGACCCTCGACGGGCTGGTTGACGCCACCGGCGGGTCGAAAGACGAGTTTTGCCTCGCGTGCTTCACCGGCAATTACCCGACAAACAGGCCCGGCGATTTCGAATGCTGCCCGGTGGCTGTCCGCCATACCGATACCAGCACCGACGGCCTCAAAAACTGAACATACAGGTCTTGAACTCATGAACGACCGCAACAACCAATCGGACTCACCGCTGGCCAGGCTGACAAGGTTTTTCACCGTACCTCAACCTCAGGCCGCCGGCGAACCCCGGGTCGACCAACTCCAGCTGGCCACCTGCGTCATCCTGCTTGAAACGGCCACCGCCGACCACGAATTTTCGCCCGCCGAACGACAGCATATTATGAGCGTGCTGCGGGACCGGTTCAGCCTGTCCGGAAAAGAAGCCGAGGAACTTATAGAAATTGCCTCAACCCACCGCAGCGAGAGCGTTGACCTCTGGCATTACACCCACCAGTTGAACGTATCCTGCACCCGCGAAGAGAAGCTCGACATCATCGCCGAAGTGTGGCGTATCATCTACATGGACAAAACCCTCAACCGCCACGAAGACTATCTTGTCCACAAGCTCGCCAAACTGCTCAACCTCGACCACCCCGAACTCATCGACGTGAAAATGCAGGTGAGAAGAGAAATTATGGAGCAGGAATGAGGCTCGTTTCCGCGCCACCCTGTGATTTTGGCGCGACGGATGATATACTTGCCGCCCGGGAAGATTTCAGCGAGGAGAACCCTATGTATCGAATGGCAGCGGCGTTGATTGCTTGTGGGCTGTTATGTTCTTGCGCGGGGACCGTGGATAAAGTGATGGCGGATTTCGGCCTCAAGCAACGGCCGGAGGGTTACGTTTCCGGCGGCGACCGGGTGATGGAGCAATTGGCCACGGTCGGCGCGGTCGAATTGAAGCGAATGAACGCCGAACAGCAGCACGGCGAGGTAAAATTTCAGCGGGAAAATGAGTTTCGCGGCAAGTATTACAAGGAAGTAAAGAAGTACGTGGGCTACGTCCCGCTCGACGCGCAGGCCACAAACCGCGCCAGCCTCAACGAGAGCGGCTACGTGGGCTACCTTGAATTCACCTACCGCATTTACGAAAGTCCCCGAGTGGCCACAAGCGCCGAAGCCGCAGCCGAATCGGCCACCATACCTACAGACACCACCGGACGAGAAACCTACAGGTACAAGTTCGGATCGTCCGGAGATTGGAACGGGGAAAAAGGGGAAAAGGCACGGCTGTAGCCGACTTCATACGCCTTTTTATACCTACCTGACGTAATCGAGAAGGCTTTGCTGAATGACCCGTGCCGACGCGTTCAAGGCTGCCTGAAATGCGTTCGTCTGGGCGTTGAAATTGATCATCGTCTCGGCATAATCGGCCTCGACACACTCGGAAAGCGCGATTTTCAATTGTTGGAGATGATCTTCCGTATCGGCAGTCAGCCGTTCCAGCCGGTTCTGCGTCGCGCCTATTCGGGCTACGGCCACCAGCGCCTGATCCTGCGCCGTGTCCAGCTCGACCAGACGCTGCTGCAGCCCCGCAATATCCGAACTGCGAAGGTCGTCACGGATATCGATGAGCAACTGCATCACGTCCTGGCTCGATTGAAACACCATCTGGCCCGGTTCGTTCACAACCACCGACACGCCGTCACCTACCGCCACCGAAACCTGTTCGGAGTTGCCCGCATAGGTCACGGCGGTTATCTCGCCGGCGGCATTCCGCGCAGGCATGAAAGGGGCCGATAGCGTGCGGGTACCGCCAAAAATGTACCGGCCGTTGGTCTGGTGGTTGGCTTGTATAAGCACCGTTTCCAGCAACTGGTTGACCTCGATGGCCAACTGGTCGCGTTGCGACTGATCCATTGTGCCGTTTGCCCCCTGCAACGCGATTTCCTGCGCTCGCTGCAGCCCTTCAACCACGGACTGAACCGTAGTCACTGTCTCTTGAAGTTGCAGGCCGGCGTTGCTGATGTTGGTCAGATACTGATCTTCCCGGCTCATGATTTCGCGCAGGTCGATCGCCCGCCGCGCCGCAAGCGGATCGTCGGAAGGCGTGTTTACGCGCAACCCGGTCGCCAACTGCTCCTGTAATTTCAGCAGCCGCCGCGTCTGGTAGTTGAGGTTTTTCAGCGCCTGCGTCACCATCAGGCCCTGCGTCACGCGCATCGTGCTCATTATGTCATCCTCGCTGGTCTACAAGGTTTACCGCGCCCGGACGCGCAACAGGGCCCATGCCCCTGGCGTCGTATGCCGCGCCTGAAGGTTTCGTCGGAGCAAGCACCGAAAGCGATGCGTTCATCGTCCGCAACGCCGTGCGCAGGCTGATCGCGTTTGCCGTTGCCACCGGCCGCGTCTCGTCCAGCACCGCATGGAGCCGCGCATGGCTTTCCGCAAGCCGGCCCCGCAACGGCTCGGGCGTCGCCGCCACAACGTCGGCGAATTTGGCCCGGTTGAGTTGCTCCGCATCGAACCCGGCATCCTCTTTCAGGATCGACTCTACCAAGCCTGCGCGTTCGCGGGCGGCTTGCGCCGCCTCCTGGATCAACACAACAAGCGCCGCCGTCTTCGCCTCGAGATACTCGAGGTCGTTCGTTTTCACGGCCTCGCTCTGTGCGCGGCAAACCGCCAGCACATTTTCCTGGCGCTCGATTTCGTCCTCGAGCAAATCGCATAGGCACTCAAATTTACTGCTCATCGCTCACTTCCTCGCGGCCAACAATTCTGCCGCGCTTATCTCGCCGTCCCCGTTGGCGTCCAACCGCGCAAACAACCGCGCATCGATTCCAAGCTCGGCCCGGCTTAAACCGCCCGATCGATCCAAATCGCGCGCCTCAACGAATTGTGCCGCCCTCGCCTCCAGACGGCTCTGCAACTGGGCCCGGAAATCGCTGCCATCCTCACCGCTTTTGCCACGCAACGCGCCGATAAAACCTTTCGCCGCGTTCAGCAGCGACCCCACCTGCGCGATGGCACTTATTGCTTCCATATCGCCTCCTCGTGCGCCACGTATGCCTTTTTTATCGGCACACCGCGCCGCACTCTTAAGTTTTCGGGAGTGCGGATGTCCGCACCAGTGGCGCGGACAACTGCCGCTCGATCTGCCGGGCAATCCCTACCTGCCCCGAACGCGCCATGGCACCGCTCAGGGCGTCGTCGAGCATGTCCTCAAAAAGCTGCATTTCCCGGCCTTTTTTCTCGCCCGAAACCGATACCGACTGCCGCATCTCCCGCAACAGGCTGTACATAAAAAGTTGTTCGAACTCCTGCAGGGCCGCTTTGCGCTGGGCTTCCCCGTCCGCCTGGCGGGCCAACGACGCGCTCACCGGGTTTACATACAGCATCACATGATCTCCAAGTTGGCTTCGAGCGCGCCCGCCTCCCGCAACGCCTGGAAGATCGAAATCATGTCGCGCGGCGTTACCTTCAGCTTGTTGAGCGCCTGGGCCACCTCGCCCGCCGACGTCCCCTCGACCGGCATTAAAAAGGCTTCCTGCTCCGTCACGCCCAATTGCGGCACTTCCGCCGCTACGGTCTGGCCGCCGCTGAACGCCGGCGGCTGGCTGACCACGGGCACGGGCGCCACCTCGATGGTCAGGTTGCCGTGGGCAATCTGGCACGGTTTGATCATCACCTGTCCGCCCACGACGATCGTCCCCGTCCGTTCGTTGATAATCACCCGCGACTCGACGTCCGATTGCACCTCGATGGCCTGGATTGCCGCAATAAAAGACACCAGGTCCCGCCGCCATTCCTCCGGTATGATCACATTCACCGACCCCGCGCCGAAAGCCGCCGCCGTGCCCGGTTCCATCACCGCGTTGATCGCGTCCTGGATGTTGTTCGCCGTGGTGAAATCCGGCCGTTTCAAAAGCAACATCATCCGCTCGCCGTCCGTAATCGTCGAAGGCGCCTCATGCTCGATGTACGCGCCCATTGGAATGCGCGCGGCGGTTGCGTGATTCTTCCGCACGCTCGCCCCGCCCGCGGCCGCGTTGAATCCGCCTATTGAAAGCGGCCCCTGCGCGACGGCGTAGACGGTTTCGTCGCCGCCCGGACCGCCAAGATGCGTCTCGAGCAGCGTGCCGCCTTCGAGGCTTTTGCAGTCGTACAGCGAGTCGACAATCACGTCGATGCGAGTCCCCTCTTTTGCAAACGCCGGCAGCTCGGCCGTCACGGTCACCACGGCCGCGTTGTCCGACTTCAGCTCGCGCAAGTCGTCCACCGCAATGCCGAGACGCTCGAGCAGCCGTTGCTGCGCGATAACGGCCGCGGGCGTTTTGTCGCCCGTCCCTGCCAATCCCACGACAAGCCCGGTGCCGATAAGCATGTTCCCGCGGGCGCCCTGGATTTCGCACACGTCCTTGATTCGGCCCGCCTGCGCTATGCCAGAGAGCATTAAAAACATCATTATGATCAACCGCTTCAGCACGTCAACTGCCCTCAATACGGCGATATCCAGTCAAGCAACCGCGTGAGCAACCCGCGGCGCTGGTTGTTCCACAACGGCCCCCGGCCCTTCAGAATGATCTGCGCGTCTGCCACCCGACTCGACAGAACCGTGTTCGCCGGGGATATGTCGCGCGGCCGGATCATGCCGGTTACGAGAATTCGGCTGTCCTCGCGGTTGATGCCGACCACCCGACTGCCTTCGATGAGCAGGTTGCCGTTGTCGAGCACGGCTTTCACCATGCACGGCACGGTGGTTTCGAACTCGCTGCTTCTGCGGGTCTGGCCGCGGGCTTTCATCTCGTTCTCGGCTTCAATCTGCCAGTTCGGCAGTTTTTCTTTTGAAATCAACTCCAAACCGCCAGGCTTTTTCGCCACGAGAAACTCGTTCGCCGAGGCATTGGCCTTTGAATCGACGTCGGACTCCTTTTTCGTGTTGGTGTTCGAGGTTACGGCCGTATCGAGCTTCTCTTCGATGAGCACCGTAATAATGTCGCCCACGCGGTAATCGGCGCGTTTCGCGATGAGCGTGTCGCGCGTCGTCACGTTCGGCCGCAGCAGGGAATCGGCCCAAAGCGGCCCTCCCGCCACTAGCACCGCCGCTGCAAACAGAACCACCCTCATTGCACCACCACTACCCCGTCCCGCCGCACAACGCCCACGAACGGCTGTTTCGAATTTACGTTTTTGCATACCACCGACTCCCCTTCCGCGGCGTCCGACTGTGCTTCGGCCTGTGTCTGAACGTGCAATGCGCCCGACGCCATCTCTACCGTCACAAGCTGTTTGCGCCGCACCAGGACGCGCGGCTCCACGGCGCTCCGTGTAATTGCCTCGCCCGGCGCAATCGAGGTTTTGGCCGTATACCGCCCAAGCAGGTCCGCCGGGTTTTGAAATGCCGCTTCCCGAAGGCTCGACAGCAGCCGCGTTTCCAGCCCGATATCGCCCGGCATGATCAGCCGCCCCCGCGGGATCGTGGTTACGGCCACCAGCACGTTGGCGTACGTGTCGACTTCCGCGCGGCACGTCACCGTCCGCACTTCCGCGCCGTCGACGGTGAGCTCACCTCGAAATGTTCCGGGGCCTGCGTAACCGTAGCCCGGCGATATCCGCCACTTAAACTTCACCTCGCCTTCCGGCGCAATCAGTGTTTGCGAAGGCGCTTCCACCTCGACCTCCGTCACTAGCGGATCCCAAGGCATCGATTGTTCGATAAACTCGCGCAAATCGCCGGCAATCGTCTCCGGCGCGATTTCCTGGTGAAGCGTCGTCGCGTGAACGACGCCGGCGCCTTTTACTTCAAGATCCAGTCCTTCGTACCCGGCGTTTTTTAGCCGCGCCACGACGAGGGCCGCGTCAAGCCGTTTGGATGCGCCGGGCCGGGCCGCCGAGATTATCTCCACATGGTCCAGCGCCTCCCCCCCCGCTCCCTCAACCTCGGCAATCTCGCCCAACAGCACCTGCGGCCCTTTCACGTAGGCCTCTTCCCGAAACACCAGCACGGCCGCCGCGCCGTCCTCTGACGGTGCAGCCGGACCGCCAAGCACGGCCGTCAAAACCATCAATTGCCATATACCCACGGCTCTCACCTCACTTGCTCACTACCGCCGCACGTTGTTCGCCTGCTGCAGCATTTCGTCGGACGCCTGGATCACCTTCGAGCTCGCCTCGTACGCCCGTTGCGCGATGATTAGATGAATGATCTCCTCCACCACCTGCACGTTCGAGTTCTCCAGGAAGCCCTGCTCGATAAAGCCAATCCCTTCCAACCCCGGCGGGCCTTCCGTGGGCGGGCCGCTCGCCTCGGTTTCGATCAGCAGGTTGCGCCCAAGCCGCGCGTCGAGTCCGGCCGGGTTCGGAAACCGCACCAGCGAAAGCGTGCCGAGGTTGGTCGGCGTCGAATCGCCCGGAATCAGCGCCGACACCGTCCCGTCGGACCCGACCGAAAGCAGCTCGTAGTCCGTCGGAATCGTCAGCGCAGGCGTCAGCGGATACCCGTCCACCGTCATGATCATGCCTTCCTGATTGATTTTGAAGGCACCGTCACGCGTATAGGCAATCGTGCCGTCGGGCAGCTCGATTTGAAAAAATCCGTCGCCCTCGATTACGAGGTCCAGCGGGTTGCCCGTCTGAATGAGGTTGCCCGGCGAAAAGACTTTCGCCACCGAGCTCGGCCGCACCCCGTGCCCAAGCTGAATGCCTTCAGGAACCGTGGTCCCGGCCACCGTTTCCGTCCCCGCCATCTTCAGGGTCTCGTACAGCAGATCCTGGAAGTTGACCCGGCTCTTCTTGAACCCGGTGGTGTTGACGTTCGCCAGGTTGTTCGCGATCGTATCGATGTTCATCTGCTGGGCAATCATGCCCGTCGCGGCCGTAAAAAGTGATCTGCTCATACGCCGTCAGTCCCCGTTTTGACTAAGCGCCCATCCCCACATGGTCGATCAGGCGCCCCATCGTCTCGTCCATCACGTTGATATATTTCTGGTTGGCTTCGTACGCGCGAAGCCCCAGGATCATGCCGATCATTTCCGTCGGCAGGTTTACGTTCGACATCTCGAGCGCCTTGTGAATCACCCGCGTCTCGGTAGCCTCACCCGACCGCGCGATCGCCGCGTCCGATGCCCGGTAAAGGCTTGCACCCTCCCGCATGAGCATGTGCGGATCTTCGAACTCCACGATCTGAAGCTGGCCGGCCTCCACCCCGTCTTCGTAAACCAGCCCGTCCTGGCCGATGGCCAGGCTGCCCCCGCCAACATCCACCGGCGTGCCGCCCGCGCCGAGAATCTTGTGCCCGTCCGGCGTCGTTAACTGCCCGTCCGTGTCAACCGAAAGCGCCCCGCTCCGCGTATACCGCTCGCCGAAGGGCGTCTGGACAACCAGAAACCCCGGCCCTTCCAACGCCAGGTTCAACGGGTCTCCGGTCGTCGAAATCGTCCCGCGCCGGGTATCCGTAAACGTTTCCACGAAAAGAGCGCCTCCGCCAGGGGCCGGATTCGCGTTCAACAGGGGCGGCCGCACAAGCCGGTTGAGAAAGACATCGTAAAAACCCTTCTGCACGGGTTCCTGACGCCGGAAACCGGCCGTCGATGCGTTGCTGATATTGTTGGCGATGACGGCCTGACGCTGTTCGAGCGCCATCAGGCCCGTTGCCGCACCATACAAACCTTTCAGCAAAATCGATCTCCCCGCTTCATCTCTATCCAAACCGCTCAAAAAAGAGCGTGTACTTCCAGGTGGCCCAGGTCATTTCCCGCGACGGACACCCGGGCCAACCACTCACGAAGATGGCCCGTATGGGAGACAGGCCGGCATCAAGGAGTGCAACGCCTGTGCCAAATCCGACTCAGCCGTGCAACCCCCTGCACCGCAACCCCTTACACAACCCTCTAAAAACCCGCCACGTTACCGGAAAACGAAATTCTTGCCCAACCCTGGAACTTTCTGCACACACGGACGCCCCTTTGTCGCATCCCTTCCTTGCGCGTTTGCCGTCTTTTCCCTAACATAGGTCCAGCGAAACAACCAGGAGCAAAAGCCATGAACAGGCATCTCACCGCCATTCTCGCCGTCATTACGGCCGCTGCCGCGCCAGCACAACCCGCTGAAACGTTCCAAGCCAATGTGCCCGTTCGCGCAATCACCCACGGCCCCAAGTCGCATTGGTTCGGCTACTATGACAAACACCAGTTCGACCCGTCCGGCCGTTACGCGCTCGGCATGGAAATCGGCTTCGACGACCGCTCGCCAACGCCCGAAGACGTCGTCTCGATCGGAATGGTCGATCTGAAGGACGGCGACAAGTGGATTCCGCTCGCGGAAACCCGTGCCTGGTCCTGGCAGCAGGGATGCATGCTGCAATGGCTACCCGGATCGGACTCCGAGATCATCTACAACGACCGGCGCGACGGCCGCTTCGTCTCAATAATTCGCGATGCGTTCTCCGGCAAAGAACGCCTCATCCCGCGCCCGATATATTCGGTACGCCCCGACGGGAAAAAGGCGGTCTCGCTGAATTTTGCCCGCGTCGACGACACCCGCCCCGGATATGGCTACAAGGGCGTCATCGACCCCGGCGCGGCCGAATTGCGGCCCGAAAACGACGGGGTCTGGCTGGTCGACCTCGAGACGGGCGAAGCGAAGCTTGTCGTCACCATCAGCCAAATCAGCCAGATTCCACAGGACAACCCCATGGACGGCAAACACTGGTTCAACCACCTCTTGTTCAACACCGATGGCTCCCGGTTTATCTTCCTGCACCGGGCCTACCGCCGCCCGCCCAAGGAAGGGTCCTGGGTCACGCGCATGTTCACCGCAGACCCCGACGGCTCGAACATCCGCTGCATCGCCGACCACGGCATGGTCTCCCACTTTATCTGGCGCAACCCCCGCGAAATCCTCGCCTGGTCCACCGAACCGGAAAAAGAACACCACTTCCACCTCTACAACGAACAGACCGGCGACGTCCAGCGTATCGGCGACGGCGTCCTCACGCGCGACGGCCACTGCACCTACTCGCCCGACGGGAATTGGATCCTTACCGACGCGTACCGGGACAAAAACTCGATGCAACCCCTCATGCTGTACAGGCCCGCCGACGGAAAGCTGGAACACCTCGGCAAATTCTACATCCCCCGCGAAAGAACCGGGGAAACAAGGTGCGATCTCCACCCCCGATGGAATCGTAGCGGCTCCGCCATATGCATCGACTCGACTCATCAAAACGGCCAACGCCAGATGTACCTGCTCGACGTTTCCGCGTTCACCAGCAAGTAAACCTAGTCTAAACCTTAGCGGCCATTTGTAATGCTATTCGTGCGAAAAAGTCATGTCATCCTGGGGCTGTGCAACATTTCACAGCTTGTTTCTTGAAAATTCCGACCTTTTGGTGTAAAAGAAGAAACTCACGTAAGTGAATGACTTAGAGTAGGAAGTATGATTTCCAAAACCGGCTTGTATGTCATCAGGGCCTTGTCAGAACTGGCCAAGCTTCCCATGGATTCGTGGATGGGTACGGCCGTCCTCGCCCAAAAAATCGACGCCCCGGTGAATTATCTCGGCAAGCTGTTGCACATCCTCGCCCGCGAACGCGTGATCCTTTCGCAAAAAGGCGTACGCGGCGGAGTGCGGCTTGCCCGTCCGCCGGAACAGATTTCGCTATACGAAGCCCTTCAGCCATTTGAAAACTTCACCCGCTGGACCGACTGCCTCCTTGGCAAGCCCACTTGCCCCGAGGTCGAGCCATGCGTTCTGGACAAGGGCTGGGCGCCCGTCCGCGACCAGGTTTTGCATTTCCTTCAGACCACGACCGCCGCCGATCTTGCTGAAAAGTAGAGGGCCGTTGCGCGGCTCGCGCTCCCGCGTGTAAGATGAGCCAAGTCACAACCGCGGGAGATTTTCAATGCGCATTGCTACTGTTCTTTTTACGCTCGCCGCATTCGGCGCCGCCGCCCAGCCCATCGACATCGATTCGAGGCTCGAACTTTTCGTTGACGGATTTCTCATCGACTCGATGCAGGGCGCCGAACTTAAACTGCATCCGCCGACACCGGCGGAAACCGTGCTTACCTTCGACAAGCCGTGGGAAGGCAGGTACGTCGGCTATGTCACTGTCATCCAAGACGGCCCGTTGTACCGCCTCTACTACCGCGGCATGCCCCAGGCCGGCTCCGACGGCACCAGCCGTGAAACCACCTGCTACGCCGAAAGCCGCGACGGCATCACCTTCACCCGGCCCGAACTCGGCATATGCGAAGTCAACGGTTCCAAGGCGAACAACGTCATCCTCGCCAACGCCGCGCCGTTTACCCACAACTTTGCGCCATTTCTCGACACAAATCCGGATGCCAAACCCGATCAAAAGTACAAGGCCCTCGCGGGAACAAAGAAGAGCGGCCTGGTCGCATTTGTTTCGCCGGACGGCCTACACTGGCAAAAACTTCGCGAAGAACCCGTTATCACCGACGGCGCGTTCGACTCCCAAAACGTCGCGTTCTGGTCCGAGAGCGAGAAATGCTATGCCGCCTACTACCGCACATGGGCCGGCCACCGCACCATTAGCCGCGCCACTTCCCCCGACTTCCTCGACTGGACCGCCGGCGAACAGATGACGTTCGGCGACACGCCGCCCGAGCATCTTTACACCAACCAGACCCGCCCGTACTTCCGCGCCCCGCACATCTACCTCGCCATCGCGGCGCGCTTCATGCCCGGCCGCCGCGTCATCACCGCCGAACAGGCCGAAAAAATCGGGAGCGAAGGCACGTACCAGGGCGATTGCTCGGATACCGTTTTCATGACAAGCCGCGGCGGCAACGCGTACGACAGGACTTTCATGGAAGCGTTCGTCCGCCCGGGCATCGGCGCCTCGAACTGGACCTCCCGCACCAACTATCCCACGTACGGCGTCATCTCCACGGGGTCGCACGAGCTTTCCATGTACGTCCAGCGCCATTACGGCCAGCCCACCCACCACCTCCAGCGGCTCGTGCTCAGAACCGACGGGTTCGTCTCCGTCAACGCCCCTTACGAAGGCGGCGAAATGATCACAAAGCCGCTGCAGTTTACCGGCAACAAACTCATCATCAACTACGCCACCTCCGCCGCGGGCGATATCCGCGTCGAATTGCAAACGCCTGACGGCAAGCCCGTTGCCGGATACACGCTCGACGATGCCGACACCATTATCGGCGACGAAATTGAGCGCACCGTGTCCTGGCAAGGTGGCAAAACCGCCCTGCCCGACGGGCCCCTCCGCCTCCGTTTCGTCCTGAAAGACGCCGACCTCTACTCGATGCGGTTTCAGAAGTAGGTACGGCCCGAGAATCGCCCCTGGTTCCCCCAAAGTTTGCAGGTTTCCCTTGAGGCGAAAAAATCAATTGTGCTAAAGTGGCTTCAATCAACTCGAAAGGAAGATGCACCATGCGTATACTAGCTATTCTTGTGCTGATTTCGGTGGCGTCGGCGCCGGCGTTTTCCGCTCCCGCGCCGGCCAATGACGGAAAAGTGACTGTCAAAGTAAAAGAGCCCACTAAACTCGAAGTGTACGTGAACGGCGAACACTTCACGACCTATAACTACTCGAACGAAGAGCGCAAACCCTACCTGTGGCCCTTGCTGGCCGAAGGGCAGGTAGGTACAACGCGCGACTGGCCCATGGACCCCGACGCCAAATTTCCCGGCCAGACCGACCACGTACACCATAAATCGTTCTGGACGGCCTGGGGCGAACTGAATGGCGTCGACTGCTGGGGCGAAGAAGGCGACCGCGCGGGATGGCAGCAAACCGACAAGGTCACTTACGGCGAAGAGGACGGCGCCGCATGGATTAAGGCCCAAAACACCTGGACCGACAACAACCGGAAACCCGTCATCGCCGAAGAACGCGAATACCGCTTCTATCCGACTCCAGCCTCGGCCCGCATTTTCGACGTCACCGTCACCTTCACGGCCAAATATGGCGATGTGCTGTTCGGCGACACCAAGGAAGGCGGGATCGTATCGTACAGGATGAAACCCGGCATGCAGATGAGCGGCAACGGCAAAGGCGTTATGACCCTGTCCACCGGCGAGACCGGCAAGGACGTGTGGGGCAAGCCTGCCGCATGGTGCGATTACTCCGCGCCGGTAGACGACAAGGGCGTGCGCGGTATTGCCGTGTTCGACAACCCACAGAACCTGCGCCACCCCACCCGCTGGCACATGCGCGACTACGGCCTCAACGGCGCAAACTGCTTCGGCCTCTCATACTTCACCAACAAAAAGGAAAACGGCGACTACACCCTCAAGAACGGCGAAAGCCTTACCTTCAAGTACCGTGTCGTCATCCACAGCGGCACGCCCGAAGAAGCCAATATCGAGAAGCTCTACCAAGAATACGCCGCCTCGGCAAAATAAGAATCATCGTCATCGAGAACAACGGCGCGCGGCCTTCGGGCCGTGCGCCTGTTTTTTTACGCGAGCAGAATAAGCGTCGCAGCCTCATAAAGCGCGGCGATGGCCAGCATCGCCCCCGAAACCAAAACGGCCCCACCGAGCACGCGCAACCCTTGCTTCAGATAATTGCCGAACTCCCCGCGGCTAATCCCCTGCCCGATGCGGATCCAGTACACCGCAACCGCAAACGAGGCCACAATATATGCGCCAAGCTCGACGGCCATCGTGATTGAGTGAAACGACATACCCGCCGCCGAGCCCGCCCAAATCGGCGCCATTGCAAAACCAACCACGAGGAACGTCAGCAGGTTTTTTATCACGCCCCCGAACGGTATCACCAGCGAAAGGGCGAAAGTCTGCAGAAGTGTCGCAACAAAATAATTATGGCCGAAAGTCACAATTGCCGCGTACAATATGTCGCCACTTGCGTACGCCGCGCCGACATGTCTCAGGCTGCCCTCGGTCAGCTCCCTGCTCAGATAATGCTCCATGCGCATTGTAACCAGCGGGTAGCTGGCCGCTAACACCATCATTAGGAAAAACGCGCCGTACATCAGCACGTGCACGCCCCAGAACAACCCCGGCCGCGCCCGCACTTCATCGAGCAGCGGCTGGATGTACCCCCCGCGCCGCGCGCTCAACCGCAGCAAAATCCGGTAGTACGTAAACGATCCGCCTAAAGCCACCAGCACCAGGCCCAGTATCACCCCCAGTGGCACGCCTTTTCCCGCCCGCGTCATCGGGCCAACCGGCTCCGGCCATTCCTCAACATGTTCCCTCGGCAACCCCGCCAGCCGTTCGCGGCCCATCAGGTCAAGCCAACCTTGCTGCGCGCCATCCTCCTCAAAAAGCGGCCGGTAAGCCTCGTCATCCGGCACAACAAACGTAAAACCCAGCCCCCCCACACCCCGCTCGAGCCGTCCGACCACCTCAAACTCGTGACCGGCCAGCTCGAAAGAATCCCCGCGCGCCAAAGCCCCGGCCACGGCTTCAAACCGGCCCCGCGACGGTATCCGGCCGCTCTCGAGCAGGCCCGCCAGCGTCTCGTCCGACACCGGCAACAAAACCACCCACTCCCCCTTGTCAAGCTGCAGTTGCTCGATAACTTCCTGCCCGTCCGGCATCTGTTCGAGCGACTCAATCAGGGGCGATCGCGGTTCGGGCAGCCGCCGCATCATAACCGGCAGGATATTTTCGTCCTCTTCGATGGGCAGTGGTTCGTCGTACAGCAGCGCGCCCCCCCACTCCTGGCTTTTGAGCGCCCGGGCATCGAGCACGGCAAGAACGACCAGAAGGATCACCCCGGCCAGCACAATCGTCAGAGGCAAAGCCAAACCGGCCCGCGCCTGGGGCGGAGGCGGCTCCAAATCCCAAGCTTCGAGCTCTTGTTCGTCTAGCAGATCGCGATCATCCTGCATCCGCAGTCACAGTTTCTTTCGTCGAGGTTAACTACGCTCCGATAGATTCTGCGCGCCGCCCACGGCTTCCACCAGCTGCTCCATAAGGGCCGTAAAAAAAGCCTCCTGGTGCGGTCCGGTCCACGACATCATGCCGGTTTCGTATTCTTCAACCGCCTTCGGGCCGTTGTAATACTCGTCTGGCGAGATGTAACCCGCGTAGTCCGCGCAAAAACTTGACGTCCACATGGTGTAACCGCATTTCTCGGCCCATTTCTTCCACTTGAGGCTGATCTCGCTGCTGAAATCGCCCGGCGCACCCACCATGACAACATCGCCAATCCTGACCGCATGCATCCACCCGTCGCCGTCCACGCCAAGAATCGCCGGCAAGAACGGCGACAGCCGCCAGTTTCTCGAAAGCCGCAGTTGGAACGGGGGCAACTCGAACCCAACGCCCACCGCCGCAACGTCCAGATGCGTCTGAAACTCCGCGTCCACGCTATCCTCGATCACCAGCTTCGCCAGCGCCTCGCCCATGGCCTTGGCGCGGTCGATTTGGGTATCGCCTTTCGGCGCGCGCGGGCCGCTGCTCCCCAGAGCACCGCCAACGTATACGGCCGACGCGCCCTCGCGCTCGAGCGCACGCTGCAAAAAGCCGGGGTATTCGCCCGTGTACAGCATGAACTTATCCCCGACCGTGGTCGGGTGGGCGTTATAATTGACGACGTAGCAGCGTGTATTATCTTCTTTTTCGACAAGCATATAGCTGAGCAGGGTGTCGATGGGCGCCTCGCGCGTACGGTTTCTGATGAACTCGGGCGCGTCAATCTCCCCGTGCGCGAGCTTCGCCGGCCCGAGCGAGTTATATGCGTCTACGATGGCCGCCGTGAACGCCTCCGCCAAAAACGGCGGGATTTCGGGATCGTACTTGCCGCCGCTGATCCTCGCCGCGAGCCCCGGCCCCCACGCTCCGAGCGAATCGTGCGTGTGACTGGCCGTGAAATAAAGGTTATTGGCATCCAGCGGCGTCTTTTCGGCCACTGCTTCCCGCACCATCTCCGCCACGTTTTCCGGCGCCAGCAGAATGTCCGCCCCCACAATGACGGCCACGTCATCCCCGTCGCTGAGCGCGATCGCCTTGACGAACAAATCGTCGTGTACGCCTTCCGCGGGCTTGCCTTTGCGCGCCCCGTAGCCCGCCATCGGCACGAGCTTGGGCGGCGTGATGATCCGGCTGGCCCAGCCCGCAAGCAGCCGTCCCGGCGAATCGGTCGCCTCGACGCCGCTCGCGTTTTCTTTAATGGCCGCCACCGCTTCCTTGTAGTAACCGGCGTTTTCAAACCCCGCCGAGTACGTCGGCCACGGTCCGATCAGCGTCACCCCCAACACCAAAAGCACTAAAACCACGATTCCCGCCCGTATCCCATACTTCTTCCACCTGGACATAAACTGCTCCTTCATCCGTTACTGGTCGACCGAAGCCTTCAGCACGCCGTCCGAATAGCTCGAAACCAGTTCAAAAGCTTCCCGCGTCTCTTCAAGCGGGAACGAATGCGTCATCAGCGACGCCAAATCCACCTCGCCCGACGACGCCAGCTCGAGCGCTCGCGGAAAATTATTCTTGAACCGCCGGCACCATTGCACGCTCAATTCTTTCCGCCTGCCCGCGCCTACGGGAAACGGGTCGGCGTCCGTGCCGGAGATGCCCGTCAGCACGCACCGCCCGCCCGGCCGCGCAACCCGACAGGCAATAGCCAGCGTCTCTGACGAACGCGCCGTGTCAAACGCCACGTCGACGCCACGCCCGTTCGTCGCATCCATAATGGCCGCCACCGTATCTTCCTCGCCGGCATCAAACGTCTCGTCCACACCGTACCGGCGCCCCGCCTCGAGCCGGTAGCCGTACAAATCGGTTCCGTAGATTGTCCCGGCCCCTTCCACCTTCGCCACCTGCGTTGTCAACAGGCCAATCGGCCCCAGGCCAAGCACCGCCGCCGTCTCGCCCGGCTGAAGTTTGGCCAGCTCCACCGTATGCACCGCCACCGCTAGCGGTTCGATACCGGCGGCCACAATCGCGCTCATTCCTTCGGGCACGGGGAAACAGAACCCCGCATGGATGGCATAGTATTCCGAAAGCACCCCGTCGTGAGGCGGCCCGCCGGGGAAGAATAGCTTGCGGCACACGTTGTACGCTCCTCCGCGGCACATGTCGCACTCGCCGCACGGGATGCTCGGCTCGACCGCAACCCGTTTGCCAATCAAGCTCCGATCGGCCTCCCCGCCCACTTCTTCCACGACGCCGCTGAACTCGTGGCCAAGCACCAACGGCTCTTTGATGCGTGTGGAACCGATGTGCCCGTCCAGGTAGTAATGAATGTCCGACCCGCAGATGCCCACCGATTCGACCCGAATCAGCGCCTGGTGCGGTTTCGGCGAAGGCTTTTCGACCTCCACCAAACGAATGTCGCGCGGTCCACACCATTTCGCTGCCTTCATAAACATTCAACATCCTTTTCCGCCAAGTCCCCATCAGCTTAGCACAACTCCCCGTGCCCATGCCCGCTGCATGGACTTCAGTCCCGCCGCCCAAACGTGCTACCATTGGCGCCGATGAAACTCAGGTGAAGTCAATGCAAGTTTTACTAATCGATCAACTCAAGCCGGGCTGCGTCGTCGGCCGCGATCTCGTCGACTCGAAGGGCCGCGTGTTGCTGGTCAAGGGCGTCACGCTTACCCAAACTTATATCGACGCCCTCCGTGAAAAAGGGTACACCAAGCTTTACGTCAGAGACGATGGACCCGAAATCGATCTTGAAGAAGACATCAGCCCTGTCGTGCGCGCACGCGCTATGGAAACCTTGCGCGAAACGTTCGACAGCATCGAGCGCGAACTCGCCGCCCTGCGTGCGCAGTCGCACGAAGAGCTTCTGTCGGCGCTCAAATCGGAAAACGTCCGCGCACTTATCAACCAAAAGGCCCTGCTCGAGCGAATCAGCCGAATTTGCAGCGACCTGATGGACGACGTCCTCAGCCGGCGCACCCTCGCCGGGCTCACTTCGCTCAAGACACGCGACGGCGCGTTGTACGACCACTCACTCGACGTCTGCGCCGTGGCCATCATGATCGGCAGCGCCATAAACATCCCCACGGCCAGAATGAAGCAGCTCGCCGGCGGCTGCCTGCTACACGACGTGGGAATGCTTTTTGTCCCACAGGATGACGATGAGCAAAAACGCGTCCGCAGGCACACCATCCTCGGTTACGAGCTGCTCAAAGCCACCGACGAGTCCGATATACTCGCACCCTACGTCGCCTACGAGCACCATGAACATCAGGACGGTTCAGGACTCCCCCGCGGCTTGAAAGGCTCCAACAAAATACAGCGGCCCCGCGGCCAGATCGCGCCCGTGTTAACCCTGATCGGCGAAATTGCCGCTGTCGCCAACCATTACGACAATCTGCTCAGCGGGGCAGGCGGCAAGAAGGCCATGCCGCCTGACGAAGCCCTGGCCAACATATCCGATCTTGCCGAAACACGATTCAACAAAGAAGTGGTTGCGGCCTTACGCCGCGTCGCGCCCGTATACCCCCGCGGCACCCAGGTCATTTTGCGTGGCGAACCCTATGACCGTTTCGCGGGCGTCGTAAGCCGGGTTAACCACGACCAGCTCGACCAGCCCATGGTTATCCTCGCCCGCGACGCCGCAGGCAATAAAATCGAGCCGCAGGAAATCGATTGCCGCGAACTCGAAAACATCACCCTCCGCATCACCGGGCTCTAGTTTTGTGCGCCGCTTCGCGCCAAAACTGGCGCGAGGTGTTGTTTCACGAAAATTTCAACGCCGGGCGAATTCAGGTGGTCGTAATCGGAGTAAAGGGCCGGGTCGGCCACGGCGCCGGTGAAATCGTAGAACTCGAGCGGCCACGTTCTTTTCGCCTCGTCAAGCAGCGCGCAAAGTCTCTCCGCGCCCGGCTGCGGGCCGAGCAGCGTCGGAGGAAAGGCAATGATAACCCCCGCGCCCTGGCTTTTTGCCAGCGCGAGGATGTCGCGCAGAGTCTGCGCGTAATGCTTGAAGTGCTTCTCGTTGAGCCCGTCGAAATACATGCTTTCCGTGCGCAGCCTGGCGCGTCCGGGCTTGAACTCTTTTTCGAACGTCCGGTAATCGCACTCAACTGTGCCGGCGGCAAGGTTCAGCCACCGCCAGGTAAACTTCGACTGCACGTAAATCAGCAGGCGGCGCAGCGGAATCTCGTTGCGCACCATTGCCAGCAGCAACGAAGGGCGCAGCGGCTCGTAATATACAAACCGGTGGTTCCGGTTGGGCACGGGCGAGTACATCGTAAACGCGTCGAGGAAGTACACAATTGTCCGCACCCGGTTGCCGCGCGCATAGAATTGTTCAAGGTAAATTTTTTCCGGCACGATCCCGCCGCCGAACGGCACGGCAATGTTGAACACGTCGAGCCCGGTTTCCCGCTTCACGCATTCGAGGTTGCACTTCACCCGCGTTAGCAACCGCGCCCGCGACGTGCCCATAATGAGCAGGCCGACGTCCGCGTCCCGCGGCATCGACAGCACAATCGAGTCCGTTTCATACTGCTCGAAACGATACCGGGTGTCGACAACGGAGAGCACAACCGCCGCCGCCGCAATGTTCACAGCGGCAAACAGGGCCAGTTTTGTCACGAACCTTATCACTAGCTGCTCCAACCGTACACGCGGCAGGATGCCGCGTCTACTTTGACGCAGGCTTCTTTAGATTTTGTTTTTTTGTTAAAAGGTGAAATAAATGAATTCCTTGTGGCTCATTACGCCGAAAATCACGATGATCCACACCAGCACCGAATAAGCCGCCCAGCGCACCGCCAATGGCCGCCGCGCAAACGTCTCCAACGTCACACCGCGCGCCTGCATAACCTGCACAAACTCGAGCACCCCCACCAACACCGCAATCACGGCTAAATCGGCCGGCGTCGTGCCCAGGGCACGCACCAAATTGCCTGCCCCGCCCCGTTCCAACAACGCCCCCCATCCCGTGGCCAGCCCGCGGAATACGTACCCCGCGTCAGGCAACGTCTGGGCTCGAAAAAAGATCCAGGCAAAAGTAACCAGGCCAAACGTGGCGCCGATACCCAGCGCGCGGCGGATGCGCGGCGTGCGGTCGAGCCGCAACCGCGCCGCGGCGATCTCGCGCAAAGGCGCCGACGCCCTGCCGATGATCACGTAGCCCGCGTGAACGGCCCCCCACACCAGAAACGTCCAGTTGGCCCCGTGCCATAGTCCGCTGAGCAGAAACACGGCAAGAATGTTCAGCCGCCAGCGGCCCGCGTCGACGCGATTGCCGCCGAGCGGGATGTACACGTAATCGCGGAACCACGTCGTAAGCGAGATGTGCCACCTTCGCCAGAACTCGCCCACAGATGCCGCATGATAAGGCCGGCGGAAGTTGTTCATCAGCCGGAAACCCATGACCTGCGCGCACCCGATGGCAATGTCGGTGTACCCCGAGAAGTCGCAGTAGATTTGAAACGCGAACGCGACCGTCGCCACGGCCAGTGCCGGGCCGGCATGGCCGTACACGTCCCCGTACACGCCGTCGACGATGAGCGCGAGCCGATCCGCGATCACGATCTTTTTGAAAAACCCCCACGCCATTAATTTCAACCCGTTGGTGACGGCGTCGTAATCGAAACGGTACTTCTCGCGGAACTGCGGCAGCAGGTGCGAGGCCCGTTCAATCGGCCCGGCGACGAGTTGCGGGAAGAACGAAACATACAGGGCAAAGATGCCCGGGTGGCGTTCGGGCTGCTGTCTGCCGCGGTAGACGTCGATCATGTAGCTGCACGCCTGGAACGTGTAGAACGAGATGCCCAGCGGAAGCAGGAACCGGCTCGACGGCAACGCGAACACCGGTCCCAGCGCACCTATCAGCGGCCGAAGCTGCCCCGCAAAAAAGTTGTAGTACTTGAAAAAGAACAGCAGCCCCAGGTTGACCGCCAGCCCGAATGCCAGCCAACGCCCCCGTGCCGCGCCCGGCCGCCCGATCATCAGCCCCGCCACGTATGCGGCCGCCGTCGACGCCAAGAGCAAAACAACGTACCCCGGCTCCCAGCTCATATAAAAGAAGTAGCTTGCCCCAAGCAGCAACGCCCACCGCACCCGGTGCGGCAGGCAAAAATGCAGCACCGCCACCAGCGGGAAAAAAATGATGAACTGGGTTGAATTAAAAAGCATTCCCCGAACTCGTTCAAACGCAATGGACGCAACAGCCGCAAAAGACGCTGGCGTCCCTCGCGCCTTTTGCGCCTTTTGCGTTTATGATTTTGCACTTACTTCGCGGAGATCACAAATACGGCTTCGTCGGCGAGAAGATTGGGCCAGATGGAGGAGGTTCTGACGCGGCGGCCGTGGCTTGAGATGGGTATTTCCCGCATGATTTCCGCCCCGTTGGCCTGACAGAACCTCCGAAAGTCTTTGATCGACAGCACGTGTCGGTTGGGGGTGGTGTGCCATGCGTATGGGAGGTTCCGGGTGACGGGCGCGCTTCCGGTGGCGAAGAGTTTGATGCGGACTTTCCAGAACGCGAAGTTCGGAAAGCTGACGATGCACTTCTCACCGACCCGCAGCATCTCCCGCAACGCCGCCTCGGGTTGTTCGATAACTTGCAGCGTCATACTCAGGATGACGTAGTCGAACGACCCCGCGGGCAGTTCGCGCAACCCCCGCCCGATATCCGCCTGAACCACGCTCAGGCCGCACTCGGTGCAACTGACGATATTGTCCTGGGCAACTTCAATCCCCGCCCCGCTCACTTGTTTCTCGCGCATCAATCGGCACAGGAGCACGCCGTTCCCGCACCCGATGTCCAACACCCGGCTGCGCGGCTCGACAAGATCGATGATCCGGTCGTAATCGATTCGCCTCCCGTCGTAGATGCTGTTCGCCGAGGCCGGCGCGGGCGCCGTGCTGTCCGAACCGCGGCACGCGCACTCCACCGTCTTCTTGCAGGGCCGCGACGGGTCGGCGGCGTTTTTCAGAAACCCGGCGATGATGTCTTGCATCGCGTCGACCTCGAGCAGAAACGCGTCGTGACCGTATGCGGACTCGATGTTGCAGTACGTTACGTCCTTATTGTTCCGCATGAGCGCGTACACAATCTCCTCGGACTGCGCCGGCGGGTACAACCAGTCGCTCGAATACGACAACACGAGCGTTTTGGCCCGCACCCGCGCCATCGCCTGCTCCAGCGAGCCATGCTGCGCGCCGATATCGAAATAGTCGATGGCCTTGGTGATGTACAGGTAGCTGTTGGCATCGAAACGGTTCACGAACTGCCGGCCCTGGTAATCCAGGTACGTCTCGACGGAAAACTCGCTGTCGAAATCGTAGCTGAGCTGCTCGCTCGCCCTCAGCGCGCGCCCAAACTTGCGGTGCATCGACTCCTGCGACAGGTAGGTGATGTGGGCAAGCATCCGCGCAATCGACAGCCCCCTCGCCGGCGGCTTAATCCCGTAGTAGTTGCCGGCCTCGAAGCCCTTATCGGCCAGGATGGCGTTGCGGCCGACCGCGTTGAACGCGATTTCCTGCGCGCCGCTCCGGTGCGTGCTGGCGATAACAAGCGCCGACTTGATCTTGTCCGGGTAATTCACCGCCCATTCGAGCGCCTGCATTCCCCCCATCGAACCGCCCGCCACCCCCAGCAACTGTTTAATGCCCAGGTGCTCGATCAGGTATTGCTGCGCGCGGACGATGTCGCCGACCGTAATGATCGGAAAGGTAAGGCCGTAGGGTTTGCCCGTTTCAGGATCGATCGAGCCGGGCCCGGTCGATCCGCGGCACCCGCCAATGACGTTGGAGCAGATCACGAAATACTTGTCGGTGTCGAACCCTTTGCCGGGCCCGACCATGGCATCCCACCACCCCGGCTTCGGGTCGGTGGGCGCATGCCGGCCGGCAACGTGGGCATCCCCCGAAAGCGCGTGCAGAATAAGAACGGCGTTTGACTTGTCGGCATTCAGCGTGCCGTAGGTTTCGTAGGCAAGCGTAACCGGCCCCAGCCGGCGCCCGCAATCAAGCGGCATCTCGTTCGGCGGCTCGGCGAATGTGTGAAACTGAGTTTCAACTATGCCTGGGGAATCGGGTTCAACCATTTCATTGCTCGCAAGCTTAGACTTTGTGCTCTCCTACATATTATATGCACAGGTGAAACGCTCAGCCCAATGCCTGGTCCAGATCCTCGACAATATCCTCAACATCCTCGAGCCCAACCGAAACCCGCACGTAGTCCGGCGTCACACCGGCCGCCCGCTGTTCTTCCTCGCTCAACTGCTGGTGCGTAGTCGACGCCGGATGGATCACGAGCGTTTTCGCATCGAGTATATTCGCAAGATGCGACGCCAGCTTCACGCTGTTGATAAACTTTACCGCCCCGTCGTAGCCGCCCTTGTGGCCGAAACCCAGAACGGCTCCCTGGCCGTCCGGCAGGTACTTCAACGCCCGCGCATGGTCGGGATGGCTCTCCAAACCCGGATAATTCACCCACGCCACCTGCTTGTGGCTCTCGAGAAACCGCGCCACTTTCAGCGCGTTATCGCAATGGCGCGGCGCACGGAGGTGCAGCGTTTCCAGCCCCTGCAGCAGCAGGAACGCGTTGAACGGCGAGAGCGCCGGCCCCATGTCGCGCAGCAACGTGACGCGCGCCTTCACAATATACGCGATGTTGCCCATCGGCTTGAGCGCCTCGTAAAGGTTCATACCGTGGTAGCTCTCGTTCGGCCCGTCGATCTCGGGAAACTTGCCGTTGCTCCAGTCGAACGTGCCCGCGTCGACTATCACGCCGCCGATCGACGTGCCGTGGCCCCCGATAATCTTCGTCGCCGAATACACGACAATGTCCGCACCGTGCTCGATCGGCCGGAACAGCAACGGCGACGCCACCGTGTTGTCGACCATCAGCGGAATGCCATTATCGTGAGCAATTTTGGCCAACGCCTCGAAATCCGGCACCCCGTTCGACGGGTTGCCGATGGTTTCGACGTAAAGAAACCGCGTGTTGTCGTCGATCAGCCGAGCAAATGACTCTGGTTCGGAAGCATTTGCAAACCGCGCCTCGATGCCGAAATTCTTCAGCGTGTGCTGGAAAAGCGTGTGCGTACCGCCGTAAAGCGTGCTCGCCGAAACGAAGTTCTGGCCCGCCCGCGTGATGTTCAGCACCGCCAGCGTTATGGCCGCCGAACCCGACGCCAAGCCCAGCGCGCCCACCCCGCCGTCAAGCGCTGCCATGCGCTTCTCGAACACCTCCGTTGTTGGATTCATGATGCGCGTGTAGATATTGCCGAACTCTTCCAGTCCAAACAGCCGCGCCGCGTGATCCGTATCTCGAAACACAAACGACGTGGTCTGATAGATCGGCGCCGCCCGCGCTCCCGTAGCCGAATCCGGCGCCTGCCCCGCATGAATCGCCCGCGTCCCCAAACCCGGTGTCCTCGCCATGAATCAAGTCCTCCTTCTCTTCATACGCATCATACGTCGCATTCCTCTCCTCTTTACCCGCTGCACTCTTACCCGCTGCACTGTTTATTTCTCAGCCCGCTTCAGCGGGCTCCTCTTTGCCCCCGCCTTCAGGCGGGGGGTAGCAAGCCCTACCCAAGGTTTTTAGCGCGCTTCAGCGCGCTTTTGCCCACGGCTTCAGCCATATCAGCCGGCCGGACCCGCCCTCTCAACTTTCAAACAACGGGGTAGACATATATCTTTCTCCCGAGTCCGGCAGGATTGCCACGATCGTCTTGCCCTCATACCGATCCTCCCTGGCCATGCGCATCGCTACGGCCGCCGCCGCACCCGAGCTGATCCCGCTGATGATGCCCTCTTCCCGCGTCAGCCGCCGCGCATACTCAAACGCCTCCTCATCCTCAACCTGCACCACGCGGTCCACTACCGACATATCCAGCGTTTCCGGCTTAAACCCCGCTCCGATGCCCTGGATCTTATGCGGCCCAGGCTTCCCGCCCGAGAGCACCGGCGAGCCCGCCGGCTCAATGGCAATGCTCTCAACCTCCTTGAACTGCTTCAGATACCGGCTCGTGCCCGTTATCGTGCCGCCCGTCCCCACACCCGCCACTAAAACGTCTACCCCGCCCTCCGTAACCGTCCATATCTCCGGGCCCGTCGTCTTGAAATGAATTTCAGGATTCGCCGGGTTCTTGAACTGGTTCGGCATGAAAAAGCCGGGGTTCTCCTTTGTTATGCGCTCCGCCTCCGTAATCGCCCCCGGCATCCCGTCCACGCCCGGCGTCAACACCACCCGCGCGCCGAACGCCTTTAACATGCTCCGCCGCTCAACGCTCATCGTCTCCGGCATCGTCAGCACCAGGTTGTAACCCCGGCTCGCCGATACAAAAGCAAGCGCGATACCCGTGTTGCCCGATGTTGGCTCGACTATCGTCCCCCCGGGACTCAGAATGCCCCGCTTCTCCGCATCCCAAACCATGGAAGCCCCGATCCGATCCTTCACTGAATAAGACGGGTTGCGGCCTTCAACTTTGACAAGCACCACGCCTTTCAGTCCAGCGCCAAGCCGGCGAAGTTGAATTAAAGGCGTGTGGCCGATACTGTATGTCGCATCGTCAAATATCAACATAATCGAAAGTCTCCCGCGGCCCTGGCCGCACACCTTATTAAGATAATCATTTTAGTAAAGTTTAAGCACGGAAACACAATTTGTCAACCAAGAATTCACAAAGCCCACAAGTTTGGCTCTCCAAACCAGTTCACTACGCGAAAAACTTGTAGAAAGTTGTCATATGTGTAAAATAATCCCATGACATTGCGCGACAATCAGCAGACAAGGGTTTAGGGAACCATGCAGAAGTTATGGCAGTACGGCTGGCTGCGGCCGCTGGCGACGTTGGTGTTCGTGGTGGTGTTGGCGACGGTGTTTTCGCCGTGGCCGGAGGGAGAACGTTTGCCGGTGTTCTGGCAGGCGGACAACCTCGCGAACGTGCTTCGCCAAATCTCCGACATCGGCATTCTGGCGATGGGCATGACGCTCGTCATCATCAGCGGCGGAATCGACCTCAGCGTCGGCTCGTTGCTGGCGCTGTCCTGCACGGTATTCGCCTTCATCTTCACGCGCGCCACGCACGCCTTCTCGCCCTACCAGGGCATGATCATTGCCTTGGCGATGACCACCGGTTTCGGCCTGACATCCGGCCTGGTGATTTCCAAACTCCAGATGCAACCCTTCATCGTCACGCTCGCCGCCATGATCGGCGCCCGCGGCCTGTCCAAATGGCTCGTAAGCAATCAGACCATCGCTGTCGGCTACGACGACCGCACCGCCGCCATCGTTAATTTCGTCGGCCAAAAGGCCTTCGTCGTGCCCGCGTTCCTCGTCGTGACGGTGGCCGCTTTCGTCCTGCTCAACCTTACCCGCTTCGGGCGATACATCTACGCCGTCGGCGGGAGCGAAGACGCCGCCCGCCTCTCCGGCATCAACGTGACCTGGGTGAAAGTGCGGGTGTACCTGTTCTCGGGCTTTATCGCGGGCGTGGCGGGCATTCTTTATTGCTGTGAGACGCACCAGGGGGACCCGAAGGCGGGGATGTCGTATGAGCTTGACGCCATCGCCGCCGCCGTTATCGGCGGGACGAGCCTCGCCGGCGGGAAAGGCGGCATCATCGGAACCGTCGTCGGCGCGCTCGCCCTCGGCATACTCTCAAACATACTCGGACTCAAGAACGTCGATGAAAATGTGCAGTGGATGCTTAAAGCCGTTATCATACTGGCGGCGGTGTGGCTGCAACTGCTGGGCAGGAAAAAGACCGCGTAGAACGGTCGAGGAGATAGGAATGAACGTGTTGGCGAAATGGGCACTTGTTTTCACGGCGGCAGTCGTTACACTGGCGGGGTGCGGACAGACTTCGACGGAACCAGGCACGGACGCCGGCGAAAACTCGTACGTCATCGCGTTCTCGCAATGCAACAGCGCCGAACCCTACCGGACCGCCCAAAACAACATCATGAAGCGCGAAATCAAAAAATACCCCGGCTGCCAACTCGTCATACAGGACGCCCAACAGGACAACGCCCGCCAAATCGCACAAATCGAAAACTTCATCACCCAGAAGGTCGACGTCCTCATCGTCGCCCCCAATGAGGCCGCGCCAATCACCGCCCCCGTCAAGCGCGCTAAAGATGCCGGCATCAAGGTGGTCTGCCTCGAACGCAACCTCGTCGAGCCCGTCTACGACGTCTTCGTCGGAGCCGACAACGTCAAGATCGGAGAGATGGCCGGGCAGTTCGTCGCCGATTACGTGAAGCAAAAGGGCATCGAGAAGCCCGTGGTCGTCGAGATGAAAGGCCTGCTCGGTACCAAACCGCAGGAAGAGCGCCACGACGGCGCCCGCAAGTTCATCGACCCGATTCCGAACGTCGTGGTGATTGAAGAAGTGGCGAATTGGATTCAGAACGAGGCGCTGAAACGGATGGAAACCGTGCTCCAGGCCAACCCGAAGATCGACGTCGTGTATGCCCACAACGATCCCATGGCGCTCGGCTGCTACTGGGCCGCCAAAAACGCCAACCGCGACAAAGACATGATCTTCGTCGGCGTCGACGGGCTCGGCGGGCCCGACGGCGGCGTAAAACACGTCATGGACGGACGCCTCGCCTGCACGTTCTACTACCCGACCTGCGCCGCTCAAGGGCTCGAATACGCCGTCCAGCTCGCCCACGGCGAAACCGTACCCAAAGAAAAAATTCTCGAACCCGCCCTTATAAGCCCCGAAAACGCTGCCGAATGGTATGAAAAAGTCACCGTTGAATAAGCGCCAACTGGTTCTTCTCCTGCTGGCAACGCTCGTGGGCTGTGCCCCCAGCCTCCACGACACCGTCGCCCGCCATAACGCTCAGGCCGCCCAAGCCATGATACAGGCCGACCCGGCCCTCGTTATGTCGCGCAATCCCCTCGGCAAAACGCCCCTCCACTACGCCGTCACCTACGGCGCCACCGACATGATCGGCCTGCTCGTCCAGAACGGCGCCGACGTCAACGCGGCCGACGACACCGGGCTCACGCCGCTGCACGTCGCCGCCATACTCAACCGGTCCGACGAGGCCAAAACCCTGCTCGAAGAAGGCGCCGATATCCAGGCTCGCGACAAGTTCGGCGACACGCCCCTCCACACCGCCGCCCTGTTCGGCCGCACCCAAATGCTCGAACTCCTCATCCAAAACGAAGCCGACCCAACCGCCCTGAACAATAACCAGCTCACCCCCCTCGAGTGCGCCCGGAAACAACGAAAGCCGGACGCTGTTCAACTCCTCCAGAAAATCAAACCGATCCCAACCTCAACTCCTCACGAAAGTTGAAAATCCGCCCGATTGCATGCTAAAATTAGCAAGTTCTTAAACAATCCCCGATAGCTCAGTTGGTAGAGCGGGTGGCTGTTAACCACTAGGTCGCAAGTTCGAGTCTTGCTCGGGGAGCCAGCAGTAATTTACGAACTTTCGTGTTCGTAATTCGCCGATATGGAGGCCGCCATGGCAGACGCCGTGGCGGCCTCGTTTCTCTCTCGACCATCGCTACCAACTGCCACGCTCCCGCAACCATTATCGCAACAATGGGTTACAGATGCTCTCTCAGTAGTAGGCCCTGACACCCCAGCTCTTTCTTTTCGCGCCAAAGTCGCATGGTGGATAGAGTTCGTGAATTGCTCGATCTCGAAGCCTCAATCATAAATACGAACTTCCGTGTGTTAACCACGCGCCCTAGATCGACTAAGTTTAAACGACTTTCGCTTGTGCCCGCGTACTGTATGATGATTTAGGCAGCTTTCAGGCTCTGTAACGGCCCATTTATCAATGGTTTGATTATCTCTTGACACTTCCGGAATTGCCTCGTAAGTCCACCATAAGTGCGATACCTCATCCGGAATTTTCGCACGGAGGCCAAACAAACCTGGCCTTTGGTACGAAGCGTACCTAAAGGCGTTCCGGTCTGGTGGCGTCTTGGTACCACTTGAGAGCAGCGTCAGTTTTGCTCGTGCCCTATCCTGCGTGGAGCACGCTTGCCGCGTGCCTAAACTCCACCATATGGCGGATGGACTGAGCGATTCATTGTCTTTGAGAAGGCGGAGAAAGCAGTGCAAGGACCTCAAAACTCAGGCTCATCGGGGAACAACGAATCTCGATTGGCCATGAGTTCTTGACAGGTGTCGATATCATCAGGAATGGGAACAAGTATGATCGGACTCAGACCCGGGTCGTCCCACTGGTCCGGATCGTTAGGAACGTTCAGGATACCAAGCGACGCTCCGACCACCAGTTGCTCCGAATCGTCAGTTACAGTGCCACGCAAAGTTCCGTCAGAGTAAAGCGTTAGGTCGTTCTGGAATATCTCACGGCGAGCAATATAGATCTCACCCTCAATCAGTCCGAATAGTCTCACGAAAACCGTAACGCCAGGCTTCCCGTCATTATCATCGTCATTGATCAGCGGATCTTTGGGGTCTGTTGACAGCGGGACATTAGGGTTTCCCTCGATGCCAATCAGCGTGGGCGTTGCGGGACGCCACATTTTCCATGCCCCGTCTTCTTCATAGACATCGACAATTGCACTCCGGGGCAGAATTGCCTGCGTCGCTTCGTCTGGAAAAGTCGTGGCCATATTCTGATTGGCTTTATGTTCCGCATGGCAAAAACAGTCGTACTCGACGAGTTCTCCATTTTCGATGACTAGGTCAGTGAAGCCATACGAAATAACGAACGTTGATAGGGGCCCATTAGGCGTCTCGCCGTCGTAAGCGACCACATCGTAGTGGGCATAGTGCCCCGCCATAGCTTCCATGGCTTGTTCCCTGCTCGTGGGCATCTCCCAATTTGGGTCGTTGGCCGGGGTTTCGTAAAGCGGACTCTCCGGCCAGGGTTTAGGACTAAAGCATCCAACAAGAAAGAGGCAAACGGTGGCCAGTGAGGTAAGCTTCAGTAAGGTTGAGAACGAAATCACGACTTTAGAATCTCCTGTGCGTAGCCAATCACGTTGCGGGCATTTGTGCCTAATAACAAGCCTACGGTCACGTTCATTTCCCTGTCACGCTCGTCGGACCTACTTTCAATTCACTCGACTGATGGAGGCTCTAGTGTTTGCCTACAGGCGAGTAAGAAAGACACTGCACTACCTCGCCGGCGTCTCGATTCGTTCTGTTCCTAGAGTGATACCTTGTTTATCATGCAGTTCGTTGCGAAAGAACAAACTGGATGTTGCGCACTCTTCACCACCGTTCACAACCCATCGACCCAGTCCTGCACATCCTCTTCCGCCGTTACGGGAGGGCATTGGGTCTGATCCGTGATACACATGTCCTCATAGGAGAAATTGAAGTCTTTGGCGGCTTGTCGAAAAGCAGCGTCCACTTCGGGCGGCATCGCGGCATCGGACGCTTCGGGTGCGCGGGTCATGACATTCACCCCGGCGTACTCGCCGGCAGGCGTTGAGCCGCAATAGTTGTACATGATCCAATCCGGATCGGGTTTGGAGAGGATGTACCAGCGTTCTTGCTGAGGTTGAAGGGGCGGGTTGGCGTAGATAACTTCCAGCAAGCCCGGTATCTGGTCGCTTATCCTGGGTTCCGCGATCAAGTAAACGGGTCCCTCTTCGCTGCAGCTTCCATTTTCCGCGGGAGCACAGAAGGACGTATGATACCACCACTGCTCCGCATTAAAGACCCAGGAACTCGCCCTGCAGGGAAGGGCATCGTAGCCGCCCTCCCAGCCCGACCCGGGAACACCACAGTTCCGGCCCCGTATCTCCAGCCATGTTCCCTCGAGCTCGCCAAGGCTCTCAAGAACATACACTTTGTGGATATTCTCGCTGGTAACCAGACATCGGCCATCCGTGCCCTCCGGCAAGGTGGGCAAGCAACCGTTTTCGGCGAAGCATTGCACCAGGGCACTGTACCTTTCGCTGCTTCCGCCTTGAGTAAGTTGACAGACCAGGTTGCAGGCTTGTTGCTCGGCTTGTCCTCCCGCTGAACTGCATGCGGCATTGCATTCGAGTGCTTCACGGCAAGCAGGATCCAACACGCAAAGGAGCATCTCTATCAGGCAGTTCGCCAGCCCACATATCAACACTTCGCGGTCCGAGTCCGTGGCGGCAAGCTGCGGGAAGTCAATGATGCGATCCCGATCGTAGCCGCGGGCCACGAGGTCCTCGATGATGGCATCAAGCACGCCAGGCGCCATGACGGGAGTGCGGCTGAGGACAAAGAGCGTGGCGCGCCGCGAGTCCGATACGACGGCGTAGTTGTAGTCCACATCATCGAGGGCAATAATCCAGTACTCGCCCTTTAGGAGCCCCCCCAGGATGGACGGGAATGTCACCTCGAGTTTGGCATTCGTCGCAGTATCCACGACACGCGCGATGCCCTCGATGACCTCTTCCGGTCCGTCGAAGCCGCCATCGAAGCCACGGTTCACCACCCGCACCGTTCCGTCTGGCTGAAGCGTATACTCAGCCGTCACGCCCACCAAGTTGCGCGTGGGCAAGAAGGAGTAGCCTGCAACTTGGTACCACAGGCCCTCATAGCGCGCCAAGTCAACGGACGCTACGGTCTCCGGCGGCATTGGACAGCCGCTCAGGGCCCCGCCCATCAGGACGATGACCACCGCAAAAGATCCAAAGGAAATGCTCCGATATGCCCAACGCAGTCTACTCATCGTGGCAAGTCTCCTTTATCCGAGATTTCCCATATGAAACGCCCGGGACCACCCCTGACTCATCTTCTGCTATTGTAGTCCTTGTTCCCGATGCGGTCAATGCCAATTCTGCTGTCATGGTGGCTCTTTGGTGTCGTTCACAACTTAACTGTAGCCATCGAACGCGACCGTGAGCGCAGTTCGTGCGAATTCTGGCGGACTTGTCCATTGGGTTCTGCGTCATTTCCATTCCTGCGAACACCGCCTTGGTTAGGTCGGCACTGGCAGCAGCGGCCCCAGTTTCCTGATGCGGTGGAGGATCGCTGCGAATAAGCGCATGGGGATGGTGCTCGCGAACGCCACGTTCTTGACTACGAATTTTCTCATTGGGTTCTTGCACGCGCCATACTGGGTCTTCTTAGTCGCGCTGCTGGCCCTGAGCATCGTCCTTCACAGCACGAGTCGTGCAATTCAAGATCGCGGTCCTGAAGTCATCGTCCATAGTCAAAATGAGTCTACTGAAATCTTCAGCAAGAAACTGCCGCCTATTCGCTAGAGAGAAGGAATGGCAAGATCGTAGGAGTTGCTATAGATGGATTTTTTAAGTGCTTCTGAAAAAAGTATACGGAATATCTTGATCTGCTCTTCGGGGGATGATACTTGTGTCAACGGTCGGAGCTTACGTTCGGTGAAGAAGGAAGCCTCTTTGTCGGGGAGCATTAGGATATGCTTCTGGATTATCGGAGCCAATTTGAGCAAGTTAAGCGTTTGGGTAACACGAGCACGGGAGATCCCGAGGTGCTTAGCAATGTCTGCTTTTGTGGTGATCCCCTTCGTTCCGAGCAGTTGGCTCATGGCGAGTGCCTGTTTGATTGGATTGTCAGGTTCTGTCTTCTTTGATTCGAAGCTCTCGCGTAGCCAGTCCATTGAGGCTTCAAATCCGAATACGAACTCGTGCGTGTTAACCAAGCCCCCCGGGTAGACTCAGCCTGGCCGACTTTCGCTCGTTGGTAGAGTGCGCACCGTATCTGCGTCAGCCCAATTTGCCCGCTCATTTTGCACTCCTTCTGACATCAATGTGTTAAATAATCCCTTGCCAAAATGCCGATGGCTCTGTAAGGCCCATGGAAGTGCAGTCGGAATGCCGGGCCGAGCAGTCCTGCAAGAATACTCGACGCTAGATCCGCTGAAGTGCCCCTGGTAAGATGCGGCAAACCGACACGGAGGCTAGCCATGGAAATGTCACGTCGGCACTTTATCCGCAGCGCAATCGCGGTGTCCGGGGCGGCCGCTTTGGACCTTCCCGTAGCTTTGGGGGCGGAAAGAGCTTCTTCGATGGTGTCTCGTGAAGACGCGGCAGGCGCGATCGTCATCTGTAATCATTGGAGCCAGTACGGGATTGGCGAGGCGTTTCCCGAAGGAGAGGTCGGGAGCCGCTGGTACCAACGAAACTTCTCAAGCGTGTTTAGCCTTGAGCAGGGCCGGCGCTGGCTCGATGCGAATCCAGCAAACCGGATCTGCCACGAGTTCGACGCCTATTTCCTTGAATCGCTCCACGCGGAGGATCCCGATTATCTCGCCGCGATCCGGGATTTGCTCGACCGTGGTCTGATGGAACTACCAGGAGGCACGTTCAGCCAGCCAGAGTCACAGGTGCTCGGCTACGAATCGGCGTTGCGGCAACTGACGTTCGCCCAGGCGGCATACCAGCACTATCTGGGCCGCGGCGTGGACACGTTTCTTGCCGAGGAGCAGAACTTCTTCCCGCAACTGCCTCAACTCCTCAAGCTTGCCGGGTTCAAGTACGCGAGCATTCAGTTTCAGAATTCCGGAGCGCCGCCGCCCTCGCCTCATGACCTCATTCTCTGGGAGGCATTTGACGGCACGGCGATTCCCACGATCCCCAAGAAAATTGGCATGCTGCCGTGCACCCGCCAATTTGCATCGTATGACAAGATCATTGCGCGGTTGGCAAAACGAAAGGCGCCGTTGATTTTTCAATGGATGGAGGTGGGGCCTCCGGGAATGGATTGGGGCGCGTCCATCGAGCCGTATCGGGAAGCCATTCGCGGAGCTGAAAAGCACGGCTTCCAGCAGATGACCTTGACGGAGTACATCGAATGGGCGCTCCCCCGATGCGACACGCCGCGCGTTCGTATTCCCATGGACAAGTCCAATTACAACAACAACGGTTTCCAGGGAGGATGGGGTTACGGTAACGAGCAGACGACGCGCGGGTCCAACAAGTGCGAAAGCTTGTTGTTGGCGGTAGAGGCGTTGTGTGCTGGGGGACATGCCCGGCGGATCGACAAGCTAGAAGGCAATCGGCTACGCGAACTCTGGTCCAACTTGCTCGTGTCGCAAAACCACGACCCCTACCTCGTGGGAGCGGGGCCAGCCTACATTGATGGCATCCGGTCTTACCAGAGCGAACTGGCTGTGAAGCAACACAACACCGTGCAACAAGCCATTCGTGACGAGGCAGGAATGGATGAGCCGATCTCTGGATCCGGCGCGCCGTTCCGGCTGTTCAACCCGTGTCCCTGGTATGTTGCCACGCCAATACTGATTGAGCTGAATAATCTAACGTGGCCGAGCCACACATTCAAGCTGAGCGACGGTCAGGCCAGTAAGATCCTGCCCGCCGTGTTCCGTTCGGACAACGGGCACGTGCTTGCCGGGCCAGTCATCGCGCGCCTCCCATCGTACGGGACGCTGGATCTGAACCTGGAGTCGGCAACGGATGAGCCCAGCCAACCGAAACGCGATTCCACACGCTTGACGACAAAACAGGACGGGCGCGTGTGGAACGTGGACCATGAAGCCTTCGCGGGCATCGCGTTCGAACCTTTGGTGGGCGAGTGGGATCATTCCTACGTAGCACACAACATGAACATCGAGACGGCTTATAAGCGCATCAAGGACGCGCCTGTCCGTGTCCCGTGGCGAGCGGTGTCCGACGGAATCGACGTTGCCGCATGGCGCAGGGATTTGATGCGCATCCGCGACGTGAAAGAGCCCGCATTGTCGGCGCAAGGCCTGGTTTGTACGGGTGAGGAGCCGGGACCGTGGATTCAGTTCAACCACCGTTTGACCACCACGCTTTTTTCCTTTGAGACGGGCGTCCGGCCTTCCGGTACATGGCGGTTCCGGGTGCACATCGCCGGCGCAAAGCCCCGGATTGTTGCCGATGCGCCATTTTCCGAAGAAGAGCGCGCCAAGACCCGGTTTTACTGTTCGCGGTACATTCGTTTGGAATGGCCCGGGCAGCACCTGCTTTGGTGTCCCTCGCAAAACACATCATTCCATATTGTGGAGGAAGCGAACGCGCACGTGATCGAATGTACCGTGCTTAACTTCAGTTTTACGGGCACCGCGAACTGGGAGATGCGGTTCCATGCCGGTTCATCTTTTTCAGCGGCGGAGTCGATGCGGCTCGCGGAAACGTTTCATCGCAGACCCGTCCGCATCCCGGAAGATGTGACGGCCGAAGGCGTGGCGGGCGTCAGCACCGATAACCCAAACGTGCTGATCACGCATGTCTTTCCCGGGGGCGCCGGTGTCGCCGTCGTGCGGACTCTGAATGCTTCTCACGAACCTCAGACCGCCGCGATTCGCTGGCCGGGCCCAATCAAGCAAGCGTATACCGCCGACCTTGATGGCAACATTTTGGACACCTCATGCGAGCACTCGACCGGCCCTCCCGGTCATTGGAACTATTCATTCCGCCCATGGGAAATCGCCACGTTTCGCGTGGCATGTAAATGACTGTACGTCATGGGAAGCCATAGGAGTCTGCATCACATGTTTCCTGCAAGCGTTTCTTCGGCAAGTCCGCAGAAAGCTTTGACCTGCATAGATGGAGATGGAATTTGTGTCAGTGGCCGGAGTCGGCGCTCGGTGAACAAGGCGGCTTCCTCGTTAGAGAGTGCGAGAATGTGCTGGTGGATTTCGGGTGCCATTTTGAGGAGATTGAGAGTTTGGGTAACGCGAGCACGGGAGATACCAAGGTATTTGGCTATGTCTGCTTTCGTGGCAATTCCTGTTGTCCCGAGCAGTTGGCACACGGTAAACGCTTGTTTGATGGAATTGAGTGGCGTTTGGCGCTCAGGCTTAAGGCTCTCACGAAGCCACTCCATCGAGGCTTCAAATCCGAATACGAAAAAGCCGTCGTGCTTAACGCGGGAAACATCTGCAAAGAATTGGACATCTAAAGAGTTCGTAATCTGATCGGACGCGCGGAGCCAGTCAATACCAGAGAGCGCATAGTTGCCTTTTCGGTTAACAGCGCTCTCTGTTTTTGTTATATTTCCGCGCAAAATCGGCCGGTCGTAAAGGGCTATGTGGGGTCGAAACGTCTATTAGCTGCGAGAAGTCCCTCAGGGTCTTCGCCATTGTTTCCGCGTTCAATTGCTGCTGCGTTGATTATGAAGCTTCAGCGATAGATCCTCTAGAGTCTTGGTTAGCTGACCCTTCTGCTCCTCCAACGCCTGCATCCGGTCCAGGGTTGTCTGGATTGGCTGGCCTTCGCGGCTCAACGCATTCTCGATGTCCCATCGGCCAACCAGGGCTCCGCACGGCCGTTTACCGCCCTGCGCGCCCGCGAGCGGGTCCGCGGACTTACCGCGGCATGGTCGTGACGGAACGCAGCGTGAAGCCGGCTGTTTCACAGACCGGCTTCCGCTTCGGGAGTCACCCTACCCCAATATCTAAGACTTCTGGATGGATTCTCCGGGAAACCTATTCCGAGGAGTTCCCTCCAGGTTCGAACCACCAGGAATTTACTAACCGAACCCGTCCGAATGGGGCGGCCTGGGGCACCTGGGTCCTGCGTTCTAACCGGTACCCTCTTACAACCATGAGCCACCAGGCGTATAGCCGCGAGTGCGTCATGATGACCGTCTCCTCTGCCTTTGTACCCTTGCTCACAAGTCCTCCTCAGTCTGCGGCGGTATCCAGAGCCTCGTTGTTGAACCCGGTTGCAGTAACGACGCTGTCGATTTGAAATATTCGTCGCCGCCTCCGGGTTCTCTACCGTCATTCCCCGGCAGAGAACCCGGCCACAAAACTCTTCAGCGCAAATCTATAGGCGCGACACCTTTTTGTGAAGCCCGATAGCGAACACAACCGATGAAAAGCAGTAGCGCCGCAAGCATCACCAAGCTCCACACACTCGCTGCGGGCAAGATCCCATAGCTTTCGGCATCGTTAGCGTTGAAACCCCACCTGAACTCTTCGGCGTTGGTCATCCCGTCACCGTCCCAGTCGTTCTGGCCGTCGGGGATGCCGTCCGGGCCAATAAACCCATCATCGCCGGTCGTGTCGGCGGAACAAGGGTCAAACGGGTTTTGGACTCCTGCCGAAATTGGGTCGAGGTCTTCAATCTCCTGGGCGTCGCTCAATCCATCGCCATCGGTATCCTGATCGGAGTGGAAAGCGTCCAATGCCGCGATATACGCGATTTCCATTGCGGAGCCAGTCTGGTTGGTCGGTAACAATTCCAGGCCGGTGACTACGGTCATCCATGTTTCCGAAAGCTCTCTCATGTTGAGTACATAGACGTTCATTTCCCCATTGGCCTGAATCGGAAAGTCCAGGCTCTTGGCCGTGTCCCATACAGCGTCGGGTTCCGTTATGAATCTAAGGGTTGCAGTATCGCCCTGAGTCTGGCTCATTTTGACGGCCAGCCAAGGGAATTGATGCGTGTTGATCCAGGCGGCCGGAGAATATGCGGATGGCTGGCCAGTGGTTGAAGTCCCTGCGAGGCTTCCATCCGCGACAACCTGCGCATCCCAGCCGCTGAAGGTATGCCATCCTTCAAAATCGCCGGTTTGGTCAAAGGGCCACGAGCGGGGGCGCCCGCTGATGGCCGCATAGGAACTCTCTCTGTTGCCTGTTTTTGAAAAATTATCCCAGTTCGCGGTGTAATACGGAACGGATTCCCGGGGGTACAGGCCGCAATTGGAAATCGTGCCATTGCTGGCCGCATTCCAACACAGAAGTTCCCCCGTGGCCTCTGGCCTGTCAGGATTAACGCAGTTGCCGTAGAACACGTTGCCGGAAACTGTCACGTTGTTGTTGTGAGGGTTGCCGTTCCAGAAGTTCATCACCATGATGCCGGCGCCGTCATTGTCATGGATCACGTTGTTGCGAAAAACGACGTTGTCACAGTCGCCTTCAAAATCGAATCCCACCCCGTCATACGTGTCGTCTTCTCTCCTGCACTCCGAGAACTCACAGTCTTCAATGGTGTAATCTTTTACGCTTGCAAGGAAACCGGCTGTGACACCAAAGGCAAACGAGCCGCCCCCGCGTATGCTTCGCAGGCGGGCGGTCGTGCCTCCCTCAACGCAATTCAAGGCGATGCCGCCATTTGATGCGCCCACAGAGAGACAATCGGAAACGTTCACATTTCTGACGCGGGTCTTGTTTCTAGCCGGCCAGTACCAATCCGTGCCGAATCCAAGCAGGCAATCACGAAACTCGCAGTTGTGAATATTGATATTGCTGACAACGGTGTTCCATTCATTTGCCGCGCTGACTCTTCCGCCCAGCCAGATCGCGCATGACCATGCAAATTCCTGTGAATGCAGAAGCGGATCTACCGTGTCGCTGTTCATGCCTTCAAAATAGCAGTCGGATATCTCCACATCTGCATTATCGAAATCGTCGAGATAACGGAGATACAGGCCGAGCTTGGCGTTCCTGCAATCAATGCCCGTCACCTTCCACCCGGATGGATTCAATAGTTCCACGCAAATATCGTATTCGACATCTAATCGGCTGATTATGGGGCGGGCCCCCGTGCCATACGTACCCAGCGTAATGGGGTTTACCGCCGTACCGTCACCAATCAACAAAAGTTTGCTCGTCCAGTTGTCGCCGCGTTTCAACAGGACCGAATCCCCGGGTAGAAGAGAGAAACTCGACAGCGGTGCGAACGTTTGCCATGCCGTTTCTGCGCTCGTGCCGCTGCCACCGTCAAAACCTTCGGACGAACTGATGTAATATCCCGTAGCGTATACACGACTAACAAGGCACATAATCAGCGATGCAATTATTGTGCCCCGGTGTAGTAGCCCCTCAATTTTTTCTTGCCTCATCGTTTATGTCTCCTTTATATAAGAAAAGTCGCTGAAATATGCCTCACCGGCAACCGAACACTACACACTTTCCGTGCCAATTGGGGTAATTTGTTGTAAGTGGTTTGGCCATCGTCGACTGCAAGAATTGCGTCACGACGGAGAGATCAAAAAACGTCCAAGATCCCGGACAGCGCGTCCGGGATCTAAGACGCAATGTCGGGGTGCGAACTCCTATCGAGGCTTGGGGTGGGAGGGTGCTAAGCCTTTACCGGGCGGATCCTTTTCAAGAAAGGCGCCGCCTGAATGAGAAGCATCCTGCCAAAATCGTCATGGCAACAAGGGCGGCAAGCCCAAGTGGCGTGGCAGCATCAAGCGCGCCTTCAGGGAAGACCTCGACATGGACAGGGTTGCTGAAGAAAACGGCCTTTTCGGGAGTTTCATCGGTAACCCGGACCATGTACGTTCCGTTGTCGTCCGGCCTGACGAGATTTGGTATCTCGAGGAAACGATCCTGGGCCCCCTCAATTTCTTCGCCATCCTTGAACCACTGGTACTGAAGCGACCCAGTTGTCCACATGGTCGTGACTTCTAAAGTTATTGAATCGCCTTCCGTACGCCAACCCGATCCGGATACCGGCCGTGCAACGGCAGACGGAGGCGGAATGGGTTCGGGGATGAAATCGACAAACGTGGGCATGTGGTCGCTGTAGGTGTTTTTGAAATTCGTTTCGCTCAGCCCAAAATCCGATGCCTGCGTAAAGAACATCCCGCCGGTGGGAACCAGCGGCAGCGTGGTGGTTGTCGAGTAGATGTAATCGATCTTCAATGGCCGGCCGTTTTGTTCGGGAAGTTTTACGATAAACTCGCTTGCCAGCAAATCCACGTGCGGAGACGCATACGAGGACGACGCATTGTAATCGCCGGCGAGGAAAACATATGGCGTCTCGTCCGCGCCCTGCAACAATTCCTCGATATACATCCGCTCGGCAATCCCTTCGTATGTGCGGCATGGGTTGCACGTCCAGTGGTTGTGACACGAGATGACACGGAACGGAAGCGACTGCCCGTCCACGGCCTCGAACACGGCGGTTGTAAGATAGCGGATCGTCGGCTGGAACGGATGATACGTGGCCGCCGGGTAGTCGGTGTAGTATGTGCTGTACGGCGGCTCGCATAGAAACCTGAGCGTTACATACTCCAGAAGCCGCACTTTCGTCTGGTCGTACACGAAGCTGTTGTCGCTCTCTTCGTATGCGGCCGCGAACTGCGGTCCCATATCCTGCACCACCTCGTCCAACACGCTTTTCACCCGAATTTCCTGCAGCGCAAACACCGCCGCGCCAAAATCCGCCATCAGAGCCGCCAGCGCGTCCAACTGCTCCGGAGTCCGGATTGGCCGCGACCCCGCAATAGTCCGGGCGCCCAGATGCTCGATATTCCACCCCACAACCCGCAGTTCACCTTCACCCGGGGCCGGGGGAAACGACTCCTGCGCGTTCGCCACACCCGGCATCCAAGCAAGGGCCATAAAGGTCAAAAAGAACAGCTTTCCCGTCGGCCTAACAGACATTCTGTGCATCGATTTTCCCTTTCCTTTCGGCGTTCCGTCTGTGTCTTTATCGGTGTTCGTCTCTCCGACGGCCGCTCATCCTTAGCGTACTACTTTACGATACGTGCTCTGCCAATCTCCATGCTTGTCCGAGAAAAGACCAGCCAATTACATTCGAGGACTTCTATCATTCCGACAATTTCTGTCCATCAGCAACTCCTTTTCTCACGCCGTGTCAGCCACGGAGAATCTCCGCATTACAAGATACGGGCCAAAACCCGCCACTTTTTTCAAGTCACTGGAAACAAACAAGATGCGAAACATTGAATAGCCCACTCAGGCCGCAGCAGGCCTCCCCCAGTCCGGCCTTTTGGACAATTTGTCCGAGATCTCGGACAGAAACCCCCAAAGAGGTCTTGCGGGGAGGAGCCCGGGTTCTTTGCCATCCTTCCCCGGCAAAGAACCCGGGCACGGAAATCTTCAGCGCGAATCTATAGGCGCGACACCTTTTTGTGAAGCCCGATAGCGAACACAAACGATGAAAAGCAGTAGCGCCGCAAGCATCACTAGGCCCCACACACTCGCTGCGGGCAAAATCCCATAGCTTTCGGCATCGTTAGCGTTGAAACCCCACCTGAACTCTTCGGCGTTGGTCATCCCGTCACCGTCCCAGTCGTTCTGGCCGTCGGGAATTCCGTCAGGGCCGATAGTCCCGTGGTCGCCGGTCGTGTCTGGGTCTTGGGGGTCAAAGGGATTCTGCAGTCCGGGGTCTTCCGGATCGAGGTCGCGCATCTCATCGAGGTCGGTGATCCCGTCGCCATCGGCATCGCCGTCCGGCGAAAGCGAGGTCAGGCCGAACTCGGAGAACCCTGGAACCTCCACGATGACATGGTTGGCCTCGGTGTCGATTCCGATGACGGGCAGGAACTGCGGCTGTCCGTCGTGCATCCAGAGCACGTTGAGGTTCTCTTCGCCGAGGTCGCGGACTTCCGCGTCGGTATAGGTGAACCGCAACTGCGCGGGTGGGTTGAAGGTGATGCCGTTGGGCGCGAAATCGCGTACCACCGGCACGGACGCCGGGTCGAGGGCCGCTTCTTCGAGCGGCGAAATGGGCGTGAACACGGAGAAGTCGACCGACGTGGCGCCGGGGTCGACACCGCCAATAACGGTCCCCTCGGCCACGCTCAGCCTCGTGCCGCTGCCGTCGTCGAGTGTGATATCAGTGAGCAATTCGCCGACGGCGAGGGGTGCGGTTTCGACGTGGCGCACCGTCGCCGCATATACGCTGCTGGTGGCGTAACTGTGGTAGGCTTCAGTCCAGGCCACGCGGGTGCCGCCGCCGCTTGCTTTGAGCCCCATCTGGTTGCCCCACTTGGGCAGGCGCAACGGCGTACGCCCCTGCATCACATCGCTTACGGTGTTGACCATAATGTCGAAATCGCATTCAAAATAGTTCTCGAACCGGAACCCGTCATTGATTCCGTGCCAGTACCGGCCCGTCATGTCTTTTGAATAGAAGATCATCGTGCCGTCCTGCGAGAAACCCGGCGAGTAGACGTAGTTGCGGTTCACATCGACCGGGTATATCCGGGGGTCGTCGAGACCCGTGAAGGGCGCGGTCACGCCCGTGATGATGTTCTGAAGGCCGGTAAACATGTAGAGCTGCGACGTGGTGGGATCGTCGCTCATACAGACCAGGAGCGCATCACCCGAGGGCGAGAGGGCGGATTGCTCGATTCCCGCCCAGCCGCTTTCGAGGTCGGTGATCGGCACGCCCGGCAGAACGGGGTTGCCTTCGGCATCGAGGTCCAGCACGAAGATGGTCGACCACATGCTGAAATCCGGGTATACGGCGCCCGCCGTCACCAGGAGTTTGGGTTCGCCATTAACCGTCAGCGAGACGGGATAATTGACGGTACCGCCGACGATGGGCTCGTCCTCGAAATCGGCGATGCCCAGCAGGCTGCGAGTCACAGAGGTTTGGTTTGTCTCCGTGGCGCTGCAGCGCGAGAGCATGCCCCAACCCAGATCGCCGGGTTCGGGATATGAGATGAAGTACAGATACTCGTCGTCGGGTGACCAGGTGAGGCCCCAACTGCGGATGAAACCGGCGGGGGCGAACGCCACGAGCGTCACCTCTTCCCGCGCGACCAGGTCGAACATCTTGAGGGAGACGTCGTTCTGTCCCGCAGGTGCGGCGAGATAGGCAACTTTCTTGCCATCGTTGCTCCAGGCGAGGTCGAAAATGATCTCCGAGCTGTTGCCCAAATTGGCGCTGTTTTCGATGCGCACCGGCAACCCCGCGCCCGGGTCTTCGGCGGGACTCGTGAAATCGGGCACCATGGGGCCGGTGATGTAGACATCGTCGATACTGACGGCCGCGCTTTCGGCCGCACTATAAAGCATAATATAGAGGTCGACGGCGCCCGAGATGGTCTGGGAGTTGACGAGATGGAAGTTGCCGCTGGATGGGTCGTCCGTGGCGGGGGCATCGGCGTCGTAGGCGGCGTAGAGCGAGAGGGTGTCGCCGGTGCGCACGTAGCGCAGGGCCGCCCGCGCCGTGGCCGTCATCGCCTCGCCGGGAACGATATAGCCCCAATTGCCCCCGACCTGCGTCGTCGTCCAGCCGTCAAGCATGCCCTGTCCTTCAGGCGTGGTCAGTTTCGTAATAACCCCCAGCGCCATGCCATACGTGCCGGTGCCGCCGCCGTCGGCGCCGCCTGTCGGCACCACAACGATGCCGACGCCTGCGCCGTCGCTGATGGCGAGTATTTCACTAACGTCCGGGTAAAGAATCTGTGCCGTGAAGTCGCCCGTGAGCGGCGCCACGGGCGGACTGAACTTGAGCAACGGCGCGCCGCCGGACTGAAAGTCGCCGGCCCAGCCAGCCATACTGCCGCCCGGATTGTTGAATATCAGGTGCCCCACACCGTCGGAGACCGTGCTCCATTCCTTACCGCTGTTTGTGACCGAATCGGGCACCAGCAATTCACTCGCCGAGTTATCATTGAAATGGATGTAGGTCGTGCCGAGGGGACTGTCCTCGATATACCCGATACGGTACGCCACCACCGGCTCAGTGCAACGCTCCGTGCCCACTTCGGAGACGCGGCAGTAGATCCGGTCGCCCGCACTGACGGTGGTCGTCAGGTTGATCGGCACTTCCTGCGCCTTCAGCTCATTGGCGTCAATCCGTTCAGGCCCCCAGATGACCTCATCGTTGCGCAGGAACACCACGTCGACCCCGTCGCCCCCGCACGGCACGCCCATCATGAAGCGTTTGACGTGGGTGATCTGGATCGTGCCGTTCCCGGGCGCCTCCCAGGCGCGCACCGCGGCGACGCCCTGGCCCGGGTTTGCGGCGAAAGCTCGTAAGTTCACCCACCCTTCCCCGGCTGGCGCGTACCAGGTGTCTAAATGTGGGCGCGGTCCCGGCATGGGAGTCAATTCGAAATACTCCTCGAGCGTCTCGTCCCAGCCGAGGTAGTACCACTGGTTTTGGCCTTGGGTGAGACTGAAGTCGCCCTGGGAGTGGTAGACGCCCCAACTGTCGGGTTCGGTGGGTTCCGCCGGCAGCAGGCAGAACGCCGTATCGTTGGGCACATAGCGGTAACTGCCATCGTCGGTCTGAACCACTGTGTAGTCGTCGCCGTCAGAGGAACTTACGAGGGCGGCGAGGCATTGATCCGTTTCACTGCCGCTGCCCATGATAGACACGAAAGCCGCGCCCCCGGGTATATCGAGGCACGGGTCGAGCGTGACTTCATACCGGTAGAGCGGGTACGGTCCCGGGAAACCGGGCGGGTTGTAGACTGATTCCGTCTCCGTCTTCGTGGGCACGACGTCTACGTAGGCGGCGATCTCTTCGCCCGGAATCCCGCTATCATTCCAGTAGAACTTGATCGTGAAGGTATCGCTCTGGCGCTCACAATGCGTGAAATCCACGGCGTTCAACGAGGTACCCCACCATGCCACCCGACAGATGGTCCCCTCGGCCCCCACGATCCAGTCGAAGGGTGACCACGCCAGTTCCGTGAACAGCACGGCTTCATCGCTAATCCATGCGTCAAACTCATCCGCCGGGCCATCCGGCCGCTGCCCGAAAATACTGTCCGCGGCACAGTCGAGGTCTTCGCCCGCGTCCGCCGCGACGCGCGCCGTCAACACCAGCAGGCAAACCAGCCAGACGCCGGCGCTTCGCCCCAGCCGAGTCCCGTTGCGGAACGCTCCGCTTCGACTCCTAGGCACGTTGAAAATGCTCAATGCCATATCCATGCCGTGGCTACAACCAAAGCTCGTAATCCACTGCCGCCAATACTTCCCTTTCATTTTTGCCGTTCCTTTCCGAGACCTGCCCTGCCAATCTCTATCACGCCGGTAAAGGACCAGCGCACTACGTTGAAAGGCCTCTATCGTTCCGTTCCCCAACTGTTTTGTAAGAAGACAACTCCTGTACTTCAGCAACTCCTTTTCTCACACCGTGTCAGCCACGGAGAATCTCCGCATTACAAGATACGGGCCAAAACCCGCCACTTTTTTCAAGTCACTGGAAACAAACAAGATGCGAAACATTGAATAGCCCACTCAGGCCGCAGCAGGCCTCCCCCAGTCCGGCCTTTTGGACAATTTGTCCGAGATCTCGGACAGAAACCCCCAAAGAGGTCTTGCGGGGAGGAGCCCGGGTTCTTTGCCATCCTTCCCCGGCAAAGAACCCGGGCACGGAAATCTTCAGCGCGAATCTATAGGCGCGACACCTTTTTGCGAAGCCCGATAGCGACGCCGAGAAGACCCATAGCCACTATGAGGACCGCCATGGCGCCTCTGCTTGTGACACTCATCGGCTCGGTGACCAGCACGTCAAGCGGCGGTGACTCGAAGACCATTTCCGTAACGGACTCCTCGATCTTGACCGTGTAGGTCCCAGCATCGCCTTCCAAAGCTGCGGGAACGTACAGGCTCGATCCGGTCTCGCCTTCCACTTCCACGCCGTTGTGGGTCCATTGATAGGTGACCGCCCCGAGACTCTCGTCGACGAGCACGGCCAACAGGCTGAATTCATCGTCAAGCTCGACCGTGGCCGGGCCTTGGACCACCACTTGCGAACCGTCCGAACCGGGATAGCTGCTGGGATCGAGCGGGTTGGTACTCTCCGCTACCTCGTTAAAGTCCGAATGGCCGTCCCCGTCCGAATCAGTCAACTGCGGCGAGGTTCCCTGGGCATACTCTTCACTATTGGTCAGCCCGTCGCCGTCCGCGTCCTCGGAGGCATCGTCCGTGCCATCGTCGAGGCCATTGTCGGTCTCATAATCATCGGGCATGCCGTCGCCGTCGCTGTCCGCCATCACCTCGATGGTCACCGTGTCATATCCGTGGCTGCTGTCCGAATCCATCGCATCCAGAGTGATGATGTGCGTGCCGGCGCTCAGCGGGGTCGACACGGCCAGCGTGTCGCCCACACCCAGGCTGCCGTCGAGGTCCGACGACCAAGTCAAAGACGCTCCGCCGAGTTCGCCGTCTTCGAGATCGTAGCCGGCTCCCTCGCAATACAGGGTTTCGCCCTCGACCAGAACCGTTCCGTTTGGCGGGCTGATAATGCCGGGCTGCGGCGCCTTCGGGGGCACGGTGAACGGGGCATCTGAGCTGTCTTCACCTGTGTTGAACCCGTCGCTGACCACGACGCGCACCCGCGCCGCCGCGGTTCCGGCAAGCCCGTCGAAATTGATGGTCATTTCGCTCGCCCCGATTCCTGAAGCAAGCAGGTTATACGTGGCGCCATCGTCGGCACTGTAATAAACGGCGGCCCACAAGGTTGTGCTGTCCGCGTCCGACGCACTCCAGGAAACCGTCTGCAGTCCCGACATGGTCTCTCCGCCGTTGGGGCTTAACACGGTTACGGTCGGCACCCCCGCCGTGATGGTTGTACTGTAGAGCATGGTGCCATCGTGCGTGATTTCGACACTGTTCGCGCCCGCCGGCCAGTCCAGCACATGGACGAATCCGACCCACTGAAGCGAGTGTGACTCAAAATCGAGATCGAACGTGTGTTCCGTGAGCAGCGCCCCGCCAGCGTCGCGGATAATCACGGAGTACGGCCCTTCCGCGGAGACCGATACCCGCCGCACCGAGTCCATCAGCTCGGAATCGTACACCTCGATTTCATCCGTCAGGCTGATGGCGCCCGCGACTCGAAGGAACGTGCCCGTCAACTTCGCCCCATCAACCGGCCGCCAGAGTTTTGCGCCCGTCTTCAGTGTCCACCGGTCTAGCAATTCCTCATAGTTGGTGGTGCTGATCCAGGCATTCACATCAGTGTCCATCAGCCACGCGCGCGGGGCGCTTGCTCCTTCCCCCATCGGACGATGTACCGGCGGACTGCCGTATTTGTCCAGGAAGATGGAAAGCGGGCCCACCGTCGGGCTTTGTTTCGGATGGTCCCAGCCCATCGCATGCCCAATCTCATGAGACGGGATGAAAGCACGCCACGGATGGTATCGGTTGCTGTTGGGTACTGGAAGACTCGGGTCAGGTATCCGATAGGTATTTTCCGACAGAATCGCATCTTCCTCCTCGCGATAGCCGCCGAACGTATCTTTCTGCCCGGGCAGGGGCTCCCATCCGCCGTAAAGCGGCAGATCCTTTGCCCCGGGAAGCACGCCCACGATGCAATCTATGTCCAGCGGAAACTCCTCGCGAATCCTGTTGAGCATATTCGCGTACTTCGCCGCCGAAAGGTCTGTTATGGTGGCCCCGCGCCACGGCAGCTCCCCGGGATAGATAAACGTCCTGACCCGCTCGAAGGGAAACATCGCTTCCGTGACCCTCGAAGTGTGCCGGCTGAAATCCGCCACATGCGGCGATGCACTCGCGATCGGAATCGGAACGTACATGATGTCGAATGGTTCGGCTTCCGTATACGGCGAAGCAACGCAATCATAAGGGAAATCCCCCGATTCCCTGAACATTTCTGTGCCGTCGGGATTCCGGTATACAATAGTGAAATCATACCGCTTGCCTGCTTCCAAAGCCGCAAGCTGCACCGGGGTCAGATAAAAATTCAAGCTGCCTTCCAGATCACTGTAATGGGGAAGCGTGAATACCTTTGGGTGCCTGCGGATCTGGCTATCCTTCGGCTGGTTCGCCGGTTCTGCCGCTTCCGCGGAAAAAACAGGGTTAAGGCTTGGATATTCATACACGCGTAACTCGCCTTTGATGCCCGTTTTGGGCATGCTGCGCGTGACGTAGAAAAATCCGCGAATCATCGTCGGCTTGTTCGCCACCAGCCGGGGCCAATACATCGTTCCCGTGTCCGCCGACTGCACGGCGTGAACCTCGGCCATCTTCCGCACCAGCTTAAGCCGCTTTTCCTGGGTTTGCACTGTTCCGTTGATGTCCGTGATGAACTGAATCTCGCGTTCCACGGCTCTGGAGTCATCGATCTGATCCGGGACCGGCGTTCGCTCAAAATTGGCCGGCGAATGGTAGGTGATCGTGGCGTAGTAGTCACTCCCGACCTGGACGATGTCCGCGGCTTGGGCCGTAACAGCCTCATCGTCCCCCACGTGAAAATGCCCGTTCTCAAAATCGGCCAAGCACTCGTACATGGGGTCGTTTTGATCGACCGTAAAGGTCACCTGCGACGGCGATAACGAGTCGTTTGGAAGGCGGACGTAAATCTCGGTTTCACCGAGGTCGTCGGCATAGGCCAGCACGTCCGGCGCGTCTAGCGTCTGTTCAATAAGCGGTTCGTTGCGGAAGAGCAGGCCTTCCGGAGGAGCAGGTACCGGCTCCGGCATATAATAACTGCCGTCAGCAAAGCCTGTCGTGCCGAAGCCCAGGAGAGGTCGATTTATGCTGTTGCGGATGGAATCGTTGTCAATGAGGTCGATGGCAAGTTCTCCAGTCGACGTTCCCCGGTCCACTGTGACGAGCCACGCATCAGCTCCGCCCGATAAGTTGGAAATGGAGGCGAACTCCGAGCCCGTGCCCTTAATCTGAAAGTCTGTCGCATCCACGCCGGTGACTGCTTCGTTGAACATTACGGCGAATGTCAAGAACCCGGGAGGCGGATCCGGCACGGAAACCAACTGCGTGACGTAAGGGCATGGGGCCTCAACAGTCTTCCCACGGATATCCATAAAAAAGGTTCCAGTGGACAATATGGCCAGATTGTTCGTGAACGTGACATCGGCCGTCCAAATATCAACACTGTCCTTGCTGTCCACGTGCATAACCGCCCCGGCTGATCCGGGCGGCCCCGCGCTGACGTCACCGTATGCGTTACCACCCTCGCCAAACCGGGTAATATTGTTCTCAAAAAGACAGTCTATCAACCAGACATTCACTTCGGAAGACCAACCCGAGGGGTTGTATACATATATACAACTACCAAAGCCAGAACCGCCTTCGCCGGCACCCCAACTGACATAGCTGCCAACAGTGCCGGGATAGGGTGTGGCTCCCGCTGGCCCCGTTCCCCCGCGGCCACCAAGAAAACCACGACTCCCTCCCACGCCACCGTCGCCGCCACGGTTGTATACAAAGAGAACCCCATCCCCCCACAACCCTCCGACTCCGCCTCTTCCGCCAGCGCCACCCCCGGCTCCGTAGCCCCCGTTCGCCCCGGCGCCTCCGGCGCCCCCGAAGCCGCCTTGCATGCCTGTACCGCCGAGACCGCCGTCGCCGCCGTTCCCACCGGCTCCGCCCCCCTGGCCCCATGTCCCGGCCGGCGGTGTGCCACCCGGCTCACCGTCCTCGCCAAGCTCCCCAGGCGCTCCGGCTGAGCCGTCGGCCCCGTCCGAACCGTGCGTGGCGAAAGGGAACGTCCACCCGCCGGCATTGCCGCCGCGGCCACCGTAAGGTGTTTGCCAGTCTCCGGCATCGCCGCCTCGACCGCCGGCCGCCTCGCAACCGGAGAAAACAACGCTACGAAACAGGATGAATACACCATCACGAATAAAGATGCCCGCCCCGAGGCCGCCACCACCACCCCCGCCCGGGAACTGGCCGTCTTCGCCCTTCACGTATCCATTGGCGATGGTCAAGTCCCTGATGGCTGCGGTGGCCGACCTGATCTCCATTATCCGGTGGGTATAGCCGCCGCTAATCGTCAGCTTGCCCGAACCCGGCCCATTGATGTCCATATCACTGGCAATCATGGGTAAGGTGGCACTCAACGCGATGGTGCCTTCCACGGAAAATGTGATCGTATCATGCTCGCCGTTGTTGTTAGCATCCGAGATCGCCTCTCTCAGCGAGCCCGCGCCGCTGTCGCTCAATGTGCTCACTACGAGATCGGCGGCCCGCACGCTTGGCGAGAGAAGTCCTGCCAGCGCGAGGATGAGCAATAGACAGCAGGTAACGAGACCGCTCTTCCCTCTGCAGGATCTTGAACTGCGCCGCCCGTGAATGTTTTTCGAAGCCAGACTATTCCAGACATACATCTTCATCATTCCACTCCTTCAGGTTCGTGTGACACCAATATTCTCATCGCTTTCGAATCAATCCGAGTGAGACATTGCACGTTTTGTGCCCAATGAGCGGATCTTCGGTAAGAGACGAACAAGAAAGAACTTACGTGACCCAGGCCGCTATCAGTAGACAGGGGTGAGATCCGAGAAACCGGACGCATTATCCGAACTCTCGGACAAAGGCCGGCATTCTACGTTACAGAGGCGGGATCAGGTGGCGATGTTGAGGTCGGTAATTTTTTTGTAGAGGGTGCTGCGGGAGACGCCGAGATGTCTTGCGGCGGCGGGGATGTTGTTGTCGTATTCGCGGAGTACGTGCTCGATGTGGCGTTTTTCGGCGTCTTTGAGCGTGAGCGGGGCCGGTTTGTTCTTCCGGTGCGACCGGGTTTGCGGCATCTTGACGTCGGCCGGCCTCAGCAAGGGATCCGTGGCGAGGCTGATGCCCCTCATCACGCAATTGCGCAGTTCGCGCACATTGCCCTCCCACGGCTGCCCCGACAGATACGCTAGCGCTTCTTCCGAGAATCCTTCCAACGGCCGGTAGGCCATGCCGCGGCCGAGCTCGAAGAAGTATTGTGCGAGCAGGGGGATATCCTCTTTCCGGTCGCGCAACGGCGGGATGAATACTTCAAAACCGTTGAGCCGGTGGTAGAGATCCTCACGGAACGCGCCCTCTGCAATCGCGGCATGCACGTCCTTGTTCGTTGCGGCCAGCACCCGCACGTCAATCCGGCGCTCGTCGCGCTCGCCGAGCCGGTGGTAAACCCCGTGCTCCACCGCGCGCAGGATACGGGCCTGGTTGTGCAGGCTGAGGTCGGCCACCTCGTCGAGCAGGAGTGTGCCGCCGTCGGCCTGGCTGAACAACCCCTCAAAGCTGGCGTGGGCGCCGGTGAACGCGCCCTTGGCATGACCGAAAAACTGGCTCTCGAAAAGCGCGTCGGGGATTGCGGCGCAGTTCACCACCACGAACGGGCCGGCTGAACGCGCCGAATGCTGATGCACGAGGCGGGCCACCAGCTCCTTGCCGGTGCCGGTCTCGCCGAATATGATCGCGTTGAGCGACGAGCGCGCCACCCGCAACGCCGCTTCGCGCGCCGAACACGCCGCGTCCGATTCCCCCACGAACTCCAGCGATTCGCCCGCCCGCATTCGCAGCCGTTCGTTGTCGCGTTTCAGTTGATCGTGCGACTGAAGCGACTCGAGAAAGGCGGCAAAAACCGAGGAAAACAATTGCAGTACGCGCAGGTCGGCGTTCCGGTAGGGCTTCTCGCCGCTTTCAAGCACGATGCTGCCGAGCGTGCCGGAATTCAGGTTCAGCGGCGCAACCAGGAAAACGCCCCGCCCCTTCTCAGCGCCGGCCAGCAACGCCGCTTTCCGCTCATCCATGGCCACTTTCACCGGCTCCGGCAGGCCAGGCGCGCCTTCATCCGTACCGTTGGGCTCCAGAGAATAGAACGTTATTGCCCGCCCGTGCCGGGGGCGCGCCATCCAGAGCCGGGCAGGTTCCATCCAATCCTGAAGTGCATGTTGACCGACCGAAATCAGCGCCGAGGCACTGTCGCACCCCGCCATCTCGGTTACTGCGTCAAAAAGGCGCGCAAGCTGCTCAACCGTGCTCACATGCCGCGCAAGCCGGATCGTATGATCTCCCGGAAGATGCAACGACAAATATTGCCCGAGCGACATGGTCTCGTCGGTGTCACTACCGCCACGGGATCCGACGTGTGACATGCCGGCCAGTATGAACAATTCGGCCCCGATAGCGATAGTGTCGCCGATGCGCACAACCCCCTTCCGGCGCGGCTGCCCCTCAACCAGTGCGGGATTACGCGCCCCCAAGTCTTCGATCAGGATCCGGCCGCCCTCGGGAAAGATGCGGCAATGATGCCGGGAAGCAAGACGGTCTCGCAAGCGCACATTACATGCAGAATCACGGCCAAGCGTGATGCCTTCCGCAGCAATTGGCCATACCCCGCCCCGTAAAGGGCCTTCGATTGCTACTAACTGAACCTGCATACTTCCTTACTGCGCCTCGTCTTCTAAGTTTAACTTAATTCGGGCGGTATATCAATGCCCTACAAGCCAGGTGCGCGCGGTTATTTCGGTGTCTGCGATATATGCAGGCTCAAGACCCAGATTCTGAACTCTCCTGTAGGTTGTGTATTTATTGGTCATTCCATCATCACCTATATATTCGACTTCACCATACCGCCATAACTCCCGTCCCGTGGCTGGGTGGTCCGCGGCAAAATACAACCACCCGCCCGCCGGCGTAAGTTCGCCGGGATTATCCGGCCAATGCCGGTCGCCCTCCGCGGCTGTTACCACCAACAATCCATTGGGACTTTGGATACACTTGGTCAACGCGCGACGCTCCCCATACCAAACGAAGCCCGGCGCGCTGTAAAAAACCGCCTCGCCAAACAGCGTCAGTTGCTCGGGACCAGCCCCCTTGAACGTCCGCCCGTGCCAGTCCGTTACAATATGCGTCCCTTCGGCGGTTCCATCCGTTGTCCAGAGTTCGCGTCCCCTGGTCGCCCTCTCGGCGGCGAAAAGCAAGTCTCCGCCCAGGGCGCAGAACGCCCTGGGGCTGCCGCTTGATACGCCCGGATTGCAGTCGTAAAGCATCTCAGCCGAATCCACGTCGCCCCTGCTGGTCCACAGCTCCGCGCCGTTCGCTGCACTACGGGCCGCAAAAAACCAGCGCCCATTAAACCAAGCCGACCGCTCCCGCATCCCGGAAAGACTGAGATAGCATTGAAGCAGATCTCCGCCGGCGTCGCCATCACCCATTGTCGCGCCGGAGCTCACAGCTGTTACGGTTTCCCATGAAGCCGCCTCCGGAAGTTCAAAGGGAAGCATATGAAATCCATTGCCCGGGAATTTCAAGACTCCAAAACGAAAGTAATTGTTCGAACCGCGCCCGCATACGTAAACTTGTCCGGCCCACTCGCGCAGATTTTCAATGTCCAAAGGTGCCCCAAAAGCCTCCGCCTCGACCACCCGCTCCGGAACCGCATCCGGCACTCCCATTTGGTAGAGTGCGTCTGCCCCGCTCTTGGCTGTCGCGACAAAGAACAGCTCTGACCCTGCCAGAGTCAGCAAACGGGGATTCGAAGACAGTTCACCCTCGACCAAGTCGGCAACAAGCTGCGGCTCGCCGCCAGCGCGGCAGCGCCACAATTCCCGGCCGTGCTGCCCGTCGTCGGCAGTGAAAAATACCTCATCCTGGAAAATCGTGAGACTCTTCGGGGCAGAAGCCTCTGCCCCCGGCCGGATATCGAGGGCCATTCTCGTTTCGAGCGTATCAATGTCGCTCCACCACAATTCGTCGCCGTGAACCAAGTCATCGGCGGCGAAATACACGTGTTTGTCCGTGGCAACTAGGCCGGTCGGGTTGCTGGAGCGAACGATACGGGTTTGTGGCCGGATATCCGCGGCGAGCACCGTCCCTTCACGGGTCCCGTCCGTGCACCACACTTCTTCGCCATGCACGCCGTCATTAGCGCAGAAGTAAATGCGATCATTGAATGGAGTAAGGTAATAGGGTTCCGATTTGCCGGCGCCGGGATGTATGTCGCGAACCAGCCGCGTGCCTTCGGCTGTGCCGTCGCTGCGCCAAAGCTCGTCGCCGAACTCCGGATGTTCGGCCGCAAACAACAATGTCCCATTGTAAGCCGTAGGCTGATAAAGGTTCGATCCGCGCGGCCCCGGGAAAACGTCAGAAACAAGTTGCGTCCCCTCCTCCGTTCCATCGGTGCGCCACAATTCGGTGCCTTCGTCTTCGCGCGTAGCCGCAAACAGAAGATACGAACCGATGCTGCACATGTTGTAAGGATTCGAATCCCATCGGCCGGGATTAATATCTATTACCATCCACGTGCCCGCTTCCGTCCCGTCGGTGCGCCACAGTTCCACGCCGTGTACGCCGTCCGTTGCCTGGAAATAAACAATGCCTTCGTGTCCGGCGAAATCTTTCGGCACCGAATCGGCAAAACCGGGATTGATGTCCTTGACGAGCAGCGTGCCCGCCCGCGTGCCGTCGGTCACGCACAGCTCCATGCCGTTCTCGTCCGCGGAGCCGGCAAACCAGACCCGGCCGTTGGCCGCTTTGCAGTGAATTGAAAAGTCGGCCGAAAGATCTTCTCCCATCACCGGCTCGGGCGGAGATGCGTTTGCCACGGGATTTGTATCAAGGGCCCAAAGATGCCGGCTCGAAATACTGTGCGCCTGCACAGTAAAAAACAGTTTGCTCCCGATAGAGGCAAAATACTCCTGTTCCTTCGGAATCGCCCCGGGCAGGCCCGGGAGAATGTCCGTCGCGCCACCTCCGGAAAAACAGAAAAGCTCTCTTCCCACTTTCGGGTGTGTCCCCGCCCCGAAAAGCTTGCCCTCAACCGACACCAGCGTCGTGTCCCCCGGCTTGGATTCTGAAACGGGCAGTAGGACGCAGTCCGTGTCCGCGGCCGTGCCCCCCGTGCTCCAAACATAGTCGAGCGGCTCGTTGAATTGATAAGAGTAGCGGGTGCCCACAAAAGCCAGCCGATCCCCCACCGCAACAAGGCTTCGAGGCTGGGAACCTTCCGGCCCCGGCAGAAAATCGCCCACAAAATGCGCCTCTCCCTCCGCGTCAATCCGCCAAAGTTCCTTGCCGTGAATACCGTCATCCGCCGCGAAGTACAGCGAATCCCCCGCCATCACAAGACTCTCCGGCGCCGAGCCCGCCTCCCCCGTAGCCGGCACGAACCGCGACTCACCGGGCTCCGCCAACGCACCCACCGACAAAACAAGGCCAAAGGTAAATGAAATTGCTCGAAAATGCAGCCCTGCGCCACCGCGCGCCGTAAAACCACCGCTATGTATAACATTCATCGTTCTGGCCCGAAAAGCATCACACCGTGACGCACCTGAGACGGGTCCGGAGCGCCCCAGAACAGTATCGCCTGTTCCGGCCCATCACCCGCCCCCGGCAGCACCATGACGTTTACACGCCAAGGGGAAAGCAAAGTCGGCGGCGGTAGTTCGTCCATGAGCAGCTCCACCGGCCAGCCTACTTCGCCGTCCGGATGCTCCAACTGCCACGACGGCCGCCAGGCCGTTTCCCGTCCATGCTCAAAAATCTTGCCGTTTACCCACGCGCCCCCGTCATAAGTGGCTTCATACCGCGTCGAATCGCGTTGCGGTACGGCATAACCCGTTTGCACCGCCAGCCTGAGTTTCCAGCCTTCCGCAAGTTCTTCCGGCGCCCACAACCTCAACACCACCCTATTGTCGCGAATCAGCCCTGCCAGGTTGCTGCCGCCGTTCCGCGGAAACCCCGGTATCGCTTCCGCCAGCGACTCTTTCCACGCCGCATCCATTTCCGAAGCATCGGCCCCGGCAGGCGATTCCTTAAGCACAAGATGCGCATCAGGCAAGGCCGGCAGCCAGTACCTCAGCACATCGAACCACAAGCGGTCACGAACAGCCAGTTCGCGAATCAACAGGGGCGCCACGTACTCGCTCCCTTCAGCTCCCCACAGCGTGGCCGTGTCCGTTTCGTCCTGCTCAATCAGCGTAATATGCTCTTCCCACTGCAGCGCATAGTCCGGTCCGCTGAACGCCAGCGTCATTCCCAATGCCGACTCACCCATCAGCCACCGCGCCGTACCTTCAACTTCACCCCGCAAGCACTCCAGCGCGCTGGCGTCCGTAAACGCACCCCATTTTCCAGCGATGCCGAACGTCTCTTCTTCATCCTGCCTATCGAACGAAAGCTCGCATAACCGCAAATCGGAAAAAAGCAGTCCCTTGATCTTACGCGACTCGGAGTTTTCGACAAGCACAAACCGTTCCCGCCGGTCCGGCGCGCCCGCGACAAGAGCAGTGAAAGCAAGCCCGCGTTCGGGGGGAACAAAACGCGACAGGCCCAGGATACCCCCTGCGACCGCAACCGCTTCCCGCTCGGATTCCACGCCGGCCACGCCGCCTGAGAATTCAGGCAAGTCTACGTAGCCGCCCAACGCAAGTACGAGCGCGCCCGCCAGCAGCAAGACGACCGCCGCAAACAGTGCCAGCAATCCATAAGAACGATAACGGCGCCGAAAAACGCCCCGCACCCGCCTCGGCACCGGCCGCACGCCGGTCACCTCCCCCGAATCACGGCACCGCTCATATTCGGGAGTCGATCGCAGCGCCCGCAGCACGCTCTCCGCATCGCTCGGCCGCTCCGCAGTTGACCGGGCGAGAAGACCCTCGACCAAGTCGCTCATCGGTTCGGAAATACCCTGCCGCACTTCCGCCAGCCTGGGAAAACTCCCGCGTTCCATAGCGCGGACATAACCCAGAAACGTGTCCGATTCCACCAGCCTCGTTCCACTCAAGCCTTCATAAAGGATCACGCCAACCGAAAACAGATCCCAGCCCGGAGAAGGAGCCGCCCCGTCCCACGCCTCTAGCGGGGCGTAGCGTGGCGTGCCCACGAACACACTTGTGGCCGTCACGCCGTCCGTGGCAGCCGACGGTTGCACGTCTAACGCCTTCGCCAGCCCGAAATCGCTCAGCAAAGCCCGCCCCTGAGCATGGATCAGGATATTGCCCGGCTTCACATCCCGATGCACGATGCCGTGCGCATGACAAGCCGCCAACGCATCCAGAATGTCCGCGCAGTACACGACCACTTCCGGAAAATGCAGGCCCTGGTCACCTATGATGTCCGCCAGCGATCCCGTTTCGATATAAGGCATTTCAATGACGAGCCGTTCGCCCTCCCGGGAAAGCGAATTGATCGGAAGGATATTGGGGTGAAACAGGTCGGCTACCGCCCGCGCCTCCTCTTCGAACCGCCGTACGAAACCGGCATCATCGGCCATGCCTTTATTAAGAATCTTAAGGGCGACCTTCCGCTTGAGATCCGGATCAAAAGCCAGGTAAACAATGCCCATGCCTCCCCGGCCTAACTCCTCGAGAATCTCGTACTTGCCCATCCAGGCGCCGGCTATCTCTTGCCTATCCACCGGCCTTTCCAGTCCTCCTCAATCCTGACATTTCAGGAAGCTTCGTTTTCGAACCAATTCCCATCCCGCTTGAAGCTATCATAATGAATCGCCAGCCGTGGATCTACCAGCGCAACAGGATCAAAGGGGGCGACTGCCGCATGATGTTGGGCGCGCCTCGGCTCCGAATCGGCACGCGTCTGACAACAGGGCTGGAAAGGAGTCACTGGCCCGCTTCGGGTTCCACAATTTCCACCAGGGCAACATCATCGACCGCGATCTTTCCTCCTTAAGCGCGGTTGTATTCGACGCTTCATGCTTTGCCAAAATGTAGGCCCAGTGGTTCATTGCCACTTGCAGGTTACTGGACCTGAAACTGCACGCGGTAAACCTCATGGCCACACCCGCCAATCAAAGCAGGCCCGGCTTGAACTTTGGCGGCGGGGCGTGGTCTTATAGGCACATCGTCAAAACGGGAGGATTCGGCAATGGGTAATCGTTTTTCGCGTCGTGGTTTTTTGGGCATGAGCGTTGCCGCGGCTGGCGCCGCGATGGGCGCGCCGGCTGCGCCGGCAGGTTCAGGGAAAAAACCAAACGTGCTCTATGTAATGTGCGATCAGTTGCGCGCCGATACCATTGCGGCACTGGGAAACCCGCACATTTATACGCCCAACTTCGACCGGCTCGTCGCCCGCGGCGTGGCATTCACCAACAACTATACGACGTGCCCCGTATGCGTTGCCGCACGGCTGACCATCCGCACGGGCTGTGACTCGCCCAATACGGGCGTCTATGCCAACATGTCCCCAAACCTGGTCGACGGCCAGCCCAAGAATAACGAGGAACGGTGTGGCGCGTATTTGGCCCGAACCATGCAGCGGCTGGGCTACCGGACGTTCGGCGTCGGCAAGTTCCATTCGATTCCGTGGGATGAAGACCTGGGCTACGAAACCCACCTGCACAGCGAGGAGATGTACGGCACGCCGGAACGCCGGATGCGCGACTCTTACTCCTCTTTCATTGCAAAGGAACACCCCGAGTACAATTTCGTCGAGGCCCTGATGGGCGAGCGGACGGAGATGTATTACATGCCTCAGATGAGCCCGCTGCCGGCCGAACTCGGAGTCGAGGCATGGGCGGCCGACCGGGCCGTCGAGCAGATCGGCCGCAACGACGTCCGGCCCTACTTCGGGTTCGTGTCGTTTATCGGGCCGCATCCGCCCCTGGCGCCGCCGATCCCGTTCAACCGGATGTACGATCCCGACCGGATGCCGAACCCCGTCCGCGGCGAGGAGGAAATCGACCGGATGGACGAGTACGTCAACTGGATGAACTACGCCATTTGGGCCGAAGACATTAACGACCCGCACGCCCGCGTCCTGAAAGCCCGCTATTATGGCGAAATATCGTATATCGACGAGTGTTTCGGCCGCATCCTCGACGCCGTCGAGGCCCGCGGCGACGCCGACAACACCCTTATCGCCTTCTTCGCCGACCACGGCGACCATCTGGGCGACCACGGCGCATGGCAGAAGGAAAGTTTCTTCCAACAAGCCTGCAACGTGCCGCTCCTGGTGAGCTGGCCCGCGAAGCTGCCCGCAAACCAGCGGCGTAACGAGATGGTTTGCCTGACCGACCTGTTCGGCATCGCCACAACCGCCGCGGGCAAACCCGAGTTGCGCGACGGCGCCGACGTGCTCGGTATGCTCGCCGGCAAAGCCCCCGCGCGCGAACGTTTGATCGGCTACTACGGCGTGCCCGGAACCAACCGGTTCAAGATCATGGTCCGCGAGGGCGACTGGAAGTACATCTACATGGCCAACGGCGCCCTTGAGCAGTTGTTCAACCTCAAGGACGATCCCCACGAACTCAAACAGCGCATCAACGACAACCCCGATGTCGCAAAACGACTGAAAACCGCGGCCGTCGAGGCCTGCAAGGGTGAAAACGTCAACCGTGCCCTCAACGGCAACGGCACGCTCAAAAGCTTCCCCCGCGAACCCATGGAAAAGCGCCGAATCTACCAGTTCAGCGGCTCCCGCGGGGTCCGCGGCTTCCCCAAACGCCCGCAAGACGTGGTCCGGCCGTAGCCGTCACGTTTTGTAACTGCTAAAAACCAAGCAGATCCCGCCGGAATAGCTCGAGCAAATACGAAGGCGCCACCCGCTCCGGTGGGGCGAGCGCTCCCGCGCGAGCTGTCCAACGGGTGGCGCCTCAGTTTTTACGTCTGTCTCCTACGCCGGTTCCTGGCAAACCTGCCGGGCCGGATACCTCTTCCGCCGCACTCTCTCGAGCTCCTCGAACGCTTCCGCTATCTCGGGGAAAACCTTCCGCTCGCAACACAGCTTGCGCAGCTTCTGAATCGCCCCGCCGACGGTCTTGTTGTTGCGCAACGTCCCGAACAGGTGCCGGCTCACCGTCGATTGCGACACCTGCATCTGGTTGGCAACCTCCTGCTGCGGCAACTGGCAGAAGAAGTGCAGGACGATTACCTCGCGCTGCCGGTCGGTCAGTGGACCCTCCTGGCCCATGACCAGATCGAGCACCACCGGCCGCACCTTCGAGTAAAACTCGTTTAGGGCCTGGGCCCACTCCGCGTCGTCCTCGCTCTCCTCCTCCCAGATACTCCTAACCGGGAGGTTCTGAAGGATCTTCGGATCCGTTGGATACTCCCGAAAGTAGTAGCTCATTGTCCGTCCCTCCTCGTAAGTCACTCGTTGCACCGCCAATTCTCCTCATCCCGCCGGCTTGCTTCGCGGACCGCGTACGCAGTCGCATGTGCCTCGTAAAAATTCGCACCATGGGTTTTGCTCCTTTCGTGTCCAATTGGCTTCGGTTTTGGTTAAAAAGAGAAGCGCCGCAGGCTTTTTTTGGCTTTTACCTGCGGCGCTTTGAAAACTTATTTTAGTTGGTTTCCGGGGAGCCTCAGGACGCGCCGCGCAGGTAAGTGCCGCCGAATCGCAGCATCACCCGCTTGACCGGGTGCGCCACGACGCCGGAGCGCACTCGCGCCCACGCCGCCGTAATGGCGATCTCGGTCAATTGCGTCCTCATGAAAAGTCTCCCTGAAAACCGTGTGGGCCGGATATTACACCAGCCCCGTACGCCGTTGCAACTCTCTTTTTTAACCGCGCGCATCGGCTAAAAAATCCGCGCGTCTTACCGATAAACAAAGTATGCATACTTTTTTTGCATGATTTTTTGAGACTTTTTTGGAGTTTTTTGCGCGTACATTTTTGTGCGCCATTGGGCTGAAACAAACGCAATGTGCAAAAATGTACGGCGGGGGACGCAGTAGTTCGTGACCCTAAACGGCTGCAAAACAAAAGGTTAACCGGCTTGGGCAAGTCTTGGCACGGCCATTGCTCCTTTTATTCCCACGGAAGGAGATCTGGAAGTATGACACCCGAACTCGTTGCTCTTCAGGAACCATCATCTCTAAGGCAAGGTATGCAAGCAATAGGTCAAGCGGAGAAAGCGCGCATCCTGGTGGTGGACGACGAGAACGGCCCGCGGCAAGCGTTGCGGATGTTGCTCAAGGAGGAGCACGATGTCCGGCTTGCCGCGGACGTTCCGGCGGCACTCGAGATCCTCGAGCACGAACCCATCAACCTGGTGATCACGGATCTCCGCATGCCCCAGCAGTCGGGGGTCGAGCTGCTGCAGATTGTCAAGCAGCTTTATCCGGAAACGCAGGTCATCATCCTCACCGGATACGCGCACCTCGATTCGGCCATGCAGGCCGTCCAATTCGGCGCGTTCGCCTACATCGAAAAGCCGTTCGACAACAACCTGATGCTCCAGCGGGTGCATGAAGGCCTGGCCAAATACCGGCAGGAACACGAGCACCGCGTGCTCGAGCGCCTCGCCATCGAAGCCAACCGGTTCGAAACCCTCGGCCGGCTCGTGGCGGGGATGATTCACGATATGGGGACGCCGCTCAGCGTGGTGGGAAGCCAGATTGAGCTTATCCTGTCGAACATGGGCCGCAACGATGTCGAAGACCGCCTGAAAACGATGCAGTCCCAGGTGCGCCACTGCAGCGAAATGGTGCGGGCGGCGATGAATTTCCTCCGCTACGACCAGCAGCCCCTGGCCCCGTTCAGCCTCAACAACCTGGTCGAGTCGTGCCTGGAAGTGGCGCACCCGGTGTTGCGCAACCAGAACGTCGAGGTCGCCCGCAACTTGCAAAACGACCTGCCCTCCGCCATCGGCGACATCGTCCTCGTCCGCCAGGCCGTGCTTAACCTCGTCACCAACGCGTGCCATGCCATGGAAAAACAGGCCCAACCCGCCAGAATCACGCTCGAAACCTGGCTTGAAGGCGACACCGTCTGCCTCGCCGTCGAAGACACCGGCCCCGGCGTTCCAAAAGAGCATCATTCGCGCATCTACGAAACGTTTTTCACCACGAAAGGCCGGAAAGGCACCGGCCTCGGCCTGGCCGTCGTCAAAAACGTGATGAACCGCCACAAAGGTTCGATTGCGTTGATCGAAAAAGAGGGGGCCGGCGCCCGCTTCGAACTCGCCTTTCCCGTAGCCGACAGCGAAGCCGTCCGCCAGCTTTACGAAGAAGAAGCCTCGGCCACGAAAAAGGAGGAATGCGCGGAACCGGCCCGATTGTAACTGTCCAATAGGCAGCGTAAACTGAAGCTGGAGGGCCGGCAGCCATGATTACGTATCACTGCGACGGGTGCGGGCGCGTCATCGCCCAGAAAGACCTCCGCTACACCGTCGAAATCAACGTCCGCGCCGCCTACGACAAGCTCGAAGTCGGCCTGTCCGATCTCGTGCGCGACCACCGCGCCGAGATCCTCGCGCTGATCGAGCAAATGAAGAACCGCCCCGTAAGCGAGCTCGAAGAAAGCATCTACTTCAACGTCAAGCTGGACCTCTGCCCCGCCTGCCAGCGCGCGTACATCCAAAACCCCCTCCGGTTCCACCCCGAGCAAGCCCGCACATCCGACGACGACGTCGACATCGACGCCTTCCTCCGCTCCCTCGGCCTCGACCAGCAGGAAGGCGATTAGCATTTATCGGTGGCGGCGGCGGTGGTGACTACGCACTAAGCACTGTGCACTTCGGACCGTCTTTCGCGTTCTTTGTGTTCTTTGCGATCTTTGTGGCAGAAATCACACCAGCCTCAAAGAACACAAAGGCCTCAAAGAGTCCGCCGCCCGCTGCTCGTTCACCAGCTCCGGCGGCAACTCCAATCCCGATCGGAAAAACTCCCCCAGCAAATCGTCGAACCGCGTCGCGCCACCGGAGAAAGACGCCGCACCACCGCCAAAGGCCGCGTCGCCCGTCCCGGCGCTGGGTATGTCGTCAGAACTGTTCATGTGTCTCCTCAATCATGGCAAATCCTTAAAAATCTCGAGCAGGGGGCTCCGCCCCCTGCACCCCCGAAAGAGTAAAGAAGTAAAAAGAGTACATCTTAGTTCGCCGCCGCCGGAAACAACGCCACACGGAAGCCGATGCAGTTATACCGACGGTCCGGGGTGTTGTTGAGGCGATGCGCGGAGCGACAGCCCCCCGGATCGCTGTCCCGCGAGCCGCCGCGCAACACACGGTACTGCCCCAAAGGCGTCTCCCAGGCGATGCCGTCGGCCGGCGCCCCGCTGTAGCTGTCATGGCTCCAGTCCTGGCACCATTCCCAGACGTTGCCGTGCATGTCGTAAAGGCGCCAGGCGTTGGGTTGGAAACTGCCCACCGGCGTCGTCTTATATCGAAAGACGCCTTTGCGCCCATTGCCGTACGTGTAGTTGCCATTGTAGTTCGCCTGATCCGTCGAGATGGTTTCCCCGAATGCAAAAGGTGTTGTGGTCCCCGCACGGCAGGCGTACTCCCACTCGGCTTCCGAAGGCAACCGGAACGCACCTTCCCCCTTTGCATTCAGCTTTCGGATAAACTCCTGGCAATCATCCCACGACACGCACTCGACCGGCAGCTTGCCATCGCCTTTGAAATACGACGGGTTGCCGCCCATAACGGCCTGCCATTGCGCCTGCGTCACCTCGTACTTCCCCAGCCAAAACCCTTGCGCAAACGTCACCCGATGCCGCGGCCCTTCGTTGTCCAGGCGCTCCTGCTCATCTTCCGGGCTGCCCATCATGAACTCGCCCGGCGGGATCCACACCATCTCGATGCCGGCAAACGTTCGCGACACTCCCGGCTTCGGTTCAGTCGCCGACGGCACAGGTGTGCGCACGCGAGGTGGTGTTGAGGAAACTTCCGGCCCAGTATGGTCGAGGAATTGCAGGAATTGGCCGGCAGTTCCCGGCCGATTCTCCGGCTCTTTTGCCGTTGCGGCGAGCAGGGCGGCGTTCACGGCGTCTCCAGGTCCGTCAAGAGGTTCCACGTCCTCGTGAATTTGGCAGTACACCACCTCCGCGGCGTCGGCAAACGGCGCTTCGCCGGCGAGCAGTTCGTAGGTCATCATGCCGAGGCTGTAGATGTCGCTGCGGGCGTCGGTCTTTTTCCCCCGGCACTGTTCCGGGCTCATGTACAGGGCGGTGCCGCTGATCGGTTCGCGCGAGAGGCGGCTCATGCTGGTGCGGATGACGCGGGCAAGGCCGAAATCGGTGATTTTGACGACACCGTCATTGTTGATAAGAATGTTTGCCGGCTTGATGTCGCGGTGGATGATGCCTTTGCCGTGGGCATAATCGAGCGCAACGCAAATTGGCTCGATCCACTTCAAAACCTTCTCGAGCGGAAACCCGTTCTTGCCCTTTTCCATTTGGCGGACGAGCAGTCTTTCCAGCGACGGCCCGTCGATGTACTCCATGGCGATAAACTGGCCTTCCGGACACTGCTGAAAATCGTACACGCGACAGATGTTCTCGTGGCTGAGCTGCAGGGCGAGGTTGACCTCGCGTTTGAGGTTCGCAACCGCCCGCGCATCGGACTGCAACTCCTGCGGGAGCATCTTCAGCGCCACATCCGCCCCCCGCGCATGGTCGATAGCCTGGTAGACGACACCCATCCCCCCGCGGCCCAGTTCGCAGACTATCTCGTAGCGCCCGTCCATCAGGCGCTTGCGGCCGGAGAACGTATCCCGCTCCCCGTCGAACGAATCCTTCACCGCCCCCGGCGTTCGGCCGCAGTTGGTGCAGACGTGGGCGCCATCGGGCAAAGCCGTTCCGCAATGCAAACACTTCACGCTAAACGCCGCCTTTCTCGCTCGAAATACCGCGCCATCCTAAGTGTGACTTTCGCAGTAGGCCGACTTCGCCGAAGTCGGCCTTTCCGCGCCAGGCTTCTTGAGCATGTCATGCCTTGCCTCACCAGTCGGACCTAAAACCGACGGCTTGTTCGATCATTTTGCTTTGCTTAAAAGCTCCGCTCCCGGCGTTGAGGCCGACTTCGGCGAAGTCGGCCTACTGCCGTAACCATGTCTATCTTCTGACTATCTGGAAAAACTCGTCGAACTGGACGAGGGTCGTGCCGATTCTCAGGTTTGTTCGGTCGGGTTTAAGCGGCCAGGGTTCGCCGGGCGGGACGGGTTGGTTGTCGACGTAGACGGGCGTGGACTCGTCGCGGGGGACGATGAAGTAGTAGCCGTCGAGGTGCAGGACGTACGCGTGGATGCCGGCGACTTCGGGGTCGGGCAGAACGATGCAGGCATGGCGCGACGAGCCGATCGTCGCCCACCCCGGCATCAGGACGTAGGCCTCGAGGGTGTTCCAGTTTTCCTGCCCCGGCAGCGGCTGGCCGGTGAGCGAGAGCAGCCGCGTGATTGCGTAACCGCCGATGTCCGCATTCCATTCGGGCAGTTTCGGCGGGCGCGGGGACATGCGGTCGAGCAGGCCCTGCGCGGCCTTGCGCCATTCGGTTAACCGTTCCGGCGCGGGCGCGTTTGCCGCGTAATACAGGCCGACAAGCTCGCCGGCGCCGTCGGTAGCTTTGAGTATGACGGAATCGCCTATTGCCTGCGGGCATGACTGGCCCTCGGGCAGCGCGCGGCCGCGGGCGATCAAGGCCTGATGCCGTTTTGGATGGCCACCGTGCTTGACGTGGGTGAACTGGATCAGCTCGGGCTTTTTCGGGTCGTGCAGCAGGCCGAATTCCCAATGGCGGCGGCTGACGCGGCTGGGCGAGCCGTCTTGCAGCGAGTTGACTTTCTCGGCGTAATACCGCTCGACCTCGCGCAGGTGGATGTCGCGCCATTCCGGGTCGCGCCCGATGCGGACGGGCCCGTACGCCCCGAGGTCGTCACGCCAAGCGGACAGGACGCAGTAGTTGTGCGCGAGCCGCCCGTCGTGGAAGAAGAAGCGCGCCCGGTTCACCGGCGCCCAATCCGGCACGGGCGCCTTTGGCCGCGGCGGCTCCTGTTCAACCGGCGAGATATTCTGAACGTGCAAACGCGCGGGCTTGTAATTCAGGCCCTGTTTTTCTTTCACTTCCTTTATGTAAATCGCGGCGCGCGTTTCGCCGCCGATCCCGCGGAAATCCATGTTCACGGTCGTGGAATGCGCGCCCCCCGACTTGGGCCCGTCGCCGCTTTGTTCGACCCGGTCGCCGATGTAGTTGTTGACGGTGGGCGCGTCGGCGTCGCGCGGCAACACCGTGATGCCATACCGGCCCGTGAGTTCGTAGAGCATTCCCCCGGTTTCGTACTGCACCTTCATAAACAGCATGGCGTCGCCCGGCGGGCAGGGCTCGTCAACGCCGGGGCCGGCTTCGGCCGGATGCACCAGCCGGTCGATCTGCACCGGCCCGCTGATGTCGGAAAGCACGATGCCGGGCCCGATGTCGTGGAGTCCCGGCGATAGCGGCGTTTCGCCCAGGAAAACCTGGAATGCGTGAAGCGTGACGCCCTCGCACATCGGCACGATCCGGAACTCGGTTTGTGTCCGCACCCCCTGCATGTACAGCGACAGCTCGTTCACGTCGACGTAGAGGTGGATCGGGTTACCGTCCAGCGGGCAATACCGGTACCGCCGCGCCAACCGCCGCGGCTGATTGCAGTGCGGGCAATACGCCCGCGGCTCTTCCACCACGGCCAGCGCCAGTTCGAGACCGTGGTCCAGCTCGGCGCCGCAATCGTGGCAGTACCGGCCGAGTTCGGCGAGCCGCCCACCGCATTCGGGACATCCCGCCGGCGCGCCGCAGTTGCCGCAGAACGCATCATCGGCTGCCAGCGCGCCGCCACATTTGGCGCATACGCCCGTTTCGCTCATTGCGCCGTCAAACCCTCCTTTCCTGCATGGAGTGGCCGCACTTCCGGCAGAAGCTGTCGTTGATATCCACGGGCCGCCCGCAGTTCGGGCACGGCGAGGTGTTGGCGGCTCCACCAGCGCTTCCGGCCACCTGCGCGCCGCCGGCCACAACCACGTTGGGCTGGTTCTGGTGCGCCTTGCCGATGGTTTCGGCCAGCCGGTTCATGTTGTCGGCCTGGCGCTGGCCATCCTCGCGCAACGCGTGTTTTTCGCCCTGGGCGTCGGCGAGCCGCGCTTCCATCTGGTTGCGTTCGGCGCGCGCCACGGCGGCGTCGGTGGTGGCTGTGCTTTCGGCGATTCTCACGTTGCCCTCGATGCTCGCCAACTGCACCTCGGTCTCTTTTTCCTTCTCGAACCGCTTGTAATCCAGCTCGATCTTCTTGTTTTCCATCTCGAGCTTCTTCACGGACGTCAGCATCTCCATTTCCATCCGCTGCATCGCGTGCAACCGCTCGAGTTCCTTGTCCTGGCCGCGGTGTTTGAGGCTCTGCTCGGCTTCGGCGGCCTTCATGCGTTCGAGCGCGGCTTTCGTTTCGGCCTCGGCCTCCTTAACAATCGCCTCGTACCGCATCACCGCCTCTTCGCGCTGGTTGCGCCGTTCCTGCTCGCTCCGCGCCCAGGCCGCCGCCAGCTCCGCCTCGTCCGCGAGCCGCGCCTGCTCCCGCTCGAACTCCGCCTGCGACGCGTCGCGTTTCTGACGGGCGATAAGCAGCGAGACCGCGACCTCGTTCTGGTGGCCGACCGTGATCTTCTCGAGCATCTGCTCGCGCGCGAGTTGCTCGTCCTGCTTTTGTTTCGCCCGCTCGCCGGTGAGATCTTCCAGCTCATACTCCCGCAACTGGTTTTTCAGTTTCAGTTCCTGCCGTGCCTGCGCGACGGCCTCCTCCCGCTCGCCCGCGCGCAACGCCGACCGGACGTGGTGCTGGCTGTTAAGCTCCTCGATCTTTTCAGCGAGATCCTTGTCGGTTTTGAACTCATCCAACTTGCCCTGGGCTTCAAGCTCGGCGGTTCGCCGCTGAATGCCCACCTTCTCCGCGAGATGGTCGGCCGCGTGGCTGCCCATAAACGTCTCGCCGCGGTCCTGCTGAAGCGCTTCAAACGTGCCGCCGCCGAACTCGACGAAATTCACCTGCAGCAGCTCGAGCCCGTGCCGGTCGAGCGTGACCGTCATCGCGTCGCGGATCTTGCTCTCGAACTCGTCGCGCCACCCCAGGTTGCCGTACATCTCGTCGAGCGCGTGGGCCGAAACCAGCCCCCGCAACACGTCGTGCAGCTCGTGGCCGATCGACTGTTCCAGCGTCGTGTACGTGACGCGCCGCTTGTGGCCGGCGAAAAACTGCCGCACAAACGCGTCGTAATCCTTAATGCGCAACACCGCCTGCACCGTCACATCGAGGTCGGCCCCGTTCTTGTCGCGAAGCGAATCGAACGTCGGCCGCAGCACCAGGTCGGCCGCCCGTATCAGGAGGATCGAGTTCGGCGAACGCAGTTTCAACAGGCCGTCCAGCGAATGCGCCCCCCACTCCGTCTCCTTAACCAGCCGCCCGTTCCGCTCAATCAGGCCCACCGTACCCGGTTCGACCGTCACCTTCCGCGAAAGAAACCCCTTCAGGTCGTCCGGGTCGACCCGCACGGCAATCTCCTCCTCCTGCCGCACCCAGCGGTCGCCCACGATCCGCGGCACCTTAACCTCCGAGGCGTCCGCGCCGCAATTCCAGCAGAACCGGCTTGTGCGGCCCACCTTCTTGTGGCAGTCCGGACACACCGTCAGGCTGTTCGGCCCCGCATAGCCGCATACCGAACAGAAATGCGCGCCCTTCTTGACGCGCGCCCGGCAGTCTTCGTTCTTACACCGGTCGGAAAAAATCCCCATGATGGTTCTCCCTTTTGCGCTTGTGAATGGACCGCAAGAGCACGCTTCCCCACAAGAGCTTTTACTCCCTCGGCTATGTGATACTATAGTCACAAGTTCGCCCGAAATTGCAAGTAAATCGAGCTTTCTACATATAATGTGCAAGTGCCGCGCCACATCCTGCTGGCATGGCGATTGCTCGGGAAAATCTATGGACCTGAACGAACGCTTGCGTAAAACCGAGGGCGATTTGGCGAAAAAGGCGGCGGAGATCGACGCCCGCCTCCGCCAAAAGGAGAAAACCGTGGCCGGCGTTGACACGCCGAGCGGCGTCCGCCCGTTGAGCGCGGGCCGCGGCCTGCCGCGGCATTTCCGCGTGGACATCAGCTCCGAGCAGTCGTTGGCGGCACTCGACGCGGCGATGGAGGCGGATTTCGAACTGGAGCGGTATCTGGGCGCCTCGCTGGCCGCGTATCCCACGGTTTATTGCGAAACCGTGCGCGAGTACGTCGAGCCGATCATCGCCGACATCCCCATGCCCGGCGGCCAGCGCGAACAACTCCTGCGCGAGATTGAGCAGGCCGCCGAGACCGGGCAGGCGCCGCCGATTGTGCGGAGCCTCGGCGTGCACATCCCCGGCATCGGCTGTTTCATCAACGGCTGGCACATGGCGCGCCGCGCGGGCATAACGCCGGCCCAGTGGCTCCAATCTGAGCAGGGTTACGCCGAGATTGTGACCACCGCTTCGCACGAGAAGTACGGGCACGGGTTCATCTCCGAACTGACCGCGCTCGGCGAGGAGAAAAAGGCCGTCCAACTGGGCATGCACCACCTTGCCGACCGGTTCAGCGTGCGGACCGTCGACACGCCCGACCACGCCCGCCTTTCCGAGCAGTGGCAAATCCTGTTCTACGCTTCGAACTTCGTCGAGGAAGGTTTCGCCACGTGGATCGAAAACTACCTCGCCAGCCGGATCGCCGGCAAATCCGCCGCCGGGCCGCCGTTCACCGTCGAACTCCTCCAAGCCGCGCTGCCAACCAACCCTTGGCGTGGCGCACTTGAAGGACTGTTCGACCGCGCCAACGTTTCCCTGGAATCCGTACACCAGGCCATGCGCACGATCGGCAAACTCGCCAAGGATAGAAATGCGGGCGCCGCTTTCACGCGCGCCGCCGGCCTCCCCGCCCCCTACGCCGTCGGCTGCGCCATCGTCGACCAAATTGCCCGCAAACAAGGCCCCAAATGCGCCCCCTACGCCGCAGCCACCGCATGCAACCTCCAATACGGCCTCGCCACCATCTCCAATCACGACCTGCGAAACTACGTCGACACCCGCCCCGAGCTGAACGTCAACACCCGGTTGGCCGCCATGATGTTTCTAACCGGCGGGGCACCCGGCAACGTGCAGGACTTTCTATCCCGCTGCCGCGACGAACTCGGCTTCGCCCCGCCCGTAGCGGCGTAACGATCTTCCCGCGCGCCCTGCACTACGGAACAATAGGGCAAACCCACGGCAAACTGCCGCCAGGCCGCCTGTGAGCTTTTCGTCGCTTCGTACAGATAGGGATATTCTTCGAGCGCCCACTGTCGAAACGGCATGGAATTGCCTTCGTACAGATCGATCAGCCGCCCGATCGGCGCGTCCTTGAACATCGGCCCGAACTGTTTGCGCGCCGCGGCCGCGTCTCCTCCCTCCAAAAGGACATAACAGGCCGACGCTACACCGGCGCGGTGGGTGCCGCCTTCGCAATGGACCAGAAACGGTTTTCCCCCCGACTCGACCAGCGTCACGAACCGCGCCAGCGATTCCGGGGGCGGCAATGAACGCATGGACCAGCTGAAACTTTCGTGCGCCACGCCCTGCTCCCGGCACACGGCGACCTCCTCGTCGTACCACGGCGTGCCCTCGTTCTTCCCGCGCATGTTCAGGACCGTTCGAATTCCGTACTTCTTGATGTACCGCTCTAGCGCCTCGCCGCTCATCTGGCGCGAACGGTAAAAAGCGCCCTTTTCAACCGTCGCGAAGTTGTAGTTAATGAAGTAGACGTAAACGGGAAACGCCAACACCAGGCATGCCACGCCGGCAACTGCCGCAACGATTCGCAAGAAGAACTTCATCATATGCTCCTGCAAAACTCCCACCCACTAACTTAGTATGTATGAGTGTTCACCTTCAAAAACGCGGTCTTCATGTTTTGTTCTTTGTTGCCCGTGCGTTTGCCACCAGGCGCCGTCTTCCGCCCACCGTGCTCAGTTGGCAATTTTCGGTTGACCGTTGACGCCGGCCACCGACCACCATCCACCGGCCAACCACATTCCAGCAGGCTAAGGGCGGGGAACGCCGTTGAGGTACTCGTAGCGTTCGGCAAGATGGGCCATGGCGCGGGCTACGCGGTTGGGACTGGCGAGTACGCCGATGCCGTGGCGTTCCATTTCGGCGATAGCGGGGTTCGCGGCGCCGACATGTGCGGTCAATGCGCTGTCGGACGCGATCAACAAGGGTTTTTCGTAACGCGGTACGAGATTGGCGATTTGGCGGACGCCTTCGATTTCGATTTCGCCCGCGGCGGACGCCAGCTTGTCCAATCCCACGCTTCTTGCCCGCTCGGATTTTTCCAGGCGCGAAACGGTGCCCGCGATATAACCGATGCCCAACAGAAGCAAGCCGTCTATTTCGGGACATTTGATGACGGCTTCTGCGGCTTTGGGCAGCAGCAGGATATCGGTGCTTGCGACGAGGTCGACGGGATTGCCGCGGCTCCACCAGGCGGGCATTATGGCATCGAGTTCGGCGAGGGTTTGTTCCGGCAGGGCGGGCACTTCGAGCCCGGCTTCGACGCACGCGTCGGCGGCCATTACGCCCCATCCGCCGCCCTGGGAAACGATGCCGATGCGGCGCCCTTTGGGCAACGGCTGTTTCGCGAACGCGGCGGCAACCTCCATCGCCTCATAGGTGTCGTCGACGACGCTGGCGCCCGCCTGGCGGCAAAGCGCGCGGAAGATGCGCATCTCGCTGGCGAGGGCGCCCGTATGCGATTGGGCCGCTTTTACGCCGGCGGCGCTGCGGCCGCCTTTGATCATCACGACAGACTTTGCAGCCGCCGCGGCATGCAGCGAATTCAGAAAGCGGCGCCCATCCTTAAAGCCCTCGACGTATGTGAGAATCGACTTCGTGCGGGGGTCCCGAGTGAAGAAGTCCAGGTAATCTTCGGTCCGTGTGGTGGCTTCGTTCCCGCTGCTGATAAACCGGCCCACGCCCACCTGATGAAGCTGCGCCCATGTCAGCACCGTGTTTCCGACGTTGCCGCTCTGCGAAACCAGCGACAGGCCGCCGCCCTGGGGGTAGGACGAAAGCATGCCGCAAAACAGGCTGTGCGGGGCGGGGCTGGCGAGGCCCGCGCAGTTGGGTCCGGCCATGAGGATTCCGGTCTCGCGGGCGATGTCCGCAATCTCCTTCTGCAGGGACTGGGCCTCGGCATCCTGTAACTCGCCGAAACCGGCCGTGATCACGACCACGGCCTTGACGCCTTTCGCGGCGCATTCGCGCAGCGCCGCAGGCACGGCGGGCGGTGGAATCACGACCAGCGCGACGTCCGGCGTTTCCGGCAGGGCCGTCACGCTGGGCCAGCACCGCACCCCCAGCAGTTCCCCATGCTTCGGGTTGATCGGGTAGAGTTTGCCGCGGTAGTTACCTTCCAAGGTGTTGAACAGGATGCGGAAGCCCCATTTTACCGGGGAGTCGGAAGCGCCAATGATGGCGATGCCCGACGGTTCGAACAGGGCCTTGAACTGGTCGTCGCGGTTTGCGACGTCGCTCGTGACTTGAGCCGCCGGCGACGGGGAAAGGGAAACCAACCCGTCAACGGCAACGGGGATGCCGTCTTCAACGACGAGAGGATTGATGTCGATATGCGACACGTTGGGATGGTTGTCCAGGATCTTACCAATGGCGCGCAGCGTCGCGCCTAACGCGTCCATGGATACGGGAACCTCTCCACGAAAAGCGCCGAACATAGTCCGGCCGCGCAAATCAAGAACCATCTCGCGCACGTCTCGCTCGTCCAACGGCGGACGACGAAACGACACGTCCGCCATCGCCTCGACGGCCGTCCCGCCGATGCCCAGCATAACGTACGGCCCGAACACGCTGTCACGCGCGCCGCCGACGATAATCTCGCGCCTGCCGGCCGCCATGCGCTGGACCAGGACGGCGGGCATGCCCGCATCGAGAATTTGGCATGCCGCCGTTTCGACACCCGCAGCATCGGTCAGATTTAATCGCACCAGGTTGCGGTCGGACTTGTGCGCGAGTCCGGGCGCGCACCCTTTCACGGCTGCCGGATAGCCTTGCATGTTGGCCGCCGCGGCCGCCGCGGCCGGATCGTCTGCCAGGACTTCGTCAATGACGCGTATACCGTACGTGGCGAGCAGCCGTTTTGAATCGTGTTCAGAAAGGGATGATTGAGCCTGTTTCAGAGCGGAGGTTATCAGTTCTTCAGCGCGGTTTACTTCGTACATACATACTCCATCTTTGAGGAAGAAATACTGTTATCCATGTAGGGCAAAGCAGACTCTAGATGAAAAGATAGCCTTTACGGCGAAGGATTTCCAATTCTCAGTGATACGCAGTCAAAGTAATGGCGAGTTCAGTTACTCTTAGAGGGCCGGATTGAGCCGGAGTTCCGAAGAAGTCTGTAGGGCCCAACAGCCCTACGACTGCTTTTGAATCGATTTCATGTACTGGTCAACACACTCTTTGCAAGTCAGGTCGCCTGTACCTTCCTTAGTGAATCGGCGGAAACTTTCGAGCCACTTTGCGCCTTCCTGGGAATGGCTGCGCATGTACGCCAAAAAACAGATAAAACGCTCCAGCGCTTCGCGGTCAATGAGATGTTCCAACCGGCAGGCGGTCGCGTCTGCCCCCTCGGCGCCAAGATCGAGAACATTCTCGAGAAAGTCCTTGATGATACGATGCCGTGTGGCGAGATCCTTTCCCCGTTTCCGTCCTTGATCCGTGAGCGTGATCAACTCATAGGGCTCATAGTTTATGAGACCCTTTTCGGCAAGGCTCTGGAGCGCAGCCGTGACTGTCGAAGCAGCCACGTTTTGCGCCCGGCAGATATCCCGCGGCCGCGCGACTCGTTTTTCCCGCTCGATCCGGTAGATGGTTTCCAGATAATCTTCGAGCGTTGGGCTTAACTCTTGCTTCATTGCGTCTTCTCTTTCATTTGCTTTTGTTTCGGCATGGCGCCGGCCGATCCCGCCCTCCACTTCTTTTAGAGGGCATCCAAAACCTTCTTCCCCTCTAAGGTACACAGTTCGGAAGTACAGCGACCGCTTTCCGTTTGGCGCCATCCGTCTTGGGATCGTTCGTAAAAAAACTCGAATGTTTCAATAAGATTTTCTGTTCGGTTTGCGACCGGACGCTCGACAAACACGGACACTTTACCCGCAGGCTTGCCGAAAATCAGAAAAGCCCTTGAGGCAGCAACACGCGAACCGATTCGAATGTAATCCTTCGCGCCTTTGCGGCCGTACTCGTTTTTGAAGTCCCTGACTTTGATGCGCGCCAGCTCTTCGAGGTCTTTCTCCAAGTAATGCGTTTGTACCATGGCCGCCGCCCACAGGACGACAACAAGAACGAGTAGAACAACCAGTAAAACGTTGCGTTTTGTCATGCCTTTTTATCCTGCATGCCATTGTCGCAAATCCGGCTTTCCGGTTTCATGTCATGCGCTGAAGATCAACGAGAGGCGAAGATATGTGTGCATTTTTCGTAGCCGACCTCGCTGTCCAGATCGTCCGCAAATACCGGTTGCACGTGAAAGCCGCGTTTCTCCAGCCAGTCGACCAACTCCTCAACCGTTTGTCCCAGGACCTCGAGCCGCTGCCGGTGAATTTCACAGAAAATCTTCAACGGCCCCGAATGCAGTGTTGCTTCTCCCCCCTGCAAAATGAAAAGTTCGCTTCCCTCGGCATCCATACTGATGACGTCTATCGCGTCCAGCCCTTCTTGCCGGGCAAAAGTGTCCAGTGTCGTCATGTTTACAGAGATGGTTTCATTGCTTCCCTGGGGGACGATACCGCTGCCCTCGCCGTCCTTGTAAAAAGTCACTGTCTCTGACTTGTTGCTTACGCCACATTTCAGCGTTTTGACGTTGTCCACGCTGTTCCGGGAAAGGTTGGCTTGAAGCAGAGCGTAGTATTCGGGCACCGGCTCGAAAGCGTAGACATGGCCCCCGGGAACAACGGCTCTGGCCAGGGCAACGGTGGTCAGGCCCTTGTTGGCGCCAATATCCAGCGCAACCATACCCGGTTCAGTGATGGATTCCAACAGCCGCACTTCTCCCAGCGCGTGCGGCTCATTTTCCAATTCCCGTTCTAATTTTTCGTCATAAATAAAGCTGTCCATGCCCTTTTGCCCTTCATTCTGGCCGAATTAAATGCCTTCTTTTCGCCGGCGCGGGCGAAGACCTTCAACCAGTTTTTCAACCCAACAGGAAAGCGCGGCCCTCCCGGTCAAGTGGTTGGCTTATTGACTTTCTATTCATCGAACATTATACTGGATATAGAAAAGTACTGTCAACGAACAAAATAAAGAAGACTCTTGTTGAAGCCCGATATGTTGGTTAATTGGTTACTGACGGCCAGCGCGGACGCGCGCGCAGAACGGAGGAATGGTTGATGGGCGAAACCGAACGCGTCGTTGTTGTCGGGTGCAGCGGTTGTGGTGCATCCGCTGCCCTGAGAGCGAAGACGCTCGCCCCCTCACTGGACGTGACGATTATCCGTGAACACGAGGAGCAGGGTCTGCTCACGAGATGCGTAACGCCGTATATCTGCTGCGGCGATGTCATGGTGGCGCCTTCGTACAAGAGTGACAGCATATTCACCGACTTGGGGATTCACTTGGTCAATGTGCACGCGGTAGAAATAGACCGCGCATCGCGGAAGGTCACGACGGCTGACGGGAAAGTCCATCCCTATGACAAACTCGTTTTGGCCATGGGGGCAAGGCCTGTCCCACTGCCTGTTCCCGGCATCGATTTGCCTGGTGTCTTTACACTACGGACGAGTGGCGATGCTGTAAGCATTCTGCACTGGCTCAACGCCAGGCGCGTCATCCGGGCCGTTCTCATAGGTGCAGGCGCCATCGGCGTCGAAGAAGCCTATCTGCTTTCGGACCAGGGTGTCGGCCTGACCGTGGTGGAAATGTGCCAGCACGTGATGCCGCTTGTTCTCGATTCTGATATGAGCCAGCAGGTGCATCAGAACATGAAGGGGAAAGGCATCAATCTGAAGTTGAATCAACGGGTAACTGCGATCGAGGGTGCGCGCCGCGTGGAACGTGTGGTTTTAGCGTCAGGTGAGAAAGTCGAGGCGGGCATGGTAATTGCCTCAGCGGGGGTTCGCCCAAACGTGGAGCTGGCGGTCAAAGCCGGCCTGAAGAGCGGCAAATTAGGCCTGATCGTGGATGATTTCCTGCAAACGTCCGATAAGAACATCTACGCCGGCGGCGATCTCATCGAATACGCTAACCACGTGACCGGAAAAACTGGCTTGGGACAACTACGACCTAACGCCGTCATCGCCGGCCGCGTCATCGCAAAAAATATCCTCGGCCATGGTGTGGTTTATCCGCCCTTTATCAACGCGTTCTGCACAAAGTTTTACGATATGTCCATAGCCGGAGCAGGGCTTACCGACGAGCAGGCCCGAGAAAACGGAATAGAAACGGTTGCGGTCACCCAGGCCTCCACCAGCCAGCATTCCATGATGCGGGGTCGGAAATCTTACACGGTAAAGCTGATTTTCCGAAAAGACAACCGCACCCTCATAGGCGGTCAGATTGTCAGCGAGAGCGATACGGTTGTACGGTATATTGACGTGATTGCGCTGGCCATTCGTAATAACTTGACAGCACAGGACCTGTGCACGTTCAGGTCCGCTGGCCAACCGGAACTATCACCCGATCCGGGAAAAGAGCCTATTGCGCTGGCAGCCGAGTTGGCGCTGCAGTCAAACAACACCCATAAAGCCGTTCGGAGCCATCCAACTCGCCGATTAACCTCTGCGAGCCCTTAGCGCGTCGCAGGAGGTTGTTGAAGAACTGAAAGAAAAAGTAAAAGTGCATGGCAGCAACGCCGGGGCTGCGTTGTAAGTGCCCTCGGCTTAGACAAAGAAGGAGATATCTCATGCCACTGTATAAATATCGCTGTGTAAAATGCGGACATGTGATGGAAATTCTCGAAAGGGCCGGCGTGCCCGGTGAGCACGTGTGTGGCAAATGCGGCGGCCAAGTCGAAAAGTTGATGTCGGCGTTCAGTGTGGGTTCGGGGTCTTCCTCGTCCGCCGGTTCATGCCCCACGGGCACCTGTCCCTTATCCTGAAGAAAGGATCATCACCGTGAAGATTGCAATAACATCCACAGGACCGACACTGGACGACCAGGTCGATGCCCGATTTGGCCGGTGTGCCTACTTTATAGTTGTCGATAGTGACTCGCTCGACTTCGAGGCGGTAGAGAATCCGAACATCGCCCTAGGCGGAGGCGCGGGCGTTCAGTCGGCTCAGCTTCTGGCAAATAAGAACGTTGAGACCATTCTTACCGGCAATTGTGGGCCCAATGCCTTTCAGGTTTTTGGCGCCGCAGGCATCCAGGTAATAGTCGGCGTTGCCGGCACGGGCCGCAATGCTATCGACCAGTACAAGCAGGGCGTTTTTTCCGCGGCGGCTCAACCGAATGTGGCCAGTCACTATGGCATGAGCGCCGCTGGCCCTGACGTCGGCTACAGCACAGGAGGCGCCGGCACGGGCCGCAGCATGGGCCGCGGAATGGGCATGGCCGGTGGCCGCGGAATGGGTATGGGCGGTGGTGGCGGCGGTATGGGTATGGGCGGTGGTGGTGGCGGTATGGGCCGCGGACGCGGCATGGCCATGGGTGGCGGCGCGGCAGGCGCGATGGACCAAGCTCTCAACTCTCTGCGTGCCGAAGCCCAACGCGCCGAAGAACGCCTGAAAGAAGTGAAGGAGCGTATGGCCGCACTTGAGAACGGCCCGGCGCATTTTCAACTGGTAGCCGTTGTCGATGCCGAACATTGCACCCTTTGCGCCGCATGTCTGGCAGTTTGCCCGGCTGACGCGATATCCGTCACGGAACTTTTATTGGTCGACCAGAACAAGTGTACCGGCTGCGGCCATTGCGTAGCTGCTTGTCCGCAAAACGCGCTTTCTTTGCAGAAACGCTAGCGGCGCAGAAATACTAGCGGCGCAGAAGAAGCGGCCTTAGAATCAGTATGAGCCTGCGAGTCATTGCCAAAGAACTGCAACTTCACGTGCCGTTCACTGCATTCGGTTCGGCGACCGGTATTGCGATTGTGGCGCTACTGGCTTTTGCCCATGCTCCTGGATCGCTGTCGGAAGCGCTGTTCTGGTTCTTTCACCCGGTTCACGTACTTCTGAGCGCGATAGTAACGGCGGGCATGTACCGCCTTCACGGAAAAGGGCGCCTTTGGCACACGCTGCTCATCGGTTACTTCGGTTCCATCGGCATTGCGACCCTGAGCGACAGCCTTATCCCTTATGTAGGAGAAGCGCTTCTCGACCTCCCGCATAGGCAGGTACATCTTGGTTTTATTGAGAAAGCGTGGTTGGTCAACCCCCTTGCCATCGCAGGAAGTCTTCTCGCCTTCGTCCGGCCAACCACGAAACTGCCCCACGCGGGCCACGTCCTTCTCAGCACGTGGGCTTCTTTATTCCATATGACAATGGCCCTGGACTCGCCGTTGAACGCAACCACCTTCATCGGCATTGGTGTTTTCCTCTTTCTTTCCGTGTGGGTGCCCTGTTGCACCAGCGATATCGTGTTTCCCTTGCTGTTTACAAGGGAACGCAACGCGGAGAAGCCCGTGACATGACAAGATGTGTCGTAAAAACCGGGGCCAGGGGCAAGGGGCGCACTGGACAAACACCCGCGGACACCGCATGTGCAACGGCGCAAGGAATTCCTGCGTGAAGCAACAGCAAAAAACGGCGGGGGCCTCCCGGTTCGATTTCGGCTCTCTTTCCCACGACTATGACCGATGGTATGCGACACCGCCCGGCAGAGCCAACGACCTGGCACAAAAAAAGGATGTGCTGCAGCTGCTACCTCTGGCCACCACCACTGGACAGCGCCTGCTGGATGTCGGATGTGGCACCGGTCACTGGAGCGGTTTCTTCGCAACACTGGGATATGCCGTTGTCGGCATCGACATTTCCCCGGAAATGATCTCGGTGGCCCGCCGCCAGCGCCGGCCTGAACTTGCCTTCCAGGTCGCGGATGCAGGCGCCTTGCCTTTCAAGGATGCTTCATTTGCTATTGCCGCCGCCATGGCGACTATCGAATTCACCGTTTCACCACCGTGCGTCTTGAAGGAAATGGCCCGCTGTGTCGTCAGAAAGGGCCGCATCCTGATCGGAACACTTAACGGCTCCGCTCCTCTCAATCGCCAACGCGTGGAAGAAGGACGGGAACCCTATGCCTCGGCGCAACTTTACTCGGCAGAAGAATTGTGCGCGTTGCTGAGCCCATTTGGACGCCTCCGGATGGTGGCGTCCATTCCGGGCGAACGAAATGACAGTGATCTCAGGATAAACCCCGACGCCCCGTTTATTGTCGCGGAGATTCAACGATGAAAATCCAAGCCGAAGTCAGCCTGTACCCCTTGCGCACCACCACTCTTTCGCCGACCCTGGACTTGTTTCTCCAGCGGCTGGCAACGAAGAAACTTTCCCTCACTCAAGACGCCATGAGCAGCCGCCTCAGCGGCGAAGCCGCGGAAGTCTTCACCGCACTTTCCGAAGCCTTCAACGAAGCCGCCCAACAATGCGATGTTGTCCTGGTTGTCAAAGCATCAAATGCCTGCCCTGAAAAATAACCCCGCTTTTCTGGTCAATTCTCCTTCATCCCGTCACAAAATTCAGCCATCACCGGCAAATGATCGCTCAAGGCGTATGAAGAAGGGACGTCCGGATCGGGGACAAACGGTGGTTTGTCTAATACGGCCGCGCCTTTTGCCATTTTAGCCAATTTCGGTGTCGACCAGATGTAATCGATCCGGTTACGTGGCCGCACGCTCGTGGATGTCGGTTGATCGCCGATCCCTTTACTCTTTCCAATGTCAACGAGGCCCGCTTCGACCCAAAGCGCGTATTCGGGATCTGTGGGGCGGTGGTTCAAATCGCCCTGCAGCAGCACCGGGGCGGTTTCGCGCAGCATGTTTATCAGATCGATAATTGCCGCCGCCTCGCGCATCCGGGTTTTGTGTTCGCTGGCGTGAAAGTGTGCGCTAACCACATGCAACGGGCCGAACGGCGTGGCGAGCTTTGCCCGGCCCAGATGCCTTGTAAATAGAGCTTCGTCATGGGGCGCGCCGGCCGATGGCCGGTTTTGGGTTTCCCCAATCTCGAACCGCGTCACAATTGCGCCCGGAAATCCCCCGGGATACTTTTCGTCTCCCTTCCAGCCACCGGGGAAATAGGCGTATCGCATGCCAAGCGTCTCGGCAAACCGCGCCACGTTCTCCTCGGACGGCCCCTCCTGCAGCGTTACGATGTCCGGCGAAAACACGGCCAGGGCCTTGCCGGTCAACTCGGGATGCCGGGCGCGCCGTTCCTCTATTCGGCGCCGGCCCGCGCCCGTGTTGGCATATCCGCGGAAGGCCAGCACATTGTACGAAATGGTGCGGAACGTATTCTCTTTTTCAGCGGCCCCTGCACGATAGTTCAGGCTCAATACGCCCGCTGCAGAAAGGCCAAGAAACTCCCGTCGGTTTAACACTTGTATGCCCTCAGTTTTTCAGTTCAAGTAATTCGACCTTGCGGAACTCGACCGGATGGCTTTCGGATTGCAGCGAAATCGTCCCGCCCGTAAGCATTTTTGGATGTCCTGCATCCAGCAGCGCCTTTGCGTCGGCATCCCTGGGATCGAGTTGCGGGTCGGTATAAACCAGCACGGTTTCGCCGTTAACGCTGTGCTTGACCGTGTTACCGCGAACTTCCACCTCCACGGTCACCCATTGGTCGCCGTGGTACGTTTTGGACTTCGAGTCGGTGCAATGCGGCTTGTGCAGTTTGCCGTCCATCACGACGTTTGTCCCGGGGGTGCACAAGTTGGCGGTGGATCGCTCCCCGGAACCGCCGCCGCCGAGCAGTTGCACTTCGATCGACACGGGAAACTCCTGGTCTTTTCGCATCGTCTCGGGCACCTGGCCGTGAATCATGATGCCGCTGTTGCGAAACGCCCAGCCGGCCCCGCCTTTTACCTGCTCGCCGACAAACCGGTACTCGACCCTGAGGCGGTAGTTGCTGAACGGGTGTTTGTAGAACAGGTGGCCGAATCGGTTGCCAAACTCCTCGTACTGGTCATAACGCACTTTCAGCACGCCGTCTTCAACTCGGAACGTGTTGCCGTAATTCTCACCCAACGGGTAGCCCGTAATCTTGACCTGCCAATCGTTAAGGTCCTTACCATTGAAGAGCTGGATGTAGCCCTCGGCATCGTTTTCCGCCTGCGCCCAGGCGCCGGCGCTAAGCGACACTACGATGGAAACCATACACACGAGACGCTTGACGCAAGTCTGCGTGCGAACAGAACCTTTTCCTGAAATCCCTCCATATATCATGATCGGAATCTCCTTCCTTTCTGTTTCTCCGGTTGAAGTGACTGTCAATGTGCCAATCTGAAATTGGCCGTATAGTTGAATCTAAACCCGTATTTTGCGACGAGTTCAAATCCGGCGTCTGCTGTCAGTTTCATAATTTCCGCCATTGGTATAAAGTCGGGATCTCCGAATTGTTCCGTCAGGGACAACAGGCCATCGGCACGCAGGACGCGGCGGGCTTCTCTAAGGCAGGCGGCCCGATCGGAAATTTCTCCCAACACCGCCACCACAAAAACAACATCAAATGAGGCGTTGTCGGCGGGCACGGAGCCTGCATCGGCTTTCCAATACTCGACGTTGGTTATGCCGGAGTTTTCCAGCCGCTCGCGCGCCATATCGAGCATTTCCTGCTGCACATCGACCAGAATAAGCTTTCCTCCCGTCAAGCGCCGCGCAATTTCAATGCTGTAATATCCGGGCCCCGCTCCCAGCTCAAGCACCGAGAAGACCGGCTTCAGGCCGAGGCGCCGCGCAAGCTTTTTGGGAGACAAAATCAGCCCTCTCAACGGGTTCAGCAGATGATGCGCTTTTGTATGCGACATGGGAGTGCCCTGGTGACTGTGTTTCTTGCTCATTGGCGCCTCCCTTCTCCAGCATAGCTCCCAAATCCAAAGCCCGCACGCGCGTCATCATATTCCGTACGCCACACGAGAATCCACCCGCTTTCGAAAAGTCCCGGCCTTTTCGATATACTCGCACAAACGTTCATCGAACGACGAGGAGGCAGCAATGAAACATCCGACAGTTATGCTTGTGGGCTTTACTCTTATCTTTGTACTTACCGGCACGGTTCAAGGAGAGGAGGCCGGGCAGTTTCGGAAACTCTTTAACGGCAAGGACCTGTCGGGCTGGGTCAACGTAAACACGGACGAGGACACGTGGAGAGTGCGCGACGGCCTCCTGGTTTGCACGGGACACCCCATTGGCGTGATGCGAAGCGAAGAACAGTTCGAGAATTTTATCCTCCACATTGAATGGCGCCACATGGAAGCCGGCGGCAACTCGGGCGTCTTCGTGTGGAGCGAAGGGACAACCCCCGCCGATCGGCCGCTGCCCAAAGGCCTCGAAGTCCAAATGCTCGAGCTCGATTGGGTCAATCAGCACAAGAACAAGGACGGCACGCTGCCCCCGATCGCGTACGTCCACGGTGAGCTGTTCGGAGCGAACGGCCTCGAGGCGGTTCCCGACAATCCACGCGGCAAAAGAAGCAAGTCCATCGAGAATCGCTGCAAAGGCAAGGGCGAATGGAACGTCTATGACGTGGTGTGCGTGGACGGAACCGTGAAGCTGGCCGTCAACGGGAAATTCGTCAACGGCATCAGCAAGTCGTCGGTCAAGAAAGGCTACCTCTGCCTCGAATCCGAAGGCGCGGAGATCCACTTCCGCAATATCCAGATCCTGGAACTGGCCCCCGGCGTCACCACCCCCGAACAGTGCGCCCCCGTGGCCAAAGAGTAGGTTTTCTATCTCGCGCCGGTGAATCGACGAATCAACAGGCTTTCGATCGTCGCGTCCATCACGGCCGACTCCGCTTCATTTGGCCGCAACATCCAGCGCCCGGACGTTCGAGAGCTCTACGTTGCGGACATTGTCGCGCCCCGACTCGTAGGTGATCGCTTCGCCGGGCGCGTCGTACTTCATCACGTTCGTGATGTTCGAGTCGGACAAAGATCCCGCAATCAGGACCGTATGCTTCGACCGGCTCATAATGTTGTTGACCAGAATCCGGTACGTGTCGCCCAGCGGCGTAACCCCGCCCCACACGGGATTGCTATCGCCGATCTTCAACGCGGCCTTGCACCGTTTTCCGGAACCCGACGTGTCGATCAGCCCGTCGAGGATCACGTCGTGGATCTTCAGCCCACTCGCGTTCAAAAACCGGACGATATGATGCCCGCCTGCGCAATGCCCCCGGATGTTGCGCAACGTGATGTGCCGGATGTCGTCCACCCCGCCACCCCGGTTGTTCGCGCCGCTCACCATCGTGGATTCCGTCGTGCCCGCCTTTTCGTTTCCCAGGATGTTGGTCAACGCAACGAGATCGTCGCCCGTGTATCCGCTAATATTCTCGATGGCAATATCATGGCACCCCTGGCGCAAGTCCAGCCCGTCTTGGTTCAGGACCGTTTCGCGCGCGCCGTCAATCAGCTTGCCGCCTGTCGAAGCGAAGTCGATGTCGCGCACCCGGCCGAACCCGCACCGCTCCAGCAAAATGCCCCAGCAATGGGAATCCTTCATCCGCAGGTTCTCGATGCTGAACCGTTCCACAAACGCCATCAGGATGCCGATATTGCGCCAGTCGCCCGTCTGGCTTTCGCCCTCGACACCGGCGTCCGTCCCGTAGGTTCGTTCACCGAGCGTCTTGGCGCTGTCGCCGGTCGCCCGGGGATGGTCCGCCCCTTCCAGCAACACGCTGCCCACACCGACGATGTGAATGTCCTTCATCGGCTCGATGTCCGTGATGCCGGCCCCGCAATTGGCGCTGCGAATGAAATTGTCCCGGCAGCGATCGGACAGCCGGATATGGCAGTTTTCCAGCTCGAGCGTCGTCCCCGTTCGCACCAGAATGGCCGAATCCAGCAGCCACACCTCGCGTGCGCCCCCGTCCTTACGGTTCAGCCGGGGGATAACAACCCGCCGGCCCGTCGCCGCCGCGGCCGCGACCGCCTGGTTGATCCGCTCGCTGTCCGATCCCGTAAAATCGTTTGGCGAAACAAAGCCCGGCACCGCGCGCTCCGGCTCGTCTGCCTCCACAAATACTGAATGCGTCAAGACCGCCATAAAAAACGCAGCCACAAAAACTCCGCGGACAGCATAGCTCATACTTCTACCTCCACCCGTCAAACCCGTCAATGCCCTCATCGTAACCCATCCGCAAGCAGTTATTAAGCGGCATCTCTTGCCCCTTGCCTGAGCGGATATATCTCCAATCATGAGTCTTTTTCTTCGGGCAAGTCGTCGTCACTGTCCGAGGTTGACCAGGTTCCGGAGCTTGAGCCCAGGTCGACGTCGCCGGAATCGTCCAGGGGCCTATTTGATTCGACTTCGAAGGGTGACATGCCAATATCGCTGGCAGAAGATTTTTGGGCGTCGCTTCCCGCTGGATCGTTACTGGAGTTGGACAAGGGTATGGTTTCCATGACACCTCCCTGCGCGGAATCGTCGTTCTGTTCAGAAGGAGGTTGAGCGCTTTCTTCGGCGGCGTTTTCCCCGGATCCGGGCGCGGGCTCTTCTTCGGACGAATCGGGCACGGCGGACGAGGCATGTTCGCTCGTGGCCGGTTTTTCTTCTTGCTCGGCATCAACCTCTGGCGCGGGGGCGGACGCGTCTTGGCGTTCTCTTGCGCCTGCTTGGCGTGTTTCGTCTGCCTCAGATCCCTGGGGAGGTGTCTCCGGCTGACTTGATTGAGCGCTTTGTTCGGGCCCGTCTTCGGCAGGCGAGACATCTTCTGCGAGTTCTTCGCGGCTCTCGTAGCTGGTGGCGAACTCGGGCCGTCCTTCGGGGGCGGCGTCGGCGGGCTCATCGCCAAGTTCGGAATCGGAAATTTCTTCATGGGGTGCGCCGGTTGGTTCGTCGCCGGCCGAGACGGGGTGTTGCTGTTCAGGTTCGTCCGGGATGTTCTCGGCATCGGCTTCTTCGTGTTCGTCGGAGATTGTTTGAAGCGCGGATTCATCCGAATCGACGCAGGCGGTCTGGGAGTAGTCGGCGACAAGGAACTGGAATTTGAACTTCGATATTTCAATGAAGTTTCCAGACCTCAACATGTAGCGTTTGCCGGATTCGAGTTCTTCGCCATCCAGGCGGGTGCGGTTTGTGCTTCCAAGGTCTCGAAGGTAAAAGATGCCGGTGGATTCTTCGAATTCGATCTGGGCATGTTGAAACGAAATGGCGCTGTCATCAAGCGCGATGTCGTTGTCCTTGCCGCGTCCAATGCGCATGGGCGTTTTGTTGAGGGGTTTTGCCTCGCCGAAGAAGGTTTTGTCGGTATTGAGGAGATAGGCGTCCGGCCATTCGACTTCGGGACGAGCCAGCGAGGCTTTGGCGGCCTTTTTTCTGGAAATGACGATTGCGGGGGTCACAACTGCGGCGACAAGGACAAGGGCCGCAAGCGACAGGAGCAGGGCAGTGTCCGTTGTTTTCGGAGACGGAGGGGGTTCGGGCGCCTGCTGCTGAACAGAGGGTACGGGGGCGGGTGTAGCCAGTGGTTGAACCGGGGCAGCCGGAGTTGTCTCCTCGATTTCGGCCGCTTCGGTTTGTTCAGCACCCGCGGATTCAGCCTGAGCCTCTGGCTCGATCTCGGGCTCCGGCTTGGTATAGAGGGTATTATGTATCTCTTCGAAGACGCGGCTTATGTCTTCGGAAGAAAGGGCGCGGAAGTAGTTGCCGCCGGTTCTCGAGGCGATCGATTGGATGAAGGCATAGTCGGCGGCTTCGGTGAAAGCGACGGCGAAAATTTTCACGCCGCGCTCGCGGGCCTCGCGGCAGAGATCTTCTTTTACCCATGCGGCTTTTTTCGCGTCGGTGGCTTTGTCACCTGTATCGACGATTCCGTCGGTGACAAAGACGATGCACTTTTCGGCCTCGCTTCTGCCGCTTTGGCGAAACGCGTAGATGGCGCGTTCGATCCCGTCGGGACTGTTGGTGAGCAAACCTGAATAGTCGACCTCGGCGAGGCCTTCGAGGAACGCGGTTCTTTCGTTCTGTTGGCCGAGCGGGGCGAGAGGGCAGACGATTCTGGCGCTCTTATCAAAGACAATCATGCCGAGTTGTACGTTGGTTTTGAGTTTCTCGACGAAGTTTTTGACGACTTCGCGGGTGAGGAACCCGGGGTCGTTGTTTTTCATGCTGCCGGAGTTGTCCAGCACGAGAATTATATCGAGCGGCCGGGCGGTTTCGATATCAGCGGCCTCTTGTGCGGTAGCCGATAGAGAGACGACGGCAACGGCGAGAACCGCAATCCATTTTGTGTGCGTATCGTTCATCATTCCCACTCCTTGGTCGTGTCTGCTGTTGGATCCTGCGCCATGTTTTCCAAGACCAGGACCGTGATATTGTCGTGGCCTCCTTGTTCGTTTGCGCGATCCACCAGGCTCGCGCAAAGGTGTTCGAGTGAGTCGGCCTGTTGAAAGGCTTCGGTGATCTGACGGTCAGGCACCATGCTGGTCAGCCCGTCGCTGCAAAGCAGGATGCGGTCGTTTGGCTGCATTTGTATGATCTTATTCTCGGGCTTCGCTGCGCCGTCCATGCCGACATACTGAACGATGGTGCTTTTGAAGTGTTCGTCACCGGCGCCGGATTGAGAGGATTCGCCGACATCGGCAAGCAACTGCGCCATGGAGTGATCAACGGAGAGCTGTTGGAGTTGGCCGTCGCGAAACAGGTAAATGCGGCTGTCGCCGAGGTTTGAGACCAGGACATCGGGCGGCCGGACCACGGCGACGGCGAGGGTTGCGCCCATGCCGTCAAACTGCGTGTCGCGGGCTTTTTGGCAAACGCTTTCGCTAAGTTGTTGCACGGCAGCCGTCATGGCTTCGGCAGCAAAATCGGGGTCGAGGCGCCCGTCACAGGGTATTTTCTCTTTGAGAAGCTGAAACAGGACTTCGACGACGATACGCGAGGCGACTTCCCCGCCGGATTTGCCTCCGATACCGTCGGACAATACGTATATGTTCTCGTCGGGATAGACGCGGAAGGAGTCCTGGTTGGTTTTTCGGACGCAACCGATGCTTGTTTTTCCACAGTGAAGAATCATTTTCAGATAGCTTTCAACAGTTCTTCCTTAAACTCGATGGCGGTCTTGAACTTCAGCTCTTCCTCGTCGTCGAGCGCGGTGTCAATGAGTGCGGCGAGGCGTTTTGGCACCGAGGCCCGCCGTTGTGCGATGGGGACGGGCGCCGAATTAACCAAGGTGCACCAGGGGCTGACGGCGGGCGAAAAATTCCGCGGCGGATGCTTGGTCAGCATGTAGTACAGGCTTGCCGCAACACCGTAGACGTCGATATCGGGTTGAGCGTATCGCGAGGTCTTTGCGTATTGCCGGGGCAGAAACGCGGGTGTTCCGAGCCGGTCTCTGGGTCCTGTGACGCCTGTCAGGCCAGAGAGCTGGAATGCTTTAGCGAGTCCATAGTCGCCAATTTTGATTTGCGGCCTAAGCGGCGAATCTCCGGCGAGGAAGAGGTTGTGCGGTTTGATATCCCTGTGTACGACGCCTTGGGTTTCCTCAATACTTCCGTCTCCAAGCAGTGCCTTTACGGGTGCGTGATGACCGTGTTCCAGACCGTCGAGAGACTGGCAGGCGAAATCGACGGCGGTCTTTGGGTCGAGCGTGCCGCCATTGCGGGACATGAAGCGGTCGACGCTTCCCCACGGGCAATATTCCAGGAGGAAGTAGAAGCGTCCTTCGCAGATGCCGTGGTTAAGGAAAGTGACGATGTTTGGGTGCCTGAGCGATTTTGTATTGCTTGCTTCAATAGCGAACCGCTTGATTTTGCGCGGGTTGACGCTGCCGTCGGGTATCATGAGCTTAAGGGCCAATTCGTTTTTCGTGGCCTTCTCGCGGACGAGGTAGACAATGCCCATGCCGCCTCGGCCCAGCTCCTTAACGATTTCGTAGTCTTCAAAGATTGGCAGGGCTTTGGTAGCTTTTGCTCTGCATTCCTCCATGATTCTGTCAATCTGCGCGAGGGGATTTTCCTGGTCGTTGTTTTCATCGGACGGCGCCGATTCGGCGCCTTCAAGCCAGAAGGGATCCTGATTGTCGGGATCTTCGTCTCCGAGGCAATCTCTGAGATCGCCGAGGCTCTTTTGGGCCAGTTGTTCGAGGAAGGAATCGTGTCCGGACGTGGATTGCATGAAGTCGAGCGACTGGCCTTGTTTTTTCTTCCGGCGGCACTCGGGGCACACGTAGCAGTCTTTTCCGAGGGCGGCTTCCTTACGTTGGTCTTCCGGAATTTTCTTATGGCATTCTTCACAGATTGCTTCCTCAGTAATGAGGACTTTGATTTCGACGCCGTCGGGCAAAACTACGCGATCCTGATCCTTGAGGAGAATCTTTTTGTAGCTTGCGGAATCCTGTTGCCCTTCCTCGGCGGACTGGCCCTTTTTCCGCTGCCCTATATTCTTTCCGCCGACACAGGTGCCGTTGAGGCTTCCAAAATCGTTAACGCGGATTTCGGGCGGATTTATCTCGAACATGCAGTGGAATTTCGAGACATGGCCGAATTTGCGCTGGTCGGGAATGTGTATTCCGCAGTCCTTGTGGCGGCCGACGATGCAGGTGTCGGCATCTTCAAATTCGCGGGATTTTGAGTCGTCCAGAATGTAGCAAAGCTTTATCTTTGTCGGCATCAGTCGAGCCCTCTCATTGCGGTCTATATCGGCGATATGAGGCGAAATCCAATCGTTTTGTCCTTGTAACCCGGGCTTGTGGGCCTGGGCATATACGCGGGCCCGAACACTTCGAGGTCATCGTCAAACGCGCCGCCATGGACAAGATGGGCTCTTCCGGCGGTGGAGCTGGTCCACTCGGCGATATTGCCGGCCATCTGCAGGCACCCGACGGGGCTTGCATTGCGCCTGAACGCGTGAACGGGAACGGTTCGGGCAATGCCCAGGTGGCGTCCGTTGCAGTAGCGTTCTTTAAACGTATCGCCCCAGGGGAAGACGCGTCCGTCTTCGCCGCGCGCGGCAGCCTGCCATTCTTCGCTTGTGGGCAGGCGATGTTCGCGGCCGGTTTTTTCCGAGAGCCAGCGGCAGTACGCCTCGGCGTCATCGCGGCTGACGTTTACGACAGGATGGTGCCAGTACTTCAAGAGGACAGGCGTGTTGTTGACGCAGGCGGTGCGGCCTGACTCGCCGGTAAATCGCCAGCGAATGGGGGCGTCCTGCCAGTGGGCCGGATAGGGCCGGTCTGTCTCTCGCACGAAGTACCAGTATTGGAGGTTTGTGACGGGATGTTTCGAGATTTGGAAAGGCCGGATTCGCACCCTTCGTTCCTGGAGGAGTTCGACAACCGAATCGTCGAGTCTGAAACGCGACGTGAGGTTCTTGATCGTGCCCGGGGAACAACCGGCCAGGCTCCTGCGGAAGGCAATATCCACGAACTGTGGCAGCTCGATTTCATCTTGGGAAGCCTGTAAAGTCGGTGCGGCCAACCGGGATGAGTTGGAGACGATCCGGAAGCCTACGCTCGGCGCGCTCATGTCAGGATCTATCGCGGAGATGTCAACCCATGTGAGGCCGAAGATCTCGCATTGCGAATCGAAACTGCCGCCGCGGAAGCGTTTTGCGGAACCCCTGCCGCCGTCGACAAGTTCGCCGACGTTGCCGCACATGCCCAGAACGCCATAGGGGCTTGCGCCTTCGGGACGCGCGTGAACGGATTCGGGGCCGGATGCGCTCGATTCGACGGAACAGCAACGGGCCGGGTCGAAGTCGTCGCCCCAGCAGTAAGCGCGGCCGTCTTCGCCGCGCGCGGCCTTCTCCCACTCGTCGGCGGTCGGTAGCCTCGCGCCGCGCCATTCGCAGTATGCTTCGGCGTCGTTGAATTTGACGTTAACGACGGGGAGGTTGCCTTCTTTTGGCGGAAACGGTTGTTGGTGAACATTGCCCCATTGGCTTGGGGGCTGCCACCCGGTAGCCTGGACGAACTCGAGGTATTCGTCATTGGTGACCTGTGTTTTTCCGATGTAAAACTCTCTCAATTCCACGGTCGTTGGCGCGGGGGTTTTGATATTGTCGAAGTTGATTCTTGCGCGGGCGTATTTCTCCTCGATTCGGCCGATAACATCTCCCCGGGCTCCTTTGCGGAAAGGCCCTTCGGGTATTCGGATTAACTCGGCGGCCTTGACCACGCGGCGCACACGGATAAAACTCTCGACCTTTTTGACGTGCGCTCGGCCCCTATGATCGTCGACGAGCAGCTCGACAGTGTATTCGCCGGGTGAATGGTATGTGTGAACAGGGTCGCGCTGTTCCGAGAAGCTGGCGCCGTCGCCGAAATCCCAGTCCCACGCGTTCACTTGGCCGGTGCAACGGGAGAAGAAACGGACGGTAAGCGGGGCTTCGCCGTCCCGGGGTTCGGCGTTGAAGTCGACCACGATTTCGCCGGCAGGAAACCGGCTGCGCCATTTGTCGGCGTCGAGAGCCGCAAAAGAGTTTTCGCTGTCGCAACAGGGACATTGGGAGGCGACGGTCTGCGCGACAAAACCGCAGTCGCGGCACACCACGTGCCGCTGGAGGAAATCGGGGTCCTGGCACAACTCATCAACGGCCGCGAGAATTCGGCGCTGCAACTCTTCGAAACTGTCCCATCGATCGGCGGGCGCGCGGCACATTGCGGTTTCAATGGTTTCGGTCAACGCACCGGGAATCTTCAGGCCGATTTGTGCGGCTCGTTTAGAAAAGGGGATGAAGAACCGTGGGTTCTGTGTCAGCAGCCAAACCAAAACTTCTTCGGCGTTTGCATTCTCCACTGCTTCGTCAAGTAACGGAGAAGCACCCGTGAGCAGCTTGTACAGCATGACGCCGAACGAATAGACGTCGCTGGCGACCGTGAGCGTTGCTCCTTCGAGGTTTTGCTCGGGCGGCATAAATTCGATTTTTCCCCAACCGCGCTTGTCAGCGAAGCCCGATTGCCGGTTGAGCTCGATGAAATACTGTTCCTGTTCCGGCGACAGGGGATCGCTGGTGTTGAGGAGTACATCTCTGCCCATAATGGATCCGCCAATAGGGACGGCGACATTGTTTTCATCCTCAACTTCCCTGGAGAGTCCCCAGTCAATGATTTTGGGTATGCCCCTTCGGGTTACGAGGACGTTTTTCGGGTCGAGATCGCAATGCAGTACGGCGGGCCTGCTTTCTGTGGGTGTCGTAGCGTGGATGAGCCCGCTGCACATTTTGTATGCATACTCGAGAGCCTGCGGAATAGAGATGGCGCCGGTGCGGGTGTGGATATCGTGGAGAGACTTGCCATCAACGTATTCGAAGACAATGTATTCGCAGCCCTGCCAGATATCATGGACAATCAAGTGCACGATGTTTTCATGGCGTCCGAGTTGATAGCCGGTGCGGGTTTCGCGGGCAAAGAGGTCTTTTATCTTCCGGAGTTCCCCGGGCCGGGTCTTCTGATATTCTTTTACCTTGCGGGGATTCAGCATTTTGATGGCGTAGAAGACGGTTTCCTGCGCCCTGGCGTCGCGAGCGCGCAACACGACGCCCATTCCGCCGGCTCCCAGTTCGCAATCGATCTCATAGCGGCCAGCTATCGCACCCATGCTTCACTTCCTTGAGTCCGGATTGTTTACCAGTGCCATTTTGCTTTGCCGTTCCAGGTCTGCGAGTGCCTGGACGGCGGAATCTAACGTGCGCAATACCTTTTCCAGTTGTTCTATAGCCGGCTTTTCGGCATTCCGTTTGGAGCGGCTCGCCGCATATGCCTCCTGAAAATTCCTCAGGTCGCGTTGGGCTCCGCGGAGCAGGTTAAGGCTTCCCGCGGCGGCGTCGGCCTGTTCAAACCACTTGGCAAGGATTTGATCCCGGGCAGCGGCTTCCTGCTTGTGGTACTTGGCGAGGGTCTCTTCGATTGACGCCTGCTGTGCTTCATGAGTTTCCTTGATATAGGCGCGCTGCGCTTCGTGTGACGCCTCCAGATTTTTCTCGTCCGCACTCGCCAGTTGTTCATGGCTTGCAAGAATTTGGTCGCGGCCTTCGCCGAAAAGGGTTCTAAGGTCAGTGAGTTCGTTGGCCGAGGTTTCGGCGAGCGCGCCGATTTTCGAGTCAAGCGAGCCGATTTTCGAGTCGAGCGCGGTAATTTTTGAGAGCGGCTCTTTGAGAAGCCGGTCAAATTCGTTGCGCTGGGTTTCTATATCTTTGCGCAACTGAACAACGAGGGCGTCCAGGGACTCGGTTTCCAGCCGCTCTACGGCACTTTCGATGCGCTTGTTTTCCTTAGCGCGGCGCGCTTCCGCGGACTCGACTTCCTTTTTCAGCGTGTTAACCTGGTTTTGTATGAACCCCTGTTGAGCGTTGTTCATTGACTGAATCTCGGCAGTGATGGCCGAGAAGTCGGCGCGTGTTGCGCGACGCCCGGCGGCGAGGAGCAACCAAGCGGCAAGAGCGACAAACAGCAGCACGGGCGCGAGAAACGAGGCAAGTCTGAGCATGCGGACCGCCTTGCGTTTTGCAGGCGCCCGATCTTTTTCCCGCATCAGTGCGGCCAGGCATTGTTTGGCTTCGGAATGATCGGGCGTGCGAGCCAGAATAGCTTCGCAACATGCGGCCCCGTCTGCATACTGTTCCAACTGGCCGTAGATTCTAGCTTTCAGGAGAAGCGCTTGTTCCGAATCTGGTGTCTCCATCAACCGGTCGAGCACGGTCAACGCGGCCCGGCAATCGCCGGCGGCGGCCAGAGCGGCGGCGGCTTCAAGGGTCTGTTGGTCTTTTTCCATTGGTCTTTCCTCTTATTTACTTGCCGAGTTTTGTAGCATGGATGGGCCCAGGGTTGGCTTCCCTGTAACGCTGCCTGAGTTCGGCAAGGTTCGTAAAATACCGTTCAAGCTCCCGGTTCTTATCGCGCACCTTTTGAAGGTCTGCCTGTGTCAGATCTTCATTAGGCTTCTTTTGCATTTCGTTGTTGAGATCGACGCCGGTTGTAAATGCGAGCAGTCCGGCCGGGTTTGACAGGTTGAGTTTTCCTTCTTTAGCCGCAGCCTGAATGCTCAAGAGGTTGAGGCAGAGAAAACCTATCGGGGCGAGGCGGGCTTCGATTTCGGCTTTATCCACGCCTTCCTGCACGGCATCGATGTTGCCTCCGCCGGCGACGGCTTGTTGGAGTTGGCGGTCGAGTTCGTCGAGTTCGCTCACCAGATCTCCCTCGGCAACCTCGCGGAGCTGTTTTATTGTGGCTGCAAGCCGATGGGGCTGCTGGAGTTTCTTGAAGTATTCGACACCACCGGCGAGCGCGAGAGTGCGCTTGAATGCACGGTCTTCGGCCTCGCGTTCGCCCTTTTGGGCGCGCTGTATGTCGGTAGCGATGGCTTTAAGTTCGCCGCAGTTATCGAGGAACTTGAGTTTCTCCGCGACTTCGGGGTTTGGATGTTGTTTTTGAATGTTGCGAACGGTTTTGAGATCTTCCTGAATGCGGTCGAAATGCTCGATGGTCTTATCGAGCGATATGCCGTACGAGCTGCTTTGGAACTCGGCCTCGAATTCGTCGCCCACACATGGGACAAAGGCTCGGAGCTTAATGGTTCTGGAGGTATCGATTTCAACGGTGACCTCTATTTCGCTTCCGGCGGGGATATCGCGGGTTACCTTGGCGTCATTACCCTTAATGAAAAGGGTGCCGACTTTCGGGTGGCAGTTTGCAAGCAGCATGCGCTGGCCGAAGATATTGTCAAGCGCCTCAAGCAAAGGGACCTCGAGCACGTCGGTTGAACTGCCTTTACGGATCGTTCCCTGGGTGCGATATGTGCCGACTTCGCTGCAGGGAAGGCTGACGCCGCCTTCTACGAGCGTGTCGGCTTTGTTTGCATCGAGCTCGACAAGCATGGCGCTCGGGAGGCTGAACTCAGCTCCGGGGAAGGGATGCCAGATGTGGGGCTCGTCGATCGAGGCGACGGGCTGGTTGTTCTGGTCGTAAACGGTGACGCGGAAGTGGTTTTCGTTGGGCGTTTCGCTTTGCCGCAGGGCAAGGTTAGCCTCGAACATGCCGTCTTCGTCGACCTTAATGCGGCCACTGTTCCACCCCCCGTCGATGCGGTCAATCTCGACGGTAAGGGTTGCCGGATCACACGCTTCGGTAACGACGGCGCCGGTGAGCGGCGTCATGGGTTGCGCGGATTTTCTGACGGCTTTGATATTGATGTCGTAGGCTTGTTCTTCATCCTGGCTTTCGCTCTTGATCATTGCCCAGATATCGGCAGGATATTCCTGCATGACAGCGTACATGGCGGCTCCCTGCGCGACACACGTCATGGGATCGACCGAATCGTCGAGCGGTATGGTGGGATAGCGGCGCTGCAGGCACTCGCGGATGTACGGCGTGTGCGTCGGCCCCCCGACGAGGATGATTCTCTGTAGATCGGTTTTCTTCAGGCGATTGGCCACGAGGAGGTGGTCGCAGCAGTTCATGGCTCTTTGGACAATAGGCCCGATCCGCTGAACGTATTCCCGCCGGGTGACCGGGACCTCGACCAGAATATTCCGGCCTTTGGCATCTTTGCACAAAGTGCCTGGCACGTGTACGACGGCATTCTCGTGCTTTGACAGCTCGATCTTGGCCGTTTCCGTAGCCACCTGCAGTCTTTTCCACGCTGTGGGATTAGTCTCAGCGGAGAAGTTGGACAAGTCATACTTTTCGCTCAGGTTTTGGAGGACGTAGTCCATCAGTTCCCTGTCCAGGAATCTTCCGCCGAGGTGGTTGTCGCCGTGGTTTCCTTCCTCGGGTATGATGATTTCCTTTCCGCGAAGCATGACGAGCGTAACGTCAAGCGTGCCACCGCCCATGTCGAATACCATCCATGTTTCCCCTTTATCTACGGCGTGCATTCCATAGGAGAGAGCTGCCGCGACGGGCTCTTGCAGAAGCGGATAATAGAGGAGTCCGGCAAGCTCGGCGGCTTTTCTTGTGCCTTCGCACTGTGCGGCATCGAACTTTGCGGGAATGGTTACGACACAGCCCTTGGGCCTGGGGCCGTTGATATCAAGTTGGGCGTAGGCGTTAAGCAACTCGCCGATGACCATGCTCCCAAGATCGGCGGGCGAAAACGCTTTTCCCGCGGCACGGAAGGCGTACCGGGTGTCGAGCTGCCCGATCAGTAGCTTGTATCCGTCATGACCTTCGCCGTCGTGCTCGAGTGTTGTCATGACGAGGTTTCGGGCATGGGCGCCAATGTAGCGGCTTCCGTCCTTGCTGTAGTAGACGGTGGACGGCATAATGGACTCGCTCCCATGAGGCACGACGACTGGGCCCTTGTCGGTCATATAAGCCACGGCCGAATTAGTGGTTCCGTGGTCGATGCCTACATTCAGATAACGACTGACTCCCATGATGTTTCTCCCTGTTCTTATGTTGCATTTTCTGTTGAGTTCAGCGGGGTTCCTGTGTCTTCTCGCGTTTCCGGAACGGCGACCATGACTTTGGCGGTTTGGGCGAGCATCCCCTTGATAAAGACAGCGGGCCGCTCGCAAAAAACGACCGTAGGCTCGGAGACATCGCAACTCTTTTCGGCCTGTCCAAGGACTTCAAGGTCCCGTTGGCCGGCAAGAAACGGTTTTCCGGTGAAATCGATAGCCTCGACGTTGTACTTCTTCATGGCGCGGTCTATGGCCTGAAGGGTGCGGTTCAACATTCGGGTATCTTTGTTCTGGATGCCGGCCAGTTCAAGAGCCTTTACGTTCTGGGCAAGCCGAAAGCTCTGATTTGCGAGATCGAGAGCGAAATCCTTCGGCAAACCGTCCTCTGACGGCGCTTCCGTCTTTTGAGACAGTTCGCGAAGCAGGATTTCGAGCGGCGGCGTGCTCCCGGTAAAATCCGGCGGTTGGATTCGGAATTGTGGCGGAATCAGCATCTGGCGAACCAGCGCGCTTATACGAATAAAAGATGGCATTTGCGTTTCCCTCATATGCTCAGCCGATATATTGCTGCATTTCGTATTGGGACGGCCCGGTGCCCTGCTTATAGCCGTTGCTGTATGCGCTCTTTAACGCGGGGAATTTATCTTTGTAAGACTGGGGTTTGATGTTGACGTCCATGCTGTTCTTGATCTGTTCGATTCTTTTGGCGATTGAAGCCGTTTCCTTATCGGATTCCTTAGCCATAGCAGCGGTGAGTTGGCTATTGAAGGTTTGCAGTTTTTTCTGGACTTCTTCTCGGCGGTTTTTGATTTGCTCGAGCGCCTTGAGGTATCCGGGCGCTTGTTTTTCCAGATTTTCTTCAACTTCGCGCTCGAGTTTGGCGCAATCGGCTTCGACGCCTTTCTGCGCGTCGTTATATGCCTTTTCCTGCTTCTGACACACACGTTTCGCAGCGATTTTGTCCATCTGCATGGCGACGATGACTATGAGGCCGGCGGCGATCGCGCCAGCAGTTGCCCAGTTGAGCACAATGGTGTTCTCCATGATTCCGGCGGGATTCAGGGAGCCATCGGTCGTGAGCGCCAGGGCGAGGAGGCCGGCTCCAACGGCTCCGGGCACGGCACAGACGGTTGTCCAGAGCGCCTTGCGCCAAAAGGAAGAGGCACGGTCAAGTTTTCTTCTGGCTGCGGCCAGTTCGGAACCCTGCGCATTTTCAACTTGCTTCATGGCTTTTTTCCGCTTGGTTTCAATCTGCTTCGCCTCTTGCAAGCGCTTCTTTTCCAATTCCAATAATTGGGCTTCTTTGAGCCCTGTTTTACGGGCGATCTCGGCGAGGAAGCTTTGCAGCTCGCGCTGTTCCTTTTCCCGGGCCTCGTTATATTGCTTTTCGTACTTCTTTTGGATACGGGCTTTGATGGCATCGAATTCTTTTTGGAGTTCCGTCATTTCTCCGGATTCGGCAGCAAAACGTTCGCGTAGTTTCTTTTCGATGTCTTCCTTTTTGATTTTTCTGTCGTGATAGTCTTTGGCGAGTTTTGAGCGGGGGATGAGGAGCTTGAACGAGTTTGAATGGATTTCGTACTGGCCGTAACCGAGCATGGTCGAGCCGGTAATTTTGTATACGGAAATTGAGATGGAGCTTTCCGGGTCGGCGGGTTGGTTCTTGATGAACCAGCAGTTCATCGGGGAGATGTCTTGGGGAAGGGGCGCCTTGTCCGGCGGATACATGATGTTCCTGTTTTTGCGCATCTCCCGATTCAGCGAAAGTGCTCGGGCTTCCGAAATGGGAAGTTCAAGCAGGTCGTTGTAAAGTTGCATCATGTAGAGGAGGCATTTGTCGACGCCGCTTCCCTGGTAATCGAGTTTGTTGTTTGTCCAGGTGATGATGAGCTGTAGGAGATCGTCGAGTTCAGTGGTGCGGAGGAGGGCGTCGGAGAACTTCAGGGACCGCCAGTATTCGTAGGCCTGCTGGAGCCTGTTTTTGACGTGTTCGATGTCTCCCCGCATTGCCGTCAAAGAGATTTTCTTGTCGCCTTCGAGTTTTTGCCTTACCGTGGAAATCAGCGGGCGCAGTTCCTCCTCGAGGCGTGCGGCGGCCATTTTTTCAATAACGGCCTGCACGGGATGTTTTGCAAACCCGGAATGGATTACAAGCCGGATATGGCGTTTCAAATCATCGTGCCGCTCGAGATTGGCGCACAGGCTGGCAAAAACCGCATTAAACGACAGGATAACAACGGGAACAGCCTTCTTGAGATCGTCAATGTCGGTCGATTTGAGTCGAAAGTCGTTGAGGGTTTGGACGCGGTCCTTGAGGTGCCGCCAGAACGCGTCGTCATTAAGCGTTTCCTGCCAATATTTATGCGCCTGGTGCCACAACCGGAGATCTTCTTCGCCTCTTCCGAGCAGATACTCGATTTCGTTATTGATTGCCGCGGTGTGGTAGGCGATTGCCACGGCGTGGCGCGCGAGGGTCTGATTCTGAACAGCAGCCGACTTGAATGCCTGGCGGATGACGGTGCGCGCGGAGGCATCGCTGAGGGTGACGCCGTTGTTGAGTCTGTCGACGACGGGCTGGGGCAGATGGAACCAGAAGACTTCGTTAAGGAGCCTCTTGGAAGGGTGTGAGAGCTGTTGTATGAGACCTTCGGGATCTTGCAGGGCTCCATAACGGCAGTATCCGAGTTTGCAGGCGGATTTTTTAAGCGCTTTTTCGCCTATCAGTCCGTAGCGGTTACTGAATTTAGCCTGCGCGTTTTCGGTATCTTCGCGCGAAGCCATAGCGGACAGGGCAAGAATGCGAAACGGGTTGCACAGATAGAGGTCCATGCCGGTTCTGCCCTTGAGGACTTCGACATCGAACGGCCGCCGGAGCAGCGTTTGCAGTTTTTCTTCACCCATTTTAGCCATTTGAGATTCCCTCATGTTGGCGGCTTGCCATAATCTTTTTGTATGCGCGCCACCTGTCCAGTTGCATGTCGGCCTTTTCTATAGTTGCCTGGGCATGAATTCCGAAGCGGCGGGCCGCATCGCGCGCCTGGAAGAAGACATCTTCGGCACTATGATCGGGCACGAAAGCAGCGATGTAGCCCGTATTCGGGTCGAGCGTTTTACAGAAAGCTTCAAACGGGCCGCCGGGGCTTGCAAGTTGTTCCGGCGGGACCAAGGTACCGTCGTGAAGCTCCACCCCACCCGTCTGACACATGATGTGTACAGCATTCATGTTTATTGAGATATTGGGGTCTATTTTCACGCTGTCTCACCTCCGGATTTAGAGCTGTTGAGTTGCCTTCTTTCCGACGGCATCGGTCACTTCGACGGTGAACGGCCTGTCGGTGGTTTCGTTGATTTCGATGCCTTCATATGGTTTGCCCGAAATGACGCCTTCGGGAGAAAGTTGCAGACCCTGGGGCAGTTCGCCATCGACAACGGCCCACTTATAGGGTGCGACGCCGCCTTCGCATGCCAGGTATACGCAGTAGTCGGCGGAAGCCCTTGCATTGGGCAGGCTCTTAGTCGTAACGACGATGTCTGTTGCTTTTCTGGCATAGAGCCGGCACCGGATGAACAGGATTACGGTCAAGAAGGTAAATAAGGCGGCGAGAACGGCAAATACGACGGCAATCCACCAGTCGACGACGCGCCTGACGGCGACGGCATAAGCGACCTGGGCGGATTCGCCTGAGGCATCTTTCACGGCGAGGTTCACGGTATATTCGCCAACCTTTGCAGGAGAGCCCGTCAACCCGTCAGGCGACATTTGAATGCCCGGCGGGAGGTTTCCAAGCGACTCCCAAACGTATGGGGGTTCTCCGCCCTGGCATGCCAGGGCAATGTCGATGCCTTGACCCGTAAGCAGCGTGGGCAGGGACTTGGTTTTGACCTCGAACTTCTGAAACCCCTGCGTGGTGTATACACGCATACGGTAGGGGACGGACTTCAGCTTCTGGCCGATGAGGTCGGTCATTTCGACGGCGAACTCGTAGTCGCCGGCATCGGCGGGTTTTCCTGCAACAAGTCCGGCGGGATCAAGTGTCAGCCCGGGCGGAAGTTTGCCTGACGCAAGAGACCAGGTATAGGGCGGGTAACCTCCATTGACGGCGAATGCCATGGCATAAGGGGCTCCGGCCCGGCCGGGTGGGACGGCCTCGGTGAGTATGACGGGTTTCGGGACGGCGGGCACGATCTCGAAGTCGAACTCGCTCGAGCTTTCGGTGTTGAAACGGTCGCGCACGGTACAGGAGACATGATATTTACCGGCGTCGGCGGGAAACCCCTGCAGGGTGGCGTCCTGCTGGGAGAAATCGAGCCCGGCAGGGCTGAAGTCTCCGGAGACGTCCCAAGTGTAAGGCGGGTAGCCGCCCCTTGCGGCGAAAGCCACTCTATATTCATGGTCGGTGATCGAATCGGGCAGGCTGGCGGTGGTCAGTTCGAGCGGCGGAGGCACTTCACCAGGCGGAGGCAACACGGTTAGTGACATCGGCTGGCTTTCTTTCTCAGTACCTTTGCTGTCGCGCACTTTGAGAACGATGTGCGACTCCGAAATATCCTCGAGCGCAGGCTGCCCAGCAAAACCGTCGCCTGCGGAATTCAACCATGCCGGTATGGCGGAGACTATCGACCACGTATAAGGAGGAACGCCGCCGTCGGCCGACGGATAGAAGGCGTAATCGCGCCGGGCGATTGCGTCGGCCAAAGACGAGGTAAGTATCCTCAAGGGCGGCACTGGCGGCGGCGGGGGATAGTTGATGGCGACATCGAGTGTAAAGTCTTTCTGATGGCTGCCCCCGTTTGCCGAGTGGACGCGAACCGTTACGGGGAAAGCGCCTTCTTCCTCCGGTTGACCGGTAATCCTGCCGTCGGAATTAAGCTGGAGGCCCGCGGGGAAGTTGCCCTCAGCCTCCCAGGCATATGGGAGGGTTCCGCCCTCGGCGGCAAAAGTCAACGGATAGGGCTGGTTAACGTATGCTTTGGGTAGCGGAGAATCTGTTAGAATGCGGAGTTCCTGGACCGTTTCGGGGCTTTTTCGCAGTACGGTCAATTCGTAGGATTTTGCGTCCTGGTTCTGTACTTCGCCTCCGCCGTCGGATTCGACCGTGCAGAGAACCTCGAACTCGTACGTAGCGCGGGCGTCGGCGTTTTCCGGCAGAACGGGCGTACCGTGCAGTCTGCCGGAGAGGGAATCCAGCTCCAAGTCTTTGGGCAACTCGCCCTCACCCAACCGCCACACGAATTTCCCCAACCCTTCGCGGGCGCCAACCCAGACTTCGTAGTCCGTTTCATTGTAAGCGGGCGGCAACTGCTCGGTCATGATTTTCGGTGGAACGAACACGAGGCTTCCGATCATGATGATGGCTAGAATGAGCAGGAACGCGAGACCGCCGATGGTGTTGGCGAGGACGTCCATGAACGAAGCGCCGTAGACGTTGATTTCCTTATTTCTCGATTTCCGCATGAATTATTCCCTCAGAGATTCGCGAACGGATCGGTGTTACTGCGGTCATCGTTGCTTTGCGGACCGCCGGGCAGGGTGTTTCCATCCCAGCGTGGAGGGACGCCCGGGCCGGGTTTTTTATCCGGGGCCTTTTCTTCTTTGGGCTCCTTGGCCTGGGGCTCGGGAGCGTCCTGTTTTCGGCCATCGTGGCCATCATCTTTTTCGGCGGCTTTCGAAGCGGCCTGGCTTGCGGGTTCCTTTTCCTTTGGGGGCCGCGGCTTGGCTGCTTTTTCCGGTGAGGCGGCCTCGAGGAATTCGGATGCGCGCCGGGCTTCTCCGGCAATTTCCTCGATTTTCTGGTTAAGCGTTTTAAGATCGTTATGCAGGACCCTGTGCGCGTTGTTGTTGTTACGGTTAATCTCTTCGAGATTTTTCCCGAGGCCTTTTCCTGCGCCTGCGAGCGCGCTGAGTGCGCCTAAGGGTCCACTGGTGTCCGACATGGTTTTAACCAACTCCTGAATGGACGAGGACATCGTCGAAATGAGATTTTCGATAGCAACGCGGTTGCCGTTCATGGTCTTTCGCAGGGCGGTCACGCACTCATTAATAGCCGCGACAAGCTCTTCGGTATCCTGCGAGTGCTCGCGAAACATCGAGAGAATGCCATCGTAGCAGAGCGTATCGATTCGGTTGAGGAGTGATTCCTGAGATTTCCGGAGAACCGAAAAGTAGCACACAACAACGACGCTTAGAAGCAAAGCGAGGAACGTGGTATCGAAAGCGGTGCCCAGCGCGGCCGTAACCGAGGGAAGGGCCTCTTTAATCTGGGCGAACTCATCGGCATGCTGAATGATATTGGCGAAACCGGCGATGCCCCGGCCGATTCCCATGACGGTTCCGATAAACCCGAGGGTGGGTATCAGCCAGATCAGGTAATTTGTAGTGCCGTACTTGGCCTCGAGGTCGGAGAAATCGACTTCGCTTCGCGTCTTGAAGTAGTCGTCGAGCTCGGTGGTGCTCTGGGTTTTTCTGAGCCTGCTTAAACCGTTGAATATGCGCTTGACGGTGAGGCTTTGCTTTTGCCTGTCAGACACCCTTTCTTCAATGAAGGACTCCACGCGGTCGGCGTCGTTCCAGACGAGCGTATTGCCAAGCTCGGTGTTCAGCGCCTCGTCGACGGCTTTTTCAACGGTTTCGACAGCTTTTTTTTCAGTGGTGTGATTTACAGAGCTAACAACGAGGCGGAGCAACGTGAACCAGAAGACCGTCAAGGTGGCGTGCTGAATCCAAGAACGCTCGAGCAGAAAAGCGTAAAGGTAACTCTCTTTTGGCAGAAAGTAATGAGCGGCTCCCTGGATGATCGCGGTGAGTATGCATGCGCCCATGAGAATGAGAATTACCGCAACCGGGCGCTTAGAATCTTCGGCGCTGGTGTCCATTCCGGTTGGTGCGACCAAAGGTTTTTGTGTGCCCGCCGCGCTCTTATTTCCAGATTTATTGCTCATTGATGAGACCTCTTCGTGTTTTCTCTTTTTCCCTTAACGATCGAAAATGCAACTGCCGTGCCATTAATTTTGTCTTGCGCATAGCACCTTGTGTAGGGCAGAAAAAACCGGTGTGGAGGCTCTGCCCCGGTGTACCTCAAGCCCATAAATGCGCATGCCACTTCGGGTTAAGCAAAATCACCCGCACTCAAGTTTATAGGAGGCAAAAGAACGCCCCGGGGGGCGGTTCATTTGTGACAACCTCTGTTCATGGCCCCAGACTTTTTGGGCTTGCAGCCAAAATCCCAATATTTTGGGCTAATCAGCCGGAGGCTGCGGCTGTCAGCACCAGTTTTTCCCAATATTCGCCAGCAATGATCTTCAGGCGGAGGACATCCTCCTTGGGGAGGCGTGCGACCAAAGCCGGAAATTCGGTATTGCGGCGGGTGCGCAGCGTTTCCTCCGATACACCAGAGCGCTTGGCGACCATGCCGATGATGCCATTGCATGCGCGAAACATAGCGGCGAAGTATTCAAGTTCGAGCAATTGGCGGTTCTGTTCAAGGGTGGCGCCCATGTTAATACTGAACCCGCCGGAATCGACCACAACCCGCTTCTCGAGGCGGTGGCGTATATCTTCAGTGAGGTGATCGAGGGAAATGGCACCGCCGGGCTCGCAGGTGCTCCATGCAATTTCAAGAGCGCGCACAAGTTCGCGGCTGTTGCCCGGCCAATCGTATTCCATGAAGGCGTTGAGCAGTTCGGGGCTGAGAACTTTGGCGCCCTGCTCATGGTGGTCCTGATTGAGCGTTGCGACGAACTTGAGAGCGATTTGTTCGATGTCTTCGCGGCGTTCGCGAAGTGGCGGTATCGTCACAATCGGCTGGAGGCGATAGAACAGGTCTTCTCGAAATCGGCCCTCTTCGAGTGCGCTACGGACCTCGTTGGAGCCACAGATCACAAAACAGTCGGTCTGGAGGTTTTTATCGGGCCCGCCGACGGGTTGAAACCGTCCGGTATCAAGGACGCTGAGTAGGGTGTGTTGTACGGTCTTGGGTGCGGCGGCAATCTCATCTAGAAAAAGTACGCCGTGCGTTGCAAGCTTGAACCTTCCCGGGTGACGGGGCATGTTCTGCGCTCTCTCGGTGCCGAAAAGTTCGGCTTGAATCATTCCTTCGGCGAGTCCCGCAATATTGCAGTCGATAAACGGCCCGTCGCGGTGCGGCGTAAGCTTCTGGATGATGCGTGCCAGCGCGCTTTTGCCGGTTCCGGTTTCGCCATCGAGCAAGACGCAGCTCAGCCTGCCGTCGGCCGATTTCCCCTGGAGACAGTTTCTGCAGAGCCGCCAAATTTCTTCCATCGACTTTTTGAATTGCGGTGAAATGCCGTAGTAGCCGGCCTCTTCGCAGATGCGCGCCATTTCGGGAGGAAGATCGAGGGGATTGGATTTTGCGGCGGACTCGCGGTTTGTCTGTATGCACAGGACGGCGCGCCGAAATGACTTCAGCAGATCGAGCGCGACCGAAATGAGTTGGCCGGTTCTTGGATCTTCGGCGGTAGGAGTGATTTCATCGGAAAACCAGGCGATGCACAGGCCCATGGAGTCGTTGGCGTTCCAGTCATCGGGGCGGACATATATGCAGCAGGTTTCGGACTCGACGGCTTCGAACGTGACTTCGACGGAGGCTTTCAGCCGCTTGAGCTTTTTTGCGATGGAATTGGCTGATTCGTCGGAGGTTTCCAGGCCGACGGCCTCGAGTTCTCGCGGGAGTTCGGACAGGCTGATACCGGATCGGACTATGACGCGTTGGGCGTGGAGATAGATGGAAAGTTCATCGGCAACGCGCTTTTGAGCGGTTTCCGGGCTGGTGGCGAGGCGGCCGATGGATAGGATGTGCTCCATGCAGGCGCCCCAACGAAGCTCCTGGTAGGTGTCGGGCCAAAAGCAGGGCCTGGTGACGTGGCTGGATTGGCTGGACTTGCGCAAGAAAGCCTGCGGCTGCATTTGGGCAAGTTCATCCGGGGTGAGATTCTGGATATCAAAGTCCAGTGTGATTTCGCCAAGCTTGATTTCGCAAGGAAAAGAAGGGATTTGGCGGAAACCGACGACAATTTCCCCCTTGATGCACGTCTGATTGAGCGTGTTTGGCAACTGTTCAATCCACCAGCTGTCGCCGGAATACAAGATCCGGGCGTGACTGCGGGAGACGGTGTCGGCTTCGGGAAGCTTCTTGGGAATGACGATTGAGGCGGTTTCGCCCGCCTGGGCTGCGGGAGCCCTGCCGATCAGGACGCACATTCTCTCTTCAATTGGCAGAGCGCACTTAAATGCGTCGGCGTTCCGCGCCGCAATAATTAGGGATTTTACGGCTTTTTCCTTCCCCGACACAATAAGATTCCTCTTATGAGACAACGGCCTTTATGTTATGAAGACTTCTAATAATAAACAAGGTGCGTAAAAAACGCAAGGTTGGTGCTACATAGTAAGTAAGTTGGAGTAGGGGCTGCCTGTTTAGTACCTGGCGGTGGCGTAATGGAACAATTGTGACGCTTGGGACACATACCGGGCAAAAGCAACACCAGTGCCGCGTGAGGACGTTTGGACGTTGTACGGATGCACGCTGCCCCGGCGGCACGGCTGAAGGTCTGAAGTCGGAACTACGCCAGGCAGTATTTCAGCTTTTTTCTTTGCTTTTGAAGGACAGGTGCGATTCCGCTATGGCTGCGAGGGGGCGAATGAGTACAGCACGGACCACCCGGCGCAGAAAGCTGTTGCGGCTTATGATGCCGGCGATGGGTGGCGAAACAATCTCGTACAGGCGTACGCACACCCGGCCGAGCGGGGCGGGCCGGAGCACGAGGTCGCGGAACTGCCGCAGCAAAATGACTTCGGGCGCGTTCGGGGTTTCGCAAGCGGCCGTGGCTATGAAGCATTTGGATTTTGTTTCGGGCTGTTGGTCGGGTTGCGGGGCCTGTCCGCCGCCACCGTAGCGCCTTTCGGCTTCGGCTTTTGCCATGCCGGCGACGACGGGGTTGAGCGAAGCTTGCGAGCTTTTAACGCCGGTTGGTCTGGGTGCGCCTTCGAGATAGGGTTTAAGTGCGGCCATGCATGAAGCGCATATGTTCCAGTCCGAGGTATCCTGGGCGACGATTCCGCCTTTCCAGTCTTCGTATGCCTGCCGACTGTCCATGCCTAGTGCGGCAAACATGGCGGTACCGGGAACCAGTCCTTTTGTAAACGGGTCGAACCCGTTTTTGAAGACGGCTTTCCGCATGTCTTCGGAACTGACGAGTTCTCCCATTCCTGGCGTGTTGCAGATATCACAGACTCCCATGACGTGACTCCTTTTCTTTTTTTTGCCTTGCTACCACCCGGTCTCCCGGCTTTTTTGTCAGAGTTTTCTGGGTATCTTTGCAGCGGCGCGGGCCTTTTTCACCGCGGCAACGGGTTTCGGCGTCTTGCTCCACAGGCTTGAGCGCCGGTCAGCGCGGGCGGCGCGGCGTTGCTGAAGCGAGAGGTAAACGTATGCGCCCGCCGCGCCGAAGAGGTGCGAGATATGAGACACTGCGCTCTGGCCGGGGATAATCGTCATGTAAAGTTCGACGGCGCCCATCAGGAGGACGGCGTATTTCATTTTGACGGGGAAGAAGGCGAATAAGGCAATGCGGCTTTCAGGGAAGAATCTGGCCTGGGCGACGAGGATTCCGAAGATAACGGCGGAGTAGCCGACGACGGCGTGGCCGGTGTTGAGATTGACGAGGAGAAAGGCCGTCATGGCGGAGAGCGCGGAAACGGCGGAGAGGACGATATAGCGTTTCTTTCCCAGCACCTCCTCGACGCCGGGTCCAAGCATCCAGAGTGCAAGCATGTTGAAGACCAGGTGGCCGAGACCATGGTGAATGAAGGGGGAGGTAACGAATTCAAACAGCCAGCCTTTTTGGATGCCGTTGGAGGAAAGGCCGAGGGTTGCGATAAGGGTGTTGGGCCTGACGAGGCCGGCGACGCCCGCGAGTGTGATAAGGAGGAACACGGCGGTGCAAATGTAGACAACCAGCATGGATACACTGTGGCGGGCGCGGCGGTGCATGTGGCCGAAGCGATCGTTTATGTGTCGGCGGTCAAATGAGGACACGCATCGATTCCTGTTTTTTTCAAACTCACAAAACTGCTCCCTTCTCCGGTGCTATCGGGGGCAGAAGGCTTTGGAGGTCTTCGCGGGTGAGCCTTTCCTTTTCGACGAGGGCCTCGGCTAATGCGTGAAGGTGCGACCGGTTTTCCTCGAGGAGCTTGACGGTTTGCTCCATTTGTTCGCTTAGGATTTTTCCGGTGGCCTTGTTGAGTTCGAGGTAGACGGGGCTGCTGAGGGCAGCCTGGTATTCCAAAAGTTCGGGTGTGGCGACTAACCCGAAGCCGGTGTCCATTCCGTAGCGGCAGACCATGGCACGGCAGATGTTGGTTGCGTGTTCAAGGTCGCCCGACGCGCCGGACGACAAGCCGCCTTCGCGGCCATAGTAGACTATTTCTGCCGCCCTCCCGCCGAGCGACGTTCGAATCTTGGCCAAAAGTTCATCGCGCGTCATGGCCGCTTTTTGCTCGGCTTCTTCAGCGGCATGCTGCATGTAGCCCCCGTGTTCGCCGCGGGCGACAACCGTAACATAAGAAGGCCACCAGCCGGAGAGCCAGTACATGATGGTATGTCCGGCTTCATGGCGTGCGGTTCTTCTGACTGCCTGGGGATCTTTGGCCCTGGCGTCTCCGAAGCAGACGCTTTCGTAGGCTTCTTCAAGAATCTTGTCGGTGAGGGTCCCTTCGGCCTTGACGGCCTCTCGGGAAGCGGTTTCGACTATAGATTCGAGATTGGCGATGGACATCCCGGGCGAGCGTTCGGCGATGTTCTTGATCATTTCCTTTGAGACGGTGCAAGCGCGCCGGTTTTCGAGGCGCTTCATCAGGTATTCTTCGCGGGCAGCGCGTTCCGGGAGGCCTACCAGTATTTTGCGGGAAAAGCGCCGGACGAGCGCGGGATCGAGCGATCGCGTCTGGCGGCCCGCCGATTGCTGTTCTTCGACATCGAAATTGGTGGCGGCCAGCACAAACACGGGCTGTGCCGAGGATTGGCCGGCGAATCCGTCCATTTCGGCGAGGAGTGCGTTGAGGGTATCCTCATTGGCCTGACCTCCCCCTCCGCTTCCAGTTCGGACTCTTCCGATGGAATCGATTTCATCGATGAAAACAATTGCGGGGGCGTATCGGCGGGCGCGGTCGAACAGGTCGCGTATGTTCTGGGGTCCGCTTCCCTGCCACATGGTAACGAAACTGGATGCGGCTTTCTGCAGGAAAGCGCAGTTTGATTCGCCGGCCATTGCGCGGGCCAGCATGGTCTTACCGGTGCCCGGGGGGCCGTGCAGCAGGACGCCTTTGGGCGGTTTAAGTCCTTGAGCAAGAAACTGTTGGGGGTTCTTAAGGTAGTCGATGAAAAAAGCGAGTTCCGCCTTGGCTTCCTCCGCTCCGACGACGTCTTCGAACCGCGTATTCGGCCGCTGTACGTCGTCTACGAGTTCTCCGGCATCTTCGGCGTCGATAGCGCGGGCAAGCCGGAAATCGCGCAACCGGATGTTGAGCCGGCGCTTGTTTTTGTCCAGTTCGGATATGGTCTCGAACATGAGTGTTTTCCGCTCGCGGGCGAGCTCCTGCGTTTTCTTCTCGCGGTAGAGGCGCCTGTTTGTTTCCTTCAGGCTGCGGGCGAACCTTTTGCGCCGCTCCTCCCAGCCTTCGATCGAGGCTTCGACGAAATCGGTGACGATAAGGCCGCGCGCGCCGCCGGCGCGGACACAGGCGAGGAAAAGCTCATCATCGACAGCCCGCCGCTCGGGATCGGCGAGGCGGCCGGACCGGTCGGGATCAACCCCTGGTTCAACTCTGACAGTCCGCATGGTTTCCCCGTCGGACTCGGCAGTAAAAGACAGCAGGTACACGGGGATCTGGGGGAACCGGTCCTGAATCTTCCTGAGTATGCTTCGACCTTCGTCGAGAGCCCTGGCGGAGAAGGGGACATAGTCCTGCCCCTGATCGACGGAATTCATAATGTCTTCGGAACCGGATTTCCAGGTATCGCTGTCAAGCGATCGGCGGACCCAGATGTCCATCAAAACCATATCGATATTTTCGGTGTTCAGGATATCGGCGGCCTCGTCGGGCGAGTTTGCAGCGAACCAGACAACTTCGGGAATATGTTCGCGGCACAGCGCGGCAAAGCGGGCGTTGGCGACGAGCATTACGCGCGGCTTTTCGAGGGACTCGAAGAGAGCCTGAATTTCCGGGGCCATTTCTTTTGTTTGTGTTGCCATGGTAAAGCGGAGCGATTCCAGCTCGTCGAAAACGTCTTCCAGGCGGTCGTTTGCGTAGAGGCTGGCGAATTTGAACAGTTCGGTTTTGGCGAACTTTTCGGTTTCGGAACGCAACTGCCTTGCATCGGCGCGGCCGCCCTCGCGGAGCACGAGTGAAATCGGGATGAGCGGGTCGTGGGTAAATTTTTTGAAATACCTTTTTTCAAGAAGGGTTTCGGTGCGGGTCAGCTCTGCGGCGGCGATGCGTTCGAGCTCGTTTACACCCAGATGGTTGAACATGACGGGGTAACCCTGCGCGAGGCGGGAGCAAATTGCGGGAGGAAATGCGGGCAGTCCGTTTGCAGGATTTTTTTCATTTTGGAGCGCGGAGAGAATGGTCTGTTTGTGATAGGAGGAATTTGCGGCGTTAATCCCGGATTTGTTGGGATTGTCGTAGAGGGAGCGGCCCGTGTTGGTGGTGAAAATGATGACGGTGTCGCGGAAACTGACATCATGCTCGGCGAACTTGTCTTCGAGGCGGCCGGCATCGAGTATTTGGTAAAACAGTTGCACGGTGGTCAAGTGGGCCTTTTCGATTTCGTCGAAAAGGAGAAAGGCGTTCGGGTTTTTCTCGACGAACCCGGTGAGAGCGCCGGGCTGGGCGCCTTTATAGCTTGGGCCGACGCCGATCAACTGCATGTGGGCCTGGTGATCGGAGTAGCTGGTCATGTCGAACCGCTTGAATGGGCGTCCAAGATACGATGCGCATAACTCAGACATGTAGGTTTTCCCGACGCCCGGCGGGCCGGCGAATACGAACACGGCAGCAGGCCGCTTGCGGCCGGTGTCGGCGGCAGCGGTAATTTCGGCATTGTAAAGGCCTTCCACAAAAGTGTAGACGGCGTGGTCTTGGCCGAAGATTTTTGAGAGGAGTTCGGCGCGCATTCCGCGAAGCTTGGCAACGAGATCGGCAATTGAAACCGAACCGCCGCTTTGCTCGTACCAGGCGGTAAGGATTCTCATGGCGTCTTCTTGCGAGATGCATGTCAGGCCGCCGAGCGTGCGGCACGCGTCGCGCGATGAGGCAATAGCGCATATCAGGTGGGTGATATCGATGAGTCCGGGGTGAGTCCGGTCGGGCACGCCTTCACCGGATGCGAGTTCGGTTGCGGCTTTGAGTATTTCCCGGAATGGTTCGGTCAGCTCCATTTTCCCAGGGCAGGGTGCGGGCCTGCCGAGGTCGGGACACCTTCCGCGAAGGTCGACCACGTCGCCGTTGGTAAGGCATTCGGCGAGACGGACGCCGGCCTCTGCGTCGCTTCCGACGGCGGCAAGGAGGGCGTCAATGTCCAGTTCTTCTTTTGCGCGCGCAAATGCGCAATCTTTGGCAAGGTCGATGATGTTCTGTGCCTTGTCGGTAAACATGTGTGATCCTCGCGCTGTTTCTTTCAGAGTTGCATGGGGGCCTTGATGTTGTGCAGCCAGACGGCATGGAAGAGGGTTTTCCATTCGCGGTCCTGGCTGACGCACTCGTTGTAGGCGCCTTCGTTTATCGAGGCCATCATGGGCGGACCCGCGGACAGCCTCTCCTTAAGCATGTCGGCCAGTTTCGATTCGCCCGCGGCCGTATAGCGTTCGAACGAACTCAGCCAAAGGATAATGTTGGGCGTGCCGGCGGTTTGTTTCAGCAGGGTTTCCATCCTTTTCTCGATTTCGCGGCCGGAATCCGCGCCATTGGCAACTTTATCGAGGGAGACTTCCAAAAGACGCTTATTACGTCCAGCTTTGGGGAAAGAATCGCCGGCGAGTGCGACTGCGATCATTTCGACGACTTCGTCGGGAGTGCGTTCCTCGGCCTGTATCAGGAGCACGTTGCGCTGAGTGGCGCCGAGAAGCTGATCGATGACAACTTTACACGCGGGGTCGGACTTTGGATTGCCGCGGGGGGTCAGGCTACCTTTTCTTGCGAGGGCGGTGAGGTCGCGGCAGTAGGTGTCGATGAGGGGCGTCTCTGCTTCTTGCGGCCCATACGACACGCCGGCGGCAGCGAGCACGTTTGCAATTTCAGGGCCGGGATCGTCGAACAGTCCAACGAGAAGGTCGACGGCTTCCCAGTTGCGCCTCTTATCGGCCTTGGCCGCCTGTTCCGCGGCGTCGCACACATCGCGCGCGGCTTGAGAGCGGTGAATGGTGCGCCCGCCTCTTTGTTCGTATCCGCCGGCGCCGAGCCGTTCGCGAAGTGCGCGCCGGATGACAGTGGAATCTTCAGGGACATCGATGCCGAGTTCCGCGAGCATGTCATGTGCGGCATCGCGTTCTTTGGCAATTATATCGACGATAGAGTCGTCGCGCAGCATCATTTGGAGATGCTTATTCTGCAGTTCGACGAATTTGAGGAGGGCGTTAAACAAGTGCGCAGGTTCGATATACTTGAAGTCGGCGCCTATCGCCTCCTCGGCCGCCAACGGCCATACAATCTGAATTGAAAGTGCCGGTTCCAATATGCCTCCATGTGCCATACGCTTCTCCGGCCAAGGGCCGCAAACGTTTTCCCAGATAACCCCGCAAGCCTTAGGCCGCTACCCGGGGATATCGTAACAGAGTTTGGGCTTCAGGTCACTCATCAGCCGGGTTGCGACTTTCGTTGCCGTTTGCCACGACAGGCCAATAGGCTCCTGCCAGAGCCTTCAGTCTGGCAACTTCGCCTTCTTCGTCGTCGCTACGCACATCTTTCAGCCAGGCCCGCAGCTCTTCAAGCTTTTCATGAAGCATGTGCGAAGAAATGCTTGCCCTTCGTGCAGCTTGGTCTTTTCCGCCCGCGCATTCACGCAGCAAACGCACGAGATATTCGCGTTCAAGCATTTGCACGTTTTCCAAAAACGAAAGGTCAATTCTTCGCTTCATAGTTGTCTGAACGCACCAACCTTCATGCGCCTCGTTTTAAAAGCCGAGTTGAGTGTGTCTTGGCAAGACTTATGCCGGGATAGGGGGCTGCAGGCAAATAAGTCTCAAACGGTTGGCGGCACAGGACTTGCAACGAGGATTACGGCAGGGCTGCTGAAGATACCCCTGGAAGATCGCCGTGGTGAGACCAGAAAATTTGAGGTCTTGCTGGCAAATCCCCAGAAAGTTGGGGGTGGGCGGGGGCCAGGTTACGTGCTAATCCACTCTATAAAACCAGAATACGCACCACTTCAATCTCCCTCTCTGGCACCTTCTTCAGCATAATTTACTCTCTTCGCTGCATCGTCTCACGTAGCCCGTTGCCTAAACTTGCCAAAACGGTTCTTATTGGATTGTCACATTTCTGCGGCCAAAGCCGCACGCTGGCAGATCGAAAATCAGGGCTTCAACGAAGGCAAGAACCGCTACGGCTGTAAACACATTTCCCACCACAACGAAAACAGCCTGCTGATCCATTGGCTGTTCCTCATTCTGGCGCTCGTGATTGAACATCTGTACAGAGCCCGCTATCTCAATAGCGGGACACAAATGCCCCCAGCCCAGTCTCGAGATAGAACTGTCTCCCGCGCCCCCGGCGCAAACGCCTCTCCACGCCATGATGGTCGAATTGAGCGAAAAACGGGTTCCCAACACGTCGCCATAATGAGCCCAGCTTAAATTTCACTTTGCGAAAATGAAACAAACTGAAAAAACCGTGTTATGATAATCAAAGTCGCCAGCTTCAGAAACGGCTGTGAATAAAATTCGTTTATTTGAAATTGCGCCCGTTACTTGGTAAAATACTAACTCCCGCTGGGATATAAGCCCAGTGGGTCTTTTTTGGCAGCACATTTTAACGAGCTTTTTCCGGCGTCCCCATCGTCTAGCCTGGCCTAGGACACCGCCCTTTCACGGCGGCGACACGAGTTCAAATCTCGTTGGGGACGCCATTTGTTAACCCTGTTGAGAACTGGGGCCACACCCTCGGTTCTCAACTTTTCATTTTGGTCCAGACACGCCATTATGCCCGCACTTTTGGCCCGGATCGTCACTTTGCTCCCATCCAGCACGATATCCTCAACGAGAATCTTGAGATAGGCTTTGAGTGTCTGGGGCGAGCAAGCAAGCAGTGTTGCACGCAAGTCTTCCTGAATTCTCTTGATGTTTTCCGGACTGCTAATGCTCGCGGGCAGTTCCTTAATGCTTACCCGTTCAGCCAGTTCCGCTTCAATTTCCTTCTTTTGCGCCTTTAGTTGGCCTATCCGGTCCGAAACGTCCGACGGGTTCATGGTGCCTTCTTCAAAAGCCTGATAGTATCTGGCCAGCCGTTTCTCCAAATCCTGAACCTTCGCCTGGAGTTCCCGCACTGGGCCCCGCCGTTCCCTCAAAGCCTTTCTCACCGCTGTCACCAGCGCCTTGACGTTCTTTGCGCTGAACGCCCAATCCAAAATCTGGTCGATGATCTGCTTCTCAAAATTCTGGACCGGCACCCTATGCCCGGGGCAACTGGTTTTACCTTCTTTCAAATACGTCCGGCAGGTGTAGTAGACGTACTTGCCGCCTTTGCCCGTCGAGGAGACCATTGAGGCGCCACATTTCCCACATTTCAGCATGCCGATAAGAACCAAGGGTCCATCATAAGCCCGACCGTTTTTCCATTCTTTGGCCTTGTTTCTTCGGAGTGTTGCGGCAGCGTTAAAGGTTTCCTCGTCGACGATGACCGGCACGGAAGTAACGATCCATTCCGATTCTGGGCGGACTACCCTGTTGCGTGAGTCAAACCGGCCGAAGACGTATTTGCCAATGTAGGTGGTATTTTCCAGGACCCGCAGAACTTCCATCTGATTCCATTTGGCACCTTTTCTGCGGCGGAAGCCATCCCGGTTCATCACCTTGGCAATTTCAACAGCACCCCATGACTGTTTTGTGTACATCTCGAAGATCTGCCGAACCTGTGCCGCTTCTTCCTCTTCGATTGCCAACACACCCTTTACATTGCCACGCTCATCAGCTGTCTTCCGGACCTTATAGCCGTAGGGTGGTCGGGAGCCGTTGAAATAGCCTTTTCGTGCGTTCTCTTTCATTCCCCTGGCCGTGTGGAACCCAATCATCCGGCTCTCGTGCTGGTCGATCAGTGCAAAGATCCCGTCTACAAGTTCACCTGAGGGGGTATCTGGCTGGCCGACATCTTGGGTAATGGCAATGACGCGGACTCCATACTTTCTCAATTGGCGTTTCCAGATTCCGGCTTCCAGTGCATTTCGGTAGAAGCGGGAGGTGGTGAGAACGAGAATCGCCTCTACTGAGATCTTACCTTGCTGAATGGCGTCAACCATTTCTTTGAACTTGGGGCGATTGTCGTCGGTAGCTGAGGCGCCATTTTCCAGATATTCTGCAATAATGTCGTGTTTATGCTGTTTGCAATACGCCTTTAGTTGCCTTACCTGGTCCGGGACACTGAGGTTCTTTTCGGCCTGACCGACGGTTGAAACTCTGGCGTACAGGGCTACCCGCATCTTGGCGACCTCAGATTCTGTCCTAGATTAGGATAATTATAGCAGCACTGGCGACTCCCTTGCAACTGCCGTTTTTCCGGCACATTCTGATTCTGTTGCAGCCATTCCGACTGCTGATTCTTCTGCTCATTACCGTTATTGCGTCTATGCTGATTCATCTGTTTGCTCATTCGGTACCTCCTATTTTTTCGATCCGGTCGAGCACTTCCTGGGGCAGAATGGACAGCAGCAGATTGATTTCTTCGTCGCATATGACTCTTTCCGGCTGCACGTCCATCTCCACTTTCAACTCAACCTTCCGTTTGCCCATCGCGCTCAATTGCATCCTTAACAGCACGGACAACGTAGGCCGAAAGGTTCTTCTGGTTTTCCTTCAGCCAGACATAGACAGGCAGCGGGCATGAGAAAGTGAGTGCTACCCGGGCGGTTTTCCAGACTTTGTCGTTTTCCATTTCTATGACCTCCAAAAGTTGTTGTTTTGTAACTTCGTGTATTTGTTGTCAGGAGATGAAATGGATCCGCGTTTTTTTGCATGCTATCTCAAATGGCCGACGGAAAAGGGGAGGTTGGGGGGCGAGATCAGGGATTCAGGGCAGGTCAGACACGGCAAAGAAATGCTTGCTGCCAATTCTGGGAAAGGCAATCCGACGCTGTGACCTTCGTTTTGAGCGGGTGTGTTAACAAATGAGGTGGATTGTTAACAGGAAGGACGGGGGCGGCCACTACACGTGGTTAGGAACATGGGGTTTACGGAGGCAGTATTTCTACGACTTATATGGGTTTTAATTTCGCGCCTTGCAGGTGACGATTGGCTGCCGGAAGTGGTTTGGCGACAAAAGGAGAACATCGAACGCCATCTGCTACTGACAAGCGGCGAGGTCCTTCGCCAGTTGTTCTGCGACATAGCTGTAAGCCGCGGCCTTCGGATGGCCCCAGGTACAAGCCGCACTATCCCTGTACCACAATTCATCCTTAGGCAGGCCTGTTGTTTCTAAGAGGCTAGAGTAATCAAAGACAGTGATGAGCGAAGTATCAATGCGCGCGCGCAGGTCACCGCCCGAGCCGCAGTTGGGGAATATGAGAAGGCAGAACCGGACTTCCGGCCTGACAGCGTGCAATTTGTCCGCCGCGTCTTGGATTACAAGGGCGGCAAAGTCCATCGCAGCGGTGCCCGGAATCTGCACGGTTTGCGCGGCGGCCAGGTGATTTTCCAGAAAACGATAAACGTGCATCCTCCCCAGATACCGGCAAACATAGTACCTCAGCAGATCGCGATCCCTGAAAGTGCCGGTATGGCGTACCTGTCCGTTCTCCTCCGTCAACCACGGCAGGGCATAGTTCCACCCCGTTAAGACGGCCGGCGTGCCGACCAAACGGTTAAGGTGATCGTCAATAAATGTATAGATAACCACGCCTTTGCCGGTGGGCAAGGTTTCAACGAATGATACATCCGTCAACTGGAGCCACACCTGCTGAAGGCCATAGCCCGGAAACCCATAGTTGAGTGGCCGATAAGCATCGCTATACGTGCCCAATTGAGCAGGCAAAGTCTCTCCATCTTCGACTCCCGTTCCAAAGGTCACCGAGCATCCAAAGAAAGCCGCGAAAAAGTCTCGCTGTTCGTGCTTAATTGGCGTAATTCTGCGCGACTGTGCGTCTGTGTGGTAATTGGCAGTAAAAATTGTCACACCGCGCCGCGTCAGGCGTTCATTGAGAAAAGACGACGGCTTTGCGTGGTATCCAAGAACGGGAAAAGGCTCGACGATTTCAAAAAAATTGGAAACGGCTGGCCCTTCTCCCGGTGCGGTCTTGAGCCACAGCGTTGTCCGGAAAAAAGCTTCGGCTGCTCCAAGCATCGCAACGGCTGCAATTGAGCCGAAGAGGATAGCAGCAAGATTGGGGTGAAGCCGGATAAAACCAAGCAGCAAATTCTTCAAAGAAGTGAAGCCTCCAGACGTGTTTTCTACTTATGACCTTTCGGTCGGATATCCTGCAATCAGCCCGTCGTTATGTCGTTGTGCAGCCCCTCCTTTTATTGTGGCGCGAATATAAAAAACGATGCTGGATTGAATGCTAAAAAAGCCATAACTGTTGAGGCTCCCACGAGACCTGATATGAAGAGTCCCCGTTTACGGTCCCACATGAGCGCTACCCCGCAAATGGAAGCAGCGAGTACGAGGAGACAGACACTCTGGTGAAAACGGAGGCCCGTAATAAGCTCCGGGCCAGGCGGCGCCCCACTCTCTTTCGGTGGGCCGCCAGTTTTATCTCTCCTGCATTTTCACGCTTTCCCCCAATAACGGATCATCCCGCCCTTTGCGAAAAACAACCATCCGCCATAGACACTCTCGCCTGGACATTAAGGGGCTATTAAGACGTTTTGATTTCCCGCAGAAGCTTAAAGTTGGCCACCGACAATTCACGCCGGTTTTATTCGCCCTCTCCTTGGCTGTAAGAAGGGGTGACAGCGAGGATGAGAACGTTTGAGAATTGTCTGCAACGGCTTCAGGAACAGCAGGAGGAAAAATCTCGAAATCCGAAATGTCACGAACCCAGGGTGCAAAATGAATCCGGGACCTCGTGTAAGTCGTCAAGCTGGATGTGGAAGGCCATTAGAAAGCCATCTGCTTGTAACCCCTCTCGTGAAACGGCAGCAGCAAGGCATCAGCGCCAGCACAGGCAACCAGTTTCGAACTGAATCTGACATCTCTATCGCCCGTTCATTGAATTTTGGAGGCGTGTTCGGGGTGTGCCAGGCTTTGCGCATATAATAAGGTAATAGGAACGCGGACGAAATTCCTCACACAGAAACATCTTTCGTTCCGACAATTCTGCCTGCCAAGACCATACAAGTTGCCTCCTGTCGCGGGAAATCCAACATCTTCAAGACGGCATGCCGGAGAAATTTCACGATTTTTATCGGCGATCACAATAAATACTGAGAGCACATTTGCGCGCACCAAAGCGCTCAACCAAGCAATCCTATTGCACGCCGCCAATCGTAAAACACACTTTGGCTCGCACTCTAATCGCCGTGGGTCCTTAATCCGACAGTTTTTGGCGCAACCGACAATAAATCGTGACCTTCGACTTTTGGTACTCCAACCAACACAGCGAGACCTGAAAAACTGTTAGCCGTCTTCAACTACCACTTCTGGCATTTTTTCCTTTCCAAAGCGTTCGCACGAGCTGGCAACCAATCGCCACACTTGCCCTACACGCTAACAAATGTAAGCGCCCTCCAACGGGTCTGGTAACGCCGAAAATGGCAAAAGTACCCCCTCTGACCGTGGATTAAAAATTAGGATTCAATATAGCACCATTTTAAGTGATTCTTTTCTAAAAAAGATCCTAATAAATTAAAGAGTTTGTGAATTTCTGAACCTCGCAAATCAACTTTCCTTTTTTCCATTTGCGACAGTCAATGCGAGTGGTCATTTCAACCGATGCAAAGCATTCGAAGGAGTCATCTATGACAAAACAAGCAATTCTCTACCAACTGGTACCTTCACGATGGCAACAGCCAGAAGGTGCTCAACTCGCCGAAACTCCGACTGTTCGATTGTCGTTCAGTCGGGTCTTTAAACCGGACGTTATCGGGCGTCCAAAAAGGAGTTAACTATGGAAATAAAGAGTCGATCCAGCAACAGAAGACAGCTGTGCGACGCACAAGCCAAACCGATGTCTATCGGCGTGATGATCGATGATCACCGGTATTCGTCCAAACCAACGGGGGAAGATCGTCTGAGAATTCTTGAGGGCTTAAAGCCTGCAGTTCTTACGATTCGGCAACTTGCCGACATCATCTCGCAAGGCTGCTGCTTCTGTCCAGGATTGTTTATCGATCGAACCTGGTATTGCCAGCAGCTCGTGCTTCTAGAGTTCCACGGCAAGGGTTATAACCCGCACGAGCACAAGGACGAGTGCGATCATCTGGGCATCCAGCCTGCAATCATTATCCCCACCTGGAATCATACCGAAGATAATCCTCGTTTCCGCTCCATTTTCGTCAACACCGATCTCATTACAGACATTAAGACCCTAAAGGCATGCCAGCAAAACCTATTCAACCTGTTTGCTGGCGCCGATCAATTCGCAAAAGGGCCGAAACTTCTCGTCTATGGCTCTTGCCCAAACTTCCTGTATGTCGATGAAACTGAAACCGTGGATCTGCTGAAGATCTGACTTTAACTGAGGCCGGAAAGCCCCCGGGATATGAGGTCCCGGGGGCTTTCCTTTTCTAGGGAGATTTTAGCTTTATGAACCCCGAATCCGATTTTAGCATCAATTATTTGTCCTGGGACGGTGCAGACGAATCTGTTGAAGTCATGCTTGATACGACTGAATATACGGCAAAGCCAACTGACGGGCGGACACCCTCCAACTGTGTTGCCCGTGGTCGGACACGCATTACCATTAGAACGCTTGTTGAGAAGATAACGAAAGGCTGCACCCACTGCTTTGCCGCGTGTAGAGATAAAAAACGAACAAACGCGACATGGGAGCACCAGTTATTATTTGGCGTAGATTTCGATAAGGGCTGGACACTGGAGCACTTTGAGGAACATTGCAACAAGTACTGCATCGCACCAAGCTTTATATACCCGTCTTTTCGACACACTGATGATGCCCACCGATTTCGCGCAGTTTTCATCATGGACAGGCTGGTTACCGACTATCATACCCGCACACTCATCGCCCAATGCCTGTACGACCTCTTTACGTTGCCTGTTCCCGGCGGCGACCCTATTCACCCTGATGAAAGTTGTCTGGATGGTGCCAGGATGTTTTACGGCACGGACAAACCCCTCATCTGTGCCGACTTCAAAGCCCGCACCAATCCATACCATCTCCTTGAATGTGTGCTTAACAAGATGAAAGAAGAAGACCCTGCCCATTTTGCCGAGAACGAAAGAACTCTTCTCTCGCTCCTCAATATCGAGTTAACGCATGATGGTAATGTAGTTCAGAATTTTGGGGCAGTTTCAGAGAATCCATCACTCCGTGATTTCACTGTATCTTCTTATTGTTATAAAGAAGATGCAGCAGATTCACACCCATTTTCGACGAGCATTATCTACAACGATCATTTGTTTCGGATCAACTGGACTTGTAGTGAGGCTGAAGAGCGGTGCAAGAAAGAGGAGAAGGATTCGAAAAAGACTGGTTCACAAAAGTCGAAAAAGTCAAGGAGGCTAAAAGGGGTCAAGATCAAAAAGAAGCAGCTGCAACCACCAAGAAGGATTTCCGATGAAGAGTTTGACATTCTGTACCAGAAATGCCGGTTGTACAGAGAGTTCATGGACGGTGAGCGATATGTCCACCACAACGAGAGATTTCTACTCCTAACCAACTTGAGATACTTGGTTGGTGGCAGGAAACGGTTCAAAGAAGGGCTTTCAAAAAGGGATGACTACAATGACCCGTGTATGATGAGTGATGTCGATCGAGCCAATTACAAACCAAAACAGTGCAAATACTGCGGTTATGACCGATGCTGCGATCATAAGTCAACTCTTCTCCAACAGTTGCCTCTCAAAAGACATGAATGTCGTCAAGAAAAAGAATCGCCGCCCGCAAAAAAACTTCATTACTCGCGAGCAGAGCTTGGAAAAGCTATGAAACAGTGCATCGAATCGGAAGACACCAAGATCTACGTAGTCAAGTGTGATACGGGAGTTGGCAAAACGGAAGTCGTGTTGAAGCAAGATCTGTCGGGCACCTGCATGGGATTTCCCACACACGCTCTAAAAGCGGAAGCACACCAACGACTGATGGACAATGGACAGCACGTATACCTTTGGCCGAAACCTCCTGATTTACCTGCGGAACTCGCGGAGGAATTGGCGAGGCGGCACGCGAAGGGTATTGGCGGCACAACGGAAATATACCGCCGCGCAATGGATCACAAGGAGATTCGCGAAGATTTCGACCGTCTTGCCGAAATAGCCCAGTACATTGAGGCGCTCAGCGAAGTCTACCGCCAGACCAGCGTCTTCACCACTCAAGAAAAGGCGTATCAACTGCAAACGGTATCCGGCCTCCGCACGTTTATCTTTGACGAGGATTTCGCAACAACCTTGGTGAGAGTGGAGGAAATCCCTTTAAGCGCCATAAGGGAGATGATGGAAAGAATCGACAAACTGGATTCTGCGGAGTATGCCGACATTCTTTCCCATCTACAAGAGGTTTACAATTCACCGCAGGAGATGAACCACCGTCTGGTGGACAAACCCCATTATTCGCAAAGCGTGCTTCACTCTTTGATTGCGCAGATGCCCAACAAGTTCCTCTCGCCGATGGAGTGCTTATTCACCTGCGAGTTGTACCGAAAGGAGCTGGACAAGGACGGTTATCCCAACTCGATATGGACGATATGCAAGCGGAATCTGGCCGAAGACAAGAAGTTCATAGTCCTTTCTGCCACGGCCAACGAGGAAGTGTACCGGGCGCTGTTTCATGACAGGCTGGTCTTTATTGATTTGTCTGGCACCGAACTCAAAGGCCAGATCATTTGCCATACACGGCACAGTTTTTCGAAAAGTCAGTCTCTGGACAGCAAACACAAGACGCACAAGAAGGTACAGTCCGCCAAAGAGAAGTACGGTTTCGATGGTATTATTACGCATAAGTGTCTAGCGAAGTCGACTGATGACGGTAAGCATTTGCTCAAAGCACCGGATATCCCGGTTTTTGCCACCTTTGGCGGACTTCTGGGGTTAGATTCACTCCAAGACAAGAACTTTGCCGTGGTTGGGACACCGTATCCCCCTGAACCGGTCACTAAATTATGGGCGGGGCTGTTGGGATTCTCTGATACAGAGGACGATTTCGAATTTTGCCAGCAAGATGTGGAGTTCAACGAATATCGGGTGAATCTACCTGTCTGTTCCGACGACCCTCGTATCCAAGCCCTTAATCTATGGCTGATACATTCAGAACTCGTGCAGGCCGTTGGCCGGGCACGTCTCGTTTCCAATGCGCGTAAATTGCATGTGTTTGCGAAGCTGCCCATATCGGGCTGCAAACTCATGAATGACTAAACTTCCTCGAATGCGCCTTCCGGCCTGGGGGCGCACCTCTCTTTCCTGTATTTCTCTCCGCTGGTTATGTGCCTTTCCGTCCGAACTGCACTAACCAAGAGAGATGATTGCGTTTTCTTTTCACCCGGTCTTTGTCAAGAAGACCACAACGCCCATTGGGCAAAGGAATACTTATGTTCACACAAATCGAAGATGGAGTTCATGACGCTGAAATCATTGATGTTAGTCTCTGTAAAGACGACGACGGCAAGCAGTTCATTCTATGCGAGCTCGAAATCAAGGGCGGACCGAATGACGGCGACACAGTGTTCAGACGCTACTATGGCAAAACGGAACAAGATAGTAGATGGCTTGAGGAAGGGGATTTGCTGGATATCTCCTTTTCAGACGCCGAGTTCTTGCTTGCCGCCTGTTGGAGGGCGGCCGACGAATTTCTACTACGCATTAAGACCACGACGATCCACAAGAACGGACGTGAATGGCAGGATCTGTATTTCGTGGAATGGGTGCCACGCGTAACACTCCCAAGCCGCCAGGTAGACAACAGGAACAGCAATTATGAGGACCCTAATGAGGAATACAATCTAGACATCGATTTCTTCTAGATCGGATTCAAACCAGCCTTGGCTACTGAAGCTGGGGCTGGTTCTTCTTTTTTTAACCCCATCCTACCGTTGGCTGGAAAATTGGTGAAATCTGTTAAGGACAAAGAATTGAAAGCAATTCTTAGTCAGACAAATGGAGGAAATGACAAATGAAAAGACTACTGACGGATGCAGAAGTCGCAGAAGTTCTTGGCTGCTCACGATCGAAGCTGATGCAGTTGAGGAAGAATGGACTGCCGTTTATACGAGTTGGCGGATCAATCCGTTACGACCAGGAACAACTACAACTATGGCTGGACTCACAGGGTAAGAGCCAGCAAACTGGAGGTAAATAATCATGGATTCACGTAAGTATCAGAAAATTGCAGAAGGCATTCATAAAGTCGTCACTACTGAGATTGTGCCGGTTCTCGAGAGCAGGCGAGTAAAAGGCATTCGGTGGTATTTCAAGGTGTTGGACGGCAAGAATGCCGGTACCATCACGTACAGACACTATGCTAACAGTGAGGGTGGCCGATGGCATTTGCTGAGTGACTGCAAACTGTTGGGTGTGACTGTTCAAGAGGCAAAAGAGATACTGGGCCGGGTTGAAGAATTAAAGGGTAAGGTGATTCGAATGAAAACAGAACCCGATAAAGACTCGCCATATCAGAGACATGAGTTCCTCGGGTTAGTAGAAGACGAGAGCGAATCGGAAACGCCAGGAGCTCATGAAGAAGAAGGCGGCTCCGACGAACTTGTGTGGTAGGAGACCCGAAGAAGGTGTGGCCGATCAGAATGAACGAAGACGAAAGTCGATCGGCTACATCTTCTTTTCCGAATGGCTCACCCCGCAACGCAATTCCATTAACCCACTGTCATTCAACTTCTTGTGCCAACCAACGGCTGTTGCAGGAAGAATACAAGTGAGGCCCTCGATATGAAAGTAACAGAACATTTTGAGCCGATTTTTACCTGGCATTCCGAAGTCGCCGAAGGTATCAGCGGGAAGGGTCTTGAAGCTGCTAACGCAATTGACTGGGCTGATAACAATCCAATCGTTTGGGACATCGTCATGAACAATCGCAGCCGGGCGTTTGGCGTGAATTCTAAATCATACGACTGTTTTGGACGCGGCACCACGGATGCTAGGGGGGGTTTGGCGCGAGTGAATCGTGTCCGTGAACTGTTGCAGGGGCAAGATCTTCGGAATCGCATCGATAGACTTCTCGCGTGGAACATTCAGATCACTATGGAGCATTACAAAGACGCGGATTTTTCTGGCGGCCTGTTCGAAATTGATCTTGGCCTGTCACTCGCCTTGGATTATGTGCCGGCGACCCTGGCTGAGACAATCGAACGGTATTATCAAGTCTGGTCGGCCCCTTATGTTGACCAATCTGTGATGCTCGATGGCGTTGTCGTGCGGAAATGGGAGCCCGTAATGCCCAAAGCAGGGTTCGGTTGGCTGGGAAACCTGTTTTCATCATATATATTAAACAGCAGCAACAAGTTATGAACTTTTTAGCTAACGGAAGGAGAAATGAACCAATGTCCGTACGTAAAACTATGCTGAAAATCGCTCGGGAAGCCATTCTGAATCGTGCCGGTTTGGATGGTTATTCTGCCGAAGATTATGATCCAGAGAAAGACCCTGAAGGCTACGTTATCTCGCTGTTAAACGGTCTTCATGCCTGGTGTGCGGCCAACGGGATCAACTGGGAGTCTGAACTGGCCCGAGCTGAAGAGTTCTTCCAAGAAGATCAGGCTGAGTAAGCAATTTCGAATGACCTGACCTCGAACTAATCTGTCGCCCCCCCCTTTTCCCCTTCCCTCTATGTCGTTACTTTCCAACCATGCCATGGGCGAACTCTGCCTCATGAAAGGACAACCCTATGCAAGAAATCGATCTGCCCCTCTGCCTGCCGATAGGAAATCAAAAGGTCGGCAAGGTATTCACGTTCACCCTGCCCGCAATTATCACATGCCCAGGCGCCAGTGCATGGTGTCGTCGCCGGTGTTATTCAAGACGGTACGAACAGCTTCGGCCCAACTGCCGGCAAGCCTATGCGCGAAACTTGGCTTTGAGCTTGAATCCGGAGCGGTTTGTACAAAAGGTCCTTGCCTCACTGCCGCTTTATGCCGGGTTGGTTCGTATCCATGTCGGCGGCGATTTCTACTCCCCCGAGTACATCAGTCTTTGGCAGCAGGTATGCCAGGCACGCCCTCACGTTCGGTTTTGGTCATATACGCGCTCCTGGATGATTCCAGTTCTTCGGCGAAAGCTTGACGAATTGCGGTCTCTACCAAATGTACAAGTCTTCGGAAGCTGTGATGCCGGAATGCCCTTGCCCCCCTCTGATTGGCGCACCGCATTTCTCGCCAATGATCCAAGGGCCACGGGTGTCCATTGTCCGGAGCAGCAAGGGGAAGTTAACTCCTGCACCTCGTGCGGGTACTGCTTTGATCGCGAGAACGGAAACGTCATTTTCAAGATTCACTGAAGGAGAAAGCCTATGAACATCACTTTGGAAACTGTCCGCCAAGTACTCAGGAATGGCCTTGGCCGCGACAGCTTCATCGCCTCGTTTATTAAGAACGTCGAGGATGTTAACAGCTGCCCGACGGCCTCCATCGATAAAGATGGCCTCATGCGGTACAACGGCGAGTTCGTGAACAAATGTGTAACTACCGAGCAAGACCTGTTCTGTCTGGTCGTTCATGAGATCATGCATCCGCTTTTCGGGCATTTCGTATACAGCGATGGAGAACTCGAAAACATCAGTGCCGATGCGGTTATTAACGGGGTGATCTCACTCGTATTCGCCGAGGCGTCTGGTGGAGGAATCTTGTTTTCGAACTTGTATCCGCCTACGGGTCTGCCTGGTCTGCTTCGTCCAAACAGTCAAATGCATGATAGCCGGTACGGTAGGTTGTACGGCAGCCTTTATGGCTCGGGCGGACAAGACTTGACTACGGGCGAAGTGATTACCTCCCTAAAGGTCCTCACCCCGTCGCAAAAAGCGAATATCCAACTGCTGGGAAGTCATGGAACGGGCGGAGACAAGGGTGGCGATTCCGGTCTGGCAGGCATTTCTAGCGACGTATTGGCTGACATCGCACTTGATCTTAACAAGGCGGCAAAATCGTCCTGTAGGCGAAATGCGGGCTATGGAGACAACCTGTACGACCTGTTTGTGGAAGTCCTTAAAAGCCACCTGTCGCTAAAGAAACTACTGCTCCAGAACTTCACGACGAAACAGAAGGTGGACCGGTTTAGGCAGTCTATCACAAGGCCGGCCATCACCACTTCACCTATCCCACTTCACCCATCCAAGCGCGACCTGATTATGCTTTCTGCCGGCATTGCCCCTTTCCATTACCACAATCGGGTCCAACGTATCGCGACAAAAGAACAGGGTTTGGCGGTATACCTCGATGTATCGGGAAGTGTGAATCAGTTTCTGCCGGATATCGTCGGGGTGCTGGAAAGCCTGAAAAGCGACCTGGAAACGGTATTTGTCTTCTCCAACGAGGTGGTAGAGCTGCCGTTTAAACAGTTGTTGTCGGGCCGAGTCAAAACAACCTACGGAACCGATTTCAACTGCATCGCCGACTCTCTTATCGAGCGTGGTTTTGACAAAGCCGTTGTCGTAACGGACGGGTATGCGAGTCTGGATGAAGGAAAGCAGGCTGAACTTCAGCGGCGTCAGGTCCGGATATTAACAGTCCTGTTTTCGTACAAGAAGGATTGTCCGGATTTTGCGCCTTTTGGACCCGTTGTACAACTCGAGGACGTCACCCAATAGTTACAAGGAGAACGCCATGGAATATAGAGTGATTTGGTCAATTGACGTGGATGCGGATTCACCAGAGGATGCTGCACAAAAAGCGCTGGAAAGCCAACGCGATCCCGCATCGATCGCCACCTGTTTCGTTATTCGCGATTCGGAGGGAAAGCAGTGTGAAGTGGATTTGGGAAAGACCAGCTGAACCGTCTGTAGCCAGTCCACAAATGGCTTACGGCGATTCTAAGTCAAACCTGAGTCTGTTATTCACAAAGTAGTACCACCGATCTTTGTCTTTAACCCTTACAACCTATAGGAGAAGAACTGTGTTTTTACGTAATCTCGGAATATTCGGCTGGAAAGAGGCGGATGAAAATCTCATCCTGGCTTCACTCCTAACAGGAGATTCTTTGCTGCTTATCGGGCCGCACGGATCTTCAAAGACGCACGTGTTCAACAAGATGGGTCAAGCGTTGTCGGTCAAGCACTTGGTCTATGACGCATCGAAATCGTTGTTCGAGGATGTGCTTGGCTTTCCCAATGTCGAAAAACTTAAGCATGGCCTCGTCGAGTACGTGCCGAGCCCGGTGACCATATGGGACAAAGAGTTCGTCCTGATCGACGAGCTGAATCGTGCCATTCCGGAGTTACAGTCCAAATGGCTTGAGGTAATCCGATCCCGCAAAATAATGGGCTTTGAGACGGCGGTGAAGTGGGTGTGGGCAGCGATGAACCCTATCAGCTACTCGGCCACAAACGCTCTTGATGCAGCCCTGATAGGGAGGTTTGCGTTCTTCGTCTATCCCCCGGATGTGCTGAGCATGAGTGAAGAAGACCGCATCAACGTAGCTCTGCACATCAACGGCGAAGATGCCCCCTCGTTGGCCAATTGGACGGATGGTACGACCGCGTATACCGTGCAGGAAGAAAGCGTTGTGGAAGTCGGTGAGAACGTTCAGGCGTTGCTTCGTTCAGCCGGCAGGCATTTCTTGCAGTTGCGGGGCCAGATGTCTACGTTGGCTGAGTTCCTGGCGAAGTTCGCTGACCTGCTAGTTCGGGAAACTAAAGGTGAAGTGGCTTTGGATGGCCGGCGCCTTGGCTTTATCCACCGCAACCTCATCGCCAACCGTGCCATCGAACTCGCGAAAGCCGAACTGTTCGGCGCCCCTCTGCCGGACTTTGTTCATTCGGCCAAGTATGTGGTGCAGTCGAGCATTCCTGTGGGCCTGAATGGGGACGAAAGTCTTAATCGGGAAGAAGCGGCCCATAGGTTCGAGATCTGCTTTGACCTGTTGAGTGACTACTTCAGAACAGATGGCGAACTCCAAACGGTGAATCTCATTTACGAGCTGTTCACTACCCGAGACCTGATGCGCAAGGCGGAGTTGCTCCTGACATGCAATCTGGGAGAACTTGCCTTGTCTAAAGCCTGGGCTGACCTTATGGCTGATGACCGTGATATTACGCTTCTCGCCTACACAGCCTTGCAGGTTGAAGCACGCCGGCCAGGGACAGTACCACAAGAACTGATGGCTTCGCTGTCGGTCAAGGTGGACATTGGAAACTTGAGCACCGGATGCATTGACCGGCTTCAAGACGATGATGTGGAGTACGTGCACGAGGTGGAACAGCTGCTGGAGCAGGATAAAGATCTGGGCAAGCTGGTGGCTTTTCAGCGGGTTTCTGAACTGGTGGAAACAGGCCACATTTCGCTCGATGCCATTGAACGCACACGTCAGCGGATCGAACAGGATCTCCAGACGTTCGAATCCTTGATTCAGGCGCACTCTCAGGAGAAAGGAGCGGCGGCATGAGCAATTCTTCGTCGCTCCAGACGTTTAAGTTATGGTTCGAGTCGGACAGGGACATTGTCCGGTTCAAGCGGCTCAACTGGAAGTTGGTCGAGGTATCCGTTGAGGACGTGATGCTGCATGGGATTCATCCATGGCAGGGCGAGGATCGATGCTTGTCGCTGCCGGATGCCGTAATAAATCGGATTGACGGCGATACAGCGAAGGTGTCCGACCTGGAGGAGTTTAACCTCTGCTGGAACGTGACGGTGCCGAAGAACTACTATTCGCCGTACCGCTATGTCAATCGTGAATCCGGCAAGTTTGGCCATACGCTCGAAATGCTGCAGAAAGACCTGGTGTTTGTGGACAGTCTCACGTATCTCCAGCTCCTGTCCATTGCGAAAGAGCGGCTGGCGGCCATGTGGAGTCATGCGGTAGCTTCAGTCCTTCTCACGAATGCATTTCCGGTTTTTCATGACCAGCGGCAGTTCCTCAAGCGGAAAGACAAGAGCATAAAACTGGCGGGCCGCGGCGATATCGACCGGTACGATTTGGGCAGTATCCTCAGCCTGGAAGATTTCGCGGACCGTGATGCTTTGCTTATCTCAGAGGGCATCCCGACGCAGAACTTCCGGTTAACGTCCTGGCTCGATTCAATAACAGACAAGGAAGGCCGCCTTCGGCTAATCCCGGAAATTTCCCACCTTTCCGTCTCCGCCCACATTCCAAATGATGACCCTCTCAAGACAACGACGTACGTCAGCTGGCGTGTGGAACGGAAGGGGCGCCAATTGCGTTTCCGGCCGGAATTGGGAGATAGCGTAAAGAAACGTGAGGCGGCCCGGCGGTTTGCCAAGAGATGGCGTGTTGACCGAGGCCGACTTTGCTTCACCACCACGATCAAGAAGTTGGATCAAATGCTGCGGGACCGTTCCGTCGAGTGCTCGTTTCCAACGCTCAATTACGCCAAGGAGAAACAGGAAGGCGGTTCGGCAAGCGTCCAGGTGCAGCCGTCACACGTACAGGCGTTTTATGTCGGGGCATTTCCAACAGAGGGTCTAAACGCGGAAACGCTCAAGGAGATCCTGCGGGATTACAATGTCCCAATGACGGGTAACAAGGGTGTGCTGATCAAGAAGCTGGCAAATCTGGCGGCCAAGGAGTACAAAAACCACCAGCCTCAAATGGACCGCTTCTTCCGCACGCACCGGCTGATCAAGGTTCGGCAAGTACCCGCCAACGCCGTCAAGCTGGATGTCCTGGGAGAATCCGTTCCCGACCTTCAAACCTTGCTCGTTACGATGTACATCCTGAACCATCTGCGTGGCGAGGCGATTGTGGATGCCAGTCATGAAAACAACTCGTACACCTCAGAAGAACTCGCGCACGCTTTGATTATGCGCCGAGTCTCTCTCAAGGGCAGCTTCATTCCCGTTCAGTAAGCAGCCCTCCCTACCTGTCCCCTTCAAACTTCCTCACTGAAAACAGCGAAAGGAGAACTATGTCCATAGAAGATCTGCAAGAACGAATTGCGTCCGCGGCTCAAAGAACCTGGCAGGCCATCGGCGGAGACATCCTCCGGGCAGTCGACAAATCCTCAATGCCGCGCGATGAAGTAATCGAGGCCGTGATCGACTACATCGGTGATTACGGCGGCGACAAAGAGGCGGTTGCGGCGTTTGGAAAACTCAGTTTCGCAAAGAAGAAAAAGGTCTTGCGCGAAGTGTTTCCGCTGGCCCGCTACGGCTGGTAATTCGCAGGAGAAACAAGAAAGGAGTACTGCTTTTGGCCGAACAACCAAACCATCGCCAACAGAGTGACGAACGGGCACGGGAAATTGTCCAGGAGTTGAGCAAATGGGTAAACGACTTTGGTCATCACAACAGTGCCTTTGCGGCAACTCTTATGGACCAACACCGAACTCTTCAGCAACAGGTTTTCAAGGTGATGCTGGCCTGTATTGAAGCGTGGGCCCAAACGGACCAGTACGACCTGCGCAACGAGTTCACGGTCAAGAAATCACGGGAAATCATGGAGTTGCTTCCGGGCGGGGCCAGCGTACCGCTCATTTGAGCAACTTATTGCCGAAAGGAGGTGATTACTCTGGACGTTAGAAACACAGCCATTCTGTACGCAACAGAGGTGTTAGGCTGGAAAAAAGCAAAGCCCATTGGATGTTTGCCCAAGAACAATTGCACTCATCTGGTGGCCGTCGAGGGAGAACACAATCTAAAGGGCCAGGTTCAGACCGCGCTGTTGATTGATGGAGAAGAAGTGGCGGCGGAGATGAACATAGTGGATTACCTGGCTGAAGGCGGGGTCTTGAAACCGGATGAACCACCAACCAAACCTCCTGAATCGACCACGGCGCCTTTATTCCATACAGGACCTGTCGTGGCCACACCGGGAGCGTTGGAAGCGCTTGAACGAAATGGTTCGAACGGCGAGGAGTATCTCTTGCGCCATGTGAGCGGGGATTGGGGCGAGGTTGATGGGCAAGACAAGGCGGCAAACGATGAAGCCTTGAAAACCGGGGCCCGCATCATGTCCGTCTACACCCTCCGCAACGGCACGAAAATGTGGATCATCACCGACGCGGAAATTAACGACGACCATCACCGCCAGGCCACCACGTTCCTGCTTCCCGACGAATATTAAGTCCTGTCCCTTCTCATTCTTTACCGCATCTCACCAAAAGCAATAGGAGAATTACGCCCATGCTAATCCGAGTGTCCAAACGCATCCTGGATGGACTTACCGCCGTCAGGGATTCGGGAAATATCAACATGCTCGACCGGCCGAAGGTTATACAAGTGCTTGAACAACTGGGGTTCGACGAAGCGGCACATTGGGTCGAACAGAACAAACGGACATATACGCTGGGGATTCTTCGAGGGTTCCAAGCAAACCAGTAAGCGGACGGGGGAGTGGATAAGCGTAGTAACTTGTCTGCTTCCCTTTCGTCTGTCAATCCGAAACAGGAGGAATTATGCCAACAACAGTTCTGGAACAGACGGATATTGACGAGGTGGACGTGTGGCTTTTTATCGAGGGCCTGTTCGCTTACCTCAACGATATCCGCCAAGGAAGCAAGGTTGTACTGACGTACCAGGAAGAACCGGTGGCCGCCGTTGTGTCCGTGGAAGATCTGCGGAAGCTTACGCAATTGGAAAGGAGGAATAGCAAGCATGAGCCGAATCTGTCGGGAGTGTAAGACGGGCGAGCTTAAGATCCTTGGGCTCGGGTATTACGAAGATACGATCGAGGTGGCCTGTCAGAACCCGGAATGCGGGGAGGTATACGAGATCGAACCGGATGGGTTCGGTGAGGGGTGTATGGAGGAGATCGAGGCGATGGAAATCGAGATGAAACGCCGGCGGGAAGGTGAACAGGATGGATGATCAAGATTTGATTCGCCTGAACACCGTTCTACAGGAGGTGACCGAAAACCATGACATCATCAGCTTCGACAAAATCCGCACCTGGTTTGAATCTGAGTCGGCTGAACAGCAGGTGGAAGACGTAACTGAACTGTTCAATGAGGCGCTTGAGGCTGGGTACGTGCATCAATGGGTCGAGCCGGATGAGGACCAAATGCGCTGGGACTGGACTCCGGATGCCGTCAAAAAAGCAAAAGAACTCGGTATCTGTCTCGTCAGTCCCCTTGGAATCAGCCATCTCTTCAAAACCCCATGCCGCTGTGTAACGTCACCTGCCAACGCCACCCTCGCAATCAGCGTCTGTCAACTTGCCGAAGAGCCATATCAGCATTGTGAAGCGGTTTTTGAGCGGGGAGTCCGGTTTGTAGTGACGCATGAAGAAAAACCGGTTGCCGCCCTTGTACCCCTCACAGATCTTGAGTTGGTGAAGGATCTCTTTAGCCAACTGAATCCAACAGAAGGGTTGGCCCGGAATCAGGAAGTTCGCAAACGCTTGGGCTGGCCGGCTGCAGAACAACACCCTTCCAAGTAACAGTGTAACAGCAGTTCCAAAACCCACTTACCAAACAGGAGACTTCCTATGCTCAATTTCAATGATGGTGTATCCATCGACACCTCAGGCGAACTGCGTATCCTCACACTCAAAGACGGCGATTACGTGGTCGGCGAAGGCATGTGTATCCCTGTGAGCGACATCGAGGAAGGAGAAGAGACCATCCAAAACATCAAGAAGCGCCGGGCGGAACGGAAGAACGAGAATCCGTCATGAAGGCTCTGTCAAACCAGCGGGCATTGATAGAACGGGTTCTGTCGTGTCCTTCAACGCAAGAAGTACTGGATGCGGTCCGCAAAAAGCTTGTGGGTAAGCGGATCACCTCCATCAAGTTCACCATCGAAAACAATGAAATCTCCGTCTCACTGCAATTGAGCGACAAACAACAGATCGTGGTCAACATGCCGGATCTGAGCCTGGCCCAGTTGTTGCGAAACCCCCAGATAGCCCGAGAAGAGCAGGATATCTACTACCAGAACCATGTCTACCGGCCCTTGACGAGCCGAGTCAGGAAAAGGAAAGGAAGGAGAACACGTGAACCAACCGATACCTTCTCACCAGTACGTCTTTGAAATCCCGCCGAACCTGGATGCCATGTGGTCGGCGCGTGCCATCTACACAACCCGGCCCGAGCCATTTATCGATATCTTGCCCGACCGCCAGTGTATGTATGGGGACCATCGCGGCGAAGAAGCCAAACGGCTGTGCAATTGGCTGAACAACAAAGGTCTGAAGGGCCTGCAGCAAGTCTGTAAAGAGCAGCATATCGCCCAGGACGAGTCCAGGATTGTCGAATTCCAGAGTGACGGGTTCATTGTCCGCGGCACACCCAACGCCAGCTACGGCTACCTCTACATCGTGGCCTATCGCGTCCCCATCGACACCCCCAGTTCTTAGCCCTACCCAAAATCCCCCCAAATCAAGGAAGAGCCCGCCCAGGATAACTACGCCTTGCCGGGCTCTTCCACCCACCAACAAAGGAGGTGACAAGTATGAAGTTTTATGGCCGAGCCACCGAAGTGGCCGAACGAATTATTGAAGCGTTCAAACATCCCGATTCACTCCCAAAGGCCCTGGCGCCCGTATTCATTCACCGGAACGACGACGTGCCTTGCCGGAAATGGAGTTGGCACAACCAGCTGCTTGTGGCTTTGTCCGGCACCACCGATGCCCGCGGAATCAAACAGTGGCGTGACGCGGGCCGGAAAATCATGAAAGGGACCAAGGCGCTGTGGATCTTGGCGCCATGCATCAAAACCGTGGCCGGGGAAGACGACAACGGAAAGGAGGTCGAGCGGAAAATCGTCTATGGGTTCAGAGGCGTGCCTGTTTTCGCTGTTGAAGACACGGAAGGTGAACCGTTGCCCGGCAATGAACAGTATGACGAGTGGGTGAAAAACTTGCCCTTGTTGGAGGTGGCGGAAGCCTGGGGCCTCTATGTCGACACGTATTCGGGCGAAAACTCCGGCGCCCTTGGGTACTTCCAGTTTGGCGGCCGCCAGAAGATCATGCTTGGCGTAGAGAACCTGTCCACCTGGACCCACGAGCTCGTCCATGCCGCCGACCATAGGCTGAGCAAAAAGGACGAACCCCGTTGGTTGAAAGAGGTGGTGGCCGAGTTGGGCGGAGCAATCTTGCTCGAATTTTTGGGCCAGCATCATCAGGCCGATCTCGGAGGGGCGTTCTCGTACATCAAGCGGTACAGCGAGGATGCCGGCCAGTCCCCCATCAAAGGGTGCAGCATGGTGCTCGACAAGGTCTGCAATGCCGTGGGCCTGATACTCGAAACAGCCGATAAAGCAGCCGAAGAGAACGGTGACGAGGATGCAGAAAACCTACCGGCTACACGGGCCCGTAAGCTCGCAAATGCCGGATAAGTCGGGGTCGTAGCAGGTACGGAAACGGGTCAGGCCCCTGAAATGGCCGAAAAACCGGGTTTGCAACCTGTTGTTGTACGCCAAGTTACGAGGTCGTAGCACGATCGAGCGACGACCTGGAAGTTTATCGTAGCAGGCACGTCAAATACGACCTCGACAGGAGGAACCGATGGAAAAAGCGATCATCTACTGCCGCGTCAGCACGATGGAACAGGCTCAGAAAGGCGTCTCAATCGACGCACAGGTGGAACGGCTTTCTTCGTACGCGGGAGCTATGGGTCTGGAGATAGTTGACGTGATTCGGGAGGAGGGCGTTTCCGCATCAAAACCGTTGGCCTTGAGACCTGGCGGGATCCGGCTCATTAACGCGCTCAAATCCGGTAAGGCGGATAACGTGGTGGCGCTCAAGTTGGACCGGCTTTTCAGGTCCACCGAGGATGCTTTGCGGCAGACGACGGAATGGGATTCGGAAGGCGTCGGGGTCCATTTCGTGGACATGGGGGGGAACCAAATAAACACCAAATCGGCAATGGGAAAAATCCTTTTGACGCTTTTGGCGGCCTTCGCTGAGTTCGAAAGAACCCTGATTGCTGAACGAACCGCCGCGGCCCTCGCCCATAAAAAGCAGCGTCGCAAAGTCTACAACCATGCCCCTTACGGGTTTGTGTGTGAAGGCGACCAGCTCGTGCCCGTTGATTCGGAACAGCGTGTACTGCGCCAAATCTTCGAGATGAGGAAACAGGGCCTGAGTCTCTTCAAAATTGCCGAACGGCTGAATGATTTCGGTGTGCCGGCAAAGCGGGGAGGCAAATGGCACCAGGGCACCTTGGGTAACATTGTCAACAACGAGCTCTATCGCGATCCCGCCGATAATCTCATCCCGCTGAGGAAAAAGGAAGGGCCCTCTGCCGACGAGAAGTTTGTTGGACAGCTCGCAGGCGCCATTAAAGAACTCGACGGGGCACATCCGGATTACCAGTAGCCAAATCATTAACCACAGCCAACGGGCGGGCATCTTCTACTCCGAATTTGTCCGCCCACACTTTTTACAAGGAGAGAAAGCAGTGAAACCAATTCCATATTCAGTCTTGGCCGTTACGGTCTTGACAGCCATATCCGCTGGAGGCTTGTTCTTGTACTTCCAGCCGGACTTGGACAGCGGTCGGACTCTTCAACCACTTCAACTGATTTCGGCGGTCTCGGCACAGGACCTGATTCTCCAGCAGGTAACCTTCGATATCATTACCAAAGCCACGCTCGATGAAGCAGGCAATCCGGTGCTGTATTTTGCTTCCGCGGGAATGTTCGGCAAAGGCGCCTCAAAGATCATCTTGTTCAAGGGCTGTCTGCAAATACGCTACGGCATCCGGCTCGACGGTCTGATCGAAAAAAGTTGCTCCATTAACAACGGGGTCTTGACGCTCGACCTGCCGGCGCCGCAAATCATTGGCGATCCCGTCATCTTAACCGACTCGTCCTGCGAGAGCCGTATTTTGGATATACAGGGTGAAGGGTGGTGGGCCGGATATGTCCAAAAAGCCAAGGTACAGACACAAATCCATCAAGCGTACATCAAGAATGCACCGTCTCTATGTGAAAGCCTGGGGATAGAGCAGAAGACAAAAGAGCGGGCTGAACACGTGATTGAGGCTCTGTTGCTGCCCGTCCTGAAAGGGCAAAACCTGAAACTCTTTCTTCGATGGCCTGAAGAAAAATTTGAACCTGAAACTACGACGCCGGAAGGAGGTGCCGATGCCAACGCGGGTCCTGAAACTAATGCTTTTGATACTTATAACCCTGGGGACGGTGACGGGACTCTTGCTCTTTATGGCCCACTCGTTCGGAATCAGTTGCCTTTCATCGCCACAAGCTTCTCTGTCCATCAAGGATGTCCGGGTGATGTTACATTCGATTTCGCCGCAGAACCGGTTTGTCGTGTATCGGACGGTACTAAGTGAGAGACAAGAGCCGGATGGGTTTAGACTGAACGAGGAAGGTGAGTTAACGCAGGACGGAAGATTCGTACTCGATTATGTGGGTGTTGTCGAGGTGGAGGTTTGGCTGCCGATGGATGAGGTGGAGGTTTACGTTGAGGACAAACAGGTGCTTGTGTCTTTGCCTGCGCCGCAGTTGGAGCCCATCATCAATTACAGAATGTCCTTCTCGTGGCGGGAATCCAGAAGTCTGCCTGGACGGTTTATTCCGGTCGTCATGGAGCATGTTAGAAAACTTGCAGCCAGGCATGCCACCGAACATGGGGCCGTCGAGGAAGCTCAAGAGGCTGCTAAACGGTGGTTCGAAGCGTTCTTAACACCTCTCGCAGGCAGCAGGAAGGTTATTGTCCGTCAAGCCGACGTGCCGCTTCAGGCATTGAAGTAGGTCGGCCGCATATAGGGGAGGAGATTGGCAGCAATTGTTGATCTCCTCCTTCTTTTTCCCCTTGGCATATTCTTCTGCCCACAACCTTTACACTTGTTCTTAAATGTAAAGCATTTGGTCCGTAGGTCAGGTTTTACGCATACCTGGCGGCCAAGGATGTATCGCTCCAGTAGGTCTCTCTTCCCTCTCTAAATCCTTTCCTTCACGCAAGGACAAATTAAAAAGAACGAATTTTGGGAGATCGTAGTGGACATGTCACGGCAGAACATCGAGTATCGGCTAAAGGGCCTGGAGAAGCTGAGTGAAGAAGATAAGGCCCAACTCCAGCGCCGTCTTGTGGAGCTAAAGCAAGAAATCGGCGACAAATATGCCGCCATCGATGCAGAATCGGCCGTCCCCCGAGAGCAGGTGTTGGAGGCCTGCTATCACGAGATACTGCGGACGGCGGCCTGGGAATTTAACCTGGTGTTGCTGGGCTTTTATGAGCGGCAGTAGGCTGAGTGGCTGGTATCCTCTTCAACAGCTCCTTCATGTTATCAACTGTAAAGGCTTCAGGATGTGTACGGATCCACTTCTTGTCGCTTTGCTGGGCAAGATTGCAGGTCTGGAGAAAAGCCTTAGCAGACTCGTTGAGTTTGGTTGAGTCTATTTCGATACCTCGTTTGGAGCGAGGCGGATAACACCTAACGGTCTTGTTAATTGAAAAGCCCTGTGTGCCATGCACGAGGTCAAGGTCAGACTGGTCCACAAATTCAAAGAGGTTCCGATAATAAGCCTTGGTTTTGTCGTCTGGGCATGCATTTAGGAAGTCATCTGACGTTCTCTGTTTGTCGGCGGCATCGTGTGATGACACTACGGAAGAGAAAGACAGCGCTTTCTTGAGAAACTGTAACTCGTCAGGCGAAACTGCATGGTCATCGTCCAGCTGAATAGCCTCGACTAAGCTCTGCATAAAGTCTGACAGGCGGGAAATAGCTTTTTCAGAGGATTCCTCATCGCCAAGCGATAACTCCTTCAAGAGCTTTTTATCTTTCCGAATCTTGTCGGGGTCCTGGAGTGTGGAAAGCAGCTTTACGTTGACACGGCTCAGGTTTGTAAGCAGGTACTCATACAGCTTCTCGTAAGCTGTCTGCAGGCACAGAACTGCAAAAATGACACGGCTACTCACAACGGGGTTGTCCGGCAGAATCTGCTGTTTGGAAGCCACTTTGTGGAGGAGGAGGAAGGCGTTCAAGACCCGCTTTAGACCACGGGGATTAGAGCCGACAGAATTCTCAACCAGGTTCTGGTAGACCCCCACGTCATCATCGCTCTTGATAACCTTCATCTTGGAAAGCAGCTTACTGAGGTATTGGTCCAGCTTGTACTGATTGACCGGCACGATGAAAGGCAGCTGAATAAGTTTGTCGAAAAAGCTTTTTCCCTTGGCCTCATCAATGTAGTCCCCGTACTTCGCTTTAATGCCCTGGGTTACCACCGCGTAATCCACCGCAAGGACAAACACGCACTTCTCCAAATCCAGAAACAGCTTCATCACCTCGAGAAGCTCAACGGCCCGCTCCGGCGGAAGGCGGTCCAGGTCGTCAACAAAAACCACCAGCCTGTCCTTTTTGCTCTCGGTTAGTCGAGCCCTTACGGCTTCCTGCATAGACTTCTTCAGTTCAGCCAGCTGTTTCGCCATATCACGCGGTCCTTGAAACATCTCAGATACCGCTGATTTGACAGTTTCGGCAGCTGTACCTCCCGCAACTTTTTCCAATACCATGCTCACTGCACCGCTCCCTGCGGCCTTAACGAGATTGAAGGGTATCCGAAGTTTTTTTCTGAGAGCCTCATCCGGCTTCAACTCTTCAAGAAGCGCTTCCACCAGAATCCGTGAGAGGTCGTCCCCCATCTCAAACTGAGAGAACTGCCATGTATTGAACCAGACAACCAGCGCACGGTCGTCTAGCTGTTGCTTAATCATGTTCATCATGCTGGTCTTGCCGCTGCCCCAGTCACCCTGTATGGCAATGGTCATGGGCGTCTCGCATTCCATGATGAATTCGGCCAAAGCGTGAACATGGTGGACGACTCCAAGGTAATCGTGTTCGGCATCTTCCACGGGAACGTCGGTATAGCCAAAGGCCATATTTGTTTCTTCACTAGAACCCATATTTCGTCTCCAATTGGTCCGTCAGCCATCCCAAGACATGCTGTTGCCGCAAATGTCCCACCAGCCGCTGCCATGAACATTTCCGAAGGTCGTTCGGCTGTTTTAAGGCAAATCTGGTCTCCTCGAAGGCGTTGCGACCTTCTCCGCCCCTTTGAAATGCGGGATTACGTTCATCATATACAAGCAAAGCATGGCCTTCCGCATCGCCCCTTACTTCGCCGGAAGGTGTGACTTTGGCCGCCAACACGTTTCTAACCAACTGGTAATTTCGGTTCAACGGGCATGGCTTTAGGTCGGCATCATTTTTCCACTTGAACAGGAACGGAACATAACGCCAGTAAAGAACACCCAATGAGGTCAAGGGACAGCGTTCATGGCGGTTCTGTTGGATGCGGTAGGTTCCATCGCAGAGATCTCTGTCGTAGCTGGGATCCGATGGCTTGAGCAATGGCCTTGAGCAAGTGCCCACCTCCGGCTCCGTGAGCTTGCATTCAACCATCACCGGGCACGCACCACCCAATAGAACGTCGATGCTGGTACTGCGCGGTTCGCCGAGATAAGTCACGTCATATTCAAGGGAGGCTTGGTTCAAGGGGCATTTGCCAAACACGGGTAAACCGTTGTCATCGGCAAGACCTTCCAGCTGCCCCAGAGCTCCCAGGACTTTCAGGTTTCCAAAGACGCTGGCGGCAAGGGCTTGTGAACTTGTCATACTGCGAAACCAGCGGTGTCTTTCGCGAACCGGCAGTGACTTGTAAACGGCTTCGCATTCAGCCTCGGAACAGCCCGGGCAGGTCAGTATGTTGAGATGGGCAAATTCAGGAAGGAAGACAGGGGGCCGAGAGTCACTGGGTGCTTCGGAGTCAAACAATTTGGGGCGCTTAGCAAAAGCCCGCTGCTTATACTCCCAAAACCGCGCGATCATCTCCGGCCGGTACTGCATGAGCATCAGCCCTTTCGCCACACGTTACACAGGCTTAATCCGATAGAAAAATGTACTTGCTATCATAAGCAGTTTTCAAATTGGTTACTCCTGAGCTCAGTGCTTTGTCTGGGTTTTGCCACTAATGGCTATTGAACAACAAAAGCGCGGGTTGCCGTATCAAATAAAGCGGTCTCGGTGGTATTCTTTTTCTCGCGCATCTCTGTGATGTCTAAAGCCCCATCTCCGTTAGCATCTTCAAGAATGACTGACACGATTCCTTCCAAGGGTGTGCCTATATCATCCGCAGTAAATTTGCAGAGGCCACTCCATCCAGAAGCGCTGTATAGAACTTTCTCCCCTCCTTCACGTATTTCGGCTATTTTCATGCCACGCCCCGTACCATACCCTTCATTCTCAATCACAATTGCCAGCAGTCCGTCACCCGCAATGTCTATTGCCATTTTTATTTCGGAGCCCAATAGGCCATCGCCGTCAGTAATCCAACCTTTGCTCGTCTTCTTATATACAATCCCGAACGAGCCATAACTAACCCTATCGACGGTGCGCAACGGAACAATTGCCATGCACTCCTCTGCGCCCGGCTCAGTGAATGAACCTTTGAGAAAGGTAACTGGATCACACTCATCATAAGTGGCAATTCGCTCAGGATGATCAAGTTCTGGATCTTGTAAAGCTTTTGCAAAGGCGGCTTCCCACGCAGCCTTTCCGGATGGCAGTTCACTTGAACGCACTCCTGGTTGTACAGCTCGACTCGACGGTTTTACCGTGACTGCAAACCGTCCTGGATCCTTGTGTGTCGAGGATTTTGCCGGGGCTTGTACAGTCGCTGTGACGGTTGGTGCCGGCTTAGATTCTTCAGTCACAGAGCGTTTTGCAGCAGTTTCCTGAACAATCCTGCAATTACGAAACCTCAAGTTGCCTATCCCCAAAAGCTGACGGTCAAAGCTCTCGCACGTTCCCTGGATTGCAACACGCTGTCCCTGGCTCAATTTGGCAACGGCTGAGGCTTGAGACTCGGGGAAAAAGCAGTAAACGTCCGCAAGCAGGTTATCGCCTGAAGACAAAACAACATGTATGCTTGACCCGATGGCTGTGCGGTCAATGGTTTTGACGCTGCCGACGATGGTGAAAGTCTGCTTTATGAATCGTTTCCCCGCGGCCACTTCGTTATCCATGAAGGCCTTTACGACATCTTCGGCCCGTATTGCTTCCGTTACCGGCTTTTGTTCCGCGGAAGCCGACGCCCCTTTGGAAACACGACAATCTGTCAGCCGAACTCCTTCAACAATGCCGAAATACGTCATGCCATCACATTTGCCGACTACTTCGATCAAGCTTCCCTCTTCGACGTTGGCCAGATAATCTTCCTCAGAGCTAGGCAATTCGCAACCGACAACTCCACCACCCACCAAAGCATTGTTGCCGGGTAAGAAGACCGTGATCGAACCCCAGCCTTTCTGCACGTCATCCACAAAGCCTTTGACGGCAATAAGCTTGCCTTCGTATTTCTGTTCGGCTGCAATTCGATTGGCAGAAAATTCTTCCCACAACTTCTCCGAGTCCATCTTAAACGCCGGTGAGGGAAGTGATCGTTTGCGAGCTGTAGATGAAGAAGAGGAGGTAGTAGGGGTTGTTTGGAAGTCTTCATCATCACTCACCAGCCAGCCGATTAGGAGTATAACAAACGTGACGGCGATCAAGCCCTTGAAAACCTTGATAAGGACTTTCTCTCTGTCTTTAGATTTATCGTGCAAAAACACTCCAGGCTGACTAGGTCGCGACCCACCTTTATCGGAAAAAGAAGGTACAGGTGGAGTCTTGGGTAACGGCGGAGGAACGGCTCCTTCTGGCTTGGATTTGTATCCGCAGTTGTCACAGTTGATCTCGTTAACGTCCATTTCTTCGGGCAGCTCTTTACCACAATTTGGACAGAACATATTTCCCTCCACGTTTTAGATGCTGGCAAACAGAATGAGCAAGAAGAAAAGCAGGGCAAAAGCCACGATACATCCACAGGCCTGGTTCATCCCCTGGAGAAAACCCGTGTTAGCAGCCTGGTTACGATCATCACCAATTGGCTTTATCTCCGAGAGCGTCCCGTACTTGGCCGCCAGCGGCGCCTTTTGAAGCACTTCCCGCCAAGTCTTCTCCGCAAACTTTCGGTTCAGAGAGATGGAACCCTGAACATCCACGCCTACCTTCGTCCCCTGGTCATCCTCGCTTAGGATTTGCACCGTCACCGTCAGTACAGGCGAAAGCGGTATCTTCTTTGCAAAAACCAACCTCCCCCCGGTCTCATCAACCAGATCAACCTTGTACTTGGTCTGTTGCACGTAATGTAGGGCACCCTTGATTACGTCGGCCTTCGACATGCCTGAAAGGGAAAGGGTGTTTTTCTGGGCAAACGTGTTATTTACCGGCTGCACAGAACGTTGCCCCACCAAGTGAGACAGATCCGGCACCACTCTTATTGGCTGCCAGTCCGCCATGCCCTCTTTCCACACTACCGCCGAACTCGACAGTTTCCCCTCCGCTGCCATCGTCTGAATCTCTTCCAGGCTCAACGGCCCCTGGCGCTGTCCTTCGATCCCCAGATACCACTCCTTATCCGTCACATCTTCACACACTGGCCAAACCCTCCTTTCCACTGATCCCCTTACTTGACAGAGTTCGGACGGGATAGTAACGTAGTGGCGTTCCATAATCTGGAACGGCGGAGCAAAATAGTAGGTACACTTATGCCACAGAAAAAAGATCCATACTCCAGTCCGGCTCAGAAAATTCTCGCTCTCTACGGACTGCTACTGTTCACGGGCAGGAAGTTCTCATTGTCTAAGTTGGCAACTCTGCTCAGGTGCTCCAAACAGACGGTACTGCGGTTGGTTGAACAAATTGAACGGACGCATTCCGTACAGGTGGAATCGTGGAATGAAGACAACAAAAGGTGGTATCAGGTCAAGGCACCGCCCCGTCTGCCCAACGTCTCTCTTACTGTGCAACAAATTCAGAACCTGTTGCTTTGCCGCGACATGGTCCTGCACATGCTCCCCGAACCGCTCAAAGATGAAATCAGCGATGCCATTACCCGGACTGCCGCTTTGTTGCCTGATTACGATGACCGAAAACGTATCCAGCCTGTGCAGGTGGAGCCAATCCCCAAGGGTATGGTCGATTATTCCAGCCAGCAGGGAATGCTGGAAAACTTGCTCCAGGCAATACGGGAGAGACGGGTTTGCCGTGTGAAATATCGGGCGCCAAGAAAGTCAGCAGCCAAAAGCTACTCGATTGGACCACTCAAGCTGATTACTTATCAGGACGCGCTGTATATAACGGCGCTGCTTATCCCCAAGCCGGGTGACAAGCATTATCAGGATCCGCTTATGTTTGCGGTACACCGGTTCAAGTCCGTAAAGATAACGGACAGCCGCTTCACAGCAGACACAGAAGCTTGCAGTGTAGATCCAGCAACATTCGGGCTGCTCAAAGAAGGCCGGATCAAGGCACGCGTGAGATTCTCGCCCGACGTTGCCGATTTCATTGCAGAAAGGATCTGGAGTGATGGCCAGAAAATTACAATACACAAGAATGGCACACTCATTCTGAACTTCATCGCGGGCAGCGAAAAAGAGCTCGTGGGATGGGTGATGAGTTTTGGTGCCGACGCACAGATTGTTTCGCCAAAGAAGGTCAAAGACTCGCTAAAGGGTGTTCTGCAGGAGATGGCAACGATGTACCGTCAGCAGGATATCTGAATTATCTCTTTTGATTCTTGAGCTTTTCCTTCTCCGCTGAAAACCGCAACCGGTCTAATCGCATATTTAGCCACTGTCTGTAAATCGATCGGACTGCCCTTGCGAAGACGAACAGGAATAAACCCAGGCCTATCGCGCCCAATACAAGCCCAAGAGGCAAGTGCAATTCTTTAATGGTATTAGAAATGGTCCGATCAATAAAACCAGTATCGTTAGGCTGGCCGAAGAGATTATCTTTGAGGGCTATCACGGCAGCTACACCACCCGCCGTATACAACACCCTAGGATGCTTCTCAAGATAATTTAGCACCCCCTTGCTGTTCATTCTAAAGGCTTCCAGAATCTGTCCGCTCTTATTGGGGGGGAGCTGTGCAATATCATCAGCATGTCGAGCGAGTCGCACCATATCATCAGTAGGCACTGTGCGTCCCACTCTGACAACATCAGGTCCCAGTTTTTCAAGAAGTTGTGCCCCGACTCCCGGGTGCCTTACCTCGATTTCGAGCGCTTCGCTGCCGAACCTGGGCAAAAGTCGTGTATACAGTTGTTCATTTCTGGCCAATGCCCCCAGAGCGGGTTTGACCATTTCCGAGGGAAGATCATCAAGAGCCTTTGCCGTAATTGCTGGGGTGCGCTGAAGTGCCTTTACGGCAAGCGCTCCATGTGAACTGGCGACTCGTACGACACGTTCAACCGCTTCTTCACCACCCTCCTTCGCGGCTTTTGATAACAGTTGCTCTACCCCCTCTCTTCCAAAACGCTCTAAAACTTCTTTCCCCGCCTCCTTGCCAAGTTGTCGCGTTACAAGGGAAATAAGTCCCTCAGCTGATTCCCGAATAACAACAGTCGGAGATGCAGACGGTGCTGCACAGAAAAACATCGTTAGTGTAAAAAAGAGTAGTCTGGCAAGCAGACGCCATGGCTCTGATTTCATTGGCCCCCCTTTTTCACCAGTGCGGTCAACATCGCAGTTCGCATTATTCTATCCGCCTCAAGTGTTGCGTCTGTAAGTGTTGTTATGAGCCCTTGTGCCTGCTGAGCTCCATCTCCATTGCTTTCAGCCGGACCCTCCGCTATACCTTTGACGATTTGTGATTCCAGAGAGTCCAAAAATGCTGCAATTTCGCCTGACATTTGCTCCTTAAAGCGCTCCGTCATCCACCAGTCGATTGCACAACCCACTATTATTCCTGCACCAAATCCAACTATTGTGCCTGCCGGCCCTAGCGCTGTCCCGGCTCCACCACCTGCTGCGCCGCCCGAGACCATCGCCGTACCACCGGCAATGCCGGCAGGAACAGCCAATCTTGTCGCCGCCTGTGTCAAAACAAGCCCCGCAGCAGACGTTGCCACACTCGTTGCTATTTCTCCTGCGATGAGATTCAATAACATCGCTGCTGCTGAACGCTCACCCTTATCTCTTAAGAGCCGGGCTACTTGTGTTTGAACCAGTTCACCAAAGCACTGCGCCTGGTCTTCATGGAAACGTAATGGCAGCGGTACATCATCAGTCGATAAGAGAATTCCTGCTTCACTTAGCAGCTGGTTTCGACTAGCCGTCACATCATTCGCGTAAATGGCAAATACGGCGGTTATGGCCGATTCCAACGCCTCTTCCGATAGCACGTGTTCTCTAAACTTCTCATTGATGTAGGACTTTACGCGGTCCGTGTTCTCGTTTTTATTCCACCACTTATCCCATTGGTCTCCAGCCATTCGCCCAAGAACGCCAAAACGCGTGCCGTAGCGTGTCATATCTTCGACAAAGGGCTCGATGCCCATTTGGAACTTTTGAAATTCATCGTGCAGTGCCTGCAATGCCCGCTGCTCGGCTGCCTCATTTCTACGGGTAAAGAGACTAATCAGCGGGTCCAATTCTGACACGTACACTTTAACGGCCATGTCTGCAGGTACGTCTGTGGACGCAATATCAAATGGTGGGAGATTAGGGAGTTCTATCGTTTTCGGAGGGGCTTGAAGGATTTTCCAAGCCAGACATACAAGGCCAAATGCAATGAGGAGCAAAATCAAGTTGCCAGCCAACTTCAGGCTCCGTTTCTTGCGTTGTGGTTGAGCCTTTTCTACCCCGCTCATTTTCAATTCTCCTTTGCTTTCTCGTTCCAGCCGCTCTCATTTTTGTGGATGGCAGCAACAGAAACGGCAGGAATATCTTCTGAATTCAGCTGAGCACCGTTCTTGAGAAAACCTATGCCGAATCGCCTGCCCATAACAGACTTTGCGGCGCAAAACGGCGATGTAACAAAACTGGCTCATAATTTCCGCTTGTCTACTGATCAGACGCCCCACAAGCACCAAGCCTCCACACGTAATTGCCCCAGGTCCGGACGCAATCAAGCTGCCTTAACAGCCCCCGCAATATCCACAGAAGTTCTTTCTATTCTTTGACCTGTCCATTAGTAGTCACAGAAGCATATACGAACTGTGGTTCGTGTTCAAGGGGTCCGGAACTCATCTATCGTTGCATGCATGCCAATCGATGACAGAGAGGTGTTTCTGAAAAAGCTTGGAGCCCGGATACGCAAACTCCGGCTTGAAAAGGGCTTGCGTCAGGAGGATTTTGACGACGAGACAGAGCTGGGCATCACATCAAGGGGGTATCAGGAAATTGAATACGGCCGAAAGAACGTCAAGATCTATACGTTGGCAAAGATAGCTGAGCGGCTGGGGGTTACATTACCGGAATTGGTGGATTTGGAGGCGGACAGGAAAAGGGGGAAGCGGTCAAAGTAAAGCCGGAAATCAGGTAATTGGCGACAGGCTAATCATCCACATCATTCTCGACCTCCGCTTCCCGCCACGAGTCCAGCTTCTCTTCTATCAGCGGCCTTACTTCAGCACGAACTGAACTCTTGAACTCTCCAAAGAAATCGGAGCCTCCCCCAGTTGCTCGATGCAGCATTTCATCATAGTCCGTGTACGTATGCCGCACGTGAGCCCAGACCGCCAGTTTAGCGACTTGATCAAGAACACCTTGAGCAGCATCTGCCGGTCGGATATAAAGTTTGATGGCCCTTCCAACACGACCAGACGTTCTTGCCAACGACAAGACTTGTTGGACATCCTTATCAGGTATCCGCGGGTAAAGCCTCCGAATAGTCTCCTCCAGGTCCTTCGTCAGTTTTTCTTCTCGCTTGGCAACCGATTCCTTCTTTGTCTTGAGCCTTTTTTCCGCACCTTCATCACCGCCAAGTCCAGCATAAGCATCTTCAATGGCATCAGCCGGCGCCAAAGTGCCTACCTCTTTCGTATAGGCGTACTGATCTTTGCCTTCTTTTCTCAACAGCTTCCAATACGGCCCTTTTCTCACCCGTCTTGTTAGCGCGGCATCCCCCTTTGGGAGCAACATCCAATCTTCCGGCAGTTCAAACTCGCCATAGTCGGGGGTCCAATATCCACTTGATTGCCTGGAATCCCACACGGCCAACCCTTTAATTGCCATCATTGCAGTGACATCCACTTTCCCCATCCGTCGTTTTCGCTCCGCCGCCATCAGTTCAGAGAGTGAGACAGAGGCATCCGGTTGTTTGTCGACAAGAGACTTGGCGTAATCATAATCCTCGCCAGGCACCTTAACCCCGCCTTTAGGCTTATTCGACAGCAAGTAATCGCCCCAATGTGATTGGGCTGAAAAGTTGACGAGTATGATCCGGTCACTGGCTGGATTACCAGAAAGAACTGTCGCTTTCTCCCCCCATGCAGGAAACCCGTAAAACTCCAACACCGTCAAGGTCCCGACCGTCTTGTTTGCCCGAGTGCCATCCTTCTTCACGTACATCAATTCGCCGTCGACAAGCCGCAATTCCATTTTCAACTTACCTCCGTCTTGGGCCTCCCGGACAAGGCCAACTCATACCAGAATAATTCTCTCCCGATTCCGCTTCACATACTCCAGCAACGGCTCAGCCAAGTCCCCAGCCACGTCAAAGTAGCGGTTTGTTAACTCTTCCAGTCGACCCTCCCTCTCCAAATTGTCTTCCCTCATCACGCGTTCAACAGCCTCGGCAGTCAGTCCATTTTTTAACCCCAAAGCATCAATGGCTTCTTGTGTAAGAGCGGCCGTTTCATGACAACCAATCCGTTCAAGCGCATCTACGACAACTGGAACATATTCGGCAGAATTCAAAAAGAACTGACCATATCCCCCGTTGTTCACCTCCCGCTCCAAAGCCTCAATCGCCAACACCACCCATTCCTCTTGCGTCAGGCTCATTGCCCCCTGTTTGTACTCCTTCATCTGTAGTGCCTCATCAAAAGCCAGCACCACCGAATCAACCCGATACTCCCCCACCAAAGCCAGTAACTCATCCGTCGATCGCCCAGACCAGCTCTCAAGCCACTTCTGATCCCCCATCAGATCTTCCTCCTTGTGTGTCTTCTGTGGACAAAAGTACTTGATTCCTCAGCTGGCTATCAAGTCTAATCCATGTAAATCCAGCCGAACAGTGGAGGTAACACGTGAGCAGCGAAATCAATCCCAATTTTCCGGTTCTCGACCGATCAGCCATCATTGTCGAACCAACGGCAGCTTTTCTAGCCTGGGTTAAAGCTATGCCAGGAGACCCATTGGAAGAAACGCTGCAGGATATCCAAGAGGATTGTTCGGCCTATCTCATCCCCGAAGTACGAGACCACAAGGCTTGGCTCCGCAAAAACTACACACCCATCTTCGAACAAGAACTGATCTCCTGGTGTACAGATGAATCTCTATGGCCCAAGGATCGTTCGTATAAGGCATTCAAAAAATTATTCAGGGTCCGGTTTCACTCCATGGTCTTCGATATGGCCCGAGGTCCTTTTTATGTGCTTTCGGACCATTCCGAGCTTGAGGATATTGTGGCGATTGAGGAAGTGCGGGATCCGGTGAGAAATGCACGCGTGAAAGAGAAGGCGCTGACGCTGAGTGTTACGTTGCTGGGAAGCGATCCGCCGATTTGGAGGCGTCTGGAAGTGTTGTCGACGATGACGCTGGGGGACCTGCATTACGCGCTACAAATCGCCATGGGATGGACCAACAGCCACCTCCATGAATTCGAAGTCAAGAACAAGACCTATGGGGTGCCGCACCCGGACTATGATGATTATGGCAAGACCGTTTTGGACGAGGATGAGGTGACGGTTGGCGAAGTGCTGAAGCGGAAGGGAGCGAGATGTCTGTACCGATATGATTTTGGAGACGACTGGGAGCACGAGGTGAGGGTAGAGGCGTCTTCCAAGCGGGAAAAAGGCGTTAATTACCCCCGTGTTGTCGATGGAGCCATGGCCTGTCCACCAGAAGACAGCGGCGGAATGTACGGCTACTACCGCATTCTCGATATTCTGGATGACCCGGAGGATGATGAGTACGAAGACTACGAGGAATGGATGCCGCCGAACTTTGATCCCGAAGCGTTCGACGTAAAGAGCGCCAATAAGGAGATGAAGCGGATTGAGCAGTGGCGGAGGTGGGCGGAAGGCGAAGAGATGGTTTAGGTGCGATGTCCACAAAAGTTCTTGTGTTTTTAGTAGATTGTTTTTAGTATATGCCCATGCAAAGGAACCTTCTGAGCTGGATAGGTCTTGCGGATTTACAGGCAGCCGAAGGAAAAGAGTCCATTGGCTCAGGACCTGTCTGTCAGGCCGTCCAACATAAGGCCTTCGACGCCGTTGTTCTCCTTTCGGACCATCAGAGTACGCTGACGGCGAAGTATCTGAAGTGGCTGAAGTCAAAATCCGACACAAAGATCCACACGGTCCAAGTTCGGCTTTCCAACCCCATGCAATTTGGGGAAATCTATGAACATGCGGTTCACGCCATTGAAGACTTTCGCAAGAGCAAAAAGGAGGACGTAGAACTAGTCTTTCATTTGAGCCCCGGTACGCCGGCGATGGCGGCGGTTTGGATTTTGCTCGCCAAAACCCGCTATCCCGCCGAGCTGATTCAAAGCTCAAAAGAGCATGGCGTTCAAACGGTCAAGCTTCCTTTTGATATATCAGCCGATTACATCCCAGACCTGCTGAAAAAGCCGGATGACGAACTGGTTCGGTTAAGCCAGGGCCTGCCACCCGAGGCGCCTGAATTCGATGACGTGGTTCACCGTTGCCTGGCGATGAAGCGCCTGGTGGCCCGCGCTCGACGTGTGGCCCCTCGCGCGGTGCCGGTGCTGCTTTTGGGGGAGTCGGGCACCGGCAAAGAACTTCTAGCCCGGGCAATTCACAATTCCAGCACGTTCCGCAGCGGTCCTTTTGTGCCGGTAAACTGCGGGGCGATTCCTCACGAGTTGGTGGAATCCGAACTTTTCGGCCATGAAAAAGGCGCGTTTACCGGCGCCACGTCGCCACGAGCCGGTTATATCGAGTCTGCCGCCGAAGGCACGCTGTTCCTGGATGAGGTGGGCGAACTACCCCTCCAGGCACAGGTGCGGTTATTGCGAGTCCTTCAGGACGGGCGCGTGACGCGAATCGGCTCGACCAAACCCATCGGCGTCAAGTTCAGGGTGGTTGCGGCGACAAACCGGGACCTGTTTCGCGAAGTATCGGCCGGCAAGTTCAGGGAAGACCTGTTTCACCGGATCGCCGTCGCCGTCCTGCAGGTGCCGCCCCTGCGCGAACGCGAGGGCGACCTGAACCTCCTCATTGACATTTTGCTGGACCGGATTAACCAGGAGGCTAGCGGACAGCCCGGATTCGAGCATAAGAAACTTTCTGTTTCTGCAAGAAAGCTTATTGCCCAATACGATTGGCCCGGCAACGTGCGCGAGTTGCACAACACCCTCCAGCGGGCCGCCGTCTGGTCCACCGGCCCGACGATTGACGCGCGCGACATAAAGGAAGCCATACTTCCACTCGCCCCGGAACGCGAGGCCGGCGTTCTGGACAAACCGTTGGGGAACGGTCTAAGCTTAGAAAACCTAATGAGTTCGGTGGCACGCCATTACCTGCAGCGGGCGATGGAAAAGGCGGGGGGTAACAAGACGAAAGCCGCTGAACTGGTTGGTTTGCCCAGCTACCAGACGCTAACGAACTGGCTCAAGCGATACGGGATAGCGCGGGACTGACGCTGGTTCAGCTGTTGGCACGGGGTTTGCTTTTACGGGATGTATGCTTGATGGGGTACGTACAATTATGCAGTCGCAGAACTTTGAGTTTCTGAGGGACCACAATCCAGAACTCGCCGACCTCGGCGCTTTCGCGGAAAACTACGCCCATTCAGACCCTGCAAGCGCTCTAATTAAACTACGCCTTTTCGGCGAACAACTCACCTCTGCTTTCCATACCCACTATAGCCTCCCTAAGCCACAAAAGGCGCGTTTTCTGGACCTGCTTGAGAATCAGTCGTTTCAACAGAGCGTGCCTCCGGTCGTACGTGGAAAACTACACGCCTTACGGTCTTTTGGAAATCGAGCTGCACATGGGACGGGAAAACCCGATCCCGACTTGGCCTTACACGCCCTAAAAGAAGCTTTCGAGTTGGCACGATGGTTTGGCGTAACCGTTCACGCAAAACCAGAAATTCAGAAGATAGTCTTCCAAGAGCCTTCGAACCTGCCGGAAACCAAAGGCCAGCTGAAGCGGGAAAAGAAAGAGGCCCTTCAAAAGCTTGCGGCTCAGGAAGCGGAGATGCAACAGCTTCTCGAGAAGCTTGAAGCTGAACGTGAAAAGGCGGCGGCCGCGGAGAAATCTACTGGGGAACTTAAGGCCATACTGGCCAAGACGAACCAGGCGGCAAACGCTCTTCATTTCAGCGAGGAAGAAACTCGCGCCCTGCTCATCGACACGGCACTGGTCCAGGCCGGATGGAAGGTCGCACCAGGCATACAGAACACCGCCGAAGTCAAAAAAGAACTTGAAATACTCGACCAGCCCACCCAAACCGGGGTCGGCTATGCCGACTATGTCCTTTTTGATGACGACGGCAAACCCTTGGCCGTTATTGAAGCCAAGAAAACCGCCTATGATCCCGAAAAGGGCCGGGCAAAAGCCAAGTATTACGCGGACGGTCTGGAGAAAATGTACGGTCGTCGGCCCATCATCTTCTATACAAACGGCTTCGATATCTTCATCTGGGAGGATGCCAAAGGGGAAGTCCCAAGGAAGCTTTACGGGTTTTACAGTAAGAACAGCCTGAAATACGCCCATTGGCGCGAGTCCGAGCAACACCCCCGCCTGGCCGAATTAGGCCCGGCCCCGTCTATTATCGATCGCCCGTACCAGATTCTGGCGGTAAAACAAGTTTGTGAGGACTTCGACAGAAAACGCCGAAAAGCTCTAATCGTTCAAGCTACCGGTACCGGCAAGACGCGTGTCGCCATCGCGCTGAGCGAACTTTTGATTGGGGCCCACCGCGCAAGGCGGATACTTTTCCTGTGTGACCGTCGCGAACTCCGAAAGCAGGCTCACAATGCATTCAAGCAATTCCTTGAGGCCGAACCGCGTACGTACGTCACTTCACGCACCAACGAGGACAGAAACAAGACAGTTTATCTCGCCACGTATCCGGCCATGATGAAGTGTTTTCAGAACTTCGATGTGGGCTTTTTCGACCTGATCATTGCCGACGAGTCCCATCGCAGCATTTACAACCGATACCGAGACCTCTTTCTCTATTTCGATGCGCTTCAGGTTGGTCTTACGGCAACGCCCGTGCAAGCGGCAGGCTTCCGTAATACATTCCGGATGTTCTTACGCGAAGACGGCGACCCAACCGCCCATTATTCCTACACCGACGCTATCGCGGACACGCCACCGTCGCTCGTCCCCTTTCATGTAACAACGCACACCACCAAGTTCTTGCGCGAGGGCCTTAGTTACGAGCGGATGACCCCGGAAGAGCGTGCCCAGGCCGACGAGCAGGTTGAGGATTCGGAGTCTATTGACTACAGCAAAGAGCAAGTCAGCAAAGAAGTCTTCAACAAAGACACCGACAGGAAGATCCTGCGCAATCTTATGGAAAAAGGTCTTCGCAACCCCGATGGCACGCACGCGGGCAAGACCATCATCTTTGCTCGGAACCATCAGCACGCCATCCAACTGCAGCGGCTTTTTGAAGAAATGTACCCGCAGTACATGCAGCCCAAGCGCGAGTTTTGTGCCGTCATCGACAACTATGTTGACCGAGCAGAGCAGTTGATTGACGATTTCAAGAACGACGGTAACAACGATAACCTCCACATCGCCATTTCTGTGGACATGCTCGATACCGGCATAGACGTGCCCGAGATCGTGAATCTTGTTTTCGCCAAACCGGTCAAGTCGTATGTCAAGTTTTGGCAAATGATCGGCCGTGGGACGCGCCTCTGCAAGGGCCTATTCATTGATCCGGAGACGGGCAAACGAAAGGATAAAGAATACTTCCAGATCTTCGATCACTGGGGCAATTTTGAATACTTCGGCGAAAAGGCGCCCGAGTACGAGCCGTCTGTCCAGAAGTCCCTTATGCAGCGCGTCTTCGAATCTCGCATTGCCCTGGCGGAACTTGCCCTGGAGCAGCAAAATCTCCCGGTTTTTGAATTGGCCACGGACCTGCTCCAAAAAGATGTCCGCGCGCTTCCAGAAAACAGCATCGCCATACGCGAGAAATGGCGGCAGGTAAAAACCGCCCAGCAGGAGGGCGCCATCGCTCAGTTCGACGCCGCCATAATCGGCATGCTCCGGATGGAGATTGCCCCCCTCATGCAATGGCGCAACCTGATTGGCCACGAAGACGCCTACCGATTCGACTGGCTGGTAGTCAAACTGCAGCGAGCCCTGCTGGCGAAGTCTGGCGAATTCGATGACCTCAAGGCCGAAATGCAGGAACAAGTTGAGCAACTCCCTGTAAACCTGACTCAGGTGGCCGTCAAGATTGACTGGATCGACAAGGTCAAATCCGCAGCCTTTTGGAAAGATGTTAAGGTCGAAGAGCTTGAAGAAATCCGGCGCGAACTTCGCGGCATCATGCACTGCCGCAACGTGCCCACCATAACAAGACCAAAACCACTTGAACTGGACATTACCGACTCCGAAGAAGAGTCCGAGCGGCAGGTCGTGAAGCTCGACGGTCTCGACCTCGCAGCATATCGGGTCCGGGTCGAGAGCGTACTGAAAGATTTATTCGCGGAATCGCCGGCTCTCCAGAAAATCAAGGCCGGCCAGCCCGTGAACGAGCAGGAGTTGCGCGACCTGATCGAAAAAGTCATGTTGCGTGAGCCCGACCTGCGCGTGGACGACCTGCTGGTGCATTTCCCAAATACGGCCAACCGCCTCGACCTCGCGATCCGCCAGGTGATCGGGCTGGACGCAGAAGCCGTGAATGCCCACTTCACCCGGTTCGTCCAGAAGTACCCATCTCTGACCTCCCACCAGATCCGGTTTCTCGAACTTATCAAGAAACACATCGCGCAGTACGGGGTGCTGCAGCTTGAAAAACTGTACGACACCCCGTTTACCCAGATTCACAGTCAAGGCGTGGAAGGCGTGTTCACCGACGATCGGCAGATTGACGATTTGCTGGATCTCGTTGACGAACTGAACAAGACCGCGCCCGTACCTTTGAAGTAATGGCAGGAGTATTCATGATCAACGGTAGTTTAAAAGGCAAAATTAACCAGCTCTGGCTCGAATTCCACAGTGGCGGCATTACCAATCCGCTCACGGTCATTGAGCAAATTTCTTTCCTCATGTTCGCGCGCATGCTCGATATTCGCGAACAGCGTGCTGAACGCCGGGCCGCTCGGCTGAAGAAGAAGGAATGGGAGCGTCTTTTCCCCGAGGACCGGCAGCATTTGCGTTGGTCGCACATCGTCCACTTGGGTGCCGAAGAGCAGTTGCAGGTGATTCAGCAAGAGCTGTTCCCCTGGTTCCGCGACCAGAAAAACGGGCTCGTGAAGAGGACTTCCCTGGCCCGTTACATGAAAGGCGCCCAATGCCTGATCCAGAAACCGAGTCTCTTAAAATCGGCCATCAACACGCTCAACGAACTGCCCCTTCACGAGGGCGATACCAAGGGCGACCTTTATGAGTATTTGTTAGACAAGCTCAGAACTGCCGGCGTGGCTGGTCAGTTCCGCACGCCCCGGCACATCATCCGTGCCATGGTCCGCATGTTGGACGTAAAACCGACCGAAACGCTTTGCGATCCCGCCTGCGGCACGGGCGGGTTCCTTGTTGAGACGATGGAATACCTTCGGCAGACGCATTCGTCCCATGATCTTATTGAGGATGATCGGGACCCGGAAACCGGCGAGGTCGTGAAGAACGAGCATGGCGAAACGCTCAAGCTTTACCCAGGGGACAAACTCGACCCGTACCGCGAACATATCGAGAAAGACATGTTTCACGGGTTTGATTTTGACTCAACAATGCTCCGGATTTCCGCCATGAACATGCTTCTTCACGGTATCGAAGCGCCTTGCATCGAGTACCAGGATACCTTGGCTGACACGTTTGCCCAGAATTTTCCCCAATGCCACGAGGGCGCCTTCGACGTGGTCCTGGCTAACCCGCCTTTCAAAGGGAGTATCGACCACGACAGCGTACACAAATCGCTCACCAGTGTGGCGAAGACCCGGAAAACCGAGCTGCTTTTCCTCGTCCTCATGCAGCGCATGCTCAAGATCGGCGGGCGGTGCGCCGTGATCGTGCCCGACGGCGTCCTGTTCGGCTCTTCCCGTGCGCACCAGGCCGTGCGGCGCATGCTCGTGGAAGACAACCAGCTCGAGGCCGTAGTCAGCCTGCCGTCCGGCGTGTTCAAACCCTACGCCGGCGTCTCCACCGCCGTCCTGCTTTTCGCCAAGGGCGGGCAAACCGGGAACGTCTGGTTCTACCGCGTCGAAAACGACGGCTACAGTCTTGACGACAAGCGCGACCCGATAGAAGGGTCCGACCTGCCCGACCTCGTCGCAAAGTGGCGCAAGCGCAGCGTCAAAAAGATGCAGGACCGCACCGCCAAGTGTTTCTTCGTCCCCAAGACCGACATCGTCGACCAAAAGTATGACCTCTCCATCAACCGCTACCAGGAAGTGAAGTACGAGGAAATCCAGTGCGACCCGCCGAAGAGAATTGTTGCCAGGTTGCGAGAATTGGAAAAAGATATCCTGGCCGACCTCGATGAATTGGAGGCGATGATCCAATGAAGCAGGTCAAATTAGGCGACATCTTTGAGATTGCTCGCGGAGGCTCACCCCGGCCAATTAACGATTTTCTCACCAACGACCCTGATGGCATCAATTGGGTAATGATTGGCGACGCGACGCAAGGTGACAAATACATAACTTCAACAAAGAAAAAGATAAGAAAGAATGGAGCAAGCCGCTCACGTAAGGTAAAGCCAGGCGACTTTTTATTAACTAATTCGATGAGCTTTGGCCACCCGTACATTATGAAAACCGATGGCTGCATCCATGACGGATGGCTTGTTCTCAGTAAACGCTCAAATGAAATCTGCGAAGATTACTTTTATCATCTGCTTGGCTCGCCACTTCTTTACCACCAGTTCAGTGCACACGCTGCAGGAGCAACGGTAAAGAATCTCAACATAGGCATTGTAGAAAAGATTGAAATCTCGCTTCCCCCGCTGGACGAACAGAAGCGGATTGCCGCCATGCTCGACAAGGCCGACGCCATCCGACGCAAACGCGCCAAAGCCCTCCGCCTCACCGACCAATTCCTCCAATCCGTCTTACTCAATATGTTCGGCGACCCCGTCACCAACAGCAAGAAGTGGAGCGAAAGCCGTCTTGATGAAGTCGCGGACATCGCCTCAGGGGTAACCAAAGGCAGACGATTCAACGGTCGCAAGACGGTCTTGGTCCCATACATGCGAGTGGCCAGTGTGCAGGATGGTTACCTGCGAACTGACATCATTACTGAAATCGAAGTGCTGCCTGAGGATGTAGAGCGGTACCGACTCCAGCCAGGCGACGTGCTTTTAACGGAAGGTGGAGATCCGGACAAGCTGGGAAGAGGCGCGGTATGGCGTGGCGAGATCGAAACCTGTATCCACCAGAATCATATCTTTCGTGTGAGACCTCAGGAGTCACTACTTGATTCGGATTATTTGAGTGCGCTCATTGGCAGCAGGCGGGGAAAGGCATACTTTGCAAAAGCCGCCAAACAGACTACCGGAATCGCCTCAATTAACATGACGCAATTGAAGGCTTTTCCCGCCCTCGTGCCGCCCCTTTCGTTACAATCACAGTTTGCGGACCTAGTCTCCAAAAATAGGGAATTAACTGCACGCCTGCAAGATGCGGCATCTGTGGCCGACGCTTTATTCACTTCGATAACTCAACGAGCTTTTCAAGGGACACTGTAAATGCCTGTTGATATTTTATCTATATGCGCCGGTTACGCGGGAGGTATTGTCACAATGGTGGCGGGCGGATTTTTAAAGGACAAGTTGACGGACAGTCGTAGATCAAGGGAAGCCAATCGCGGGGCAAAACAAGATTTTCAACGACTGGTCGCTGACATACCAGAAGTCATAGCTGACATGGCAAACATGCTGAGAAAGAAACCCGTTGCAAGAGAGTTTTGCGTTACTGGCGGCAACACACTCTACTTCATCTGCCCGCCAACTTTCACACATCAGTCTGGCAAACACGAAGACCTTGTAAGTAAGGTGCAAATGCTTGAGAACTGCGGTTATGTTATGGAAGTAACAAAACGGGATAGTAACTGCCCGAAGTACCGCATGACGGAGGAGTTTGTCACGCTCGTGCGCAACCATCATTAGAGGGGGAACTTTTATGCCGCCTGTATCATTGACAAAGTTCATCGACTTCGTGTGCAAGAGCGGAACGCCAAAACTTACGGAGGTGAAAAACTGGAAACGCAGGCCCGGCTACACCCCGGCCGGTGATTTTTATAAGCGCTTTCGTGAGGGCGTCGTGGATATGCACGAGCGCAACCTTCCCTTGTCAAGCCTGAACGGCGTCCTGCGCGGCCTCACGCACGCGGTCAAGAAGGAGCACTACCCTGAAATTGTCGCCGGGTATCGGAAATGGTTGTGCAAGAAGCAGGCGGTATGGTTTCCGCCCATCGTGGCCGGTTGGCAATTTCAGAGCCTTGAGGTGACGGTAAATCCTGAAGTAGGGCTGACCTTAGATGGAGCGCCTCATCTCATAAAGCTCTATATGAAAAGCGAGCCCCTGAAGGCAAACCGCGTTAATCTCATAACCAATCTGATGACCCTTGCCTGCGGCCCCGGCGCGCCAGCAGATTGTGTAATGGGCATTCTCGACGTCCGCCGCAGCAGACTTTTTACCCCGCCAACCCCCGACCCGCTTTTCACAGCACAACTTCAAGGCGAAGCCGCCTACTGGTGCCAGGTTTGGGACAGCGTATGAGATGGAAGGGGAATTGAGAAATGAACATCCACTTCACCGACTACTTTGGTATTGATCCGAAGGCCTTGGAAGAGTACGGCGCTTTCAATGTGTCTCTCATCAACGACCTTCCGCTTTTCATAGACCCCTTCCTACTCTTTGCGAGTGAAAAGCCGGAGTACCAAAAACTTCATGAAGAAATTATCGACTACCTCAAGTTTCTGCGCGACCAGTCTCTTTCGGGTCAGGTCTCTCCCGGCCTCCTCCAGGAGTGGTTCAGATTTCCAGAAGTGAAGCAGCTTTGGTTGGGCTTCTCCAAGCATGGCAACCTAGGCAGCGGTCTCGGCAATGACTTCGCCAAAGCGCTTAATGCAAACTTGAAAGCCATCTTCAGTGATTTTGGTAACGAGAAAGTCGCGCGTGGCACCCATTTGGAAAAAGTCTGCCTTATTGCCGATGGCGTGGGACGGGACAACATCAGCGACTTCACCGCCAACCTCATCAAGGCATTTCTGTGTGAGTATACGCAATCGTTTGCTGAGAAACATGTAGCTCCCGATTCATTGAGAACGGTCGCTGTGGACAAAGCGCGATTCGACTATACCCTCCAGCGGTGGCTTCATGCAGAGTATACATTACCCTGGTGTGACAATGATTACGTCCTGCTTACTCCCAGGGACATGCTCACGAAGGATGAGAATTGGATAAATCGTACAGATCTTCTCGATGGATTCCCAAGAATTGCGACTGCAGTGCCCGATGCTGTTCTACGGGCGCAGCTGACAAATTATGTCACCATAAGGCTGCGCCAAAAGATGTCGGACAAGCAGAAGCGCCAAGTGTATGCAAACGCTATCCGTGAGTTTCCCGCGTTCATCGAACATTATATTCGCTACAAAGAAGACCACGAAGAAGAGGCTCGCACACAAAGCGAATTCAAGGTTAGCGAGTCCGAGGCATTCTACATTCAACAGCTTAAGACGCTTGTTGATCAGTTGTCTCAATCGACCCCGTTCTACTCGATACCTGGAAACACATTTGAGGAAGCCCGTGCGCGAATTGTTTTCTTAAAGGAGGAAATTGAGAACAACGGGGCGTATCACCTCTTCTACAAAGATGGCAAGCCCATTCAGAGAGAGCATGACCTCCAGATCATCTACCGTCTTACCTGGTACGCGACACCCTCTGACTTCAATAGTGAAGTCAACAACGGGCGCGGGCCCGTGGACTTCACAGTGTCGCGCGGTAGTGGTGATAAAACTATTGTCGAGTTTAAGCTGGCCAAAAACCGAAAGTTGGAACAGAACCTTCAAGCGCAGGTTGAAATCTACAAGAAAGCTAATCGAACTAAGAAAGCACTGAAGGCCATTTTTTATTTCTCAGAAGAAGAATATCAAAGGGTAATGGGCATTTTGAGAAAGCTAAACATGCACACCGATGAGAGCCTCATCCTGATTGATTGCAGGGCTGATAACAAGCCTTCAGCATCGAATGCCAAACCCGCAGAACGTTTAAACGCCGAGGCAACTGCCTCAAATGCCTTTTAAATAGTAGGAAATGGACGATAGCTCAGCGTCAGGTTATGCACAAAGGGCGGATGTTAGAAGTGAAAGTTAGATCATGATTGTGCACTTCACAATAGCGCTCCGTAAAAAGCTTCACCTGGACGAGGTGACAACGGATCCCGTCGAGGCGGGGCCGCACCTGCGGTGGTATGCGAACCTGTTCCGGGTGGGCGGGGTGCAGTACATCCTGACGATGAACGCGGCTTCGCTGTATTCGGTGGTCGTATACGGCCGCGGGCTGACCGACTCCGGTTTGTACGTCAGGGACTTTGTGACCGAGCTGCGCGAGCACCTGGAAGAGTCGGACATGCAGTTGATTTACAAACGTTGCATCGCGCCGTACACCGGCACAATTACGCTCGCCAGCGCACAAGACCGGTCGGCGATGGCATCGATGAACAACATCGTCCGCCGCTGCAAGTCCATATTGAGCCGGGACGACAAAAGCCCGTGGGATTTGAGCGAGATGATCAACGCCACGCCGTTTAAAGTCTTGGATTTCCAGACTCCGAACGAAATTTTCTCGCGCCTGCCGGCGAACGGGGATAGCCAATGATCGAGGCCCAAAACTGGAGAATTGGAGGTTCGCTCAAGTGCGAACAGCTGGCGGAAAAAATTCTGCCGATCCTGGTGCGCCAGGCGCGTGCGCGGCAGACGATGACATATAAGCAGGTGGCGCAGGAACTGGGCTTGTCGCACCACCGGCCGGTTCCACAGGCCTTGGGCGTTATTGCTCATGACCTCCAGCGGTTGCAGAAGAAAACCAAAGAGAAGATTCCGCCGCTGACGGCGCTGGTGGTCAACCAGAATACCGGTATGTTCGGCGACGGGCTGTTGAAAGCGGTCCCCGCGCACATGAAGAAGTACCTGGGGCCGTTGCGGGCCTACCAGGACCGGCCGCTGGACCAAAAGCAGGACTTGTTCGAAGTCTTGCTGTTAAAGAAGATTTGGCAATATCCAGGCTGGGACGGCTTACTGAAGCATTTTGACCTTGAGCCGTTGGCCCCGGCGCCCGACCTGGAGAGAATTGCTGCACATGCTCGTGCTCGTGGCAGGGATGGCGTTGCCGAGAGCCCGGCACACCGCCAACTGAAGGAGTACGTGGCCCAAAATCCCGCCGTCGTCGGCCTGCCAGCCGGCGCGCGCGCGAAGGTCGAGGAGGTTTTTCCGTCGCAGGACCGGGCGGACGTGTGGTTTGAACATGGCGATACGGTGACGGTTGTCGAGATAAAGCCGACCGGCGCGCCCGATCTCGAAATCCAACGCGGCATCTTTCAGTGCGTGAAATACCGGGCGTTACTGGAGGCAATGTCCAGAGCCGGCTCGAAATTCAAGAAGTGTAACGTGATTCTGGCCCTCGGCGGCCAAATGACGCCCACCGCCGCCGGCCTTGCGCATACGCTGGGAGTTGATAACCTTTGCGCGCTACAGCGGCACGCTAAACGGCCGCGGCAATAAGAGGGAGAAAAAGGGATGTCAGAAGACAACCGACCTGAACGGCGCGGTTTAACCGCCATCACCATCGAAAACTTCAAAGGCATCGGCGCCCCCGTCACCGTCCCCCTCCGCCCCCTCACGCTCCTTTTCGGCGCCAACAGCGCCGGCAAGTCGACCATCATCCAGGCCCTTCAATACGCCTGGGAGGTGTTGGAGAACCGCAATCCCGACGTAGACCGGACCCGGTTGGGCGGCGAGGTTATCGACTTGGGCGGCTTCAAGAACCTTGTCCACAAGCACGATCTGAGCCGATCTATCAGCATCACGCTGGAATACCGGGGGAGGCTCCACGACGAATCTTACATGTTTCCGGACATGTATATGTCGCGTTTTCATGAGGAAGAGTTGGTGTATCAGCATTCGGCAGGTGTCACCGACTGGGTGGATGTGGAGACGTTTGCGGTGCGGGTTACGACGGCATGGGATGAAAGAACAAACAAGGCATTTGTTGCTGCGTATGAAGTCAGCTTAAATGGTAATCTGTTTGGCCGCATTGAAGACGTTTTCGTCACCCGTGAAGACAAGGTCGAGCGCAAGGGAAGCCTTTTAATTAATGCTGATCATCCGTTTCTGTCTGAAGAAGCATTGAGCACGTATGACAACTACGGCGACGCAATTATGCGCGCCATTTTTGAAAATTTCGCGACACCGCGGGAGTTCATAATAAGAAGCTTTCACAGAATGACCTCTGCGGAACGTGAAGAGTTTTTAAAGGAATTGGGCGCAGGCGACCTGCTTGATTCTCCTGTTTCTGACGCCCCTGCAACCCACTCGCTCGAAACACCGTACTCTGGCTTCTTGGTAGACAGTGTTATTCCGGAATGGGGAAAATTCCTGTCGATTACTAAGATGGGCCGAGGAAGCACGGATGAACGCGCCCACACGGAAGAAGAGGTCATCTGGGTACTGAGCCAGCTCATGCTTGGTACGGGCGAAGCCATTCAGGGCGAGTTGAGCGGCCTGCGTTACCTTGGGCCTCTGCGCGAAGTTCCCGACCGCCTGTATTCGGCCCCATTGCATCCGGGTCGCGAGCGCTGGGCGAATGGGCTCGGGGCATGGGATGCGCTTTTACGGGACACTCCTTTACAAGGAAATGGGACGTCTCTGGTGGTTCGCTGCAGCGACTACTTGAATGAGACGCTGGGGCTCGGATATACCTTGCGACACGAGGACCGGATTCAACTGCCGGCCGAAGGAACTCTGTTCTCTCAGTTGCGTCTTCTTGCGGCCCAGTTCGAGGACACTGAGGGGAACGACCTGCGCCGCATCGTGACCCAAATTGAAGGGCTTGAACGGGTTCCAGTGGTGCAGCTTCATGACGAAAAGAACGACATTGACGTTACACCCATGGACATCGGCGTGGGCGTTTCACAAACCTTGCCTGTCGTGGTCGGCGCTGTTGACCCGGATTGCACCATATTTGCCGTTGAACAACCGGAGCTGCACATTCATCCGGCGGTCCAGGTGAACCTTGCGGATATCTTTTTAAGGGAAATCCTGGACGAGAAGAAGAAGCCCAGGCTATGTCTTCTCGAGACGCACAGCGAACACCTCATTTTGCGCGTGATGAAGCGCATGCGACAGAGTTGTGACGGCGAACTGCCGGCAGGCTTCCCGCTGGTCAAACCCGATGATGTGTCGGTGCTCTATGTCGAGGTCACTGACGGCACGACCAGAATACGCGAAATGCCTTTGAACGAACGTGGTGAATTGGTCAAAGCCTGGCCAGGCGGCTTCTTCGAAGAAGGCCTCCGGGAGACCCTGTGATGCTGGGGGAGATCGCAATAACGCCGGGTGTCTTTCGCGAAAGCAGCTTCTCTGATTCAGTGGCGGCCGCCGTTACCTGGGAACGCCTTCGGGAGCCTGTTCTTCATGAGTGTTTGGTGCGCAACCTTTACGATGGCGCATGGATTCAAGGTCTAATTGCACCTGGCAACACGTTGCAGCCCAAGGTGAAGGAGCTGTTGAAGAAGATTGCGCGGCGGCTCCGGAGAGTTCCACAGTGTGGTTCAGTCTGCCCGGCTGACGATGTTGGCTGGTGCGCCGAGGCGGTTGATTCGGCCGCTATTCTTCCCTTGGACTGCGTGGTTACTACATCTGCCACGAAATTGGCAAACGGTGCAAACCCGCTTGTTGCCAGCGCCGAAAGACTGCGTTCACACGAATGGTGGAAAGGCCGCGGCACCAGTGTACGTCTTCATAGAACCACTGATGACTATCTAGCGACACTCAATCTTCTCCTCCTGGAGTCTCGGTCGCTCATGTTCATCGACCCACACCTGGACCCGGAAAAATACGGCTACCGGGAATTCTCTCAGATACTCCGGCACTGCCATCGCGATGCCGAACCACTTACGCGCATTGAGTTGCATCGCGTGTGTTATGAAGGTTCTGGTCCCGGCCGGCAGTTGCTACAGCCTGAAGAAATAGAGCGACGTTTTCTTGAGACGTTAAAACCGCAATTAGAACATATGAATGTCAAGGTCGAGGTGTTTGTATGGGATGATTTCCATGACCGCTACCTCATTTCCGATCTGATGGGTATATCAGTGCCGAACGGTTTCGACATCGACAGTAGCGTCAACAATGTGACGACCTGGGGCCGCTTGAGCGGTGACACCAGAGATGACATTCAACGAGAATTTGATCCAGCCGTTGGTCGGCATGCGTTGCGTCACCGATTTGAGCTGATCCCGTAGAAGGCAACCAGAGTGAGGAACCATTCATGGCAAAAATCCAAGCCCGCTCCCCACTAAAGGCAAAACCTCTTCGGTATGCCGGCCAATCTTTAGACGAGGAAATCTCGCGTGTCCTGGACGAAGAAGTTGTTGTTTGGGTGATGTGGGCTTTGATGGTTGTGCTTTTTTGTGCGGCCGAGTGGGTTCGCTGGGCACTGTCGGCTGAATGGCATCCGCTTTTGGCAACCTTTCTTGCTGTCGGTGCCGTGGCCGTGGCGTATAGCAGATTTGTGAAAGCGAGAAAGAAACTGCGTGCTCTACGGCTTGGTAGAGACGGCGAGCGGGAAGTGGGCGAGCAGTTGGATGAGTTACGCGCGAAAGGCTATGCCGTTCTGCACGACTTGGTTGGAAAAGGGTTCAACGTCGACCACCTCATCATAAGCCCGCAAGGCGTTTTCACTGTCGAAACAAAGACTATCAGCAAGCCCGTAAGAAAGAATCCGGTTGTAGAGGTGAAAAACGGCAGGATCCTTATCAACGGCCGCACGCCAGACCGCGATTACCTGAAGCAGGCCCGGGCTCAGGCAGGGTGGGTAAGGCGGATTCTTCGGGAGAGCACAGGGAAAGACGTTCCGGTTAAGCCCGTTATTGTTTTCCCCGGATGGTGGGTAGTACGCGTCCCCAAAGGAGAAGGGCTTGATGTGTGGGTACTGAATCCTGATGCGCTGCCATCCTTCATTCAACATGAGCGGGAAATGCTGGCGCCGGATGACGTGAAATCGGTGACGTACAGTCTGGTAAGATATATCCGGTTAAATAACTGATCACATCTCCTGAGCAAGAAGCTTCTCTGGTGATGCGCCGGAAATATCCTGTAGACATGCGCAGCCAGCTTCCTCTTCAAAAACCTGAAATTAAAGTCGTTCCCAATAGTACCAGTCCACCTTATCATCCAAGATTGATGGCGGAGACTCAAGCAGCGGGTCAAACCTTGCAGCGGTGGAAGTTGCCCATTCGATCCACTTGCCCGCTTCTGAATCAGGCGCAGTCGGGAGTCCTTTGGCTTCAGCGTTTAGCCGGTAGGCTTTGATGAACCGCCGGATACTCTCGCTCTTTTCCCAGAGAACAACGTCGCGCTCCAATTTTTCCAACCGCGCCTTTTCCTCTTGCTGGAGCCGAATCAGTTCTTTTCTTTTGGCTTCTTTTTCTTCATAGACCCGAGCCTGCTCGTGGGACCTCTCTGCCGCCGCCTTCTCTGACTCCACAAAATAATGCAGCTCAACAATGAACTTGTTCAGGCAAGTCTCGACGCGCTGCACCTTGCCGTCTGCCCATTGCTTTCGCCAGTAATTGTGGTACTCATACAGCTTAAGAGAAAGGATGCCTGTGGGAACCATTGGCATACTGCTGGTAACTGCGAACTTGTTTGGCACATCCGGCAGGCGGCATACCTCCTCAATACCAAAGTTGATTCGGCTCCCCTCAACGACCAATGTAGAAGGCTCATCAGCCTTGTCAGAGGGCTGGGGATCCATACCGCGCGCCTCAAGGGCCTTTACAAGGGTGTCCATGATCCGCAGGGCGCGATCCACGTTCTCCCTTGTAACGCGAATAAGGAGAGTCTTGCGCCGTCCCAAGACCAGTCGCCCGTCAGAACCCTTCTTAGCGGTCCTCAAGGCGTTTTCGGTGCGCTGCACCAATGGATGAGGATCTGTAAGCTCGGCAGGAACCACAATTCTGTTGGCCGGGTCTTTCTCAAACCTGAGCCAATCCGGCTCTTCCAGAAAACGCTCAAATTTCCCGCCACGGGCGATTTCCTCCATTATCTTCTCATGGCGCTCCTTGGATATCTCTATGGCGGAGTCGTCTGCCCGTTCAGGTTCCGGAAGCGGGATTTGCTTGGTCTTGAAGCCGTTCTCAACCTTCCTCCAATGTCCCTTTGGCGGCTTGGGGATGTTTGCACGACGGAGAATCCAGTCCATACCACCGTAATCCGTCCCAATCCATTCGTTCAGCCGGATAATTGGGACGCTCCAAATCAGGTCGTAGAGTTCGTTGCGTGAGAGCGCAACAGGGTCCGTGGCAGCCATAGTCATCTCCTTGACGTACACCGTTGCCCGTAAGTACTGCCGCCCGAAGGCGAATTATCCTTCCTGGACCACCTCCAGCCGAAAGGCGAGCTCCCGGGCGGCGGCTTCAGGTAATGGGATACGATTGGCAAGCTTCTCCACGGTCCGCGCGTCCACTTTATAGTTTTCCCCCATGACGACGCTGAACCAGCGCTCGCGGTCCATGACAACCCGGTACATTTTCTCGTCCTGGGTCTCGGCGATGTAGGGAAGGTAGAGGTTTATGGCTTTCCCGCAGCGTTCCGCCTTTGCGCCAATGCGGTCGATGCGGCCCGTTCTTTGCTCAAGCGTGCTCGGATTCCAGCAAAGGTCGTGGTGGATGACGTACCGGCAATTGAGATGCAGATCCACCCCTTCAGCCAAAACGTTACTCGTCACCAGGATTTCGGGGTGGAATGGCGTGTTGAATGTCAGCATCAGGCGCTGCCGCGTATCCTGTCGCGTCGTTCCGTTGACGAGCCGGACGTTCGGCACGAGACTTTCCGGACGTTCTCCCTGCAGTTCGTCATCCGTATATGGGCGGGCGGTATCGATGCCGTAATGGGAGCCGGTTTGGATACCTTTCACAGCCTCAATGTAGCCGACGCGTTCCTCGTCCCCGCAGTGGTCTACGAGAAACCGGAAGAAATGGTTCAGAAGGTCCCGCAAGCAGAAGCCCGATCCATCTTGCGTGTCCAAGGCTTCTCGCATGGCATTTTCGTTCAGCTGTTTGTGGAGAGGCAAGAACCGCACAAGAAATGAGGGCGTTCGAACGTTCCGCCGGACAATCTCCACGAGATCGTCATGGTGGCTCTCAAGCGCCGGAAAGCCTGCAAGCAATTCATTGGCTGCTGCGTCACAGGCTTTCCGGATCGGCGAATCTTGGTCGAAGAACCGTTTGCCAATCCTATCAAGCCTTTCGGCAACCTCACTTTGCGTACAGCCCATTTTTTCCGCGCCCAGCTTTTGGATTTCCTTTCCAACGACTTCAGAAATCCTTTGGCGCAAGACCTTACCGGTGGCAATGTAATGGCAGAAAACCACCGTCTTCTCGCCCGCCCGCCAGAGGTCAAGGACTTTTTTGACGGTGCTGGCAATCTTGGGGTGGGAGAGGGATGCGTCTGCATCCTCGGAGGGTATCAGCCGCTCAAGCTGGTCTAGGTACCAGCGCATGCCGTCGGTCGGCTCCAGCAGCCGTATTTCGTCGTCATCGCTGTCCGTTCCAGGACGGTTCTTGTTCGCCTTGGCCAAACGAGTCTGCAAAAAGGCTTCGTAGCTGGATGCCAGTCCTTCGGCAAAGACGGGGCGCTGGTCCGGGGCTTGCGTGGTCGCGCGAGCGGCCAGAAGGAACGGCAACAGCGCTTCGCCGTGAAGCAGGAGCCCGGCTCCGTCCGCATCGGCGTCTTGGTCAATAATGCCTGCGCCAGGGATCGCCGACCGGCGGCGAATGCCATCGTGGGGACTCGGAAGGTACCTGGGCTTGAGATGGCGAATCACCCACGGGCGTAACGCCCGCTCTGCTTCGCGCATTCTCTGCCGGGCGTTTTCGTAAGCCTGAAACACGAGCTTCCCCGTGGTAGTGGCACCGTCACCAGTTTGCATGCAGGACCACCACTCGTCTTCGCGCTCAAAGCTGCGCCTGCCTGCCTGAAGGTCGTCGCTCTTTAGGCGTCCCCAGGCGGAATCGAGCGCCATAGCTGCGCCTTGTGCCGCATCAAGCGCTCTGCGCAGCTTGCGGATGTCTTCACGGAATCCGTCTTGTCCTGAAGCCGGTGCAAGACGGGACTTCCACGCGATGCCGTCAAAACGATCCAGCACTGAACAAAGCTCCGCGTGCCCAAGCTGAAACGGTGTCGCCGTAAGGAAAAGCATCCGCTCAAAGGCGCCGGCTAGCGCCCCGCGCGTGACATGCTCCATGTCTTCTCGTGCCTCTGCATTGCGGAAGAGCGACGCAAGCTGAGTGCTCGGATTCTTCAAGTGATGGGCCTCGTCCAATATGAGGAGAGGCAGCTTTAATTTAAGCCTGCTTGCGCACTCTCTCCACAACCCTTTCAACTCGGCTACGATTAATTGTCGGGCTCTCTTTACACGCTCTCCATACGTCCCGGTGCGCCGCCTTGGAATGGCCTGCAGCGCTTGGTAGACCAAATCCATGTTCATGCCGTAGAGCACATTCTGGACGCTCTTTGGCACTGGGTCGTCATTTGTTTCAGGATTGTTGTCGCCTTCGGGATCTATGCCGTGCTTCTCCAAAGTGGACAGCCAATCGGATGGAGAGTTCGCCAGCAGTTCGACCCACACCTCCTGCGGCATCGACGACATCCAAAGCAAGTCGCCAAGCACACGCGACAGGTCCTTCCTCATCTCGTGAACTCCCCAACGCCCTCGTATGGCTTGGGCCACGATAGCAAGCTTAACCCACCTGTCGTCGAGGTTGCGGCTCATTGCACCGTGGGTTACAAATACTATCTGTTTGCGGCGTAAGGGGGGATCGTCCAAGAACTTTAGGAATTCTATCGCCCTCTCCGCACTGGCGGCACGGACCTTTTGGGCGATGGCCGGCGCCAAACATTTCTGCCGAAACAGCTCAAAGTCCCTCGGCCATTTTTCCCGCAGCGACGGAGGCACCATAACCACCACAGGCCGCCTGCCGTGGTTTTCCAGCGCCACCGAAACGGCCACCGCCAGCGCAACGAACGTCTTGCCCATGCCGACTTCATCCGCCAGGACAACACCTGGCCGGACACTCAGCCGCTTGAGGAGTTCCCTCGCCGTCTGCTCCTGCCTCTTGGCGTCCTCTTCGGAGATGCGCTCCCGGACATGGAGCCGAATGGCTTTGCAGTAGGGGTAGAGGTAATTCATGGCAAAACCGCCTTGTATACTTCGTTTACGTAATCCTTAAGATTGGGCGCCTGGCCGTCCAGGTCCAGACTGGCGGCGTCTTTGAGGTTTGCAATGAGTTTCTGGATCTCTCCCTTAACCCTCTGGCCCGGAAGATGTCCCGCGAATGACTTCGGCTTTACCCGCCCCAATTCCAAAGCCAACTCGGTCAGTAGGAAAGTCTTCTCCTCGGGCATCTGCCCCTCCCCAAGCAAGGCGTCTATCAGGGCTCGCACCCCGACGGGCCCATACAGCCGCCAGTGCAGGCCTTTTTCCGTCGCAACCGGCCGCTCTAGCCTTTCGCGGAGTGCTGTCAATGCCCATGACACTCGCCGGGTCCGTTGCAGCAGGAATCGGCTCGTATCCACACGTTTGTGTGGATCGACAAGACAGTCCAATGTCGAACTTGCGGCGCTTCCGTGCCTGCGCTTGAGGTACGCGTTGAGCACCCGGTGCAAGGGCCGGGACGAGGTCAGAATCTCTATGAGGACCTCCAGCGAAAGCGATTTCAGTTCGTCCGGCGGAGGCAGTGCGCTAGAAGCCTGCACATTTACAGGCCACCACGCCCGGCCGGGGCTATCCTCCCACGCCACCCAGAATCCTGAAGGAGGCCGTGCTTTTGACCACGGGACCGGCACCGCCTGGAGCCGGCCAGAGGCTGTCCAGTCGGGCTCGGCCAGAATGATTTCGTCATCGCTTTCAGATATGACCCTCCAGCCTGGCTTCGGGGTTCCGGCGAAAGAAAAAGTGACACTGCCAGATTCTCTTTCGTCTACGTCGTATATGGCTGGGCCGAAGGCCACCGGAAGCGCTACGTCTTGTTCCGGCTCTTTATCCTCGCTTGTTGGGCAGTCTTGCCATACGATAAGTTCGGGGTTCAATTCCTCTCCTTGCGGAAAGGCGTGGTCGAGGGCATCGGCATCCTTAGGACGCTTCTTTGCGTCTACGAGAAAAGCGACATTGGCTTCCAAATTTCCTGCTGAATTGAGGCCAAGCCCGGCACTAGTGAAGTTGCTCGACCCAATCATATAGAGCACCCACCGGTCATCCTCAAGCGAAATGGCTTTGGCATGCAGAGGGCGGGTTGATTCCAAGTCTATCTTGCACACGCGCGTCTCCACGCCCGGCCGCCCCGATGGCCGTGCCTTCAACAAAGCCTTTGGCGCGTGAACCAGGAGCTTCCCTTCAACCGTCTCCTCCGCCTCCAGATGAAAAGACACGCTTGCCTTACCTCTTTTGCGAAGCCGCTGCCACAATTCTTGCGCCGGAACGTTTGGCGCATCCGGCGGATCGAAAAACGGGCTGCAAACGTAGGCTTCCGTCGGCGGGGTGGAGGCGGGCCACAAGGCTTCGAGAGCCGCCAATGCGTGTTGTACACCAGGACGCACCAGCAACGGATAAGCGGCCATTCCTTGTCGTAGTGACGTGGCCTCATTCTGGCCCCACTTCCATGCGATGTTGCGAACCCTGTCCAGTAGCACTCGAACACGCTCCAAGGGAGGCGCCGCTTTATCCGGCCCGGACTGGCTGCGGTCGGCGCATGCGCGAAGAAAGTCCACCAGCTCGTGCAGAATGCCGATGGGATGGTCGCTGTTCTCGCTGTAGTCAAAGGTGGCAAAAACCTCCAAATTTCGCCTGTAACCGTCTTCGGTGAGGTTGGCTGAGCCAATAATCACGCGTACTGCGCTCGACCAGACGAGGAGGCTTATCTTCGCATGTAGAATGCCGCCCCGGACGCGCGCGGGCAAGAGGTCCCAGCGCAGGCTTCGCGGTCCTTTGCAGTGATGCTGGTCGACGATTGCGCAGGCGCAGACAACCTGGGAGAGCTTCTCTTCTCGCTCAATCAGGTAGAGCGGCCCGTCTTCATCGGGGTCGGTTTCCAGGCCAAGGAAGCGGCTCAAACATTCTTCCTCAAAGAAAGAGGAAGAGAATGTGAACGTGGTGGCGACGCATCCGATGGGGGCGCCAGCGCCATCCGGCGGTGCCCATGCGTCCAGCAGCTTTCCGTATCCTTCGCGCTTCTCTTTTTTCTTCGCCATCTATTTCACCAGTCCGAGGTCCTTGGAGAACTGCTGCAACGGCCCCGTGCGGTAGTAATGGGCATACTCATCTTGGTTGAGAGCCGGCTTGTCACGCAAGTAAGCCGGCCGTATGAGAAAGGTCCCATCGTCAAATCGTTCGAACCAGGGGGCTTTGCCGTTCGGAGGTTTTTCCCTCTGGACGCACCGGTGGTGTTCGAGTAGTGTGGCGGCCCAATCCTCGACACGCAATCGCTGAGACACCCCCTCAAAAGGCCCTCTGAAGCGCTGGGCCAAATCGTACGACTCAAGGATTTCTACCAAACGCTCATAGAGGTCGGGGAGATTTTCTGCCGCCGCCCGAACCGAACGATAACCCGTGAGCTCTTTTGGCGACAGACGCTGCTTGTTCCGCGACATCTCGTATAGGGCGTCATCGAATGCGTCCTGCAAATAGCGGGAAAACTCCTCGTACACCTTGATTGTTGACAACAAGGCCTTTAGCTCGCCGTCTGCCACAGCCCGGAGTCCCTTGTGGAAGGTCTTCTCTGAAAGATATCCATCCGTCCGTCTTTGCGACAGGGATGATTGGCCGTCGGGAGTGACGAGAAAATCGATCACCTGACGCCGAAAACCGTCCCCTTCGCGCAAAAGTGCGTTGACGAGCACCTTTGCCTCGTTTTTGCCGGTGTCATCCGGGAAAAGGTGCTGGGCCAGGAAGTTCCAACCTCCCCAAGGGCCGCTCCGGCATGTATGGCCCTTGGCCAGACCGTCTTCTACGGCGTCCACCAACCGGGAATTCCACGAGCTTGGCAGCCCTTGTTCATCGACCCACGTCCTGAGGACCTCGTAGCCTGTTTCCCCGAGAACGCCAAGCGTCTCAATACGAAGCTCACGGGCAAGCGTGCGATATACGCCGTGGAAGCCGAAGACGCTGGGGGTTTTCAGGTATCGTGAAGCTGAAATCGGCCAGCCGTTACGAACCGCCGTCGCGACCTTTTCCGAGCCGGGAACGCGGTTAAGGCGGCTGGAGGTGGCAGGGCACCGTACCAGGGCTTCCACCACGTACCACTCAAACACCTGCCACGGCTCGCTAACGTGGTCTTTGGCGACCGTCTCCTCATCAAAGCCGCTGCACACGTCGAATGAGACAGCCATTGCGGTAAGAAAACGCGGCCGCGCCTGCCGCTCCCGTATACCCGGCGCAAGCCGGACCGCCAGTGCGTCCGCGATAGCGTACGTGCCCAGTGGGTCAATGGACCCCTCCTGAGACTGCTTCGGGTCACTTTCCGACAACAGAGGAAGAAACATCAGGTCACATCCACGACTCGCAGAAATAAGGGGATCCATTTCCCCTTTGGGTAAGGAGTATATACTAAAGAGAGCGCTTGAACTGAACTATAATATGAGCGGGCCGTTATTAGATAGAAGAATCTTAAAATGCCAATGAAACCAATACCCCCGGATGGCCTTGAAGATCTCCGGACACTGGTCAAGAGAGGGGATCTCTTTGCCGTACAAGACTGGATTGCGGCCGGAAAACCCATTTTTGTAGACGAGAGCCGGAAGAAGAACGTATTGGCCATTGCTGTTGACAAGGGTTTTCTCGCGATGGTTGACGTTCTTGCGTCTTCATGGCCCGATAAGACCGGCCTAAATAGTGCTCTTCAGCGGGCGGCCTGCAACCGGCGGGCAGATCTTGTTTGGCTGCTTCTGAACCGCGGCGCCGATATAACCTCCGTCCACTTGTATTCGATTGCTGACTGTTGCGACAAGGACCTTCTCCGCCATTTCTTGGACCGGTGGGACATTGTTGGAGGAAAAAACGGCCTGGTGGAAATTGTGGCTGCCATGCCGCGGCCCCTAACCGGCCTTATTCGTGAGTATGCCAAAAAGATTCCAGACTATGAGGGTCAGTTGAGCCAGGCACTGTGCTGGTTTGTCGAAGAGGATCACCCGAGATGGATCGGTTTATCCCTTTGGATGGGTGCAAATCCGAGACTACGCGTTCCAAACAGCCTTATCGGAGAGGACGAACCAGAGGAATGGATGTCTTCCATCGAAATGGCCGTCTTTGAAGGAAACCTCCAGGCCCTAAAGTTGATGAAGCCATCTGCAGACAAGGATGATTTGACTGCATTGCTGCAACAGGTTTGGCGGCCAGAGTGCGTTGAGGCGGGTGAATATCTGCTTTCGCTTGGGGCAAACATCAATGACAAACCAAATGGGGGCTCTTACACGCTCGACCGGCTACTGACGACGCAACTAGAGTGGAAGAGTTATGGGTTCGACAGGGTGTTCGGCTGGCGTGAACAAGATGCAATGAAAAGGTGGATTGACCACGGAGCCCGTTTCGTGCCGGATGATAAGTATGGGTTTCGGGAAGCAAGAAGCTGCGCCTATGTGCTTTCGGACTATGAGATTGAGCCGTTCATGAAGACTCTTCTGAAAGCGGCCGAACCGGAGGTGGTGTTCAAGCTGTTCGATACACAAAAACTCCGGAAAAAATTGGGTCTGACCTCAAAGCAGCTGCGCGAGAAGATTGAAAAGTTGGTGAAGAAGAAAGAGCCTAAGGTCAAAAAGCCGAAAGAGGTGTTTGTCGACCCTCCAGAAGGAGTTTTCAGGCAGCATCGGCCAAATATCGGAGTGCCGCAAAGAGTTGTCATTTCCAGGGCAGATCTTTACGTGAAAGTATGGTCAACGCCGGTCCTTCAGCTGGCAAGAGAGTATGGAATCAGCGACGTGGGGTTGGCCAAAGTGTGCAAATCGTATGAGATCCCACGACCAGGCTTGGGTTATTGGGCAAAGAGAGAGCATGGACACCGAGTTAAGAGGGAAAGGCTGAGGAAAAAGGATTGGAACCCGGAGATTCATTTTTGCGGCTATTCTGGTCCAGTTCAGATTGCGGATGCGGCTATGGCTGAACGAGTTGCTGCGATGCGGGAGCGGCTTTCGAGGAAAAATCTGATGGTAGAGGTAAAGGATTCTGGGCCCGTACATCGTCTGTTGGAAAAGAACGGACAGGAGGACGAGGGGAAGGGGGATAAGCGGTGGTGGCGGGTACTGAATGCACTATTGCACTTTTTGGAGGCCCAGGGCTTTCAACTGGAGGTGGAGGCTGAAGAAGATAGGTTCACAGCCGGCATGTTTGGACAGACAGTGAGTTTTGGACTGCTACGGGTGAACGACAGGTTGTCACTGGAGATTTATGGGCCAGAGTATGGGCTGCGGACTTCCTGGCGGGATGGGGCGAGGGGGTATATTGAAAATCGTTTTGCTAAGCTGGGGTGTACTTTGGCGTATTTGGCGGCGTTGGCGACAGGTGCGACACGAAATAAAAGACAGACACGAAAGAAAACATACAAGCTGGAACTGACTTGATAAAGCACTCCTGAAAGCGTATCATTTGCGTGCTAAGGATGGAGAGACACTACAGATTCTGTTGCCAAGGGGAAGAGCAGGATTTGCGTATCAGCAGAGCGGAGACGTACGATGTGCACGTTGGCATCATCCTTAAGACATCTCAGGAGGGCGATTATTGAGCCTTCTTGAAGTCAGATCTGTGTACCATTCTTTCGCGGTGGATCCGGTACTCTCGGGTGTTTCCTTTGAAGCACATAGCGGTCAGTTTGTCTGCCTTCTTGGGCCCAGCGGCTCTGGTAAGACCACCCTGCTCCGAATCATTGCGGGGTTGTTGAAACCGTCTTCCGGAGAAGTCGTTATCAGTGGCATCAGCCAAGCTGGAATCCCCACGTGCAATCGTGACATTGGCTTTGTCTTCCAATCTTCAATCGCGTTGTTCCCGCATTTGTCGGTCCTCGAGAATGTGGCCTTTCCTTTCAAGAGAGGAAAGCGCAGAAGTCCCAATGGACCTTGGCGAGACGCTGTTCACCAAATTCTCGAACGGGTACGACTTGATGTCCGAGCCGATGACAGCATCTCCGACCTAAGTGGAGGCGAGAAACAGCGAGTGGCGCTCGCCCGCGCCCTCGTATACCGGCCTTCTCTGCTGTTGTTAGATGAGCCTCTCAGTTCTCTCGATAATGAACTTAAGGCAGATCTTCTTACCTTGATTGAACAGCTATATCGTGAGACCATGACAACCTTTGTCTATGTCACACACGACGAGCGCGAAGCACTACGCGTTGCCACACATATCGCTGTGCTGGACGGAGGAATACTACAGCGTTTTGGAGAAGTCTCCGACGTGACAATCCGCCCCATGAAGAGGCGCGTGGCGGAGATCATTGGAGGATGGGAGATTTTGAATGCTGAAATAGACCAGGAAGGGTTCCCCAAGCTTGTTCTTCCTTCTAGCGTCGCAGTTAACATAGGTCCAATGTCTAATGTGAGCGGTAGTCATGCGGTTATTGCTTTGCCTCGCCATCGTGTTGGTGTTTCCTCGGGTCGTCCGCGCTCGAACCAAGAAAGCGTGGTCCTGCGCGGAAGAGTGCGCTCAAATCGAAAAGTCTATCAGGAACAACGTATTGAGTGTGTGCTTGAGGACGGCCAAGTGATAAGCTGTTCGGTTGATAGTGCCCACCAGTTTGGGGAGGAAGACAACGTCTATGTCTCTTTCTTTAAGGAGGATATTCATGTTCTCGATAGCTGAAGACAATCACCGTATATGGAGTGCGCAACGACGCCAGCGAGGCCTTTGTGTCTTTACGCTGTTGATGGCCGCGATTCTTGCCGGTTGTACGCCGCCTGACTCGGAGCGATCAAAGGCGCTCTCTTCAGCTTTAACTGTAGTCTCGTATGGTGGCGGAGCCTATCAGAAATCCCACGAGACTTCGTTCTGTGAACCGTTCCATCTCTATACGGGTGTGAAAGTCGATTCCATCACTTGGAATGCTGAGTATGGCAAATTGAAGTCAATGGTGACCTCTGGCAAGGTGCCATGGGATGTGGTCGAGGTCACGGCCGCCCAGTTCAAGCGAGGAAGCACCGATGGTCTATTCGCCGATTTGTCCGTGAAACCCACGGAGGGCGAGTTCCTTCCTGGCTCGATAGAAGACCAAGGTGTCGCCAATGTCTATTGGGGTACTGTGTTGGCGTGCCGGAAGGATGCCTTTACCAAAGGCCTACCTAGGACCTGGGCCGATTTCTTCGATGTGCAGAACTTCCCTGGGCCTCGGGCTCTCTATGATGACCCGCGGGGAAACCTAGAGTTTGCCCTACTAGCGGATGGTGTTGAGCTATCTGGCCTGTACCCCTTGGACGTGGATCGCGCATTTCGGAAGCTTGAAAGCATCAAGAAGGATGTTCGTGTGTGGTGGAAAGATGGTACTCAGCCGGTCCAGCTTCTGCTGACGCACGAAGTCGTTCTCGCATCGGCTTGGAACGGACGCATCTTTGCATCCCAAGAGGCCAAAGAAGATATTGCGTATTCCTGGGAGGGAGCTGCGTTGGAAATTGACTATTGGGTAGTACCACGAGGTTCAGCGAATGTTGACCTCGCATCCCGCTTCATCGCTTTCGCGTCATCGCCAAGTGCACTCGCAAAACAGGCAGCGTTGGTTGGCTATGGTCCAGTGAACGTCTCGGCCCTGGACTTCATCCCCGCTAGTGTTCGTCAACAGCTTCCCACTTTCAAAGAAAACTGGGATGTTTCTTTTGTCGTAGACGCAGAGTGGTGGGCAGAAAACGAGGAGACGACTAAGACCCGATGGCTAGCGTGGAAGATGCAATAGATGCGGGTCTTGCTTTCTAGATTCTCACAGAGTCTACCCGTCGGCCTGTTGGCAGTTGCAGTCCTATTTGCCTACTGGCTTCCAACAGCTTGGTGGCTCTGGGGACTCGCACATTCTGCTGAAGTGAGTCTCCCGGATGGCCTTCCATTTTGGCGACTCGTCTGGCGCACGTGTTTTCTTTCTCTACTAGCCTCAACATTTTCGATCGCATCGGCCTATCCCTTTGTCTTGACATGGCGGATGTCGGGTTCAATGGCTCGGCGTACTATTACTACACTGATGATGTTTCCGCTGATCATGGGCCTCCTAGCGCGCAACTATTCATGGGTCGGCATGCTGACAAATCGTGGGGAGCTCGGGCGCCTCGGGAGGGCTCTTTTGGGAGACACCCTGCTCTTTTCAAGCGGCGGCGTGGTGGTCGTAATGGCGACCATATTCACACCTATTGCGTTCTTTATCTTGCTACAGGGCGTCCGATTGGTTCAGATGGAGCAAATTGAAGCTGCGCGTACCCTGGGACTAACTGAGTGGCGTGCTTTCCTCTTTGTCGTCCTTCCAATGACCCAGCGTGCAGCGGCACTCACCGCAGGCTTCACATTTGCCTTGGCAGTCGGTTTTTTCGTGACCCCGCAGATGATAGGGGGCGGGAAGCATGATTTTGTCGGGAATGCGATTCTTGGGTTTGTCGAGTTTGGGAGATTTGAGAAGGCATCAGCCATTGCTTTGGCCTTTCTCGCGTTGATGCTGGTTCCAGCTTTGGGTATTGCTCTGTTCTCACTGCGTCGCCGGGCGTTCCTGTCAGGGAGATGAAAGCTTGAAAGCAGGTCTTACCATACTCTCACGAATGAAATCTCGACGCCACATGCCGGCAGACGTCCTAGAGTTTCAATCTCGCTCTTTGTATGCCTGCCTTTGGGTTGCGGTCGGTGCCTTGAGTATTCTAGTGGCGATTCCTTCGATGTTCCTGGCATTGTGGGCCTTACGGGGGACAGAAACGGTCGGCGTACTACAAAACCACATCACACTTCATTGGTTTCGGCTTGTTGTTCTCTCGCCCGAGTGGCAAGTCAGCATTGTCTACTCGTTCACACTAGCATTCGTGACATCGACTGTTGGCTGTGCTATTTTGGCAAATCACTTCTTCTTTCTTCGGTACGCGCCCCGCTGGGTTGAATACAGTACCTATCTGCTTACCATTCTTCCCGCAATTCTGCCTGCGATAATCTACGCCCTTGCCCTTAGGCTTTTCGGGGCTTCACTTCGGCTGCCGGAAGTGTGCATGCTCGGACTCGGTCATCTGGTGCTAGTTCTGCCTGCGCAGTACTTCGTATTCGAGGCTTTTCAGGAGCGAATCCCAACAGAAACACTCCAAGCAGCAAGCACGCTGGGCGCCAACTCATGGCGCTGCCTAGTCCATGTCTATGTCCCCTTGCTTTTCGGTGCTGTGAAGTCTGCCTTCCTCGTTGGCTTCTTCTTCTCGTTTGACGAGATTATCATTGCCTCCTTCGTAATCGATTCGCCCTTAGTCACCGTCCCCAAACGGCTTTGGGATGAAGTCAATCGGAACATGGATCCCACCCCTTCGGTGATTGCTACGCTGTTGCTTCTTCTTTGCATAGCTACAATGGTGACGCTTGTTGGCGCGTCGGCCTTGCGTCCGCTATCAAGATTGGGGCGCGAAAGAGCCTTATGAAGGGCTACCTTAAGGACATTGCGTACATTCTGGCTGCTCTCATCCTACTGAATCTTCTCGTAGGAGGGTTGGGCGGATTCGGGGAGTTGCCGGGCGAAGCGGCGCTTCACATCGCGGTTACAACAGTGGCGCTTGTTTTCGCGCTTCTTATGCGACTGTTTGTAGTCCGTCGCGAAGTGCTAGTCCTGCTGGAACACTCGAGACGCTTACATCCCAAGATCAGGAATGCTGTGCTCGCGTTTCTTCTGCCGAGACTCAGAGGTCATCTGGAAGAGAGTCGACTTCTTGCTGGGGAAGGTATCAGTGTGGCGAAAGTCGAACTCGAGGTATTGGTTGATGCGAGTTTTAATTCCTGCAAAGGCTCATATCAGGGCACAGATAGGCATCCGCCAAGCGGCTTTGTTCAACTATATCCAACGTATCTCACGCGGCAGGTGGACCGACAGGTCAGTGTTTTGAATTGTGATACGAGATTCTTGCTTGTTCCGGAGACAGTTCTCCAAAAAGACCACCGGGACAACAAGGGCATATTCCAGAAGTTCGTCGATAGCCATAATAATACGGGCATTCTACTACTTCAGGCAGAGCCTGAGTATGCGGAAGCGCAGGCTGACAATCTGCGCTTGTCCTCGACTGAGGTGGGGGTATTCGGCTGGGACTTCGTTGTGTTCTACACACCTCCTGTTTCTGAGTCCGAAGAGTATTCAGTACGTGTTCTGCCCCTATCGCACGACCTCAAGAAGAAGGTCGCGCACTACTTTGTCGCGCTCAATGATGTTGCTAGAAGGGTTGATCTGACTGGTGATGAACTACGCTTCATCGTTCGAAGGCCAGAGGACATAAGGTCCCAGCGAAAGCGAATGTTTGAGCACAGGGATTGGCCTCCGGGGATGCGAGGACACAGATAGCGGAGGAAATACTCCTTTGTCAAAGAATGACGTCAAGTTCAAGTGGGAGGCCAGTGTTAGTAGAAACCTGGCACGGTATTGGGAAGAATTCGTCGACTGCCGGAAGCGGATGCTCTCAGAGGGGCCATTCTTGAGGGAGCTTATTGACCAGTATGAGCACCCGCAAGTGCTTGACGCGGCAATGGGAATAGGATGTGAGACGATCTGGCTTGCGGGTCAAGGAATTCAGGTGTTGGGCAACGAGGTTGAACAAGACCTGAGGGAAGTTGCTGAGAAACGGGCGAGTGATGAGGGTGTCACTTTGGAAACTTGCAGCGCTGACTGGCGCTGTCTTAGTCGCGGACTGAGACAGAGGCAGTTTGACGTGGTGCTGCTTCTGGGAAACTCCCTATCACTTTTGCGCGACCTGAGGGACAGAAAGGCCACTGCGAGAGAGTTGTTCCGTGTGTGTAAGCCTGGCGGGCGAGTGGTCGTTGATGAGCGCAATTTCAGGTATATTCTGAGCAACCAAGAGGAGATATTGGCAGGTAGGTTCAGATATCAGCACCGGGTCATCTATTGCGGCAAGAGCGTTGTTGGGCGGCCAATCCAAATCGCTGATGATTGTGTGCGTTTCGGCTACTCCCGTGGTGGCGAAGGGATTGGCACGCTCGATATGCATCCGTTTTCCTCGGGCGAATTGGTTTCTTTGTTTCTGGAGGCGGGCTTCGCAAATGCTGCGATGTTTAGCGATTTCGAGAGCGGATATAGCGAAACTGCAGATTTCTACACGTATTGTTTTTGGTAGCGTCTGACAGGGGACGGACGGGCAGAGCTTCGAGCAATGGGTTCTGAGATGGCCCAGACGTCGACAATAGGCGTGAGATGAAAACACAGGAAGTCGAGGTCAATCGATCTATGAGTACAGTTGAATCACTGGAGATGAACGCGGCGCTTCGCTGTTCCTTCTTGCGAGTGTCAACACATCTTTATAAGCAGAATGCCACTCACTGCGACCAGAATGGACTACCTGTCCTTGCGGAAAACCCATCCGACCTGCCTTACCCCGTGCGTTGAACGAAACAGTACCGCGACCAACCACAGAAAGTCAGGTTCGGCGGGGGGTGTCCATCCGCACGGTGATTGGGGACACCGTCGGAAGGATCGATACGACCTCCTAACCTCATCGATCCGAATGAGCCGCGAGGGATAGGGCATATCGCGTTTATGGGCTATGCGGCGCGGCGTTTCGTATCGGTGATGAAGTCCGCCGATTTGGGGGAGTGAAACAACTTTGCCTTGATCGGGTGTTTGAACCGGACGTGTGACCAGGCTGTCCATCTCAAGGGACAAGTGTGTCCGGCTCTCACTGTAATAAGCAACGTAGTCGTTAAGAAATCGTATCAGATGATTCTCGCTAAAGACAATGACATGGTCCAAAAGCTCTCTTCGAACACTGCCGTTGAGTCGTTCAGAATACGGATTTTGCCAGGGGCTATACGGTGCCGTGAGCACTTCCTCAATGCCCATATTCTTCATCCGGTGCCGAAACCAATCGCCGTAGATGCCATCACGATCCCGAAGCAAATACTTGGGCGCCGTGTCCCATGGAAACGCCTCGACTGCTTGTTGGGCAGTCCATTGTGCCCTAGGGTGCGCCGTTACGTTGAAATGGATAACGCGGCGCCGCTCGATCGACAAGAACACAAGCACATAGAGCAACTGGAAGCGAACGGTGGGAACGACCAGAAAGTCAATGGACACGATTTCACGGGCGTGATTCTTGAGGAAAGTCCGCCAGGTCTGGGAAGGTGGTTTGTCACCTTTGACCATGTATTTCTTCACCGTGGATGGCCAGAGACTGATACCTAGCTTTGCGAGCTCGCCGACAATGTGGGGCGAACCCCACGTTGGATTCATGCGCGACATCGTGCGGATGAGTTCTCGCACCTCCTCGGGTATCTTTGGACGACCCGGTTCTCCGTTTTTCAAGAGCTTAGTCCAGTGCGCCTGGAATCGTTTGCGTTGCCAACGGACTACAGTGTCCGGCTTCACAAAGATAAGTGCGTTCTTCCAGTCACTCCAGATTCGAGCCAGCACGCTCCACAAAATCCGGTCAGCCGGTTTGACCTTGGGCCGTTTCGTGCTTCGGTGAAGCACACACAGTTGGTGCCGAAGGGCGAGGTTTTCGGCCTGCAATGTCCCCTTGGATTTGAAGAACGACGCTACGAACCTGAGGAAGAGAAAGGTGCATTGCCGCATGACCGCTCCAGCCCATGAATGGGATGATGAAAAGGAAGCCCAAATGAAGATGCGAGGTTAGCAGATCACCCTGCTACACAGCAATTTCTCCGGCACAGCGCGAGTTCCTAAACCGTTGCATTGCAAGGAGTACGAGTTCTCGGTAGGGACAGCCACGTCAATCACACTTGCATAGAGAAACTCACTCTCCGCACCGTTTATCAGACAATGCAACTGATTTATAACCACTTTGGTACTAATCGGGATGTCTATGTAACACAACAGAGCCTTCCAGTCCTTCCTCCCAGAAAAGTGCGCCCGTTAGCGAGGGTACTGTGGGGCTGTTGAAAAAGTCCCTGAAAAAGTCCTTGACAGAAGGGCCCGAAAAATGATCTTTAACTACCACAGCAATGGAGGATGCGTCCGTGGTAGGCAACAAGGATCGGTGGCAAGAGGATT